>Ga0153980_1000012_pt1 | contig 424798 bp, 364 predicted proteins | sample TSGA064MetaG_FD_104722 | JGI IMG/M metagenome (GOLD analysis project Ga0153980, IMG submission 104722) | Attine ant fungus gardens microbial communities from Georgia, USA - TSGA064 MetaG | ecosystem: Host-associated > Fungi > Mycelium > Unclassified | place: USA: Georgia, Magnolia Springs... | reverse complement strand
TGGTTGTGCCTGCGGTACCTGTTGCTCCCGTTACTCCGGTTGCACCTGGTGTGCCTGTTGCTCCCGTTACTCCGGTTGTGCCTGCGGTACCTGTTGCTCCCGTTACTCCGGTTGCACCTGGTATACCTGTCGCTCCCGTAGCTCCGGTTGTGCCTGCGGTACCTGTTGCTCCCGTAGCTCCGGTTGTGCCTGTTGCTCCCGTAGACCCGGTTGCCCCTGTGGCTCCAGTGCTGCTTGGGACTTCACCTAATAATTCTGAAGAAACTAAACGATGGGCGGTTACCAAAGAGCCTGTGCTGCTCTTACCCCATACAGATACTTGAACAGGATCATCAACTATCGTTGTTGTTGTGAACGTAAACTCGAAGGCATCAAAATTGGCATAGTAGCTGTTGGTTATCACTTGATTTGGTGCGATGTCAAAAGATTCACTGACATACAAAATCCTCAATCCACCGCTCATGTAATACCCTTGTATCTGTATAGTTGAGGCTGTCACATCGCTGCGGTTATCCATTCTGACAGTAACTGACTGAGTCGGTCTAACACCACTAACAGAATTATTTTCTATCGGCCCTGTTGATAAAAAGCTCATCGTAACTCTCCCCTTTCTTTTGAGTAGATTTTATCTGCTAGATGTTTTTAACTGTTTTTTCGTGCTCCACCACCCGGTGTGCATCTACCAATTGTCCCGACGCTTGTTTGCCCCATACTGAGATCCCTACTTCTTCCGCACCTTCTGTACTGGTTTCAAAAACAAACTCAAAAGCATCTAAGTCTGCAAAATAATTTCTGGTCAGTGCTTCGTTTGGTGCAATACTGATCATTTCACTCACATACAGCGTTCTTGTTGTGCTTAGCACATACCCCTGAACGGATACTGTTACAGAGTCTACAGCAGTTCGACTTACCAATCTAATCGTTACCTGTTGTGTCGGTCTAACACCAGAAACCGGATTGTTTTCGATCGGCCCAGTTGATAAAATAGCCATCTTCCCCATCCCACCTTTTTATGAACCTCTTACTCTCTTAAGCTCACATGAATAGTAATATTCAAACATTAAAGCAGCGGTGTGGACAAAAGACAGGCGTCAATTCACCATTATTCATAAGACATATAAGATTAAGGCAAGAAACAATATATGAAGTTCTTAATGAAAGCAGCCGAAATTGCTGGAATTCAAATGTGTTTTATATAACAAACCAGCCTCGTGTAGTTTGGTGTTTTCTTGTCAAAGGGGCTGTCCCAAAAGTCATGTTCATGACTTGGGACAGCCCCTTCATAGTTACATAGTTATTTAGGTCTAATGAATATGGCACACGAATGCATCGCTCTGTTTAAATCGATAGATTCCCCACTTCATTCTGATACTCATAGATATAACGGATATAATTTTGTGCGCTTTGGTTAATTTCTGCATCAGTAGCTTGGAATGAGGCACCAAAGACTGCAAAATACGGTAACGCTACGGCTCCAACATGATTTATGCTAGCTTTGAAAGGCGTAACCAGCTCTTCCACAGTAAAGGAAACTGAACCATCCCTCGTGTAATTTTCCTCCTTATCACCAATGGATATAGCCAAGCCCATCTTTTTCCCATGCAGTTTGTTACCTGTTGATCCGTACGCCCATCCGTAAGTAAAAACATCATCTAACCACTTTTTCAACAACGGTGGATAGCTGTACCAATATAACGGAAACTGCAAAATAATATGATCATATGCTTCGAGTAACTTCTGTTCTCTGGACACATCGATGTTCCAATCAGGATAGTCTTTATAAATCTCATGAATTGTAATATCAGAGTGTTGCATCAGCTCCTTTTTCCAGCGTTGATTTACTCTTGAAACCTCTATATGGGGATGCGCCAGAATGACGAGTGTTTTCATAATTAACATTCCTTTCGCGGTTCAGCTATAGGCTTTTTTTGAATATGGCCATTATCATATAAGGCTGAAAAAAAGAAAATACACACCCGAAAGTAAGATGGTTACTTCAAAGTGTGTATGGACTTCATCAGCGATATTGTGAGAAAATGATTAGTTAGACCACATCAACAAGATGTAACATGAACGAGGTGATATGTCATGAAGCAATATAACTTGGGAATCGAGGCGACACTCGAAATTATTGGCGGCAAATGGAAAGCGCTAATCATATGTTTATTAACGTCCGGTGTGAAAAGGACTGGCGAGTTACAGCGCAGTATAGACGGTATCTCGCAAAAGGTCCTGATCCAGCAATTACGAGAGCTTGAAAGAGACGGCCTTGTCAGAAGGCATGTTTACCAACAGATGCCGCCCAAAGTCGAATATAGCCTTACAGAGTATGGAGTAACCGCCAACAAGATCGTGGATGTGATGTGCACATGGGGGCGGGAAAATATAGCATTAAGGCAACAACAAGGTGAAGACATTATACTATTGGAAAATAAAGAGCCCGCTTTTTGAGCTGGTATCTTTAGCCGACACTTTGAGAAGAAGGAGCACTTAAATTGAAAAACTATCTTGTATTCGGTGCTAGCAAAGGATTAGGAGATGCATTTGTCAGGGGTGTACCTGAGCAAGGTGATAAAGTCTGGGTTGTGTCTCGCACGAAACCTGATAACTTGAAACTAGACGATGGAGTAGAACGCATATGGATACAGGCAGATCTGTCTAAGCTCCATGCATCCGAACAGATCTGTGATACACTTCAGAACGAGACTTTGGATGTTCTTATTTATAATGTGGGCATCTGGGAAAAAGAGGGTTTCGAGGACCATTATACGTTCGATCAGGACACCCCCGCCGACATCAGTAATCTGATTCACGTGAATGTAACATCAGCTATAGTATGTATTCAGGCATTATTACCCCACCTCAGAAAATCAACAGCAGGCAAAATCATTCTTATTGGCTCTACTGCGGGTCTGAGCAATGCGAACAGTACTCAGGTATCTTTTGTAGCTTCCAAATTTGCCATTCGTGGAGTTACAGAAGCCTTGAGGGAACATACAAGAAAAGATCGGATCGCGGTTACGTGTATCAACCCGGGGGAACTCGCTGCCGAAATTCCATATAAAGATGGCATTGACCGCGCTCTTTCCGAATATAATGGTACACGCATCCCTCTTCAGGATATGGTTTCTATCGTAAAATGCATCGTCAGCCTGTCCAATGCAGCCTGTGTAAAAGAAATTAATATTCCGGCAATTACGGATTTGAACGCTTAATAAAAATTCAAAACGGATTAATAAAACTCCGTGACAACCAGAGACAAACAAACACAAAGAGCGCGTTTGAAACGTGCTCTTTGTGCTGCCGCTAAGGAAGTTAACATTTTATAAAATGGACTAAAAGATGCTTAAATTCACTTCATTTTAACAAAAACGTCACTATACTTTAGTCCTGTCCTTACTGGGCTAGGGTCTTGGACAAAGACTGGGCTTGAGTTTGTTCTGATTATGGTAAATCCACTGCTATACTGCAAAGCGATATACATATTTTGATAAAAGGAGCTATCACAATGAAGACAAATTCTAGCACCATGCCCAGCACGAGTTCAGAGGAGGAAAAGGTCCAAAAAGCCAGGCGAGGACTGATTGTTTTCTTTGCCGTGCTCATTCCTCTCTCCATCCTTAGTTATGTATTGATCATGAAAGCACCGATTTTCGGTCTGCTTCTCATGTGGACACCTGGCTTGTCCTCCATCTTCGCCCGTATCGTACTGCGTGAAGGCATCTCGGATATTTCCTTGCGGATTGGCGGGAAGCAGACACTGAAGTCATTACCTTTCATTTTGCTGTTTCCAGTTGTCATTGGTTTATTCGCTTATGGAATTGCCTGGATTACGGGACTTGTTCAGTACGTTACACCGGACTCATTCATTGAAGGCCCATCTGGTGTTATCCTTGCAGGAACAATACTTTTTCAAATGTTTGTGGGTACTGCAATCGGTATAATCAGCAGTTCAGGAGAGGAAATCGGCTGGAGAGGCTATATGCTCACTCGACTAATCGACGCCCGTATACCCAGACCCGTGCTGACGAGCGGAATTATTTGGGGTGTCTGGCACCTTCCCGTAATGCTTTTTGCGGATTATTATTCCGGTCCGTATCCTGCCTTATCGGTTATCCTGTTTATGATTTCAGTGACCTCGTTCAGTTATCTGATCAGCCGCTTGCGCTTAACAACGGGCAGCATATGGCCTGCAATTCTCCTCCATGCCTGTTGGAATGCCGTGATCCAGGATGCCTTTGATATATCTTCCAGTGGTAAAAACGTTCTGCTATGGACTGGAGAATCCGGAATATTAGTAGCTCTCGCCTTGCTGATTGCAGCATGGATGATGTCGAGAAAGCCTCTTGTCGTAAGACAGCTATAAAAATCTCTGAAACCGAAACCAGTGAAAGAATACGAACTGCGATGAAAATGTATTTCTAAGGAAGAGCATCAAAACTTAAGATTGACAAAAGCCCGCAAAGTAGCGGGCTTTTCGGTTTTTCATCCTCTATCTCTGACTTCCTGGCTAGATCGCTTGTAAGAATGAAGTTTGGCAAATGCATGCGAGCTTTCTTTTGAGCTTTTGGATAATTTCATTGCCCTGTTGATCAGCTCATCACTGACAAGTCAGTTTGATGCTGTCATGCATTCCACCAGTGCCCGCAGGGAGTAATCGGAGGTTGAACATAACAGAATGCATCCGGCTGTCTGTGGCAGTGCGGCGTCATCATAGGGATTGCGCAGCACCAGATTCAGCAATGGCTTAACCGCAGCCAAGGCCTCCGCCAGTTCCAGCTGACCTGTGAATAGATGGGCATTAAGGGTGCCCTGGATAACGACATCCGCATCAGCAGCTTGCAATACCAGGGACTTTATCTGCTCGGCATCCGGCTTCATTGCACAGTAGCACGTCTGCACACCCAAGCCTTCATCCTTTAACTGGGAGGCTAACCTGATTTCCGCAGAACCGCTATTATCGGCCTGGGTCAGCTGCTCCTGCTGCGGCAGTATCAGCAAATATTTCAGCGAATCCTTGAGTGGAAGCAGACCCTGCGGGTCCCGGCTAACTTTCACAGTCATACGAGCCAGCTTCAGTGCCGCCTCTCCCCATTGCTCTATGGGAATCGGCTGTGCAGACGCCTGGTACTGCCGGAATTGGTCATGCAGCTGCCGAATACGAAGAACCGACTCGTCGATTCGCTCCTCATTGATTCGCCCATCCCGTACAGCTGCCAGAATACCCAGGATGACTCGGCTCTGAAACTCCGGCGTATGGCACATCAGGATCATATCGTTCCCCGCCTGAACGGCCAGAACCCCCACGTCTTCCGGGCTGAAATTTTTGCGAATTGCCCCCATTTCAATATCATCGGTGCAGATCATCCCCGTATAGCCCAACCGTTTCCGCAGCAGTTCCGTGGCAAAAAAAGGACTGAGTGAGGCTGGAAGTCCGCCGGATTCCGGAATGTTGGGAAACACCAGATGCCCCATCATGATTGAATCCGCCCCGGCTTGAATTGCCTCAACAAATGGAAGCAATGGCCCCTCCATCAACTGTTCAATCGTTAGCTCACATTGGGGCAGAACAATATGTGAGTCTCCGCTCACTTGCCCGTGGCCGGGAAAATGCTTTGCCGTCACGGCTACACCCGCTTCATGCATCCCCTGAATATAGGCGCGGCCGAATTGCGCCACCAGCTGTGGGTCCTCTCCAAAGGAGCGAACACCCACAACCGGATTATCTATATTCGTGTTCACATCCAGCACTGGTGCCCAGTTCATGGGAATACCAAGCGAGTGCAGCTCACTGCCGATGATTTTACCGAGCAAAAGAGCGGCTTCCGGATCTTCACTTAACCCGACTGCCCGGTTGCCAGGAATATAGGGGAAAAAGGACTTAAACTTGGACAAGGTGCCGCCCTCTTCATCTACCGAAATATAATAAGGCATAAGGCTGTCGTTATCTTCGGCTATGTTCTTTACTTCTGCGAGTAGCGCATGTGTCTGCTGCTCGCTCTCAATATTATGGGGAAAGATGCCGATGCCCCCAAATCGGTGCTGTGCCATTCTGCCGCGAAACTCCGGCTCGGCCCCAGTCGATGGTGTGCCTACTACGCACATCAGGGCTATTTTGTCTTCCAGACTCATTGCCGTCAGATCAGTTTGTGTATGGATCGCGTTCAGACCCAGTTCTTGATAAAGCGTGCGCTCCAGATAATCATGCAGATAGAACCTGGATTTCACAAAATGTTCCGCCATATCAGAGGGCTGGTAACGCTCCAGCGCAGCCTTCATCCGAGGCAGGACACCCTCACGCCCGCGGCGGTTTCTCGTATAGTTGTTATGGAGTGATCGCCACTCCGCATCGTCTCCGGGATACAGCTCCCAGCGGTAAGCATACTTATGGATTGCCCGTGAACGATCTGTCGCCACCTCAAAATCATGCATGATCGCAATCAGTTCCGCTTCTTCCTTGTGCTTACGCACTTCGTCCATCAGCTTCCAGATCACATCATAATAATCCTCCACCCTGTAATTACCGAGAAGGTCGTGTCCGGTGACTGAATCAATGCCATGAAACCGTTCCAGAAACCGATCGATGAAGGTGGCGGTATTCGCTTTGCGGTTCCAGGCCAAATCCGCGTGCAGCAGCATGGGATACCAGGTTGTTTCAAAAATACCATATGGAACACCGAGGCTAAAGGGCCCCGTCCAGTTGGTAGCAACCACGCAGTCAAGATTCAGTTTGTCAGCCGTCTCTGCCCACTGAAGCAAGTTGTCTGTCCGGTTCAGCAGTACCGGATAATTCTGATGTTCAGCCCAATCAAAGCTGCGGACTGCTGGCGCTCCCATAACTTCAATGCCGAGTGCCCTGAATTTATTTGCATGTGAAGTAACTTCCGTTTCGATATTGCGACCGTTGTAGATCCAGATCATGGCGGCACTTCGCTGATCCAGCTTAGCCAGTTCCTCTGGCGGGCATTTATCCAGCATGTCATGCCAGAAAATCGGCTGTTTCCCCCGTTCTGCCGTAAATGCAATCAGACGGTTCAAAAAGGCAATAAAGGCTCGTTCCCGCACGCCTCCAAACTCGATTTTGCAGCGCTCGCACTCGCATAGGCTGTAGACCTCGTCACACCCGAGGTGAATATAACGCGAATCCGGGTGGGCGTCGATCATCTCCTCGAGTAAAGTGGTTATCAACCCAAAGGTTTCCGGATGCGATGGGCAGATCTCCCCGGTGGACTGCTCTGTCTCGCGAAGATGCCGCCAACCTTCGTGGCGTAATACATATTCCAGATGTCCAAAGCTCTGCTGGAGCGGAATAATCTCTATAAAGTGATCGTGGGCGCTCCGCTTCAATTCTTCCAGCTGTGAACGACTTAACGCATGTTTTGGATGTGCGAACTCGGGATGCGTCTGAAATGGGAACTTATCCTCGTATTCAATCAAAATAGCGTTCGTCTTATAACGAGCGAATTCAGCCAAATACGCTGTCAGCAGTTCCGGCTTGGAGAACGTCTGACGCAGGTCAAAGTTCATTGCCCGCATAGGTGTATCCGGCCAGTCGGTTATGGACACCGCCGGGATAACCCCATCGGGTCCATTCAGTTGTACCAATGTCTGCAATCCATAAAATAGACCCGCCGCATCCAGTGCGTAGACTTCAGCCCTGTCGGTCGACACCTCCAGCTTATATCCTTGTGGATATCCGTCCAGCCCAGTCAGATCCGTTATGTCTTGTTGAGTAAACGAACTGAAAACAGGGGTGACCGGGCTCTTCTGTTGTGTTCCCAGGACTTCATGAATTGCAGGGGCTCCATGTTCCTCATCGACTACCTGCTGCGTTTCCTGCCCTGAGAGACGTTCGATTACTAACAAATAACCCTTTTCTATTTTGGAGCATGTATATTCCATCCCCGGAAATGCCCGGCGGCAATGAATTTCCAATCTGTGATCTTCCTGTTCCATGAAAAGACTGAGGCTTTCCCCACCATTCAGTTGCAAGGCTTCTCCTTCGCTCGCTGCAATCTGCTTCGGTTGTGGTATCAAGCTCTGCATCGCTCTCCTCCTATTCTCAGCTCTGTGGACTGATCCGGCCATTCTTCCAGCACTGCAAGACACTTAACTTTCCACCATCCATGTTGAAGCTAACGATATCGGCGGGTGCTCCGACCTCAAGGCCAGCAGCCTGTTCAAGCCCAAGCAGCCGGGCCGGATGCACCGATGCACAGTCCCAAGCATCGGGAAGCCCGGACAACCCCGCTTCCACAAGATACCCCACCTGATCCGGAAGCATCATCGCCGAGCCAGCCAACAGCTCCGGCTGGCCGGCAAGGTGCAGCCGACCTTCCGCCGTCAATACCACATCTCCGCCGATATGCAGGTGGTAGGAACCTGGTACCATACCGCTCAACGAGACGGCATCGCTGACCAGAATGGCACGGTTCCGTTTCATCCGAAGAATTACAGCCAGCACGGACAGCGGAAGATGATGACCATCCGCTATCATGCACCCATACAGCTCATCGGCTGCCAGCTGCTCCCACAGATAGTTCGGATGACGAGGAAGCATCAGGTGTGCACCATTACCAAGATGTGTAGACATCACCGCTCCTGCGGAGACCGCTTCCCTGATCTGCTCTGGTGTTGCTGCCGTATGTCCAATCGAGACAAGAATGCCGGATTTGCAGCACCGGGCAATAAATGAAGCTGAACCAGGCCACTCCGGGGAAAGAGTAATGATGCGAATCAACCCATCGGCGGCATCCTGCCAACGGCTGAAGGCCTCCCAATCAGGCGGAACAATATGCTGCCTTGGGTGGGCGCCGCGTGTGCCATCCTCCGGCGAAATGAATGGGCCTTCCAGATGAATGCCCACAATTCCCTCGGCAGCATCCCGGTTCAGACGAACGGCTTTTGCAATGACAGAAGCCGCCTCAGTCATCCGTTCCGAACTGTTCGTAATCAGCGTCGGGCAATAGCTTGTAACACCTTGACTTTGCAGCTTCCGGGTCAGCTGCAATACCGTATCTGGACATAGCGGGGCTGTGTTCAGATCCAGCCCCCATCCGCCGTTCACCTGTAAATCCACCAGTCCAGGCGCAAGCCAGGGCAGGCAATCTACGGGAGGCGACAGTTCAAGTTCAGTAACAGCAGTGATACGTCCCTCTCTGATCCCCACCTCAATTGGCAGCCCTGTTCTGTAGTGCTTCCCGATCATTGACACGCTCACAGGCCGTAGGCTTCCCGGTCTGTGAACATCGTGATTCCGGGATGTGTACGCAGGATAGTGGCAGGACATGCCGTGCTGATCGGATCATGTAAAGCTGCCGCAAGTGCACGCCGCTTGGATGCTCCCGGTACAATTGCGAACAGCTCCCTTCCAGCCATCAACGTTGGCACAGTCAGGGTCAACGCCTCCGCAGGCACATCTTCCAGATGGGCAAAGCACCCATCGTTCACCTGCTGACGGCGACAAGCTTCGTCCAGTTTTACCGCTTTGACGATTCTCGAATCTTCAAAATCGGCAACAGGCGGATCATTGAAGGCGATATGCCCATTCTCTCCGATCCCGAGGCAGACGATATCAATAGGAGCCGCACGTAGCAGGTCTCCATATCTCTGACACTCCTGCTCCACATCTTGTAGCCCATCCAACAGCTCCACCCGCCCAGGCTGCACCCGACTGAACAGCCGATCAGTTAAATATTGACCAAATCGCTGGGGAGCCGTTGGCGGCAGATACATATATTCATCCATATGAAAGGCACAGACCCTTGACCAATCAATACCTTGCTCCCGTACCAGACCTTCATACAATTCGTTTTGCGAAGGAGCAGCAGCGAACACCATGCGTACCTGACGCTCCGAATCCTGAAGCAGCTGTCTTAATCTGGCCCCAACCGCAGCCGCAGCCGCTGCTCCCATCTGATTCCGATCAGTATAAACCTGCACAGACATATGCTCAACGTTATGAGTCTTGAGCGGTTCCACCAAGTCATTCACATTCATGTGCTTCCTCCTCCTTCAAGCCACTTCTCGTCTGCTTGTTTAATTGCCGGCATTCAACATCAGCAGCGTTGTATGCGGCGAATCATGACCTGCTGCGTAGTAATAGCCATTGTAACGGATTCTCCGCGGTTCAAAACCAACCTGCCTGCTAGTTCCCACCGCTTCCGAGACAAGCGTCACACTCCCATCCATTCCTGTTGTCCCGCTGGTGTAACGCCCCGCCGAATAAGTAAATCTCCCCTCGACTTTCGCCCCCGAAATTATTGCGCCTGTATCATAATCCCTGACCTTCATGGTGACGGATACCCCTGATCCGCCATAAACCAGATTCATGTCCGTTACAATCAGTGGCTTCAATGGGGTGCTACCAGTGGTCGCCGACACTTCATCGGTGAGAGGCCCGATATTACCACGCAAATCACGGGCCGCAATACGATAATAGTATGTCGTATCCGGTAGCAGTCCCTTGTCCTGGTAATTCAGGGCGCGGGCGAGTCCAACGATATCCGCAGCGACAGGCGTGAACCCCTGCACGGTACTTCGGTATATCACATAGCGTTCCACTTCCATGTTATCCGAAGCCATTCCATAATTCAGATGTACAGTCTGATAATCAGTCGCCTCAATGGAAGGAACCCCTGAAAGGGCGGAAGGAGCTTCCTGATCATCCGGCGCTGTCCAAACTACACCGCCCGGCCCCCAATAAGAAGGAAGTGCCCGGTAGGAATCATAGTGATGGACGGCAATACCGCCAAAGGCGCTGCTCTGCCCGTAAGCTGCATATACCTTATCCAGCTCGGCTTCCATGTGGGTACGCCCCTCCTCCCAGAAGGTAATGGTCTCCGGGTCTCCGCTATTGGCGATATCCAGCGTTTCCACACCAATCACCACGGAATTCGGCTTACCGATCTGATCCGCATAAGCCAGCTCTCCAGCAGCCCCGGCAATAATGCCAGCGGAGCCATCCGCCGTATCCCGATAATCCATAATGGAGATATAATCAGAGATATCCTGAACATGCTCAGACAGCCATTTGTTGGAGCCATTCCATGAAATATTCGCTGCTTGAACCGATGTGTCATACCACTTGGGAACAGCAGGACCGAACGGAAGCCAAATACCTGCGGTATCCCGGCGATCAATCATCTTTTGCAGGCCATCCAGGTATTCCTTCTGCAGGAAATGACTTGGGTCTTTAAAGTCGGGAGAGATATAAGGCTCAATATCCACATTGATTCCGTCAAACTTCTCCGTATCCCCCGCTGCAAGATTGTAATTGATCACCTGCTCCATTTCCTGCACAGCATGATGGTGATACTTCTCGTAAGCGCCCATATAGGCCGGCGTAGTGCCGCCTGCAATTAACGCATGCACCTGCAAATTTTTGCTGTGCGCCCAACTCACGAAAGAACGCAACTCGACTTCCTGCGCTTCCAGTGCATCGTATCCGGCATAACCGCCTACTGCAAGATAAAGCGTCTGGACCGGTGTTTGGCCGAATGTCTGCGTATCGGAGATGAATGACTCCAGCACCTGGCGCGATCCAGGGTTGAGCAGAAGCTTATAGCTTTCCGGTTCCCAGATCCACATAGCGCGCTCCTGCACAGGAAGAGGTACGGCAGTCTCATGCGTCCCGGTTCCAACCTGAGCATACACCGTCGGGCTATAACCATAACGCTCCGGTGCGCTGGCCGCTCTGGCCTCCAGACTGACCGTACGATCGCCAAGTCCCGCCGTGTCCCAGGTGTATACATATGCAGGACCTTGTTGAACAGCTTCCTCCCATGGCCCGCGGTTCACCCGAACCTCTACCAGCATGATCGGAAGTGGAGAGCTGGTCTCGACAGAGATCTCCACCTGGCCGCTAAGAGATACGCCCTCAGATGGTCCAGTGATGGTTACTACAGGAACAGCACCTGCCGGGTTATTAACGGTAAGGGTGGCAGGCGCTCCCCATACCCCGTAACGGGTGGACGTATCCAGTCCACGAACCACCAGTTCCACAGCCCCGTTATAGGCTGAGGTATCCAGCATATAAGACCATGTGCCGCTGTCATCCCCATCCGGATCATTTAATACCACTTCGAATTGAGCCGTTCCGTCCACAAACAGTCGAATGTCATACAAGTCGCTATAACTGCCCCCAATTTCTACCAGCCCTCCATCCGACACATACCCGCCCGCAGGCGCGTCCAGTGAAATTGAACCCGCCGCTTCTGCCTTGCCAGGGGCAGCTATTCCAATCGTCACCATACAGATCAACAGAAACAATCCCAGTTTGAATCCGGAGTACACACGCAGATGCTGCTTTTTCATAAGCGAAGCCTCCTTTTGCCATTCTGTAATGGTCTAGGATTCCTGTGCCGTACATTCGCTCATTTCGCGCTCAGCTGAACATTCTGAACACGGTCATACGCTTCCTTATAGGTGTTCAGCAGCTTATCTACCCCAAGATTGTTGATTTCCTCTACATACTTCTCCCAATCCGCCAGACTCCGGGAACCCGTAACAAATTTGGCAAAGCTCTCGTCACGGTGCTTCTTAATCGCCTGACCGGTAATGGATATGACCTCATTTTCCACTTCTGTAAAAGCTGGTCTTGGCTGCATTGCGGGAGGATCATATTTGACCGCTTCTTCATAGGCATGCTTCAGATCGTCCGAGAACAGCGACAAGTGCGCGTTGAAATCAATCCAGGTATAGGTCCCGCTGGTCTGAAGCCCTGTCTGCTTGCGCATTTCAATGACATCGTTATACTCCGGCTTGAACTTGATCGTATCGCCTTCCTTTATAAAGGTCTCTCCTTCTACACCCCAGCTGCTGAGCGTACGTCCTTCTTCGGAATAGAAAAAGTCCATGTACTTCATCACATCATCAATGTTCTTGGAGGTCGAGGCCACCGTCAATCCGCCTTCCATATAATGAAAATACGGATTCAGCTGTTTGCCGCCTGAAATGCCTGCCGGAGGGGCCAAAAACTGCATGTTGAACTCCGGATTCTCCTGCTGCATGGCATTATTGAAAAAGTCAATCCGGCTGATATAATCAATGGTTACAAATGATTTCCCAGTCGAGACCATATCCTGCCACTGCTTGGTTTGCAATGATAAGAAATCGGGCGGGACCAACCCTTCATCGTAAAAACTTTTCCACATCCCTACCATGGCCTTGTAGTTGTCTTCAGTCGGTCCATAACGCCATTCCTTCTGGTCAAAATCATAGTAGGCACCCTCACCCGTTCCGTAGTTTACCGTCATATTGGCATTCATCTCATCCGGGATCTGACCGTAGCGGATCGAGAGTGGGTAACTGTCCGGGTATTTCTCCTTCAGCGTCTTCAGCGCTGCATGCAACTCTTCATAGGTTGTTGGAACCTGGATGCCTTCCTTGTCAAAAACATCCTTGCGGTACATCCAGATCATGCGATTCGTCTCGCCGAAGCCTTGATTGGGAAACATATACATTTTACCGTCGGCGGAAAGGGCAGCCTTCGCTTCCTCGGGATATTCCTTCATCCACGCCTTCAGATTTGGCATACTGTCCATATATTCCATCAGATCCACTAGTGCGCCCTGCTGACCAAACTTGTTCGAATCCTTGCGATTGGGCATATACATCAGATCAGGCAGCGCTTTGGAGGCAATCGCAAGGTTCAGGCTCTCATCCAACTTGCCGGAAGGTGTCTGCACTTCCAGCGTGACGCCCGTCTTTTCCTTCAACCAGCTCCAAATGGGCCAGCTCTTGGAATAAGGAAAAGTGGCATTGTTGTCCAGCAGGGCCGTAAAGGTCTTTCCCGCCCCGGTGGAGTTATTTCCGGTGCTGTTCCCCTTAATATCTGTTTGCGGGTCGGCACCATTGCCGCCACTGCACCCTGCCACCATCGTTACTGCAATCAACAGGGGAAGTATTACCGATTTCCATTTGCCCATAAGCTTCTCTCCCTTAATCTGAATTGGCGGTACATCTCTTGCCTCACTTTAACCTTTGACCGCACCTACCATGGCTCCCTTGACGAAGTACTTCTGTACGAACGGATAGATGACCAGAATCGGAAGGGTTGAGACCATAATGGTGGCATACTTGAGCGATTCCTCCACCACCAGATTATCACCCCCAATGGATGTTACGTCGCCTGAGCTTGCGCTGCCGGCCAACACGAGATTACGCAGCAGCACCTGAAGCGGAAATAAATCGGGAGACCGTAGATAGAGCAGCGGAAAGATAAAGTTGTTCCACATGCCCACGGCATAGAACAGGGCAATCGTGGCAAAGGATGCCTTGGATAGCGGCACAATAATACGTATGAAGATACCAATATCGTTCAAACCGTCCATCCGGCCCGATTCCTCCAGCTCTTTGGGGATGCCTGAGAAGAACGTGCGCATCAGAATGAGGTTCCAGGTGCTAACTGCACCCGGGAGAACCATGCCCCATACGGTATCCACCAGATTCAGAGAACGGACCACCAGGAAGGTCGGAATCATCCCGCCGCTGAAGAACATCGTAATTACAATCAAGACCGTAAAGCTATTACGTAGTGCCATGTCTTTTCTGGACAAAGCGTAGGCTCCGGTGGAGGTGACCACCAGTGAGATCAGTGTGCCAAGCACGGTATAAATGATCGTATTTCGATAAGCCGTCCAGATTTGCGGATCGCCCAGCACCAATTTGTACATGCTCAGATTAAAGCCCTTGGGCCAGAAGGAAATATTGTTTTGGATGACGTTTACGTTGCTGCTGAGGGAAACCGCCAGCATATGAAGGAACGGATAGAGTGTAACCACCACAACGAACAGCAGGATCAGCGATGCCACAACGTTAAACCAGGAAAATCGGAGTGAGTTCACGCCACACCTCTTTCTACCATAGACTGGTCTCACTTAATCGGCGGCTGAGCCAGTTGGCCGTATAGATGAAAATCAGACTGATGACACCCATGAACAAATCAATGGACGCACCATAGCTGAAATTCCCCTGTACCATGCCCACCCTGTAGACATACGTGCTGATAATATCCGCCGTATCGTAGATCGCCGGATTCTGCATCAGGAAGACTTTCTCGAAGCCGATCTCCAGCACTTTGCCGATATTCAGTATCAGTGTAATGACGATCGCGGGAGATATACCGGGTAGTGTGACATGCCAGATTTTGCGCAATCTGCTTGCCCCGTCCATATCCGCGGCTTCATACAACTGCGGGTCGATGGCCGTCAGCGCGGCCAGATAAATAATGGTCTCCCAGCCGATATGCTGCCAGATTTCCGACAGGACGTAGATGCCCCGGAACAGCCCGGGTTCATTCATGAAATTGATCGGTCCAATGCCGATCCCTGCCAGCAAATTGTTAATGAGCCCTCCGGTTGGGGACAGGAACATAATCACCATACTCGCCACGATTACATTCGAGATGAAATGCGGCAGATAGCTGACCGTCTGTACAAAACGCTTGAATGCTGCCCTTCGCACCTCATTCAGCAGAATGGCCAGCAAGATTGGGGCTGGAAAGCCGAACACCAGCTTATACAGTCCCAGCAGAAACGTATTCTTCATCAGCGGCCAAAAATCGGGATTCTCCAGAAACATCCGGTAATATTTGAATCCCACCCAATCACTGGCCCAAATTCCTTTAAACAGATTGTAATCCTTGAACGTGATGACCAGACCAAACATCGGCGCATAGCGGAAGATCAAATAATACAGGAGGCATGGCAGGAATAGCAGCCATAGCGCCTTGTTCCTGTTCCAGGTTCTGATCAAACGCGACTTCCGCCGAGGCGGCCGGTGCGCTTCTTTTTGCGGTTTGCTTTGCATTACGCTAGCATCAGCCATCGGCATGCCCCCTCTTGCTTAGATGAGTTAATTCGACTTGTATGTCAGATAACTTACCCTGGAATTCCGGGGTTCGTATTCGAATTATAGCTATAAACCTTTAGAAAGCGCTATCTACATGTTATATAACTTTTCGCCTTTACTCCTTTTTTCCAGATATCCGCGTATAATTCAGTAAAAGTGTATATTGTTTGTGTCAGATTTATGCCGCTATGATAGGATCAACTACTCGATCCGGGGCTGTACTCAAGGGGGAATGTCATAATGAAGGGACTGCTTACAAGCAAATTTGCGCTGAATGGACTGTTTGTCAAGCTAATGCTGAGCTTCCTCAGTGTCATCCTGATTTTGGCTTCATTTAATCTGTTCTCCCATCTGTACTTAAGCAACAAGGTCTATCAGGAGATGGTCAGACAAAATGAACTAGGCCTTGCGCAGACCGTTGAAGGGTATGAGAATCATTTCCGACTGACCCAGAACATGATTCTGGCCCTCACCCAATCGGATACCTGGACAGCCAATCTGGGCATTTTGAGCCACATTAAGGAGAACCGCCGTTACGATATTCCCGCAGAAGTGAAGTCGGACCTCTCCACGCTGTACGCTAATCCTTTTCTGCATATCGACAATTTCATTCTCTATTTCAAGCAAGAAGACTATGTACTGGAGAAGGAAGGTCTTAGCAGTGCCAGCGATATGTTCGGTAAATATTATTATAGTAAAGAATATCCCCCGGATTACTGGAAAACTCAAACGATGAACAACCAGTTCCTGAAAGTAATGCCTGCCGCAGCTTTTACGGAAAATACCGTTCACTCATCCCGCTCTCTCGGTCAACTGATGCCGGTCATGATGAAAGCTATTCCCTACGAAGATGTGTACGGCATTGTTATGCTGGATCCACAACGTATGCAGGACACATATGGCGATGCCGCTAATAATCCGTTCTACATTCTGGACAACGAGGAACGCCTGCTTTTTACCACGATGGAGGGGGAACTGCAGAATCCGCAGCTACCTGCAGACGGAAGCAAACATGAACGTATTGGGGATCAGTATTACTTCTATGAAAAAGGTAAGCAAACCGGGTTTACTTATGTCCGGGTCACCCAGGCCGCAGTAATCGCCGCGGAAATGCGGGGCATGCAGCTGCTGCTGGCTTTCCTGCTTGGCGCTGCTGTGCTGATTAGTGTGATCTCCTCCCTATTTTTCAGCATGAGATTAAACCAACCGCTCCAGCGCCTTATTGCCGCTCTGGACCGAAATTCGGACAGTGGACCAGACAAATGGAGCAGTGTCAAAGAATTCGCCATGATCGGCGACCGTCTGAGCTCTATTCTGGAGAATAACCGTTACATTCAAAGCGACCTTGAGCAGAAAAACTCTCTCGTACGCCAGTACGCTTATATTCACAAAGTAAAAAATATTCCGCTCAGCTCCTATCTGGCGGAGCTTGAGGATGCCCAGCAATCCGAGCAGCCTTATGTCTCCATTCTGTTCAAGGTGGGCTTCAAATCCGAGCCGGATGAATTTGGGCAGCATACCCTGTTATTATGGAAGCTAATTCAGAGCCTGTTTACCAGCAGCAAAACCAATAGCGTTGCCATTCAGCCCGAGCAGGACCAACTGCTCTTGCTGCTGTTCGATCCAGGTCCACAGAGTGGTATTCTTCAAGCGCTCGATACACTGAAGGAGTTGCTGGCTGTCGAGGAAACCCTTTATCTGACCATCGCGGTAAGTCCGGTGTATTCCGGAGAAATTCCGTTTACCGATGCGTACAGCAATCTGTCCATGCTGTTAAAAGAGCGCAGGCTGAATGGGGAGACACAAGTTATTGTGGAGCCGCGTGCTTCTTCGTCAAATGCCTTCCATGTGAAGGTCACTTATGGGGAGGAACTGCACAACCTGCTGCAATCCGGCAATGAAGAAGCCGTATTCGCTTGGCTGGATCGGCAGCTGGAGCAACTGCAACACAAGGATGCAGCCGCAGAAGACTTCCGCACATTTGCAATCGGCGCAGTCGAACAGATCAGCAAGACGGTGATGAAGCTGAATTTGACGAATATCGAATCCGAGCTTCGCTCTTCTCCTCCGGGAGAGGCATTTGCTGGTTTCCATTCCATGCAGCAATACAGGGAATGGCTTCAGGCGTTGGCTCAACCGGTACTTGCGGCAGTACGAAGCCAGCTGGAAACGCGTGATCCGGTTATCACCTTTGTGCTGGACTACCTGGATCATCATTATGGGGAAGATATTAATTTGAATATTGTCGCCGACAAGTTAAATTTAACATCGGGGTACCTCTCCAGTATTTTCAAGGAGAAGACTAACATCAACTTCAGCGAATATCTGAACAATCTGCGGGTTGAGCGGGCCAAGGAACTGCTTGTGAATGTAGATCTGCGAATTCAGGACATTGCGACACAGGTCGGCTATCAAAATGTGAATTCGTTCATCCGCATGTTCAAGCGTCGGTACGGGCTGACCCCCGGAGAATACCGCAAGCGTCATGCGGGTGATGAGCCATTCATATCCTCCAGCCATGGCTAGCCAGGCGTGAGCAGACAAGGACCGAGGATTGTAAATACACAAACGCCCGCTTCGGAGGCGGGCATTTGTGTATGGTTTACATTAGAATTTTGGATAGATGCACAAGAGCCATCGAAGGAATTCGCTGTTCTTCAGGAATATGTTCATAGAGCAGATGCCCTTTTCCCGCTTCAATTATTTGTTTGCTCATACCTGCAATCCGACCTTTATTATGATCAATAAAACGAAAATCCACCTGTCGTAAACTTTGCATTTCAGTCAAACGTTCGAATGCCTCAGCCTTGATCCCTTTATGTATCTCTTTCAGTTCCAGCACCTCCAATTGATCCGCAGTCCACAGGTTCTCAATCTCTTGCAGAGACTTCATGAAATCCAGTTCAAGCTGCCGCAGATTCTTCATGTGCGAGAAGTCGCACAACCGCTCGATTTTGGGCAATGACAGATGCAGATAGACCAGATGATGTAATGCCCCCACTGCATCAATCTCGGTTAGATTCTTTACGGACGATAATCTCAGCATACGGATATTCGATTCAGCCAGTACTTTGAGTGAACCAGCCAATGTACAGTGATCTAGAGCCAAATACTCGATAAATGGTAAGTCTACAACAAAATCAAGCTGATCAATGTCACAGTTCAGGACGAGGGTACTCAACCGAATGCAGTCCTCAATCGGCGAGAGATCGGGAAATTTCCCGCTAAGTGCGAGATAAGTCAAGTATTTGTAATTTCGGATGAAGTCTAGATTTAGCTTTTTGGGTGAGCGAATGTTCAGAAACTCCATCTTTTGCAGCGCACTCAATATACTTAAATCCTGTGGTTGCTTGAGATCCAGCTGCAAAGCGGTGACATGTTTTAAACCAGCAAGTGCCTCCAGAAACTCTTCTGAATACCGCCCCTTCACATCTGTATTGGACACATTTAAAATCAAATCGGGTCGTTTGGCAAACACATGTTCATCCAATTCTCGCAGATCATGCATTTCGTCCAGCCCGACAACAAAGCTAATCGTAGCCCTGTTCCGCAATTGTACGATAGCCTTTTCCATTTTATCCTCGTTCCAGGGAACTCCACTCATTGAAGCGGCCCACGGTTCGTTCATTATTGGTCAGCCTCCAATTCTCTGATACTTATCCATGTCTAGCTTTCCTTTAATTGTAAATCAAGAAGAGTACATTGAGAAGTCGGATATTCGATTGCAATACTGTATTCTGTACTCGGTAACAACTGGTGTATTCATGAAAATGGGAAAGAGATCACCTTTTAAAATCCATAATGTTACATCTAAAGAACATTTATCCGATATAAAGAGATATCTATTTGAAAGAGGGGTGAAATCTGATGAATAGTTCATTAATAGGCCCTGGAACAGGACTTATTGCCATTGCTGCGGGTGTAATGATGATTGCTACTTCCAAAAACGAAAAGCGGATAGAAAACAGCTTCATCTACAAACACGGCTTTAAACCAGGCTACGAAGATAAAGCTCGCAGAACATCAATACGGGCGAATCGCGTCGCAGGGTTCGGTTTGATTCTGATTGGTCTAGCTGCGATCGGAATTATCTAATACCTGTTAGAAGCTTGAAAGCTCATTTCGTGGTTACTTATCACCTGAAAACTCTGCTATAATACCTCCAAGTGTTATTCCCCAAGGGGAGATCAGGATGGAGGATAATCATCATGAAGTTTGCTAAACGTTTGGAACATTTCAGTGAGGGGATATTTACCCGCTTGCTGGAAATCAAGAGGCAGCGAATGGAGAACGGAGAACCTGTCATCGATCTAAGTGTAGGCACACCCAATATTCCCCCTGCCCAGCATATCATGACAGCTTTATGCGAGGCAGCAGCAGATGCTTCAAACTATACATATGCTGTAAATGATCAGAGCGAATTGCTGCAAGCAGTCAGTGAATGGTACAAGCGCCGTTACCGTGTTGAACTGAATCCGAAAACCCAAATTTGCTCCTTGCTTGGATCACAGGAAGGTCTCGCCCACATTTCTTTGGCGATTGTTGATGAAGGTGATCTGGTCCTTGTACCCGACCCTTGTTATCCGGTGTTTGCTGATGGACCTCTGCTTGCAGGTGCGGAGCTGTATTATATGCCCCAAAAAGAAGAACACGGGTATGTTATTCAACTTCAGGACATTCCTGAAGATGTTGCTCGCAAAGCAAAATTCATGCTTGTATCCTATCCGAATAATCCTACGACAGCCATGGCACCCGATCAGTTCTATCTGGATCTGATTGATTTTGCCAAGAAATATGACATTATCGTTCTTCATGACAATGCATACAGCGAGCTAGTGTTCGATGGGAAAACATGCGGTAGTTTCCTTGCTTATCCCGGGGCGTTGGATGTCGGCATTGAATTCAACTCATTATCCAAAACCTATGGATTGGCTGGGGCACGAATCGGCTTTTGTGTGGGGAACCCGGATGTGGTATCTGTGCTTAAAAAGCTGAAATCCAACATGGATTACGGCATGTTTCTTCCGATTCAGAAGGCAGCCATTGCTGCAATCACAGGGGATCAGAGTGAAGTTGAGCGGGTCAGAGATATCTACGAGGAGCGCAGAGATATTCTTTGTGAAGGATTCAGCAACCTCGGTTGGCATATCGCCAAACCCGAAGCCAGCATGTTCATCTGGAGTCGGATTCCGGACCACTACGATACCTCAGAACAGTTTGCCATGGATCTGGTTACACAAGCGGGTGTAATCGTAACGCCCGGGAGTGCCTTCGGACCTTCTGGAGAAGGATATGTGAGGTTTGCTTTGGTTCAGGATAAAGAGACGTTGCAGCAAGTGATCCTATCGGTAGATAACAGTGGAATGCTAAGAGAAAAAACAACGAATTTATAACACGAATGAAAAAATTTCTCATAAGAAAATATCCCCTCTAGGTAAGCAGTGAGAAAAGAGAACATGTCTACATGAACTCACCACTGAAAACCAGAGGGGATTTTTTATTTAAAGATCGAATATTTAAGCTGATTTGCGCCAGTTGGAACGGTACATTAAATAAAGGAAATATGGCGTTCCAATAATCGCAATTAACAACCCGGATGGAATCTCGGTTGGTGCCATAACAGTCCTTCCGATCGTATCCGCCAGTACCAGCATCACTGCACCGACCAAAGCCGACAGAAACATCGACCGTCTTAATTTGTTTCCCGTCAATAGACGGACCATATGTGGAGCGATTAGCCCAATAAATCCAACCGTTCCCACACAGGCGACTGCACCTGCGGCAAGCAAAACACCAACGGTCATAGCCAGCAGACGCGTCCGACGAACACTCAAGCCAAGACCGGAAGCACTATTATCGTCGAATACCAACAGTTCGAATCTTCGCGCCAGCCACCACGCAAGCGGGATCAAAATCAACAGGAACACCCCAATGATCTTCACTTGATCCCATGTACGTGCATAGGTACTGCCTGTTAGCCAGATAAAACCGCTACTGCCATATACAGCGCCGCGAACAATCAGAACCTGAATGCCTGCGCCTGCAATTGCAGACATGGCGATACCCAACAATACAACTGCGGAAGGATTGAGACCCTTCTTCCAGGACAAAGAGAATACGATTGCTGCAGCGATGCCTGCGCCAACAATCGCCGCTATAGGCAGCAAGAACACCGGAAGACCAGGCCATAGGATGATGACCATCATCGCACCCAAGCCTGCGCCTGACGATACGCCCACGATGGACGCGTCAGCCAGCGGGTTGCGAACGGCCATCTGAATAAGCACACCGCTGATCGCCAGTGCAGCGCCTGCACCTGCGGCGACAAGAGTACGCGGAATGCGAAGCTGAACAATAGCCGAGTATAGCCCATCCGATTGAAACAGGCTTGGCAGAAGATCGGCCATTGGAATACGCATCCCGCCAAACATCGTACTAAGGAGAACCAATGCTAACGTTAGTACCGTAAAGATAATAGCAATAGGGCCGAATGCCCAGCGACGCGAACGTGCTCCTGTGCTCATTGAGGTAGACATGCCTGATCCATTTGCTGCCTTCATGCGTGTAAGTACAAGCCAGATCAGCCATGGTGCACCAATGATTGCCATTACGGCCCCTGTCGGCAACTCCAGACTGGAGTTATGCACCATCTTGGCGAGTACGTCCGCACCAACTAAGAGAGCTGCTCCCCAAATAAATACACCAGGTAGCAGCAATCGATTGGAGCGAACCCCACTCAATCGAACCAAATGTGGTGCCACGAGTCCCACGAAGCCAATTGGCCCAATTACACTGACAATCACCGCTGCCAGCAACACAGCAATAATCAACCCCGTGGCACGGGCCATGCCTACTTTTTGCCCGAGTGAGGAAGCAGTTGATTCATCCAGTTCCAACATATCCCACTGCCGGGATAAAACCAGGGCAACGATCGTAATTCCAATGACCCAAGGCCATGCGTAAATTACACCGCTCCAGTCATTCTGAACAAGCGTTCCTGATCCCCATAGAAATAATGCCTGAGTCTCCTGAGAGAAGAAAATATGCAGCGCGCTTGTAAAAGAACCAAGTACCATCGATACAATCATGCCGGAGAGCGCAAGTCGCACTGGACTTGACGTTCTCCCCCCGCCCATGAAATACGCTGCGGCAGCTGCCAGTAATCCACCAAGTACGGCGAAAAGGAAAGGCGATTGCTGCATCAAGCCTGGGAAAAAAATCGTTCCCAACACCACGACAAAATAGGCCCCCGCATTGATGCCGAGTGTATCCGACGCCGCGAGCGGATTACGCGTAATGGTCTGTAGCAATGAACCAGCAACCGCAAGCGCCCCTCCAGCCAGTATACCGATTACTGTTCGCGGCATGCGCAGATCCCAGATCATATTATGTTCCAGTGTGTCCTGCCTGCCCATAAGTGAATCTACAACCGTATGGAGTGGAATGGAAGCTTCTCCATAACACAGGCTTACAAAAAAAAGCACGATGAGAGCGGTTAGACCGCCCCCATAAATGCTTAATGTACGCCAGTTAAACACTGATCGGGAATGTTGGACCGAACTCATTGGGTAATCGCTCCAACAACCCCGTCAACCAGAGCTTTGGACGAGATAGGTCCACCGAACGTCCATGTTGTGCTATCCAGTTGATAAGTGCGTTTATCTTTGACAAAATTCAGACCTTTCCATACTGAATTGTCTTTCATTGCTGTGCCAAAAACGTCATCATCCGGTTGTGTGATGTAGATGAAATTGCTGTCCTGAACAGCAGGCAAGGATTCAATACCCACCGTTGAGAATCCATATCCTTCAATCTTGTCCGGCTGCCAGTCGTTAACCAATCCAACCTTCGCCAACGTGCCAATTACGACAGCGTTATCGGTAAACATGCGAAGACTTGCTGCATTTTGATACGTAAATGCTTGTGTCAGTACATAATGGAATTCCGATTTGTCGGCAGCAGCAAGTTTATCTTTGGCTTCTGCATAGTGCTGATCGAGTTCATCGAGTACCTTCTTCGCTTGGTCTTCTTTTCCAAGAGCAACGGCGATATTGTTGAACGTTTCCGTCATTTTGTCATAAGTATAGCCATCACCCGTATACAGGTCATATTCAAGCGTTGGTGCAATAGCATTGAGCTGATCATAGATATTCGAATTTGAATTGGCGATAATCAGATCCGGCTTCAAAGCTGCAATCGCCTCCAGATTTGGCTCGTCACGTGTTCCAACATCCGTCACCGTGTCATCCAGAGCTGCTTCGGGAGTCACATAGACTTTATAGTTAGCGTTGTCTGCACTACCTACTGGCTGAACACCCAGTGCTACTACATCTTCCGTATATGTCCATTCCAGCGTAACAACTCTCTTAGCGGGTTTGTCCAGTTTGAGCTCTCCACCACTATGTTTAACTGTAACAGGACCTGCTGTCTCTTCAGTCGGCGTGCTGCCGGAAGAGGCATTTTCATTTGTATCTGTTGTGGTGCTGGCTTTACCGCAACCTGTCAGAGCAAGCGCCAAAACCGTCAGCAATAAAAATCCGTTCAAGCTTTTTTTCATATCCTACTTCTCCCCTATTTATATGTATTAATATGATAACAATTATCATTATCACTAATGGATTATCCTGTAGAATTGCGATTTTGTCAATTCAAAAGAGCTATTATTTTCATTTTTAAAATCTCCCTTTCATTGCATGAAGAGGAAAAAATAAAAGAACCCGCATGTATGACAGGCTCTCTTAACTGTTATTAATCTAATACTTGATTAAGTTAATTTCAGGATGCGCGGTCCGAATGCCATCCAGAGTATGGTCGGTTATTCCTTTGAGATGCTGATCAAAGAAGCTCAGCCCCCACAACAATCAGGGTTGTCAATAAAGCAAGGTAATCTACACCCAGAATGATAACGTTGCTTCTCGTTACACCTCGTTGTCTAAACGTAAATAAAAGGCTCGATAGAATAAGTACAACAACAAATAGTATCTCGGTTAATTTCATATCGTAATCTCCTTAAGTAGTTATACATTCAAATGAATGTATGTAAGCAAAATAATAAGCTACAACATGTAGCCTATTTTTCTACCGCGTCAAACAACTGAATAAATACGCCTTTCAGATCCTCATTCACAAGCGATATGCCAACACCTTCAAACAGCAAACGGATATGCTCTATCTTCTGCAAAAATTCCTCTCGACTGACTTCGAATATGCCTGGATTCATCCAGATGTCAAACAGCATCGTAAAGGTTTCTGCCGCTTGCTTCGGGTAGGCGACTTGCATGGAACCGTCCCGGTTTCCATTCTCAATGATTCTTTTGATGCCAGGAGCAACCACTCTTGCCCCTTCTGTGATCCGGCTAAATACAAATTCAGCTGAGTGCATGTTGGACGAAACATTCGACAGGTCACCTTCCTTGATACTTTGCAAAATGGAAAAGGATACGCCCTGTCTTAGACGTTCTAGTGCATTTAAACTAGCCAAATCAGTAGCTTCGTGAAATACATTTTTTTCGGCCATGGTTTCTTTAGTGACCGCCTGGATCACATCTGCCAGTGTTTTGAAATGATGATAGAATGCACCTCGAGTAATGTCTCCTACATCATTCACAATATCCTGAATGGATACATTGTTGTACCCGTTAAGGGTAAACAATCTCACAGCCGATTCCATAATACGCCTTCTTGTAATTTCCGGATATTTGTTTCTCGCCATATGAACTCCTTACATACATTCATTTAAATGTATCTGAATCGTAAATGAATTTATACAGTTTGTCAAACCGGAGATTAGACGATAAAGCATCTTTCTCTTTACGACGATTTAACTCAACTGCATCGTTGTAATGCACGTATTATCTTCTTCATATGTAGAGAGCTGTGTCTCTGCAACCTTTCCATCATGCACCACACGAATGAGGTATGACTTATCTCGGGCTAACCAGAAATCCATAAAACCGTTGGAGCCGGTCTTCATCTCTGCATCCTTCATGAGCGTATTCCCTTCGGAGTCATGGATCGTCACAATGAACTTCTTATTTTTCATTTCGCCCTGACATCCGGTCAGGCTATGAATTGCACATGGATGAGTCTGTTCCACATAGGGTGCAATGGAGAGGAAAAACTCCTTTTCAGGCAAGTCGTAGGTTGTCGTTTGGTTACCATTATCCGTGACGATTAACTGGGTGGCATTAATGGAGGCCGACTCCGGTGTCTCCTTGCCTGTACTGATATTTTCTACTAATTTCTTGATATTGGGTGCTTCCGCGTTACCTGCTTCTTCCGTCCCGACATTGCTTGCAATCAGATAGGCCCCAAACACAATTACAATCACAAAGCTGGCAATGATCCACATTTGTTTTTTCAACTGGAGTTCATCTCCTCGTCCGTTTTGATTTATTATAATGGAGAACGAACCATCATGGACTGAAAGCGTATGTATTTCACCATTTATTCACATATTTGTATGCCTTATTTGTACAATCAATCGAGTCAACCCATTCTATCTTGAGCAGGAGGAGTTTTCAATGAAATGGCACCGCGTACATAAAGAAAAACCTAGTACAATCAATACAATACATTCTATAGACTGGAACGGATTAATCCCGAGGCATATCGCAATCATGATGGATGGAAATGGAAGGTGGGCTACGCGAAAAAGATTACCTCGAAGTGCAGGGCACTATGCAGGAATGCAGACAATGCGGGAAACGATAAGCATGTGCCACAAAAACGGGATTGCTTCGCTCACTCTGTACGCCTTCTCTACGGAAAACTGGAAAAGGCCCAAGGAAGAGGTCGATTACATCATTAGTTTGGTGGTCGAATTTGTACAGGATACAACTGTTCAGGAACTGAATCAGAATAATATCAAAGTTCATTTTATTGGAGATATCTCAAAATTCCCAGACGAAACACAGGAAGCGATGCGCAAAGTGGTCGAATTAACCCAAATGAACAGCGGGATGGCTGTTTATTTTGCCATGAATTATGGGGGTAAAAACGATATTGTGCAAGCGATCAAAACGTACATCGTAGAAAACAATGAAGAAAACAAAGAAACCCCGGAAATCTCCGAGGCGGAATTCGAAAAGTTTTTGTATACCGGACTCAATCCTGCACCGGATCTGCTGATCCGTACAAGTGGGGAGAAAAGGTTAAGCAATTTCCTATTATGGCAAGCCGCTTATTCCGAGCTCTGGTTTACGGACGTGATGTGGCCGGATTTCAACGAGCAATTGTTATATGAATCCATCCTGGATTATCAGCAGCGCAAACAAAGAGCTTTAGACGATGTAACACAGTAAACAACACTGTTTCTGCCGTTCCTCAGCTTAAATGAGCTTTTAACCACGGAAGGATAATAGGGAGAACGGTACTGGGCTGCATGGCTTTGGTGTGATCCATATCCGCTCCCTTGATTATTTCGACGGTCCAGCCGAAGTTTTCAACAATTTTTTTATTCTTTTGCAACCGTCCGGCGATATCCACCGTCACATTCCCAAACTTTTCACCATATACAATTGTATCTTTCTCACCTGCAAAAGTTAATCTCGGGATACTCAGCTGATCTTGAATGAGTTGGTCATCAAAATCCAATAAACTTTGGTACATGGTGACAAATTGTTTTGTTTGAGCCGGATCAATTTGGATCTGAATGTTGTCCCAATCCACTTCTTCCGGGCACAACTGCTCCGAATTCATCGATGCTTGTCCTTCTGGCTCATGTTCCAATTTCCCATGCTGCTTCAATGCTGCTTCATATGTCCTAGCGGTAACTACTCGCATTTCCTCATACGGTCCTTTGTATGGCGGAAATCCTCCCATGATGAGACTTTCGAGTCTATTGGTTCGAATGGCGACCTGCAACCCGACAAGCGCCAGCCAGGAGTATCCATAATAACTGAACCGCTTCACATTCATTTGATCCGCAATCCTTAATAAATCCTGGGTTATATACTCAGTCGTAAAATGTTCCGGATAGGGATGCGCCATATAGTGGCCTTCATAATCAAAATGCAGAATCTGAAATTCATCCGAAAGTCCAGCGATAAACTTTGCACCCAATTCAGGATCAACCCCCCATAACTTTAGAGTTTCGGCTTCTAGTCCGGTTACGGACTTTTTAGCGATGGGCAGCATAATGACTTTGCGATCTGGATTTCCGGTTAATCCCACTTCCAGCTCTGAACCGTTTTTCATTTTAATCATTTTCTTCAATTGCACCACTCCTTTGGCGAGTAAAACATTCATAATATCGTTTTATTAGACTCTTCATCTTATAGCAACAGCTTCCTCGTGCTTAAGTATCTTGTCCAGCTTGAACGTGACGTAGGGCGTAATCTCAGTGACCTTCATACCTTCGGTAAATACTAGCACCGTGAACCTCTTATCAGACTTTGGGGACTTGGCTTCGGAACGAAAGGGAGCAGCGGCGATGTCTCTTAGCTTCATCGTCCCGCCGCTCTCCAGCCCCCGATAATTCAGACTATCTTTTAGAATAAATAGACTTATTGACTGGATAAAAGGCATAAACTTTTATTTTTATGCTGACATAAACTATCTTGAGAATTGAAATTAAGGAGTCAGTTTCAGAATGGTCAAAGTGGTATTTAGATTGTTATGCAACTGTGCAGGAGTTGCATTCGCATTTACCAGTTGGATTGTCGTCGGAACTGTTGTGACCGTAATAATAACTTCAGCAGATATGGGCCCTCCTCCATTACCCGTAAAAGGTACTGGTGTTATGGGTGTTCCATTAACCGTAAGGTTGAAATCCGCATTACCCTGATTATGAATGGTGAAGGAGATAAAATAACTTCCTGTTTCATTAATTGTTATCGACGAAGATGGCGGAACGAAGGTGAATGCTCCGCCTACATTAGCCAAAACTCCGGTTAAAGTGATTGGTGAGTTTCCTGGAACGGTGTCAGTACCTGTACCGGGATCTGCCCGAAAAACACTCAAGAAATCGGATATTCCAGCCCCGGCTGGACCGGCTGGGCCCGTGGCTCCAGCAGGGCCGGTTGCACCTACTGCACCTACGGGGCCGGCAGGGCCGACAGGGCCCACTGGGCCAACTGGGCCAGCAGGACCAGCAGGGCCAACTGCTCCGATCGCGCCAGCAGGACCCGCTGGTCCTTGTATACCAGGCACCCCCTGCAATCCGGCTGGTCCCGGTATCCCCTGAGCACCAGTCGCTCCTTTGGGACCTATCGGTCCAAGTGGGCCAGGAATTCCTGGAGAGCCTTGCGGTGCATTAACAACAATTTTAGGTTTAACCCTTAAAAAAATCTTACCCTTAACTCCACAATGCAAATGTTTTTTAAATTTACGTCTACAAATACGTTTCCCATGGCGATTTATCAATTAGCTCACCTCCGTGATATTTCTACACATACTATGTGTAACAATCACGGGGGGCATAGACAATAAACTATAATTCAGAAAATTATAGTGCCTATTATGAGATTAGTTGTCTATTTAAAAATATTAATTCACCCTCAACCTTCTACAGTTCAATGTCTATCTCCCCACCATTTCAGTTTTTCCACTTCTATTATTTCTTAACTGACTACTCCTTTGCTGTTTATACATTCAGTCTATAACATTGATGCAATATTCCGTTTTTCATAATTGAGTACAGATCAAATATACCTATTTCCTCATTTTATGTTAGTGTAGCACTTGAAGGTTTTACTTGAACCATAAGGAGTAGAAGCAAATGAACTTTACATATAAACCTGGGCAGATTGCAGCTGAACTGGCTATTAGTACAACTACACTGAGACGCTATGAAAAGGAGAACCTGATTCCCGCTGTTCCACGGACCGCCAGCAATCACAGGTACTATACCCCTGTTCATCTTCAGGCGTTTGTTGCCATCCGTTTATTATTGAAAGGGTACGAGATTCCCGTTGTATACGAGGTTATGAGAAAAGTAAAACAGGGCGATACGATGGATGCCCTCTGGCTTATAAACCAGCAGCTATATAACAGCCAACTGGAGAAGCAACGAATGGAAGACATATGGAAGATGGTGCAACAGGTGGATTTTGCTAACGATCGAAAGGTTGGAACGACGGAGGCGATGACGATTGGAAAAGCTGCCGAAGCAGCCGGGGTCAACACATCTGCTATCAGGCATTGGGAAACCGAAGGCTTGATTTGCTCAGAAAGAGACCCTAACAACGGTTATCGAATGTATACCCGGGACGAATTAAGAAAGATATTGGTCATTAGCAGCTTAAGAAAATCCGTCTACTACATTGAACATATGAAAGAGCTTCTGAACACTGTCGGCACGCAGGATTATACACAGATCAATAAAGCCTTCCAACTGGCCCTGCAAAAGCTAAACAGCCAACTGGCCCTGCAATTTGCAGGCGTGAAGGAACTTATGACATACATTGAATTACATCAGGCACAAGGATAACGTATTGGTTAGTTGAGCATGGAAGTTTTAATAAAGAAAGCCCGACCCATGTTCGAGAAATGCTCAACATGGGTCGGGCTTCTTCCTATTACTTCACGTTCTACACATGCTGATTTACAGCGTAGATATGGCTTTGTTTTTCTCAAAGAACCTTGCATTATGGGACGATACCCCTGCCATATCGGAAGCGGTCGGCTCCAAATAGAGCTTGGCGCTGTTTACTGCCAGTACGGCATCATTAAATGCACCAGCAATCAGACGGACTTTGCTTCCATAAGTAATAAAATCTCCTGCTCCGAATATTCCCGGCTGACTTGTGCACATTCGCGGATCAACCGAGATACCGTAATCTTCACGTTCCAGTCCCCAATGGACAAGGTTACCGAAGTCACGATCGTATCCATGGCTTACAACCACTTCATCCACTTCAATTGGCATGATTTTTCCATTGTCTACATGGGCGAGTTCAACGCGGTCTATTTTGTCTCCTGTACCATATAAGCGCGAGATGCTGTAAGGCGTATAGACTTGGGCAAAAGCTTTCATCTGGGCAACAGGCAGCTCATGTGCCGTAAACTCCTGTCGTCTATGTACTACGATGACCTCTCGTGCCAATCCCTCCATTTCATTCGCCCAATCTATTGCGGAATCCCCGCCTCCCGAGATCAGTACACGTTTATCCTTGAATCTGGAAAGATCCGTAATGGTATAGTGCAGGTTCGTCAGCTCATACCGATTTGCGCCCTCAATATCCAGCTTCTGAACCTGCGTCATGCCTCTGCCTGCACATAACAAGATCGTACGTGTGTAATGACGCTTTCCTGTCTTCGAGGTGAGTACAAATACTTGATCATCGCGTCGTTCCATCTGAGCAATTTCCTGGCCGAATACAATAGTTGGATCGAAGGTTCTTGCCTGTCTTTCCAGGGAATCGATCAATTTTTCACAACGAATCGGATCAACTCCACCTACATCCCAGACCAGCTTCTCCGGGTACGTGCGCATAAATCCGCCCAATTCCTCTTTGGCTTCAATGATTTTGGTACGCATGGCTCTCATCCCGCTGTAAAATGCAGCGTACATTCCTGCAGGTCCGCCACCAACAATCGTTATATCGTAAATGTCCAATTGCTGCTCTGCTCCAGTATTCATCTAGGGCACCAACTTTTCAACGACATAATCCAACAACTTGGCCGATCCAATAGGACCCACACCTGTTACAAAATCACTCGTTTTCAGCGGAAAGACATGATTGTCTTTCACTGCGTTCAAATTCGCCCACACTTTGCTTTCTTTCAGGTTATCCATGGATTGCTTCGTATCATAGCCTTTCAGCGTCCTGTCTTCTAGAAATATATAATCCGGGTTCATTTCCGGCAAAAATTCCAGGGAAAACTGGCTAAACCAATCTGTAGAGTCTTTGATGACTTCAGGGCTGTTCAGACCCAAGGTTTCATAGAAAAAGACGCTGCTGCTTCCACCTTTGGGACCCATGAAACGGTAACGATTGTGCTCTACTCGAAGAACCAGCACGGTTTTGTCGCCGATCGCTTGAGCAATTTTCTCCTGTGCCTGCTTCGCCTTCTCATCAAATTCAGCCAGCACTTTGGCAGATTCCTCTGTCTTGTCAAAGACAGCTGCGAGCTTCGGCATAGCAATCTGCATTTCACTGTTGGAATCCAGAGCCACCGTTGGAGCAATCTTGGATAGTTCATCATATACGCCTTGTTCCATACCTACGCCTGCGCTAACAATCATATCTGGTGACAACGTCAGCAATTGTTCATAATTATATTGATATTGTTCCGCTTCAATCATTTGGACCCCGTGTTCCTCAAAATAAGACGCACGATATTCCGGCTCAATCTCCGGAACAAATATAACCATCTGCGGTGTAACGCCCATCTCAATCAAATACTCGGCATAGATGGAATCCAGTACAAGCATTTTTTGAGGATTCGTAGGAATCGTCACCTCTCCAAACTGATCCCGAACAACTTTCGTCTCATTTTTCTCTGCCGTTTTCACTGAAGCTTCCACTTCTTTATCAGAAGAACCGGAACAGGCGGAAAGCACCAAACTTAGCGCCAACAGCACCATTCCCAAACCCTTAAACCTTCGTGACATGATCTACTCGCCCCTTATGTAATATTGATAATGATAATTATTATCAAATACTAGCAAATAGGAAGAGATCCTTCCATAGGAGATGGTGCGTATTCAGTTGGATTATTGTGCTCTATCATAGATTGGTGACCAGCCTATTTACAATTTCATTCAAAATCATTTGGTGTCCAATAATTCCACGGCCATCCACCCACAGGCAAGTATCCACGAGAAATACCCTGTTGTTTTTTACAGCCTCCAAGCCATTCCATTGAGAGCTCTCCACTAACTTCTTCATATTTTCTTCAGCACTAAAGTGCTGCATAACTCGCTTCTCCACAAACAGGTAATCGGGATTGGCTTTGGCCAACAAGTCGAGTGAGCAAGGATTAAACCACGCCTCCCCTGAATGCAACGCCTGTGGCAGAGTTAAACGGAGCTGTTCGTACAGTAAATGGGATACCCCATTAGAATGACCACCCAAATATCGATAACCGAACGGTTCTACCCTCAGCACCATCACGGTAGAGGAAGATTGGACAAGATGCTGTAGTTGCTGCTGTGCTTTGTTTACTTCCAATTTCATCTGCATATGCAGTTTATGGGCTGTATCTTCTCGATGAAACAAGCCTGCCAATTGATGGAGCAGAGCCTCCACATCGTTATTTAAACCGGTTATAATGGGTGCAATTGTGCGCAGCCTTTGCTTGATCTCTTCTGTCCAAAAATTTCCCACAATCCATTCGGGCTGAACTTGCCGAATCTGTTCCACATCCAGCTCATATTGCGACACTTCCATCATCTTCACCTGATGCATGTCAAATAGTTCACGTAGATGTTCAGGCAAAAGCAAGGGAGTTACTACAACCGCATGTGGAATAACCCCCAAGTGAATCAACACTTCCGCACAAAGCGGGGAAAGACATACGATTTTACGCTGGGGCAACGTTTGTGCATAATTTCTCGGGGACACACCCGTTAACTGTTTGAAACGACGACTGAAATAATGAGCATCCTCGAATCCGGTCTTCTTCGCAATGTCCTGAGATGTTGCCGTTGATAACAACAGTTCCTCTTGAGCACGATAGATCCGGTAATGAGCCAGATAATCCAGAGGCGGCTTTCCATACCGCTCACTGAATTTGCGGGAATAATGCCAGGGACTTATGCCTGCTATCTCAGCTAATTGCTTTCGTGTGATGACCTGTTCATAATGCTGCTGCATGTAATCCACAGTGCGGAGAATGCTTTGTTCCACGGTAGGCTCCTCTTCTAACAGCTCCCGGTATACATGTTGTAACAGTTCATACACCAAAAGTTGATTTCCTACATGTACTACATTGGAATTAGGAGAACCTTCTTCACTCCAATGTTGGCTGAGACTCGCCAGTGTGCCACCGGTTAATTTTACTTTTTGATACGTGTCCCCTGACGGTACATGCCATTCATATTTCACTACTTCACCTCGGTCTGGGAACATCGCGTATGTATCGAACTGAACATGCCATCCGGCCAGATCCAGATTGCCACCCTCAATCACTTCAATCACGGTGTTTTCTTGCACTGCAACTAACTCCCCATAAGATACCTGAACCCTATGTCCATTAATATTCCAGATCGCTCTCCCATCGAGGATGAGTAGTAAAGCATGACTAGGAAAGTGATGCAGCTTGCCCGCCTTCATCCATTGGTCTGTCAGTGGCTTAGTTGACTTCCATTGAGCCATCCACTCTATGTTGTTGAGCATTTTTGTTATCCTTTCTGTGGCTGTCCTATTATTAACTCTACAATACACGAAAGCCCGCACCATCAGGTACGGGCTTTTCTTAATTTATACGTGTTTCCGTTCCTTTCCTATCATCCAGTAGGTGAGCACACCTGACAGACAGAAGGAAATAATCAAACCAACGCAGGCATGTAACAGATTCAGGCTCCCTTCTTCCATAAATAGCGGAATTTCCAGCAGACTTCCGGATCCACCCAATGCAAATGCTTTGACGGACATCAGCCCGAAATACAGTCCTCCTGCAGCACCGCCAAGCAATGCCGAATAAAAAGAGGCCCTCTTTCTCATATTGACCGCATACATCGCAGGCTCTGGGGTACCTAATAAAGCAGTTCCTGTTGCCCAGAAAGCCAGCTTCCTGAATTCCCGCTGTTTGCTTCTTAGCCCAGTAGCGAGTGAAGCTCCTGCTTGTGCAACAAAGGCAACCAACATGACAGGGATAATGAGGGAGAAACCATTCACCATTATTTCATTGATTATGATAGGTAAAAGCCAGTAATGTAATCCAGCGATCATCATTAGGGAATAAACCGCTCCCAGCAGCATAATTGCTACAATCGGGGCATCATTCAGTAGTGAATCCACCACATCCGGTAACTGCTGATCAATCCAAGTACCAAGTGGACCAAGTATCATTAGAACCAATGGAACGAGAATCAGAAACGTCAACAATGGAGCAAGAATTCCTTTGAAGGCTCTTGGGCTTATTTGCTCAACGACTTTTTCCAGATAGGACGCCGCATATATCGTCAAAATCACCCAAATGGAAGCTGAAAAAAAGATCGCTTGTGACACAATGGGTACTCCCATAAAGTGAACATCCTCTTCACCTGACAATAAAGCGGTCATTTGCGGGTAGAACATTAGTCCGGCAATCGCTGCGGCAACATAAACATTGCTTTTTAACCGAAAGGCTGTACTGAAGGCTACCAGGATTGGCAACAGATAATACACACTATCTCCAATGGATTTAAATATCAGGAATGTCTGACTGTCCATCAACGAAGAGGAATCTGTAGAACTGTAAACGTTAAATAACGTAATGATGGCTAGCACAATCTTGAGCACTGCAGCTCCCAGGATGGCGGGCATCAGAGGCCTGAACACATCGGAAACAAAATATAACAATGATTTTTTACGGGTACGCCTTGTTTCTTTCATTGCGTCCCCTTCTGCTTTCCCCACTCCCATGGCCTGTAGCGTGTGATATAGTTGGGAAAGTTCGTCCTCAAGTGTTATGTAGCATTGATTACCTGTTATACGAATATCTGCGTCAAAATCAGGCACTGACATATTTACGCCTGTACGATTACGCAATGTCAGCGTAGTGGTATTCTCTTCATGCTGCACAAGACGAATATTTTCCTGTCCTCCTGCGAGATTCAAGAGTTGTTCGATGCTACTGTCATTCATATGTACCTTCTCCTTATGCTGCGGTAATCCCGAGTTTTATGATGTGCCCCTATCTATATACACATTTCCATGAAAAAACTTCAATAGGATAAAAAAACTAATTCACCTTATATTTCATGATTTTTGTGCAAGGTATAATGACCTAATCAATACAAAGAGCAAAAACATATCCAACACACCATATACCCACTAAAGCGGAATTTGTCCCACAACGTAATCAGTATAACCGTGTCATTTGGCAACGAATTAGCTGTAATATACAATGCGCAATCATAGCAAACGAATGAGATTCACCAGTCGCGGAGATTCTACCTATGGAGTTCATAAATTTGATGAAGTTTTACTGATTCTTAGACGCCTGCAAGGTTATATACACAAAGAAATCTAATTATCCGAAAACTATGATCCAAGGAGCTGGTCATTTGCAATATTACAGACACAGTGCAGAGGAGACGCTTCAGGACGTTCAGAGTTCCATTGATGGGCTCACAACCTCTGAGGCTGCGAAGAGACTGGAAACAGAGGGCTATAATGAGTTAAAAGGAAAAGCTGCAACACCCATCTGGAAGCTATTTATTGAAAATTTTAAAGATCCCATGGTTATCGTGCTGTTGATCGCAGCCGCTGTTCAGATCGTCCTTGGACACCTGATCGAATCGCTAATCATTTTTCTCGTCATTCTGTTAAATGCGGTAATCAGCGTTGTGCAGACCAAAAAGGCCGAAAGTTCTCTGGATGCACTCCGGCAAATGTCTGCTCCCGAAGCCAAAGTCATTCGTGACGGGCAGAAAAAAACGATTCCCGCGCGGGAACTTGTTCCCGGAGATATTGTCTTGCTGGATGCAGGGGATTATGTCCCGGCAGACGGCCGTATTTTGGAATCAGGCAGCTTGCGAATCAACGAAGGCATGCTGACAGGAGAGTCCGAAGCAGCGGAGAAACACGCTGATGCCATCCCGGAAGAAGCTCCGATCGGTGACCGTCGCAATATGGCATTCAGTGGATCACTGGTGGTGTATGGTCGGGGTACGCTTGTCATTACGGGTACAGCGCTGAAAACGGAAATCGGAAAAATTGCCGAATTGATTGAAAATGCAGAGGCGAAGGAAACTCCGCTGCAACGCAAATTGGAATCGTTTAGTAAGAAGCTGGGCTTCTTTATCCTGGGCTTGTCGATTCTTATTTTCGCCATCGAAGCAGGACGTGTCTGGTTAACCGAAGGGACGGAGAATATCGGGCCATCCATTGTCAATGCCCTAATGTTCGCAGTTGCCGTAGCAGTCGCCGCCATTCCTGAAGCCCTTTCCTCCATTGTAACGATCGTATTGTCTCTGGGAACGAATAAAATGGCCAAGCAGCACGCCATCATCAGACGCCTTCCTGCCGTAGAAGCCTTAGGTTCTGCCAGTATTATCTGTACGGACAAAACAGGAACGCTTACTCAAAACAAAATGACCGTGGTGGACTATTACATTCCCCATGGCACCAAGGACGAATTCCCGGATGATCCCAAACAGTGGTCTGCAGAGGAACGCCGTTTGTTACATATTGCAGTACTCTGCAATGATTCCAATATTAACCAGGAAGGCAAGGAACTTGGTGATCCCACTGAGGTGGCGCTCATCGCCTTCAGTAACCGGGTGAACAAGGATTACAATGAAATTCGTGACCAGTTCCCGCGTGAAGCCGAGCTTCCTTTTGACTCGGATCGGAAATTGATGAGTACTGTGCACACATTTGAAGGACAGACGGCTTTGCTGACCAAAGGTGGCCCGGATGTGCTGTTCAGTCGCTGTAGTCATGTGTTTATGAACGGAGAAGTTCAACCATTAACGCCTGAGATTCGCACGCAGTTTGAAGAGAAGAACGAAGCATTCTCCAAACGGGCCTTCCGTGTGCTGGCCTACGCCTACAAAAAGTTTGATGACAAAAATCAGGTCACGGTAGAGGACGAATATGATCTAACACTTGTTGGTCTGACAGCCATGATTGATCCACCGCGTGAAGCGGTATATGGTTCCATCGAAGAGTCCAAGAAGGCGGGCATTCGCACGATCATGATCACTGGCGACCACAAAACAACAGCCCAAGCGATCGGTATTGATATCGGACTTGCAGGCCCGGATGATCTGGCCCTTACCGGAGCAGAGCTGGACAAACTGTCGGATGAAGAACTCGATCAGCAGCTCGAACATATCTCGGTGTATGCACGTGTATCTCCTGAAAATAAAATCCGCATCGTGCGTGCGTGGCAACGCAAAGGCAAGATTGCAGCCATGACCGGAGATGGTGTCAACGACGCACCTGCACTGAAACAGGCAGACATCGGCGTAGCGATGGGCAGCGGGACGGATGTCGCGAAAGACGCGGCAGCCATGATTTTGACGGATGATAACTTTGTCTCCATCGTGAATGCAGTCAGTGTCGGGCGTATGGTGTTTGATAATATTAAAAAAGCCATTGCGTACCTGTTTGCAGGAAACCTGGGGGCTATTATCGCCATTTTGTTTGCATTAGTGGTCGGTTGGGTGAACCCCTTCACAGCCCTCCAGCTGCTCTTCATTAATCTGGTGAATGATTCCCTGCCAGCTATTGCACTGGGTACGGAAAAAGCTGAACCGGATGTCATGCGTCGAAAACCGCGGGATATCAACGAAGGCATCTTTGCTGGTGGAACGTTGCAGGCTGTCATTACACGTGGTGTTCTGATCGGGGTGGCTGTCATCGTGTCCCAATATATTGGACTTGGGATCTCGGAGGAAATGAGTGTAGCGATGGCATTTACGACCCTAATTCTGGCACGGAGTCTGCAAACTTTTGCAGCGCGCTCCAACACACAGACGATTTTCCAGGTCGGCTTCACCACCAACAAATATGTCCTCGGCTCCATCCTGGTTTGTCTCTGCCTGTATGGAATCACGCTGATTCCAGGGGTTCGCAGCATCTTCGCCATCCCGGCAGCCTTTGGCTGGAATGAGTTCCTTATCGCAGGGGGACTTGCTCTCGCCGCGGTCATTCTGATGGATGTCATCAAATGGATTCGCAATCGTGGCACACCAGCTAGTGCAGCCTAACAGTAATTGGCGCCCTTTCAATTTAGGGCGCCTATTTTTTATAGCATCCTATACAACCTTGAAGATCCTGGACATGGAAAATGCAATCTAACTTTTCACCTACTGCATTTATGACATTATTGCCATATACATAGATTGAGCGTAAAATGGTTTATTGAATTCATAGACAGGAATGGTTACGTGAAAGATAAAATTGTAATGCCTCTCTGGACTTGCTGCCTGTTCATCGTTGTGATGAACACCACCATGTTTAACGTCTCTTTACCCGTTATTATTCATGATCTTCAGATTACATCGGACCTGGGTTCCTGGGTCATTTCAAGCTACTCGATTGGCTATGCCTTGTCGACGGTGATCTACAGCCGATTGTCTGACCGTATTCCGGTACGCAAATTGTTGACGGTTGGATTGCTTATTCTGGGGTTATCTTCATTACTCGGATTATTTGCGCACAGCTTTGCGATCCTTTTGCTGACACGCATTTTGCAATCTGCGGGTGCAGGGGTCATGGCCGGACTTGGGCTTGTTATCGCCAGCCGCTATATCCCAGTGGAGCGGCGCGGAGCAGCCATCGCACTGATCTCATCAGGCAGTGCCATGGCGTTTGGGCTTGGCCCTATTGTGGGTGGACTCATTAGTGAGTACTGGGGCTGGAATGGACTTTTCGCTATTACGGTGCTTGTCCTGCTTGCGCTGCCCGTACTGCTCTATTTTCTCCCGCGTGAAACGGCCAAACCGGAGAATCCCTTTGATATGTTCGGTGCAGCATTAACCGTAATTAATGCAACTACCCTTCTGGTTGCCATTACTCAGCAGTCATGGTTATGGCTGACCATCGGTGTCATTTCACTTATTGTGCACATCGTGTATATTCGCAGGGCGAGCCTCCCTTTTGTAAATCCACATGTATTCCGAACACCCGGGTTTACCCGGCTACTGCTCATCGGCTTCTGTGTTCTGGTCGTAAATCTGGGCAATTTGTTCCTGATGCCGCTAGTGCTCGCTGATCTGTTTGGCCGTTCGTCGCTGGCTATTGGTCTGCTGATTGCTCCTGGAGCCATCGTCTCGGCATTCTGTACCCGCTTCGTAGGTCGCTGGATCGACCGTTATGGCAATATGCGTTTTCTGATGATCGGGCACATTTTGCTTGCCGCAGTACTTGCTCTGTTTATGCTGGGTCTGAATCAGTCAGCCCTAATCATCACCGGAGGTTATCTCTTTTTCTCCCCGGCACTCTCCGCCTCGATAGCTTCGCTGAATAATGAAGCATCTCGGATGCTTCCCAAAGCGCAGATCGGTTCCGGTATGGGTTTATTACAGTTGATCCAATTTTTTGGCGGTTCGGTATCCGTCGCTGTCTGCGGGCTGCTGCTTCACGGCATTCCGGGCGTTCCGATAGAGGAAGCCTATCATTATGTATATGGATGTCTGCTCTTGGTCTGTCTGGTCTCGCTAGTCATCGTGGTCTGGCATAACAAAGCTGCACGATCGAACTCTACGGCTACAATGACTGAGACTGGATAGGTTGCAAACTAGGATGTATTTTATATCATTCAATCAAAAAAAGGCCCGCGCATAGCGCGAGCCTTTTGTCGTTCACAAAGATATTCAAACGGTGAATCACTCCACTGAATCACTCGGTCTGGCTTTTAAACAAGCTATGAATGCATTGAAATTGGCAGCGATCTCTCGTACATTTTCCTCCAGCAGTTGCTGGGCTTCCTCCGGCGTTTCTGATTCACTCTCAGCATCTTCCCGCACCATCGCCTCTTCATGATCCATAACCAGTACGGCAGGAGATTCTGAATTTGTTCGGTAATCCAATAAATAGTTGTTGCCGCTGCTGACACTCCAAGCAAACGGAATAATCCGGCGTGGATCGGGATTCACATCGTCTACCAGATTGATGTTATTTGCAATGAACTGATCATCGAGAGCAGAGAAACGAATTTCCCAATCGATGACCTCTCCATTTTCAATCATATCAAATGCTTGACCTTCGGCCTCCCGTTGAAACTCCAAATATTCGTGCGGTAACACAATGCCGTAATGTTTCTGAATGTTATCGATCTGCATATTATTCACATGCTCCCTCCTATTACAGCCCTGTCATATAGCACATCATTTCCCAGCCAATGCTGCTTTCCAGGCTTCCTCCACTGCTACAGGAGCTTTGCTGCTGCTCTCGCCGCCGCCCTCCTCAGTCCAAAGCGGTGGATAATACGCAAATACTTGTCCTGTCTGAAGCTGTCCCACGTCGTTCTGCCAACCCTTCCAACGAAAAGTCTGATAGTACTGCTCCAGATCACCGTTAGCCAACCAGTTGATGAAGCCTGAATAAGCCAGTTCTGTCGATTCCCATTCCAGCGTGTCAGGCGCAAAATAATATACATGTCCCGTACGGCCATACTTGCCCATATCCATTCCGAAAAATCCACCCGCGGCATCGTAGGCGACGATCATCATGCCTTCCAATGCGGGTACACACGGCTGGTCACCCACACCATTCCAACGGGTCAGACTCCCAAAGATGCGGTCACCACCCGATCCAAGTAACGTAATCCAGCCATCATCCAACACAATTCCCTCTGTCTCATAGGCAACGGCTCCCAAATAGGATTTGGTGCTTACTTGGAGGCGATAGAGCGCATCCTCCCCGGCCTCCTGCTGTGCAGGAACATAGGTGTATTTATTTTGTCCATGGTCCAATAGCTCCTTGAGTTCCTCCCAAGCGTGATGTTCCCGATCCACTAATTCGCTTACGGATAATTTATGCATGATCATTTCTCCCTTCGATCTACTTTAAATCCAATAAGACCGTAGTTGCTCCATACGTTCACACATTCCTTTTATGTTTCAAGCTTCACCCAGATATGCTTGTAATCGATTTTCCCCCATGCATTTAAGGCAATGCCTTCGAGCATGGGGTGATGCTGGGCTCTCTGAAGACTGTGATACAGAAAGATGACATTCGAAGAACGTTTGAGCTTTTCCTGAATGTCCAAAAGCAGCTTCATTCGCTCATCCGATCTTGGTTCTCCCATGCACACTGTTAACTTGTCATCCACATATGCGGTCAATTCCGGGCTGAGGTGATTACGCAGGAAACTGAAACGGGATTGATACAGCTCGAACAGGGTCAGGTCTGCCTGCTCACCAAGTACTTCTCCAGCCATGACCAGATCGGCCCGTGCCAGCACTTTCGGGTCAGCCAAATGCTCAATCGGGAGCTTCACCACATTCAGTTGAACCCCCATCTCCTTGCATCGCCTGCTAATCCACGCGGCCGTTTTTTCATTCTCCAACCATTCATACGTGTACAAGTTCAGAGACTCCCCGCTATAACCGGATGCCTGAATCCGTTTTTTCGCTTCATCCAGATCAGAACCCGGTATATAATCCTGCTCGGCTCCACTGAGCACAAACCCCTCCGATGCACACTGCCTGATACCACCCAGTTCCTTAATCATTCGTTCTCGATCCAATCCCAGATGAATGGCCTGACGAAATAGATTATTCTGCTGAATCCCTGCTTTGTTCAGGTTAAAGGTCATATAGGTGCTGCCATTCTCCAACTGGCTGAGAGTTGATTCACTCGTAGATCCACTGCTCGCCCCCGAATATAACAGCTGCATATCCCTGCTTGTCCTGTGTGATCCAGGCTGTCCTTCATAGTCCGGCCACACCCACATCTCAATCCGATCCAGATGAGGACGCCCTTCAAAGTAATGGCCATTCGCTTCCAGAACAAGCAAGGATTCATTATTTTTGATCATGCGGAAAGGACCCGTGCCAATCGGCAGTGCTGAGAAACATTCAGCTTTATCGGGACCTCCCAAATCTTCAGGCACGATCGAACAGCGATCCGTACAGAGAAAAGCTGGAAATACCGCATTGGGCTGGGCAAAATAAAAATCAATGCAATATCTCCCGGGAGTCTCTATACCTGTGATTAAAGAAAACATCCATTCCGAGGATGTCCTTCCTGACATGCGGGCAAATGTAAATCTCACATCCTGTGCAGTCATTTCCTGACCGTGGTGGAACCGTACTCCCTTACGTAAGTAAAATCGCCAGCGCGATGATGATTCGTCCCATTCCCAATGATGGGCTAGTCCGGGAAGAATACGTTCTTCCTCTGGATCGAATATGAGGAGTGTATCAAAGATCTGCCTTACCCAATGAGATTCAGTACGCCGCTGAACCCACGCGGGGTCCAGATGAGGGACTGGACGGTAAAAGGGAAAACGCAGCACCTCCCGTTCCTCCCCCTCGGTGCGCAAGATGCCCAGCTGTCGTTCCAGCCAATCGGTGAAGTCATCCTTCATTCGCTGCGTCCCTGAAGAATCAATGAGACGCCATGCTTCATTCAACTGCTCATTCTCCACAAGCTGCTTCGCTTTGGCTGCAAGCAGATCGGACACCGATACGTGAAAAGACATTCGGGATACATTGCCACGTCCACGACCGGGTATCCATGTCAAATAACCGGATTCCGTCAATTTGTTCAACACAAACTGTGCATTACGCCTCGAGCAATCCAGTAGTTCAGTGACCTGCTCCATCGTGACTTCAATCATTTCCTGCTCAGCCACAGCCTCAAAGTGGGTGCGCAAGATTAGATAATGCTCTTCTGCGTCCATCTTTACCCTCCTAAAAGGCGAAATCGAATTGGTGAACACTTCGCTTTTTCTTCCTCTTTTGCAAAAGTATAATGGACCTCATTACCACACGTAAAGAGGAGATTGTTATCCATGTCTGAAATCAACGTACACGCCACACCTACCACCACACTCGCCACATCCGTATGGAGAAATCCAAGCTTCATCATTCTGTTTGCTGCCAGTGGCATCATTGCTCTAGGGAATCAAATCTATGAATTAGCCCTGCCTCTTATTTTATATGAACTCACAAAGTCTCCTGTAGCGATGTCCACCATGCGTGGCATTGAATTTCTACCGAACCTGTTTCTCGCCATGTTTATCGGTGTACTGATGGACCGGGTGCATAAGAAATGGTGGTCTATTGGCTCCATCGTGTTACAGGTTATACTTCTGCTCGCGCTGTTTCTGTCTTTTCAATATGGTCAACCCTCCATTTATGTACTCTACGGTTGCGGCTTTATTCTGATGACACTGAGTTATGCTTTTCGCAATGCATCAGCAGGCATGGTCAAACAATCGGTGCCCACGCCACTGCTAACTTCAGCCAACGCGGCTTTGGGTTTCACCACAACGTTAATTACCATTATGGGTGCCGCCCTATCAGGAATGCTGTTGATGTTATCTAATTTGTATACGGGTCTGTTAATTACCGCCATTCTACTTGCGATATCCTGTATCATTCTATTACCACTGTACTCCGCACCTGTGTCCAGAGGAACATCTCCTCAGGGCTTCTGGGTGGACTTTAAAGAAGGCTGGATCGAGCTGCGTCGCAACCATATGTTACTGGTTATCAGCATTACGGTCATTTTTCTTAATGCGACCTCAGGTATGGTGGATGCAACCGTCATCTTTTATGCCAAAGACACTTTGCAACTGCGTAATCTAGAGCTTGGACTTGTATTATCTGCTGCCGGAGTAGGCGGTTTAATCGGCAGTCTGGTGGTAAGCTCCCTGCGCCGCAAATATTCTGCTGGTGTGCTGATTGTGGTGACCACACTGCTTCAAGGTTTCGCCTTTCTGATCCTTGGTTTGTTCCACTCCACCTACGGACTTGCAGTGGGTCTGTTTCTATCTGGTATTTTCCAAACCATCAGCACGATCTGCATCTGGACATTCCGTCAGGAATCCACGCCGCATCACATGATAGGCCGGATCAGCGGGATTACCGGGTCTCTGTTCAAGCTCGGCATGCCCTTGGCTATATGGGGAAGCGGCTGGATCTCCGAGCTGTCCAATCCTGCGTTGGTGTTCGGCATAGCCGCAGCAGCCAATGTCATCATTTTTATCTGCTGCCGCCACAGTGTGCTCTGGGACCGAAAATAACATGCAACATATACAAATAGGTGGCGAGATCATACTCACCACCTGTTTCGCTGTTTCTAAGTACCTCTCCCCTTCTGAGTTCTATGAGCATCTTACGCCTTATTTCACTATTCAAATCTGTTATAATCGAACTTCATCGCTATTTATTAAGGAGGATTCAACTTGTATCGTATAGCTGCAATTACACTCCTGGCCCTGATCCTGTTCGCAACCGGTTGTCAGAAGGATGAGGCTTCATCCGTCCCTTCTCCCGAGGTTGTGCAGGTACCGGATACCCAGAAGATGTATTACATATCACCACATGGAAACGATTTGAACAAAGGAACCATTCAAGCTCCCTGGAAAACGTTGCAGCATGCTGCCGACCATGCTCCCCCGGGAAGCACCGTTTATTTGCGGGAAGGTGTCTATCACCAAAAAGTCAAAATCACTCGAAGCGGTAATTCCTCCGGCAATCCAACCCTATTTTCCAGCTATCCACAGGAGAAGGTCATCATTGATGGTGAAGGTCTTTCGGTACGCGGCATAGAGGGTCTCATTGAAGTCGAAAATGCCAGTTATATTACGATTCAAAATCTCGAAATCCGCAACTTTACAACCTCACTTCGGGGACAAGTGCCTACTGGAATATATGTTCACGGGTCAGGAGAGCACATTCAACTCCTGGGCAACACCATTCATTCCATTGCAAATGGGGCTAAACCTTCAGGACCCAATTTACAAGGCAGAGATGCCCATGGAATCGCGATATATGGTACGGAGCATCCCCAAGCATTGCGAGACATCATTATCAAGGATAATGAATTGTATGATCTCGTGCTAGGCTCAAGTGAGTCACTCGCAGTCAACGGGAATGTGGATACGTTTGCCATACTGGACAATACGATCCATGATACGGACAACATCGGCATTGATCTGATTGGGTATGAAGGAACTTCGGAGGACGACACCTACGATCTGGCGCGAAACGGGATCGTACGGGGCAATGAGATCTATAATATCTCTTCCAATTTTAATCCGTCCTATGGAACGACTCTCCCCAATGATAGCAATTCAGCAGGAGGAATCTACGTGGATGGAGGCAAAAATCATACCATCGACCATAATCGGGTATATCGCAACGATATCGGGATCGAGATTGCTTCAGAACATGCCGGACGTTCGACCAGCAACATTACGTTGCAAGATAATCTGATTTTTCACAATAGGCTTACAGGCATCGCCATGGGTGGCTATGATGAGGAGCGCGGCTCTACCGAGGAAAGTACGATTATGTACAATACGTTAGTGGATAACGACCTACTGGATGCAGGCAATGGGCAGTTATTCCTGCAAGCCCAAACAAAGAACAATACGTTCAAACGGAACATTCTCGTATCGGGCAGCTCTGACGTGCTCATTTACAATGAATACACCAGTAATTCTGGGAATGTGTTTGATCATAACGTGTACTACTCCCCTGCACCACAAGAAGAGGCGCTGTGGGTCTGGAAGAACACGGAGTATTCCGGCTTTACCTCCTACACGGAGGGATCAGGAAATGATGCACATTCATTGTATGTGAACCCCAAATTTGTAGATGAGGCCAACGAAGATTTCACTCTCCAAGCCAATTCACCTGCCAAGGAAAATGGATTTATGAGCCAAGAGTAGATTGATATGATTCCAATTGCTGAAACTCCAAGCAAGACGAAAAAACGCTCAGCCACGATGGTGGTTGAGCGTTTTTCGTCTTTAGAATTTGAAGTACGGGCTTAACGAAGCAAATTATTATTCAGCGTCGTCGGTTATTTTTTCGACCAGTGTCCGCAAGCCATGATTGGTTTCGTTCAATTGATCAATCACATTCATAAACTCTGTGACCAGCTTGGCCTGTTCTTGTGAAGAAACTGAAATCTGGGCTATCTCCTGCTCCATGTTCAGTACGGACTTTTTCACAGCGTCAAGAGACTGCTCTATTCGTCCCGTGGCTTCCTTGGTGCCTGTGGACATTTTACGGATTTCCGTGGCTACTACTCCAAAGCCTGCCCCGGCTTCACCGACCCGTGCCGCTTCAATTGCAGCATTTAAACCCAGCAGATTGGTCTGTTCTGAAATCTCTTTTATGTAACTAACCACTTCGTTCACATTACTGGAATCTTCAACCGCACGTTTCGTATTGCTCAAAATTTCTTCCGAGGTTGCACTCAACTCTTCCGAATGAGCAGCTACATGCTGGATACCCTCAATCAGTCTGCTTGTAACTTCTCCTGCCTGATTCATCAGTTTTTTCAATTGATCCTGGGTATCCATACTATATGTAATGCAAAGGACTGCTTCTATCTCGTTATGTTCATTCTTAATCGGAAGGAAATAGGAATCCGTAGCGATTCCAAAAACCTCAGCCGGATAATGCTCCCTTGTCTTGGATTCATTCTTTAACATTTTAAAGTCTCTGTGTATATCTGCAATTGGGTCTCCTGCCTTGAAATCATATTTCAAAGCGTTGCCGGAATCGAAAAACAGGAACTTTTCCCGGTCCATGACCGATATGGAAACATCCTGACGTGTAGCTTCGCGAATAAATGGTATTGCAGCCAAAACAGCCTCAACCTGATTCATAATCATATATTCACTTCCTCTAATAGAGATAGTAGTGCTGAATATTATATCGACAGTTATTAATCAATTATGAAGGTTTACTACCATTACTCGCTGCTTCGGCTGCATGGGTCACCCGATTTCGCCCACCTGTTTTGGAGGCATAAAGCGCCTGGTCCGCTTTTTGAAACAAAGACTGTTCTGTATCTTCCTGCGAAACCGTAGCCACGCCAATACTCACTGTAATGTTATACTCGCCCCAAGCGGCAGAGGCAACCTGTGAACGGTATCTCTCTGCTATAGTCACAGCTTGCTCTCGATCACAATCCGCAAGAATAATGACAAATTCTTCTCCGCCATAACGCGCCACCACGTCCGTGCTTCGTGACACCGATTGCAACAAGCCTGCCAGATTACCCAGAACCAGATCTCCAATCGGATGTCCATACGTATCGTTGATATGCTTAAAGTGGTCAATATCAACGACCAGAAGGGAGAAAACAAACTGATTTTCCTGGAAAAGTGCCAGGCTTTCCAGCATTTTATCCTGAAAAAATCTGCGGTTCTTGAGTCCCGTAAGCAGATCCGTCGAGGCCATCGTCTCCAGCTGATCATTTACTTTAATCAATGCCTGCTGCTTCACCTTGTATTCTTCGTGCAGTCGTTCAAGCTCCTTGTTCGCCTCATTGGTTGCTTGATACAACTCCTGCAGCTTCGTTTTGGTATTCATTATGTCCTTCTCATGTTCAATTCGCTTGCGCATGACAACTACAACACAGTCGATTACGCTCTCTCCATTGCGTGTCCGGCGAACCCCGTTCAGAAGAACCGGGACATCCTGTTGATCGCTGGTGCGAAACGAGAAGTACATCTCATCCACATGTCCATATAACTGAATGTAGGGATAGAAATACGTATGAAAAAAAAGCTTGTTGGTCACCGACATGGTTGACTCGATATGCCGTCCCAGCATCTCGCTGCGTTCATATCCCAGCAGAGTCAGCAGGGTTTGATTGATGGATTGAATGATTCCCGAATCAGCGATTGAGAAATAGCCACATGGAGCCATATCTAATTGAATATCCATGAAATAGTTGCCTTTCCTCTCATTTTACTTTACACGCTCTGCAAATACTCTTTAATGAAGCGGCTTGTCTCTTCAGGCTGACTTAAATGTGGATAATGCCCCTTCGCCGTCATCTGTTGAAGTCTGCTGTTCTTCAGATGCGCATGCAAGTAATCCCCCACTTCAACGGGAGCGATGCTGTCATCCGAGCATTGAAGAATGAGCGTAGGTACCGAGGCCCGCTCCAATTCATTCCGACAATCCGAGAAAAACGTCACTTCCGCAAATTGTCTGGCAATATGGGGATCTCTCGAACAGAAGCTTTTTTCCAACTCTTCCGTCAGCTCTTTCCGTTCCGGATTCTGCATAACAATCGGAGCGAGATAGCTGGCCCAACCAATAAAGTTCATCTGCATCATTTCCAGCAGCTCATCAATGTCACGCCGATCAAATCCGCCATAATAACCCGGAAGATCGTTTACATAACGCGGGGAAGGCCCCAGCATGACGATTTGCTTGAAATATTTAGGTTCATGAATGGAAGCAAGCATGCCAATCATGCTGCTGACCGAGTGGCCAACAAATATGACATCTCTCAAGTCGAGCGCTTCCATAATCTCCAGCACATCCTGGGCATATCCTTGAAGATCACTGTATTTGTTTGGATCATAATAGTTAATTTGAGATTCACCTGAGCCTACATAATCGAATAAAACAACTCGGTAGTTCTCGGTAAAACTCGGAACAATATAGCGCCACATATCCTGATCACACCCAAACCCATGTGCAAAGATAATCGTTTGGCTGCCTTTCCCCAACACTTTCACATTGTTACGCACAAGAACGTCAATTGTCATCCAAATCACCTCTCTGAGGTAGTATCCTTTTGCTATGACCTATCTGGTTATTATATCGGAAATTGTTGGGTTATGGATAATAAATATTAATTTTCATTACTTTGGATACATAAAGAACAAGCAACTTTGTATGCCAAAAGGCCCTCTCATCACGAAAGGGATCTTTGTACTTATTTTTTATTCTTGGCTATTTTACAGTGAGAATCACACGTTATTAATGCTTCAACTGATGCTCCCCATTATCAAATAAAATGTTTAGTTCAATTTATAAAACCAGAGGGTGTAAGCTTTTCCCATTTTGATATATGATAATGCTTATGACTAAGAATGAATGTAACTGTTTGAAAATAAGCCTAACACCAGGAGGGATCAGACATCGATGGAACAGCTGAATGCCGCCCTAAACCGTTTTGTGGAGCAGCAAGATTTATATAATGAAGCTTATGGACTTTTCCAAAATCATGATTTGCGTCCTCGTGTACAACACTGCCAGCAGGAAGTGGACGAACGAATCCCGCTCTCTCCAGAGCTGCAATATCTGTACAGCCACTACGAGATGATGGATGAACAGGCCAACGGCACACTCAAAATGAAAAGTGCAGCTGTCGAGATCGGTGATGCAGCTCTAATCTTCTTTGTTGCACCTGAACATCTCTATCGTCAGCAACTGGGGTACCGCTGGATCGGAATGAACGAACCTTATGAGGAGTCAGACTCTTGGCAAAAAAATCATGTTGTCATCGCAAATTTTAACGATGATCCATTAATCGTGGATACAGCTGCACCGGACTCACCGGTATATTCTGCTTTTGCAGGTGAAGAACCTCAGCTTATTGCCGATTCATTAACAGACTTTTTCAACGCACTCGCCATCCTGATTGAAGCTGCACGTGCTTATGACGGAGAATTGAAAGATGAGGAAACCTACGAAACCAAGCCCGAATATCTGGAGCATGTCGAACCTATATTGAATGATTTACTGGGAGAAGAGCATACTGCACATTTATTCGAGTATTTGTCATTTCGTTAAAAGTAAAGGATCACAAAATACGGAGGGTTGAATCATGATTTATGTTGCTTTGCTTCGGGGCATTAATGTGGGCGGGAATAACAAAATCAATATGAAGCAGTTAAAAGTAACCTTTGAGCAAGCCGGTTTGCTGGATGTGGTGACATATATCAACTCAGGCAATATTATCTTTGCCGATCATCAGGAACGCGTGGATGCGAATACGGAATTATCCCAGATTCTTGAACAAGCCATAGCTGTCGATTTTGGCTTACAGATCAAAGTGATGGTACGTAATCTGGATGAAGTCCGAACTGTTATTCAAGCAATACCGGAGGACTGGACGAATGATGCCACGGCCAAAAGTGATGTCATGTTCCTCTGGGATGAAGTGAATGATGCTTCAGTTCTGGACCAACTGCCCATCAAACCGGAGATTGGCACATTGCTATATGTTCCCGGAGCCATTTTATATTCCGTTAGTAAAGAACTTGTCACCAAAAGTGGTATGAACAAGCTCATAGGCTCCAAGGTCTACAAATACATGACGGTCCGAAACGTGAACACGACCCGCCAGATTTACAAGCTGATGCAAGCTGCGGCAGAGAAGTAACGTGAATCAGCCGGGATCATGCCACGCGGATTGTGATGAAAATGAGGTCTTCCAATGACCAAGAAATAGGCTGTAAATGTTCAATCAGACTGGTTAAATAAAGATGTGAAAATTCCCCAGGAGAGGGCCCGGGGAATATCATCAAGAACGCTTCCTGCTTGCTGCCTGCCATGAAGGATGGATAACGCTCCTGTATTTATATGTGTCAGTCAATCTGAATGCTTTTTCGGCTGTGATCTTCACCCGGCAGTTTCGGAATGTCGAGCTTCAGCAAACCATTTTCCAATCTGGCTTTGATGTTTTCCTCATCAATATGCTCCACGTAGAAACGTCGGATAAATTCACCTGAGCGTCGCTCCTGCCGAATGATTCGATTCGTATCATCCTTCTGCTCAGTCATTTCATTCCGTTTGGCACGGATGATCAGTTCATTACCTTCAACCTGAATGTCTATATCCTCTTTAGCGATGCCGGGAAGCTCGGCTTCTACCACGTATTTGTTTTCTTCTTCGCGAATATCGGTCCGAAATGACTGTACACCGGTTCCGAATGGAGAGAGGAATGGAGACTCAACCATGTCATTGAAGGATTTCAGCATGTGTCCGAACAAGTCTTCATTTCGTTTGCGAAACGGAATCAGATCAAACATCAAAATCAGCTCCTTATGTGTGGTTGGTTTAGTTGTTGCTTACACGTCTAATTATAAAATCGATCCCTAAATTGCTCAAAATCCGTTAAAGCTCAAAAAGAACGATTTTTCCAAGCCACGACTCATTCCCTTAAAATAGATTCTGCTTTCTTTAATTTTGACCTTTTTTGACCTTTTGGCTTTATCTGACTATGATGCAGAACGTGTAGTCTCCTTTGCCTGCACTGGACCAGATTGATCTTTTTTAATGCCCAGCATAATAATACCCATGATGACAACCAACAGAGCTACCAGCATGAATGGAATATGTTTATCCACCTGATACAACGTTGTTGTGAGTAAAGGGGTAATTACGGCAGATATGCCCTGAATCGCTGCAACCAATCCGGCTGCGCCGCCCTGCTGTTCTTTGCTAACCGAAAGAGAAGCTCCCGCCATGAAACCAGGCATCATCAGACCCGAGCCCATGCCGAACAGGAAGAATGAGAAATAATAGACAACCAATTGACTGGAGATCAGAAACAAAACCATGCTTGCGAGCAGAAAAAGGGAACCGAGCAAAATCATCGGCCGCGGCTTCCAATTCAACCACTTCATCTGGATTACCTGCATGATCAGCATCGCAGCCCCGGAGAACATCAGTCCGAACGAAACCATTCTGGCTGTAGCCCCTGGAGATAATGCGAGTTGATCCTGAAAATAAAATCCACCGACAACCTGTAATGTCATAATGCCAATCATTGTAACCAAACCCGCAGCAAGATACATACGCAAACCGCGTTGGAGCGGGTTAACCTTGGGCGCTTTCTCCTGAATGACCGGCTTGGCAGCAGGAATGAGCAACAACGCAATGATAAACGCCGCTACCGCAATAAAAATACCAAAATAAAGCGGCCACAGGAGACCGATAATGGTAAAAGCGCCTGCAATCGCAGGGCCAAATACAAGTCCCAGCCCATTGGCGGCACTAATAATCGCCATCCCGCTTCCCCGCTCTTCCCCTTCCGTCACATCTCCCATATATGCCTGAGAAGAGGATAACACTGCCGGAATGAACATACCGATCAAGCTCCGCGTTACAATTAGAAGGGTTAACAGAAGGCCTCCTCCGATCCACGCATTTAATCCGCTATACATCGCCAATGCAAACAACGCACAGCTTATGGACATACCTATGAATCCAATCAATATGATGGGTTTTCTGCCTTTCAGATCACTGAATTTGCCCCATACCGGGCCCATCACAGCCATGGCGATGGACCCGAGTGAAATAATTAGTCCGGAATGACTTTCTTTCATCCCCAGTTCCCGAATAAGCGGCGGCATAATGGGAGCAATAAGCATAAGACCCAACATCGCTGCAAATACGCTAAAAAAGATACTTCCTCTAATTCTGTTCACGCTCATACACTCCTTTATTTTTCAGTACAGTATCCACTGTACCTGGAGTATATAAGGCTGAGAGAATCTCGACTGCCTCCATACGGAACAATTAACGGTTAGACGGATTATTAATATATTTTTTTCATTTCCGATGGCTTCACGCCGAATTTACGATAGAATTGCTGAGAAAAGGCACTGATATTGCTGTAACCAACTGCTATCGCTGCCTCAGTGACGTTGTTTTCTTGACTACGCAGCAATTTCATAGCGTTGTCGAGACGAATCTGGCGTAAATATTCAAATACGGTAGTGCCAAACAGCGCTTTGAAGCCTTTTTTCAATTTGAAATCGTTCAGACCCACCTGTTTGGACAACGCCAGCAGGGATGGAGGGTCTACCATGCATGCCTCCATAATCTCCCGAGCGGTATGCAACTTCCGTATATCCTCTCTGGAGAATCCCGAAGGAATAGGCGCCAGATCAAACAGCTGAATCATAAACCGATTCAATATCTCCAATGCGGTCGCTTCCATCATTAATGAATATCTATAGGGGTTGTTCAATTCCCCAATCAGACTGTCAATCATCGTTCGAATTCTGTGATCCAGCTGAAATATAATCGGTTTGAACACACAATGTCCTAAAATGTCCTGAAACCGAATGGACTGGCTCGTTGCCAATTGTGCGCCCGCATAATTGAACAACGAGATCGGAATCCCGATGGCAAAAGAAGTATAATTCTCCTGCGCAGGCGGATGGAACCAGGCTTCAAAATCACGCATCATAATGAGTGCTCCCTGCCCAGTGGCCAGCGTATATTCCTGACCAGATATATCTACGTAACGTGCACCTGACAAGGCAAATTGCAGCTCAATGATGGGAATATTCGACGCAAAGAACGTAGAGCACGGTTCACTATATTTAATCTGAGAATACACAATTTCGATACCACTATACGTGGTTACTCTTTTTATATTTCCACTGCCCGCTTTAGCAGAGAGCAGGTACGTATTTTCATCTTGCTGACTGAATGGTTCCTGGGTTAAGTAATGTTGGTATACAACGGCTAACGAATCGAAATTCATGTGTTCTCACCTCGTGTATAACTGGATCATGATCTCAGAAAGAGTTCTGCTTAATTGAGAATTATTCTCAATAATTCTACCTCAATTTCTGCTTTTAGACCAGACCCATGACGAAATCACTACACTTCAAACAGAAAATGAACCATAGACCACTGTCAAAATCGAATGTTCAGATTAAAAATAAAGAGATTCGCTTTAACTAAAAAAGGACTCGAGAGAGATCATCATCTCGTGTCCTTTCGCATAGCTTAATCCGTCCTTACTCCCAGAAAAAACGTCCGGCAAATACCTTCTCCGTCAGCAACTTGTATGTCTCGACTGGCAATTCTTTTTTCATTTTCGCCATTACGACATCCTTGCCTCCATTATATTGCGTAGACATGCCGATCTCCGCTGTCGTATCGGTTGCGTCCAAGCGCATAATTGTTGCTTCGGCGTCTTTTGACCAAGGTGTCCATTCGGCCAACTCCGAGGATCCACCACGACCAGGGTTGCCTGTGTAAAGGAACTGCTTCAAATATGCTGCCATCGCGCCAGACAATGCCTCACGGCCAGGTTTATTCTGTTCACTAAAATAACCTTCAGGGAAAAGGGCGACGACGCCGTCTGCGTGTCCTGTGTAAAAGTCCATATCCGCGCCATGTGGTGCGCCCAGCAATGTTTGCAGTCTTTCGGAAATGACCCCAGCCTGTGTTCCCCATGCAAAACGATAGGCGTATACGGGTGGCTGTCCTGCTTCACTCGTAAGGCGTTCAGCTACCCGCTCTGTATTAAAGCCTGCATAAACCTCACTGCCGTAATTCAGAGCTGCGGCATACTGTTTCGCCTTGGTCTCATCTGTAAACAGAGTTTCATCATGAAATGAGGGTACAAAGTATGGATCACCGAAAGCAAAGCTGGAAAACTCGGTTTCCAAACTGCCGAGCAGAACAGGCACTTGTGCATAATTACCGCTGTTGATGGCATCGAATCCCTCTTTCGGAATAACTGTACCGTCACGGAACAGATGTGGGAATGGCTGCATACGGATCGCCGTTGAACCATACACAGTGACCAACTTGTCCGCAGGCAACTCACGCAAATAACTCGTCAGCTGTGCCTGAGACTGCTTGCCAATCCATGTTCTCGCAAGTTCAATAGAGGTCACTGTACCCTCTTGCACGAGCAATTTCACAAGTGCATCCGCGGATTTTTGCTCGCCTTCCTCCGGTGCAGCCGTGGTCAGGCCACCACTGAAAGCAGCTGCTTTCTGAAATAACCCTTTGCTTAGCGGCGAGATTAATGCTGCCAGAACATTACGTGCTCCTGCCGACTGCCCGGCCAACGTAACATTGCCTGTATCTCCGCCAAAGTCCTCAATATTATCCTGTACCCACTGCAGTGCACGGAATGCATCAAGCAAGCCATAGTTGCCCGAGTCATCAAGGGAATTTCCGCTTTTCAATGCAGCATTTTGAAAGAACCCAAGAGCTCCCAAACGATAGTTCACCGATATGATAATGCTGTTCGTGTTACGCGCAAGCTGTTCACCCTGAAAATCCTTGCCTGATCCGGTCATATTCCCGCCGCCGTGCAGAAACACCATAACCGGAAGTTTCGAACTGGTTGTATTCGTACGCCAAATATTGAGATACAGTGAGTCTTCACTTCCGGCTATCGTTTCGCCGGATAACTGCAAGCTGCTCACAGCGAATTCCTTGGTTGTTCGAATACCTGTCCATGCATCCGGTTCACGCGGCGCTTTCCAGCGTAATTCACCTACCGGGGGTGCTGCATAAGGAACGCCTAGCCAGCCGAGCGTACCGTATTGTTCATAGTTTTTTCCGTCAATGGCTCCGTATTTCGTCTGCTGCAATGTTTGAGGTTTGAACCCCTGATCTTGTTTATGTTTCATCCAACTCTGCTCCAAGGTTCCACCGCCATTGAGCTGTGCCTGCAAAGTTTATGCAGTCTCCTCAGCCAACTGGCGATGGGTACGTTCGCATGTGCTCTTGCCTTGAAGCGCATTCACCTCCTTAACTGATATGTAAGTGAAAGCCTCTCCTTGGTTGTAGTTATATCTTTCTAGCGCGTCCGAGCCAATCTCTCCAGCAGTTCTACCGCAGGAGCCAACACTGCTTCATCAATATCGAATTCCGGATGGTGATGCGGAGCAGGCAGTTCGCTGCCAATAATCATATACGTTGCTTTCCCACCTTGTTCCTGTACGCGTCGAATCATGTAGCTGGCATCCTCACTTCCGAGTGAAGCACCATCCGAAATTGCCTCCGCATGGGTAAATCCTGCGATGCCTTCAGTTTGCTGCACAGCAAGCTCTGCAAGCTCCATATCACAGCGAATAGGGACTGCACCGCCGATGACTTCAACCGTGGAGCTTAACTCATGCATCGCCGCGCTGTACTCGATGATCTGACGCACCCGTCGCTCCAGCTCACGATTCGTTTCTTCTGTCGTTGAACGGGTTTCAATCACCATCCGTGCGTGCTCGGGAATAATATTGGCCCCTGTTCCGCCTTCAAGAATGCCCACATTAATGCGTGTATCTGCCGTGCTAAACCGAGGCAACGCATGAATATTAAGGAGTGCCGTAGAGGCTCCCAGCAAAGCATTCCGTCCTTCCTCCGGGGTGACCCCCGCATGAGAAGCCACACCTGTAAAATGGGCTTCCAGCTTGGTCGTTGCCAGAAATCCGGCAGACGCCCCTCTGACATGACCGGATGGCACACCTGTACCCAGATGTAGGCAGAAAAGACGGTCTACCTGTTCCAGCATACCTTTTTCGACCATGGCATACGCACCACGCACACCTTCTTCAGCAGGCTGGAACAGCAGACGGATCTTCCCGGCGAAATTTCGGTTACTCAAACGTTCTGCAAGTGCAAGCCCAATCGCTGTATGTCCATCGTGTGCGCAAGCGTGCATAATGCCTTCATGACTGGAGCGGAATTGCCCCGCTTGTGGTATATGTTTATCTGACTTGCTCTCACGGATCGGAAGTGCATCCATATCGAAGCGGAACGCCGTTGTTGGTCCTTCCTGTTCTCCTTGCAACTCAGCGACAACCGCCGTAAATCCCCCACGCATCTGCTGCACAATCGCTGGATCTGCCCCTTCATCGAGCGCACGCTGATATGCATCTTCCAACACTTCAGGCCTTGGCAGACCTCGCCGCGATGTGTCATCAATCGCATCTTTTCCATAAGTCACACGGTAACCCAGTTCCGTTAACATCTGCACGACTTTGGCAGCCGTACGAAATTCGGTGAATCCCAGCTCGGGATGTTCGTGAAGGTCTCGTCGAAGCGCAATAATATCAATCATGGTCGCTCACCTCTCTCATCAATCTCTCTATTTCATCATGCATAACCTTTACACTACGAATTCTATACCTTAGCTCGCTAATCCTGTTTCGCGATTCTTCTAAACACGTGCCTCATACCCACACTGAGAGAAAGCTTCTTGCTGCATATCTGCTGCCCCTCTGTCCTTCAACAAAAAAGCGTCGGCTGATTGAAACACCTTGTCCCTTCCATAATGAGATGACGAATATCCAACACCTCTCCAACCGTCCTTCGCTAATCGTAAAATTTACATTTAGTTAATCGAGTACATACGCTCATTTATCATTGATTGTATACACTGGTTTTGGATACCAAACTATACATATCATTAGGAGGAAGTGTTCATGTTCAATCGATTCAATACCCGCGCTGCCAAAATGATGCTCGCGGTTACGACCATTGTTACAGCTACGCTGGGAGGCAGTAGTGCAGCATGGGCTGTGGAAAACACCACCTCATCTGCTTCACCGATCAAAAATGTAATCATCCTGATCCCGGACGGTATGGCGAACGACGCAACAGCTTTGGCTCGCTGGTACAAAGGTTCCTCTCTTACACTGGACTCCATGGCAAGTGGCATGGTTCGTACACACTCTGCGGATTCCCCGATTGCGGACTCGGCCCCTGCGGGAACAGCCTTTGCTACAGGTCACAAATCACATACAGGGTATGTCGGAGTACTGCCTGATAAAGCAACGATGCCTGGACAAAAAGCCATTGCCCCTGGAGATGCGAAAAAACCGGTCGCTTCTATTCTGGAAGCATCCAGACTGGCAGGTAAAGCAACTGGCATTATTGCGACTTCTGAAATTATGCACGCCACACCAGCTGACTTCTCCGCCCACTATCCGGATCGCAAAAACTATGATGCATTGAGCAAACAGCAGGTCTATAACGGCATGGACGTGGTTCTAGGTGGAGGAAGCAGTTATTTGGAGCCTGCGGGACGCAAAGATGGCGAAAATCTGGTCTCATCCATCAAAGCACTGGGCTACGACTATGTGACTACTCCGGCAGCGATGAAAGCTTCCACTTCAGGCAAGCTGTGGGGGATGTTTGCCCCGGCAGGCATGGCTTATAATATGGATCGTGATCCAGCAAAACAGCCAAGCCTCGCCGAGATGACAACTAAAGCGATCGAAGTTCTTTCCAAAGATGAAGATGGTTTCTTTCTGATGGTTGAAGGCAGCAAGGTGGACTGGGCAGCACATGCCAACGATCCAATCGGCATTATCAGTGATGTGTTGGCATTCGATGATGCTGTCAAAGTAGCCATGGATTTTGCCAAAAAAGATCAAGAAACTGTCGTTGTCGCTGTCACGGATCACCAGAACGGTGGATTGACCATCGGTAATGCCTCGACTACAGGCACCTATGATAAGGAACCGTTGTCCACATTTATCGGACCTCTGAAAAAGGCCAAGCTGACCGGCGAAGGGCTGGAATCCAAGCTGAATGCCAAACGCACCAATATCAAAGCCGTGATGAAGCAATACTATGGCATTACCGACCTGACTTCCGAGGAAATCGCAGCCATTAAAGCGGCAAGCCCGGGAAGCCTCAATTATACGGTTGGACCGATGATCAGCAAACGTTCCGGCATCGGCTGGACCACTGGTGGTCATACGGGCGGAGATGTTGTGCTGTATACGTACGCTCCCAATAATGATCGACCTTTCGGTGTTATCGACAACACGGATGTCGCCAAATACATGGCACGTGTGCTGGACCTTGACCTCGATAGCGTTAGCAAACAATTGTTTGTGCCCGCGAAACAGGCTTTTACAGCCAAAGGAGCAACGTACAAGCTGGAGCTGACAGATGCCAAAAATCCGAAGATCCTCGTAACCAAAGGCAGCACCAAGCTTGAACTGCAAATCTACAAAAATATTGCAATCGTGAATGGTAAAAAGACAACCCTGGATGGCGTAATTGTCTACAATGGCGTAGAAGCCTTTGTGTCACAGGATGCCGTAGATTTGATTCAATAAAAAAAGTGCCCGCTCTTTGAACGCCACTCTTAGCTAAACTGCCCAAGAATATTCTTGGGCGGTTTTTTGAATTCACTTTTAAATCTAATTCCATATGCAAAGGTAACGTAGTATAGTAGGCCCACGCACAAGCTTATCGTATAATAAGCATAACGTTGATGAATATGACGTAAAAAAGGAGAGACTCATGATGTTGAGCAGATTAAACTGGATCACACTGCGGGTACGCGACTTGGAAGCATCGCTCCGTTTCTACCACGCCATGCTTGGGCTGCCGATTCAGCGTAGATTCGAAAGCCGTGGACGGCAGATCGCCATGCTGGGACTGGAAAATGAAACGAAGTTGGAACTGATTGAGGGCAGCGAAACCACACTCAAGCCAGAGGCCGGTGTTTCGATCGGCTATGAGGTAAGTTCACTGGACGAAGCCATGGAGCAGCTCGCCACATTAGGTATCCCGATTGTACGAGGCCCCGTCCAGCCCAATCTGCATCTGCGGTTTATTTATATTGAAGACCCAGATGGCTTCGAAGTGCAGTTGGCCGAACATGCATGATTAAGGCTCGAGCATGATGGGGAGCGGGTTTAAATAAGTGTATGTTTCACGATGACTGACTTGTTGTGTCTGGAGCCAAACCTACACGCAAACCCACATAGGACGGCGTCAGGGCGCTGTTGTGCAAATTTACAGCTTCATCCGACGCATTAACGGCACACCCACGCGATTCAAAAGCCGTTCAAGCAGCAGCCAGCACCAGCGTCTGCTCATTGGCAGATGGCGCTCATACACAGCGGAATACTCAAAATCGGGCACAGCGCCACGGTTGCGCTTGAACTGCGCAGCACCAGCGCTCTCATGCAGCAGATGGCCGTTCTCACGGGCCTGTCCAATCAGGCAAGCTGACAGCATGCGGTACAGCCCGATAGACTGGGGTAGCGCCGTATCGTAACCGAACAACGGCGTTGTCATCACCCCATTTCGACAGAAGTATCCCATAACCGCGTCTATACGCCCTTCCTTTCGCAGACCACACAACGTCAGTGTTCCAGAAGCTTTTGCTGTGCCAATGAAATGTTCACTGAATTGCGGATTATCATAAGAGTATTTTTCGAGGTATAGCAGCTTGTACAGCTCCGTAATTCGTGGAATATCTTCCTCCGTCAGATTCGCTTCGGAAACGAATTCATATCCGTGCTTGGCCAACAATTCGTAATCCCGCTTCAGCAGCCAGCGCGACTTCGCATTGCCGAAATTTGGATCATTCGCTCGGTACAGATAGATTTGCCGGCTCGGAATTAGTTGACAGCCTGCTTCCGCCAGCTCTCCCGTCAGATCTGAGTGAAGCCCTGGACACAAGGAGCGAAATACGACGGCATGCTCAGGATAACGTTCCCTTACTGCTGCAAGCAGACAAACCGCCTGTTCTCCAGACATGGCTGGATACAGGTTTGTTGATAACAGCCAGTTGTTGATATGTACAACTTTGTTTATTTGTGATTGCCGCATTCCCCACCCTACCACACTGAGCAGCGCGGAAAGCCCTTTTTCCAGTAACGGTTTCCGAAGCAGCATCAACTCCTGCTTGGCATACCGCACATAATGGGTATAAGGCGAACAAACATAAGAATTATCATACTCTGCCTCATTTACCGTCAACGGAAGCACAAGATCGTCGATCCGGGCGATGAGCAGGGTTGTGCTTACGTTTACCATGAAGCCCGACGTCCCTTGCAACATCATGGGTTCCAAATATGCTCTTGCATCTCTGCCATCCTCGGTGTTAGGCCAGTCCATATCTTCGAGCGAATTCCGATCATAGAAACGAACGCGACTATCGCGTCTTACATTCTTCGCTGGATCTGTACGATCGCGGCTATCCGCCCTTTTTTCCATTACTGCATTCTTCACGTTCTGCTCCCCCAATTGCCCATACTTCCTGCCATTAATTATTTTTTTACAAATTCTTCTTCCTTCCATTATAGTGGGCCTGGATGAACACCCACAATTGTTTCATTGAAAACAGTCAGAGCGATCGGCCATCAAAAAACAAACAAGCCTGCCCCCACATCATGGTTGGAGACAGGCTCAGTAACTGAACTTCGAGTATAAAATTGGAGTAATCAGGTGACTCCGATGCAGTAGGCTAGCTTCAGCCTAAGTATTTTACAACGTACCCGTTGCAGAACCTACTTCGTTCTTATCCGATACCAACTCGTTCAGGTCCACAATCAGTTGCTCCAGTTCTCCGAAGCTATCCACCATCTTCTGGGTCAGGTTGCGCTGCTCCTCCATACTGGCAAGAATTTCTTCCGTAGCGGCACTCGATTGCTGAGTCACACTTGAAATTTCTGAAACCTCATTAACCACTTTGGTAGAGGAATCTCTCATCGTGGCTGAACTGCTCTCAATATCTGCCGCCTGATTCAACACTTGCTGTGAATTGCTGTTGATCGTCCGGAAAACCTCTTCTGCCGTATGTACGCTGTCTTTTCCTGCTTCCAAAGCGAGTCGAATACGCTCAAATCGATCCGTCAATGCCTGTGTCTGTCCTCTCAAACGGGACAAAATAGCAGCAATATCACTGGCCGACTGGCCGGAGTGCTCTGCCAGCTTGCGAACTTCCTCCGACACGACTGCAAACCCGCGTCCATGTTCACCCGCACGGGCTGCTTCGATCGCTGCATTGAGCGCAAGCAGATTCGTCTGGTTCGCAATATCCGAGATGCTGTTCAGCATTAGCGACATGGACTCGCTTTCCTCGTTAAACTTACTCATATCATCGGCTGTGGTATTAATCGTTTCATACAGCTCCTGCATCTGAACATTCAGTTGATCCATCTGCGCACTGCCTGTTTCCGTGCTTGTTGCCATGCTGGCTGACAGTTCTTTCATCTGAAGTGAGTAGGAAGCAACATCACGAATATGCTGATCCGACAAGGACAAGGACTCTGAAATCTCAGCCACACTGGTAGCCTGAAATTCAACGCCTTTGGCGACTTCACTAAATCCAAGTGTCACTTCATGGGTAATGGAGCCGGTGTCGGTTACTTTTTGCTTCAGTTGATCCGTATAACGAGATAGGCCTTCCACGGATTCTTTAACCCTTACAAGCATTGTTTCCACTCTCATTTTGGAATGCTCCACCTCTTGCCAACGGGCTTCGCTATCCCAAAAGAGTCTTTGATTCAACTGGGAAACCATCATCAGAATGGCTCCGGTAAGTGCAAACAATCCTACATCAACAATATGGCCAATAAACTCCTCGGAGCTCTTTGTTTGCACTAGAACAACCTGAAGAATACTAATAGCAAGCAGCACGAGAAATCCGGTTGTGAACAGTTTTTTGTCTGGATAGAGCAATAACACTGAAGTGATAACCAGACTTAAAGTGATGTTAACACTTCCCCAGCCTGCATAGACGCCACAGACTGTAATTAGGAGTGTACAAAGCCATGGGATTACATGAATATACTTCTTTTTGAGATTGGCGTACGTTACCCAAATAGCGAACAAAACAGCTACCCCATTCGATACAAGCAGCTTGGGTTCCAAAAAGACCATACCAAAACCAATGGCAACAATAACCCACAGGATGATACAGATCAGTTTGTTCCTTTTCCAGATGATTTCGTCATAACGATTCATGAATTTCCCGTCCTTTTTATCAATTAAATACGATGGTGAGGCATTTCTGTACTATCTTTTATCAGTCTATGGTCCTTGCTTATGAATAAATCGCAAAATCCTAGAGCTTTGTTATAGTACATTAGGTCTTCATAAACATGAAAACACACTTAATATATATCGGATTTTTATTATAAATTTTTAATATATGAAGGAATATAATATGTACTAATATTTCAGAAATTTTATTTGCTCTTCACCATAGTAAAAACCCGTATCAGGGATACGGGCTTTCGCATGTTAAGGGGGTCAGCTACATTTTATTTCCCGAACACAAGTGTGTTGTTAGACGAACCTGCATACTTGGTGACAAACTCACGCGCATAACTGGCTGTCTGCACTTCATAGCTGTAGTTGGTACTTGGTCTCCAACTTGTTTGGGGAGAGGATGGACTGCTTAACGCAGGTGTACTGCCTGTATCCGTAAATTCCCCGTTGCCTTTAGCATCCAGAATGCCGCCTTTTTCAGCGCCTGCACCGAAATAATTATTTTCAGAATATATGCGTGCTTTCTCGCCAATTGTAATGGCCTGGTTAAAGTTGTTGGCGTAATTGTTTTTGATATGGAAATAACCGTATCTCATGAGACCAGGACCACGTACATACAGGTTTTCAAAATAGTTATTTGCCATCGTTACATGAGGTACACCATTATAGCTGCTGTTGCCATCATTCGGATATCCAAGAATAATTCCGTATTTGTGGTTTGCAAATTTGGAATTGCTAATCGTAATATAATCTGCGCGATCCCCAATGTACAGGAGCTTGTCCAAATCACTGCCGCTCGAACTGTAGTTATGGCCGGAGAAAGTCACGTGATCGATCCAGTAGTTGGAGCCTGAAGTAATATACATCTGGATATCGTCGTTAGCATTAATGTTGGAAGCGTGTTCAAAAGTCAAATTCTGAAAAATGACATTGCTTGAGCTGGACGTCGATCTGAAATGAATGTTCGTCAGCGTGTGTTTATCAAAGGAGCCTACCAACGTTTTGTTCGACCCAAATTCGACTTTCTGCAACGTAGAGGAAGAAATATTTTGTTCAATGACCAGTATTTTAGCTGTTGTGCCTGCCATATGTGTTCGCAGATCGTTCAGATTGCTGACGTAGACAACCTGACCGTTCTTGCCACCTGTCGTGGCTGATTTAGATACACCACTCTCATTTTTGGCGTTACCGGCAAAACCCGTTAAACCATTCGTGCCTGTGTTGGGATAACTGGCCGCACCATATGTAGCGGGTGCCGTAGAGACCGTGGAGACTGTCAACAATAACAGTGTTACAGCGAGTAAAAGAATCGAAAATTTCTTCAAAATTTCACCATCCTTTATAATTTTATCCTGTAAGACAAGTAGATTATATCGTGTAACATCAGATGTGACAATACAAAAATTGCAATTTAACCATTAATTTTATTTTTTTGCAACAGCAGTCCCCGTATAAGAAAAATGAAAAGACGACACAAAGTCATCTGCAAAAACCATGACTTTGTATCGCCTTCTTCTGAATCCTATTTGATTTTCAGTTCCAGCTTATGTTTCTCCGCTTCCTGCAAGTCATCGTAAACTTTGCCGGGTTCACCGTGAAGTTTTAATACCAGAGATTGGGGGGCATCCAGCAGATTACTACTGAAGGAGTAGATCATCCCATCTTCCGTCCCGTTACCTGACACACTGGACAACTTGGTCTTCTGCCCGTCCTTGCTGGTGGATACAATCTCGGTAGGTTTGACCACATCACTGACGGAGAGTTTGGTTTTATAATCAATCTTTTGATTAGGTTCATAGATAAATCTTACCCGTGTCACAAGTGGAGATACCACTGCTTCAGATAACATTACCTCATGACCGCCAATCGTAAATAACTGATTAAGTTTGATCTTCTCGGTCTTGGGCACCGAAAATTTAGGGTCCAGATCGAAGCTCACTTCCATCGGTTTCGAAAATTGGTATTTGGTATCTTTTTTAACCTTATTCGTGTCAGTCAGCAGATCAGGAACTACAGATGAAATGCGAAAATTGAACTTCACTTGTCCAGGAAGCGGTGTATTCCCATCCATTTCAACGGTGCTACGTCCATAAAGTGTATACTTTCCATTGGAGCTATACAGGCTGCTTATACCGCCATTGCCAAGTGATTGGTTCGTCATGCCATTGACCATACTCGTTTTGGGAACCGAATATATCTCCTGGGAAGCATCCGTCTGGGCTGTGTACAATATGATCATCTTGTTTTCATCCGCCATCACTGCATTGACGGTTAACTGATATATTCCTGATTTCACAGAACGGTCCACGAGCTGCACATAACCATTGTTAATTGCGGATGCAATCGTATTTCCATCTACATCCTTTTCAGCCAACTCCCGAAAAGGTTCAAGTACTCCCCAATACTGTGTAGGTGCGCTATAGGTTGCCTGTTGTGGTGCTGAACTGCCAAGCGGACCCAGCAGCAGCCAACCTGCTGCCAAAGCGGTTACAAGCATCGCAGTAATCCACTTTAATTGCACATGACCTGTCATTCGCCGGGTTCTGGCCTTTGCTAGGCCTCGCTGAATGGCAAAGGCCGTGTCCGCCGGATTCAATTGCTGTCTCTCCAGCTTAACCTGGGAAGCATCTGCGAAAAGTGCCTGTTCCTCCGGACTAGTTGTCATGCCAATCCCCCCTGTTCTTCATCTGTTTCCGTAACAGTTCCAACCCTTTATGCTGCCAGGTCTTGATGGTGCCCTCCGGTTTGCCAAGAATGGAGGCAATCTCAATTGACGTCATGTCGTTATAGTATTTCAGCAGTAGTACATGGCGATATTTAGGTTTGATTTTCTCAAGCATGGACCACATCGCAAGTCTGTTGTCACTGCATCCTGCACTGCCAGACTCGGATATCGCCTCCTCCAACCCTTCGCTCGGCAGTGGTGTTGCCCGTTTGCGATGCCTTTGTTCATCAATGCACACATAGATCAGAATACGTATAATCCACGATTTGAACGCCTTCTCATTTTTCAGAGAGCGACGCTTGATCCAGGCCCGGCATGTCATCTCCTGTACCGCTTCAAGCGCATCATGACGATTACGCAGGTAACTGTAGGCTATGGAGATCAGCGTGTCCTGATGCTCCATGATGGATTGGACAAATGCCGTCTCATCTTCGCTCTGTACAAACAGCATCTTTTTCATCTCGGCTTTGGTTTCCACCCCGCAATCCCCTCCTTCTCTCTCTTTCTGTGGTTTAAGACGGATGAACAAGCCAAACCGTTTTTTATTTTTTTTCCATCACAAAAAAGCCCCGCCTAATCCTGAGGAGGAAGCTCTTGTATGGATTTCCGCATCATTATTTAAAGTTCAAACCATTCCAGCTCATTGTCATCCCGATTCGTAGCCGCTTCCATCTGTTTCAGCCAGTTTGCTTCGATGTCACCCCAAGTTTGGAACAGACAATAGATGTATAACTCTCCCTCTACAATCTCCTCCATTCCCGATGCCACTTCAATCGAGACTTGTAGAGCTTCAGGCCAGGATGAACCCTCCTGAATTAACGCAAACCCATCTTCATAATGCTCCAGTTTATACAAATCAGAGAAAGTTAAGGAATCCGCCAGTTGCTTCACAATTCGAGGTAAAATGATAGGATTTGTTGTTCTGATGCCATATTCCCAGCCCACATGGTACCTCCTTTAATCTAAAAGTTAGCTAAAGGCTACTACTCTTGCTCATTCAATTCATTGATCGAGCGGTCCAGCCACAATTCATACCAGTCGAGAAAACCTAGCCGCTCCGTGTTGCCCATATAATGATCTGGATAAATTCCATTACTGTTCGCTCGATCATCGGTCCAGATCTCTCCGAAGGACAATCCCTTGACAATCAGATTGAGCGACAAGCCACATCCAAAATCGCTGATTCGCAGCATCCCTGCCGACCATTTCGGATCATAATACTCATGTTCAAGCGCTGCCCACTCGTCCTCTTCTTTGCTGTCGTCGTACCAGTCCACATCCCAATTCCAGGATTCCACATGTGGAAACGGCTCAGAAATTGCATTCAATTCATCATCATAATCCATCACCAAATATATGCCGTTCTCCGGCTTTTCCAGCCCATAATAAGGTCCTGCACCACCACTTCCAATCACAAGCAAAAAAGCTTGATACTCTTCAGGCAGCGCTATCTTCCATTTCTGTTCAAAAGCTTTAATTTCGTCCAATGTCCATACCGGAGCCATCTCATATTGATGATTCTCCGCCCCGAACACATTCCGTTCCGTGTCCAGATCCTGGAGTTTGTTCAACTTTCCATGTATACGCTCCAACTGGGCCTCATGCATGTACGTAAGCCTCCTTCCATCGCGTTGTACCTATACCGTCAGATTCGAATCAAGTCATTCAAACTATTTTCGCTTTGCAGACTGGGTTTGATGGTAATCGAAATTTGGTTGTCTTTCTTCGTTACCGCACATGCATAATTTCCGGGCTTCATCTGGAGCAACACACCGCCGCAAGACTCATCGGGTTCTAGCTCGCCCCCAGTGACATCCTCCGCCGCCCCCAGATACACGTTACCGGAAGGGACACGTAGATGGTGTACCTGTGCATTCTCCAGTTCCTTCCCCGCATCATCCAGACTCCATGTCACCTCATACTGTCCATCTTCACCCAAATTCAGAAACAAACAGTTGCCTGCATTTACCTCGTTTAGTTCAACCTCTGCAATAGACCACCAGTCCGGTGTATCTTCAACACGATGTTTTAGCGCCGCCAGATCATACAGGCACAGTGCTGCCGTATCCGTGAAAAACTGAAATTTCCCGTTCATTCTATATCTCACTTCCTTATTCAAAATAAACACCCGTTCCTTTCCCAACTGATCCAGGTGAGAAATCATAACCCTATCCAAACATTATATCAAGCTGTACACATGGGTTAAAGGAACCTCGGGACTATCTGTGATCCTGCTGCACTTGTAGAAAACTGAAGGTGTTAGAAAACAGCTTAATCTCTTCATTTTTTTAGCAAAAATGACGATATAATCATAACTGACTTTTTGTGATTTTGTGGAGGAAACCATGGCTATCAACCTTAGAAGAGAACCTTTTCGCTATACTTTAAAGGAACCGATACTGTTCGAAATTTTTATACTCAGCATTAACGGCGCCTCAGCACCACCCAAACCCATTCAAGCGGAATTATGCGATATCAGCCGATCCGGTTGTCAGCTTTCATTTCCGTTAAATCTGCATGTGGAGTCCAATAACATCCGAATCGGCATGAACTTGCTGCTTTTTGAAGACCCCTTGTATTTGGAAGGAACGCTGCGCTGGGGCAAAGAAGAGAATAACCGATGGCACTACGGCGTACAGCTGGAGATCCAGCAAGGTAATCATGAGCGTTTATCCAGAGAAATGAGGATGCTTGCGGGGCAAGGCAAAATTATGGTGAAGTAACCCGGGGGAGCTACCAACCCAACAAAAAAACAGCCCGATGAACCGGACTGTTTATTTATTTCAGTTTTTCAGGCTGCTTTGGTATCAGCAGTTGTATTGTCCATCTTGGACCAATCCACTGTGGTTTCGAGCAAAAGTGACACCACAACTCCAATGACAAGCCCATTGCTAATGATTGGAATGAGATACATGGGTAGAGCCTGAAAAGCTTCAGCAGGGATGTTCATTACAGCAACACCTGTAAGAACCGGCAGTGCCACACGATAGATTGTTTTGGAATTAAAAGTGGTGCCTTCAAGTGTTCTTAGAGCTGTACCAAACATTTGCAAATAGGCAACAAATAGCACGGCACTCCCTACACTAGGAGGAATTTGTGCGAAAAAGGCTGTCACAGAAGGCGTCAGTCCTAATATACATAACATGCCTGCTCCAACAACAAACGCAGCCCGTTTCAGAATACGGGTGCTCTCCAGAAAACCAATCGAAGAAGCAAATAATCCGAACGGCAGCACACCTACACACGCAGATAACATGGTGAACAATCCCGTGAGCATGTATGATCGTTTATATTGTTGGCTGGACGTTTGCACTCCATAAATTTTTTCAACAGAGCTTAACGTGGTGATGGAATTTGTCATATTCACCAGCCCAACAAAAAAAGCAGTGATGACAATACCCGGCTCCCACTTCGGTGTCCCCCACGGAAACCAGGAAAACAGGTTTGAATTCTGGTGACCGGATGCTCCTGCATGTTGTCCAGGGAATACAAAACTGTAGGCAATCCACCCCGTTACGATGCCAATTAGGATGGAGTAGTTACCAAGTTTGCCTTTTCCCTTAAGCTGGATTAAGGCCACTAGAAACGCTATGGCAACGGACAACGCCGCTACAGGCAGGTTAAAATTGCCGAACTCGGTATATCCTATCATGCCTTTGAAGAAATTCATGGTCAATTGAATCGTCATCAGAAATAACATCGCACTCTTGACCATTGGTGTGAACAGCTTCTGAAGCACATGCGCAGCTCCAAGTCCGCCCAGGATCATCATCGTCAGACCCGCTAACAGAAAACCCGCAGCCAATCCTCCCCCGATACGTTCCAAACTCATGCCGGCTGATGAAGCCGAGGCCGTTAAGCTTAGTGTCAGCCCCCACCATAATCCCGAGGGACCATCCATCACAGCATAACGATGGCCGAAGAACGCCTGTAATATACACACAGCCCCTGTAAGCAAAAAGGCATGCTGCATCGACGCAGCAATGGCCTCCGGTGAAAGCTGAAAATTATGTCCGATAGATAACGGCACCACCACAGTGTTGGTAAACAGGAAGAAGAACCACTGAATGCCTGCCAATGCAAGCGATGACGCACCCTTTATATTATTTTGCAAAGATTGCTCTTGATGTCTGTTCATGATTGAGTTAACATTCGCTCCATTTCTTTATAATGATGCCTCCGGGCATGCGCAAGTGCTGTAACTCCGTCCCGGTCAGCAATGAAAGGATCAGCTCCATATTGCAAAAGCAATGCTACGATCTGCTGATGACGAGTGCCGCCATCCCCCAGAATGACCGCTTCCAGCAAAGCTGTCCAGCCCAGATTGTTGATATGGTTCACATCCACATCCGTGCATTTCAGAAGGATCTCCACAATATCGACATGACCTCGATCTGAAGCAGGAATCAGAGCTGTGCCCCCAAACCGATTCGTAATCCGGGTATCAGCACCTGCTTTTATAGCCAGTTCGACCATTTTTCGCAAACCTTCCGCACTGGCATACAGCAGCATGTTATCCAGTCGTTGATCTTGGATGTTCACATCCGCCCCCGCTTCAATAAGTGAACTTGCCGTTTCTGTCTTGTTGCAATGTACTGCGGCCATCAGAGGTGTCCGTCCTCGAGCATCCCGGTCATTCACTCCAGTCCCTTGTGCGATAAACCGCAGCACATCATCTGTATGTCCTGCTTCAGCAGCTGCATGTATTGTTTTCAGCATCGCACTTCACCCTCCAATTCGTCGTCATCCTCACGGCATATATTCGATAGATCATAATCTACATGTGTGATTAGAAGTGTTTAAACCTTATGTATGTTAACATAGGATAATAGTATATTAAAAATACATGTTTTGTTGGTTTCCCATATTAAAAACATATCGCTGCATATAAGGAGAACACACGTGGATATCAAACAATGTCGCTATTTCATCGCGATTGCCGAGGAGAGACAGATCACGGCGGCAGCGCGCAGATTACACATGGCTCAGCCTCCTTTAAGCCAGCAGCTCAAGTTGATGGAAGACGAACTCGGCGTAGCTTTATTTGAACGCAAAGGACGCAGCATGGAGCTGACACAGGCCGGTCGAAGCTTCTATGATTATGCGGTTACGATGACCAAATACATGGAAGAAGCTGTCATGGAGATGCAGAGCTTCCGCTATGGTATTCGGGGCAAGTTGTCGCTTGGCATTAATACCATTTCAGATCGTTTGATCCCGCAGGCGCTCCAGCAGTTTCGGACAACACACCCTCAGGTGACCTATAAAATTCAGCAAAATGAATCTGCACAGCTCTGCCAGCTCTTGGGTGAAGGCAAAATCGAGCTTGCCTGTGTGCGGATGCCTGTCAAAACAGAACAATATGAAGTGCTGCATCTACCGCAGGAAGCTCTCTTCTATATTTCCTCCACACCGCTGAAGTCAGCGGATGAGCGTGGGATTTATTTTCAAAAGTTGGCCGATATCCCTCTCTTGCTTCCTAGCACTGAAGGACTCGGGATGTTCGAACTAATACTACAGAAATTCCGTGAGCATCACGTGAATCCTTCCATTGCGGGCGAATGCTCGGATATTAACATGTTGTTGGAACTTGTACGACTCGGTTTTGCAAGCTCCATCGTGCCCCATACGGTTCTTCAGCTTTATCATGAGCATCCGTTCCATATCTATCGTATTCAAGATGCGCAATCTGCTGTAGATTCTGCCCTTGTGTGGCATCGCAATCGTCATCTTTCCAAGCCCGCGCAGCACTTTGTGCAATTGGTTCAGGAGCTGCTGCCTTCAAGCTCGGTATAGTGTCCAGCAGACATCGACCATCAATAATATCGTCCATATACTAAAAAGCAGCAGCCTTGCCGGAATAATTTCATCCGGAAAGACTGCTGCTTTTTGATGTTCGTTAAGCTTTTGCCGTGAACAACAATTCTTTTTCCTTAATCGTTGTACGTCCGGCAGACTCAATTGAATGATATTGATGCATGTTCGTAATGATGACCGGCGTAATCGTTGTGTAACCGGCTTTTTCGATTTCTTCCCTGTCGAATTCCATCAGTACATCACCAACGGCAACCTTCGCTCCTGCTTGAACTTTAGGGGAGAAGAATTGACCTTTCAGTTTCACGGTATCAATCCCGATGTGAATCAGCATTTCAGCGCCGTCATCACTAACGAGACCAATGGCATGTCCACTCTTCGACAACGAGAATACTGTACCGTTAATTGGAGAAACCACACGGCCTTCCGACGGCTGAATCGCAAACCCTTTACCCATAATCTCTTCGGAGAATGCAGGGTCTGGAACTTCGCTCAGTGATTTAACTTCACCAGTAATTGGGCTAAATACATCTTGATCCAGCGCTTTAGTTTCTTCAACAGCAGTTACTGCGGAAGCAGAAGTCATTGCTGCTGGTGTTGTAGGCTCAGCAGCTGGCGTTGCTTCAGCCGATTGTGGAGCATTATCTTCTTGGAAACCAAGAATGTACGTCAGTACTGCTGCAGCTACGATGGCAATCAAACCACCAGCTAGGGCGTAGAGCAGTGTACTAATTGCCGGACTGATAAATGCTGCAATACTTGGCAGACCCACTAGACCTGTAAGTACATAAGCTTTAACATTGACGATCCCCATGAATCCACCTGCAACAGCTCCACCAATCAGGGCTGCAATAAATGGTTTTTTGAACTTCATATTGATCCCGTACATTGCCGGTTCCGTAATCCCCATAATAGCCGTAAGACCTGTCGAATAAGCAAGCGATTTCGTTTTACCATTTTTCGATCTAAGACCAACACCAAATGCTGCGCCACCTTGTGCCAAGTTAGCTGCAAACATCAGTGGAATAATAAAATCGTAACCGAGTGATGTCATCGAACCAACAATGATCGGCAACAGTGCATAGTGCATACCCGTAATGATCAGAAGTGACATCGTACCACCAATCAGGATACTTGCGAATATTGACATATTGTCAAACAACCATGAAATACCACCTGACAAACCATTACCGAGCACTGTACCCAATGGTCCAACCGTCATCAAGGTCAAAGGAACCATAATTAACAGGGTAACCGTTGGAACAATCAGAAGCTTAAGCGAAGCATGTGTAACACGATCAACCGCTTTCTCTACATAGGAAGCAATCCAGATTGAGAGAATAATCGGAATAACCGTAGAAGAATAGGTTGCTGCTATAACCTTAATGCCTACAAATGTGGTGTCACCATTGGCAAGCAAGGTTGTAATCGTCGGATGCATAATCCCCGCTGCCAGCGCTGCAGCAATATACATATTGCTACCGAGCTTACGTGCGGCACTGATCGCCAGAATGATCGGCAGGAAGTAGAATGCACCATCACCGATAGCAGATAAGATGATATAAGTTGAACTGGTATCAGACAACCAACCTACAGCTACTAGGATTGCCACGATCCCTTTGATCATACCGGCACCCGTAATCGCTGGCAGAATCGGCGTGAATATTCCAGAAATGAAGTCGAACAATGCACTTACTGGATTTCTCTTTTTCTTCTCCCCAGTCGAAGCACTGGTTGATCCAGCGTCTGCATTCGGAGATTTGGACATGTTGCCTACAAGTGCATTATACACAACAGGCACATCGTTCCCGATAATGACCTGGAATTGTCCGCCATTCTCCATAACGCCCATAACGCCAGGTGTATTTTTCAGCGTCGCTTTGTCCGCTTTTTTGTTGTCATTCAGGTTAAACCGGAGTCTTGTCATACAGTGTGTGACTTGATCGATGTTCTCTTCGCCACCAACAAGCTTCAGAATATCCTTGGACAATTGTTGTTTATCCATTGTGTTTTGCTCCTTTTATGTGTAATGAAGGTTAAAAAAAAACCTAAACACTGAATAATGACAAAGCAGTTTCAGCTTATCATTATTCAACGTTTAGGTTTTGCCTTTTTTTGCAGTAACAATCCCAATTATTCAATTGTTTGTTCAGTTCTGACAACTCGTTCAATATGAATGGTCAGATATAGGATTTCTTCCTTGGATAAGACCCGGCTATAGATCTTGCGAGTATAGTCGTTAATCTTACAAGCACATGCATGTGCCTCAGGATATTGTTTGCTTACCAGGTCATGAAGCGGATTATCTGCTTCTTTATCTTCGATCGCTGTACCTTGTAGTACACGCTGAGCAAAGAATTTCAAATGTGTCAGGAATCGATAATAACTCAGTGAATCCTCATCCAGCTCAATGACAAAGCTGCGTCGTACAATGTTGAGTATATCTTTAACGATATTCGTAATGCTGATGGTTTCTCTCATCTCACCGTTCATCTGGGCATTGACCAGATGCATTGCGATGAATGCGCATTCGTCTTCAGGAAGCAGGACACCCAATGTTTCTTCAATAATCTGAAGTGCCTTGAGCCCAATGGCATATTCCTTGCGGTACATGCGCTTGATCTCCCAGAACAATGCGTTACGAATCTGCAAGCCTTGACGATGCCGGTCAATGGCAAAATGAATATGATCCGTCAATGAAATGTAGATGCTCTCATGCAACTTCTCACCTAATACGGTCTCTGCATAACGGATAATTTCATCCGAGCATTCGACATATTCAACTGGAATATCTGACAGAAGCGTTTTCAGTTTCTGCGATACTTCCTTGCTTTCCAATGAGAATATTTTTTCGACCAGACTGTCGTCTATCGTTTCACCAGTATGCTTTTTGAAGGCTATGCCCCGTCCCATGACGACCAGTTCGTTTCCTCCTGGATCAATCACAGTAACTACATTGTTGTTCAGCACCTTCTCAATTTTCATTTCTTCACATCACCTTGCACCGTCAAAGTAGTAAAAGGCAAAACCAAAGCTGGTCATGAAACACATGCCCCGCTTCTGGTTTTGCCTGATTGAACAGTAACAATCCAGTATTCATTAGCCTTAGGCCCATCTTACCATATAATTATCCATCTGACAATGTTTTTGTGAAAGCGGTTAATGTGCTTGAATATGACACAAGAAGATGCTGCCCACATATGTCTTTGGAACCAGAAATTAATGGTTTTCGGATTTTAGACTTGCGCCGTTTGTACCAATAACTTCTTTGTACCAATGGAATGATTTTTTCTTGTAACGATCAAGGGTACCTGATCCGTCATTGTTACGGTCCACATAGATGAAGCCATAGCGCTTCTTCATTTCTGCTGTGGATGCACTCACCAGATCGATGCAGCCCCATGAGGTATAACCCATGACTTCGACTCCATCTTCAATCGCTTCGCCCACTTGCACCAAGTGATCATTCAGGTATTGAATCCGGTAATCATCATTCACCGTTTTATTGCCATTTTCGTCAGTGACCAGCTCATCGGCTGCACCCAAACCATTTTCGACAATAAACAATGGTTTTTGATAACGATCCCAGTATTTATTGAGCGTTACGCGCAGGCCTTGCGGATCAATCTGCCAGCCCCATTCACTTGCTTTGAGGTAGGGGTTCTGTACACCTGCAAACAGATTCCCTTTGCCTTCAACACGCTTCTGTGGGTCACCTGTCTCACAAATACTTACATAGTAACTGAATGAGATGAAGTCCACCGTATGTTTCAGAATTTCAGCATCGCCATCTTCAAACTTGATGTTGATATTATTCGCTTTGAAGTAACGATTGATGTATTTCGGATAATAGCCACGTGCATGAATATCGGCAAAGATGTCATTCCGCTGTTCTGCATGCATTGCAGCTATCACATCATCCGGATTTGGTGTCAATGGATAGGTTGGCATACTGAGTACCATACAGCCAATTTTAGCTTCAGGCATAATCTCATGACCCAGTTTAACCGCCAGCGCACTTGCCACCAGCTCATGGTGGATTGCTTGGTACAGATCCTGTTTGGACAGTTCCGCTTTTGGTGTAAAGATGCCGCCACTCATGAATGGTTCTTCCAGAATGGAGTTAATTTCATTAAAGGTCAGCCAGTATTTTACTTTGCCTTTGAAACGGTTAAACAGGACGGTTACGTAACGCTCATAGAAATCAATCATTTTACGATTAACCCAGCCATCATACGTTTTGGACAAATGCAGCGGTGTCTCATAATGAGAGATCGTTACGAGGGGTTCAATCCCGTATTTGTGACACTCGTCAAACAGGTCATCATAGAACTGCAGACCTTTTTCGTTTGGCTCTAATTCATCACCTTTAGGGAAAATACGGGACCACGCAATGGATGTACGGAATACTTTGAAGCCCATTTCAGCAAACAACTTAACATCCTCTTTGTAACGGTTGTAGAAATCGATACCGATCAATTTCAGGTTATCCTTTGTCGGTCCTTCCGTTCTTGGCGTCGTAATCCCATGCGGCATTACATCCTGAACAGACAGGCCTTTGCCATCTATATTGTAGGCTCCTTCTAGCTGATTGGCTGCGACTGCGCCGCCCCATAGAAAATCCTTCGGAAATGGTGTTGTCATATCTGTCATTCCTCTCTAGTTACGTTGTACTCATTCTTTGTTAAAACGGTTGACCCTATGCCCGTGAACACATCAAAAAGCGGACAATGCGCAACTAAAAGGGCTTCAGATCAGCCTGCTTTCTGTTGGGTTTTGCCCGCTTTATGCGGTAACAATCCTCGAATAGTCTAATTACTTACAGCGATCCGGGTTTAAGATACAGGAATTAGATCAAATTATAGTTGCTCACCATTGCTGGCAATTACGTTTTTGTACCATTCAAACGAATCTTTCTTCGAACGTTTAAGTGTTCCGTTACCTTCGTCGTCCAAATCCACGTAGATGAAACCATAACGTTTGGACATTTCAGACGTGGACATGCTCACGAGGTCAATCGGGCCCCATGCTGTAAATCCAATCAGATCCACACCGTCTTTGATCGCTTCTTTCATTTGTTCGATGTGTTTCTTCAGGTAATCCACACGATAGGAGTCATGAATTGAACCGTCTTCTTCAACACGGTCATATGCACCCAGGCCATTTTCTACGATGAACAATGGTTTCTGGTAACGATCCCAGAAATTATTCAACGTTACGCGCAGACCGATCGGATCGATCTCCCAGCCCCAGTCGGAAGCTTCCAGATAAGGGTTTTTCACACCGCCAGTCAGGTTACCTGTTGTTTCTTCCTTGTCTGCGGAGGCAGATTTGGTTACGGACATGTAGTAACTGAAGGAAATGAAATCAACGGTATTGTTGAGCAAGATCTCATCATCGCCTGCTTCTTTCTGAATCACAATGTTGTTTTCTTCAAAATAACGAGCCATGTAGTTCGGGTATTGACCACGAGCATGCATATCCGTGAAGAAGAGGTTAATCTGATTCTCATGTTGCGCCAGACGAACATCTACCGGATTACAAGTCGCCGGGTACGTTTCCATACGAGCAAGCATACAGCCTACTTGGGAACCAGGAATAATCTCATGTGCAAGCTTGGTTACCAGTGCACTTGCTACAAATTGGTGATGCAGCGCCTGATATGTCGTTTGCAGTTGGTTGTCCACTTTATCGATCAGGATACCGCCGCCTGTGTATGGACTAAACAGCATCACGTTGATTTCATTAAACGTCAACCAGTATTTCACTTTATTTTTATAACGGTTGAACACAGTCTCTGCATATCTCACATAGTGTCCAATCAATTCACGACCTGCCCAACCATTGTATTTCTGTGTCAGACCCAGCGGAGTTTCATAGTGAGACAAGGTTACCAGCGGTTCAATGCCGTATTTCAATAATTCGTCGAAGACCTCGTCATAGAATTTCAAGCCAGCTTCGTTCGGCTCTTGGTCGTAACCATTCGGGAAAATACGTGCCCAGTGAATGGACAAACGGAACACTTTGAAGCCCATTTCAGCAAATAATGCGATATCTTCTTTATAGTGATGATAGAAATCAATACCAAAACGTTTAGGGAAACGTTCTTCAATTTTGCCGGAAAGAATCTCTTCAATTCGTGTAGAGGAGATTTCCATGGCATGTCCGCCTGTACGCTTCTCTTTGGGAACATGTGCAATCATATCCGCAGTAGAGAGACCTTTGCCGTCCTTATCGAATGCACCTTCTAATTGGTTGGCAGCTGTAGCGCCTCCCCACAGGAAGTTTTCGGGGAATCCTTTTTTTGCCGTGGTCATAACGAACAACCTCTTTTCGAATTTTATTTGGGTTTTTCCCGAATACAGCGGCTGTATTTCAGGCCAAAAAACAAGAAAAACCTAAACTCAAGGTAAAATAGCTCGCACAAAAAGAGCCTTCATTTCACCATCAGTTTAGGTTTTGCCTGTCTGCACAGTTACAATCCATCAAAAGATGTTATTGCGTATTCGGTTGTTTTCTCTTGTAATGTAAGCGTAACATATCTATTTTGCAAAATCAACTTTCCGTTTTATGCACTCGCTGACCACCTTTGGACGTTATCGAGGCATTCGCATAATCGCTGCTCTTAGGGCATTTGTATCCCCGTATTCGAGGTAGCTGGCAGGACTTTCGTCGCCCAATGCAGGAACTTTCATGTCTATCCATCTTAGCGTATATTCACCCATTTCAACTAATATAACCTTGCTAATATCTGCCGGAATCCCCCGCTGCTCTGCACTTTCAGCCCATTTTGGGTCCATATGTAAATTTGATTTTTCAAAGAGTTGCACAAATGAGTCCCAACTGCCTTGATTAAATTCCGCCAGATATAACTCTTTCATACTCATGTAAATTCCCTCCTTGAAATAGATATCGTAACCCCCAAGTCCTACGGTATGCAATTCATCCTTAAGCCGCTTGAAACCGATTTTGAAAAAGGTAGACTTAATTTTAAATGTTTTTTGGAAAAATGAATAGCCAAGGAGGAACACAACAATGACTGAAGAAGCAAACACATCCGGTTGGGATGCCATTGATATAGCAGTTGGTAAGTTATATGGAGATCAGGAACCACTTCACTATGGTACAGCCATTCCTTATATGCTCGGTGGACCTGATCCGCTAAATGGAATTAGCGTATACAAAGTGGATGCCCCCATACCTCACTGGCATTTCATTACCTATGGTTTTTCAGAACTGTATGAGAAGGAATCGGAAGATCTCGAGCATAGCGGTTATGGATTTGAAATGACGTTTCGGCTAACCCGGAGCGAGGAAGAGTCCACGCCCCCGTCTTGGGCTCTGAATCTATTACAGAACGTTGGACGATATGTTTTTACCAGCGGGAACGTATTTCATGCGGGAGATTACATGGATGCAAATGGCCCTATTTGTCTCGGCTCAGATACGTTACTAACCGCACTTTCTTTTATTGAAGATCCTGATCTGACAGAGATCTCCACACCCAATGGAACGGTGAAATTCATTCAGATGGTGGGAATCACCGCTCTGGAACTCGAAACGATGCAAACATGGAATACTCGAGGGTTGTTAGCAGCCTTTGTTGAATTCATGCCAAAATACGTTACGGATCTCATGAGAGATTCATATTTGGATATCCCATCAGTGATTCAGGCTGTTGAGCACGGAATTGAACGGGAAGGTTCCAGTACAGCATTTTTATTCATACAACAACTGGCTTGGACACCTTCACGCAAGAAAATACTGCAAAAAAGTGTACCCGCTGAACTCCAGATCGGAGCAAAACAGGCTCAAATTATCGGAAAAATACTACGCAGCCGCTTTTCAAAAGGTGCTCCACTGTCCCTAATCGGATCAGGAGTGAACATTACGTTCGAAGCCGGAGAGACACCCTCATTTTCTGAGGATGACAACCAGATTAAGGTGATCGTAAATGAACAAGCCGTAATGGATTTGTTAGCCAACCTTCGCCCTGTCGAGCAAACATTTGAAATTGTTTCACTGCCCGGCCTTCTCTTTCGAATTGCCCGCACTGAAATTACCGATCAGGATGGTCATGTGATCGAAACCATCGGTTGATCACAAGGAGGTAACCATATGTCAAGCACATCTTCCTTACGGAGAAGCTGGTCCGAGAATGAAATTTATGCTCCCGGTATGACACATATTCAATATTTAACGAAAACTAATCTGGACAGGATTCGCAAAATTAATCATTTTCTGATTAACGCCTTCCAGCAGAGTCTCTCGGATATCAAAGAAAACCTATCCAGCACGTATCTCTTTCTGCTCACCGACGCGCACGGAGTCCTGCTTGCCATGGATTACAGCCCTGATTTGGAACAGGCGGTGAAACAGTCACCCATCCGTCCGGGCATGATCTTTACAGCAAAAAGCTGTGGCGTCAATGCCATATCCGAATCAATGGACAAACAAGGGGCTGTTAAGCTACTCCCTGAGCAGCATGAAAATCCGCTTTTTCAGAGCTGGCATTGCTATGCTGCACCTCTGTCTGTCGGTCTTCAACATGTCGGCTACCTGGACGTCTCCACCATTAATGCAGACATCCAGAGTGAACTGATTGCAATTGCCAAACTGATTCCTGCCCATATGCAAAATCGTTATCAGTCTAATCTTGCCTCGTCGGTAACAGAGCAGCCATCGATTGAGTTCACCAAGCGTCAGTTAACCATTCTGAAAATGATTTCTAACGGACTGACGGTTAAAGCCATTGCTTTGAAATTGAACATTAAGGAATGCACTGTAAATCATCATAAAAAAGTGATTTTCAACAAATTAGGTGTACAATCCAGCACAGAAGCTGTTTCAATTGCCAGCCGTCTGTCTTATCTATAAAGGTACCCCTATAGATTCCTATAGGTGGTCAACACGAACATCTGTGCTAAGATTTTTAGGTACACATGAATTAGAGAGAGAAAAACACAAACACACATTTTCAGGAGGGTAATATGTCTAATCCAAAAAAAGCTTCATTGTTTGCCATGTTAATTATGATTCTGTTGATTGCTGCAGCCTGCGGCGACAAAGCGGATAACAACGCCAAATCGAAGGAATCCACTGCAACAGAAACCACTGCCGGCACAGACACAGCCAAGACAGAAGATACAGAGAACACCGAGAGCTCCAAAGCATCCACTTCCGAGTCCAAGGAAACAGATAACTCCAAAGACGTTGAATTGGGAACTACGGAAAAAGGATCTTACAACAATGACTATTTTGGTGTTTCGCTGAAATTCCCCGAAGCTTGGGAGTTCCAGGATGCCGAAGGCATGAACGAGCTGACTAACGCTTCCTCCGAAGTTATTGCCGGAGACGATGAAACGAAGAAAAAACAAATTGAACTATCTCAAGCCAAAACACTGAACCTGTTGATGGCTTCACAATATCCATTAGACGGAAGCCAAGTTGGCCCTTCCGCAATGGCGATTGCTGAAAAAGTAAGCCTGCTGCAAGGAATTCGTACCGGTAAAGATTATCTGGAAGCAACGAAGAAATTCATGGTGGACAGCCAGTTTCCTTATGAATACAAGGAATTCACAACCGAAACCATCGGTGGCAAAGAGATGGATCTGATGCAAATTACGATGGATGCGGGCGATGGTTCAACCATTACGCAAGATTACTACAGCACCATTATTGAAGGTTATGCATTCAACTTCATCTTCACCTATTTGGATGATACTACAAAGGCCGAGATCGACAACATCAAGAAATCTGTTCAGTTCAAATAATACACTCACTGTCACAGTGCCTGCTGTGCATGAATAGAACCCCGGCAATGATCTTCCACAGATCATTGCCGGGGTTCTTTTTCGAGTAAAAAAAATGAATGTTTCACCTTATCCGGAAATGGCCACCCAATGTCCCTCTTTTACTTCCACCCATCGGGACTGTTCCAGATTATAGCGATCTTCCACTTCTACCGTCTCTCTTGGGGCTTCGTTTACAGCATGACGTTTTTTCTTCGCTTCCACAGCCGGGTCCGGAACCGGAATAGCTGATAACAAGGCCTTTGTGTACGCATGCTGAGGGTTCGAATATAGTTCTTCACTTTCTGCTAACTCCACAATCTTCCCATTATACATGACAGCTACACGATCACTGATATGTTTAACCATGGACAAATCATGTGCAATGAACAGGTATGTCAGACCGAGTCGCTGCTGCAATTCTTCAAGCAGCTGTACGATCTGAGCCTGAATGGACACATCCAACGCAGACAAAGGCTCGTCACATACAATAAATTCAGGTTCCACGGCCAGCGCACGAGCAATTCCGATCCGCTGCCGTTGACCACCCGAAAATTCATGAGGGTATCGCTGGGCATGAGCAGGATCGAGACCCACCATCTCCAGCAATTCCTCCACACGTTTTTCCCGCTCAGCGGGGCTGCCGGCAAGATGGTGAATATCCAAGGCTTCCCCAATAATGTCCATAATTCTAAATTTCGGATTAAGCGAGGCATACGGGTCCTGGAAAATAATTTGCATATGCCGCCTCATCGTTTTCATCTCTGAGGCAGAGAGGCGGTTGAGCGGTACTCCCTTAAACAGCACATCCCCACCTGTAGGTTCATGCAGTCGTAGAATGGCTCGGCCTGTAGTCGATTTCCCGCTGCCCGATTCGCCTACGACCCCAAGCGTCTCCCCTTGGCGAATCTCGAAACTGATATCATTCACAGCTTTTAAAGTGTTGCCTTTACCCAAATTAAAATGTTGTTTGAGGGACTTCACTTCCAGTAAAGGCTGATCATCCTCCAGATCGCGTGGCACCAACGAGACTAGTTTCGGCTTTTTCTTCTCATCCAGTCGAGGTAATGCATTCAACAGCCTGGACGTGTATGGATGCTTCGGATTAGCAAAAATCTCTGTGGTTGTGCCGGATTCCACAATCTGCCCGTCTTTCATGACCACGACCCGATCACATATGCCTGCCACTACTCCGAGATCATGGGTAATCAGAATAATGGAAGTTCCCAGCTGTGCCTGCATATCTTTCATCAAATTTAGGATTTGGGCCTGGATAGTAACATCAAGCGCAGTTGTAGGTTCATCCGCAATCAGCAATTCAGGACGGCAAGCAAGAGCAATAGCAATCATCACCCGCTGACGCATACCTCCGGAGAATTCATGTGGGTACTGATTGAAACGTATTTCACTCCGGGTAATACCAACGAGCTCCAGCATGGCAATCGCCTGCTTCTTCGCTTCCCCTCTGGAAAGCTTCTGATGTTTAATCAGACTTTCGGTGATCTGTTTTCCGATTTTCACGGTCGGATTAAGAGAGCTCATAGGGTCCTGAAAGATCATGCCGATGTCACGGCCACGGATACTCTCCATCTCTTTTTGCGTTTTATGGACCAGGTCTACTCCTTTAAACAGGATCTCACCCTTTTTCATCTGCGAAGGAGGAGAGGCAAGCAGCCGCATAATAGAACGTGCCGTAACACTCTTTCCACTGCCGGATTCCCCTACAATGCCAAGTGTTTCCCCTTTCCGCACTTCAAAACTGACTTCTTTCACCGCCTGAAATTCACTCTCTCCGGAATGAAAAGAAACGGATAACTCATTTACTTTCAACAAAGGTTGCATGTAATCACCAGCCCTCATCCATATTTTCACATGTGCTCATATGTATATTCTTCCATACCTTGACAATTAAATAGACTCTAAATAATATATACTATATCAATCGGAATAATGCAATTTAAAATAAGATGAAAGGAGGCTCGCATGGTTTGAATCTTGCAAAAGGCAGCAAAATGTCACAGCTTGTTTACACCCTGGGATTTAATTATGGCAAAATGCTGCTTCATCCCTCCTATCGATATGTTCTATTTATTCTCGGACTGCCCGTTAATTTGGTTGTACTTCTGATCTTGCAATCTAGACGAAAAAGGGATGGCTGGGCCGTGGTTCAACAAGCTGTTGAACGCGATATGCTCTCCACTTCTTATCGGGATAAACTTCGAACGGACGTTGAAGAACAGTTGAGGCGTAAACACCGTTTCTTTCGGCAGCAAGTTAGTGAGGCAGAGTTTAAGCGTCAGACGGAGGAGTGGCTGGAGGAATCCGTTCAGAAGGAGTTAAAGGAACGAACGTTCAGCAAGCTTCAGGAACAGGGAAAACAGCGCCTGACGATGGCTGATACATTCCAATCGATGATTGATAAACCTTGGTTCCTTGCGATATCAGTTATTCCGGGCTGTCTGATGTACGCCATGATGTTTTTGTATGGCAATCCTTATCTAAAGTACATATTCGAAAGAATTCTTATGACAGTATTCGTCATTCTGGGCGTAGCAACACTTGTATTCACCATCTTGTACCTGTCTCCATTCAATCCGGCGGCCAACATTCTCGGAGAGACAGCGACACAGGAACAGATCGCAGCTTTTAACCATGTGTATGGCCTCGATCAGCCCTATCTTGTCCAGCTCTGGAACAATATCAAGGGCATAGCGCTATTTGATCTCGGTAAGTCTTTTTCAGGGAATGAAGATGTCACGGCTACGATCGCCAGAAAGTTTCCAATCACGTTAACACTGGCCGTTATCTCCTTGCTGCTTGCCCTTGTCATTGCCTTGCCAATCGGCATCATCTCGGCGATCAAGCCCAATTCACTGTTTGATTACACATTCATGTTTATTGCATTGATTGGATTATCGATTCCGAATTTCTGGCAAGGACTGATTTTCATCCTGAATTTTTCGATCAAGCTGCAGTGGCTTCCGGCTACCTTCAATCCACAGAACTGGCTGTCTATTATTATGCCAACGATTGTTCTGGGAACGGGATTAACCGCGGCGGTGGCCCGTATGACTCGGTCTTCCACACTGGAAGTTATTCATGAGGATTACGTGATGACTGCTCGTGCCAAAGGATTAAGTGAACGACAGGTTCTGCTGAAACATGCTGTGCGCAATGCGCTAATTCCAATCGTAACTGTTGTAGGTCTTCAATTCGGAGGCATGCTTGGCGGGGCGGCTGTAACGGAGAAAGTATTTAATATCAGCGGACTTGGCAGCTACATTGTTGATAAGCAGTTTATCCCTGATATTCCGAGCATTATGGGCGGGGTCATATACACTGCGATTACAATCTCCATCATCAATGTTGTGGTAGATCTGTTGTACGCTTTTGTCGATCCCAGGGTTCGTTCCAAGATGAAACAATATTAAAGCAGGTGCACTATGACAAAATCGGGTTCACTTACACAAGAAATGCGTTTTCGGCTTAAGTCTTCACAGGAGTACAGTCAGGCGAGCTTCGCCTGGGTCACTTCCTTTCTCTTGTCAGTGTTACTGTTGTTCAACAGTTATGACTGGAGCCTTCAGGAGTTCAGACCATTTCTGCTGACTGCGCTTGGAATCTACCTATTTTTCACGCTGGTCCAGAGTGTGCTGACGCTCCGGATTCGGAGAGACCTGATTCGGCAGGGGACAATCTCTGTGCTGACTCGCAGACTCGCCTGGGTCCAACTGTTGGGTATCATTTCAGGCAATATCTTTATCGTGACGGCCGCTTTTCATCTGATCAAGAAAACAAAAAGCATTGAGTATACATTTGCGGTGTATATGCTGCTGACCCAGCTGTTCGTTATTGGGGTCTCGGCACTCAATATGTTTAAACCGTATGTTGCGGATACGTTTTTGCCAGCCATGGCTGTGCTCATACTTATGCTTGTTATTGATCTGGTGGTGCTGTTTATCGTATCCCGGTATACGTCAGCCTCGATCATCCCACGCTGGATGCTGGGCGTGAGCGTGATCCTGATTCTGACTTCGGTCACAGGGAATGTATTCGCACTGCTGCTGGGTATCTCCATCATTGGACGAATCCGCAGACAGGGTAAACAAAAATCCAACTTCTGGAATGATCTGTGGGAGCGTCTTGCTCCGAATGTCACGGCAATGTCCGGTTTGTTTTTTATCATTTTCCTGTTCTCGATATCGATTTGCAGCTTCTTTACTTTTGATTACAGCATGGCTGTAGAAAATAACTACTCTGCCTTGCTTCAGTCTCCATCGCTCGCCTATCCCTTGGGAACGGATGACTTTGGACGATGTTTATTTTCCCGGATTGTATTCGGTGCCCGTATATCGTTGATCGTAGGATTCATGTCAACTCTGATTCCGGTACTGATAGGCGGTATTCTCGGAGCCTTCTCGGGATTCTACGGAAGACACACAGACAATATCATCATGCGACTGCTGGATATTCTCTATGCCATTCCGGGTATTCTGCTCGCTATCGCCATCATTGCGGCGTTCGGGGCCAATACGGTCAATCTTATTCTCGCACTCAGCTTGGGTTCAATCCCAACTTATGCACGAACCATGAGGGCTAGTGTGCTCTATGTATCTACATTTGAATTTGTTGAAGCTGCACGTGCTCTGGGTTACAACAATCGCTCCATTATTTTCAAACATATTATTCCGAACTCGCTCGCACCCATGATTATCAAGTCTACACTCACGATCGGCGGAGCGGTCATTGCCACCAGTAGTCTGAGTTATCTGGGACTCGGCGTGGAGCCGCATATTCCCGAGTGGGGCAACATTCTCAAGCTGGGCAGCACGTATCTGGAAACCCATTCGTATCTGGCCATCTATCCAGGTCTTGCAATCATTCTGCTCGTGCTCTCGTTCAACTTTCTTGGTGACGGACTACGCGACGCGCTTGATCCGAAGCTCGAAAAGGCTTAACCGCTTCTCTACAATATTCAGCTCAAATTGAATTCCATTGATTATGAACTTATCTGGAGGTATTTTCATGAAAAAACGTATGCTGATAGCACTACTATTAACTTTTGTCCTTGTGGTCTCCGGTTGCAGTGTGAAGACCAAGACGGAATCCCAGTCAGAATCCTCACCATCGGATACAACAGAAAACACGCAAAACCAAAAACCAGTAGATATCGAATTATTGGCTCAGAGCTCTTCCGAAAATGACGTGAACATTATCCGGGACCAACTCACCAAGAATGGCTTCAATGTTAAGCTGAACCTGCAGCCAGATTACGGCAGCTACAAATCCCAGCAGGATGCAGGCAATTATGACATTGCGCTGTCCAGCTGGACAACGGTAACCGGGAATCCGGACTATGCAGTTCGTTCACTTTTCAAAACAGGCGGAGACTACAGCATTCTGGCTGATGAAGAAATCGATAAACTTATTGACCAGGCTGCTACTCAGACTCCGGACGAATACAAGGATACGTATAAACAATTGGAGGACCGCTTGGTAACCGATCAAGCCTATATCGCTCCGCTGTACATTTCCCTGAAAAGTCAGGCTGTGAACAAAGACATTCTCAATGTAGACACCGTTCGCTTGTCCAAATCCCGCGCCATGGCATGGGAACCGATTGAATTCAAAGACAGCTCCAAAAATACCAAAGAACCATTAATTCTGACACAAACCGCTTCCGTCCTGACTTCCCTTGACCCGATCAAAGGAAATGACGGTTCCATCAACCAACTGAACACCAACATGTATGTACGTCTCGTTAACCTGACAGATGACGATCAACTTACACCAGAGGGTTCCCTGTCCCACAATTTCAGCATTGCTGAGGGGAACTCGGAGTATTACTTCATTCTCAGAGACGATATCAACTTTGCCAAGATTGATAATAAAAAAGCGGTAGATACGGGAGAACGTGTCGGTGCAGATGACGTCATCTTCTCTCTCGATCGCGCCAAAAACAAAGATTCGGTACCGGATCACCGGACGTACAGCCTGCACGAACATATCAAGGAAGCCGAGTTGGTAACGGACCTGGGCGCCTTGGAATCCGTTCAGCAATCCAGTGGCAGCGGTACGGTTAAAGACGCATTGGAACAAGGGCTTGGCACCAAAATTACGGAACTGGTCACCGACAAAAACAAAGCCGATAACGCTGCCGGGAAGTATCAAGTTGTGAAACTTACAACCACGGAACCTTTCCCGCAAGTATTGAACTATCTGGCTCACCAATCTGCTGGCATTGTGTCCAAAAAGCAGGTTGAGAGCATCAATACGTATGATGTAGCTTCGTTTGACGTGAATAAAGACATTCCTTACGGCGATCAGAATACCGTGACTGAAGGTGCTGCGTACAACAACACCCTGTATGCCAGCGGCCCATATATCTTGGCATATAAAAATGATTACGAAGGTGTATTCTATCAGAATCCCGGCTACCGTAAAGGCTCTGAGTATGCACCCAAAATCTCTCAGGTGAATGTTCGTTTCATCTCCGATGCTGACAGTGCGTTGTCTGCTCTTCGCAGCAGTGAAATCCACCTGTACTACGGAGTATCCGAAACAAAGTATGACATCATCAAAAATGACAGCAAATTGCAATTGCAGAGCATTCCGAGCAATGCGGTTTCCTATCTGTTGTTCAACACAGCCAATCGGGAAGTTGCCAAGAGCAGTGACCTGAGAAAATCCGTGCTCTATTCCATTAATCAGGATGACATTTTGCAGTTCTACAAAAACAACAAACTTAAGGCGTACTCTACAGTAAGTCCACTCGTGCAGACCGGGAATGAATTGAAGTCCGATCCGGCAAAAGTGAAAGAATTTTTGAGCGCCTACCAAGCCTCCAATTAACAATAAAGATAAACGGCTGTCATCCCGATCGCTCCAAGATCCGGATGACAGCTGTTTTATTTTATAGAGAGATAAATTATGCTGATGAGCAGTCTGCCTGATACCTTCGCTGTACACCAGGCAACAGAGTGACGATCTGGATCCCCACTCCCCAGGCAAAATAGACCAGATGGATGACAGATACATGCTGGATCCAGTATACCTGGATCATAATCCAGATAATCAGAGCAAATCCCGTATATAAGGAGAATGTCCATCCCCAGTATTGATTCGAGTAGAGATTCAGTTTTTCACCTATTTCCGAGTGAGTGCGACGAAGGAGTGAAATGGCAATGATCATTGGCATAACACCAAGAACCAACAATAGTATAATCCCCGGGATCAGAAAACTGCCAAACGGGGAATGATCCAATAATGAATCCGGCATTTTGATAAGATTTCCCGAAGGATCGATAATGAGTGCTCCCCCTCCAATGATCGCACCTATGGCCAGGAACCCCTGCAACATAATGAGCGCCCACGATCTTTCAGGTACACATTCACGCTTCATTCCATCATCACTAGTTCTCATCCCTCACCCTCCAGACATGAAACAGATTTTACTGAACGTTCTACTCCATTTTCACATATGGAGAGGGCTGAATCCTGTGCTCTTTCTCACTAAAATCATCCCAAAAAATTCGATAATGGTAAAACTTGATAAAAGAACGTACGTTCGGTATAATAGAGATATACTTAATGAGCGAGAGGCAGATATGGACGACAAATTTATTAAGGAATTACGCGAGATTAGTCGGGACGACAGACGAAGATCCGAATTTATGATCCAAGGCATGAAGGAAACACTTCAGGGAAGAAAAGAAGAAAGTATCTTCAAGCGCTGGGTTCGGCGTAAGAAGACAGAGAAGAAAATTTCACAACGATTCAATCAGGATCCCTCTTCGGATCAAAAGTAACCACATAAAAAGGAGGCGGAATACGCCTCCTTTATTATTTATATGAATGCCTATTCGTCTAGATATGCAAAATAAAAACAATGCTTTATTTCGCACCCGCCCGGACCAACATCGCTTCGATTTCCTTGAAGCCTTTATTCTTTGCATGAATAAGCGGTGATACACCATCACGATCTGAAAGGTTTACGTCTGCCCCATGATCAATGAGTAATTGAATTGTCTGCTGCTGTCTTGTATTGCCATCGTTCAAAATGATCGCTTCAAGCAGTGCTGTCCATCCCAATTGATTAATATGGTCCACATTCACTGAAGTTTGGGTCAGCAGTTCTCGTACCACATCCACGTATCCATGCTCCGAAGCTGGAATCAGTGCAGTTCCTCCATATCGATTCGTTATCGCTGGATCGGCTCCCGCCTCAATCGTCAGCTTCAAAATATTCAAGTACCCTTCAGCGCCAGCGTACAAAAACGGGGTGTTCTTCATATCATCCTGTACATTAACATCTGCACCCGCTTCAATCAACATTGTGGCTGATGCCAGATCATTGTTGTACGTTGCAATCATAACAGCTGTTCTTCCGCTCTGATCCTGAGCATTGATATTGGCGCCTTCTTGAATCCATTTTTCAATACTCTCGGTGTCTCTTCCCTCTGCTGCCTTCAACAACAGCTCATCCGGTGAATCCCATAACTTCTCCTCCACCTTCGAGTCGTTTCTCACTTCAGGCACGCAGCCCTGAACGACGAACATACTGCTTATTAAGATAATGATCATCAGCGACTTATTCATACTGCCTCCCTTACTACAGTGTCACTGTTACCGAAGAAGCGACACTCCAATCCCCAACTGGACTTATTGTATAGGTCGTGCCTGGGATTAACGTGCCATCATTAACAAGGTCGAATACGCCCGTGGCGCCTTTCCGACTTGAATATTTATATGTCGCTGTCAGAACGTCACCGTTAGGCGGTGTTAATGTTACACTTCGACCTGAGAACAGTTCATCTCCAGGATCTTGCGCCAGCGTAACTTCAACTGAAGTTTCACTCACAGCTTGGGCACTTGCAACCTCCAACGAATCAAACGACCTTGCGGTGAATGAAGCGTTATTGATGTTCGCCCAGTCAGAAGAAACTGTATATGTCACACCGGATTGCAATGTTTGTCCTTCAGGCAAACGGAACTTCGGTTCTTGTTTGCCATCTGTCGATTGCGTGAACGGAACATATTTGGCAACGATTGGCTCGCCACCTTCTGGCGTAATCACGACTTGTCTTGCCTGCATGGAGGAGATAATTTGATACGTTTTGCCTCCTGCTTGTTCTTGGTCATTCAACACAAACGCGTTAGCCCCTCGACCACCGCTGTAAGCTGAAATGATATAGCCATAATCCACTACACCGTTCTCTTGCAGTGCTTCAATCTCGAACGTATCATTCGTTATTTGACTAGCCGTCGTCATGTTTAGTTTCGTGCCACTGCCTTCAAAGGAACCAGCATCGTGGCCTTTATAAGTGAGACTGTATACTTCACCTGCATGTTGAACGGACGTTGGAACGATGTAGGTTGCGATGGACCCTGTTTTCAGACGAGGCATGTTGCTCAATGTCAACCCACCACTGAGCGCAAAATCGGTTTGTGCCTTGGCAAATACTTCATCCGCTACTGTCAGAGGCTTGTCGAACGTCACAATTAACGTAATGGCATTGAGCGATCTAACGCTCTGGATTTGAGCCTGCCCCGAAGGAATAGCCTGGTGGGCCGTTTGCAGCAGTACCGCTGCTTCCCCGCGTGTGGTCGAACCGTTCTCGGAATAGAACGTGCTCATCCAATGGTGAACGGATTTCACGTCACGCTGCATCGCTTTGGATACGACCTGTTCGAGTTCTGCATCCGTCACTTGACTGTGTGGATTGAATTGTCCGTTATTCGCCTGCATGATGCCAAGTTCAACGAGCTTTGATGCATACGGTGCATACCACGCGTCAGGATTAACGTCCGTTAATTCAACGCTTTCTCCCTTCTTCTCCTCCAGATTAAACGTTTTGAATACCAGTGATGCTAATTCCGCGCGGGTAATAGCTCTATGTTCACCCATGGATTGATCGGCGTAACCGTTCATGATCCCCAAGCTGTTCAGTTCCTTGATGGCGACCTCAATCTGCTGGTTGGTAAGCTGTGTCGCTGTAGCTGCAACGTTAGTAACGTATGTAGCTGCATGTGCTTGATTGGTAGTTAGCGGGAATACTGCTGTGCCTAATGCAGTTATCGTTAAAAATGTAGCCATTTTTCGGGTTATAGGATTCATATTTGAATTCCTCCTCTATAGGTTGAAGTTGCCTGTATCTATAGAATAGAGGACAAAAAGAAACTCCCAAGGACAAAAATATTAACAAACTATAAACTCAATCTAATTTTTCTCGAAACTTATACGGTGAACCGGTAGCCCGCACCCCAGACGGTCTCAATATATTCCGGATTTTTGGGATCTGCCTCCAGCTTCCCACGCAGTTTGCGAATATGGACGGTAACCGTGGCAATATCTCCACTGGAATCCATGCTCCAGATCCGCTCGAATAGATCGGATTTGCTGAATACACGGTTCGGATGACTCGCAAGAAATACGAGTAGATCAAATTCCTTGGTTGTAATTGCTACCTCTTCACCATTAGCAAAAACGCGGCGCGCTCCCTTATCGATATGAAGCCCACGAATGTGGATTTCATCTTGTTCGGCTGGTTTGTTTTTGCCAAGCAATCTCTCGTATCGTGTCAAATGAGCCTTCGCTCTTGCAACCAACTCACTTGGGCTGAACGGCTTCGTAATAAAATCATCAACACCCAAATTGAACGTTCTAATCTTATCGATCTCCTCCTTCTTCGCGGAGACGACAAGGATCGGCACCTCCTTCACCTCACGAATGCGCCTGCAACATTCGAAGCCATCCAGGCCAGGAAGCATCAGATCAACAATAATTAGATCGTAACTCCCCTCCAGAGCCAGCTTCAGCCCTTCATCTCCGGTATGGCAGAGCTCCACAGAAAACCCGTTGAGTTCGAAATAGTCCCGTTCCAGTTCCGCAATCGTTGTTTCGTCCTCAATAATCAAAATGTTTGTCATTACCGTTAATCTCCTCCTCTTCAATTCAACCGTTTTAGTTTGATATTAATGACCGTGCCGTCATTGGGTTTGCTATTCGCCCAGATGAAGCCTCCGTGTCCATCAATGATTTGACGGGCAATCGCCAGCCCCAATCCACTTCCGCCTGTTGAGGAATTGCGAGATTGCTCTGCCCGATAAAAGCGTTCAAATATATAAGGCAGCGCCTCTTCCGGTATTCCTCTGCCATTATCCTTAAAGGATATCGTAGTCCATTCGTCATCTGCTTGAAGTGTAATCCCGAATCGTTTTTGTTCATTCTCCATATATTTAAGGGCATTATCCACTACATTGACAACGGTGCGTTTTAATTTATCCAGATCAACAGATGCCATGACCGGTCCAGATGCCCGATTATCCCAATCCAAAGCCACCCCTTTGTCCTCCAGATCGTATCTGAGTTCTTCAATGCTGTCTTCCAGGAAATCGACAAGGTCTACCACTTTAAACAGAAAAGGTTCCTGATTCAAGTCGAGCTTTGAATACAGAAACAGTTCATCCACCAGCTTATCCATGCTAACTGCTTTGGAGTGAATGATATTGACGTATGTCTCCATTTTTTCCGGAGTGTTGGCCACTCCGTCACGAATCCCCTCAATATAACCTTTAATATTGGTGATCGGTGTGCGAAGGTCATGCGAAATATTGGAGATGAGCTCTCTGCGATTCGCTTCGTCCTGCTGTCGCAACTCATTGGAGCGCTGCAATTGATTCCGCATGCTCTCGAACGCTTCGCTGAGTTGTCCAACCTCATCATTGGAGTTAAGCTGGAGCTTGAAGGACAGATTCCCATCTTTAATATGTTCGGCTGAGCTCCGCAGTTGATTCAATGGCTTAATAAAGCTGCGAGTGATCCAGCGGAATAAGAGCAGGTTCGCGATGATGAGAACGCCGATGAGCAGAAGTGACATCACAGGTAGCAGCTTGCGAGTAAGCTCTGCAAATGGGCTTCTCTCACGAATAACGAAGATACTTCCTCTTTCTCCATCTGAATATTGAAAATCAAATTTCGCATATGCATAGAATCGCTCACTGATATTAAAGGTGCTGCGAATCTGATAATTGTTGAGATCATAGGCAGGCAGTGCTTGCTTCAGTTCTGGCTGGTTGAAGGTCAACGATTCGAAAATCTGGTTATTCTCCCGTCTGACGTATAGCCCAGACTTCTCGGCTCGAAGCTTCATGTCGTACTCGCGCAGCAAAACCTTGTTCTGCAGCTCGTCTGGATCATTTTTGGCCAGAAACTTCATCTCTTGAAAGATCGATTCTCCCTGTTCCGTGAGTGGATTCACCTGATAGTGTACTTTGTAAATATCGCGAAAACCCTGCAGATCGCCTGTTGCAGCAATCGTGTACAGACTAGCTGTAAGCAGGATGAACAGCAGACTTATGACGAGCATACCCGTGAAGGACAGCAACATTTTTATTCGAATGGACATAGGTTCCCCTTCTTCATTACGCTATTGGGTTAGTTAGTGCACATGTTAACACAAGATCGATTCAAATGCCCATAGGAGTATTCCATATCAGCAGTGCTGCCTGAACAGAAGAAAAACCCAAGGTCGTAGAAATGACCTGGGTTTCTCAACAATTAGAGGAGGAATACACCTCCCTAGTTATTTACTTATGCGAATCATTCGGAAAGAACTGTGTGGTGAGTTCTTTGCAATATACTAAGTTCAACTTTGTTTTAAGGTAAAATAGCAAACGAGCGCACTGGAAAGCCGGACGCCTTTTCGGCCTTAGGTACGATATTGAAGATCACCGCACCTTTGGCTGGTACCTGATCCAGATTCGTTAACAGCTCTACCTGATATGTATCCTGGGCAAGTACATAATATTCTGCCAGAAGTGCCCCGTTCTTTTGATAGTCTACAGCTGAATCAGTGTCGAAGGTCTCATGGCCGATCGCCTGTATTTTTCTTTCCTCGAATAAAAACATTAGCGCACTGACTGACCATCCGGGTGCATGACTATGTCCCTCAGCATCTTTGTTGTCGAATGCTTCATGACTGGGCCAGCGTTTGCTCCAATCGGTACGCAGTGCTACAAAGCTGCCAGCTTCAATAACGCCATGCTCTTTTTCAAACTCAAGAATATGCTCGACATCCAGCGTGAAATCCGGATTGCTCTCTACAGCCACTGATTGATCAATGACCACCAGCGGTAGCACAAGCTCCTTTAACCCCAGTTCATCGAGATAACGGGTATCACGCACAAAGTGAATTGGCGCATCCAGATGCGTACCATATTGACCGGGAAACCTGAAACTCTGGGCAAAGAAGCCTTGATCGTGATTAAACAACGTATCGAATTGTGCCGCATCAAAAGCTGAGAAATGTGGAGATTCCGGTCCAAACGTATGGGTCAGATCCACCCACTTCTTTTCTTTTAATAATTGAATCGCTTGAATGAGCTCATTGGACATCCGAATCACCTCATACATAGAATGGAATAAATTGTTACTATTATATCTTATTCCACTCCATGCGAACATATCGAAATGTCGGCTATTTGATAGAATTCATTAACTCGAAGAAGTATTTTGGTTCATGAGTCTGATATAGATTGAACCATGAATCTAAAGTCTCCGGTGCAAATACATCGAGCGCCTTCAATACATGCATCGCAAATTCCAACGGAGCTATGCCCGATGCAGTAACTAAATTGCCATCCGTTACAGCCGGTACCATTTCATAGTATTTTTCTCCAATGTAATGAGGACAAATCATTTTCAAATATTCCAGATCGTTGCTTGTATGCCTTCTGGAGTCTAGCAATCCCACCCTCGCAAGTCCAACGGTTGCACCGCATATTGCCGCCACAACATGACCTTTTTCCAAAGATGTCGAAGCTTTTTTCAATATAGGCTCGTGAATGGATTCCATCCAAGTATTCCCGCCTGGAAGTATCAACACATCCGTACTTTCCAACATACACTCATCAACTGAAATGCGAGGTAATATTTCCAATCCCCCCATGGTAGTCACCGGACTTTTATCTACGCCAACAGCAATCACCTCTATCGGCTCCAACTCTTTCTTAAAATACCTTCCCGAGTTTAGTTCAGCAATTAAATAACCTACCTCCCAGTCTGACATCGTATCAAATACATAAAGATATGCTTTTTTTGTATGCATCGTGCACTTCCCTTCTAGTCGATACCCCTAGTATAAAAAAACTTCACTGACATCTTCCGTCAGTAAAGTTTTTTATTTTGAAATATTCAGCGGTTATTCTCACCTATTCTACTCGAATGACCAGTTTCCCGCGTGTATGATGGGTTTCGCTTTTTTCGTGTGCTTCACGCAGTCCTTGTTCACTCAAGGGGGATGTCTCATCAATGATAGGTCTCAGCTTGCCCTCAGCAGCGAGCTCCGCCAACTGATCGAGTTGATCCCCTTTGGGTTCCATCATGAACACATTGGCCGTTACACCTGCTTCCTTAGCCAGCGTTTCATCCGGCTGTTCCACAAGCGATACCAGATGTCCACCGGCCTTCAATACCTTGAAGCTATTACGCTGAATGTCGCCACCCATCGTGTCCAGCACGACATCATACCCGGAGAGAATCTCCGAGAAGTCTTCTTTTTTATAGTTGATAAAATGGTCCACTCCCAGCGAACGAAGCAACTCTTCATTCGATTCACTCGCCGTGGAAGCCACTTCAGCGCCAAGATATTTGGCAATCTGAATAGCAAAGGTTCCTACACCACCTGCTCCCGCGTGAATGAGAACCTTCTGCCCTTTGGCAAGCCGTCCATGGTCAACAAGTGCCTGCCAGGCCGTCATGGCGGCTAGAGGTATGGCAGCTGCTTCCTCAAAGCTCAGATTTTCCGGAATACGGGCAATGATGTCCGCATCCACGGCCACATATTCTGCATAGGTCCCGAAATGACGAGGACGGGCAAATACGCGATCTCCCGCTCTGAACCTTGCCACATTCGAACCCGCTTCAGTCACCGTACCGGCAACATCCCCACCCAATATAAGTGGAAAAGAATCCGCTGCCTCTTTCATATGGCCTTGTCTGACTTTAAAATCCACCGGGTTAACAGAAGTAGCATGAATGCGGATTAGCACCTGATTCACTCCACATGCCGGCTTGGGCATTTCCTTTTCCTTCAATTGTTCTGCTCCACCGAACTTTTCAATCACAATTGCTTTCATTAGAGATCCCAGCCTTTCCATAGCATTATCGTTATACTCTCCTTCTTCATTACCCTTCCCGGACGTTCATTTGACCTATATTCATGAATTCGCAGCAGGTTTGGGTTCACAAGCACGATTAGTAACCGTGATATAATGTAGAACAGTTGAACCTAAATAACTGAACAAGTGAGGTAGAGATGTGGAAATTGAAGTAAGTACGTTACATGCATTTTCGGATAAACCTTTAGGCGGAAATCCCGCAGGCGTTGTTTTACAAGCAGGACACTTGTCCGACTCCCAGATGCAGGGAATTGCCAGACAAGTTGGATTCTCAGAGACCGCGTTTGTTATGCCATCCGATCAGGCTGATTTCAAAGTTCGTTACTTCACCCCTAGTGATGAAGTTGATCTATGCGGACATGCAACGATTGCCTTATTTTATTTAATGAAAGCACAATATATCGTTGATGTAGGTGTATACACGCTGGAGACGTTAGCCGGAATACTTGAAGTCGTTGTCCACAACAATGGTGAAGTCTATCTGTCTCAGGCACTTCCGGAGTTTGGAGAGATTGTTGACCGACAAGACATTGCAGATTCTCTGGGTATTTCTACACATGATTTACACGCTGAATTACCTGTACAGATCGTATCTACCGGACTGCGCGATATCTTGATTGCCGTTAACCATGTTGATGTGCTGTCAAAAATCATTCCTGATTTTAAGCTTATCGCTGAAATTAGCAAAGCTAACCATGTCGTAGGTTATCACGTATTTGCACTCAAACCAGATAAAGAGAGCACTCTCGCAGAATGCCGGAACTTTGCTCCCCTTTACGATATCCCGGAAGAGAGCGCAACAGGTACATCTAACGGTGCTTTACTCTGTTATTTACATAAATACAACCAACTTGCAGACCCCGATGATACCACCTATACGATTAGACAAGGATACACCATGAACTGCCCCTCGGAGATTCGTGCCAGATTAACGCTGGGCATTTCCAATGAAATCACCAAGATTCAAGTGGGCGGGGTCGCGGTTCATATAGAGAACATTCGAATCCAACTTTCATGAATGTTGCGCTTCAATTTTATGTAAAAATCGTAACACGGCTTCTTCCAATTGATTCAGCCCTGGCTGTTCTATAGGGAAGTGGCCCGCTCCTTCCAACACTACGCAATCCTTTTCCACCTTTAATCGATCAAAAAAAGATTGGCTGAACCGTAATGGTGTCATCGGGTCCAGTTCGGGGTGAACCAGCAGTACAGGACATTGGTCAAACTGTTCCGGGTCTACCTCCGGCTTCTTATTCAGGAATGTTCTTAATAGTTCCAACGGGACACGTGTCGCTGCTGCCTGTGGATCATTCATAATAAGTCGGGTTAACTCCGAATTATTGGTAATCAGCTGCATACGCGATACTTGCTTCACAGAGATATGTATATGATCCAGTAAAGCCGGAAACCGATCCATCATACGTTTGCCCCATCGGCTCACCAGACGGTTTGGTGCAAGCTGGTCACGCATATCCGCATCACTCGTGTCCACAAATGTCGTTGCGATCAAGCCTTGTACGTGCTCACTGCGTGCACTCGTGTGATAAGCCAGCATACCTCCGATGCTGCTTCCCAATGCCACGATCGGCTTGCCGTCCTTCCTAAATTCCCGATCAGCGAGTGAAACAAGCAGCTTGATCCATAGTTCATAATTGAGACGTGTCCCAGGCAACGGATAGCTCAGTCCATACGGTGGAAGATCTGGCGATACTACCTCATAGCCTCGGAGCTGCAACATTCGAGCATAGGGCGCGAGCAACCTGCCATTGCCTCCAGCTCCGTGAATGAACAGAATTTTGATCGGCGAATCGGGCGCGGGCAGACGATCGATGTGCAGATGAACCCCGTTTGATTCCCACCACTCCTCTTCAGGATTCGCATGGTCCCCTAGCCTGAATTGTTCCGGGAAGAAGGCCTGATACTGTTTCCAATAATGATGTGATGAATGATATGAAGGCAGATTATCCATGCTGTTCATTCTCCTCTTGTCGTAGATCAGTCTCATTCAGATTGAATGAGACTGATCCTATATAGCCAAAAAAGGCCGTGCATTGCACGACCTTACATTAAGCCTACTTCCATAAGTATACTTCTTTGTATAACAACCTTCATACATCTGTCAATAAAGGGATGGTACATTCCCCGATACAATAAACGCCACACCAAGGAGAGTTATACTCCAAGCAGTGTGGCGTTTACGGTTAAACAATGGATTAGATTCAATGCGTGTTTGCATCTGTGTACCAACCTACGCTGTAAAGACGTGGCAAACAGATGCATAATTCATCCCGCCTCTTTCCCCCTCATTCTTCTCCTCAAGCGAGCATATTGACTGTAGATCCAAGGTGATTCTTTCGTCAGAATCGGGCCAAGCACTGCCAGAATCAACACATATAACACGGCAAAAGACTGAATGGATGCCATCAGGCCTCCTGCCTTGCCGATGTTCGCCATAATGATGGAGAACTCTCCACGGGATACGAGCGTGAATCCCACATTGAGAGAAGCCTTGGGAGTCATCCCAGAGAGTCTGCCAGCGATCATGCCCGCACCATAGTTGCTGGCAATGGTCAGAATAACGGCAATCACGGTCATGCCAACGGCCCCGCCAAGGGTCGAGGGTTCAATCGTCAGGCCAAAGCTGAAAAAGAAGATGGCCCCAAAGAAATCTTTGAACGGCATAATCTGATGCTCAATTCGGCTGGCATGTCTGGATTCCCCCAGAACCAGCCCCATCATCAGAGCTCCAATCGCCTCGGCTACATGCAGCGTTTCCGAGAAACCTGCCACCAGAAAGAGCAGCGTCATAACCGTAAGCAGAAATAACTCCGATGACTTGATGTTGAGTGCCTTATCAATATATTTGATGCATTTCCTGCCTATGATCAGAAATAGCACAATAAAGAGCAGCGCAGACAGGGATACGAGCAAGACGCTGAGGAATGAGGTAGCCCCACTAAGTACAAGCCCCGTCAGAATCGATATATGGATGGCGATGAATAGATCATCAAACATGATCATGCCCATAATAATCTCCGTCTCCGGGTTCGCCGTGCGCTTCAGATCCACGAGTACTTTAGCCACAATAGCTGTGGAAGAACTCGTCATAATACCACAGACAACTAATGTTTCTTTGAGTGGCAGTTCCATGAACCATCCCAGCAGCAGACCGGAAGCAAAGTTAAGGCCAACGTAGAACATACCTCCGGTCAGAATGGCTTTGCCTGACTTCATTAGGCGGGAGACCGAAAATTCCAGTCCCAGATAAAATAACAAAAACAGAATACCCAGCCTGCCCATAAATTCAATAAATTCCGAGCTTTCGATAAAACGCAAATCCACAATGCCGATCTGTGGTGCATGCGGTCCAACAGCCATACCAATCAGAATATAGAAAGGAATGACCGAAAATCGTAATCTTGCAGATATTAGCCCCGTAAGTGTAATCAGCGCAACGGCAATTCCCACTTCGAATATGAGCATATCCATAGGCTAGAGCCGTCCATTGGATAACAACTGTTTTAACAGTTTGATCTGATCCCGTTCACCAGCGACAACAACCGTAGCCCCCGCGGTAAAGGTATAGTCCGGACCCGGATTAAACTGCTTCGTCCTGTTCTTCTCCACCACAGCCAGAATAACTGCTCCTGTTGCCTGACGAATATTCAGTTCTCCGATCGTTCTTCCTATGCTCTCTGAATGCGGCTCAATACGGAGCCACTCAATTAACAGTCCCTCCAGCATAACTTCACGCTCATCCTGAAAGGTTGGTTTGTACGTCATGCCACCGACAATAGCAGCAACCGCACGTGCCTCATCATCATCCAGTGTGACCAGTGACACCATATCTCCCAGTTCTTCAGGTGAATCGCCTGATTCCATGTGAAACAGGTCACGTCGCTCATCATTATGGATGACAATGACCAGATGCTCACCGCTTCGTGTGTGCAGCCAATACTTGCGTCCAATTCCCGGTAAATCCGTCTCTTTAAAGTGCATGATCTGCACCCCCAGTGGACATCCGATTCAAGGAGTCATTGTTTAACGTAATATCCGTAATGCGTACTCGCATGGAGCCAGCCGGTATATTAATCGACCTCACTTCTCCCTTGAGCCCAAGCAATAATTGCCGCCCCACAGGGGAGAGGAAGGAAATATGCCCCGCATCCGGGTCCGCGTCATCCGGCATAACAATGGTGAATGAATCAGATGTATGGAAATCAACGTAATCAAAACGGATCAAACTACCGATAAGTACCACCGAGTCCAGAGCTTCATCCGAACCAAGAAGCAGCTTCTCCACACACGTCGTGTAGTTTGCGAGCAGCCGTTCCATCTGGGAACGTTCCGGATCACGCACGTCAAAATAGGCGTCGAGAAATGTTCTTTTCTCTTCACCGAATATAATGAGCTGGTTCACCAGCATTTCTCTGCAGTTTTGAAAGGAGGTCCTATGGTTCATAATAAATCTCACCTCCTATACAAGCCCTGTTCTCCATGTTGATTCGCATGTTTTTCTTCATCATGTTGTTCTCCTCCTTCATATAGATAAAAAAACCACGGATACCGCGGTCTTACTACCATCTTACCAAAACTAATTTTTTAATCCAGCTATTCCGTTAACTTTACGTTGTACAACGATAAAAAGGGCGTCAATCCAGCTTCCAAACCTAACCTTTACATCATATGACAGATCCATAGAAGATTTTAATAACGTCATAAAAAACATTTTATGGGTTTTCATCTCGTATTTTTATTTTGTTTCCTGTATATTTAACTACAAACTTTTATGCAATTTATACAAATAGCCATCCCAAGACTTTAACACAATAAAGGAGTGCATTGAAAAAGTGTCGACTATAACTAAGGATTCAACTCAAGTAACTGCCGCAGAGTACGTTCATTCCGTTTACGAATCGGTTATCGCCAGAAATCCACAGGAAAGTGAATTCCATCAGGCTGTCAAAGAGATCCTGGACTCGCTTATTCCTGTCATTGCAGCTCACCCGAAATATCGGGAGAATGGCTTGCTTGAACAGCTTGTTGAACCAGAACGTGTCATTACGTTCCGCGTGCCTTGGGTAGATGATCAAGGCAAGGTGCAAGTAAACCGTGGATTCCGTGTTCAGTTCAACAGCGCAATTGGGCCTTACAAAGGTGGACTTCGTTTCCATCCTTCCGTTTATTCGGGAATCGTTAAATTCCTTGGGTTCGAACAAATTTTCAAAAATGCCCTGACTGGCCTGCCAATCGGCGGTGGTAAAGGCGGTTCCGACTTCGATCCAAAAGGAAAATCAGATCTGGAAGTCATGCGTTTCACTCAAAGCTTCATGACTGAGCTGTACAAATATATCGGTTCCGATGCGGACGTACCTGCCGGCGACATTGGTGTAGGTGCACGGGAAATTGGTTATATGTTCGGACAGTACAAACGTATCAGTGGTGGACACGAAGCTGGCGTACTCACAGGTAAAGGCTTGCTGTACGGAGGAAGTCTTGCACGTAAGGAAGCTACAGGATTCGGATGCGTATACTTTGTGAAGGAGATGTTGGCATCCAAAGGACTGAGCTTCAAAGACAGCACGGTGGTTGTCTCCGGTTCGGGTAATGTATCCATCTATGCCATTCAGAAAGCTCAGGAGCTTGGAGCTCATGTTGTGGCGTGTAGTGACTCTGGTGGTTATATCTATGACGCTCAAGGAATCAATCTGGATACCGTAAAAAGATTAAAAGAGGTTGATCGTCTGCGGATCAGCGAATATGTCAATGAGCATCCACATGCTGTTTATACCGAAGGCTGTGAAGGCATTTGGTCTATCCCTTGTGATATCGCGCTGCCTTGTGCAACGCAAAATGAAATCGACGAACAGGCTGCCGCATTGCTTGTGCAAGGCGGAGTTAAAGCGATCGGTGAAGGAGCGAACATGCCTTCCACTCTGGCTGCGATTGACGTTTTCCATAAAGAAGGCGTTCTGTTTGGACCAGCCAAAGCGGCTAATGCTGGCGGAGTTGCCGTGTCCGCACTTGAAATGTCGCAGAACAGCATGCGGTTGTCCTGGTCATTTGAAGAAGTGGACGCCAAGCTGCATGACATTATGTCTGACATCTACACTAGCTGTGTTCAGGCAGCGGATGAGTACGGCTGTGCAGGTAACCTGCTTGCCGGAGCGAACATCGCTGGCTTCCTGAAGGTGGCAGATGCCATGCTGGCGCAAGGTATCGTCTAATTCTTTGGGTGTCATAACTCTCTGCATTACCGAACATCTGCTAAACGATGCATCTTATCGCATAGATATAAGCAAAGGGCAGTTCTCCCGAATGGAGAACTGCCCTTTAACATTGATATAGATAACGATGTCACTCGAATCGCAGTATCAGTCTCTTAATTCCTTTGTAAAGAGAGCCGTAGACTCACATGTACTTATGAACGTACCGTTTTTAGAGCTCCGCTCCAGGACAGCACCTGATCCAGCATGCCGTTCAGATTGGTCAGATGCAGATCGGCCGGTTTAAAGGTCGTTCCGTTCTCAAAATCGGTAAACAGCGACAGTGCCGGATGAACACGAACATCAGCAACCGACAACTCACCTAGAATGCCCCGCAGATGTTCTGCTGCACGTGCACCACCTACGGAACCATAACTTACAATACCTGCCGCCTTGTTGTTCCATGCCTCACGTGCGTAATCCAGTGCATTCTTCAACGATGCGGAGATGCTGTGATTATACTCCTGTACAATGAATACGAACCCATCCAGACTTGCCAGCTTCACATTCCAGGCAGTAGCCTGCTCCGTTGCATCCGCTTCTCCCAAGAGAGGCAGCTTGTAATCAGCAATATCCACGATTTCATAGTTGGCATCACCACGTGCATCCGCAATCTGCTTTACCCATTCTCCAACCTGTGGACTCAAACGCCCCTCACGTGTGCTTCCAAGAATAATTCCAATGTTAAGTTTCGACATCGTTTCTTCCTCCTCTTGTGTGTTGTTGTTTGTTTTTCCAAATAATTTATCCATAAAACCCATATTGACACCATCCTGTACCGTTTGGTTTAATTTCTTCTGTTGATATTGATAATAAGTAATTAAATTCATTTAGTCAAGTAACTTACGTAAAGTTTGTATATATTTTTTTCACTTTATCTCTATCATACAAATATTGTTATGAATTTATTCTACATAGCAGCATATTGATCGAAATCCAGCCTGATGGTAAAGTTGTACTGACCTTAAAATAGCATTCTTTTTAATAAAAGGAAGTGTACAAATGACTAACCAAGCATTCAGTAGCAATCAGGCTACTCTGCATTTAAGCGCAGACTGCGAGCAATGTTTTGGGCTATGCTGTGTCGCCTTGCCATATGGCAAGTCCTCAGACTTTGCTTTTGATAAATCCAGCGGTACCCCCTGTTCCAATCTTCGTACCGATAACCGCTGTGGCATCCATACACAGCTGCGACAGAAAGGGTTCAAGGGCTGCACAGTCTACGATTGTTTCGGAGCTGGTCAGAAACTATCACAAATTACATATGCGGGCAAGGATTGGCGTAATCATCCAGAATCAGCTGCTGAGATGTTCGATTGCTTGCCTGTCATGAAGCAGCTTCATGAGATGATGAGCTACATCAATGAAATGCTAATGCTGCCGGAAACATCATCCATCCATGCCGCGTTGAAGGACGTATATCGGGAAACGGAAAGATTGACCAATCTGGAGCCATCTGCCATATTACGTCTCGACATTCCCGCACATCGCACAGTGGTGAACGAACTGCTTGTACAGGCCAGCGAGATGGTGCGGGCAAAGGTTCCAGCTTCCGATAAGGGACCATCCAAATCGAAGACCAAAAAGGGTACCGGAAGAGACTTTCTGGGTGCCAATCTAAAAGGAGCTGACCTTCGGGGTGCAAGCTTCAGAGGTGCATTAATGATAGCGGCTGACCTACGAAACGCAGATATGAGAAAAACCGATCTAATTGGGGCTGACTTGCGGGATGCAAATCTGGGTGGAGCGGATCTGAGAGGCAGCATCTTTCTGACGCAATCCCAGCTAAACTCGGCAAAAGGCAGTGCAGATACCAAGTTGCCGGATCATTTAAACATTCCCTCACACTGGTTGTAGGGAAGACGTCCCTACATGAGTTACGAGTATGAATGACTATGAGCAGCTCATTAATATGTACTGATTCGTTTGTACAACACAAATAGCTCGTCCCTCTTTTTAGAAGGACGAGCTATTTGTATTGTATTACATTTTAGATATAAATAATCAGGACTTTCAACTGCGGTAATGAATTAACGGACTACAGCAAGTCGCGGCGAAGGTCCTCAGCCGATTTAGGAGACAGGTGACCGAGTGGGATATCAAATACCGTCTTAGCCCCTTTGTGTCCTTCCAGACTCAAACGTTGTGCGGCTCTTGCATAAGCCACCAGTACACTTGCGGTAAATTCAGGATTGCTGTCGAGCTTCAGACCAAATTCAATAATTTGTTTCTGGCCTGCGCCTGTAACTCCACTACGAATGACAAACCCACCGTGCGGCATGCCTTCATGCTCAGACTTCAATTGCTCTTCAGTAATAAACGTCACGGTTGTATCGTAATCCGAGAAATAGTTCGGCATGGATACAATCGTTTCACGAATCTCGTCCTGATTTGCACCAGCTTCTGCAACTACATAGCATTGACGCAGATGCTTCTCACGTGTGGTCAATTCTGGGGTCTCCCCAGCACGAATGCTGTTGATTACTTCTTCAACAGGTACAGTGTATTGCACACCAGCCTTAACCCCAGGAACACGACGGATCGCATCGGAGTGACCTTGGCTTACTCCTTTACCCCAGAACGTGTACTCTTTACCTTCTGGCAGGATCGATTGGGCAAGCAGTCGGTTCATGGAGAACAAGCCCGGGTCCCAACCTGTGGAAATGACGCTCACATGGCCACCTTGCTCTGCCGCAGCGTTAACTTCTTTATAGAATTCAGGGATTTTGGCATGTGTATCGAAGCTATCCACCGTATTGAACAATTTTGCAATTGCAGGTGTCTGCTCCGGAAGATCGGTTGCCGAACCTCCACACAGAATCATCACATCAATTTTGCCTATGTATTGCTCAGCAGCAGAGATGTGCTCGAAACGAACCTCCGTACCTTCTGCAACCATCTGCTCCGGGTTACGACGTGTAAATACAGCAACAAGCTCCATATCCGGGTTTTGAGTAATAGCTTTCTCTACACCTTTGCCCAGATTTCCGTAACCTACGATACCAACTTTGACCATGTTCAATCCTCTCCTGTCTTCATCTATAGTTGCCTACTTTATCTAGTATAATGATATAACATAACATGTAAATTGTCAGGTTTCCAGTTTGAAATAAAAATACCTTGCATGCAGAGCAGCAAGGCCTGATATATTCCTTTTATTCTAATCATGTCCAATCGAATGAATAAAAGGTATGGCATCCACGGAAGAAGTAGCAAACAAGACGGAAACGGACAACACCGTTAGAGACAACAGACAACTTGCCAGGAGTAAGGAAAGGAATCTTGATGCGGTTCTGATCTTTTTCATCCATCCTACCTCCTCATCCTGTTTGCTATATTTTGGCTGGATTATGTTCTTCATAATTCACCAGACCGCTTCACCAACTCCAAAATTTCACTAGCGACAATATCCGGCTGACTGTTATGAATATCGTTTTTGGCGTGTGCCACAGTGACCTGTGTTCCTTGACTGGACCATGAAGCAAAATCGGCTTGATCTGCCTGCCATGCCCGGCTGCCTTCGCTCGGTTTCTCTGAACCGGCCGTCAGAATGGTTAACGGGAAGGAGAATTCCTTTTTATGCTCCAGGATATGGGCTGCGTTCGTCTTGGAATTGCGCATCTCTCCAATCACGTTGTCATTGTAAGCATGCTTGAGTGTGGATATGGTAGCTGCCTTTCTCATTGACTCCGTAACGAGATCCGGGTTAACGACCAAAGATTCTGTTATCCGATCCGAATGCAGTAATGTACGCACAATTCCTGTTTTCACCAGAAGACGGGCTGAATCGAAATACCAATCCGATTGCTCCATAGCCACAGTGCTGTAATATTCGGGACTTCCTCCATCAATCATGACCATGCCAGCTACCTCATCGGGGTACATTTGTGCGAATCGCACGGTCTCCAGCGATCCGAGAGAATGACCTACCATGATATACGGCGGACGTTGGCCGGATACTCGCAGCAATTGATGGATCTCCTCTGTAATGGTATCGATATCACGTGGCCGATCCGTATAATCGCTATACCCGTAACCGAACCGATCATACACCGCAATTTTCACCTGGGATTTCAACTTGTTATATAGCGGGCTGAAATCAACATACGGATTGGGCGTACCCCAGCCTGAAGCGAGAACAACTGTCGCATTTCCTCTTCCCGTTGTATAGAGATGCATGTTACGTCCGCTCACCTCATACATCTTGCCTGGTGCAGTATAAGATTTCATGTCCTGTGTCGACTGATACGCCTCGTACGCGGTTCCTGCCAGCAGCAGAAGTCCTGTTGCCAGCATCAGGCCACCCAGCCCCTTCAAACCTCTCCGTAACCCCTTCTTCATCGTTCTCTACCCCTTACCCGGCTCTTCTTCTATATGTATTCTTCAATCTTACCCAAGTACGGGTGGAAACGGAACGATCCCGGGTCCAGTTCTTTCCCCAACCTAAGTCTAGTTCCACCCCCTACCCGCAGGATGAAAAATACCATTGAGACCTGTACCAAAGGGAAGATACTCATATAGACAACGTAAAATAACCGCAAATTCCCGATAACGGAAACCTGCGGTTTGGATGATATTCATTTTGTAAAAAGCCAAATAAACCCTCTGCAATCTACAATTGCAACGTGAGACCCACCGGGCAATGATCACTGCCCATGACATGGCAATCAATATGCGCCTCTGACACCTTCGGAGCCAGCTGATTGGACACAAGAAAATAATCGATCCGCCATCCAACATTACGCTCTCTTACCTTGGGCATGTACGACCACCAACTGAACACATCCGTGCGATCCGGGTACAGATGACGGAAGCTATCCACATATCCGGCAGCCAGCAGATCGGTCATTTTGCCTCGCTCTTCCAGCGTGAATCCCGAGTTGCCCAGATTCGGTTTCGGATTCTTCAGGTCGATCTCCTGATGGGCTACATTCAGGTCACCACATACGATAACCGGCTTGGTCTGCTCCAATTGCAGCACGTACCCTCTGAACCGATCCTCCCATTCCAAACGGTAAGGAAGTCTGGTCAGATCCCGCTTCGCATTGGGGGTATATACGTTTATTAGATAAAAATGATCAAACTCCAGCGTAATCATTCGGCCTTCCGGTTCACTATCTTCCTCGATCCCGTACCAGACAGATAGCGGCTTGATCCGGGTAAATACGGCTGTACCGGAGTATCCTTTTTTGACAGCATAATTCCAGTATTGATATACGTCTTCACCCAGATCCATTTCGATCTGTCCTGCCTGCAGCTTGGTCTCCTGCACACAGAAAATATCGGCTTGACTCTCGTTATAATAATCCATGAATCCTTTGGTAACACATGCCCGCAATCCATTTACATTCCAGGACACCAGCTTCATATCCTCATCTCCTCACATCTCCCCAATATAGCATGGGCGAATTCGGAAGGACAAGCTGAGGTGTGACGATATCCAAACAGAATGAGCGCTTACTAAGCCCTATGCTCACTGAAACAACCAGGTTAATGCTTCAGGCAGATGCTTGGCAAAAAATAAAAGATCATGCGTCCCGCCCTCTTCCTCCACGTAATTCAGCCGCTCGGCAGGATAGCCCTGGGCCAAAATCATGCGACACGCAGAACGTGTATTTTCCAGCATTTGTGCTTGGGCATTAGCCTTGTACACACCTTCCAGACTCCCAACGTACATATACAGCTTCAACCCACGGCGTTCAGCCCAGGAATAGTCACTCATATAATCGAGGAATCCTTCATACCAAATAGAGGCCGATAACGCCCCAACCTTTCCAAAGATATGAGGGAATTCCATCGCCGCAAACAGAGAGATCAGCCCACCGAGCGAACAGCCAAGTATACCTGTATTCTCTGAATCTACAAGAGTACGGTAAGACGAGTCCACATACGGTTTCAGCTGCTCAGTGATCGCCTTCAGATATATGCTTCCCTGACCGCCAAAGGCCGAAAAGGATGCATGCAGCGCTGGTACAGGCCATGGCGTGTAGTCATCGTTGCGATTGTGAGGTTCAATACCGACCAAAATCAATTCAGGCAGTTTTCCGGAGCGAAAAGAATGATCCAGCAGATTGCTGCAGGCTTTGGCTACCGCACCTCCATCCTGAATATAAACGACCGGGTAATGACGATCTCCCTCTGTGTAAGATGGCGGAAGCAGCAGATGGAGCGTCCAGCCATTAACCGACTCCTGTACCCATTTACTCATGTATGGAACCCTTCCCTCCTGTTTCAAATCTGGCTTGTTACATCCGGTTTTTGAGCAGTAAAAAGATGAAATAAGGAACGCCAATAATGGAGATGACGATGCCCACAGGCAGTTCTGCAGGGGCAAACACCGTTTTGCCGATCAAATCCCCAACAACAACCATCGCCATGCCGACCAACCCAGATATCGGAATGACCCGTTTATGGTGAAGCCCCACCAGTCGCCGTGCAATATGAGGAGCGATTAACCCAACAAATCCGATACTCCCGGATACGGCAACACAGGCACTGACGAGCCCAACACTGCCCAGCAACAATATTTTTCTCTCCTGATGAACATCCACGCCGAGTCCCATGCTGCTGGCCTCCTGCAGCTGCATGACATCCAGCACACGAGATTTAGCCCAAAGCAAAGGAATCAGTAGAACCAGCCATGGAATCATTGCTGATATGTATCGCCAATTGGCATTATAAATGCTGCCTGTCAGCCAGACGGTAGCCATCTCAAAATCGGACGGGTTCATCTTAAGGGAAAGATAAAGCGTAATTGCACTAAAACCTGAACCGATGGCAATCCCGACCAGAATAAGCCTTTGGGAATCCAACTGACCACGCTCCTGTGCAAACCACAAGATGAGAATAACTGCGGTTAATCCACCCACTAAGCCAAACAGCGGCATCGCCATAATGGACAACCATCCTGTACCCGTTATGGACCCGTGAAACAGAAGCATAAAGAGCACCATTGCTGTTCCGGCACCTGCGTTAATACCAAGCATGCCGGGATCAGCCAGCGGATTGCGGGCGATGCCCTGAATAACAGCCCCGGCAATCCCGAGTCCCAGCCCAAGCAGTAATGCAATGACAATACGCGGCAGCCTGAAATCAAAAATGACCAGATCATGCTCATGGACAGGGTCCAGCCGTAATAACGTTTTGACCACATCCATCACCGATATGTCAAACGCACCGTTAGTCAAACTGATATAAACGGCTGCTGCAATGATTATTGAACTTATGAAAATGACGGCCCATAATCTTCCCCGCTGCGGTTCAGGCATGTTTTCCCCCTCCTTTGGTTTTGATCAGATAAAGGAAGAAGGGAACGCCAAATAATGCGGTGACTACTCCAATTGGTGTTTCAAACGGAGAGTTAATGAAACGACTCAAGATGTCACACCAGGCCAAAAAGAATCCGCCCAGCAGAGCAGAACACGGAATAATCCAGCGGTAATCTACCCCGAAGAGAAATCGGGTAATATGCGGAACCAACAAACCGACAAAAGCGATTTTGCCCGCCAAAGCCACAGATATTCCAGTCAGGATAACTACACTCAGTATCGATAAAGCCTTAACCCACCCGGTACGCTGCCCCAGGCTTGTTGCCACATCATCGCCCATCGACAGAATGGTAATAGACTTGGAAAGAATGATGGCTAACGCCAGTCCCACCACAGCAAATGGAATAATCAGCTTGATCATGCCCGGGTCCATCTGATGCAATCTGGCGTTATACCAGAAACTGATCGTTTGAGATACCTGATAATAGGTAGCTACTGCCTGAGATACACAACCGAGGAATGTACCAATAATCGTTCCCAGAATGGCAAGCCGAACAGGCGACATGCCGCCCGGCAGTAACCAGGCTATGAAAAATACCAGTCCTGCTCCAAGTGCCGATCCCGCCAAAGAGTAAAATATAAGACCAAGAGATGACGTATTCGGCATAAATACCATACATAAGGTGATGACCACTACCGATCCATCGGATACCCCCATAATGGAAGGGGATGCAAGATAGTTTCTTGTCATCCCCTGCATGAGCGCACCTGACACCGCCAAAAAAGCCCCGATTAATAAAGCACCAATAACACGCGGGAGCCGGGATGACACGATGATCTGGTGATCGATGCTGTCTGTATCAAAATGGAAAATGGCTGCCGTTATGGTCGAAACGTCAATGCTCTTGGCTCCGTACATGACGGACGCCAGAATGGTAACTGCAATGAACAGAGGTGCTGCTGCGAACAGCACCACCGGATTCAATCTTCTTTTTTGCATAGGAGTATACACGCCTTGCTCTAATTATTTGGATAACTGCTCAACTGCTGCTTTCAGGAATTCAATACGACTCCAAGCCGGACCACCTTCAGCCAATGGATCAATGACATTCACAAAAGCATGATTTTCCTTCAGCGCAGTTGTCTTCTGGATAATCGGGTTGTTCTGCAGATCTGTCAGGGCATTCGGGGTGTCGGAGTTCTCGGATGTCTCGAATTGTACAAACACATAATCCGGGTTCATCTCTGCAAACTTCTCTACCGAAAGTGCTTCCTGTGCTTTGGCTGCCTGAATCTCGGCCGGAACCTGGAAGCCAAGGTCTCCATACAGAATCGGATTCACAAAGACAGACTCAGGATACACATACATTTGTCCGTTACGAATACGCACTGCCAGTACTTTTTTGTTTTCAAGTTTGTCGCCTAATTCAGCCTGAGCAGTAGTCAGAGCAGCCTTATACTGTTCAATCTCCTGTTTGGCCTGTTCCTGCTTGCCTGTCAGCTCAGCCAGCAGATTCAGGTTCGACTCCCAATCCGTAGCAATATGAGACACCTGAATAAATGGCGCAATTTTGCTTAACTGCTCGGCCACTTCAGGCTTAAACTTGGTGGAGCCCAGGATAATATCCGGTTTCAGGGACAGAATGGTCTCAAAGTTAGGCTCAATCTTCTGACCAATGGACTCAGCCTGATCCGTGATGGAAGCGTACATCTCCGGGAATTCGCCGCCAAAAGTAATAGCCCCTACCGGATGTACATCAAGAACCAGCGCATCCTCCATCGCTTCCATGGAGCCGGTAATTACAATACGGTTCACTTCTGTTGGGACTGTGTACTCTTTATCTAAGTATTTAATAGTTCGTGTGCCTTCAGCTGCATCAGCTGTATCCGTTTCATTGGTCGTCGCCTCGGTTCCGGTCGAAGCCGAATTCCCCGCAGTCCCTGACGCATCCTCTTTATTGCCGCACGCTCCCAATACTGCGAGCATACATATCATTACCAACCATAACCCCAATTTCTTTTTCATCTCTGGTGATCCCCCTTCAATAGTTCGATTATTCTAATTGAGAATAATAATCATTATTGAATGATAAACAAGAATGACGGACAGAACCATGGACTCTGTCCTGAATCTCTATGGATTTTTCACCGATAGCGATCCATCAGATCGTCCAGGATGCGTTCGTTGGCGAGGGGCGAGTTCTCAAGCCAGGGATCAGCCGGGATGATGAACAACCGGTTTCTTTGAACAGATTTTATATTTTGCCACAAGGATGTTTTCTGCACATCCTCCCAGAAAGATAACGTCTCGCTCTCCTGACATACCATCAGAAATATCCAATCCGTCTGCATTTCATCCAGCTGTTCCAGCGTAATCGGCTCGTTATATATTTCCCATTCTTCGCTGATATGGGCTGGTTTGACTGCCAAATCTCCATATAACACTTCCAACATGGAAGGTGAACAATAACGTGTGAACTGATGTTTTAACAAACGGACAACGACAACCTTCTCATTGCCAAGCTTTTGCTGCATCATCGTTTTGACCTGATCAACCTTATGATCATAAGTGTCCAGCCAACTCTTGGCATCCTGTTGTGCCTCCAGTTGTTCAGCCAGAATCTGAAGCTGTGAACGCCAGTTGTGATCGGAGACCGTGAGGTAATGAACCGGCGCAATACCTTCAAGCTGTGCTTTCTCCTCTGGTCGCAAGTGGTCGTAACTGATAATCAGGTCGGGCTGATGCTCCTGCAGAGCCTGAATTTTGGATTGCCACTCCATGTCAATTCGATAGGCACTCAGATGTACAGGGATGTCCTTGCCATACATTCGATAATAATACGATGTCCATTTCGGGTGCAGCGGTGCCGCATAGGGAATTATGTTCAGGGCCAGCAAATGTCCTGTAATCGCAATGTGATAGGCGGCGATTTTACGGCGGCGGCTGTTCATATATACCGAAGGGGATATTCCCATGGCTTTTTTAAATTTGCGACTGAAGTAAAATTCGTCCTGATATCCAACCTGATGGGCAATATCCCGCAGACGCATTTCAGTACCGGCCATCAGTTGTTTTGCCCGGTTAATGCGGAGTGAAGAAATATAATCAGTTGTACTCATTCCATATCTTCGCTTGAACAGGTCCACATAATATTTCGGACTCAGCCCGGCCATGCCTGCCAGATATTCCACGGTTAGATTCTCATTGGAATGCTCGTCGATATAATCTTTGGTACGCTGAATCATCATCTGGGAATCTTCCTTAAGCGGAGGGGATGCCTCCGTAAGGCTTGCAAGCAACTGGAGAAACTGCACATGTGCCTGAAAATGCCCCATGGCCCTGCCACTATGCCACAGGTTGTATATTTCTTCGCACAAAAATGAGAGCTGAACAGTGGGTGACACTGCCAGCTCCTTGCCAGATCTGAACATCGGGGTATCTTTAACCACATGCAAGGTGTCGGGATCATCATGCAGCTCTTGATAAAGGTCAAACCGCATGATCGTTACTTCCGCTCCTTCATCTCCGAAAGAGGTCAATCCAAAAGTGGATTCGGGTACACAGGGATATACGCCTTGTGCATGGATATGGATAGACCCCCGATCCAGTGTCAGTAAGGCTTCACCACCTGTGACCATGACAAGCACATAAGACGAGGTATGCTGCTGGGGAATGTTCCAGTCCGAAGTGGATTTCATTTTCTCCATATCACGCAATTTTATAGTCAATCTGTCGAGTGGGTACGTGAAATCCACCACTTGATTAGGGTATAAGTTAGGGGAAATCATCTATTTACAGGCCTCCATTTGATAACCATTCTCAATAACTATCATCAGTATATCAAATTTTCGGAGGCCCCCGCATCTACTAGTTCTTTCATGATGGTGCACAACCCGTTCAATCTCTGGATGCAAATCGCAGTGCCCTGCTGATCAACACAGGCAATACCGAGATATGGCCTTCATCTTCAAAACAGATAAAATCAGCGCGGACTCCAATTGCATTGGTATGGTTCAACCATTCGGTAAACGCTCGAGAACGTTCAATCACCCCGCTGGGATGACTCCCCTCCAGTTCTCCTGCTGCAAGTAAAACGTGAATTTCCGCACGGTTATCTTGCATGCGAGAAGCAAACGTCTCTTGCTGCCGGGCGATCCATGCCGAGTTCCAATGAAGAGACGGACTACCTGCAATGTAATTTCGGTACGTTCCTGGACGATCCAGTAACAACTGCAAAACAAATAATCCGCCCAGCGAGTGTCCCACAACGGATTGTCTGGTCCGATCAATGGCATAGCGTCGTTCCATATCCGGTTTCAATTGTTCCTCAATAAATTGGGCGAATGCTTCAGCACCGCCATGCTCCGGCCAAGCTGCTCCATCCGGTCTTCGAGGTAATTCCCCTTCAGGAACCGACATCATAAAATCATAGTGCCTATCCGGTGGAAAGGCATCCCGGGCTGTATACCCCACGCCAACAATAACTGCCGGCACAACCCCGGTCTTCTCCGGGCGTAAAGATTGTACACGCATGGCCTCAACCATCGTACCAAACACCGCATTGGCATCCAGCAGATAGATCACGGGATGTCCGGAAGCTGGTGGGGCGCTCTCCGGCACCCAAACACTGATCTCGTACTCTCTTTTGGTCTGCTCTGCACGCATGCGGTAAAAGGTTGTTCCCGGCAAAGTTACCTCCGGTTCTGTTCCGTCATGTCTCATCACTTGTTTCAATGAAGTATTCCTCCTGGTTGCTGCGGCTTTAGTCTCCGATTATATCCAAGGTCGGTCCAGCCTTCCATGGACGAATCACCCATTTCCATATGGAAAATACACCGCTATGAAGAACGAATCACCAAAAAGCCGGATTATCATCCGGCCTTCGTACATATTCAAATATAATAACAACAATACAAAATGACCCAAATTCATACAAGCTACGATGTGTGGAATCGTACATACGTTAGAATTCAGGCTAGTGCTAGTCCCTTTCTGTTGCGAAACAACTTTAGTTTTCGCACTATGGGGAGGGACTTTGTTGCTAAGAATGTTTTCTAAAAAAGTGAAGTAATGTTTGCCCAAGTGCAGTTAGTATAACTCCCTTACCTTCACATTTCGGGCAAGGTACTTTTTCATCATTAGTAATAACATATTTTTCTCTGTTGCAATTAGGACAAGGAAGCTCCAAATCGTCTGTAGCAATAATGACTGACATAAATAACCCCTTCCTCTTATAGAACTTGATGCATTGTTGATTAACATATCAAAAGTTAATCACTTATTCAACTTCGATTCCTTTTAACCTAACACCTCTGTAGAAACTTGAACAATAGCTGTATGCGCTTATAGGTTAAGTCGCGGTGCCATTTTTTTACACGCTTAACAAAGATAGAACAAAGCCGGTACTCCTAATGGAGTTGCCAGTTTTGTTCTATCTTTAAAAGAAAGGTCTCACACCTATATTTATCTATTTAAGGCCCGTTGTGGCGATTCCCCGAATAATCTGTTTCTGAAAGCATAAAAAGAGGACGATCAGTGGAAGAACCGAAAGTGTTGCTCCAGTCATAATCTGCACCCAGTTGCTGCTGTCCTTGGCCTCGCTGGAGAAGAAAGCCATCCCGACCGGAATCGTAAACATTTCTTCACTCTGCGTAATAATGAGCGGCCAGATGAATGAATTCCAACTGCCCAGGAATGTCAGAATGCAGAGTGTGGCAAACGCTGGCCTTACCAACGGAACAGCGATCCGAAGGAAAATGCCCCATTCTCCCATGCCATCAATTCGTGCCGCGTCCAGTAATTCCGAAGGAAGGGATTCCATGAATTGCTTCATCAGAAAAATGCCAAACCCGGATATTAAACCTGGAAACAGAATCCCCCAGTAGGTATCCATGCCGTTAAAACTGCTGGATACAAGATACCATGGAATAATTAGCATTTCAGTCGGCACCATCAATGTACTTAGAATGAGCACAAAAATAACCTGTTTCCCCCAGAACGTAAATTTAGCCAAAATGTATCCCGTAATGGAATCAAACACGCAGACGCTCACCGTGGCAATGACGGCTACATATAGGCTGTTCAACATCCAACGGGGAAATGGGGTTCCCTGAAAAATAGCCGCATAATTATCCCATGTGACTCTGGAAGGGATGAGGCTTAGAGAATAGATTTCATCCAGCGTCTTGAACGACGTCGATATCATCCATAGAAACGGAAACACCATCAAACCAAATCCGAGCGTAAGTAAAATATAACTGATCAGTGACCCGGAACGTTTCCAGCGGAGTGTCGTTCGGGTATCAGCCAATGCGGCAGATCTGCTCATGCTTGAAGAGCACCGTCCTTTCCTTTTACTCCTGTTGAAAACGGCTGCCCAGCACTTTAAGCTGAATTAGTGTCAGCATGAATATGATGGCAAACAGAATAACAGTCGCTGCCGAGGCCAGGCCCATATCAAAACTTTTGAAAGCCAGATTGAATATATGAAGCACGACAGATATGGTGGAGTCCAACGGTCCGCCGCCAGTCATATTCAGCACCTGAGTGAAGGATTGCAGAAACCCGATGCTTGCCATGACGACAGATAGAAGCATGACTGGGTTCAACAGAGGGATCGTAATATGCACAAAGCGCTGCCAACCAGTGGCTCCGTCTATCGCAGCCGCTTCATAATACAATTTGGGGATGTTTTGCAGACCCGCCAGGAAAATGAGCATCTGAAATCCGATATTTTGCCATACCATCACCGCAATAATCCAGAAGATGGCCTGTGAGGGCGAATACAGGAATGACTGCGGTCCAAGACCCAACTCTATAAATAGAGCATTTACAATCCCGTTCTTCATCAGCAGCCACCGGAATACCCAACTTACCGCCACTACACTGGTAACATACGGGATAAAGTAGGCCGTCCTGAACAATCCGCGCAGCTTCACCACTTGCTGGAGAAGAAGAGCCACGATTAATCCGGCAATTAACTGTGCAGGCACTCCAACAACGACGTAGATTCCTGTGTTCACCAGCGACTTGAGAAATAGAGAGTCACTTAGCAATGTCGCATAATTATCAAAACCCACAAAGGGTTTGTCCGGTGACAGCATGCCCCATTCGCGAAAGCTCACGTTAAAGGAATACAGAATGGGCAAGATGCGGATGACTACAAAATAGAGCAGCGGAATCAACAAACCGCCATAAATGAATAACCGCTGTTTATGTCTGTAATTGAGTCTTCCTATTCCCGATCCGAACCATAAACGCCGTTTCGGCCGCGAAGGGATCACCCCGGTAGTCCTCATAGCTGCGCAGCCTCCTTGAATGAGAACTTATTTTTTCTTATCCTGTTTCGCCCAGTAGTCGTCATAGAGCTTCTGGGTTTTGGCCACCAGATCATTGAAGGCCTGTTCTTCCGGCACATGATTAAGCAGCACCTCATCCACAGCGTTCACAAACAACGTACGCTCCTGCGTCTCATCAATGAAAAAGTGGGCGTTGGCATCGTTCAGTTGGGAGATAAAAGGGCCAAGCAGCGGGTCATTCACATACTTATCCTGAAGAGCCACTTCTTTCTGTGCGGGAAGTTCACCGACCTTCTCCACCCATTGTTCCTGAACGCCCTTGCTGATCAAAAACTGTAAAAAGGCCGTAGCTGCTTCCAACTTCTCTCCGGTAACATTGGCTGGAATCGCATTAGCCCAGAATGAAGCCTGTGTGGACTTCCCTTTATAACCCGGTAGCGGTGCGACAGCAAAATTCAAATCGGGAGCGTCTTTTTTGATAGATCCCAATCGATAGGAACCATCCACGTTAATTGCCGCATGGCCCGTTTTGAATGCATTGGCATCATCAGTGTAAAAGCCGTTAATACCCACCTTATGCACGGTTGCAAAATCAACCAGATACTTGAATGCTTCAAGCCCTGCAGGGGTATCATTCCACAGGATTTTCCGACGATCCTCGCTCGTATCCTTGCCTCCCGCTTGATATAACAATCCGTCTCGGAACCAGTGATGAAGCTGGGAACCTGGTTCCCATGCGAAACCCTCTGTTACCAACTGCCCATTTTTGTCCGTTTCCGTTAATGCCTTGGCATCCGAGACAAGTTCTTCCCAAGTCGTAGGCGGTTTGTCGGGGTCAAGTCCAGCCTTGGTGAACAAGTCTTTGTTATAAAATAACCCCAGCGTTCTCACGCCTGTAGGCAGAGCATAATAGCTTCCGTTTAATTTGGCTGTATCTACAAAAGGGAAAAATGCCTCGGCGATGCCCGGAAAGCTGCTTTCAGGCAACGGCTGTAAATAACCGGATTGCACATATTTGGGCAGCCAGCCGTAATACAGATTAATGACATCCGGTCCTTTTCCGGCGGGAACCAGTGTAGCTACCTTTTGATTGTACTGGTCGTACGGAAAATTGGTTTGTTTGACTTTGATGTTGGGATGTTCAGTCTCGAATTCCTGGATTAAGGTATTGATCAGTTCAACCTTGGCTGGAAATTCGTACTGCCAGTACTCAATCGTGATGGGCTCCGTCTCCGTCTGATCACCCGAAGCTGTAACAGCTGCCGAACCAGACTCTTGGGATGGCTTGGTTGAACAAGCTGTAATGCTCAATAAGAGTAAACCTGCAATCAATAATTGCAGGGCCTTGCTTGGCCTGAATGAAAAATAACCGGATTCCGTCAAGTGAAGCCACTCTCCCCTCTTTTTCCAACAAAAGTGTTATAACTTTCTTTAATTCCTTGGCTTACGCATTGGTGGAACCGACGGCTTTGCCAACAGGCAGCTTCAACAAACGTCTTGCGTTATTTCCAAAGATGAGTTCAATGTCCGCTTCAGGGAAGCGAAGTTCACGGCATACACGCACCTGATCCTGCAAATAACGATAAGGATAACCACGCGGAAATCCGCTTGCATCCGTTCCAAAGATAATTCGCTCCGGACCCAACAGTTCGTAGGTTTTGCGGAATAACGTCTCCAAGTTCAGCTCGTATGGCATCCAGCGTACCCACTGATTGGAACCCGATGTGTCGATGTACACATTAGGGCAGCTCCAACTTAGATGCAGAAGCTCCTGGAAATACCCTGCGCCAAAATGAGGGATGATGAACGGAATATCCGGATAGGCACGGGCCGTGTTAAAGATGGCAAGCGGATTGATGTTGGGATGATGAACGATGCCTCCGGCATGACCAAGCATGCCAAAATGAATCAGGACAGGCAGGCGGCGCTCTGCAAGAAACGCCCACACCGGATCGAGCGAAGGAGAGTCAAAGGGAATCTGGGTGAGGGGACCAAACAACTTATATCCTCGCAATCCGAGCTCATCAACTGCCCTACGTAGCTCTATGGATGCATCTTCATTTTCAATGGGATGATAGGCGAAGCCGGTAAACCGATCCGGGTATATGGATATTTGTTCAGCCAGATTGTCATTATCCAGAGCCGTCAGAAAGTTAAGTTCAGCAATATTGTATTTGTCCATTTCATCTACCCACCGTTCGATTAACGGCCGCGCTGCTTCTTCTCCCTGCTCCTCCACCGCTGGGAAATCCCAGGTTAGTCGCATTCGCTCACTTCGTTCCTTGCCATATCGCGTCACCAGTTCGTGGTTCTTATATGAGGAAAGCAAAAGTTTATAAGGCAGATGGGCATGGATATCAAAAACTCGAAAGTCGGGATTGGAGAACATTGATTTGCTCCTTCCGTTTAGGTTTGGTTAAGCCAACCGTTTAGAATCAAATCCAGTTTTGTATCTACAGAACGCAGTTTATTAGTGGTATCGAGACTCCATTGTTCCTGTGTGCGAAGACGGAGCGCTTGGGCCTCCAATGCACTTGCCACTTCCTCCGGATTCGGTCCACCACGCACATGCCGAATGTGTACAAAATGCTCCGGGGAGATTGCTTCCTCTAATTGCTCAAAGGTTAGGACAAGCGGCTTGGTGGCAATTTCCTGCACCGCTGTATTCACAACATCCCAGTTCAATCCCGAAATGGAAGTACCGGATTCAGTCAGCTGTGTTACAATGCGGCTCACGATGGAATGAGCTTGTCGAAACGATAATCCTTCTGTGCGGACCAACGTATCTGCAAGTTCGGTAACCGTGGCGAAGCTATGCTCTGCCCGTTCCCGCAGCAATGACACATTGACTTTAAGGGTATTCATCACTTCGGACAGCAAGCGATATACGGATTCAAGCGTATTCAGACTTCTCCATACATAGGGCTGCATATCATCTTCGGTATCTACAATGTCACCAAAGGGCGTGTTATGCATCATGTTAAGCGCAGTTGCTGCATCCCCTTTGGCACTTGAAAGGAGTGAACGGGCGTGTTCAATCGATACCGGATTCCGTTTTTGCGGCATGATGGAACTAATCTGAACGTAAGGGGCAGCTACAATTAATGCACCATATTCCTGTGTGCACCATAACAGCAGATCCTGAACGAAACGCCCCAGATTGATAGCTGCAAGCTGGGCTACAGACGCGGCTTCACCTGCATAATCCGCACCGCTGACGGCGTCATAGGCATTCTCGATAATGCCATCAAAGCCAAGCAGTTCTGCGGTCCGGTCTCGACAGACTGGAAATCCAGAAGTGGTGAGAGCAGCCGCACCAAGACTGCTGCGATTGCAGCCTGTATAGGCGGATCTCAACCGATTAAGATCCCGTTCAAGGGAATCGCTAACGGCACAGATGTAATGGGCAAGTGTTGTCGGCTGGGCTTGTTGGGTATGCGTGTGAGCAATCATGAGGGTATCGATATGACGTAATGCAAATTTTCTTAGGCTTCGGTGTAATGACAGCCCTGAGGAAATCGTTGAGTTCAGCTTCTCCCTCAGCACCATACGATACATGGCGATCCCCATATCGTTTCTGCTTCTGGCTAAATGCAGATTCCCGACAGAGGGTCCGCCAAGCTTCTCTAGTTCAACTTCGACTTGGTAGAACAAATCTTCAACGTGGAAGGAATATTCGCTACTTCGGAGCCCATTTACATCCAGACGCTGTATAGCGGAAGCGATGTGACACGCCTCTTGCTCCGGAATGATGTGTTGTTCACGGAGCATTATCAGATGTGCTTTGTTTACGGCCATCATGGGGTTCAGCAGATGCTGTGTGGCCTGGTTATAGGCGGGTTCAAGTACAATTTCGGCATAGGTTTGACTGGGAAAACCAGACGTTTGTGTTGGATTCGTTGACGTTGACTTCACCTTCCTTGCTCTTCATCTGAATATACAGAGATCTGAAATACCGACTAATCAGGTCGGAATGTTTAGTTCAAAACTCTACCACTATTTTGGTATACATACAACTTTATCCTTAATCAAAATTTTCTATTGTCGTATCGGCTTTCTCTATAACCTGTTCTATTGACTGCCGTAGATTTGAAGACTAGATTATCCTGTATAAGATTGGTCTCTGAAAAATAAGCGGAAGGAGGGATGGTTATATCACATTCCTATGATGTCATTATCGTTGGAGCCGGATCGATGGGCATGAGTGCAGGTTATTATCTTGCGCGCAGTGGATTAAAAACATTGCTGATTGATGCCTTTGATCCTCCGCATACGGAAGGCAGCCATCACGGAGAACCACGGCTTATCCGCCACGTATATAGCGGGGGACCTGATTATATAGCGATGGCACTTCTCGCGCAGGAACTGTGGGAAAAACTGGAGGATACTACCGGGGCCAAATTGCTTGTACCATCAGGCGTCTTGAATATAGTTGACCCGGATATCCATTCTTTTCACAATCGTTTAACCCATGCTGACGATGCGGGGATTCGATATGAAACCTTGCGCGCAGCCGAGATCATGAAACGCTGGCCAGGCATTGAAATCCCCGATCATTACGAGGCTATGTATGAGCCTGATGCAGGTTATTTATTCAGTGAACGCTGCGTGCTCGCCTTCCGTCAGGCAGCCGAAGCATCGGGTGCCACTCTCTTAACACATACACGTGTTGAACATATCGAGTGCAGCGCAGATTCTGTTGGAGTCATCACATCTGCTGGTGAGACGTATTATGCGAACCAAGTCATTCTCAGTGCCGGGGCATGGTTTCAGACGCTGAAACCGTTCGTGAACCTTCCCATCCGAGCTGTACGCAAAACCGTGGGATGGTTCGATGCACCGGAGGCATTGTTCGCCGAGGATCATTTTCCCGGTTTTACGCTGGCTGGTAAAGAAGGCGGATATTATGGATTTCCGAGCATTGAGGGGGCGGGTCTGAAGATTGGACGTCACGATACGGGGCAGGAGTGGACACCAGGCGGTACACTGGCTCCATTTGGCTCTGATGAAACGGATGAGGGTGATCTGCGGAGATTGCTTGAACTTCGGATGCCTCTAGCAGCTGGAAAGCTAAAGCGGGGTGCGGTATGCAAATACGAGTTCACACCGGATGAAGATTTTATTATCGACCGTCACCCTGCGCATAACCATGTATGGCTGGCTGGCGGATTTTCCGGTCATGGCTTCAAATTTGCAAGTGTAGTGGGCAAAATATTGTCTGATTTGGTGCAAACAGGGCATACGGATCAGGATATTGGACGATTTGCCCTTTCCCGATTTGGTAGCCATATATCAAGGTAAACTCCTTTCTTGAACCGTGCTGTGTGGTATAGCGCACCATGTCTCAAGAAAGAAGTATGTGCAATCGTGGTGGGTGCAGATAGGGTGAGCTGCCCGGAGATTCAGAATCTATAGATTCAAATATCCGAGCAGTCTCCACAAAGAGAATAAATACAACGAAGGAAACGCTGTCTATTGCCGTTGTACTGTTACATATAAAGACGATCTATTCGATCACAACCCATGGATACTGGGACAAGTTATCATACAAGAAACGCACCTGTTCTGGCGTTCGGCCTTCCTCATCAAATAACAGCAATTCATTCTCATCCTGCAGCCAGGACACTGGAATTTTGTAATCTTCTTGCGGACCGATCTGCCAATAACGTCCCAGATGGTGCCCGTTCAGATGAAGGGTTCCCTTGCTCATCCCGGTAAGACGAAGCATCAGGTTCACTCGGAAGTGTTCGGGCACAGCTGACTTGGAGAAACGCCAGCGGTACCAGACAGGTTGACCGTACGAACCATTCCCCACAGAGATGGCATTCCAATTGCCACTATAGTCCGCATCCTGCCGATAGGTATCGAGATGACCTGAAGCGTTCGGTGGCTCATATAATCCCCATTGTCGTGGAAGCAAGGCATCCGTACCTGCCATGCGCCAATCCTTCAGCTCATCTTCGCTCCGGTACAGGATCAGTTCCAGCCGATTCAGCGGCGTTCTGCTATAAGGCATCTCCAGCGTATTGACCTCCCCGGGCCGCAAATAAAGGGAAAGATCCAACGTGTTAAACGAAAACCAGTCCTGATACCCTTCCATTGGCACATCCATGCCATTAAGCCGCAATCCTTGGCTCACCGCTCCAACGAGAATCGCACGATCCATGCCATCCAACGTAAAGCTTCTGCTCAGAAGCGGGGCATCCTCAAGATAATTCACTTCATCGAGATGCACCACCTCATGCTCCGCATGCCAATTCCGGCGGATGTCCTGAGCAGAACCACCGATGTACACCGATCCTGCCAGACCTTTGCTTTCACCCAAATATGGAGAAAAATTTAGCCTGCCCATATGCTGTACCAGCACCTGAAGTGTATTCTTTCCTTTCGTCGTCTGCACCTGAACACCCGCTGCACCAACTTGACGAACCAGTGCCTGCTCTACACGATTGACATATATTCTGGCCGTGTCCTGGAGAGACGGCAGAATCAGGGTGGTGATTCCATCCACCGAACGGTCGAAATCGCACTCGTATAACAGATACCCGAAATCCTGTCCGTACTGGGAAAAATGCGCTGGTTGACCACTCGAAGCACGCTGTTCCGCTGTCAAAATCACACGAGACAACTCAGGGGAATCCATCAGTTTTGGTGGCATTGGCGGCGTGCTGAACAGAGCATGCTGAATTGCTGCGGATGACTCCTGAACATATTTATCCTCTATACCGCTCTGTGAATCGTTTGCTTCTCCGTATATCAACCCACGTCCAGTCAACGACCGTTCACCATCCGCCCAGCTGCCGAGAAGCAAAATATTCCGATTCGGATCAGAGATCATACCCGTGACCTGCCCGGATAGGGAGACATCTACATCATCGAATCCGATAGCGTAACGCAGCTGATTCGGCCCTCCGTTTCCATTGATTCTCCACGTGCGATCCATCGTTTCCTTGTCCATAACCACGAATCGAATGGGAACGCCACTTGCCTCCAGATGAATGATGCCTGGCTCACGGAAATGTACCAGTTCGAAGCGATAGGCTCCATTTAACGGATCACGTTCAACCAGTACCTGCATGCTGCTATCCTGTACATTCAAGACGTTCGTCTCCAGTTCAACAACCGAACGCTGTCCCGCCTCCGCAACGATGAACAGGGTCAATTCTCCATTCACCACTTCATTGCCCGTAATCATTGCGCTACCTGTTAGGTATACATTCTCGGCAATCTTTATCCTGTCCAGTATCGGAATAATCTGCCCTGGGTTCAGGGCAATGGGAAGTGTCCTGCCTTCCTCCAGGGTGACGTGAAACGTCTCGCGCTCATCCTTGTGACTCTCCAAGAACCATATCTTCTCGCTGCCTTTAGACCTGCCTCGTACAGAAACGCCTTGCGGATGACGTACCTTGATCTGCTCTGCTGGTACTTCCTCCGTCTCCATCAGCAATGCGCCAAACGCATGAACAAAATAGGATAACGTCTTCGCTACAGCATACTTGGCCGTTACCCGTCCGTACTCGTTCAGCGGCGCATCATAATCGTAGGAAGTAATCATGAAAATATCGCTGCTGCCCACGGTTCTGCCACCATATCCACCAAAGTTGGTTCCGCCGTAGAACATGTAATGACTGATTCCGGTATAGCCAGTGCGAAGAATTTCCATCATACGTTTCTCAAAAAGTGGCGCCGTCTTTTGAATGGCAGAAGGCCCACCCCAATTCTCGAACCATCCCGTCCAAAATTCCGTAACGATCTTCGGTGTATCCGGCTGCTTCTGCCGAAGCTTCGCATAATGCCCGTCAGCCCCTGACCAGAAGTTGGCCCCTTCAATCGTGCCCTCCGCTCCACCTACACAGGTGATCAGCGGAACGTCGACCCCTCGCTGAAGCAGGCTGTCCCGCAGGTGGTCCATATGGGCACTTGCTGCTGCATCATCCATCAGATATCCGTATTCGTTCTCGACCTGTACGAGAATAACAGTGCCTCCGGCAGATAGCTGGCGCTCACGAATGATTGGAATGATCCGGTCAAAATACAGCTCTACATAATGCAGATAGGCTTCATTATTTTGTCGGAACTTGATTCCCTGCTTCGTCTCCAGCCAATACGGAAAGCCGCCGAAATCCCACTCTGCGCAAATAAACGGACCCGGCCTCGTAATTACATACATGCCCAACTCTGCACACAGGTCCAGAAAGGCTCCACAATCATTGTCTCCTTCGAACGACCACTGTCCTTCCTCCGGCTCATGCACGTTCCAGGCAAAATAGGTATCAATGCAATTCATGCCAGCCAGCTTCGCCTTCATCAGAACCTCCCGCCATTCCTCCCTCGGCATGCGGAAATAATGAATGGTGGCACTGTTCAGAAATACACGTTCTCCATTCAGCATGAAGCTGCGCTGATCGTAAGTCAGTTCAGATCGAGCACTATGCTCAGTTCGGGTATTTTTATTCTTTTCCTGCTCCTGAAGCAAAAGGGATGTTTTCTCTGTCAAAGATAAGCCCTCCTTCTCTGTGTTTGAGTTCATCGCTGCGATGACAGAACAACCTTCCAATCGCTGTTATCCCCAGATTTTTTTGATTCCGATTTCAATAGGCCATCAGTTCGCCTGCAACGTTACACCTTCCACTACAACGGTGGTGATGGAATTGTCCGCAGTCGATACTTCCAGTCCATTGGTGTATACCGGAATGTCCTCCAGCTGCTCCATGTTCCGATCCGGTGAAGTCTGATAAACCTGTGCTGTAGAAGTACTTCTGAAGGCAAATGCCCCCAGTTCAAATGCTGTAGTTCCGGCGGATAGCTCATTGCGAATCACCAGCACCAGCCTTTGATTAGCTGCATCGTATGCGGCAAGTGTTCGCCCATCATCTGTTGGAATAATCGTTGCACCTGGACGGATAAATTTCGTAAACTGGGCCATGCCATAATACTGTTTTGTCATCTCGTACTGCTCTTCGCCATTAAAATTGGCATGAATGAAGCCCCAGTTATTGTTGGCACCTTCATCTTCAACGGCCTGCCAATACACCCAGGCAGAAGGCTGCATGATTTTCAGATCGAACATGATGCGCTCCGCGAGCTCCTGCACGGAAGTCATGTCCTCATGACTATGCGGTTCACTGCCACCTGTCCCATACTCGGACATCCACAGTTTCTTGCCATACCGTTCGGCCAATGTACGTAGTTCTTCCATTTTGCTACCATTATAGGAGTGCGTGTTAATCTGGTCGATCACATCCAGCGTATCCTGATCATAGAGGCTGAAATTGTGCACCGTCTCGTCAATGCTATTATCGTCCGCAGCACTGATGACCGTACCATCCAGCCCTTTACTTTTGAGCGATGCCGCAACCTTCTTGATAATCTCGGCCTGTTTCTCATTGGTAAAATGACTGCCTTCCTGCATGTTGCCTTTCTTCCACCAATCAGAGGAAGGTTCATTAAGTGGGTCAAGTGTACGGAACGTAATGCCCCACTCATCGCGATAATGCTTCACTACTTCGGTCAGATAATCGGCAAACGCGTCGTACTGATCCTCTCGTAGATTGTTGCTGCCATCCACGGCACCCGTAACCGAGCCGCTGATCGTCATCCAGTAAGGTGGTGAATTGGAGAACGCTTCAGCAATGTTGACCCCACGTTCCAGAGATCCTTGTAATATGGCACGTTGTCCTGCATCTGCCTCCCAGTCCCACACGCCGACTTCAGGCTGAAAACCGGGAACATCTCCTCCGGGCCGAAGCGCCTTCATGTCGGGATTCTCCTCGCCGCCAATGTTGTAGCGAACAATGTTCAGACCTAGCCCTTTCTCTGCATCAAACACCAGATCCATGACTTCACTGACCTTTGCTTGATTTTTCCATCCTCCAAGATCGTTGGCCCACCACGCAAGCGACGTACCCCAGCCTTCAAAATGATCATAGGATTGCTCCAGCTTCAGACGTATCGGCTCACCTTGGAATGTAAGTGTTTTGGATGATTCATTGGCAAAATGATTGATGATGATCCCTCCTCCCGCGAGCAGCGCGGCCAGGGCCACACCCATCAGGATGTAACTCCGGCTGCGCCACCTGCGCTGCTTGTGATGATTATGGTTGGTACGATGTAGACGGTTCTTGGTTTTCATCATTGGCTTCAACACTGCGTTCACCTCCCGTTACTTGATCCCGCTGCTGCCACCACTGATATTCGCTTCATAGACATAACGCTGTCCGAACAGATATACCAACACCATCGGAATGGTCAGGAACAAGGAAGCAATCATAACGAGGTTCCATGGCGGCATCTGTCCGCCACCGACCGTAGTCAGAAGCTGAACACCGAGCGCCAGTGGCATTTTCTCAGGATCATTGATGTAAATGAGCGGCCCCATGAAGTTCCCCCAGTTATAGGAAAACGAGAAAATGGCGATGGCGGCAAGTATCGGATAGGTGAGTGGCATAATGATCTTCCAGTAGATTCCCGGATGTCCCATACCATCGATCATGGCAGCTTCATCAAGCGACTTCGGAATACTCATGACGAACTGCCGAATGAGAAATACGTTGAATGCTCCGGCGAAAAAACTAGGCACGATCAGTGGATAGAATGTATTGATCCAATCCAGATGACGGAAGATGATGAACTGCGGCACCATCGTTACCTCGCCCGGAATCATCATCGTACTAAGCAGTACAATGAACAGGAATTGACTGCCTCTCGCCTTGATCCGAGCGAAGCCGTAAGATACGACCGAAGCTGACAATACCGATCCGATAATAGTAATGACGGTAATAATGACTGAATTTTTCAGATAAGTACCCAGATTGTTATTCGTGAAGATCGTATAGAAATTGGACCATTGGAATTCGAGCGGTATGAAGGTAAAGGCTGATTTTACGGTTGTGGCGTCACTCGCCAGTGCGATGGAGATCATGTACAGGAAAGGGGAAGCAAGCAGCACCCCGACCAGAATCAGAAAAATGTAAGATATCGTTTTCTCCACAGTGGATGGATTACTCATTTGCTTTTCCCTCCTCGTAATGCACCCATAGCGCCGACGAACGGAACACAACCAGGGTGAGCGCCATGATGATGATGAACAGCACCCAGGCAATGGCCGATGCATATCCCATTTTGTAGAACTGGAACGCATTCTGAAACAGATAAGGAACAACCATCTGGCTGGCATTGTCCGGTCCACCCGCTGTAACGATGAATACCTGTGCGAACGTCTGGAGCGCCCCGATCATCCCGGTGACGAGATTGAAGAAGATGACGGGAGTCAGCATTGGAAATGTAATGTGGAAGAATGATTGCGAGCTCTTCGCCCCATCAATGGCGGCGGCCTCGTACAGCTCCTGAGGAATACCTTTCATACCCGCCAGCAGCAGTACCACGCCGCCCCCGACGCCCCATAGCGACATGAGGATCAAGGCTGGTTTAACCCAGTTCGGATCAAGCAGCCAAGCAGGACCTTGAATGCCGAAAATGGCAAGCGCCTGGTTGATCAACCCTTCCGTTGGAGCGAGCAGATGGATAAAGAGCAGTGAGCTTGCAACCACCGGAACGACAGATGGCAGATAGAACAGGATGCGGAAGAAGGTAATACCTTTGATTTTTTTGTTGAGGTAATAAGCGATCCAGAGTGAGATGGACATGCCCAGCGGAATCGATATTAATGCGTAGAAGAAGGTATTGCCTACGGATTTCCAGAAGATCGGGTCATCGGTCAACAGGTTTTTGTAATTGTCTATCCCGATGAATTCAGGAGACTGGAACAGATCCCAATTGGTGAAGCTCATGTAGATGGAAAACAGGATCGGACCCAGGGTTAGTCCAAGGAATCCAATCAGCCAAGGCGAGATGAAGATATAAAACCATTTCCCGTCCTTTTTTCTCACGTTAAGCCCTCCCATAACGAAGCGAGCAGACGAAACCCGGATTCATTCATGCCGAATTCCGTCTGTCCCCTGTCGATGCTATTTATGCATGTGAACAACCTCTATTTGTATATTCTTTCCAGTCCGCTCTGAATTTCGGTCACCGTATCATCCAGTGAAGCTTTATTGTTGAAGTAGACACCCAGCTTGTCGTTAATGAGCTTCATCATTTCATTCCATTGCGGATTGAACGGCTCGGCGTAGATAGTGGACTCGCTGAAAGCAGCCATGTTGATTTTCTTGCCGCCATATTCGGCATTCAGGAACTCATCGCTGGACAGGCCGGCCTTTGTTGCAGGAGCATCCTGCCCCGCCTTGATCATCGGTAATTGTGCTTCTGGTGTAGTCAGCGCTTCTATGATTTTGAATGCCTCTTCCTTATGTTTGGACGCGTTCGTAATCGTAAAGCCATTGAAGAACGCATTAGTCTCTCCCCATATCGGAGAAATGTCCCAATTGATGCCTTCCACCTTGGCAAGTGAACCAATATTCCAGAATCCCGTCGTCTCCATCGCAATCTTGCTTTGGGCGAACAATGGGTCAGCACCGATATTTCCCATGTCGGCAATCTCCGTTGGCGTTGGTCCCACACCATGGGTGAAGGTCAAGTCATTCATGAATTGCAGCGCTTTACGTACAGGTTCGGTATTGAATGTAGGTTTGCCGCTCTCATCGAACAGGGAACCACCGTTTTGGTAGATCAACTGCATCCATTGCGGCCACCAGCTGCCTGGGTAGTAACCCCATTGAACTGTTTTGCCATTCTCCTTCACCGTCAGCTTCTGAGCAGCAGCGAGCAGGTCTTCCTGAGTCCATTCCTTAGTTGGATATTCCACTCCGGCCTTGTCGAACAGGTCTTTGTTGTAAAAGAGCACCATCGCGCCTGCGCGGTCAGGCATTCCGAACTGTTTACCATCGAATTTCATCAGGTTGGCGATGTCGTCAGAATAACGCTCTGACATGTTCACGTTGTTGGCCTGGATCATATCATCCAGCGGAACAATTTGGTTTTTGGAGGCGTACGCCTGATAGTTCTCGGCAATCATCATGATGTCCGGTGCGGTTCCCCCGGCGATCATCGTCTGAACCTTTTGGTCATAGTCCCCGGCAACGACGTTCAGTTTCACATTAATATCGGGATAGGTCTGCTTCACAATATCGAGTCTCTCCTGATAAATCTTCTTCTCGTCCTCCGAGCCCCAGATCGTCATGCTCAGATCGACCTTGCCACCAGCTGCACCGCTGTCACCCTTGCTACAGGCTGTCAGACCCATTACCATGACCAGCATCAATAACGAAATGACCTTTAAACTTTTTCTCATACCGTGCGCCCCCTTGAAATATGAATGGAAGATCAGACAACTGAAACCCGTTTCATGAAATGGGTTTCATAACATTTAAAATTAAAACCCGTTCCAGTTTATGAAAGGGGTTTCATTCACGACCTCATTATATTTCACCCTCCGAAGCAATGTCAACGCTTTCTTTTTCAAACATTCCCCATTTATCGTGGTGCGGGTCCAGTACTTTGGCGGACAACAAGCTCTGGTTGCAGAATGGTCTGTTTCTTCGGATTACCCTGATTAATCAGTTCATGCAGCTTATCCACGGCCAACTTGCCCAGCTGATACGTATTCTGGGAAACCGTCGTCAGTTCTGGTATAACGGCACTGGCGAGCGGCGTATCATCAAAACCGACAATGGAAATATCCTTCGGAATCGATAAGCCATGCTCAATGGTCGCCTTAATCGCACCAATCGCCGTGTAGTCGTTCACACAGATCACCGCAGTTGGAGGGTTTCCACGGTCCAGCAACTTAGACATCTCCCGTTTGCCGTCTTCAATGGAGAAGCTTCCAAGCAGTTGACGCTCTTTCGGAATTTCGAGTCCATGCTCACGCAGTTTTTTCTGAATGGCCTTGACCTTAACCATCGTGGTGGACAACTCCTTCAAACCGCCCACAAAAGCAATATCCCGATGTCCCAGTTCGAGCAAATGTTCAGCAGCCAAAACGGCTCCCGCTCCTTCATCCGTGTACACCCGATGGAATCCGCCTTTGGCAATGTTGCCATTGACCAGCACAATCGGCATACGTTTGCCCATATCAATCAATTCCTGAGCCATCTCATCCGGACAGACCTGCATGTTGATTCGTCCACCGAGAAAAATAATACCATCTACCCGCTTCTCGCGCAAAATGGACAAATACTCGGACTCCCGGCTGTAATCCCCGGCCGTATTGCACAGGAAGAACGTATACCCCAATCCACGTGCCTCGTTCTCAGCCCCCCAGAACACTTCCGGGAAGAACGGATTCGTAATGTCTGGCAGGATGATCGCAATGGTTCCCGTCTCTTTCTTGATCAGACTGCGCGCCTGCGCGTTGGGTTGGAACTGGTGTTTTTCAATGATGGACATGATCTTCTCCCGCGTGCTTGCACGCACAGGTGCCGTATCATTCAGTACCCGGGAGACCGTAGATACGGATACGTTCGCTTCTTTGGCGATGTCATATATGGTAATCGGTGTCATATGTGGAACCATCCTTTTTCTCTAATATTCCTGCTTATCATACCAGATAAGGAATCGGGATGAAATGGGTTTCATTCCGAGGCTCCATTACAGCATCTCCACCGATGATATTCAGGTAATTGAACCATTCGATCGGATGATCCACCACAGTTGTAATTTTCATCGGATTCAGCCTGCTTTCCCTTCTATTTCACACCATTGTTCCATATATTAGATTGTAAGCGAATTCATGAGGTGATTAGAGGAGTGTGAACGACGTTATGATCATTCAGGTCAGTCCGCTGGCAGAATCAAGACTTAACGGGATGCTGGGAGATCGGCCGGGGTATTTCAAGCTGTTTTATGACACCGATGGATGCGGATGTGATGGTACTGCTGTGCTTCTGATCGTTAATGAGCCCGACAGTGATGACATTCGGATGGAGTCCGATTCGCTTCCTTTTCTCATTAACAAACAGCAGCAGATCTATTTCGAGCCTTGCCTTCGCCTGCAATCAGAGAACAGTTTCCCTTCTTACCGATTGAGCAGTGATTCCATGATCTACGGCAATCATGTCAAGGTCCATGATCTTCGGGATACCGCAGACACTTCGCCGCAGCCGCTCAGTTGGTTTGTACGATAAGCTCACTGATCTTGAAACTACACATAGGACAAAAGCCGGCACCCATAAGGGTTAACCGGCTTTTGCTATGGATTTCTCATCAAATAACTGTTATGGAATGAATATTTGTATTTAACCCGCCCAAATCCCCCTAGATCAGCGTAAAAAGGCTACTCAACCTAATTAATAGATGGACACCGTGTCCGATGGGAGTGAAATGGTGGAGATTGCATCCCATGTACTCACTTCCTCTATTTCGGTGATCGTCAACTTGGCAAAAAAGCTGTATCCTCCGAATCCCTCCCTGTCGGTGACAGCGTCCTTGAACGCAGAGAATTTTGTTTTCCAAAAGTTTTGTTTGGAGATGTTCAGATCATATCTAAGCATAATACTCACTTCGATCTTTTCATCTGTTTTATTCAGTTTATATTCGTCTATGAGCGTTTGAAGCGGTTCCAGGATCACGATGTCTTTCACGGTTCTATCTCCATCTTCTTTTTGTTCCTCACTTTTCACTTTAGTTAAAGGGCAGTTTTTTTTCACTTTCACTTTCACTGCTTTGACCACAGGTGCCCTCAGTTGAGCTTCTTGAGCTGAAGCTACTGAAGGAATGAATAAGAGACAAGCGATGAAGGAAATGAATACTTTTCTTCGTGTTTGAATCAAGTTCCCACCTTCTCACTCTAAATTTACAATACTTTCCTATTCAGACGTATATATAACAGTAAATGTTTCGTTGTTAACCTCACTTTTCCCATAATAATTTTTCCTATGGATGTCTTTGGGTCTCTATTTTATAAAAAAAATAAAACCTCCTCGCCCTTAACTAAACAGGCTTGGAGGTTCAGAAGTATGCTGGTTCAAACGAACCAAAATCGTTACGGTTTTAACATCCGATCTTCTCAAATGACATCATGCGCTTGTTTACTTTGTTTTGAACCGGGAGGATGCTTCAGCTAGCTGTTTGGTCAACCCATCGATGGTCTGTACCATCTCTGACAGATGCTCGGTCATGCCGGACTGTTCCTCCATTGTCGCGGTTACTTCCTCCACGGATGCGGACACTTCTTCACCTGAAGCAGACAAATTCTGAGCAGCTCCAATGACGTCATCCTTATCGCGTTCGATGGATTCAATCTCAGAGGCAATGGCTTGAACCTGATTCATCATTTCATTCATATTTTGGGTGACAAAATTGAACGTTTCCTTGGTCTGGTCTACACTGCTCTTATGCAGTTCAGCAATAGCTTCAATCGCTTGTACACTCCGGTTATTCTGCTCAACATGATCAATCGTCTGCATCACAATCCGTTTGATATCCTCCGACTGTGATGTAGTCTGCTCTGCCAGTTTGCGAATCTCCGATGCCACTACGGCAAAGCCACGTCCATGCTCACCAGCTCTTGCCGCTTCAATGGAAGCATTGAGTGCAAGCAGCTTCGTCTGATTCGCAATCTCGGTTATCGTACCTGTAATTTGGTGAATGCCCGAGGAACTTTCAGCCAACTGCACTGTAATTTTGGAAATGTTAGCTACTTCGGCCTCGTTTTGTCCATTCACTGCAATCAGTGCCTCAATGACCTCATGGTTGCTCTTGAATGCATCCGTGATCTCATCTGCCTTAAGCTTCACCGACTGTGACATCTCATTGACGTTCTCAATTTTATTGCCCACGTTCATGAACTTATTCACGATTGCTTCCGTATCATTGGCCTGAGACTCCATGGCTCGTGAAATTTCAAAAGCCGTTGTCGTGGTTTCGGCAATGGAGGTCGAGGTCTGCTGGGTGGAATGATCCAGTTCGGTTGTACTTGTTTTCAGCACACTAATGGAATGGTTCATACTGGAAATCAGCTGTTGATTGCCCGCCGCCATCGTGTTAAAGCTGTCCACCAGTTGTTTGAATTCTCCGCTATATTTGCCCTTGGCCTGCACCGTCAGATCCCCGTCTGCAAGTTGTCTGAACAATGCTGTCAGTCTCGTGATTGGTCTGGTAACCAGCAGTGAGATTAGTATACCTGCGATAACAGACACCGCAATCGCGCTGAACAGAACAATATACATCTGCTTCGCCATTGCCCCTAGCGGCTTCTTCACATCACTTAGTTTGTCTTCAACAATGATGGTCCAGTCCGATCTTGGAATTTTGGAATAAAAGACGACTTTGTCCTCTGTACTTACATCTCCTTGTTGCAACTGCTTGTTAGAAGGCAGATCAATCAGTGACTGATATTCATTAGATTCAAGCTTCTGTCCCGCCATCTTTTCATCTGCCGAATTGAACATCACCGTACCTACACGATCCAGAATCATAACTTTTCCCTCTTCATTAATGTTGATGTTTTGAAGCTGGTCAACGAAGAATGAGGTTGAAGCAGTAGACGCCAGCACGCCTTCCACTTCCTTGTTATCATTGTAGATTGGCATTGCAAAGACCGTTCCCAGCGTCCCCAAAGATTCAGAGATTATACCCTCACTGATGACATTCTGCCCTTGCATTGCCTGTTGAAAATACGTACGGCCGGCGCGTTCCTCACCGAGTATTTCAGGATTGTTCGCTGCGACAATGGTGCCTTTTCGGTCCAACAGAATAAGAACACTGTTGCCTTCCATCCCTGCGAGGCTTTCTGCCAATATCCCATTGGCTTTATCCACAAGTTCACTATTTTCCGAGAAAAAAGTATCATCATTCTGTCCTTCGTTATTTCGAATTTCCAGCAGGTCCTGGAATGTGCGATGTGTCGTAATCAGATATGTGGACTGTTCTTCCAACGTTAGTGAGGTGAACAAACCTGCACCAATCCGATCAGAGGTCGCTTTAATTTCATCCTTGCTTTTCTCGAGGGTAATGACGGCTGCTACATTGTAAGATAATACCGCAGTTACCGCCAATACGGTGGTTACCAGTAAACTGATCATTAGCGGCAATTTGACTCTGAACGACATGTTGATCATGCGCTCTCTCGCCTTCGGGATAAACAATAAATCCACCTTCCATTTCTACGATGTTAGTGTCCAATTTTGTATGGGATAACTTTATATCGGTAGATAGTATCTAATCTTTCAGCAAGAAAAACGTTTGCACTGAAAAATGTTTTTTCACATCTTATAATCTTCTATTTAAAAATAAAACTATATGTAACTAGTATTATGTTTTATTTATTGACTTAATTTGTAAAATAATTTACACTCTTTTATGTTAATACTTATTTTTCCATAATTGAGAGTTTTGAATAGCTGGCCAGCTTTCAAATATATTTAAAATTGAGAGGGAGATATAAAAATGAAAAAAGTGGTTTCAGCTTTATTAGTTACAGCATCCTTATTTGTTGGTAGTGTCGCTTCTTTCGCTTATTCGGAAGAGTCAGTTAGTATAATTCCTACCCGAATGCAGGCGGGGACAATATTAGAGTATGATGGATCCAATCAGATGGTTATCCTGGAAAAGGGTGAACCAGTAAACCTCCCTTCCATCTATCAAGATCAAACAACAAAGAGTATCACACAAAAAGTAGATCTTGAAAAATTACAAAGTGAAGAAGAGTTCGTTGAAAAAATTAAAGAAGAAGCAAAAAATTTACCCGTATATAAAATTGAGAATCCTCTTCCACAGCCAGGTTTAAAGGTTATATATGATGGTGAGGGTTACATAAAGGAGTTTATTTTCCCTCAAGGGAACGACTTCGCTTTAGCTGCTTATAAAGCACTACCAAGAGGCACTAGAAAAGCAGCTGGAACCTATACTTATGGAGATAACAATAATAAAATCACTATTACAACGAGCACCGTTCTTGGTGAAGGACGATTTACTAATTTTACCGATACAACTGGTGAAAACAGTAACACTCTGAAAAAAGGTGATGCAGCAACCAGAGGAGATATAGATAATCCTAAATATGAGCAAGTTTTGGATGCGCGCAATTTGGATAACAATGTCTTTGCCAATGTAACTAAGAGAGATAATGGAGCACTTCCAGACGCGACATTAGATATTTGGAAAACTGGTGTAGAACTTTTTGACTTAAAATGGTCTTCTTCCCTTTCGTTTAAAGGAAGATACTTCTATACATTCTAATTTATAAGATATTTTATAAAGGGGGCGATATATTCGCCTCCTTATCGTATCTTCTTAATGAAAAGGATGATCAATCATGAAAAAAAAATCTTCAATCACAAAATTCGTTTTAGTCATAATTACCCTCCTTCTCTTCATTGGGGGATGTAGTTCCGACAAACAAGCAATTGAAGAAGTGAACCCCACCGATATGCAAACCATTGGTCCACAAACCCAAGAATATCTTTCAATTACAAACACCGAATATGTTAATGGAAAAGATACCAATGATGGAATGATAATGAGAGTTTACACATATGACATCCAAACTAAAACTTTAACTAAAATGGCTGATTTACCCTATAACTCTCAATACCCCTTAACAGTGGCTTCCTTAACAGAAGACACCATCTACTATTCAGGAGCTGGAAAAGATAAGGGGGACGAGTTGTTTTCATATGATATAAAAACACAGAATATCCAGCAATTAAGCTCCGAATTGTTTGCAATCAATTCGATTATTCCGGATACCGTTGATCATACATTGGTTATGGCTGCTGTTAAGAAGGGAGAACGGCCTGTCAAAGTCATTTTCTATGATAAAGAAACTCAAGAAATGACTATATTGAATGACCACGATTCAGACACAACGACATGGGATATTTCCTATGATCCAGAAACAAAAAAATCCTATGCCATCCAATATTCTGAAGAAGAGCAATATAATCATATGGAGGAGTCCAATAAAACGCAAACGCCGATGGTGCCTCCAAACCATACTATCATTGAGATAGATCCGATCTCCAAAAAGACTCGTAAGGTCATTGAACTAGAAGAGGAACAAATTTTAACCTTATCAACAAGGGGAGACGAAATGCTCATTGCGACGGCAGAGCATATTAACAAGTATCCAATTAAATACAGTATGATTAACATCAATACAGGACAAAGAAAGGAACTTGATCTTCCGATTAAAGCAAGTAGTGAATTATTCCTCTCCAAAGATGGAAATGGTTTCTATTTTCTAGGCGAGAAAGGAAAGGGGAATAATGAAAGAGGAATTTATTACTATGATTTGAAAACGCAAGAAGTCGAAGCCATATTTCTTCAGGAAGAGGGGTTCATTAATAATTTTATGCTTCTGTCGAATCCATAATCAATACGTAATCAGGTTCATACAGAAGGAACCTAAACAAGGACGTTCCTGAGAAATACGGGATCGTCCTTGATGAATAGGCCCACCTACAAGTTTGGAATGGAAATTTTGATCTGCATTACAATGCAGCTTGATAGATCTGTACCACATCTTCACGCTGCAATTTGTTGAAGAAGCCAAATGGACCAAAACGCATCGCTTTATCAGCCATCGCACCAATCTGGCTATCGTCGATGTCATAGTCAGCCAGACGGCTAGGTGCACCAATCGAGGTCCAGAATGTACGCAACGCTTCAATACCTTCTTCAGCAACCTGTTTGTCCGACTTCCCTGCGGAATTCACATTAAATACATTAACAGCCATGCGTTTGAAGCGATCTACGTCCACATCCAGATTATGCTTCATCCAGTGCGGGAACAGTATGGCAAGGCCTCCCCCATGCGGAATGTCGTACACGGCGGACACAGCGTGCTCAATATTGTGAGATGCCCAGTCCCCGGCAAGACCCATATTCAGTACATCATTAAGCGCCATTGTTCCACAATAGAGAATGGTCTCGCGCAGTTCATAATTTTCGGGATCTTTGATCAAAAGAGGCGCAGTTTCAATTACCGTGCGGAGAATGGTCTCACAGAATCCAAGCTGAACGGGTGTATTGGTATCCAGATGGAAGTAGTGTTCAAACACATGAGACATCATATCTACCATACCATATACGGTCTGATCCAAAGGTACGGTATATGTATTCACCGGATCAAGAATGGAAAACGCCGGAAAGGAATACTCGCTGAACCAGGCCCACTTCTCCTGTGTGTCCTGATTGGTTATAACCGATCCGTTGTTCATCTCGGAACCCGTCGCAGCCATGGTCAAAACTGTTCCCAGTGGGAGTCCGCCTTGAGGAGTTGCTTCGCGCACAACAATATCCCACATGTCTCCATCGTATTTGGCCCCTACTGCGATCGCTTTACCACAGTCAAGCACACTTCCACCACCAACAGCAAGAACCAGATCAATGTTATTCGTTCTGCATAGTTCTACACCCTTATGAACCGTGGAAAGACGCGGATTAGGTTCTACACCAGCCAATTCGGTTACCTCTGCTCCGATTTCCTTCAACTGGCCGAGCACCTGATCGTACAGCCCGCTCCGTTTGATGCTTCCACCACCGTATACAAGCAAAACACGTTTTCCGTATTTTGGGACTTCAGTTTTTAGTGCTTCAATTTGCCCTTTGCCAAAAATCAGCCGGGTCGGATTATAAAATTGAAAAGATCTCATAGCGTATGTTCCTCCAAAGATGTCTGAAATTTTGTGCATCCATTATTATAGTTGTCTTTATTCGTAAAAACAAATTGAGCGTGCAATGCCTTATCGAATAGATATTACGATATGCTTCCATTTTCTTCGACAAACTATTGATCTTATCTATGATACTATTAACATTGCTATTGAACTGACGAGCAGGAAGGAGCGATCAGATGAGTAAGGAATCTACCACAATACAAGAATTAATACAACAAGCCGTGAATAAGTATGTACCCTCGGATGCTCAAATACTAAGTATTGAGAGTAACCCTATTGGTATGGGATTTCAGGCTGTAGAATTGCTTCGACATCATATTGAATTCCTGTCTAATGGAGAGAAAAAGGACATTTCTCTCATTACGAAGAAGGCCACATTCGTTGAACGCTCTGCCTTGTCCAGATTATTTTCACAAGGCGCAAATGTGCCCTTTAGTCTATCCAATGAGCCTCATACAGAAGATCGCAGCTTGATCTGCATTCAGGATGTGGACTACCAAACCGATTATAACCATCTCGATATGGATTTGCTTCAGAATAAAGAATTACGAGCGCTGGCTTACATACATGGAACGAATATGGGGTTAAAAAAAGAAATGCCCTGGATACCCACTGTGGATCAAAATCATATCATCGACATGATGGAAAACCGTTGGAGACCTTCGTGGAACGCCACCATAGAAAACCCCGTATTCATTGAGGAATTTGGATTACCGATCATATCGGAAATTGAAGCTGTAGCCAGTAGGATCATAGATGATCTTGAAGTTTTAATCAGAGATGAACATATGCATACGATGATCCATAATGATCTGAATCCCGGAAACGTACTGGTACATAACAATGAGGATGTCTATTTTATCGATTGGGAGGAAGCAAGGTACGGCTCCCTATTCTTCGATGTTCCTCTGCGCTGTAGCCATATGAGACAAGTAGACATCTATCGGGGGGCCCTAAGTTCCCACGGATACGATATTCCACAAGATCAATTCGAAAAGTATTTCTCCCTGGCATCCCGATACCTCGGCATCCGCTATATGAGTTGGAACCTTAGGGTATGGGAACAAAAATCATATGCAAAAGACGACTTAAAAAAGTATATGAAGATGGTAACTCAACCTTTGTTCTCCTGATCCCCTCCTCATTCCAGGTTAAGCATAAGATGAATTCACTGTTTTGCCGGACAAAAAAGCTCCTGCCACCAGAAGTAGCAGGAGCTTCATGATAATCATGAACCGGTGCTTAACCCAGATCTGCAATTCGCTGTTCAATGCGTGGAAATAGACTAAAAGCATTCTCGTAGAATACCTTATCATGATGCTGCTCCGGCACCAGTCGGCGGACGAATTCGGCATAAAGATCGATCGGCGCGAGCGGCCAGTCAGTCCCGAACAACATTTTCTCATAATGATCCGAATATACCAGCGCCCGGCGGAAATGATCCATGAACAAGGGTTCGTTCATAAACCGTTCAAAATGGGGGCGATCACCCACAACGAGGCCAGACAGATCTGCGTATACGTTAGGATTCTTTGCAACTACTTCAGCGGCATCCATCACCCAAGGATCGCCCAAATGACAGATCATAAAATTCACGCCGCGTTGTTGAAAGGCTAATTCATCCACGGTCAGCGGATGTGCATACTTGAGCAATCCATTCATGGAGTACGTATCCCCCGTATGAATGACTACAGGGACGTTATACTTGGCTGCCAGTTCATAGACCGGTGTGTAGATCTTGTCATACACGTAGTGATGATAGTATCCCGCATATAGCTTGATCCCAGCTACCTCAGGAGCTTGCAGTCGTGCTTCTATCCGGTCCAGTTCGTCCTGAGCGTATTCACCACCAAGGTGATTTGGATTAATGCCGACGCATTCCATGAGGAATGACGGAACTGTTTCTTCCAAATCAAGTCCCATCGGGTTGGGTGAACTGGAATCCGGGAATGCTCCCTTCGTCTGCTCCGTAACCCCCATACCGATGCCAAGAATAACGTCGTTCTTATCAAACTCCGCCTTGAGGCCAGCGGCAGAATAATCCACTTTGGACAAATCGATCGCCGTTCGATGAAAGCTGTCAATGTCCGACAGATGAATGTGAATATCAATAATCGGCATGTTAAGCCTCCTTTTCACCTTTTGAAGTTGCAAAGTTTAGCTGCAAAAGGCCATGTAGATCCTCCGAATTCAGAGGAATTTGCCCCAAGATCAGATAGGTCGGCTCTGTCCAGACCGTTTCCCCGTTCGGGAGTGTCAGATGATGATTCACGTTTTGACCAGTGACTTGATTGTTGGCAAAAGCCCAAACACTCTGATTCGGATAACGGTTCACCGCATGAAGCATGTGTTTACGCGAAACTGATCCTGTTCGCAAAATATCCTGCAGTGGCAGGCCCACATCTACCTTGCCAAGCGGGAATCGATCTTTGCCCGGTTGCTCTATCCAACCTTCTGCAAACACAGGTGAAGGTTGAAAAAAACGCTCCTCTGCAAGGGAATAATTCGTCAGCATCAAGCCGCTTTCGTTGGTTACGGCAAGCAGTGTACAGAGCACGGGAACGCCAGGCAGCATCAGATAGTGCTGATGAATCGTGATGCCCCGATTCATTTCATGCTTCTCAATTCGGGTGGTCAGCCTTACGCCCTTCCAAACGTTGCCGGATTGATCCTTCTGTTCTGTCCAGGAGGCCGCTCTCGATTCCGATTGGCGGCTGAAACCGTTCATGCCGGGAATGCCCACACCCAGTCCGCCGTACCACGGATTCCACCACGAACGTGGTGCCGATTCAGGATACGAGCTATCCAGCCATTCTTCCCCCTGATATTTCAGAGAGTGTACAACGCTTCCGAAGTTCGGAGCCACAGCAATGGATAATACGCCATTGTTCACGGTGTACAAAGTCCCCATTGGTCCTTCTTCACTTACACGTTCAATATCTGTTCCAGTCTGAGGAAACCAGAGGGCCGTTCGCTCCTGAATTCGATCCTCCCCACGGTATACCCCACGGACCTTCCAACCACTTCCGTGCTCGTCATGAAGATTCGTTTTCTCAGGGGAGAACTCCACCTTTGCCGTATCCAACTGCTGTTCCGAATTGAATTCCGTGGCCGTTGCCATGTACTCCGGTTCGCCACCATGCTGCACATATAGCTCCAACTTGCCAGCGAGCGGAACCAACTTACGTTCGGTCAACTCTACCTTTAGTACTTCCGGGGTAAATGGATTACCACCACTCACTGTCAGATCAAGGTGACTATCCAGGAACGGGATAATTGGATTACGCTGCTTCCGGGCAAACGCACGGAAATCCGACCATTTGGCAAAGGTGTTTAGGGCAAACACGGTTTGCTTGGTTCGTCCCACGGCCCCCGCTTCCAGGCGTCCAATCTCATGCTGCAACCCAAGCGTGTATTCCGGCCGAATCAGCTTGAGGGAAGGGTCCCAATAGATGCCGCACGCACCATACTCTTCCTTGCAGAACAGCCAGTTCTCCGTAATCTGTGCACTATCCCAGTGGTTCGGATCGCCTGCATAATCATCACTCATATCTACGAATCGGCCCTGATAAGGAAGGATTAACCCGTTCCCGAAAAATCCAAAATTGTTCATCAGAAATAAGTCCTCTTCCCATGCTGTGCCTCGTGTATTTTCAATCTCATGATGGAATTCGGCAATTCCGCTCGCAGACAGCTTGACGACAGACTTGATCTGTAAGCCAGGGAAGTCCTCCGAGTCATAGATGGCCTCGAAAATCTGCCGTTCTCCCTCCGGATAAATGCTTACTTCTCTCGCTTGTTTCTTGGACAGCTCCTCTGCGTACGGCTTGCCCAGCTTCGGATAGGTCCACCAGAACGTGTGACGGGACCCAGGGTATTCAATCCACATGTTGTTATCTTGCTTGCTCATATGGAGGGAGAATGCACCGTTCACGGCCACCCACTGTTCCCCGTTTTCCCCACCGTAACGTCCTTGTGTTCCCTTCAACAGAACAGACAGCTTAGTTGTAAAAGATACCGTTTGTCTATCCGTTGGAACAGCCGTTACCTCTACTTCTCGCGAATAGAGACCATACGAACGCAAGGTAAAGGCTACCGGTACAGAGGCTTTGCCTTTTGCAGGAACCGTGAAGCGCACCGAACGTTCTGCCCACTCCAGGAATTCTTCTTCTGGCAAGTCAAAAGTGAACTCCGCTTCGGCATCAAAATTATTCTCCACGTTCAGGTATAGCTCAGCAGGAATGCCTGTATAGAGCTCTTTTACGGGCAACACTGTGTTGATCTTGGCCGGGAATTTCGGGGCAACGCCCATACGAAACTCGGCTTTTCTGCCACCGATCAGCCATGTGCTTGTGACAACGGGATGGGTCTTATTCTGGCTTTGCTCCTCTTGAACCGGATCAAGGTGGAATTCGCCCTCCACGATTACTGTTTCTCCCGGAGCAACTGCTCTTGCAACGTCCAACGCAAAACGAATATTTTTGTTGTCCTGACCCTTGATCTCGAACTTCAGTTCGGATGCTGAGCGGTTCGTGATCCGGTAGCGAACCTTGTATGCGGAACCAAATACGAGATCATGATCGTCGATCTCTGTGGAAATTTCGTAATCTGGTGTTTCGAGAGCTGTCAGCCCGCGACCCGATTTCTCAAATTCGGCTCGCAAAGAGATATCTCCCTTTTTCCAGGAATAATCAAAGAAATCGAAACCACGCTCCTGTCGGCCATCCGGCTCGATGACGAGTTCGCGGGTGCTGTCTGCGTACCAATCCAGCTCCTCAAAATAAGGAGCAAGTGCTTCCGTCTGCAAAATGGTAGGGATGAAGTTCATCAGATGCACATTATCATCCTTTTTCTCCCAGAAGAACCCGCATTTCTTGTACATCGGTACAGCCTTGGTGTTACCTGCCCACGTAAACAGATCGAGGCGAGGCCACCCCGCTTCCACAGTCTTGCGAACGGCATTCAGGATCAGATTACGTCCGACCTTGTAGCCGTGATAATCGGGGCGCACATTCAATAGCGGTACATACAGGGCATTCTCGTCATAACGGTAATGGGCAAAACTGCAGAAGCCAACAACCTCTTTCTCATGAACGGCGAGAAATACATGAAGATTGGACGAAGTCTCCATCTCCCGGCGAACGGTATCCTCCGTTCTCTGGTTGGTGCCACCTCCCCAACTTTCATTGCTGCGGTTCCACATATCAGCGACTGCGGCAGCGTAGGAGGGATCGTATTCGATAATACGGATTTGTTCGATAATCGAAGTTACGGTCATGTTTGGATCTCCTTATCTTTATCTATAGGATGGTCTTCGTGGTCATTCGATATGGCCTTTGCCCGATAGCCGCAGAGATAATACAGGCCATGTTTGAAGAAGCTAGCGATAGTCTTATCATACTATAAATGGAAACATTTTCAGAGGATTAAAAATCTTTCTTTCCAACTTATAAGTGCCTTTCGGCTCTTGTTCGAAGTGTCAGATAACACCACAAACAAAAAATGGCTCTTTCCGCCTTATCGGACGGAAAGAGCCATTTTGATGATACGGGAGCCTGTGCCATCAGCTCGCCTTCGCGAGTTTTGTGCCGCGAATCGATGCTGTAGCGTACACGACGAGCGCTGTCCAGATGAGCGCAAAGCCAACGAGCAGAACCGGCGAGACCGATTCCTTGAATACGAATATGCTCAGTAACAGCATGATCGTCGGCCCGATGTATTGAACGAAGCCGAGCGTTGACAGCGACATCCGGGCGGCTGCTCGCGCAAAAAAGAGCAGCGGCAGCGCCGTGACCACACCGGAAAGAAGCAATTCAATGAACGTCGGTGCAGGCAGCGTCCATGCCGTCGTTTTCCCCGCAACGGCCAAATAGATCCAGTAGCCGAGCGCGACAGGCAGGACTACAGCCGTCTCCGAGAATAAACCTATAGAAGCGTCCTGCTTGATCTTCTTCTTCGCCAGGCCGTACAAGCCAAATGACGCGGCCAGCGAGATCGCGACCCACGGAAACCGTCCATAGTCAATCGCGATGATGAGTACCGCGACGCCAGCGATGGCAATCGCGAGCCATTGACCGCGGTTAGGCTTCTCACGAAGAAATACGACCGCTAACAAGACGTTCAGCAATGGGTTCAAATAATAACCAAGGCTTGTCTCGACGACATGACCGTTGTTCACCGCCCAGATGAAGATGAGCCAATTAACTGCAATCAGCATTCCACTGGCGGTGAGGGACAGAAGAAGCGAGCGGTTAGTTGCAATCCGCTTTATGTCACCCCAGCGGCGCTGGGCGGCGACCAGAATACCCATAAAAACGAACGACCATACAACCCGATGCGACAGAATCTCGCCTGCCGGAACTTCGCTAAACAACTTCCAATAAAGCGGGAGAACCCCCCACATGATATACGCAATAATTGCGTTGACCAATCCACTATTCATAACCATTTTTCCCCTCTTCTTGCTCTGATGTCTGAACGGATTATACGTCTCAATCCCCTCTCAAGTAAAGCAAATAATTAATTAGTTTGATTTAATTATTACTTATTAATCAAGGCTAATAATCTTATCAAAGCAGTATGAATCTTTGTCATAGCCATTATGCTCATAGAAAGCATGGGCGTCAGTTCGCTTGAATCCGCTGCATAAAATAATACTAGATATTCCGAGTTCTTTAGCATAATTTTCAGTGTGTCTTAATAGTTTTGTACCTACCCCACAATGCTGAAATTCCTTTTTAACGGCCAGAGCTTGTATATGTAAATAACCAATCGAAACCCCTATGGATAATGCCTGAACTATAGTTACAAAACCAACCACATCATTTTCAAATAATGCAACAAATGTTTTGTAGTTCCCGTCCTCATTCATTTTTTCTGTAGTAACTCGAAAGTTTTCATCATTAACATTACGAATCTCAAGCACATCGTTCCATAAAAAAACAACTTCAGTATAATCATTCGCTACAATTTCTCGTATCTTAATTTCCATGCTTAACCTCCCTTAATAGAAATGGATTTTAGAGGAAACCTTTTCCTGTCTTGTAGCGTTTATGTTACGTGAATAACAATACTTAAGGAAGAATCAAGATGAAACGAATAATTTCTCTATTGTTGATGTTAAGTTTAGTTGTAAGTGTATCGTCGGTTGCATCTGCATTGGATCAATCCTTATTGGATCTACCTTTTAAGAAACGTGCGGCGAATGTGTATAATCCTTCATTAAAGAAGGTCTTGTTAGATATCTCAAAGGACAACAAGTTAACTACAACCCAACATAACTCCATTTATGTTCCTATGAAGGATGTCTTTAAACAATCTGGAGCAACGTTTAATTGGGACGGAAAGAAAAAAATTACTACGGTTAAAAATCAAGGCCAAGAACTGATTCTTAATTTCTCTGGCAAAGAAATCACAGCAGGTAAAAATCAAGTTGTTCTCCCTCGAGAGTGGGTACAATTAAAAAATGGAGTCTCGAGTATCGATGCATTTGTCTTAGCATATATTTTTGAAGTATCTGCAGATGACTCCGATCAAGAAAGAGTAGACTGGAAAGAAAAACTGAATTTCTTGGATATTAAAGGTACAGCCGGTTTGCCAGGATTAGATAAGTATATGCACGTAAATGTTCAGTTTAATGATTAATTAAAATCTAAATTTTCTAATCCTTTTTCGGCTATCCCCAGGATAGGTTTCTTTTCCTCTTATTAAGAAACCTATCTATGAATATCCAGTCCTCTATATGCCACGCTATCCTTCCCGTTAGAGCCTCGCAAATGTGATGTAATCGACTTGGGCAGGCTCTGCCGATTCGATCCGAAGTACCCGATTGATCTGTCCCCGGTGATATTGCCCATGTAAGAGAACCTGCAACAGGATGTCCCGGACGGATGTTCGGAATGAAACCCCACTCTGATTTGCGTAGTCGATCATTTCGTCCAACTCAGATTCCTCAAGCCCTTCGATATAGACGCGATATTGCTCAGCATTTTCTTCGAACATCGTCCGGATCGCCTTCAGGTCTTCCGCTTCTTCCCATAACGAATATTGCGCGCTGCCCTTGCCCTGCAATCGGGACAGCCAGACTCGTTCTGCGACCGCAACATGCCGAACCAGTTTCAGAATGTCCTTGTTCTTCGTCCCACTCTCTTCGAGCGCGTCCAGGATACGTCCGTCTGCCCAGTACAGGTGTTCCATCATACACTTGATCGTCTTCATTTCGAATTCCCCTCCTGGTCTCATCGATTACTTAAACCTGTTGTCTTCTGCTCGTTTCATCAATGAAGCTTTTCATTCGATTTAACTGATCTCTGTCTGGATGCCATAGCGTCTTGGTTGATTGCCATCTTTTAGCGCAGATCAATAAGGAGTTGTTTTGCATAAGCATCCCAGTCTGCTCCGTCTGTGTCAATCCCCCTTTACTTCATTATCGTTCGGAATTATTCATCACGTTGACTTACCAACGATTCCTCTTTATAATTCGGACATCTAGAGCCAAGACGATCCCTAGTCGTTTGTTTGAATCTAAAGAAAAACAGTGGAAAAGATTTCTGCAGTTTTCGAAGAATGGATCTTGGTCTTTATACAAACTCAAAAGTGAAAGCTGTGAAGAAGTTATGAGTAAAGAGAAAGTATACTACGGTAAAAATATCGAGATAATGTTTAATTCAGAGGTATGCATTCATTCCGGTATTTGCGTAAAAGGCCTCCCTGAAGTTTTTGATTTAAGCAAGCGTCCTTGGGTTAATCCCGATGCTGACATTACGGAAGCAATTTCCCGACATATTGACTCATGTCCAAGCGGAGCACTGACGTATAAACGTCTGGACGGTGAATATTCAACAGAGAAAGAGGAATAAACATGCATATTGCAGAACATGATACCGACAACAAAAGATTTCTTATTCAAGATGAAGGCGGAATTGCTGCGGTGATGACCTATGTAATCTCAAACCCGGAGCTCTATATCATTGATCACACCTTTGTGGAAAATGCTTACCGGGGACAAGGGCTTGGCGATAAGCTTATCCAAGCCATGGTGGAATACGCGCGGGAAAACGGTATTAAGATTTTACCTTTATGCCCGTTTGCCAAGGGACGATTCGAACGGATCTCCGAATACGCGGATGTCCTCCATAAATAATCCCTATTAATATAATTATGACAATAATAAGAGAGAAGAGCCTGCAGGGACGAAATTTCTTCGTCCCCCTCAGGCTCTTCTTCTATTTGTGAATATCCCCGTATTCATAAAAATAGGTCAACATTTTCTGATTTTGATACATGAAGAACTCCCACTCTCTATAGAGGTGGGAGTTCTATTCATATTAAACAACTAACTGTATAGATTTAGAATCGCGAGTACATGAATCTCTCCATCCCTTAGGCCTTCTGAACAGAGGACGCGTAAAATACGTCACTATGCATATGTTTGATTTTATCCCAGTTACCGGGATTGGTTGTGTCTGAAGAACGGTGTTCCATGATTGCTTGATATAAAGCAGTCTTTTGTTCCAAATGAGCAATGTGCTGTTTGGCTTCTTCGAGCTTATCAAGTGCCGCTTCTTTATGCTCCATCATAAGTTTGTAGCGTTGCGGAATGGTCGAATCCCCTTCAAGACAGAAATCCACGTACATTTTAATGACTTCAATCGGCATCCCGGATTGCTTGAGGCATTTGATGCCATGCAGCCAGTTGATCGATTCTTCGTCGAATATCCTAATATTGTTTTGATTGCGCTGTACACTTGGCACCAGTCCTTTATCCGTATAGAAGCGGACAGCATGCTCGGTAAGTCCCGTGATCAGCGCCGCTTCTTTGACCGTATGCATATGGAACCCTCCTTGAAAAATAAATGTTGGATGACGGCTTGCCTTCGTGTAACACGAAGGTGATAGGCTTATTGTAATGCAAATCTAGCGTATGCGGAAGCGCTGCTCTGAGGAGCCTGATTTTCCGAGTATCGAGGCCATTTGCATCTTACATTTAAACACTGGGAGGAATTACAATGCAAACCTTAATATTAAACAATGGAGTGAAAATGCCGATCATTGGCTTTGGTGTCTACCAAGTTCCAGATGCTGAAGAATGCGAGAACGCCGTATATGAAGCACTGATGGCTGGTTACCGCCTGATCGACACCGCTTCAGGTTATCTGAACGAGGAAGCGGTCGGTCGTGCGATTAAGCGCAGTGGCGTACCACGTGAGGAACTGTTCATCACGACCAAACTCTGGGTTCAGGATGCCAACTACGAGAGAGCCAAGCTGTCTTTTGCTAAATCCTTGAAAAAGTTAGAGCTGGACTATCTCGATCTATACCTTATACACCAGCCGTTCGGCGATTATTACGGTGCTTGGCGTGCAATAGAAGAATTATACCGCGAGGGTAAGATCAAGGCGATCGGTGTCAGCAATTTCCTGCCTGACCGTCTGATGGACCTCATCATGCATAATGAAATCGTTCCAGCTGTTAACCAGATTGAAACGCATCCGTTCTACCAGCAGACAGAGAGCAACGCTTTTATGAAAGAGCAAGGAGTGCAGCATCAGTCGTGGGCCCCGTTCGCTGAGGGACTTAATAACATGTTCAGCAACGAAGTGCTAGTCTCCATCGCAGAAAAACACAACAAATCCGTCGCTCAGGTCGTGTTGCGTTGGCTTGTTCAGCGTCAAGTCGTTGTCATTCCAAAATCGACGAAAAAAGAACGGATCATCGAAAACTTTGACATTTTCGATTTTGAGCTGAGTACGGCTGATATCGAACAAATCTCAGCTCTCGATACTCGGGAAAGTCTCTTCTTATCCTACCACGATCCCGAAGTCGCCAAGAGAATGGGCAACTGGAAATTCGATCTGTAACCATGATTGAACCATAAACTCATCACACATTTATCCCTATCTATAAAAGGGACAGTTCTATGGTGATTATCCCCTCATGGTAGACAGTGAAAAAGAGGACAGGTTACTTGGCGTGGGAACTGTATTTCGTTTTACAACATGGAACCTTTTCAAAACAAAATGGGCGACCTCTCCCCGATTGATTCAGGGAGAGAGTCACCTTAATAAAATCTCTTTTTTATTGTCTACTTGACGGGGCTATGGCCACATTTCATTCTTCACTTTTTCTATTTCTTTTTCGTTTTTCTAAAGAAATCAAACTTGATCACATAATCAAAAAGAGACGTAATTACAACAACTCCAAGTGGAAACAATGAATATACCCATGGCGGATTATTTGGAGCTTCACCAGGGGGAGCATCAGTTAAGAAAACATAAAGTACAACACAATAAATTACGGCCACTACAATACCTGTTATGTTTCTATTTTTCATAGCTGTTTTCCACCTCTTGTTCACAGAAATTCAAAGTATTGTATTGCTCATCTAGAAATATTAACATATATTTGGAATAATTTCTCTCATCTATTTAATACTCCGTAATATCGATTGTAAGAATACTAGATTCTGTGAACCCAGATATCCTCACAGAGAAATAGTCTATTTCCCACTGTGAGCGCCTTCGTTTAACGTAAATCCGTAAGGACTCGTTTCGCATAAGCATCCCAGTCTGCTTCATCTGTGTTAATCTCTAAAGTTGGAATCAATGATTGTTCCGTAGCCATTCGAAGATTTTCTTGATTATCTAAAAACGTTTCACATACTTGGGGAGTACTAGAATCCCCCATAACATATGACTTCCAAGCTTCACCGCGACTTTCAATATACCTAGACTCAACAGCATCCGGGGTCAAGGTTAGAAGTACACAATGTGCATTCATCATGGATAGACGTTTCTCAAGCAACTCAATCTCAGGAGAGGCTTTAAATGCGGCTCTATGATTTACATGAAACCTCTCTAAAAGAAAAAATATACCTTTGGATGGTTTGGAATGACCAAGAGAGTTAATCCAATCGTATTGTTGTTCAAGATAATCAACATGTCGACTTAGAAGTGAAATATGTTCATCCTTATCCATGGATCTTAAAACACCTTGGTGTGAATGCAATACTTGTGAATAGTGTTCACTTATTGCAATTATAGTTTTTTCACTATTCGGTGTTTGACTATGTAATCTCTTTATAGCAGAAAATAATGATGTTTTTCCTACAGTAGACATCCCTTCAATAATTACACCCCGAATCATCTTCCTATTCCTCCTGAGCTTCGTATTTGTTATATCATTCGGAATTGAACCATCATTATAACGATAAGAGAAGAAATACAGCTTAGTATTGCAATCAGAATATGAAGACAACTGAATGAAATTTTTTCTATAAAAATTCTTTCTTTTCTTTGAATGAAACACGAATAAATTAACACAGTGATCACAATGGGCAAATATTGATGAAGATCCGGTCCATCCTTACTGGGAAATACTTTATTAATATAGCCACCAATTGTTTCATTAATGATCATAAATGTATATATAACTCCGATTAACGCTGAAATAAAAAACTGAAATGCTAACTGAACTAGATTTTTCTTTATAAACAAGGGACCAATTTTTCGGTATAGGTCATTGACCATTATGTATTTGTTGCCTCCTCATTTTTCGAATAGTACTTCTCCTATATTTTACCACATAGCTCGTTCTATTGATTCCGTGCAGCGATACCTCAAATTAAAACTAACTTGCCCGTATAGAGGAGCAGTATCGTCCCGGTCTGAACCAGCTGCTCCCCATACTTCCCCATCAACGTTATAACCGCCACCACTCCATTGAAGCAAGTAGCCTCCAGTACGCATGCCTTGTGTGAAACCTTCATTAATATTTATCCAATCCAGAGATTCCCCGGCAGCAATCGTTCTAGCGAAATACACTGTACTAGTATCTAAATGTGTTAAACTAACATTGACTTCATGGCTACTATTGTTCTTCATTAGAAGTTTTATATGTACAAATTCCGGATTTATTGAAAAGGGTTGCTGTACCGTTGCGCCCCCAGAAGCAATATAGTGCGAGGGTTTATCCTCTTCTTCACTTAAAGAATTAGTAAGGGTTGTACTTGTGGACTTGCTTGATAATACACCAGACTTTGGAGTAGAGGTATTCTCTTGCGTTGAACTTGTTGAATCACAGGCAGTTAAGGTCGCTGTTGTTAAAGATAATAATAAAACAGCCAAAAAAAGCCCCTTTTTTTTCACAACTTTATCCCTCGTATTCTTTTAATAGTTATTCTTGAACCTTTAGGACATTCCTTGTTATTAATAACACTATCAAATCAATGAAAGTTACATCTGTATTTCACAAAATGGCTGCCCGAAAAGTAAAAACGAATGATTGGTTTTCCATGGGAAACTTCAACGGGTTGAATACCCGTATATTTAAGAGTCCCTTTTACTTGTATTGCTTCACCAGTAACTATATTAGTTGAGGTTGTTACTTCGAGAACAAAATCAGATGCTACTACACTTTGAGTCACTGTTTCTTCAATTTTTTCTGTTGATGAACACCCAGCAAATATCGTAGACACCACTAATACCAACATTAAGATCCAAATACTCATTTTTGTCATATCATATCACCTCTCTCATACTACAACGGATTTATATCGAATTTGTTGCTTAATTTCAGGGATACAAGTCATTCCGCTTTCGTGGTCTAATAAAAGTCAAATAAAATAGGCTCCCATGTAAGCTGGCAGCCTTAATTGCTTTCGTTTTCCGTTAATTTGAATTACTGAATCATCTCATTGATTTTGCTAACGCGATCATTTCCTCTTTGGTTAATTCTCCGCTGTCCATTTCAATGAAAGTATCATTTTGTACCCATCGTAGGTATCCTCCTGGTATATGGTTAGCCCATGGTTCAAATCGCCCTTCGATTCCATTAATGTTCATTTTCTCTCCATGTTCATTAAATTTAAAATCCTCGACTATAGTTCTTGTTGTACTTGATCGGTTACGAAGATCGACGTTAGTTACAACTCGGTTTACTTTATATCCACCCGCCTTATGTTCTTCAATTCCAAACAAATATTTCTGTCCTGATTCATCAAAAAAATGAAGTCTAACTTTTGAAACGGATGGACTAAGATCAAACGGATATGGTTCCTTAATTTCTAATTTATAGTTACCAACCAAGTAAGACGGCGTATAGAGTTTGAAATCCGCAGCAGTTTTCAGCTTGTCCAAATCAACATTTGAAAAAGTTAGCGAAGGTTTAGCTGATGCGATGAGTAGATCATTGTTGATTCCAACAGAAAGCGTAAAGACACAAATCAATGAGACAATCCGTTTAAGCAAGGGCATTCCCTCCAAATTTTTTTGGTAATATTATGCCATTGTTTAATTCAACTATTCTTCCCTTTAGTTTAATGAATCAAATTGTGTAGCCTTAATGAAACCTACCACTTATTTCATTAATCTCCCATTACTTCATAATCATTCGGAATTAACTCATACAAGGCACGAACATCACAACCGATGGAATCAGCGATCGATATGGCAATTTTGAGTGGCATCACTCTTTTGTTTTCAATAAAGTCGTAAACTCGTTCCGGTTTAAAAAGTAATTCCTTTGCCAGCCATTCCGCTGACTTTCCGGATTCCATCAATCGTTCATTCAGTAAGCAACGTCCTAGTTCAAATTTCAAAAAGCGATGCCCTCCTTCATAAGATCACATTTAACCTTAAGCGTAGTCCATTAACAGCATTTCTATACAAAAACCAAAAACTAACACAAACTCCTAGTCGTAATGTTTTTAGTAGGTCAAGTGGATTCAGATAAGAGGAAAGGCATAGCTCGAGGACTTCATTTTACAGTATATTTTTTCGATATATTATGTACAGACTTTTATTTTAAATTTTAACTATTAAAGTTATGGGAGCTGTAAATTGTTGTGTTGAGGGGGAAATACAGTGAAAACAAAGATTGTATCCATACTAAAAATGAGATCTTTGAGAACAAAGTTAGTCACTCTATGCTTGGCTATACTAATTGTGCCCACGATCGTGATAGGGTTCACTTCGTATACGGTTTCGAAAAATGAAATGAATGAATCAGGCAAGGCAGCACTTGAAAATAGTGTGAATATGGTTATTGGCATGATTAGCCTCCTCAATGAGCAAGTAAAGAGCGGAGATTTAACATTGGAGCAAGCACAGGAAAAACTCCGCGTCGAACTGCTCGGTGAAAAAAATGCAGATAATAAGCGGCCTGTAAAAAGTGGATATACTGTAGGGGAAACAGGATATCCATGGGCAGTTGATAAAGGTGCTCATTCCGTGATGAATCCTTCAAATGAAGGTCAGGATTTGACAGATGTCGTAACGGAAGATGGCGTGTATTTGGGGAAAGAGCTTGTTAAGGTTGGATCAGCCGGAGGGGGATTTGTCACCTACAAGTGGGCACTACCTGATACAGGTGAAATAGAAACGAAAGTTTCATATGTTGAAATGGATCCACATTGGGGCTGGATCATCGGTTCAGGTGCATATTTAAGTGAGTTCAACAGCGGTGCAACGCAAGTTCTTTATCTTGTAATAATAGTTACGGCAGTTGCAGTAGTTCTCGGATCAGTTATCGTCAGCATCGTCTCAGGGCGTCTAACGAAGCCTATCCTTAAGATCGCCAAACGACTGAAGTCCGTTGCGGACGGTGATCTAACCGTTGAAGAAGTCAAAATAAAGTCCAAAGATGAAATAGGTGAGCTGTCTAAAGACTTTAATGAAATGATTAAAAACATAAGATATCTTATTAGACAAGTCGATCTCTCTACAAAGCAGGTGGCTTCATCCTCCAAAGAATTGACCCTTGGAGCAGAGCACACCAGTCAAGCAACTGAGAATATCACCATTTCGATCCAAGAATCTGCAGTCGGCGCACAGGAGCAACAAATGATGCTTCAAAGGACAACCAACTCACTCGAGGAAATATCAATTGGTATCCAGCGAATAGCGGAAAGCTCATCAACTATTGCTGATTCTTCTGTTGGTGCGATGGAATTAGCGAATATAGGTAGTACTGCCATAGAGCACACGACGAAGCAAATGAACCTGATTAACCATTCCGTTAATGAAACCGATGTAGTAATGAGGATGCTTGATGAACGCAGCCAGCAGATCGGTACGATGCTACATGCCATTACGGATATCGCAAAGCAGACTAACCTTCTGGCTTTAAATGCTTCAATTGAGGCTGCGCGTGCAGGAGAAGAAGGCCGCGGTTTCTCCGTAGTTGCTGCTGAAGTGAGAAAACTTGCTGAACAATCGAATCAGTCATCCGGGCAGATTTCCACGTTGATTCATGATATGCGTACAGATATAGAGCAATCTCTTAAAACGTTGGAACGAGTTAAACAGGACGTCGACTCCGGTATACAGATTGCGAGTGAGACAGAACAACAGTTCAACAAAATTGTGGGGTCCACAAACTTTATCGCACAACAAACGGAAGAACTCGCCAGTGTTACACAGCAGATAACTGCAAGTGTCCAGGAAATAACTGCGGGTCAAGAGCAAGTCTCCAATCTTGCGCTTCAAGCTGCAGACAACTCACAAAATATAGCTGCATCTTCAGAAGAACAACTGGCTTCAATGGAGCAAATTACGAGCTTAGCCACAACCTTGTCGGATATGTCACAGCAGTTAGAGCGTTTGACAATCCAATTTAAGTATTAATCTCTAAAATGCGAGTGCACTTGCAATTATGAACTAACCTGAGTTAATTGAACAAAGGCAGCCGATCACACGTGGATCGGCTGCCTCCTTCTTTTTATTGAGTTATCGTTTCCTGTTAGTTGAATCATTCGTTATGAGTAGGATTTCATCTTCTAATAGAAAGTCTATGTTAAACTTCTTGTTGATTTTCATACAAAAGTTAACCAACCACTAAAAGGCGGTTAACTTAATCCAATAGCTATTCGTCTATAAATGCTTTTTATAAATTACCATTGTCATTTTGTCGTTAATTACTTTTGTTGAACCCATGTTTTTATAGCCTATCTTTTCATATAAATAACAGTTTCCTTTTTCTTGTAAGATGGTACCCGATTTCCATGACTTTGCATCATCATATATCTGCTCAACCATTGTAAAGACTTCTTGAGCATTCCCTTTTCCTTGATGTTCTGGCAGTATAAAAATTGGGCTAACACTATAAATTTGATTATCTTTTTTCACGACTCTAATTCCACCGACAGCAACCTCAAGATGATGAAATATGAAATAATCTGCAAAAGAGTGATTGATTTGAGTAATTATTCTTTCTACGGTTTTGATTACTTTCCCCCAATATGAAACACACCAATCACGTTTTCACCATCCAGATCATACAGCGGAATATCACGGCCATCCGCTGCTCTACTGTTCTGTATTGCAATGGCTTCTTCAGGTGTACTGGGTTGCTCGCCATCCAGGTCCTTTTTCAGTACATATCCTTCTGTACCATCCACACCAATAGCCTCAATTAGTTCAGGTTCTGTTTCTGGAGAAGTAGCCTCAGCGGCAGAACCGTAAGTTTGCCCATTACGATTTTTAGGATAATTCGTTTTCTTACCACCAACAGAAATAGAACCAATGATGGTTTTCCCGTCAACATCAAAAAGCGGGGCAGTCCGTGTAGTTTCACTAAGATAATCTGTTTTCATGACATATCCAGCAATGCCGTCTACACTTCCTGCATAGATTAAGTCGGGTAGTCTTTCAACGGATTTGAAATCTTCAATCCTACCGAATGTAAGTCCATATTTATTTTCAAAATAGTTGATAGCTGTGATATAACTTGGAATAATCGTATTTTTAGCACTTGTATTCTGGGATACCATGAGACCGCCTGAAACACTAAGGATAAAAACTACGAAACCCGATATTAGGGCGCCCTTAGAGTACATTTTCATAACTATTCACTCCGCATTCTTTATTAGCTTTAGCCACACTTCCATGCTTTTCACATTCTAAACGTTACCAATCCATGGAAAGTTACGGTAATCTAGTCGTTAATTAAACAAAAGCGGCGATATACTACAATAAGTAACCAATCATGGGATAATTATTCTTAAATCTATACGGAACGAACAATAGCATGATTCATTTTATCAGGCGCCTCTATTTGTTTCATCGTTACTCGGTAATATTTCACTAAACTTGTTAGGGTGTTCTCCCACTGTGAGAACACCCCTTGGAAATTTGTTCCGTTCTCGTTTCCTGTTAGCACAATAAGTTCTGATACATTATTTTCCCTAATCGTGTGCCAATCCACCCACATCGGGAGGAGATGAAATATCGCTGCTTTGCTCCAGTGTCTTGATCATTTTCAGACGAGATGTAATGATGGCGATCAGGATCACGAACAGACCTGCAATGATAAACAGTAAGGCAATACCTCTGCCCGGCCCGGTTCCAATGATTTGCCCCACGGAAGATGCAAGTGCCCCTCCCTCCATCATGAGCGGGTTGAACACGTGATCGGCCAGAAATCCGGCCAAACTGTACGCGATGATGAAGCCGAGCTGTGACAGAATACCGATGATGCCCCAGACCCTGCCCTGCTTCTCGTTGGCAATGTTATTACGCACCAACACATCCGCACTCATGTTGACAAACGGAAGTGAAGAGAGGAACAGGAAGCCAGCGAAGATGATAAAATAAATGTTCGTGGAGACCCCAAGCAGTGAGAAGGACAGTCCGCACATGATCAAACCCATCACCAGCACACTGGCGTATTTCTTCGTCATCGTGAATATGCCGATACATAAACTGCTAATCAGCATGCCAATAGCGCTAACTGACTGAAATGTTCCAAGTGTTTTGGCATCCGTGAAAGACAAGAGCATTGGGCCAATCAGCGTCTCCAGGAATCCGAGGTAGAAGGTAACCAGAGAGATAATAATGACCAGCAGCAGCACTCCCTTATTGGTTACAACCTCGCGCCATCCCTCCTGAATATCCGTCATCCAGTTTTGATCTTCTTTTTCCTCGCGCTCCACCTTCATGCTCTTCCGTATAACCAGCACAGCCAGAATAGCGATCAGGAATGTTGCAATATTAATGACCAGAATGACTTTAATGGTTGTGATACTGAGCAGAATGCCCGCGATAATGGGTGAAAATAAAAATTTGGAGGATTCGGCCAGCTGCACAAGTCCGCTTCCTTTGGAGAATTGGTCTTTGTCCAGCAGATCGGTGGCGGAAGCCTTGTATGCCGGACTTTGCAGTGCCGAAAACACAGAACTGAATGCTACCCCAACATAGATATGCCATAACTGAATATCACCCGTAAGCATGATGGTCAGAATAAAAACGAGACCGGCAGCCGAACCCAAATCACCAATGATCATCATCGTTCTGCGGTCAAACCTATCTGCCAAGACACCTCCAATCGGCCGAAGCAAAATGTTGGGCAGAAATGTAAACAGGGTAATGAGTGCAACACTTGTTGCCGTATTCGTCTTTTCAAAAGCATATACCCCCAGTGAGAAGGCCGTGAGACCAATTCCGATCATGGAGATCAGCTGACCAAACCATACAACCAGAAACTTACCGAAAGATTTGTGAACCGTGTGTTCCATTGATAGCGCTCCTTTCTCGTTTAGGCTTGATGGGGAAAATACAAACGGGTAACATAGGCAAAGCTTCCTTGTTCCGCTCCCAGAACACGTTCTGTGATATGAGCGAAAGCTTCCACTTTTTTGAGAAGCTGATCTTCTTCCCATTGAAAAATGCCCTGATCCAATAAAAATTGTGAGGATACCAGTAAAAACTCAATCGATTCCTTTGGATTGGGTGTGTGAAACACTCCTTCCTCGATGCCCTGCTCAACCACTTCAGCCAGGATAGGACTTAATCGAAGAACTGTCTCAACAAGACTCTTTTGATGCATTTCCACATTTTGTACATGGTGCAGTTGCTCAATCAGTCCCAGCTTGTTGTCATCAGGCTGATTCTGCGCCATAATAATGCGAAAAATTTTGTCATGCGCGTTCAGGTTCGGATCAGATACCACACGTCTGGCTGATGCCTCCCCGTTCAGAATAAAACGCATGACGATGGCGTTCATTACCTCTTCCTTGGACTGGAAGTAATAATAAAAGGTACCCTTCGCAATGCTGCAAGCCTGAAGGATATCCATGACAGTCGCTTTGGTGTACCCTTTTGTCACGAACAGAATCTCGGCGGCATCCAATATTTCATTTCTGCGTTCTTCCGGATTTTTGATCAATCTCATTTTCTGTCCTCCAATCCATTCGACCGACTGTCGGTCTATTCTAGTCGTGAAGTTCTCCAATTAGAACCCCATTTCGGTTAACCATTGTGACAGATGGCTTTCCCTGTTTTTCAGATCCTGACGTTCTCTTGCATATTTTCCGATATTTTTGTCAGCAACCAGCTTGCCATCCATCATAAACAGAACCCGTTCCGATCGGGCGGCCACTTTGACATCATGTGTTACCAGGAGAATGGTTGTGCCGGCAGCATTGATGTCTCCGAGAATATCCATGATTTCGTGTGTTGACTTGGAATTGAGTGCCCCTGTCGGCTCATCCCCAAACAGAATATCCGGATTGTTGATCAACGCCCGGCAAATGGCAATCCGCTGCAACTGTCCCCCTGAAGCTTGCGTGATGTTGTGATGAGCCAGCGTATCAATCCCCATCTTTTTCATGAGTGACATCGCCCGTGTATTAATTGCATCCCTGCTGCTGTTCTTGGCAAGATACGCGGAAAGCACAATGTTGTCGAGCAGATTCAGATTTTTGAGAAGATGAATGTTCTGAAAGATAAACCCCATTTTGGTCAAGCGCAGACTGGCCAGATCACTCTCCTGAAATGCCGATATTTTTTTGCCGTTAAAATAGACACTCCCGCCACTGATCTGATCCATGCCGCTAACGTTGTACAACAACGTAGACTTGCCTGAGCCGGACGGCCCCATAATCGAGACGAACTCTCCCTTTTTTAACTGGAGATTGATATCTTTCAAAATGCTATGTTCATCATTCTCGCCGATTGCTACGGATTTATTCACGTTTTTTGCTTCGAGTATCGTTGTCATCGCTGATTCTCCCCTATTCCACGATCATTTTGGATATGCTAGTTTCCTTGATCGACTGGATGCTGATCCAAGCCGTCAATACGATAGTGCCTGCAAGCAACAACGGACACAGAATGTAAGCCTGTACCGGGTTAATTACGAAGACAATACTGGATGCACCAAAGGTGGACATGATGCTGCTGACAAGCAACGGCCCGAGCGTATTGGACAGTACCGTTCCGGCAGCAACGCCCACGACCAAAATAATAAGCGACATCACCACATACTTCAGTTTTATCTTGGATAAGGCAAAACCGAGACTTCGCAATACAGCAATATCATTGTTGTCCTTTGCTACCAACATTTGAAGGAACAACGAAGTAATTAATATCGAAATGAATACACCAATGGCCAAGGCCAGCATGGTCACCATTTTTAATTGCTGAATGGTTCCTCCGAGCGTCTGATCGAGATAACCTTGGAGATCCGTCACTTTGGCTGGAGCGAAGGACGTCTCGTATTCGGCAATTTTGGTCGCCATTTGACCGCGATCTTTCAGATCAAGGCTGACCACATACCACAGAACGCTGTCCTTGTTGTATGGCAGCAGAGCTTTCGCTGTTTTCCCGCCGTTTGTCACGTCTTGATAGATACCGCTGACTGTCATGACCTGATCTTTACCGTTTACCAGCAGGGTGAGCTGTTCCCCCGTTTTCAGTCCGAGCTCGCTGCTGTTCGCATCCGACAATGCAATTTCGTTCCCGGCTGCTGGTGCATTACCACTGACATAGGACAAAGGGAAAATGCTGAAGTCCCCGGTCTCCACGCTCAGATTATCATAGCTGCCCTCCGCATTCCGAACCTTGAACTGGCTGGTTACCAGTGGGGAATACGTTTTGATACTCGGGTCATTTTTGATCTCGGTGATCAGATTATCATAGCGTTGCTCCACATCGTCCGTGTGTCTCAAGTCGATACGAATGTCGCTCTGTCCTACGCCCATATAGGAAATAAAGCTTGGTGCCTGCAAGGTATTGAGGAAGTTAATCGGCACAATCATGATGAACGAACTGACGACAAACACAAATAATAACAAACGAAACATTTTGATTCGCTGTACAACTTCCTTCAGTCCCAGAAAGACAGGTACGGAAGACCAGCGATTTCGGGACAGACTAAGGCGATTGCGAATGATCTGCGTATCTCCCAGACTTCCTGTCCGCAGCGCCTCCACCGCAGAAATGGAACGAAACCGCCGCAATACCGTCCGGCAGAACAGCACCACCATGACAAAGATCAAACCGGCAGCCAGCAATGGCACGGCGAAATGCAGCACGGTTGCAGGGGCTTTGCCCATATACAACAAAATATTTGCGACAAACAGCCTGTTTACACCAAGGGATGCAACGTACCCCAGCAAGGAAGCCAGGCCTGCCATAAATATATACTTCATGAGATATAGTTTCTTGATATCTTTCTCCGCGATTCCAATGGCCTTCATGACACTGATCTCCCGGTAATCCTCTTCAATCGTTGCCAGCATCGTGAACCGAATACAGAGCATGGCAATCAGAATCAACACAAGACTGACCAATATGATGACGGCTGCGATTACACCATCGGTCATGGCATTCAGTAACTGAAACAGACCGTAAGTTACGACCGGACCGGCATTAGGCAGGCCTGCATTTTGGTAAGCTTGGGTGAACGCCCCTGTCTGTCCAGGATCTTTCAGGCGAAACTCGATCAGATATTCCATCTCCCCGACGCCCTGCTTCAGTTCCTCCAGATTATTCGAACTCACCACAAAACGTTTGGAGTGAACAACGGAAGGATTCATCTGGGCATCTCGAACAAAATCAACGATGGTATACGAACGCTGAAATTGTCCATTGTCGATTTGGATCTGATCTCCTAAGCTTAATTGTTTTTGCTGCATGTAATATACAGGAACCGCGATCTCCCCATCGTTAACCTGAATGATGTCACTGTTCAAATTCAGCAAGTAGTCAAAATTCTGATTTTGTGTAACAAAATCAATATCCATTACACTGCTTTTCTCCGACTCTGCCCCAAGAAACAGATTGGCGCCATCAATATTGACCATCTCTACAATCTGATGCTGGGCAACGTTGGATTGACCATCAGCCCAAGTGTTTACTTTGGCCTGATCCAATTCTCCAGCGTGCATCTGTACAAAATGTGGTGCCTTGGATTCAGAGAACAGATATTGAATGGAACTCGTCAGTTCCATAATCATCCTTGATCCCGAAGATACCAGCAGGGCAGCCAGCAGTACAAAAATAAACAGCGCAGCTGTGATCCCTTTTTTTCTGGTGATATCATTTCTCAGCATTCGTAGCAGCATAAACGAACATGGCTCCTCTCATCTACAAGTTGTTCTTATTCATCTGGAGTCATAAAGCTTGTCAGAACCTGCGCCACCGTTGAAGGTTGATGCATGATAAACATATGATTGCCCTCTCTGATGGTCTGAAGCTTCATTGGTGGTTCAACGTATCGGCCCCATTTCAGCGCCGACTGAAGGGAAACCGTACGATCTCGTTCCCCCCACAAATACAGCACCGGCATTGACAAAGGCTGATGCTCAATGCTTGCTGCCGATTCAAGCAGTCTGAAATCAGCCCTAATCACAGGCAGGAAATAATACAACAGTTCTTTTTCATGCATTAACTCTTGTGGAAGCCCATCGTAAGAGAACAGATGATCAATCAGCCCCTCATCAGACATTCCTTCGTAATGCTGGTTACCACACTCGGATGGCGTGTTGCAGGCAGATAATACAAGCTGCAGCGTTTGCGCAACATCCGGAATTTCCTGATATAAACGTTGTGCAACGAAATAGGCCGTAATGCCTCCCAGACTATGCCCAAACAACGTACTGCCCGGTCGAATCACATGCAGAATCTGGCTGGTATACAGCTCCACCAGTTGCTGCATATGCTCCAGAGGAGCTTGGGTATTCAGACCATGGCCCGGAGGTGTGAAGGCCCAAATCTCTGTGTCCGGCAGTTCCCCAACAAGCGGCTGAAAGCTCTGAGAGTGACCGCCAAGGTAGGGAAAACAGACGAGTTGTCTGTTCCCCTTCCCCGTTTGCAGCTGTTCCAGATACTTTAATTCCATCATGTAGTCATCACCACCTGCCTACTTTGTGTCCAGAACATAAGCAGGAAATGTCTGAAGCTGGACATCCACTTTTTTGCGTTTGAAGATAACATGAATGACAACTGCGGATATGACAAAGAAGAAGAACTGCATAATTTGCACTTGCGGATTAAAGTAATACAGGTCGATTTGGCTTCCCGTGGCCACGAGCCAGAAGGCCAACAGATAAAATAGCAGCGTACCTCTGGTAGCATTGAAAATGTAGCTTTGGAAAACGATAAACGCCATAAGTTGAACAACATAGTATATGTAGGTGGTTGAGGTGCCGAAGGAAGAAATCAGGTAACCCGGAAGCACCCATAATCCAAACAACAGACCTGTGAGCAAACCACTTGTGACGTTATTTTTCAGCTTTCCTTGGAGAAAGGGTAACAAAAATCCGATCCATCCGAACAACCCACCAATGAGTCCCGTTTCCTTAACCAAATTCAGAATACCTAGCCAGATCATTTCCGGTACACTATATGTCAGATCAGGGACTGGTATGCCGAACAACAAGGAACCAAAGTGCATCGTTGAAGCAAAGACGATGGAAATTCCAATAATGAGCGGAATCCAGAATAGGTCCTTTTTGCGTGGAACCAGCTTTAGAAACATGCCTTTGAGCGCTTCCTTGCCGCCCATCAAATAACAAGTAATTAATCCGGCAATTGAAGGTGAGTACAGCGCAATAATTGCGAGCGGATGCATCAGGTGTAATTCACCTGTGATCGGGACGATGAAATCGGAAAAGAACATAAACAAACTTGCAATGCCGTAACATGTACCAAAGGAAATGCCCAAAAACAGATACATGTATTTGTTGGATGGACTGGTTGCCGGACTCGCAACTGGACGGATGGATGCCTGATTCGCTGAAATCATATTGCCGCCCCCTTCGCATTCAGCTTTCTCTCAATCAGATCCTGCAGACGGTTAATGGTACAAAAATTGGACAAATCCAGATCCTCATTTCCGATTTCAATCTGGAATCTACGTTCCACAAAGTCCACCAAACGCATCGCAAAGAGTGAATTGACAAACCTCAGCTCAAAGTAATTGTCATCATCGTTAATTGGAGTGTCCTCATGATCCATAGTAAGGTTATTTCCGATGAATTCCCGAATTTCCTGACGATAATCCACTGCCCTTCCCCCTTGTTATTGATGTTGCCTTTCAGGCACACAAACTTCAATGTAATCCGGAAACTCCACAGCTTGCTGCAAATCATGATAAAACAATACGTTTCCGTCCTCATCTGTGGATCGCAGCTGAAATCCAGCAAAACGGTAACTGATGTTCATCATCCGGTTTTTGCCGGTATCTTTGAAGTCAGCCAGCATCTGTTTCCCCTGCTTCCTGGCTTCACGCATAATGTGAGTAAGCAGCACACTGCCCGCCCCTCTGGACATGACTCGGCAAGACATCAGCAGCATGTTCAGTCTCCATACATCCGGTTGCATATGAATCAGCGCAAGTCCAATCTTTCCATACGTCCCGTATTTGTCCTCCAGTTCACACACCAGTAAAAGGTGATCCTGCGAGGTCATCAATTGATGCAGCTCTTCATAACTGTAAGTAATGCCTGTGGCATTAAGCTGATTGGTGCGAACCGTCAGTTCCTCCGCACGCTGCAGGTCTTCTTCAGCAGCTTCATAGATGACAAACTTCATACCAAGACTGGCCAAAAATTGCTCAGACGGGCCTTCATACTGTTCTTCCGCCTGCTTGCGGATTGAATCAGCTTGGTACATATGCCTTCTGCGCGCGGAGTCTGATGTAATGAACCGAGGCATAAGCCTTGTATCATCAAGCAAGGTCTCATATTGATCCGCCTGAAGAACATGGATATCTGCATGGACACTCTGCACTTCCTCCAGTTCAAAGGGCTGGTCATCCACAAACATAAGCGCATCCATGCCTATATTGATGTTCTTCTGAATACGCTGAACTGAGACAGACTTTGCATCCCAATGGATTTCGGGATACAGAAAATATTCGGCAATGCCCAGTTCAACAAGTTTTGCCCAAGCCAGCTCTGCATCATTTTTACTGGCAATGGAGTGCAAAATCCCCCGTTGGTCGAGTTTTTCGATCACCTCCTTGATGCCCGCCTTCAGTTGTACATCCCCCGTCTCAAGCAAAACACCATCCCAAATCGTATGATCCAGATCCCAAACGATACATTTGATATCCTCGCCCCGTTCCATGGACATGCCCCCCTTCATCTTAATAGGCATAGAATCCTTGACCTGTCTTGCGTCCCCATTGTCCGGCATCGACCATTTTTTGCAGCATCGGACAGCATCGGAATTTCGGGTCCTGATAACTGTCGTACAATACTTGGAGTGAGTGCACGACCGTATCCAGACCAATCAGATCGGCTGTCTCCAGAGGACCCATCTGATAGTTAAAACCCTTTTTCATAATCGTATCTACCTGATCAGGTGTTGCAATGCCATCCTGTACAATGAACGCTGCTTCATTCATCAGCAGATGGGACAGACGATTGGAGACAAATCCGGGCAAGTCCTCAATTACGACTGGACTCTTCCCGAGACTCTCCAGAAACGCCACCATTTCTCGTTCCGTATCCGGCGTTGTATGGTGGCCTTTAATGACCTCTACCATCGATTTGACGGGAACCGGATTCATCAGATGTACCCCGATGGCCCTGCCGGGATCAGGCAGAAAGGAGGCCAGCTTCGTAACGGAAATACAGCTCGTGTTCAAGGCATATATCACATCCGAACGCATTCTGGTGCCCAGACGTTGATAGACTTTTTTTTTCAACTCCAAATTCTCGGTTACATTCTCAATAATGATATGGGCTTCTTCAATCCCCGCATCCTCCGTCTGGAACGAAATTCGCTCCATAATTTGGCTCAGCGGAACGTCTCCGTATCCCCGTTTCAAAAAACAGGCTGATCGGTATTCACGACGGATCGTTTCAGACGCCTGGGTGATAGCTGTTTCCGAAATATCCTGCAGAATCACCTTGTATCCAGCCCTCGCAATATCCAGGGCCGTAGCACAGCCCATTACCCCTGCGCCGATAATTGCAATGAGTTGATTATGCAAACCTAACCACTCTCCTTGTTGAGCTATCGTCAGATCAGTTCGTCAAAAAGCTCTTTCATCTCCGCCAGTGCGGCAGGAACACGCTCGCTGAACCAGGCAACATCCTTCATGTCCAACATAATATTTGGGTACATCCGCGAGAGCGTTGACACCAGGATGCCATGCTCGGCAAGCTTGCCATTCAACAAAATATCAAAAGACATTAATTCAAACGTATACTCAGACGTATCCTGAAGCGGCTCTGTACAGCAGTGATAAGAAGCACAGCCCGGAGGACCCTGCACAACCAGCGGGAGTCCGGCCTTTGCTGCTTCCCGGCGGAGCACATCATGAATCATCTCGGCATGACGGTTCATGCTGTCCATGGCCTGTCCTCCGTTGCGGCCAAGCATCTCCAGCGTTGCCTTTACTGCAGCCGTACCCAGCGGGTACCCATTAAACGTCCCCGCATGGATTACTTTTTTATCCACGAGCAGCTTCATGATTTCCGACTTTCCAACTAGTGCTGATACTGGCACGCCGCCACCAGCGATAGCCTTCCCAAGCGTCGTCAAATCTGGTGTAACACCGAACAGCTGTTGAGCCCCGCCCAGTCCCATACGGAATCCAGTAATAATTTCATCAAAAATGAGAACAATCTGATAATCGTTACATAGCTGTCTCACTTTGTGCAGATAGCCTGGAGCAGGCATCACTCCGCCTCCATTGACACATACAGGCTCCATGATGACGGCTGCGATATCATCACCTTGCTGCCGGAAAAGTTCCTCCAACCGTTCGGCGTCATTCCATGGCAACAGATAGGACTGTGACTCCATGGCATCCCTTGCCCTTCCTTTCGTTCCCTTCATGTCGCCAGGATAGTCGGAAGGAACCGGCAGACCTGTACGTGCGGTCTTGCCGCCCATAATATTATCCGCATTGCCATGATAGTGGCCTTCGAAGCGAACAAAGCGGTTTTTCCCTGTATATGCTCGCGCAAGTCGAAGTGCATTCTGAACAATCTCTGTGCCGGATAACCCGAAACGAATCATCTCTGCCGAAGGTACGTATTGATGGATTAATTCCAGCGCCTCTGCATCCAGATCACAATGACTCACGGACAGAACACGATCAATGGTATCTTTCAGACACTCGTTATACTCCTCATTGCCATGACCTACAATCAGGGCACCAAACCGGGCATACAGGTCCAGATACTCGTTACCATTCATGTCCGTCACTCTGCTTCGGGAAGCATGCGTGAAATGGAGCGGTGTTTCTTCCCACGGGAGATGAAAATTATAATGCACGCCTCCGGGCAGCCTTTGCTTCACCCGCTGGTTATAATCCGACATGTCTGTAATCATCCTGCCGTACCTCCTTTATGTATTGCTTTGAGTGATGGTTTCACATAGCTGAACCAACGTGGATCGGTCTTGCGGATTGTCTAAGGAATAACCGACAGGCAGTGCTGTATTCTCAGCTACCATGTTCCTGATACTTTCCCCTGGACCAACATCGATCCATACCGTTGCCCCCAATTGATGCACATGTGCCAATGCCTGATTCCAGCGAATCGGTTGCAGCAATTGATGACTGAGCACCTTAGCGATGTCTCCAGGCCCCTGAATCAGTTCTCCATGCACCGTGGAGCAGATTGAAAATCGGGGTGTGGAAAACGTTATTCCGGCCAGCAGCTCATCAAGCTCAGGCTGAATAAACCGCATCAGCTCGCAGTGATAAGGTGCGTCTGCTTTCATGGGCATCATGCGGAAAGGGATGAATTCCCCGCTAGTCTGATCTATGTTGTCATCCAGCAACCGCAGCCCGTTCGCGGTACCCGCAACGACGAATTGTCTCGGTGAATTGTAACCGGAGATGGTCACATAATCCGTTTGACGTATGTTGTTGACCATTTCCTCGAGCTCTGCCTGGGTTATATCCACCACAAGTCCGGCTCTGCCTTTTTGTTCCTGAATCGCACGGTGCATTAATTCGCCTCTTCTTGCCGTGAACCGAATCGCATCGGCAAACGGCATCGCTCCCGCGGCTGCGAGAGCCGAAATCTCTCCCAGGCTGTGACCGATCGCGTAGTCGGGAACGAGTCCTGTACTGCGAACAAATGAGTCGAAGAGTACATAACTTGCCGTCACGACAGCAGGCTGGGCATGCACTGAGTCTGTTAGTTGCTCCAGCGTTCCTTCCATAATCAGCGCTCCCAGATCATAACCAAGAGCTTCACTCGCCTCGGCGAAAATGCGTTTTGCCTCTGGCTCGTTGTTCAGCACATCACGGCACATTCCGATATACTGGCTCCCCTGTCCGGGAAATAAGACACAGATCGTCATACTCCACCGCCGCGCTTGTAATACGCCTTTAGACCGTAATGCGAGATCATCTCCTGCTGCATCTGCGAAGATCCTTCGATAATTTCCAGAATCTTCGCTTCCTTATACAGCCTGGATACGGGGTATTCATTGCTAATTCCGTTTGCACCATGGACCTGGAGCGCATCATTTGCCACTTCCACAGCAATTTTGGAGGTGAAATATTTGGCAATGGTTGTTTCCATAACAGCCTGAGGGTCCCTGGCTTCTCTGAGCTCGGCTGCCCGCAAACATAATGCCCTTGCGGCATGGACTTTCGTTACTGCATCTCCAATCATGCCGCGAATCAGTTGAAAGTGATGAAGTTTCTGGTCAAACTGCTTTCGCTTTCGCGAATAAGTAACCATGGAATCAAGTGCTTCCTGTGCAATGGCCAATCCGGCCCAAGCGATGCTGTATCTGCCCTGGTCAAGCGCACCGGTAACAATGTATTCGAAGCCTTCATTTAGCCGTCCAATGATATGACTTTTGGGTACACGTACCTCATGCAGCTCAATCTCGGCCAACCCGGTTTCCCCGCCCACCATGACGCCTTCAATGGGTTTGGTCAGTACACCATCAAATTTCCGTTCCACCCAAAAAGCCGTACTTCTTCCGTCCTTTGACGCAATGATGATAAACACATCTGCCAAATGCCCGAACGTAATCCATTTTTTGGTCCCGTTCAACACATAAGCATCGTCTTCTTCGCGCCACTCTGTCTTCACATTTTTGGCATCCGAACCCACTTCCGGTTCAGTGAGGCCAAAGGCTCCAATCCATTCCCCGCTTACCAGCTTGGGCAGCCATGAAGATTTTTGCTCTTCCGTTCCAAAACGAACCAGAGTTTCACTTACAAGTGACGTATGTACCGTCAATAAACTGCGTACAGCCGGGAGAGCCTTGCCAAACACTTCTGTCAACTGTCCATAAGACCTCGGTCCAAGGCCCAGACCGCCATATTCAGTCGGCACAGAAGCCGCCAGGTAGCCTTTTTGGGCCATGGCCCGGATCAATGATTCGGGGATGGCTTGCTGTTCCTGAATCTGCTGAGCATAGGGACGAATCTCGCTGGCAGCAAACTGCTCAGCCTCGTGAATAATCTCTTGTTGCAGATCCAGTTCAATCATTCAACTACCCCCTCTTGAAGAAGGGATTCATGGAGATATGAGGCAAATTCAGCAATGGTTTTGTATTCAAACAAAGCTACCGGACTGATATCCACTTGCAGGTGCTTGCGCGTACGATTAATAATTTTGAGAGCCTGTACAGAAGAGACCCCAATTTTCAGAAAGTTCATCTCTTCATCAATGTCCTCCGGCTCCTCATTTAGTGCGGCTGCAATTTCAGTTTTCATAAACAGTACGATTTCTTCTTTTGTCATATCATGACCTCCGTTCCCTGATTCACATCGACCCAATGGACATGCGGCTCGAATGGATGTGATGGCAGATGTACAATCTGTCCCGAACCATCCGGGTGTAACTGTTCCCAATTCAAAGCAGCACCAAGCACATATAGCTGTCCCAGCAAGGATGCAAGCTGTTCCTCCACAGCGAGTAAATCTTTGTTGGATAAATGAATCCATTGCTCCTTGCCAGTGCAATCTGCAAGCCCCGCAGTCTGATCCGAAGGATTTGCAGCAATTGTAATGACGATGTCGGCCTTTGCTGGCTTGCTGGACGAATTTTGAGGATGGTCCAACCTGGCAACAAGTTCTTCTCCCGCCTCTATCCCGCGAATCTCATGGATAGAAGGCACAAAGCGGGTGAGCGTTTCAATCACACTTGTCCAATAGGTCGCGTCAAGTGCAGCCTGATTTCCTACCACTATCGTTACACGAGCAGCACGATTTCTTGACTTGAAACCAAATTGTATGTCCTCCAGATTCCACTCCCCGGTTGAGCGAACCATGACCGCTGCACGATACCGATAATGCCTTCTATACCGGTTCCGAGTAAAACACAGATCTTCCGCATGCAGATCCTCATGTTCCGACACAAATTGCTTGGTGTTATGAATCAGCTTCTGCAGAGCCTGCTCTGTCTTGGCTGAAAACGTTAATAACTGTCCGCGCGCCGGACCCTCTGTCCGAACGGACGCTTTCCACTCTTCCAGAACAATGTGAGCATTGGTTCCTCCAAGCCCGAACGAACTAATGCCCGCTTTGCGTGTCTTCCCTTCCGGAACGTCCCATGACCGATGCTCACTGACGATGTGAAAAGGCGATTGTTCCAGCCTGAGGGCCGGATTTGGCTTGTCCATATGAAGACTTGGTGCCAATTCGGCATGCTGCATACTGAGCAGAACCTTGGCCAGACTGGCACCGCTGGAAGCTGCAAATAAATGCCCTATGTTCGTTTTGACGGAACCCAAGCCTATGGAAGTGGTATTGTTGTACCCTTTTTCCTGAAATAACCGAAGCAAGGCGTTCACCTCTATCGGATCACCGATTCTCGTACCGGACCCGTGTGCTTCAATATAAGATATCTCGCTCGGGTTCAGATTGGCGTCCCGGTAAGCGGAGCGAAGCACCTCGTATTGTCCTTGAGGATTCGGGGCCATGATGCCCAGAGAGTAGCCATCATTGTTAACCGCTGTTCCGCGAATCAGGCCATAAATATGTTTATTGGCACGAACTGCCTCTGTTAGCGGCTCCAGGTATACAACCACTGCACCCTCCCCGATCACTGAACCATCGGCCTCTCGGTCAAAGACCTTGGTATGTTTCGTGGATGAACAGATTCCAGCATGGCGGGATAACTGATGTACATGCGGTGAAGCCAGAATGGTTGCTCCCCCTACAACTGCACCGGAAATTCGCTTTTCCTGAATGGCTGTAACGGCTTGCGTCAGTGCTACGAGAAAGGACGAGCAAGCTGTGTCGATGGCAAGGGCCGGACCTGTAAAGTTATACAGGTGTGAAATGGAAGCCGCAGCAATATTGGACATATTGCCGACCATCGCATGGGAATGGACTTCCTTTCCATCACTTTGATTCATATAGTCAACGACCAGATCGAAATAGGTGCTTGGGTTAATGCCCACGTATACACCCACATTGCGCTTATCCTCCTGATCCACAAGCATGCCCGCATCTTCTAGAGCTTCGTAAGAAACTTCGAGCAGTTTGCGATGCTGTGGGTCCATAAATGTGGCTTGTTCCGATGGAATCTCGAAGAACTCATGGTCAAAGGTATCCGGTTGTTTGAGTTCCCCAATCCAGTCATCCCAGTCCGGCCGCTTAGAACGCATCGCACGATCGGCGCTAATTCGGTCAACACTATCAAGCCCCTGAACCAGGTTGTTCCAGAATTGCTCCGGAGTATCCGCATCTGGCAAACGCAAGGCTAATCCGGTAATGGCGATAGCACGATGTACGTTCAGATGATTATCCGCTCGCACAGCCTGTTCACTTGGCTCTGTTTCCGCAGGAAGTTCCTGTAGATACTCCACCATCTCGCGTACAGTTCTGCAAAAAACAAGCAGTTCCTGACCCAGTTCACGCCCAATAAGTGCAGACAGTTTATCAAGCAGCTGGTAGGACAGAATGGAGTTGCCTCCTAATGCGAGGAAAGAAACATCCGTCGTAATCTGATCCAGGGGAAGCCGGAGCGTTTCCGCCCAAGCTTCACGTACCGTTTGTTCCAATGACGCCGATGCAATCCCCTCGAACTGCTGCTGTTGTCTGTTTTGGAAAATCAGTTCTTCAATAACCTTAATATCCGTATCAAATGCTCCGGACTCATATTCGTTTCTGAGCATGAAACGCTGAACCTTTCCGCTGGTCGTCTTCGGTATCACCTTAATAGGGAGAACATGAGTGATTTCAATACCCAATTCGGCTCTCATCCGGTGAATCAAATCCTGACGCACCTCCAGAAACTGTGGAACAACCGATTTGTATTTCACAAATACTAGCAGTTCCTCCACTTGTGAGGCGCTGTTAAAATGGCCTACTACCGTCAGGTTACCTCTCGGAATGCTTCGATTCTGGTATAGAATCTCTTCCAGATCGTGGGCATAATGATTCTGTCCCCGAATAAAGACGATATCCTTGATTCGTCCGCTGACAACGAGCGAGCCGCCGGCCATGAAACCCATGTCGCCTGTCCGCAGCCACCCATCCACATATATTTCACGATTTACGTCCGGAAGGTGGTAATACCCGGATGTTACCGATTCGCCGCGAATCTGAATTTCGCCAACGACACGCTCATCCAGCACTTCCCCATGCTCATTCGCAATCCGAATCTGAATGCCGGTCATCGGATACCCTTCATGGACAAATTCAATCACATCCGTTGGTTCGCTTTCCGTGATATTAACCGGAACTGCAAGCCCTTCTTGCACGAGCCTTGCACGAGAGATTCGTTCGATGCGCGGCTCTTCCCCCAGAATGGAAGTACATACACCTACAGTCGCTTCAGCCATGCCGTACGCAGGAAACATCATGTCCCGACGATAACCGCAAGCTGCGAATTTCTGAACAAAGCGCTCAATTACTGCCGTGGATATAGGTTCCGCACCGTTCAGTGTCATACGAAGTGAAGACAGATCAAGTGTTCCGAGTTTCGAATCCGGAATCTTCTGAACCATCCATTCAAAACCGAAATTGGTGCAGCAGAACCATTTCCCCTGATGCTCCGTAATTTTTCTCAAAAACAGATAAGGCGATCGTACAAAAGTATAGGGAGACATAACCATAATGTTAGCTCCGCTCAAGATAGGGGTGAGATGCTGTCCAAACATCCCCATGTCATGCGTATGAGGCAGCCAGGTAAACACGTTGTCTCCTTCTTCCGCCCCAAGAAATGTCTTGCAGGCAATGCTGTTCGCAATAATATTGTGGTTCGTCAACTGAACCCCTTTGGGAATGCCTGTACTACCTGATGAGAATTGCAGAAATACAATATCATCGGGTGCTGTGGTACACGCCTTCGCCGGATTTCGGGATGCCTTGAGCTTGTTCACACTGATTAACGAAAGGCCTTCAAATACCGTATTGTTCGCGAGTTGACTATATTTCGGCATGTATGCTTCCTCAACGATCACAACCGGACGCTCCAGAACCTCCCAGACTTTCGTGAATTTGTCCAGACCGGCCGAGCCTGGTTCCCAAGCTGCAGGAGGGCTCACAGGGGCGACAACAATGCCGCCCAGCATACAAGCCCAAAACGTACGGTAAAATTCCTGGGACTGATCTATTTCCAAAATAACGACCTGTTCTTGCCTGATGCCCTGATCACGGAGGCCCTGCAGGTACAGGCGTGCCTGAATCAGCAATTCCGGATACGATTCAAACTGTTCGTCACCTGAAGAACTGATATACGTGATTCCCTTTTCGGGATGAACCGCTGCAATATATATTAGAAGCTCAGCCACAGTCGAATAATACTCCGGCACAATCAGTTCGGGCCCTCGTTGTATGGATTTACTGGACATGCTGCACCTCCACTGCCTCATTATGAACTTTCACTTTCACATCGCTGCCGATCTGCTGGTGAATAAGCTGTTGTAAACGCTTGGTATCCAGCCCGGCTTGACAAGTCAAATGAACATACAGATACTCTTCGTCGTAATGAATGACCCATTCAAATTGAGCTAGAGCTGAAGAAAGGTCATGCTCGTCCGATGTTTCCAACATCGGAACCGCCTCTCGACTGGAGATGAAGCCCTGATAATTGAACAGAATCAAATTCCGATGTTCCTGGTCTGCGGTCTTCCGGTATGCTGCTCCCAAGTGTTTCTGAATGACAGCATAGTCCGCTGAAACAGGAGCTTCTTGGGCAAGTGCCATAAAATTGATATGATGTCGTTTCACCCAATCCAGTTCTTTGATCAGGTCTTCCTGAGTAAAATCACGGCCTACAAGCACCGGGATCAGATCGAGGAATTCACCCACATGGTTGTAAAAGGACTGCTCGCCGTATTCCCTGCCGTAATGCACCAGAGCAACGGGCAACTGGTTTACATCTAGATAGGTTGCAATAATGTCAGCAAAGGATCGGAAACTTGCCCACCAATCATCGACATTCTCTTTCCCGGCACGCGGTAATTCAACCATTATCGATGAAGGTTGCGGACGTTCTGTTTCCTGGAGCTTGTTAGTGATGCTGCTGTTGCACTCTTCCCACAATCGGAGTGAAAATTGTTGTTCCAATTCATTCTCGTCCACCCCTGCCGGTCCATTAGACACCAACCGTACGTAGTCCTCATACTTCAGAACATTGTATGGGTGAACAGTTTCGAACCCTTGCTGGATATTGAATGCCTCCAGCTCCAGCTGTTGTTTGATAATCTCTGCACTCATGCCATCAAACGCCAGATGATCAAAACTCCAGAAAAGCTTGTGCTCCCTGTTTCCTGTACGCAATATACACAGACGCCAAGGCAATTCGTTCAGATCGTATATCTGGTGCAGCAGGGTCTGTGCCAATCTATGCTCCAATCGTTCCAGGGTAGCCTGAGCGTAATGACGTGTATCCAGATACGGTATCAATTGTTGCAGCATATCGGCGGCTAACGACAGATCACACTGATGCCAGTTCAATGTATCTGTCTCGTATATGATGCTGTGCAGCAGTTGATGCCGGGCTACCACCCTGAGGATCAATGCTTTGACCGCCTGTTCGTTCAAATCGCCCTCAAGTGTAGTTATAAATCCACTTGCTCGTGAAGTTGCAGAAACATGTGCTTGTTGGATTGGAGAGAGTGGGAAGCGACCAACGGTGGTCGTGCCCGCCATGAAGGATGAAACCTGATTACAGCTGTTTATTACATGCAGGACCAGGCTGTCCAGTTGATTCTCATGTAGTGGGATGTCCTGTGGAATGGTAATGGGGGACTGAATTTGCAGGCTTTCTTCGTACAAAACGGACGCTTGAGGACGGATCTGTACCAGATTGACAAGCCCTCGAACTGTCGGATATTGGAATAATTCGTTTACCTTGATGGCAATTCCTTCTTTTGACAAAATTTGAGTGAATGCAATCGCCTTCAGCGAGTGCCCCCCGCTCTGGAAGAAATGATCTTCCATGCCAAAAGCCGGATTTCCCAAAACCTGACGCATGGCATCAAGAATAGTCCGCTCGACCCTTGTCCGGGGTGATTTCTCTTCGTTAAATACCGATGGAACTTCTGGCATCTCCGATAAGGCTTTTCGGTCCACTTTGCCATTTGCATTAATCGGCAGATGGTCCAAACGTTGAATCTGTGCCGGCACCATATATTCAGGCAGCCGTTGTTGAAGCTCTCTTCGAAGTTCCTCCGCATGAATTACAGTATGGGATTCACAGGTGTAATAGGCTGTGATATAGAGACTGCCCGACGCATCGGCAGCTGTCATGACATACGCATCCCGAACACCCGCAAGGCGTTCCATGCAGTTGGAAATCTCCGACAACTCAATGCGAAAACCTCTGATCTTGACTTGAAAATCAGTGCGTTCAATGAACATCAAACTGCCGTCCACCAAACGTTTGACAATGTCCCCTGTCTTGTACATCCGCTCTCCCTTTCGGAAAGGATCGTCCAGAAAGTGTTTGCTTGTAAGTTCCTGACGATTGAGATAACCGATTCCAACAGCGTCCCCACTGATATACAGTTCACCAGGAACGTTGGGTGGGACAGGTCTCAGATCATCATCCAGAACATATAGTGCGGTATTCGATAATGGATATCCTATAGGCAAAGAACCTGAGTAAGGCTCCATTTGTTCAAGTAAATGGTAGGAGGCAAAAAAGGTTGCTTCCGTTGGTCCATATCCGTTCAACAATTTGCCCGGCCCCACTACTGCGAGAGCTTTGTTGGCATGACTCACTGATGCAGCCTCACCGCCAAACATAACTCTGCGCACATTTTTCAAACATTCTGCATCCCAATCCACCAACAGATTGAACAACGAGGTTGTGATGAAGAATACCGTTATTCGTTGTTGGCGAATGACGTCAGCCAAGCTGGTCATATCCAGAGTGACCTCTTTTGAGATTAGTACAAGCGTTGCCCCATTTATTAATGAAGCGAAGATATCGAAAATGGAACCATCAAATGCATAATTCGAGATTTGCAGAACGCGATCTTCAGGCACCACGGTCACAAAGTTGCTGGTTTTCATCACTTTGATCACATTGCGATGACTCATCACCGTACCTTTTGGAGTTCCGGTTGATCCTGATGTATAGATGATATAAGCCGGGTCAAGAGCCGTAATCCCCATATCACCTGTATCGTTGCCTTCCATATCGTTCTCAAGTTCTGTCATCGACGGCGAGATGAACCCTTCCAGTTCATCGGCAGGCACAATACAAGGTACCACCGACTGCCAGGTGACGGCATACTCTCTCTCCGTTAACAGAACGGATGCACCGCTATCCTTCAAAATAAATTCGATTCTCACAGGCGGCGAAGCAGGATCAATCGGGACATAGCTGCAGCCAGCTTTGAGTGTAGCAAGGATGCTGACCATTTGGATCGGTCCACGGTCCAGGATCATAGCAATACTGGAGCCCGATTTCACACCTTCGCTCATCAATCTGGAACTCAGCCATTGGACTCGTTGATTCAAATCAGCATAACTCCATTCCGCGTCTTCCCAGACTAAAGCTGTTTGCTGACCGTTCAGCCGAACCTGTTCTTCAAACAACTGAGGAATGGTTGCATCTCGCGGATACTCAATGGCATTATCATTCACTCCATATATCAGCCACTCTTCCTCTTCCGGTAAAGTTAGGCTGATCTGACGAATTCGTTCCACATCACTTGTAGTCATTTGGGACAAAATATACCGGAATTTATCCAGCATCAGCTGCATGGACTCTGCTCTGAACAGGTCCTTGCGATATTCCAGTTCCACCGTGTAGTACTGCTCATGTTCGGCCACTGTCCAGGTTTGATCAAACTTGGCCTCCACACTGCCCTCCATCCATGGTACAAATGTCAATTCACCCACTTCAGGATCAGCCGTCCCCATGTTGATATAATTCAGCACAACATCAAAAAGCGGATTACGACTGGTGTCACCAAATAAACCGAGCTGCTCTACCAGCGCCTCGTACGGATATTGTTGATGTGCATAACAGGACAACAGCTTATCACGTACCCCTTGCACGTAATCCACGATGGACAGTTCTCCGTGCATGCTTGTACGAATGGCTAACATGTTAACAAACATTCCAACAACACTGTCCAGTTCGGGTTGTTCACGGCCCGCCACCGCTGTACCAACAACCAGATCGTCCTGGGCTGTGTACTTCCAGATCAATACGTTCAGCGTTGCCATGAACAGCATGTACGGTGTAATGCCATGTCGGGTACAGAATTCGTTGACCTGCCCGCTCAACAACTCATCCAGTGCTATTGAAAGTCTGTCTCCCCTGTAAGATGTAGCCTCATGTCTCGGGTAATCGGTAAGCAATTCGAGTGGTGTCGGGATATCCGTAAATTGCTGCTTCCAGAATTCTGCATCTTCAGCTGATACACCATGCAGCGTACGCTCATGAAGCCATTCCGCATAATCCTTATATTGGATATGAAGTGGTTCCAGAGCCTCTCCCTGGTACATGCGAGCAAATTCCTGCATCAGAATGGCAATAGAGCTCTGATCGGAAATAATATGATGCATGTCGATAAACAAGATGTGCTCGTGGGTTGAAAGGCGAGCGAGTTTCACACGAATTAATGGTGCACAGGTCAGATTAAAGGGCTGAACCCAATGCTGCACATGCTCTATCGCCATGCTCTCCGATTCCAGCACTTCCACGACCGTTGGAACCTGATCCTCCACGATCTGAAAAAGCTCACCATCAACCATTTCAAACCGGGTGCGGAACGATTCATGCCGCTGAATCAGAGCATCCATTATCGTCTGGAACTGAGCAATGTCCAACTCGCCATTAATTCTGTAAAAGCTTGCCAGATTATACGCCGTACTCTCCCCGTTCATCCACTCATGCATCACGTACATTCTTCGCTGCGCAGAAGTCGTCTTGTACCTGTCCTTCTGCTTCACAGGCGGAATGGAATTCATTGATCCGTAGTTGCTTGCAGATTGATGCTCACTAATCCATTGCACCATCTGGGCAAAACCAGAATGTTCAAATACATCGTCCAATCCTGAATGCAGTCCAAAAACTTCCTTTATGCGTGACACCAGAGATATCGCCTTCAACGAGTGCCCCCCCAGCTGGAAGAAATCATCTTCGGGATCAACTGAATCGCAACCAAGCAATTCCTGCCATAACTGCAGCAAAGCAGCCTGTATCTCGTTCTCAGTCATCGAAAATCCTGCCGCTGCAGACAAAGAGGATTCTACAGCTTGTTCTGAACTTGCTGCCGCCTGCGGCATACCTGCAAGTTGGTACAATGGAACATCATGTTTATGGGGAATCGGATCAAAGGAGTAGGTTGGCAAAGACATGATTCGTCCCCGATCCGTTCCGTATAACTGTGCCCAATCCAGCTCAATGCCGGAGCACCAGCAGGAGCCAAGCATTTTCATGAAGTATACATCCGCCTCTAGTGAACCAGGACGATTCTCCAGTAGAGAAATGACATTTGATGTCGCGTACACGTTCTTGAAGCTTTGTACCTTATCCTGCTGCGGACTTACCGTGATCCAGAGCAGACTCCTGTCACATGCACTCTCTGAAAAAGACTCTCGATTCTGTAAAGGAAATAGCATTTCCCTTGAACAAAGTGGTCGAATCCTGGACACAAGGTCTGCTGCATATTCATCTGTCAGTCTTCCTGCCAATCCATCTGACAAGGCGCCTTCCTGCCATGACCAGTCTTCCTTACCGTATAAAAGAGGAACGGCGTGTACTGGTTCAAGCGCACCACTGATGACCAGGCCAACCAGTTCACCAACACCTTTTCCGCAAACAGCATCCGGTTGGATACCGAACTGCATGACCGTCCTGAACAGTGCGTACTGTACAACAAAGCAATGCATACGCTCTAGCCCGGAATCCGTTAACGGCCGTCCCATGCCCTGGCGAATCGCATACTGTTCCTTGGACTCAAAAAGGCTCAGTATCTCTTCAAAGTGCAGTTTGAACGCCTCCGAGGGCTGACTGCGATACACGGAAGCATACAGCTCCCGAATTTTGCGTGCTTCCCAATTTGCAGTTCCGTCGAGGTCGAATATCACTTTCGGCCTTCCCTCCGCCATGCTTGCTCGAGTCTCATAGTCGCCAGCCTGCCCCCTTGGCGGGATATAACCATCTACCGCAACCATCACCCTTCGGTGTTTGAACCTGCTTCGGCCCTTCTGCAAGGTCCATGCGGCATCGGACAACTGCTCCGGCATGGTATGGATGGCCTGCAAAACCGATTCATACGTTCGTTCCAGTGCTGTTTCGCTCTTGGCCGAGAATGGCAGCAGCTGCACGGACTGGTAATTGACATGTCTTTCCTGAACGGGTGGCTGCTCCAGGATCACATGAGCATTCGTCCCGCCGATTCCAAACGAACTGACTCCCGCACGCAGAACCTGCGCCGGATTGCTGAAAGGCTGCGCTTCCGTATTAATATAGAAAGGACTGTGTTCCAAGTTCAGCATCGGATTGGTTCGCTGCATGTGAATTTGGGGTGGAACGACCCGGTGGTACAGCGTCAACACGGTTTTAATAAAACCCGCTACACCTGCTGCCGCATCCAGATGCCCGATATTGGCTTTGACAGAACCCAAAGCACAATAATTTTGATCTGCCGTTCCCCATGACTGCCGGAGCGCTTCAATCTCAATCGGATCACCCAATTTGGTGCCTGTTCCGTGCGCTTCGAGATAGGAAATCTCACTCGGAGCAATGCCCGAACGTTGAAGTGCCGCCTCAATCACTTTGACCTGTCCGGCAACACTTGGTGCCGTATATCCAATTTTGTCCAGACCGTCATTGTTAATGGCCGAGCCTTTAATCACGCCGTAGATATGATCTCCGTCCCTGAGCGCTTTACTGAGCGATTTAAGCACAACCATTCCGCATCCGTTGCCTGACACGGTACCCGATGCTTGTTCATCGAACGGTCTGCAATGTCCGTCCTTGGAATAAATCATGCCTTCATGCCAGAGATAGCCTTCTCTGAGCGGATAGGAGATGGAGACCCCTCCAGCAAGTGCTACATCGCATTCTCCCCGGATCAGTGATTCTGCTGCCTGATGGATGGCGACGAGAGAAGTCGAACATGCGGTCTGTACCGCCATGCTGGGCCCTGTGAGATTTAATTTGTGAGATACCCGGGTTGTAACATAATCTTTCTCATTCAGCGTCATGGCTTCAAAAGCTTGCAGCAGATTGCCCGAGCGACCGAGAAACTGTACCATCCATGGCAAACTCAGCCCGCTGCCTGCAAACAAACCTATGGAACCCTCATAGCTATACGGATCACATCCGGCATGCTCAAGCGCCTCCCAGGAACACTGATGCAGCAAACGAATTTGCGGGTCCATCATATTGGATTCCTGCTGCGGATATTCAAAAAATTCGGAATCGAAGAATTCGGTATCCTGCAATACCCCCTTGGCTCTGACATAATCCGGATGTTCAAAACTATCAGGCCGGACGCCTGCATCCGTCAGGTCCTTCTCTGTCAGACGGGTGATGCCCTCCTTGCCTTCCATTAAATTTGCCCAGAATTCATCAATATTTCTCGAACCAGGGAAGTGTCCGGCCATACCGATGACAGCGATATCGGACGAAGCTGGCGTTACAGCGGCTTGCTTCGAAAGAACCGGGTGTTGCTGCTCGGAAGCTTTCTGCTCTCGTGACTCCAGCCTCGCTTGTTCCGTTTCTGCCTGGTTCAACTCGTAAGGTGCCGAACTGCTTGCCAATTTTAATTCCTCAACTTGAGCTCCCATTGCAAGTTCATGAGCATGACTCATCCGGATCGATGGTGAAACGGGTGAGGCCACTTGCCCGGACATAAGATGTTCAACCAATGATGCGATGGAGGAATGCTCGAACAGCTGCACCAGTGGAACACTTTGGTCCAGATACGTATTCAACCGGTTATTGATCAAAATCAGTCCCAGCGAATTGCCGCCAATGTCAAAAAAGTGATCATTCACGCCAACGTGATCCACGTTGAGTACTTCCTTCCAGGCCCCCATAAGCATTTGCTGCAAAGCTGCTTTTGCCTGTTCCGCCCCCTGAAGAGATGCGCTGTATGCCGGGAGTGCACCAGCCATATGCTTCGCCTCTTCATCAGCCAGGTGCAGCGCGCTGCGGTTCAGTTTGCCGTTAGGCAGCACCGGCAGCTTGTCCAAACGAATCAAGCGGGACGGCATCATATATTGCGGTAGACGCTCTCTTAGCCATGAACGAAGCATGGCATCCTCCTCATTGCCCATCAGGGCAGCCTCAGGCTTCAGACTGTAAAACAGAATGATTTGCAGCTGGTGCGGCTCGTTTCCTTCGGTTTTGACCACAGCTTCCCTGATCAATTCATGAGCCATCGCTGCCTGCTCAATTTCATTCATTTCAATTCGGTAACCTCGAATCTTCACCTGCTGATCCAGCCGTCCCAACAACTGAATCTCTCTATCTGGCCGAATGCAGGCGAGATCACCTGTACGATACAAACGACCACCGAGTACATTGGAATTCGCGATAAATCGCGCTTCCGTCTCTGTTGGATTGTTGAGATAGCCCCGAGATAACCCTTTACCTGCAATACACAGTTCACCATAACTTCCGTGCGGCAGCATGGCACCTTGCTCATCCACAATATAAACTTCTGTATTGGCAATCGGATTGCCGATGGTAATGCTGTCCGGGTCATGCAGTTCCTTCGTTGTTGACCAGATGGTTGTTTCCGTTGGGCCATACATATTAAAGACTCTTGCCGAACTGAGTCGCTTCAGATCAGAAAGCAGTCCCGCGGGAACCCGTTCACCTCCGGTAAGAACACACTTCAGACTGCCCAGTCCCTTGGCAAAATCGGTATTTTCAACAAATGCTTTGATACGCGACACTGTACTGAGAATATGTGTAACGCCATGTTCGCGAATGCGGAGCGAAGCCAGAACCGGATCAAGCTGCTCCTGCTCATCGGCAAGATAAAGGGAATAGCCTGTGCATAAAGGCGTCCACACTTCAAATCCAAAGATATCGAAGGAAATGGTCGTTACACTGATTACGCGGTCGGTCTCCTCTGCAAAAATGCCTCTGCTCCGGATATCCTCGACAAAATTAACCATTGCTTCATGCGTAATCATGACCCCCTTGGGTCTGCCGGTCGATCCTGAAGTGAAGATGACACAGGAAAGGTCGGAAGGCAGGACATCCACATGGGGATTGAGGGATGAACGCACGTCAACGACCATTGGATCATAGATCATCCGTACGCCGTCAAAAGCGACGGTATCCTCTTCCCCGGAAGTGCATAACACCAAGTTCATCCGGCTGTCTTCGATCATGTTCAAAATCCGCTGTTCCGGAAAAGCCGGGTCCAGAGGTACGTAAGCTGCTCCTGCTTTCAGCACGGCAAGCAGCATAATAATCAGCGCCTCATTACGCCTGGACATTATGCCTACAGGTTCATCCCTGCGGACGCCCTGATCCAGCAGCTTCCATGCCAGCGTGTTTGCCTTCTCATTCAGTTCCCTGTACGTAAGGGCAGCTCCTGAGGCAGTTAACAGCGCGACTTTGTCCGGCACAAGCTTCGCCTGCTGTTCAAACAAACTGTGCAAACCGAGCGTGTAATCATATATCAAATGCGGGCCAACAAGCGGATGCATGGCGGGTTCCCGAGAATGGGAGTTTTGCTCCAGCAGCTCGCTCACAGACAGATCCGGCTGCTGAACAACCAGTTCACACAAGCCGATGAAGTCCTCCATGAACTTTTGGATGGTTGTCCGTTCGAACACATCCAGCGAAAACTCCAAATATCCTTCCATCACTTGCTTCTCCCTGTTTTCCTGACAGGTCAGCAGCAGATCATAGGTAGACGTCCCCGTCTCCACCGGGAGAGAGCTGAAGAACAAACCGTCAAGCTCAAGTCCATGCAGCTCCATGTTCTGATAATCAAAACAAACGTCAAATATCGAATTTCGATTGAGCTCTCGCTTGGCACCCAACTGCGTCACAAGTTCATTAAACGGATACTCCTGATAAGCAAATGCGTCCAGTGTGTGCTGCTTGAGTTCGCGCAGAAAATCACTATACACACGCCCACGAGCTGGAAAGTTTCGCATGGCAAGCATATTGACGAACATCCCTACCGTCTCTCTGATCTCCTCTTGCAGCCTGCCCGCAACAGGCGCACCTACCACAATATCCTCCTGCCCCGTGTGCTGTGCAAGGAGCAGATTCCATACGCTAAGCATCACCATGTACATCGAAGATTCGGAAGAAGAAGCTAGCTTGTGCAGGCGCTCTGTCAACGAAGGGCTCAGGGTGAAATGGAGACGTTCCCCTTTCATGGTTCGCTGCGAAGGACGTGCATGATCTAACGGAAGCTGGAGGGCAGGCACCGAAGGGCCCAGATGTTCCAGCCAGAACGCCTGATGCGATTGGTAACCCTGTGAAGCAAGACGCTGCTGCTGCCATACTGCGTAATCCTTGTACTGCAGACGGGCAGCACATTCTCCGCCGAAATACAGCGTATTGAAATCACGGGTGATTATTTCGACAGATGTACCATCTGCGATGATATGGTGGATATCAAAGAACAGCAGATGCTTCCGCTCGCCAATTCGGATCAGGTCCACCCGCATAAGTGGCGTCTGCTTCAGATCAAATGGACGAATCAGTGACTGAATCAACGATGTTACCTCTTGATCGTTCGCCAATTCCTTTTGGGCATAACCCATCTCCAAACGTGCGGATGGATGAATCAACTGAACGACCTGATCCCCCCGGATCTCAAATGATGTTCTGAGAACTTCATACTGCTGCACCAGCTTCTCCAGTGCGGCTTCGACCTTCCGGGGATTCAAGTCCCCTTCAATGATGGTTGCAGATGGCAAGTTGTAAGCTGTACTGCCTGGATTAAGCATGGCCTGAGTATACATACGCATCTGTGCGGGAGAGATCGGGTAAGCCTCCATCTTAGCCGCAGGATGAATCGTTTGCTGACCTTGCAGATTCAAGTCCGGTTTTGCCAATTCATAGAGATGCTCAGCTAACTGAACAGGTGTAGAATAGTTGAATACATCGGCAACCTCAGGTTGAATACCTGTATATGAGCGGATGGACGCCGACAGGCTGACGGCTTTGAGGGAATCGCCTCCAACCGCGAAGAAGTTAACGTCTTCTTCCAGATCCTCTATGCCAAAGATCGTTCGATATGCCTCAAGCACTACCTGCTTTAACTGGTCTGGCCCACCATTATAGACTTCCCCTGCTCCTGCCAGTGGCGCTGAACGCCCTGCCTGTTTCCGTTCCGAAACCATCCGTTCGTTTCTGTTTCCTATTCGATCAGATATCGATGTCTCCGAAAGTGAAACACCCACAGGATAGAATTGCTTTTGGAATACATATGTCGGCAATGAGCATTTTCGGCGTATCATCTCGCCCTTGAGCACCTTCCAGTTCAGCTCAATACCTTCGCACCATAATTCGGCGAGTCTTCGACTTACATAAACATGGTCTTGCTCTGATTCCTTCACGTGACGCAGCATGTTCAGCACGGTCTGAGAATCACGTGACCGTGTATGCTGTCGGACAAAGGAACTCAACGTTCGCCCTGCTCCAATCTCAATCAACACGGCACGATCATCCTTCAACACTTCAGCCAGATTCGCTTCAAACAATACCGGTTGTAATATGTGCCGGGACCAATAGTCAGGACTCGTAATTTCATCAGAACGGGCCCATGTCCCACTCGTATTGGATAACAACGGGATCGCTGGTTCATGAAGCGAGTGCTCTGCCAGATAACGTCCAAACTCGGTGGCTGCGTGATCCATCATTGGGGTATGAAACGCGTGAGAAGTTTTGACACGAACACATTTCCAGCCCTGTCTTTCTGCCTTGGCTTCCATTCTTGCAATAGATGCTGCCGTTCCGCCCACCACACAGGAGCCTGTCGTATTAACAAGGGCCAGCCAAACATCTTCGTCTGGTTCCAGTTGTAACTTCACCCGTTCTGCATCCGCCATAATGGCGAGCATGACACCTGGCTGCTGCTGCTGCATCAAACGTCCGCGGAGACGTACCATCTGAACGGCGTCTTGCAGCTCGAATACTCCGGCTACAGCTGCTGCAGCCAATTCTCCAATGCTGTGCCCAATCATGCCATCCGGACGGATACCCAGATCCAGCAGTGATTTGGCCATGGCATAACCGGTCATAAACAACGCAAACTGGCTGTACTCCGTCTGGTTGATTCGTTCAGGCTGCTGATCGCCATATACAACGGACAGCATATCTTCCCGTTCCTCCGCAGGAAGCAGATCAAGAATCTCCTGAATATAACTTCTGAACAGGGGAGCTATGCCGGACTGTTCCGCAGATTTGTACAATTCTGCCCCCATGCCCTGATACTGACTGCCCTGGCCTGGGAACATAAAGAATACAGGACGGCTGCCTTGTGGCGATTGATGAACCACACGTGCTTTCTGAAGCTGCTGTAGCAACTTTTCAGGATGGTCCCTCCATGTCTTGTCCACAACCAACGCCTTGCGATATGCAAAAACAGATCGACCTGTCTGGAGAGTCCAGGCTGCGTTAGAAACCGATGTTTGCGGCTGCTCCAGTAGATGCTCCATGATCCGTTCAGCCGTGCGATTCAGCGAGTGCTCTGTTTTAGCTGAAAAAAGCAATAGATTAACATCATCATCCGGACTGCAATTCTCCATCTCGGGTGCCTCCTCCAATACCATGTGAGCGTTCGTGCCCCCCACACCAAATGAATTGATTCCTGCCCGCAGAAGCCCGTCGTGGGCCTGTTTCCAATTCACCCCGTGTGCATTGATTTTGAAAGGTGTATTTGAAAAATCAATCTTGGGGTTTGGCTTCTCGTAATTGACTGTTCCCGGAATATACCCTTGTCCCAGGCTAAGCGCGACTTTAATCAAACCTACAACTCCAGCCGCTGTATCCATGTGCCCTACATTGCCCTTGACCGAGCCAAGATAACAGAATTGCTTCTGATCCGAAGCAAATGCACGAGTTAACGAATTCACCTCGATTGGATCACCGAGCAGCGTTCCTGTACCGTGGGCTTCGATATAACTCACCGTTTCCGGGTCCACTCCGGCTACCTTGTAAGCATCCTGAATCACTTCGGTTTGGCCGCTCACGCTTGGAGCAAGAAAACTGAGTTTCTCCTGCCCGTCATTGTTAATGGCTGATCCCTTGATCACGCCGTAAATATGATCTCCGTCGTGCAGCGCATCGCTCACCCGCTTCAGCACCACGATTCCCATGCCATTGGAGAAAACCGTTCCGCTGGCATCTGCATCGAATGGGCGACAGTGACCGTCGGCTGAAAACATCATGCCATCCTCGTACAGGTAGCCCCCTTCATTCGGAAGCTCCACCGTAATTCCACCAGCTACAGCCACATCGCATTCCCCAACAATGAGCGATTGGCACGCCAGATGAGGAGTAACCAGTGAAGTGGAGCATCCCGTCAGTGCGGTATAGGCCGGACCTTTCAGATTAAGCTTGTACGCCATTCGGGTCGCGAGAAAATGATTGGTGCTGAGCGTAAAAGCTTCGTACTTGCTGCTATAGTTTGCATCGTTATAGAGCACCTGACGATACCATTCAAAATCATCGGAACCGCCCAGGAAAACGCCCACTTTCCCTGCCTCATCCGGTTTGCAGCCAGCATCCTCCAGTGCTTCCCATATTCCCTGATAAAGGAGTCTGAACTGCGGTGACATCATCTTGGCTTCCCCTGGTGTGTAGTCAAAAAAGCCGGCGTCAAACTCATCAATACCGTTCGCACGGCCTTTGGCCTTGACGTATCGGGGAGAACGTAGCAATGTTTCATCCACGCCAAGCTCTCTCAATTCCTCGTCACTATAAAAATGAATACTCTCGCGCCGTTCAACCAGATTGCTCCAGAACTCCCGTATGTCCTCCGCGCCCGGCACATTCACGGCCATACCCACGATAGCAATGTCTTCCCGCTGGATGCCTGCCCTGCGTTGAAACATCTTCTCCCGTTCAGAAGGCAGTGTGTAGACTTCTTCAGCCTGTTCCTGAGCTGCAAATTGACGCAGTGTTGGACATTCAAAAAAGCGGGGAACGGGGAACTCCACATCTGTATAATGCTTGAGCTTATTGTGAGCCTGAATAACGGAAAATGAATTGCCACCCAAATCGAAGAAATGATCATCCCTGCCTACTTTTTCAACGCCCAGCACCTGGGACCATACCGCAGCCACAATCTTCTCAAGTTCAGTGACCGGAGCGGCATAAATCGTACTGGAAGCGTGGGTATGTGTCATATCCGCCATAAGCGCATTCCGGTCAATCTTCCCACTGCTATTCAGCGGAAATTCAGACTTATGTATAAATACGGATGGAATCATATACGCCGGCAGGGAATTGGATAAATGCTCTCTTAACTGGGATGCAGGGAGTTCCTGCTCTGACAGATAATACGCACATAGCAAGCCCGGTCTGCCCTCAAACGATTTCATGACCACAACGCTCTGAATAATTCCCGGATAGGATGACAGGCCATTCTCAATTTCTCCCGTCTCCAGTCTGGCTCCCTGAAATTTGACCTGAAAATCAATGCGACCCAGATATTCGATTGTTCCGCTGGGGAGCGAACGAACCAGATCACCAGTACGGTACATATACCTGAAATACTCCGGGTCTTGCCCTTCTTCATAAAAAGGATTGAGGACAAATTTCTCATGAGTCATCTGTTCCAGATTAAGATACCCACGGGCAAGTCCTACGCCGCTTAGGCACAGCTCCCCGGGAATACCGACAGGCTGAAGGCTGTTATCACTGCCAACGACATACCATCTTGACTCATTAAGCGGGAAGCCGATCGGTACATTACCTGGGCCTTCATAGTTGCTTAATGCATAATGCGATACCCAGATGGTGCACTCTGTCGGGCCGTATACATTTTCCAGACTTGCCCGTATACCCAGCTTGTCGTATTTCTGAATTATGTCCGGTGTAACAGCCTCTCCGCCAACAAAGACCCATTTCAACGTTTCAAGTGGCGATAGGTCTGAACGCAGTTCCATCGTTTCCAGAAAAAGACGGAACAGGGTAGGGACAAAATTGATATGGGTTACCTGATGTGCCGCAACGGTGGACGCAATACGGGAAGGATCTTTTTCTGCTCCAGGCTCAAGGATACTTAAGGCACCTTCTCCCATAAACCAGCCGAACAGTTCCGTCGCGGAAACATCAAAGGTATAAGCCGTTTTCAGCAAATACACATCATTGGCCTGTACCGGAAAGCGCCGCTCCAGATCAAGCAGAGTGTTTACTACGCTGTGATTCTCGATCATAACTCCCTTCGGTTTGCCTGTTGATCCCGAGGTGTACATGATGTAGGCAAGACTATGCGGGTTGAGTTCATGTCCGGGATTGGAGCAATCTCCTGTGTAGGCATGACCATCTGCCGTGTATATAAAATGTACATCGAGCAGTTTGTCCTCTTCTTCAGGCTGGATGGCCAGCACGATCGATATGCTTGCATCCGCTACAATATAGCTCTTTCTGGAGAAGGGATAGGCCGGGTCCACAGGGACAAAAGCACATCCTGCTTTTAACACAGCGAGCAAGGCAATCACCAGATCTGAGCTGCGGGGCATTTGAACGCCGACTGCTTCGTTATCCCTGCTCTTTCGCGCCATGATCTGATTGGCCAGTTGATTGGCTTTGGCATTGACCTCCGCATACGTCTGATGTTGGCTGCCTTCCAGCAGAGCAACGCGATCCGGAAATCGTGCAACTTTCTCATGGAATACATCGATAATATGTTGCGGGATGTACGGGAAATAAGCAGTTTGATTGAGCTCGTGAAGCAGGGTCTCTCTTTCCTCCTGCATCAGCAGACTGAACTCACGGATGGACTTCTCAGGAGAGGCTGCCAGCTGTTCAAGCAAATAGAGGAACCGTTGCCCCATACGATTCATGGAATCGGCATGGAAGAGATTTGATTTATATTGAAGCTTCAATTGTGTACCTTGAGGTGAGCGATACAGGATTACCATCAGATCACCAGGAAAAGTAACCTGGTCCTGTTCCAACATATGCGTTCCAAAAGCATCTTCTTCTTCGTAGGAATCATAGACAAAGGAGATATCAAACAACGATGGTGATCCAGGCCGAGCCTGTAACATACTGTCCCTGACGATGAGGTTGTTCGGGTAACCGATATGTCTATAAGTCTCCATCCAGGTTGCGGCTACTTGTTGCAGCAGAGGTGTTAGCGTGGATTCGGGGTCAAGGTGAAATCGCATAGGCAGCATATGGACAAAACAACCGATCGTTTCTTCCAAATCCATCCCTGGCCGATGTGAATACGGGGAAGAAAACGTAATATCCTGTGTACCCGCATATTTATTCATGAGGATTGCAAAGGCGCCCATAAAAAACATAAATACGGTTACTTCGTTGTCTTTGGATACTTGCGTAATATCCGTCATCAGCGATTCCGAAATGTCAAAACGCAATTCATAGCCCAGTCCCTCTTGCGAAGCGCCTGCCGGATAATCATGCTGTAACGCCAGGGGCTCTGCCCCATTCATCTGGCTCATCCAGTAAGCCTGTTCCCGGTTGTACTGGTTGTCTTGCAGTTTCTGATTTTCAGCTTCAACGTAGGAGATGAATCCCTCATCCTGTTTTACGTCCACGGGCTGTTCCAGCAGAAGGCATGAGTACAGATGAATCAGTTTGTTTTTAAATAGTTCAAGCGAAATCCCGTCACAGATCAGATGATGGATACACATGGTCAGGATATGCCGATTTGCGTCCATCTGAATAACCATCATGCGGAACAGAGGTCCTTCCTCCAAAGAAAAAGGAGTTCCGATGCATTCCTCGATCCATGCCTTTAACTGCTTTTCCTTCAGATCCTCTTGCTTCTCGTCGCTCAGATCCCGGAAAACAAACTCAGGATCCATATCTTCATGAACAGTCAGCACCGGTACATCACGTTGTATCTCAATCCGGGCACGCAGCACCACTTGTTCATACATGAGCAATTCGATAGCCCGATGAAACATATCTAATTTCAATGGTTTAATTTGTATCGAAGCGGAGATGTTATACGAAGCAGGGTCGTTCATTTGGCAATCGAAATAGATTCCTTTTTGCGTTTCAGAGAGTTCAACGGTTTTTCGGTTCATCGTGACCACACCTCGTTCGTTAGTTGAGATTTAGCTCATTTAAAGCAAAAATCCAGTAACAGCTTAGTGCATTACCCAAATTCCGCCAGCCCAAATGGAGAGAACTGTGATAAAGGTCTGATACACCACATCCATAATCAGATTACCGATGCTGTCTCCATCTGCCTTGCGGTTTTTAATCATGACATAAGTATGTGACCAAAGACCACTTAAACCGTATATGTACATCGTTACCAGCACGCCTACCCAAAAATTCCCTTGAAACCAGATCGCCATAATTCCCATTACACCCAACCCGACCTGAGAAAAACCATACTTGACCTGAAATGGTCCGCCAGGCCATCCCAGCATTTTGGCAGTCTGATCGGCTCTGGCTATGTTGACGACGTAACCAATAACTCCAACCAGTCCAAAGGTGACCACAAATTGATGAAGCAGCAGTACTCTACTAATCTCGCTCATTTCCCCGGGAAAACCTAGCAAGTAGAGATGAACTCCCCCTGAGATTAGACCTAGCAACCATAGTACCAAAAACCACATTCTTGCCCACTCCCGCCGTTTTGTTATTTTGGAATCATTTGTAACTTCATGTACAATCTTGTAGTTACACACATTATATAATCTCTTTTACATTTGTCAATTCGTACATATTTTTCTATTTTGTCGAAGTATTTGTCAGTTTCGTTCCCATATGCGCAAAAAATATTTCCATATAGTTCTGTGAAACTTCAAAAAAATAGGACTTTAACACTGAATTTACATATTCTATCATGAATCCTACTTTTTTTTTTACGCTACGAAAGAACTACAACTCATTTATTTGAAACATATGATAGGTTAAGAGCATAGCTAAAAAGAGCAGGATACCGAAGTACCTGCCCTTAATGTATATTTCCTATCTTTTACCGCTTGCTTAAAGAAACTTCTCAGTTCATCCTTTATTTGTTAAGTTCATTCACTGATTTCTGTTATGGAAAAAATGATAGCTAAATCAGTTCCTGCTTCCGCTTCAAATACACATACAACACCACTCCAGATGCCGCACAGATCACAGCGCATAAGCCGATGAATCCGTACCCTGCTTGAAGTCCGCGCAATAACCCAAGCTGAGTGGTTGGACCATACGCATTCTTCACGCCTTCAATTACCCAACCAATTACATAGTTACCGATGACACTACCAATCCCCATCAGGGTAACTGTGAACGTAATCGCAGTGTCACTGCCGTTTGGATATCTGCGTGCGATAAATGCCATGACTGTTGGATAGATCATCGCAATACCCGCTCCTGATACGGCAAAGAAGAATGCCAGCCCCTCTCCGCCTGCAATGGCGACAAACGTACATACCGCCGAAAAAGCAGAGAACAGAATCAACGACAATACAAATCCGATCCGGTCCGTAAGCGGCCCTAGCAGTAGGCGTCCCAACGAGAAGCTGAGGAAGAACGCAGACAGCAGCCCAGATGCTTTGACCGTGTCCCACGTGTAGGCTTTCTCCAGGAAATTAACCAGCCAACCCCCAACCGCCAGTTCGGATACCACGCCAAAAGAAAGAATAAGCACCATCAGCCAGATGGCTGGATCACGTGTTAACGTCTTGAGTGAAGTCCGATCTTCATGAGGAAGATCATCCCCCGGAAATTTGCTGCGCAGCGCCGCAATAATTGGCAGCAGACAGAGCGACAACATCACCAGATACATACCGCGCCAGTCCAGTTCGTGACCAAACACATGCAATGACATCACACCTGTCGCCAGCAAAGGCGCTACCGTTGAACTCAGCCCATAGAAGAAATGGGACAGGTTCATCATCGTACCTGTGTTTTTCACAAAAATCCGTGCACCCAGAATCGCCAAAGCAATCTCCAGCATGCCGTTACCGATGTACATGAAGAAGTACGATGAAGCAAAGAGTGGATAGTTATGAGACATGTAAATGAACACACCCGAGAGTATCATCGATGCAAATGATATGATGCTAACCGCTTTGATGCCCCATTTGCGTACCAGGATAGCCGTGAAGGAGCAGGCGATCAGATACCCTAGTGCATTCAGGGACAATAACGTCCCGAGCTGTTTCTCATCCAGATTGAAGTCGAATTGAATGCGCGGAATGGCCGGCCCCTTAATATTTTCCGATATACCAAATACGATAAATCCCAAAAAAATCGTTGCCAGTTGCATGGCATACAGTTTGTTGAACTTTTTCTTGTTTCCTTCTGTACCTGCTTGCTGATTCAAAATAAGTTCCTCCATTGTGTTCAGAAAAATGGTTACACTTCATAACTACGATTGCAGTACCATCTTCCGACCGCTGTTATCCCCAGATTTTTCTGATCCCCTTTCCTAAAGGGAAAATCCGGTGATAAAGGCGTTCTTCAGATTGGTTCTGCCCTCTCCGTTCTCGTGTAAAAAATTTTGCTTAACTTCACTTCATAATAAGTAATTCCTACCACTGCTTCTCAACTACCTGGATACGGTAGGTCAGACTTTCCAGCGTAACAGCGACCAGCCCCGTAACATATTCGCGCCGAGTGTCTCTTTGGATGATCAACCCCGGCATATGCTCCTGTGGGATCATGTCCAGACAACCTTGCGTCAGGCCATCCCGCATAGCTGGATCCATCGTATCGCCTGTAACCACAATCGTAGCCGGGTTAATGATCGCGATGATCGATACAAGCGTCTGTACTACCAGTTCCTGCAACCCATCTGGCGTATTCAACATTCGTAGCTGCTCTTCCCGTGACACACCAAAAGGTAAGAAAGACACCTCACCCCCAAATTGCGTGTTCCCGGTCAGCGGACGACCATCAATAATAAAGCCCGCACCCGGAAAATGATTCTCCGGAAACGTCACCACAGCAAAGTTCTTCTCTTCCTCAAATTGCTGCTGGTTGTACAGTCCGTAGACCGTCAGGTTCATGTCGTTGCCAATGACTACTTCAACATCATCGTACTGCTCCTTGAGCCTTGGCCCCAGAGGTTGACCCGCCAGCTCCGACACATCGCAAATGCCAATCACACCGTTGTGTGCCACACCAGGTATCCCAATACCAATCGCCTGCACATTGTGGTGTTGTTCGATCAGGTTTGCAATTAGATCCTCTACCACCATGACATTAATCTCATCCAAAAAGAGTGTCTGTTCGTCCGCCATCTCTCCGTTCAGATTGGCATATGTATGTGTGATCGAGTGAATGCCGCCCTCCGTTCTAATAATCAGGCACAGCACACTTGCATAGTCCGCATTGAATTGATACCGACTCGCCGGTCTCCCCCCGCTTGATTCGTCTGGACCCAGATCGATAATCTCACCTGTCTGAAGCAACTCGTTCAGAATCGTGCCGCATGTCGCCACGCTGAGTTTGGTCAGGTTCGCAATTGAAGCCTTCGTGCCTACGCCCATAGATCGAAGTGTGTTCTTCACCAATTCAACGTTAATGCGCTTCACCTGTTGGGTATTGTGTGATGTGGGTAACATGGTTAGTTGTATGCCTCCTTTCGTTCATTTCGAACCATTCAATGAAAGTTTTTAAAAGTATTTTAATAATTGAAGTGTAGGGGGATTTGGGAGGAAAGTCAATGCTAAATTGAGAGAAAAAATCGTTTGGATGGAAAGGCAAAAAGACAGTTCAAGATCATCTTGTGTGATCCTGCACTGTCCTTTGGTTAAGGTGGTTTTATGTAGAATGACTCATTTGATTTGCCAAGATGCTCTTCTCCAGTCGGACTTCAAATAGCTTTCGGTTCAGATCCTGTTCCATGGAATGAAGGTGATATGCAGCTTGTTTCACGGTATCCATCTCTAGCACACCTGCCTGTTTTGCGATGATATCCATGGCGTCCAGGATGAGTTTGTTGCATGTGACTAGTTGATCGACGTAATCCTCTTCCTGTTGGACAAGTTGTGCGTACTGCAAAGCGAGGTCTTCGCTGTTGGTACTTGTCATGTCACCACTCCTAAAATTGGTACGCATAAGAGTACCAGATATACAAAAAGTATATGGTACGCTCATGCGTAACGTCAAGACCATATGGAAAATTTAGGAGTGATTTAGCATGGCAAAGAAAGTCGTTGTTAATATTCATAAACTCACGGAAAAACATAATATCTCACTGCGCGAACTGGCACGATTGTCTGATATCCGACACGCTGCGTTAAGTGAGTTGCAGTCTGGGAAGCGAGAGAATATCAACTTTGCTCATATTGAGCGGATTGCAGAAGCATTGGATATTGATGATATAAGGGAGATAATAAGCCTTGAATAATAGGGTAATTTAAAAATCAATTATTCTCTCTAACGACAAAATTAATCAATGTCCTTATGGCATCTATATAATCACCATCGTTAACTCTAAGCCCAATTACTTTGATATTCTTTTTATTTAATTCTCGAATCTCTTGTAAACTAGGGTTGAACAATACAAGATAATGATGCGTTTTTAAAATATTCACTAAAGTGTCGTATATATCATTGAAGAATTTATCTTTAAAAGAAAACCCTATAAAAAGCAATGATTTATTCCCTAAAATTGCGGCTAACTGTACAAGTATTCCTTTTTTGCTATAAAGTTTTGAATAATCTTTTTTTGTAACTACCATACTTGACTTTCTGTTTATATGACCATGTAAATGAATAACTTTATTGCCCGTAGTAGACATGTTTCTCAAATTCCCAATTTCATCCATGCAAACTGGTGTATTATAGCCATCCTCACTAGTTAGATAATGCTCAAAAATAAGATCATAATTTGTTGATATATAATAGTGAGAGTTCAATTTTATTAAATCAGAAATATTATGTTCGTCATCAGCAATATTCATATTAGCTTGTGATATAACTTGTACAATTTCGTCCTTTAATTGATCTTCGTTTGAAATATTAACGGATTTATCCAGTAATAAATCAAACGCCTCAAAATATGAACCTTCAGAGATAAGTTCATTATAATATTTTTTATGGAATTCCTCAGAAAGAAACTCCTCTAGCCCACGTAAAAGCCCCTCCCAATTAGGCATATTAAAAGGCATTGAGATTCCTGATCCCAGGAAAGGAACCACACTATCTATTTCGTTAACTAGATTATCATAATTACGATAAAGTTCCGGCATGAAATATTTGTTCTCTTTAAGAATGGAATTATATTTGAGTATCTCATTATAAGTTATTCTTGAGAATTTATATGTTCTAGTTACATCATGATATTGAATGGATTCATGAAGCAACTCTCCACAATATTTACAATTATGAGATAGACTCTCTGTTTCTTCATCCAAATCGTTACAAGAATATGAAAAGGAAACCTGTAACAGCCCCTCTGAATAAAGTTTTTCACATAATAATACACCGACATTAGATACTTCTTTTTTTATATCATCGTCATTAAAGGGGTTTGTTCCAAATTCATCAATTATCTTGTTAAGACAAGTAAGCACATCCTCAGAACTCTCATCACTTTCTGTACTAACGATATTTATTAACGTTTCTAATGACATGGTGTAAAATCTCCTTATTGTGATGTCTCGTAGCAATCAAAGTGACTTTTAAACAAGTTTTATTAGATTCTATAGCAGTTTGTATAGCATCATCGTCTGACTCATCTTTTAAATCGTAAAACCATGCCATTGACCATTTATTTAATTTTCTTGTACTCTCAAAGTCAGTTAATAAACTATACAGAGTATCTGAACTAGCAATCGGTTTTTTTACGGTAGAGGTTCCAGTAGAACTCCTATTAGTTCTAGAATTCTTGTAATTTATCCTCAATGGATACCCTAATAAAGACAACTCTCTAGCTTTAAGTCTTAATGAATTTTCATCCATGTTGGTACTCACATAAACACCAAGCAATAGTGCTTCCATCTTTCTTTCTAAGGCTCTAATTTCATTCGTTGTAGGTTTTTCACCTAATTCCGCTATTTTTTTTATTAGTTGTTTCACTTTTTTACCAATTAATACATTCATATTATCAAAAACCAGTTTCTTTGGCTCTTCTACTAATTGATCAAAAAGTGACTTACAAAAATTATACATTCCTTTCTGATCTTTATCAGAAGAAGTTGGCATAATTGAGATGTTAAGTAATTCAGAAACTTTATCCTTAAGGAATCTATGATAATTAGAAATTGAATAACTGGACTCGTCTTCAATCTCATCTTCTTTTTCCCCATTTTGTGTTAATCCAACAGGATTCTTTGTATATATTGTAAATGTTCCTTCCTCGAAATTTATTTCAACTGCTCCTAATAAAAACTCACTCTTATCGCTATTTTTCTTAAAAACATTTCTCCCTAATAAGAACCTGGCAGAAATTACATTTTCCCCTTTGCAATCATAATCGTAACCTGCTATGAAATTTGCACCAGATTTAGAAACATTAATAGAATCCATTAAATAAAAACCTTCTCTAGATAGATACTTATGTATGGAATTTGATAAATTAGTTTTAAACTCATCAATTAATAAGGAGACTCTTTTTAGAAAGAATTGTTTTGTGAATGCAGACGTGCTCATTTTATATAGATAAATATTAGTCAAACGGCCATAAACAATGTGTTCAAAAAAAAGTTCTTTTATATTTACTAGCGTTATAGGATCGTTACCGTAAGTGTTCAATAAATTAGAATAGTAATCAGTGAAATTATCCTCAATGCCTTTGTGCCCTGTACTTTCCTCTATAACAGATCTAAAAATTTTGAAGTTTGTATATTCCAAGAATTTGATTCCATCATAATAGTACTCATTCTCAATGGCGTCCACGATCTTCACCTCTTCTAATTAGAAATATCACAACCGTATAGACTTCACTTAAGTTATTGTTGTAGTAAGTCTATATAAATATCTTAAATTCAAAGTGAGATATATACAAGTGGAACAGCATAACATTTAAAAAAGTATAACGAATTAAGTACTAAGCAGTAATAAGAAGTATATAAGTATGTGTTAGCTGATTAAATTTCTCTGATAAATTTGTAGTTTCAGTCAAATTAAAATCTTTTCTCACCCTCATTGACACCCCCCTCAAAAAGGTCTACTCTAATAACGAATCAACCATTCACTATTAAGGAGTCGTTCCCGATGGTGCAAGCCAAGAAAGACGAAGTCAGGAAAGAGATTGAATACGCGGCACTCAAGGTCTTTTTTGAAAAAGGCTATGTCGATGCCAAGATGAGCGATATCGCGGATGAGATCAATATTTCCGTGGGCAATATCTATACTTATTTTAAGAACAAGAAAGAACTTTTTTACGCCGTCGTGCCGCCGGATCTGGTGGATTATCTGAAAAATGTACTGGTGGAGACGATTCACTTTGATAACCAGACCTTGTTCGAGGAAACGGATAGCGAGCGAAAGTCGGCGCTGTTGCAGGAACAGGTGGACGTATTACGGAAATACCGGAATCAGATTGTCATCATCTTCGAAAAGAATAAAGGCACCATCTACACCAACGCCAAGAACGAGCTTGTTGAGCTGATGATCGAAACCAAGAAGGCCTATCTTAAGAACCAATATAAACGGTATGAGATTGGCACCGAGGAGAATTTGATCTTGCTGAACATTCTCGCGCACAACGTGATCGACATGAACTTAGATCTATTGAAGCGGGATATGAGTGAGGACAGCCGGAAGCAAATTTTCGAAGCGTTGTATGTATACAGACTGTACGGAATGAAGAGTCTCAACGAATAACGCTCCATATCATCATTTATGCCGGGTAGACAAAGCGTGCAGATCAGATCAAATTCACTTGGTTTGCACGCAAAAAAAACTTCATCATAGATCTGCCTATTTTTTTAACCTAAAAATGAATTAATTATTCATTATTGAAACAGGTACCTTCGTTACCCTAACCACTCACCACATCCACATTCTAAGGAGGAACACACATGAAAACCGCTTACGCATTAAAAAATGTCAATCTGATCCACGGCGACTCAAGCCGCAATCTTCAAAAAAACGTGACCATTCTCGTCAATGAGCAAGGTTTCATTCAGGATATCGGCCGAGATCATGAGTTGCATATCCCTTCTCACTACACAACAATTGACCTCTCAGGCAAATACGTAATGCCTGGATTGATTAACGCCCACGTACACCTCTTTGCAGATGGTAAACCATTCAGTCTTTCGGTCAGTGAAGGTTTGTTGCAGTTTGCCTATGATCGGATATTGAACACGAAGTTCGGCAGAAACGTTTTGAAAAAACGCATGAAACGCAACGCGCTGACCGCACTCCATGCGGGTGTAACGACGATGCGCAGTGTAGGGGAATTCTTTTACACGGACGTCCAGCTGCGGGATGAGATTAATAACGGCGACTTTGTCGGCCCTAACCTGCTTGTCTCCGGGTTTTTCCTAAGTGTAACGGGCGGACATGGTGCTCCATTCCTCGCTCTGGTGGGCGACTCTCCGTGGGAAGCACGAAAAAATGTACGGATCAATGTGAAACATGGCGTGGATCTGATCAAAATCTGTGTGACGGGAGGCGTGACGGATGCGAAAATGGTTGGCGAAGCTGGTCGTTTACAGATGACAGTGGAGGAAGTTGCGGCGATCTGTGATGAAGCGCATAAGATTGGTTTGCGGGTGGCAGCGCATGTGGAGAGCACGGAAGGTGTGCGCGTTGCGTTACAAGGTGGCGTCGATACCATTGAGCATGGTTCGGAGATGGACGACGAAATCATTCATTTGTACAAAAATAATCCCAATGCCCTGCATGGCTACACCGCACTCATCCCCACCCTGCAAGCCGCCTATCCATCCGCCTCACTGGATACCAGCGTAACGAAGGTAAGTGCAACGGTAAAAGAGAATTCCAGACTCGTCTACGATTCCATGCTCAAAGGTGTGAAGCAAGCGATCGAAAACGACATCACCGTTGGTATAGGCACTGATGCCGCCATGCCTTACGTGACTCACTATGATATGTGGAGAGAGATGGACCACTACATGAGACAGGCCAACCTGAACAACAAACAGGTCATCGACATGGTTACTCGAACTAATGCGAAGATCTTAGGCGTTGACGATGTTACAGGAACGGTGGATATCGGAAAACATGCTGATCTGATTGTCATGGAGCAAAATCCGCTGGAACATATTGAGGCCTTGTCGGATATCTCTATGGTCATGGTCAAAGGAAATCTAATTCAAACACCATCTGTCACAAGAATCAAAGAAGTCGACGATGTTCTAAACTCAGTTTGGTGAATTCAGGAGTGAAATCATGCTTGGTATATTGATCAATTGTTTTTCCATTATATGCAGGAGTACCCTTGGGGCCATCTCCAAATGGATACTCACTTCAATTAAATAAACTTTGTCATTTGATTCAAATACCTGAGGAATTGTCTGAAGGCGGAAGTTTTTCCACGGGGCTTCATCTATAAATAAAGCAAGTGCTTCTTTGGCCATCATCAATGCCTCTTCTATGGAATCCCCCCAGGTAAGGCAACCCGGCGGATCGGGGTACGAAACATTAATTCCGTCGTCAGCAAAATTAAAAATCGCATAGTATTGGTAGGTTCGAATCATATGAGGACATCTCCTTTATTTTGTTTGTGGGACCTGCGCACTTGAACCCCATCCGTATACGTGCAGACGTTCCTTTCATCACTGGATTATTATCATAATGTACAAGTACAGGTAAAGCACCGCTTTTTGCTTTCAGTTACCGCTTGGGTCCCCCACCTAAACATACAGCAAAAAGTCTTTCAGATCATATCCGAAAGACTTGTTTGTGCCACCTTATTTATTTATATCGCTAATCCCACTCAAGATATAACCCTTGCCTCAATCCACTTTCTCCATCCGCCCGAGTCACTGATGTTCTCGGCACCTTCCGCAGCATAGGCCTCACAGACAAATCCGCTCACGCTTCTGCCATCGATCAACTCTACCTTACCGATGCCCAGCGGGGCGGGGATCGACGCGGTGAAGGCTCCAAACGAAGCGCGCGGCATATCCCACAGCTCCACTTCAATGGATGAGCCGCCTGTTACTGTGCGCACAAGACCAGGCTTGGCTGGCGTGGTGGGCAGTACATACATCTCATACACAGGGGCCGTCAGCGACTCTTCCCGGAATACAGCACCGAGTCCAGTCATCTGGGGTTCCAGTGGCATTCCGCGCAGGTGAAGTCCGCACACGGCAACCGTAATGACATCTTCCTGCTGAAGCAGAAGTTCAGATGCCACGATGATATTCGCTTCTTCTTCCGGACGGGCAAACAGTGTTATGCCAAAAGGAAGCCCTTCCTCTGCCCAGCCTGCGGGAATCGCCACAGCACTCAGATCAAGCAGATTGCAATGGTTGGTGTACAACCCCATCTTGCTATTTGTTTCGATTGGATTCGTGATCACCTGCTCGCGGGTCCAGGTTCCCCCGCATGTCGGCAGAATCAGCACGGCATCCTCCAGCAAAGTCGCGGTGTGCCGCCGAATCTCTGCCAAGCGATGCTGAGCCTTGAACAAGGCTGAAGCGGTAAAGGCTTCTTTTTTCCCAGACTCCAGTACCGTCTTCGTAACCGGAAAGACCGCTTCCCCATGCGCCTCCACATATTCATCCAGATCAGACCAGCGCTCCGCAACCAAAGGACCTTCGTATAGAAGTGCCGCCGCTTCCTGAAGCATGGTAATATCGACCTCTTTCACAGCTACGCCGGATGCTAGAATAGCTTCTTTCTTCCGGTTCCATGCCTCTTCATACGCTATAGCATAAGGGCCATAGAATTCGAGTGCATTGGACGGCAGCAAAAAGGTACGCGGCATCTGCCCTCGACTCAGCGGGCGATGCACAGAATACGGATCTTGCACATCCACACCCCGCACCACCTCGTCTACGCGCTGTGTATCGGCCAGTTCATGAGCGAATACAGTGACGCAATCGATGCTGCGACAAGCGGGAATGACCCCGGCCGAAGACCATGCACCCACCGCCGGCTTATATCCAACAAGATTATTCAGCGCTGCTGGCACACGTCCTGATCCGGCGGTATCCGTTCCGAGAGCAAACGCCGCCTGACCAGATGCTACCGCTATGGCCGACCCCGAACTGGAGCCACCGCTGATCAGCTCGGGACGAAGCGCATTATGCGTATCGCCATACGGACTTCGTGTGCCCACAAGTCCGGTGGCGAACTGATCCAGATTGCATTTCCCCACCGGAATGGCACCGGCAGCAATAAGTCGTTCTACCACGGTCGCATGGCGATCCGGGACATAAGCGTAGTCAGGACAAGCCGCCGTAACCGGCCAACTGGCTACCTCGATATTGTCTTTGATGGCAAACGGAATGCCCCATAACGGGCAATCCTCCGGTTTCATCTGCGCCAGTCGATCCAGGAACGGCTGTATCCGTTCAAGGGTCGGAGGCAGAATCCAGATGTTACGATCCCGGGCATGCTCTGCCCGCTGGATAACGGCCTCGATCACATCCTGAGGGGTGAAGTGGCGATAGCGATAAGCCTTTTGCAAGTTAGCTACGGTTAATTGCCCTGGTACAGATGATTGGCTCATGACGCGTTCACCTCTTCTACAGGATATATAGCTGCAATGCAGTCCCCGGCACGAACCTGATCCCCCGATGAGACATAGATGGAAGCGACAATTCCGTCATACGGTGCCTTTTGCGGGAACTCCATTTTCATACTTTCTTCTATTATAATGTCTTCGCCTTGGAGTACCTTCTGACCCACTTCCACAAGCACCTTCCATACACTGCCGGACATCGAACTGTTCACTTCCAGACTTCCTTCGGGCAAAGCCTCTTGCTCCGCCGCACTCGCACCTTCCAGTTCGGACACATGTTCTGCGATGCCAAGCTCCTTCCAGTACTCTCGCTCCTGCTGGAATGCAGCCTGCTGTGAATCCCGGAAACGTGCGGAAGGTTCCTGAATCTCTTCCAGCCAGCTAAGATATTCGCCCAGATTGAACGTCGTCTCTTCCACATCAACCACCATCTGCCCACGCGGGAAATCCTCTCTCATCTGCAACAATTCCTCCTGGGATACCGGATAGAACTGAATCTGATCGAAGAAACGCAGCAACCACGGTTTGCCCTCCTGGAAGTTGGCTGTCTCCCTGAATTTGTTCCACATCTGGATCGTACGACCGACAAACTGGTATCCACCGGGTCCCTCCATGCCATAGATGCACAGATACGCGCCGCCAATGCCAACCGCATTCTCCGGCGTCCATGTGCGTGCTGGATTATATTTGGTCGTCACCAGACGATGACGCGGATCAAGCGGTACAGCTACTGGCGCTCCGAGATATACGTCACCCAGTCCCATCACCAGATAGGATGCGTTAAATACCACCTCAGCGACTTCTTCCAGCGAGCCGAGTCCGTTCATGCGGCGAATGAATTCCAGATTACTGGGGCACCAAGGCGCATCAGGGCGTACATTTTGCTGGTAACGTTCAATTGCCAGTTGGGTGGCCGGATCATCCCAGGACAGCGGCAGCTTCACAATCCGGGATGGCACTTCAATTGAATCCAGCGAGGGTAATTGCAAATCCAGTTCCATAATGATCGCTGCGGCTTCCTTCACCGTCATTCGGGTGCTGTCCAGATGAATCTGCAAGGAGCGAATGCCCGGTGTCATCTCGATGAACGGTATCCGTCCACTGTCACGCACCGTTTGCATTAACACATAGACCTGGAAGCGATACAGAAGATCCAGTTCCCGATCTCCATATTCAATCAGAATATTCTCGTCACCAGAGCAACGAATACCGATCTTGAACCGACGTCCCTGCTCCTCATAAGAGAGAATTGGCATATAGGCGCCAGAAGAAATATCCAACAGTTTCGGCAAAGAAAGACGTTCGCCCCCCTCGATCAATGAATCGAGATAGGTATGCTGTGCATCCCGGAGCTGCTCGGCTTCCTCCACTGTGATCAGCTTAAACTTTATTTTGTCGCCCGGAGACAGCTGTCCGACTTTCCAGAATTCCGCTGACGCCGTTGTCACCGGACATACAAATCCCCCCAGACTCGGTCCATCCGGCCCCAAGAGGATCGGCATATCTCCGGTCAGATCAAGTGCGCCAACCGCATAGGCATTGTCATGAATGTTGGATGGATGAAGCCCGGCGTCTCCGCCATCTTCCCTTGCCCACAGCGGCTTCGGTCCAATCAATCGCACGCCTGTACGTGAGCTGTTAAAATGAACTTCCCACTCCGTCTCCGTCAACTGCTCCAAATACTCCTGTAACAGATATTCCTGCGTGCAGTGAGGCCCTGGAATAACACCAATCGTCCAGGTATGGGTTAGTTCAGGTTGTTGATAAAGGGAGAGCGGCTGCAAAACAGTTCTCCGTTGCTGGCCTTGCCGCAATTGTTGCTGCATTCCCTCTTGCTTAGATTGCTGCACTTGCTCTTGCTCCTGATTCCGCTGCTGACTTTGCTGTTGCTCCTGCTGCCGCTCTGGATGAACTCGCAATACCGCTCCCGTTCGCAGTGCACTGCCCGTATGCCCGCCAAACTCCCCTAGAGTAAAGGTGGACGCACTGCCCAGCGTCAGCGGCATATCCAGTCCCCCAGAGACAAGCAGGTAACCCCGCATGCCGACCACAGCTTCACCCAGAACTAAAGTAGAACCCTGAGCCGCAAGCGTGGGTGTGTAGAGCGGGATCGGTATTCCATCCAGCGTTGCAGACATATCCGCACCAGTCAGGCAGAAAGTCATTTCATCGCGGAAGCGGTAGGAGCCGCCGCGCAAAGTCATTTCCAGCCCCGCCGCGCCTTCATCATTACCTAACAGGCGATTGCCGATTCGAAATGCAAGTGAGTCCATCGGACCCGAAGGCGGTACGCCGATATCCCAATACCCTTTGCGGCCCGGATAATCCTGCACCGTAGTCTGAACCCCGCCGTCCAGCACTTCAATGGCATGCTCTGCCGGACTGAATCCAGCGAGCATGTTCGTATATACCAACCCTTCCCGAAAAGGCTCCGTATCCAGAAACGCCTGAATGTAAGTCTGGTTGGTGGTTATGCCGTATACTCGCAATGCAGCGAGTGCTTCAATCATGCGCTCTATGGCGACCTGTCTGGATTCGGCATGCACGATTACTTTGGCCAGCATCGGATCATACAGGGTTGTCACCTGTACACCACTGCGAATCCACGTTTCCACCCGAACATGTTCGGGCCACACGACAGCATCGATCCGGCCATCACTCGGGCGAAAATCATGCAAACAATCCTCCGCATACAGGCGCACCTGCAAGCTGTGGCCTTGCGGCTGATGAACCAGAGCCGCCAGATTTTCCATCTCTCCGGCTGCTTCCCGAACCATCCATTCAACCAGATCAATGCCCAGCACCTCTTCCGTTACCCCATGCTCCACCTGTAGCCGGGTGTTGACCTCCAGGAAATAAAACTGTGTTGTCTCCGGGTCATACAGGAATTCGACCGTACCCGCACTGCGATATCCTGCTGTCGCAGCAAGCCTTCTGGCACTCTCATGCATGGCGCTTCGCGTCGCTTCTGGCAGGTTCGGTGCCGGGGTCTCTTCAATAATCTTCTGATTCCGGCGTTGTACGGAACAATCCCGTTCACCCAGTGCCACCGCTTCTCCAAAAGCATTACCGAAGACTTGTACTTCGACATGTCTTGCTCTTGCGATATACTTTTCCAGAAACACGCCGCCATCGTTAAAATTCGCAACGGCCAGTCGGGTTACCGAATCGTATGCCTCTTGCAACGCTTGTTCATCCGTGCAGATGCGCATCCCGATCCCGCCGCCACCTGCGGTGCTCTTGAGCATAACGGGATAACCAATTGCAGCGGCCTGTTCCATCGCCACCTCCAGCGATGGCACCAGCCCCGTACCCGGAAGTAAAGGCACAGACGCCTGTTCCGCAATGGAACGCGCCGTATGTTTCAGGCCAAACAGTTCAATATGCTCCGCAGTTGGTCCAATAAACGTAATTCCCTGCTCTCCGCACGCTCTCGCAAAGGTCGCATTCTCACTTAGAAATCCGTACCCCGGATGAATTGCATCAGCACCAGCCACCAAAGCCATGTTCAGGATAAGTTCGGCATTCACATAACTCTCCTTCGCCGGGCCATCACCGATCAGGATGGATTCATCTGCCAGTTCAACGTGCAGACTATCGCGATCTGCTTGGGTGTAGACGGCCACAGAAGCAATGCCCATCTGACGTAACGTACGAATGATTCTGACGGCAATCGCTCCGCGATTGGCTATGAGCACTTTTTTAAACATGAGAATCGCTCCCTTCTGCTTCCCAGATCAGCACCTGAGCAGGTGTCGGATTGTATGCATTGCATGGATTGTTAAGCTGTGGACAGTTGCTAATCAACACCGTAACAGGAGCTAGAGCCACCAGTTCCACATACCGCCCTGGTCCCGATACGCCATCTGCAAATGTGAGCTTGCCTTCGGGTGTAACCGGCACATTCATGAAGAAATTGACGTTGGGAGCCAGATCCCGTTTGGAGAACTCCGGGCGACTGGACAGCATCAGCATGAACGTATCCCGGCAGTTATGCATCGGCAGCGTGTCATGGGAGTACCGAACGGTATTGCTCTGTGCCGAGCAAGCTCCACCAATCGTATCGTGTCTGCCACAGGTATCTGCGGTAATCTGAAGCAGCTCCCGACCAGACTCCGCAACCAGCACTGATCCAGTCGTCAGATACAGGTTCTGCTGTCCGGTAATCGTTTGAATAGCACTATAGTGATCCCCCGGATCTTCCGTAGCATAAAAGAGTGTATCCACCGCTTGATTCCCTTCCAGATCGACAATGCGGAGTACCTGGCCTGCGGCCAGATCATGAATCCATCCATCCCCTGCCGGGATGATGTGGTCGTAGATCGCTGTGGCGGGTTCCCGTGTGCTCGTGGTCGCTACAAATGTTGATGTGCTCATATTAATAGGCCCCTTTCAGTAACGATTGTGCTTGCCAGGTATTTTCAAATGCTCTCCGATTCTCCTCACAATGAACAAGGCAGCGATCATCTTCCTTCACAGGTTCGGCATCACTGAACGTCAGCTCAATAACTGAATCTGGATAACGCCCTTCCGGGTCCAGCGGATTCGGTGTATTGGATACGACGAGAAGAAGTTCCATTTCCGTGCGAAGCGTTATCGAAGTACCTGCAGTCGGTTGCGATTCGTATCGCATCGTGCCATCCAGCTCACAGACCACTTTGGAAAAAAAGTTAACCGGCGTACAGAGATCACGAGGCGTCAACCGATGTCGATACATCTCTACCACCAGATTCTCATATCCGCTGCGGTACCAGTCATTTCGCTCCTGCTGATAGGTCGTGACTCCATATTTGCGATCCGTACTTCGACGTGTTGTGTATCCCGACAACGTATCATGCCAACCCGTCGTGTCATCGATAATGGATGCAAGGACACGGCCCTGATCACTCATCAACACATGACCGGATGTCAGGTATGCGGTGTGTTGCGCTTTCAGTGAATCCGGCATGTTGTAACGTTCGGAAGGATCGGAAGCCTGAAACAGAAGTGTTGTCAGGTTAGCGCGATCCCCCGCTGCTGTCATTCGAATGTTCTTGCCCCGGCTAATGTAACCTGACCACTTGCCACCTGCTTGGATGCGAATTGAAGTCATATCAGTACCTCCTGTGTAGTAGAAAAAAATATAAAAAAGCCCGGGAGAAATACCAAAAATGAATTTGGTACATTCTCCCGGGCTTTTTTCCCGCCGTGTACATGGATGTGAGCCAGATCGGCTACTTCCATGCGTTTTCTCTCGGACCAGGCAACAGTATGAGCCACCGTTCGGAACCCTAGAAAACATTTTGTATTCGGTTGCTTTTCGTGTTAACAATCCTAACACATAACAAAAACAGTGACAACAATAATTTTATTTTAATTATTTTCTTCAATATAGCGATCGGATTCATGTTATATTTTCAGGCGTTTTCACCTCTTTTCACGAAAAAAAAGCTTGTGCTTTCCAAAAAACCTTGGTTAAATGTGAGGTGTCATGACAAACACCAATGCAAAAAATCGATACATTCCGAAATCAGGGGGAGATTCTATGTCAGATAAACTAACTTTGAAAAGAGACTTATCGTTGTCTCACGTCGTGACCATGGGTCTGTCCTGGATGTCACCCATGATCTTTTTCACCAGTTTCGGTGTGTTGCATGAAGGTTCCAGAGGCATGCTACTGGCAGCTTACTTGCTTGCATTTATAGCCATCTTGTTCACCGCGCTCAGTTATGGTCAGATGGCCAAGGCGTTCCCCGTGTCGGGATCAGCGTATACCTATGTAACCAAATCCATGAACCCATTTATCGGCTTCCTTGTCGGGTGGGCCATCCTGTTGGATTATCTCTTCTCCTGTATTATCGCCGTGCTCATGTTCGGTATTAATCTTCATGCACAATTCACCTCGATACCTTCCTTTGTCTGGATTCTGTTATGTACCCTTGTGGTCATGATCATTAATATTATCGGGATCAAAACATCAGCCAATGTCAGCAAAATCTTCGTAATCATGCAGATCCTGTTCATTGCAGGTTTTTGCTCCTTACTTGTATACAGAGCATTTCAGAGCGGGATCACCGCAGGCTGGAATCCGCTTAATACTCAAGATGGTGTCCCCATTTCCACGATTCTTGCCGGAGCTTCGCTCGTATGCTTCTCGTTCCTTGGTTTTGATTCCATTACGACTATGACCGAAGAAACGAAGAACCCAAGGAAAACCATCCCTCGGGCCATCATAATCATCGTTTTATTGGCAGGACTAATGTATTTCGTCACAGCTTTCCTGATTCAGCAGATGTACCCGTCGTTCACGTTTAATCATGTCGATTCCGCAGGTTTTGAACTCATGCAATCGATCGGTGGTCCTTTGCTCGCCTCGATATTCACCTTTGTCATTATATTCTCTGTACTATCCCAGGGGATGTCTTCCATGACGACCGTAACACGTCTTATGTTCGTGATGGGAAAAACGTCCTTGTTGCCACAAGCATTCGCATCACTCCACCCTACACTTCGAACTCCGGTGTTCAACATTGTTCTCATGAGTGTTATCTCGTTATCGGCTATGTTTATCAGCCTGGAGACAGCGATCATGTTTGTTAGTTTTGGTGCATTAACCGCATTTCTGTTCGTCAATCTATCCGTTATATTCCACTATATTATTCGTGAAAAACAGCGTTCTCCCCGTGATATGTTCGTACGTTTCCTATGTCCGCTACTCGGCGCCGGATTCGTATTTTATCTTATCACGCTACTCGATGTTTCCTCGTTGATGCTTGGCTCCGGATGGCTCGTAGCTGGACTCATATACTACCTTGTTAAACGTTTGAAGCCCGCAACCGTGAACATATCCAAAGTGGATGAAGCCGTGTAAACAAAGGGGATTTTGTTCAATGGTACTTTAATTGTTCAGTTGTTCAGTTGTTCGTTTGATTGTGTCTGTTAGTGAGGGCACACGAGATGTGCGGGTAGTGCTTAACCCACAGACAGAATGATATGGCACAGCATGTAGAGTCAGCAGATAGAGTAATAGAATAGCACGCGTGATGGGAGGGATTACAGTGACGTTGGAACGGATCAAACAAGCTTCCCTGATGTTATTTTCCATCCACGGCTTTGACGGCACTTCGTTGCAAACCATTGCACAACAAGTCGGTATACAGAAGCCTTCTATTTACACATATTTCACAAGTAAAGATGCGTTGTATCTCGAATTACTGCATGATTCACTTACACAGGAGTTGGATTTCGCCCGTCAGTTAACGAAAATTCGTTCTGACGGAGCTTTCAAAGAAGTGCTCTTTCAATTCTTGTCCAGCTTTATTGATCGTTACGAGAGCGAACCGAGTGTTTCTTATATGCTCAAAACATTCCTTTATCCTCCGCAGCATCTGCAAGCTCCAATTCAGGACTTGCGTAATCATTATATCGATGAATTGGAGCGTATTTTGTTCACTGTGTTCAGTAAGGAGCCGGCGGATCAGGAATTCTACATATCCCTTGCTAACTCTGGACAATATCAGGTTGTTGTTCCCTTGGAGAGAACGAAACCTTATCCCCCTGCGGAAAGCTCCTTCGCCTTTTTCATGGTTCATCTGCAAGGATTGTGGGTTGAGTTGCTACGCAGCGGTGCGGAGCGTGCCTACGTCAGATTGCAGAGAACATGGCCTCTGGTTAGTGCTTCAGTATAATCAGTAGCTCAGCATAGAAGGACTCTGGCTAAAAATCATAAGAAAAAAGGCATTCCCTGTCATACGTCATACGGAAGACAGGGAATGCCTTTTTGGGGTTTGCTCTGTGGCTTTGCTCGATGCCTTTTCTCTATCGCTTTGTTCTGGAATTCGCTTCATTCTAACGAATTGAGGATACGCTAATTCCCTCTTTTTTGTACAATTCCGAATTGTAACGAATTACAGAGACGTTATCTCGACAATATGGGCCGTTTTTTATCTACTTATATACGGTTAATTCTCTTCTTCACTTCTTACACGTACATTGCGAGTAACAACTTATAGATCATTGCCGCGGCTTCCGCACGGGTCGTCATATTTCCTGCACGAACCGTATTGTCCGTATATCCGTTCACAATTTTGACCTGAACGGCTGTATTGAGTGCATCTTGTGCCCAAGCTGGAGTTTGCGACTCGTCAGTGAAGCTTGGTTTTACAGCATCATTGCTCGTTCCCGACTGTGTATCTGCACTTAACTTCAATGCATTCGCCATCATCACAGCCATCTCCGCACGAGTGATCGTCTGATTAGGTTTGAACGTATTGTCTCCATAGCCCTTCACGATTCCGGCATGCACGGCTGCGGCAATATCGCTCTTCGCCCAGTCCGGCAGACTGCCTTGATCTGCAAACGTCGTATCCGACTGCACGGACTTCAAAGCCAGTGCCTTACTGATTAACGTAACAAACTCTGCCCGTGTAATCTTCTTGGATGGCTGGAACGTACCATCTGTATAGCCTTGGATGACGTCCATGCCAATCAAACGATCTGCATAGTCGGATGCCCAGTGTCCGTTCAGATCGGACAGATTAGCAGCTGTGTAACTGGACACAACAAAGGTACCCAGATGATTCACATTAGCCGATATTGTTCCTGCTGCATTCGTCTTACCACCGATGAATACCCAGCTCTGACGCGCTTCATTATAATAGTAGATCGCTGGCTGTGTTCCTTGTAGCAGCTTGGAAGCATCATATTGCAGACTCAATGCTGCCTGATCGTTCAATGTCCGTCCTCCACTGCGAGTAATCTGTACTGCTTGGCCCAGTACGTTCAGCGAAGCTGCATTCTGTAATTGGTCCTTGGATACAACGGACAGATGCAACGTATCTTTTTCCCCAATGGCTCCAGCCGGAGCGTTGAATTGCACGATGTCTTTCAGACCCGTTTGTACTGGCTGATTCGCTTCAACTTCTACCTTCACTTCAGCAGTTGAATCTGATCCCGTATCCGGGTTGGTTGGTGTGGTTGGAACGGTAGGCGTTGTTGGTACGCTTGGTGTGCTTCCACCGGAATTCCCTCCAGCGTTGCCTCCATCACTACCTGAACCCCCGCCGCCATTACCCGAACGGGCTTGTACGGTAACCGTACGTGTGACTTCCTGTGCAGCATTGCCGGCAATATCTTTCACGTTATAACGAAGGGTGTAGACCCCCGCTGCTTGTGTGTTCACTGTGCCGTCAATTTGCACGGAACCACTGATGCCCACATTATCGGTAGCCTGTGCTCCAGGGTCGTTATACGTATCTCCCACGGTTAATGACATTTGGCTGCTGCCTTGCAGGGTGATGACAGGAATTTCGTGGTCTATTTTGACCACCAATGGTAAAGTATACGTTTGTTCCAGATCGTCTGTCGCTCTGAATAACAGCTTATTCTCTCCCGACTCCGTTATCTCCAATGGCGTATTCTCTGTATATGGTTCGTACGTCTGCCCTCCATCACGAGACAACTCAATCGTCGCCGAAGTGGCTGGCGCGTATACTGCGCTGGTTACACTAACCGTTACGGACTGGTTTGTCCATGTATCCGTATGATACGGCTGGCCGTCAGCGGTGGTCATATTTCCTTTTAACACCAATACCTGATTATTTGTTCCTTCCACAATGACAGTGAACGTTCTGGTATCCATTTCGCTGCCACGTTGTACCGTTGCCGTCAATTCCAGTCGCTCATTATTCTCAGGCTGTGTAAGAAGTTTTCCCTGTGCATCCATCAATTCCGGATTGGAGCTGGACCAGCTAATCGTGGCTCCATGTTTTCCTTCAACAGGAAGGGTAAGGTCGGAAGTGACCGCGTTCAGATCGCCCAGATCAATCGCTTGAAGCGTATCCGTTACCGCCTGTGCATCACTGTAAGGTGTAGAACTCACAAAGATCGGATTGGAGTAGAACCACAGATCGCGATAGTTCTGATCATTAATCTCGTTGAACCGAGTCTCTGCATCCGCTGTTGTGATCTTCGAATCAAGTTGTGGGTCACCATTTACGGTCTCTCCTGCAACGTTCATGCCCAGATTTGTACCACGCAGGCGATAATATTTATCCTGATCAGTGGCTTTGATCTTGTACGTGATGACATTGTAACCTTCGGCATCTGTTGTCCAATCGTTGGACGTGAAGGTTGCCAACACTTTGGTAGAGTCGTTCGTGTCTTTGGAATATGCGGGTGTGCCCTTCTCGGCCTTGCCCGTCACATCTCCGGCGATGAGATCGACGTGATCTACCACCGGTACTTGTCCAGCGGACGTGCCGCTGTTGATAGGTTTTTCATAGTTGTTGCTCGTGGTTGGACTCTTGAAACGGATTTTCAGTTCCACTTCGTCACCTTGGGTCACACCCAGGTCTCCGCCCATTTCAGCCTGAGTACCCGCGCCGGAAGCCGTGAAGTCCAGTGCGTTGATCAGATCACCGAATACGGAGAATGATTTCCCTGAACGCAGTCCTTCCAGCACGGCTTGCATCCCAGTACCATCAACCCAAGAATAGGTCTTGGCATATTCGCCCGGAAAATAACCGCTGGAATTCGTGTCAATCGTCTTGAAATGGTAATCCGAATTGCCATAGTTCCAGAAGTGACGCCCTTCTCCCAACAATGCATCCCACAAACCGCCCACCTTGGCCACCATATAGTCCACACCGCCGTATGTACGGTATTTGTATCCATCATCTGCTGTCGGATTAGCTACATTGTATGTTGTGTTGTACCCACCGCGATCCGGTTCCATCTGGTTGCCCAGCATACCTTCGATACCAAAAACAACTTGTGGAGCCAGATCGTTGAACTCACGGAAGTCCGAGATGGTATATTTGTTTTTGCCCCGTGAAGGGTGATTGATCATCGCATAACTCGTCGTTGGATACTTGGTTGCCAGCCAATTGATAGCAGCTAGTGCATCCTGATGAGTTGTATAGGCGCGTCCCCCCGTCAGATCCCAATTCGCTACGTCAGCCGCATCAAATAGACTCGCATCCCGATTGGTAAAACGATACTCAAATTCGTTTGCAGCTTCCAGCGCTTCGGTCGAATTCGGCTCATCTGTGAGAATACCCACCCCAACGTGTTCATGTGTCGGCATGTCCCATTCGAAACCGGAGAAGATCGTTTTGCCTGCGTATTTGCCCGCTTCCTGAAGTGCTTTGATCTGCGGCACCTGGTATTCGTTCATCCCTTTGGACATCGGAATCGATCCACCTGGAATGTCTACTCCATTCTGATCCCGCTTGGATAACCGCAAATGATCCGTAAGCGCGATCCAGTCCAGACCATACTTCGTCAGTCCCGCGTCGAGTACATTTTCCAACGAATTCTGTGCATCATCGGACTCAAAGGTATGTACGTGCAAATCCCCCGTTTGCCATGAACCTGTTGCCGAGCTGTTGGTTGGTGTGTTATCTCCCGCATCCGCATAGGTTACTGCAGCAGGGAAAGCTCCCATGACAAGGCCCGTAGCCAGTGGTATAAGCGTAAGCATAGCGAGCATTTTCTTTCCTTTATTGTTGAACAAAATCATCCCACCACCGTTCTGAGTTGTTGTGTCGGGAGTAAATATAAGAAACTTTGAGGGCAGGGTCAACGCAATGAAAGCGCCTATTAAAAATTTGACATATCCCTGCATCACTTTATATTTCGTTAACGATTTCTTTTGCTATGTCTATGAAGATCATGCTCTGTCTTCCTCTATATTGAGGTGCTGAAATGTACTAGAGAGAGGTTGCAAGAGGGGAGGATAAAATTCAGATTTTGTTCACCATTCAGGAAAGTTCCACCACAGCTAGTGGAGCATTAGGAAGATAATTAACATAGCAGGGGTGATGAAGAGGTATAAATGAAGGTCTTTGTAAACATCTGAGGGCGGTGCATCTGCCCAATATAGAAAAAAGAACCCACGAATGCACAGGCGCAATGCGCCCTGAATCCGCAGGTACTCTGGGTTTGACTGGGTTTTGATTTAGCTTTTACATGTTTACTTTTGTGAAGAGTAAGTTAACGGGTTGTGAAATGACATCTCTCCCTAACCATTAAACCCATTAAACCGCCTAAGCATAGTGGTGAAACGTTCCAGTTCCTCTTCATCCCATCTCGATATGCGTTCATAAAAAGTTGACTCCTTCTCCTTGAGCGCACTCACCGTTGATTGTTGACCAAGCTCCGTCAAAGACAACAAAACGCCGCGTCGATCTTCGGGGTCTGTCTCCTTGCTTACATACCCTGCCTTCTCAAGTTGTTTAATCAGACGGCTTACCGAACTGCGGTCCATTGCCGTCGCTTCTGCCAAAGCTGCTGCGCTTGTAGGACCATAAGAATACAACCACCGCACCAAATGAAAAGCGGCAGGCTGCATAGTCGCATCGAAACGCTCGGCAGATCGAACATTGAGCGCATGCGAAGCACTAATTAGCGCATGGAGCTGCTCACCAAGTGCCAGTTCCAGGGTTTCTCTGGCTTTTGTTTTAACCGGGTTTTCACTCATTATTGTGGTTCCCCTCTCCTCGATACATCAAAGTAGGCTTATGAATATATAGTTGACAAATATCAATTAAATTATATAGTTGATTTATGTCCATTATATAATTCGACCCTATTCGTGTCAAAAGGAGACCTCATTATGAAAACAACACAACCCATTATTGTCATAACCGGAGCAACAAGTGGACTGGGGCAGCTTGCCGCCATTGAACTTGCCAAACGCGGTGCACATCTTGTACTCACAGCCAGAAGCGAAGAACGCGCCGAGACCACCAGAAACAAAATCAGGGAAATTGAGCCATCCGCCAAGATCAACTTTTTCTTTGGAGATTTGTCCTTACTGAGCGATGTAAAACGTATAGGGCTTGAAATCGCAGCCGCTTATCCGCGTATCGATGTACTTTTGAATAATGCGGGTCTTCATGCTTTTGAACAAAGAGTCACTTCCGAAGGGTTTGCCGAGATGATCGCCGTGAACTATTTAGCTCCTTGGCTGCTAACCCACACATTGCATTCTTCCCTGATTCGGGCAGGCCACGCTCGAGTCGTCAATGTTGCATCTGAAGCCTCCCGAAATCACGGCAAACTGGTGTTGCCCGACGACTTAACGGATACCGCCCCCTTTACTGCACGCGGATCCTACTCAATCTATGGCAAAACCAAGCTGCTCAATATTATGTTTACTGGCGAACTTGCCCGTCAATGGGACGGAACCGAAATCCGAGTGAATGCTTTGAATCCAGGTTTTAATGTTACGGGTCTTGGACGAGAGTTGTGGTTTGCGAGTGTACTCGAGCACATTCTAACGTTTTTGCATATCGGCGACCCACGGCGGGGTGCGGACATCATGACTCGTTTAGCAGTTGAATCGGAATATAGTGAGGTTTCGGGAGGATATTTCAATGTTGGAAGCGGGGCATCCATTACTCCTGTGTATCCAGGCGGAGATGCTGGAATGCAAAACAAGCTGTGGAAGGTTACGACACAATTACTGGAGCAACGTGGTCTGTTGAAATAATCAAAAATAGAAAAAAGCCTTTCAGATCATATCTGAAAGACTTCCACCTCTTGCCGATTCAGAATCAACCAAAACGACCACTAATATAGTCCTGTGTACGCGAATCGACGGGCTCGGCGAACATGTCTTGGGTGGCGGAGTATTCCACGACCTCCCCATTCAGGAAAAACACCGTCTGCTGAGAAACCCGAGCTGCTTGCTGCATATTGTGTGTGACCATAACGATGGTATAACGTTCCTTCAACTCATGAGCCAACTCCTCGATCTTGAAGGTCGAGACGGGATCAAGCGACGCCGTAGCCTCATCCATCAGCAGAATGTCCGGCTCCACTGCCAGTGCCCGTGCGATGCAGAGGCGCTGTTGTTGTCCTCCGGATAAACTTAACGCGGAACGCTTCAGGTTATCCTTTACTTCATCCCAGAGAACAGCAGAACGTAGGCTCTGTTCCACAATTTCATCCAGCTTTTTTTTGCCATGAATGCCGTGTTGTCGTGGACCGAAGGCCACATTATCGTAGATGGATTTCGGAAAGGGATTCGGTTGCTGGAAAACCATACCGATCTTCTTTCGAATAGTTTCCACATGAACTTCACCACTGTAGATGTCGGTACCCCCTACGGCCACTTTACCCTCAATCCGTGTGCCGGGTATCCGGTCATTCATGCGGTTGAGGGTCCGCAGCAGCGTCGATTTGCCACAGCCGGACGGTCCGATAAAAGCAGTAATGGCCCGCTCTGGAATTTCAATGGAGACATCCTTAAGCGCCTGAAACTGACCGTAATATAAATTCAATTTGTTGATCTCAATGATTGGCTGCACAATGGTTCCTCCCGGTGTTGAATTTGAATGTATTGCTGGAAGTTGAACTAAACATATTTACACTTGCCACTCCGATGACAGAACAACCTTCCGATCGCTGTTATCCCCAGATTTTTTTCATTCCCTTTTAATTAGGTGAAAATCCGGGTATAAAGGCGAAGCGTATGCTTCCGATGCAGCTTTCTTTCAGAAAGCTTTTAGCTCCGCTTCTCCAGCTTATTTCTGTCCTCTACGTTCTCGTGTAAATGCATAGTTCAACTAATTGCCATCAGCCTGACATATCAGGCTTGATTCTTGCGTGAATTCAGCCACAGCGGCACACGGAACAGAATATTAATGAGCAAGGCCACAAAGATCAACACAGCCGTTGTTTTTTGCGCAATTTCCTCGGCATCGGGCACAATTGCTTCGGATTGAATGTACCACAGATGTACCGCAAGGGTTCCTCCTGGCGATAGCAAATTGAAGTCCCACATTTCCCCGGATGTAGATACCCCTGCGGTCAGAATAATGACGGCACTCTCACCGAATGCCCGACCTGCCGTGAGGCAAATGCCTGTCATGATTCCGTTTATAGCCACCGGCAGCAATACATTACGGATCGTCTGCAAATGGGTAGAGCCAAGTGCAAAGGACGCATTACGAAGTTCAACCGGAACTGCTCGGACCGATTCCTCGGTTACCCTGGTGAGCACAGGCAGATTCAGAAAGGCAAGGCTGACGGCAGCGCCCAGAATCGTAAGACCAATTTCGAAGAACTCCACAAACAGGGCAATACCAAACAAACCAAAGATGATGGATGGAACAGAAGACAGTCCCTCCACGCAAATGCGCACGATCTCCATAAGTTTGTTGTTTGGAGCAAATTCAGCTAGGTAAATCCCGGCCGCCATGCCGATGGGAATAGAGATCAGGAGGGATAGAATTAGCACATAGAACGAGTTGAACAGCGCCGGCCCAATCCCTCCTCCTTCTTCAATCTCGCTTGGAACACCATATAGAAAGTCCCAGCTCAGCAAAGGCAACCCTTTTTCCAGAAGAAGAAATAACAATCCAACAATGAATAAAATGACGACAATCCCTACACCCCATACCATGCCCGTAAAAATCCGGTCCATCAGCGTGGATGCACCTCTGCGTTTGCCGAACGAATAGGAGGGGACAGCGTTCGCCTGCTTCTTCATACTCATGAGTAGCGTCCCCCTTTCTTCTGAAGCATTCTTACGGCTACAATCATCAAGATGGAAATGGCAAGCAGGATAAAGCCCATCATGTATAGCCCATGATTCCAGGTAGAATCGAATTCAACGCTTGAGATTTGCATGACGATATTACTTGTCAGCACCGCTGTTGGTGTGAACAGACTGTTAGCGAGCTGCGCCGTATTGCCGATGACCATCACCACCGCCATCGTTTCTCCAATGGCACGAGTCATCCCGAGAATGACGGCGTACATGATTCCGCCTCTTGCAGCAGGCAAGACCACACGAGTTATGGTTTGGAATCGGTTCGTACCAAGTGCATAAGCTGCATCCCGGTATTTGTTCGGTACAGCAGATATGGCATCATCACTGATCCGGCTAATGGTAGGCAGCACCATAATCGTCAGAACAATGGACGCTGCGAGCAAACCGTCCGCCAGATCATGTCCACTGATATCCCTAAGCCAGGGGATGAGAATCGTCAGTCCCAAGAAACCGTATACCACAGAAGGAATCCCTACCAACAGATCCAATACAGGTCGCAGAATATGGCGAAGCCATTTTGGCGTCACTTCGGCCAGAAACACGGCAATGATGACGGAGATGGGAATGGCAAACAACATTGTGAGCCCCGTGAGTGCCAGCGTTCCCAGAATAAAGGTCAGCGCCCCGTAATGCTCATTTTCCGGGTCCCAGTTGGTAGAGAAAAAGAATTCGCTGAGCGAAACATCCGCAAAGGTAAGAACGCCCGTACGAAGCATAAGGACCAGAATGCATAACAGAACCAGACAAACGAATAATGTACTGCCAATACAGACCATGCGAAACAGTTTATTGGACCATCTTAAACGCGCCTTACGGTCAAACCGTGTCCCCGATCCGGGAGCCTTGCCGATGCTTGAACCAAGCTCACTCGGAGCAGGGCTGTTCGTGGATGGATTTAAATCGATCATGAAGGGCTCTTCCTTTCACATAGAGAAGCCAGCTTGGCGACCGTGCGCAGAAGCTGGCTATCCCTTTCCTTATGAAGTGCGAGAATGATGAACGTTCGCAGCTTTCGTTATTTAACGGCAGCAAGCGGAATGAATTTCAGTTTTTTCAGGGAACCGTTCTGGAACTTGCTGCTTTGGATATACTCGATGAACGCTTTGGTTGCTCCCGTAGGTTGACCTTTGGTCATGTAATATCCAATGCCCCATACTTTGTATGTTTTGTTCAGGACGTTTTTCTCTGTTGGTGCTACGCCATTGATGGATACAGCCTTCATTTTGCTAGTCACATACGGAAGGTCAATATAACCGATTGCATTTGGTGTCGTTTCAATCGTTGTTTTCATATCACCGCTGGAGCCAACCTCTTTGTAGTTATCCCCTTTGCTCATGAAGTCCTTGCCATCCAGTGCTTTTTGTTGGAAGTTAACCCGTGTACCGGAGCCAAATTTACGGTTAACCACAACGATGTTGGCATCCGATCCGCCGACTTCCTTCCAGTTAGTCACTTTGCCGGAGAAGATGTCTTGCAGTTGTTTTGTTGTCAAATTGCTTACACCCACATTGGTATTAACGACAGCCGTGAACACTGTTACAGCTACTGGATTTGCTACCAAGCCATCAAATTTCTTGAAGCCAGGTACATCTTTGGATGCATCCCAGTCTACAGCGCCAATGTCCGCGATCCCTTTACGAACTGATTGAGGACCTGTGATGGAACCTGCTGCGGAAGCGGAGATTTTAACTTTTGGATTATCTTTTTTGAATTCGCTGGCAGCTTGAAGTGTCAGCGGAAGTAATGCGGAGGAACCGTTAATGACAATTTTGCCTTTCTCTGTGCTCTTGGCAGCTGATGCTGTCGTTGCGCCACCCAGTCCACCAATCAGAGATACAGCCATAAGCACTGCTGTGAAGGGTTTGATCCATTTTTTCATGTTAATTAAACTCCTCTCGAATTAAAAAGCTTGTGATCATATTTGATATAAAACATTACTTCGTAACAGCTCTCCAGCTTCCGCCAGCTTGTACCAGAACTCGGCCGTTCTCAACCACAGAGATTTGTGTTCCGGCAACCGCGATGGAGGATACATCGGAAGATACGGTGTATAGCTTGGTTTGTTTTCCAGTTACCGGGTCGATCGAAAGGATCACGCTGTTGCTGTCATCCTGGGCCGCCAGTACATACAAGGTTCCACCCGACAGAATAGCTTGTTCTACATCGTACTCGGCATACACCGGCGTAGACTTTTGAGATGAATCCACAGACAGCAACGATGCTTTACCGTCTTCGGAAGGTACACTCACGTAGTAGGCTTTTTGTCCGTCAGCAGACCATACAAATACCTTGTCGTCGGTTGATGTTGTGAGCTTCACAGCCTCTGGTTTTGAATCTGCTGTGTTATACGAAAATATTTGCTGTTGATTGGATGAGAAATCAATGGAGACATTGTCTTCATCCACATTGGTTGTATCCGAAGTTACGGTACCAAGTGTTGTTACGGTATAGATAAATTTCTTGCCGTCAGCAGAGACATTCAGGTTTTCCTTATAATCCACCTTGTCTTCGACCACTTTCGTAATCGCGCCATCTGCCAGATTCAGCTTGGCAATCACGGACCCTTTATCCCCTTGTAGGAAGTAGATTGCGCTCCCGTCAGCAGACCATACCAATTCAGGCTTGATGCTGTTGTCGCTCGTGATCAGTTTCGAAGCCTTGTTCTTCAGATCAATAACATAAACGGCTCCTTCGGCATTCGTATACGCCGCTTGATCACCATTTGGCGAAATAACGAGATCGGACCCACCGTCTGTCGTTAACAACAACTCATATTTGCCGCTTGTTGTATTCACGAGATAATCGTTTCTGCCATTGTTATCGTTCTTGGAGACAATCAGCTTATCCGCTCCGGCAAAACGAGGATTCTCGACTTCATCAATCAAGGATACCGTACTGATCTCAAGCAGTCCGTTTCGCTTGACAATCGTACCGCCAACTCCCGACACCAGTGGACGAAGAGCGATGTAACTTGTACCACCGATGATGGTAACCGGTTGATTCATATTCACTTTGACGTCATCTACCACAATTTGTTTGCTATTGTTTTGGAGCGTCACGCTGTGATCATTCAGCTTGATCACCGTTGTTCCGCTATGTACTTCGGCTTGTGCGCCGATGGCTTTGATCACATCACGAAGTGAAACGAGTGTCTCGCCATTTTTAACGATGGAACGAACGACGACGCTGTTACCGTTTATTGTAAGCGTGGAATTTTGCACCTGAGCTGCATTAGCCGCAGGTTTCACTGCAGGAGCAGCCGATACTGCACTAATTACAGAAGTACCTAACACTGTTGCTACCATGGACACCACTAACACTTTTTTCATTGACATTGGCTCTTGTCACCCTTCTCTATTCCATTTAATTTGCCTTGTTTTGTCATGCCCTGCTGTCTGGTATTCTGCATGTATCGTCTTTATGAGAGCTTGTCCGGCTCATCCCCCCAAACTTCCACGTTCATAGTAAAAATGACCTATCACGATTGTAATTATAGGAGAGATTTGTAAACGGGAAATCCTGGAATTGTTAACGAATTGTCAATGTTTTCATAACACACAAAAACGAGTCGTTGGAATATGACCCACGACTCGTTTTTTGTCTTTTTTCCCTAGATAAAAAGTTTCATCAATGTATTAAAAATCGGATTCACAATATAACCTGTCGGATGGATAGAATACCTCTTACCCGAGTTCAGACGGCTGATCTTCTCCATTTCCTCAGCGGACAGCACAAAATCAAAGATTTCACTATTCTCTCTGATCCGCTTTGGATTGGACGATTTAGGAATCAGGATGACGCCCCCTTCCAGATGCCAACGCAAAATTACTTGAGCCACCGTCTTATGGTGATGATCAGCGATTTCCTTCAATATTGGATGCTGCAATAACACTTTATTCCCCTGTCCCAACGGACCCCACGCCTCATGCAAAATCTGATGTTTGTCCATATAGGCACGTAGTTCGTTCTGTGGGAATTCCGGGTGCGTCTCGATCTGGTTGATCATCGGCAAGATTTTCGCGTGCTTCCTTAATTCTTCCAGATGCTGAATCTCAAAGTTCGCGACCCCAATGACTCTGATCTTGCCTTCCTCGTATAATTCCTCCATGGCTTTCCACGTTTCGATATACTTTGGCGAGGCAAAATGAATTAAATACATGTCGAGGTAATCGACCCCCAGCTTGTTTATCGTTTCCTGAAAAGCTTTCTTGGTCGCTTCATAGCCATGATCCGTATTCCAGACTTTCGACGTGATGAAGAATTGCTCGCGCGGAATTGGACTATGCCGGATCTCTGCTCCCAGTGCTTTCTCATTCCCATAAATTCGGGCAGTATCAAAATGTCGGTACCCGACCTGAATGGCCTCGCGAGTCGCTGTTGTAAATTCTGCTTCTTTCGTTATTTTGTAAACTCCAAAACCCAGTTGAGGAATGGGAACCCCGTTTCTGGCTTCAATCACTTTTGTATGCAAATTCATTTTGACTGCTCCTCTCCAAAAACAAAATATACTCGATATATATTATATCTAGTTAAAGCCAAAAAAAGAGGTTAACCCTTTCTTTCTTCATGAAACAGATCGGTTAACCGTATTTCTTTTAAATAATTCTGCATCGCGATCTCCGCGCCTTCAAGGTGATGAATGATCTTTTCTTTCACGTCATCCACGTCTTGTCCCTGGAGTGTTACATCGGTATGAACTTTAAACAAGTCTTTGCCGGGTTCAACCGCCAGGAATACGTCCAACATCGTGATTTCCGATAAAGGCTGAGCAAGCAATATGCCGCCCTTGGCCCCTTCTTTGGCCATTGTCAGTTTGGCGTTATTCAGGTTGCGAATGACTTTTACAGTCGTAGGAACCGGAATATTTAATTGCTCCGAAATCAACTTGGTGGATAAATAATTCGAACAGTTCTCCTCAGATAGAACGTGAATATAGAGCAGAATAGAGATTCCTTGTGATAAGGCTGTAGAATATGCCATTTCATTCATCCTAACTATTTCTTTTCTAAATATACTATATATCTTTTATGTTCAGTTAGCAACTATCAGCCTATTCCCACTCTACCCTCGATTTCATCGCTGCATATTTACTGGGAGTGATACCTACAGCAGCCTTGAAAGACCGACTGAACAGATGAATACTCGAAAAGCCAACTTCCTCGGCAATCCGGGTTAAATTATGTGTTCCTTCAATAATTCTTTTCTGGGACTGCTCTATTCGGATATGTGTCACATATTTGTGAAGGGTAATCCCTAGCTTGCTTTTGAACAAATGCGATAAATGGTTCGTCGATACACCGACATGCCTACTGATAGCAGCATTATTTAATTGAGGGTCGGCGTAGCATTCATGAATATAACGAATCGACTTTTCAATGAATGCCCACCCCTTGGTCATGTTCCCCTCTTGGTCCTGATCTTCGGATTGATTTTTGAAAAACAGATGCAGCAACTCCAAACATATGGATTTCGTAATTAATGAAGATCCTCCCCGTTGCTCCTGAAACTCCTTATGCATGAGCGCAAATCTCTTTTTCCATTCAATTCGATCGGCTAGCTGCAAATGAGAGATTGGGCGTATGGAAGCCAGCTTCATTTCCCTATCCGCCAGATCAGGTCGTTCACTATGAGCTGCACTCGTATTCTTCAATAAACTACGCTCTTCCTCATAATACAGATCAAAATGAAAAATATACTGAATCAATGGCTGCGTGGAGGTGGACCGAATGATATGAGACATGAATGGATGCATCAGCACAATGTCGCCTTCTTTGACCAGGTATTTCACACCACTCAAGAAGAACTCCGCTTCCCCTTGTTCGATGTAGGTATACACATGATCGTGGTCTATCCATTCCCCTGCCAAAGAAAATGATTCCGTCACTCTTGCCGCTCTTACGAATGGCGAAATGCTGTTCATCCATGGCTCATACACATGTATTCCTCCCCGCTGCCTTCTCACTGATCCGGTTATATTGTCGCAAACACTTTATCGAAGCCTGCCTTGGACTTGGCAAACAATTCACTTGAATCGAGGGTTGGCGTTGGTGCCAGCACCTCTTGAGATACAACGCCAGTATATCCAATCGCTTTTAGATTCTTCAAGAATCCCTGCAGATCAATTACTCCCTCGCCAGGGTATAAACGCTCATGATCCAGCAATTCTTCAATGGGCAGATCATAAGCATCATTGATATGAACATGGACAATCTGTTCCTTCTTAAGATCCAACACCTCTTCGATCTTTAATCCATTCGTATGCCAATGATAGGAATCCACCAATAAACCAACATTCGGAGCATGAATTGTTTCGATCCAGTCAAGCGTATCCTCCACACTCCAAATAAATGGATTCTTCCATTGAGTGCGCAGATGATGGCAACCCACAAATTCCAGGCCCAGTCGAATTCCATAGGCGTCCAGAATATCTGCACACAATCTCAATCGTTTGGTAGCTGCCGCCATAAATGATGCTGCTGGCTGATCTGTGGAAGGTAAAATATAGGTACAACAGCTGTAACAGTTCAATGCAGCAGAAGCTTCTGCCATTTGAACCAGCGATTGAAGTCCTTCACGAAACTGTTCATCTGTGGTTCTCCAGTCTACGGTCAGATCGGATGAACCGATGATCACCTGATTGCTTTCCAACAGATGTTTGGCCTGTTCTTTGCCAACCTCTTCAATGAATGAGAGCGGATTCAAATCTACAGACTGAAATCCGTATTTTGCAGCATTCGTAATATATTGTTCATTGGACTCGATGTTCCCTAAGCCTGCTCTTGTTAACCCTCTAATCATCATAATCTCCTCCTAGGACCAGTCAAACAGTACACCGTTATACTGGTCTTTATTCATTCTCAGTCCCTCGTATGCTTCTTGCGCTTGATCCGGCTTCATCACATGGCTGATCAATGGTTCGATATGCAGCTTGTTCTTTAACATTAGTTCAAATACAATGTTTGAATTTCTCACCAGGGAATGCTTAACGAATTCGTTCGGCTCAACCGGGAAGCGCCATTCATGTGCCCCCTTAAACGTAATACAGCCTCGTCCATACAGGTGGCAGTAGTTCAATATATCAGTGACATCCGTGTTATATTCGCCTCGTGGACTGCCCAGGAAAATAATCTCTCCCAGCTTCCCGATCCACTCCAGACTTTGAACACCTACACTGGGTACACCCGTCGCCTCAATATGAGTGGATACACCTGCTCCATTCGTTAGGGCATGTATCTTTTCTTTTACTTTATCTTCTCCGCCATGAAGCGTATAGTCAACCCCACATGTCTGGGCAGTTCGAATTCGTTCTGGTGACAGGTCCACGCCAATCACAGTTGCCCCTTGAAGGCGTGCCAATTGAGCCGCCAGATTCCCTACCAATCCAAGCCCCGTCACGCCAACAACGTCCCCAAGTTCAATATTGGATACACGAACGGAGGTGAATGCCACGGTTGCCATACGGGTGAAGGGAACCCACTTCAAATCCAAGTGCTCAGGTACCTTGATGAAAACATGATCTGTGGATACCACTTGATATTCAGCATGTTGACCATAATGGAACACAGCGTCCCCGGGCTGAACATCGTGTACACCCTGTCCCACCTCGATCACTTCACTTACACTTGCATACCCCGGACATACGGGAAGCTTGGCCCACTCTTCTTTTCCCGATAACATGGCCAGCTCCGTTCCCGGACTGATGAGGGAATAGATCAATTTTACCAATACTTCCTTCTCCCCTAGAGCTGGCAAAATAAAGTCCTCTTCTACCGTTTCCACTTGCAGCGGACGAGCAAACATGATCTTTCTATTCTTCATCACCTTCACTCCTTTCTTATCTTTTTAACTACAATATAAGACTTTTCATTCGCATTGTCTTTGATTGCAAAACCGATTTTTTATCTAAAACAACGATTTTAAAACCTTTGTAAGCGAATCCAGCATAAACGTAAAAAGACTCACAAGATCCAATGATCTGTGAGCCTCAAATTCAATCTTATTCAGTCGTAGTCTGATACAATGCGGTACACCCGTTAGACGACCAGCTACTTCAGGGATATCCAGTCGTCATTGAAACCGGATTGGCCGCATGGTTCCTTTTTTGCTAATTTCACAGCTATACTTGTCACTTCTCAACCGCCAACTACGGCTGCAGCCCATGAACCTCAAACTCATAGATTCGGGCTGCTGTATCGCCGCCCTGCGCAGGTTTCAGCACATTCAGCTTCACATAACGAGCCTTGACCAGCGCAATCGCATCCGTGGTTTCGGCTGCGGTGTTCCCCTTCACATGAACTACATCTGACCAATTCACGCCATCAGCACTGACCTGGATTGAATAGTCGCTTGTATTAAAACCAGACCATTCCCCACCGCTCTCCGCATGTTTGATGACAAAACCGCTGATCTGATGTTCTTTGCCAAGATCCACTTGCAGCCAATGCGGCTGATTACCCAGTGCGCACCACTTGCTGTTGTCCGTCACCTTGCCGTCAATTGCCTTTCCCGCATCTTCAGCAGGTCCGCAGGCGTGGTCGGCAGTGGCCGTTTTGCCAAGTGCGACATTTTTAATCCCGGAAGCGCCCTTACTTACGGTGATCAAAGCTTGCTTCGTTACCGTATCCTGCCCCGAGCTGTTGGTAGCTGTAAGCGTCACATTGTACGTGCCTTCCTTGTCATACGTTACCACTGGATTTTGCTCCGTGCTGACAGCCGGACTGCCATTCTCAAAAGTCCAAGACCAGCCTTCCGTCACCTCGGAAGAGAGATCAGTGAAATGCACCTGCTGACCCGGTGTGATCAGCGTTGCATCGGCCTTGAATCCTGCTTCCGGCTTCGGATACGCCGGCCACTGGATGGTCACGCTGGCAGCCTGGCCGCGCTCATATTTTGCATTCACTGCCACGACTTTCAGTACAGTCGCCTGTTCCGCGTTAATTCTCTTCATCTCAGGCACATAGAAGACGTTATTGGTGGTCGCACCCACCCAAGTCTCTTTGCCGTCGGGCAGGACACGGTAAATCTCATATTGTTGAACTTCCTTGTCGTTGTCCAACGCGTTCCATTTCAACCTTGCATCACCATATATACCGCCGCGGAAATCGGATTGGATGACATTCAATTCTTCAACTGCTTCAAATGGCTTCACTGGATTAGCATTCTTCTGAATGGATATCTGACCAATATGGATGTCATAATCCGATATGATTTCCTTGCTGTCAAAATACAAAGACAATGCCACAATCCGCTTTCCTTTATAAGGCGTCAGATTCAAGATGTCCGTCGTCCAACCCGATGCCTTTTTGTCTTTTACATCCAAAAAGACGAACTGATCAGGACGGTCTGCAAAAGCCAGGCCAACCTTCATGCTCGGCTTGTTCTGTGTTTTGTACGTGATCGACAGCTTGGTAGCTGGCTCAATCTTCAGATCGGTTTGATACAGCTTCAGATGGGTAGCATTTGCCGAACTTAGCGTACCCGATACCTTAAGGGAACTGCCCCCATAGTAGGCATCCGACCAATCGAGGGACGGCGTAAGTGCTTTACCCTTACTTTCTGTCAGCCAGCGCCATGTCGGAAGCACATCCTGTAAACTGCGGTTATTCCATCCAGTCTCCCGTACCTGCTGGCCATGGACATAGAATTTCTCACCACTGCCCGTGTTGAAGTTGGTCGTGAATGGCAGTTGGTCCACCGGCGATGATTCAATCACATTGTTCGCAATCCCTTTCCAGGCATGGCTTGTCGCCGTATTGGCCGGGTTACCGTTCTGGCCTACCCAGAATTGATTCTCACGGGCAAAGAAATCGGCCATGCTGTCCGCGCTGTTGTACGACCAATCCGGCCGATAAATGCCGAGGGAAGTCACAGCCGGTTTCCCCTCAGGAAACAGCAAATTCCATTTCAGACTGGTATCGTATCCTTTAGCTTCCACATCAATACCTGCGAACAGTTCAAATGGTGATCTGCCCAGGCTTTTGGCTTTGGCCGCAGAACTGCCAAGATCATTCCACCAGAAATTCAGGAACATGCTGTCTGATACCTTGTTCCCGTTATCCTGAAGGAACATTGCATTCCGGTCCGTCAGCGCATTTTGCCATGAAATATTGCCTTCCTTCGTCATGGAATCATACCAGATGATCTCCATACCCGCGGGCTTATGATCCTGAAGATAACGGAGGAATGTCTTCATTAACTGTGCGTCAGTGGCTGTTCCACCTTCAGTCTCCTGATTGATAAACCAGCCGTCAAAACCGTAGTACTCCGCTACCTCAATTAATTTATCCGCGGCCGGGAAGGAACCATCGCTGTTCTGCTGAAGCATTTGCTTCACCCACTCATATTTGCCACCGTATACGGATGGCGGGAAGAACACTGTGCCCATGATTGGCACTCCGTTCCGGTGTGCCGCATCAATCGTGTCGGCGCTTGGTGGCACAATAATACCTTCTCCCGCCGAGCCACCCCAATATACGAGCTTGTCGACATACTGCCAGTAAGAGAACGTATTTGCAGAGAATGTATCCGAGCCCTGTGACGGAACGCCACTGGTTCCCTGATTCAACGCAGACAAGGCCATCACTTTAGGATCTTTTGTTGCGTTCGAGTTAACTGCCTCTCCTGTGAATCGGCTCTGGAGCGGAATGGTGCTCCGGTTAAATGCCGCATCCGGGTCGGAAGCTGGATTCCAGTTAAGCAATTGTTCAGGCAGCCAATAGGATGAATAAGGTTGCTTCGCCAAGGCCGCTGAGGAAAGAACAGCGCATACCAATATTACAAATAGGAGACTCGCACCAAGTTTTTTCATACCGTACCCTCCAATCCATTTTTGGCAAACTAATCAGGGTGAAAAAAAGAAACGTCCGTCAAACCAGGACAGACGTTTCCATGTCTACTTTATAATTCAGGTTATTTTTGATTTGCAGCTTTCCATTCGTCGTACTGCTTTTGTGCTTCTGCAATCACTTTATCCAGACCTGCCGCTTTCAACTTCTCGATCGCTTTCGGCAGATGCTCATCCGGGTCAACAGCTCCCGTCATGATGGATGGGTAGAATTCTTTCACGATGGCGGAGATGGAAGCCACTTCCGTCTTCACCGGATCAGGATTGAAGTTGAAGCCAAAGCTTGGAGCAACTTTCGCGGAATTATTGAATTCCTTGAACGCTTCCCACTTATCAGCTGGATCTTCCTTGTGCATGTAAGTCAGGAACAAGTTACCCAGGGCAAAACCAGGCATCTGGAATCCGTCCTTCATCGCTGGCAGATCCTCAATGACATTATCCGAAATCTTATTGTAATGTGTTCCTTCAATGCCGTAGTTGATCAGGTTACGCAGATATGGATCGGTATTCAGCAAGTTCAGGAACATCATAGCCCGTTCCGGGTTCTTGGAGTTCGCCGAGATTGCATGCATAGCGCCTGTTGCCGAGCCAGTGAAAATAACCGGATCCTGCATCGGTGTAGTCACGATATCATAGCCCGCACTTCTGGACCATCCCAGTTCGGCGTACGGCTGTGTTTGTTCACGGTCAACAAACCATTTGCCTGTTTTGATGTTGTCGATGCCTTCCAGTGTTGCTACATCCTTACGCAGGTAACCAGCCTGATAGTATTTACGGATGGTTTTCAACGAGCTTTTCAGCTCTTCGGATTCCAGCACATTAACGTATTTACCAGTGTCACCATTCATGTTGATACCAACCGGGAATTCGTCACCGAGCAGGAAGTCGAACGCCAGATAAGGCTTAAAGCCCTTCGGAACAGCCAGCGGAGTAATGTCGGCTGGTTCATTGTCCTTGATTTGCTGCAGGTAAGGCTCCAGATCCTCTAATGTGCGAATCTTGGTGATGTCCATGTTGTATTTATCAACGTACTGCTTGTTGAAACGCCATACCCATTGCGAAGCCAACTCTTTATTAACTGGCACGGCATAGTTTTGGCCATCGATCTGCGATCCTGTGAGGAATCGTGGATCAAGCTGCTCTTTAATGCCCTGACCATACTTATCCAACAAATCATTGATTGGCAGGAATGCTCCTCTGGTGGCATTTGGCAGATAGTCATAAGCCCAGGAAGAGGTGAAAGCGATATCATAATTTTCGCCCGAAGCGGTAATGACTGGCATACGTTTGGAATAATCACCCCAGTCAATCATCGTGATGTCGACGGTTGTATTTATTTTCTCCATTAAGTATTTGTTCATTTCTTCCTGTACCATTGGCAGATCGCGCTGTGGACCACCAATCAGATATACCTTGAGCTTCACTGTGTCCTTATCGCCGGATTCTCCCCCGGATGCCGCATTCCCGCTTGTATCATTGGTATTACTGCCACCGCAGCCTGCTAGAACAGTAGAAAAAGCAAGCAGTAAAGTAACCATGAGCAGAGCGATTTTTCTTGTCTTCATGTGTATCCCCCTTATCAATGTTATTGTTACTGCCCTTTGAGGGCAGGCACAACCAGACTTATTCTTTGACCGAACCAATGGTCAGGCCTTGTATAAAATACTTTTGGAAAAACGGATACGCCAGCGCAACCGGCAGTGTAGCCAAGACAACCATCGCCATGCGGACGGTCTCCGTTGGCAGTGTCGAGGCAATGTCATAGGACACGACCCGGCTGCTGTTTTGCACAACAAAATCCATATTGTTCTGTATTCGAATTAGCAATGTCTGGAGTGGAATCAAATTCGCATTGTCGATGTAGAGCAGCGCATTGAACCAGTCATTCCAGAATCCTAACGTACTGAACAATCCAATAGTCGCAATGCCTGGTAACGAAATCGGCAGTACGATGCGCGTATAGATACCGAATTCAGTAGCTCCGTCGATTTTGGCCGACTCAATAACCGCATCCGGCACGGTAGTCGTGAAAAATGTACGCATAACGATAATGTAAAAAGCGTTCATGATTGACGGCAGGATCAGCGCCCAGATCGAATCCCGCAAGTGCAGCACCTGCGTAACCACGATGTAACTGGGAACGAGACCGCCGGAAAATAGCATGGTGAAGAAGGCCAAAAAGCTGAAAAACCGACGCTGCGCAAAATTTTTGCGCGAGATGGCATACGCATACGTGGTGACCAAATACAGTGTTAGCGCGGTTCCGACAACCGTCACCGTTAAGGTAACCCCAAACGATTGGGCCATCTGCTGCCCGGACTCCATAAGGAATCGGTAGGCATCCAGCGTCCAGACTTCAGGGAATAACTTAAAGCCATTGATCGCCAGCGTCTTCTCATCGGTAAATGAGATGATCACGATGAACAGAAACGGAAAGATACAAGATAAGGCAAACAGACCGATAGCTATATTAAAAATCACATTGGATAATGGCGAAATGGCATTCAGATCTCTCGATTTCTTTCCGGTCCTCCTCGTATGGGCAGATGCCCGCTTTATCGGTTCGCTTAAATTACTCATGGAAGCACCCCCTTGCCGCAGCCTAGAATACGGCATAATCCTTTTCAATTTTACGCACAGCATAGTTTGCCAGCAGGACAAGAATCAAACCGACAACCGATTGATACAACCCTGTAGCTGTACTCATTCCTGTATCACCCATAATGGTCAAGCCGCGGTATACAAACGTGTCGATGACATTGGTGACCGGATACAGCGCACCAGAGTCCCGCGGAACCTGATAGAACAGTCCAAAGTCGGAACGGAAGATCCCGCCGATCGCCAGAATGGTGAGGATGATCATTAGCGGTCTGAGCAGTGGCAACGTTATGTACCGGATCTGTTTCCACTTCGTAGCACCGTCGATCATCGCTGCCTCATAATAAGAACGATCGATACCTGCGATTGCCGCCAGATATACTACACTGCCATAACCTGCACCTTTCCACAGGCCGAGCAGAATGAGAAAATACGGCCAATACCCTGTCTCACTGTACCAACTAACCGGATCTCCACCAAAGTACATGATGATCTGGTTGAACACACCCTTTTCCACACTCAGAAACGAGAAGACGAAATAACTGATAATAACCCAAGACAGGAAATAAGGCATAAACATCGCGGTCTGGTAAATCTTCGCCAGCCGTTTGTTCAACAGTTCGTTCATGATGATCGCAAGCGTCACCGCGAGTACCAGCCCGAGAAAGATCAGACCCAGGTTATACAGAATGGTATTACGTGTGATGATATAGGCGTCACTGGTGGAGAACAGAAACTCAAAGTTCTTGAACCCGACCCATTCGCTTTTTAGAACGCTTTCAAGAAATCCGCCCGGATGAATCCGGAAGTCCTTAAAAGCAATAATCGTTCCGAACATTGGCAAATAGGCAAAAATGATAAACCAAGCTGCTCCCGGCAGTACCAGCAGAAGAAACGCCTTGTTCTTCATCAGACTTTTGAAGATGCCCTGCACGGCTGTCCCTCCTTATAATCTTGTTCATTATCGCTTTAGCTGCATCCAGCATTAATCCCCTATAATCAACACTGGATCTAAGCCCTTTTGGTGCTTTGGATTTCCTCGTTCACTCCTACCTCCATTATGCAAGCGCTACCAATTTTGAGATAGTTGAAAAACCCAATAAATTGATGGATTAATTAAAGATCGTACATTCATTCCATAACAAAAAAGACACCCCCACATGGGGAGTATCTTCATTCAGCCGGAGCCCCGGCTTACTTTTTCATGTAGATTGAGCGCAACTCCGTAGGAGAAACGCCAGCATATTTCTTAAACTGTCTGTAGAAATAAGTAGAGTCCCAATAACCCACCTCGCCCGCTATTTCTGCCGTCTTTTTGTCCGAATATAACAGCAAATGAGTGGCACGTTCGATTCGGTACTGGTTCACATAATCAGAAAAGGTGGTACCGACCTCTTGCTGGAACAATTGGCCGAGGTAGTTCGGATGAAGCTCCAGCCTCTGACTGAGCGTCTTAAGTGAAAGCTCATCCTGATAGTGATTTTTCACCACCTCCAGCACAGACATGATATGCGGGCTGTACGTTTTCTCGGCGGTATGATATGTATCCAGTGTGCGATGAACAACCTTTCTGACCAATTGTTTCAGTTTGCTGAGCGTATGAATTCTGGACAGGGGTCCGAAGATGTCCCCGTAGTCAGGCGTTTTCTCCAGTTCCTTGGCGGCCAGCATAAGCTGGATCGCAGAATTGAAGAACGGTGTTCTCGGTAGACAGGGTTCCTTACCTTCAGCAATGAAGAATTCGTCGATGAACCGGTCCACCTCAGTACCTTCACCATCCCGCAGCAGCTTGTGAAACTGCTCCATCGCAGGCCCTGGCTTCTCTTGATACTCATTGGCAGCTTCTTCGTTCTCCACTTGCATGATGAAGGTATTACAATCCATAAACAAATGATTCTGAAGCCATAGCTTTACGGACTTGCAGCTCTTCGGAAAACCCAGATAGGTCGACTCGGATTGACCGATGATCCCCCATACACGTGCACCTGTATCCTCGGCGACCGCCTGCTTCATCCTGTTAAGTGCCTGAAGCTGCCACTCAGCACTGCCTTCCGTACCGGCTGAAACGAACAGCAGCATGATGTCTCCCTCCTGATCGGGAAAGCAGATAACACCGCAGCCATCCGGGAGGCCTTTGTTCCCGACCTGCTCACATTGCTCAGCAATTCCAGGCAGATACATCTGGGGATCATCCCTCTTGTCATCGCCTACAATCCGCAGAGAAGCCGCACAATATGTGGACTTGTTCATGGGAATCTCAAGCATCTGCGCACGCTCACGGAATTCTTTGGCGTCAATGGTCTCGTTCGCCCACCGCTGCAAAATATTGTTGCGCAAAATCCTCCAGCTCTGATCCATTTGAATCTGGCGCATCTCTTCGTGCTCCCAATCCCGCTGCATATGCTTGATGGTCGCTTCCAGTTCATCCATATTGACTGGCTTGAGCAGGTAATTTTCGACCCCCAGCGAGATGCCCTCCCGCACATATTTGAATTCTTCGTAACCGCTCAAAATAATGAATTTGGTATATGGATTGCGCGCTTTAGTCTCCCGGATCAGTTCAAGTCCGGTCATTTTCGGCATCATGATATCCGTAATAATCAGATCGACAGGAACCTCGTCCATCATTGCTAGCGCTTCCAACCCATTGCATGCCGTTCCGGCAATCTGCATGTTATTCTGATCCCAATCAATGATGGCTTGCATTCCTTTCACAATAAGCGGCTCATCATCGACCAACATTACACTTCTCATCCCATTTCCTCCCTTGTAACTGGAATGCTGATGGTCACCTCACATCCTTCGCCCTCCACACTGTTCAGGTGCAGTCCATAATCACTGCCATAATTCAGACGTATGCGGTCGTGCACGTTCTTAAGACCCAAAGATCGGTCAGATGTCTCAGCAGCTTCATCACCCTTATGCAACCCATGCTGCAGTTCAAGTAATCTCTCCGCGGAAATCCCCTTTCCGTTATCCTTCACACGGATGTGAATCACGCCGTTCTCTTCTTCGGCTGTGATGGAGATCCGGTTATCCTCATCATTCGTACGAAAACCATGCACAATGTAATTCTCAATAATCGGCTGGACAAGCAACTTGACGACCATGCTTCCCGCCGCTGCATTCTCGATATGGGTCTCCACGTGCAGCTTGTCCTCGTACCGATATTGGACCAAAGCCAGGTACATGCCGCACAGCTCTATTTCCTCCGCCAAGGTTACATGGGTCTGCTTTTTGATCAAATGACGGAACATCGTGGCGAGAATATAAATCATCTGCCCAACATCCCTGGCTCCCATACTGATGGCTTTCATGCGGATGCTTTCCAGCGTATTGTACAGAAAATGGGGATTGATCTGGGCTTGCAAAGCGACAAGCTGCGCGTTCTTTTGCTTGATCTCTGACACATATACCGTTTCTATGTAAGACTCCAGCCGATCACACATATGATTAAATCTCTGCGAAATCTGCTGCAGCTCATCTTCCCCCTCCATCTCGATACGTTTACTTAGATCCCCCTCCTGCCAGCGACGCATGTAAAGCACGAGTCTGTGAATTTTTTTGGAATAACGGCGGATGATGGTGAACGTCACCGCGATGCTAATCATGATGCACAGAATCACAATCCCAATGAGGCTGAAACGAATCGCCTGAAGGCTCTGTTTGATGTGCGACTCCGGAATAATAGAAGCCACGACCATGCCCGTATTCCCGATATTCAGCAGCTGCACCTTGGAGCGCTCCTCCAGATCCACCCAATCCTCCGGCAAATTCATCTTCCCCCAGTACGGGTAGACGGTGTTGTCATACTTGCCCTGCGAATCGAAAATCACCTCACCTTCCCCGGTCATCAGCATGATCCGACTGTTCTTGCCGCCCGGTCTGTCTCGAAGAAGCCCTTTGATACGGTCTGTATTCAGCTCAAACATAATTGCTCCGTACTGCTTCAATGTCACGGAGTCCTTGAGCACATTCGCGTAGCTATATGGAGTAGGCTCATCATCCATTTTCCCTTCGAAAAGCGGTTCGCTGCCCATGTACTGCCAAGGTGCACTCCTCAGCCGCTGGAACCAGTCCTGATGCCCTGCAGACAGCTTGGGATGATAGTAAAAGTGCTGGGTCTCCCGATTAAGAACATAGAAGAAATCCTGATCCGTGCTGTATAAGACGACATTTGCAATTGAAGCCTCATCCTTTAACAGCAGACGTAATTGATAATCGAAGTTCCCTCGCTCCGTGCGGTAGCTGTAAGCATATTGATTCAGACGCCAATTGAGAAAATCCTCGTATTCATGAGTCAAAAAATACTTCAGATCATCGCCGATCATGGCGTCGGTATAAATCTGCTGCACGGCACTATACAGCCGTTCGTACTGCTGATTCAGGTTGATGCTGACAATATCCAGCTCCTGCAAACTCGCATCCATTTGTTCCTGTACCACTCGCTGTTCATAGTAGCGGTAGGCCAATACCGCGATGCTGATGAACAACAGGACCATCACCATGGAATAAAACAGCAGAATTTTGTTGAACATTTTTTTCTTCAAGTAGTTCTTATACATGGTTCGTATCCTGGACATTCGCGCCTGAACACCTCCTCCAGACCCATTTCCAACTCAGTGTATCACCGTTTGGTTAAATTCGACAATCACCAGCGCATAGAACCAGTAATCCATATTATGATTTGTCAAAATTGAATGGAAGCGCTATAATGGGCGCATTCCCCTATAAAAGTTATGTAATACATACTCGCTTTGGATGCTCTCTATATATGAATCACTCCCCGATAAAATGAACTGGGGGTTTTTATGATGTTTCTTACTGAAAACAAACTACAAGCACGTATTCATGAATTATCCGATCTCCGTTACCGAGATCGTCTGCCTTTAAATCATTTTCTTGCCTGTGAAGACCACAGGGAAGAGATCAACCCTGCCCTTCCGGCAGATGATAGCCATTGGAAGCCTATGCATACAGGAGAAAGTTGGTCCGGTCGAGACCTCTATTTGTGGCTGCGTACAAAAGTCGAGTTCCCTGCCTCCTGGGAAGATAAACGGATTGTCGGACTGTTTGATTTCGGCGATACCGGGGGTGGTAACAATTCCGGCTTTGAATCACTGTTCTACTGGGATGGCAAGCCGTTTCAAGGCGTGGATTCCAACCACAAGGAAGTGTTCTTTCCTGCCTCTGCCGCAGGCAGCACCAACGAGTTGGTCTTCCGCTTATGGTCCGGTCTGGAAGGTGGCGGTCAGCCCCGCAACCAGACGCATACGTTCAGACAAGCAGCACTGTGCTGGCTGGATGAAGCTGTTGATGATCTTGTATTTACAGGGTCGGCAATTCTGGAAACGGTCAACATTCTGGATGCCCATGCACCGGAACGTACAAAGCTGCTTCATGCACTCCAGCAGTCCTTCCGCCTGATTGACTGGTCGCAGCCTAAGTCTGATATTTTCTATTCCTCTGTGCATGACGCAAGGGATGACTTGAGCTCCCGATTGAATGCGATGGACAAAGCTTCTGATGTGACCGTTACTTGTATCGGCCATACTCATATTGACGTTGCCTGGCTGTGGCGGTTGAAGCACACGCGCGAGAAATGCGCCCGCTCCTTCTCTACGGTCATGCGCCTGATGGAGATGTTCCCGGAGTATGTTTTCCTTCAGACACAGCCGCAATTGTACGAATATGTGAAAGAGGACTACCCGGAACTGTACGAATCCATCAAGGAGCGTGTCGCTGAAGGTCGCTGGGAAGCGGGCGGCGGCATGTGGCTGGAGGCTGACTGCAACCTGACCTCGGGTGAATCCCTGGTCCGACAATTGCTAATTGGCACTCGTTTTCTCAAAGAAGAATTCGGGACGGATTGCCGATATCTATGGTTGCCCGATGTTTTCGGCTACAGCTGGTCCTTGCCGCAAATTCTGAAAAAATCCGGCATTCATACGTTCATGACAACCAAAATCAGCTGGAACCAATACAACCGCATGCCATTCGATACATTCCACTGGCGCGGCATTGACGGCTCAGAGGTGCTGACCCACTTCATTACTACACCCGAGCCTTGGTCCGAGCCGGGTTCATGGTTCTATACCTATAACGGGAAAATCATTCCAAAGACGGTCAAGGGCATCTGGGATGCCTACCGTGATAAGGAGATGAACCAGGATCTGCTGCTGTCGTACGGATACGGAGACGGTGGAGGCGGAGTTAACCGGGAAATGCTGGAGATGAGACGACGGCTGGATCAACTGCCCGGATTGCCCAAGGTCAAGACAGGACGCGCAGATGATTATTTTGAAAAACTGCAGGAGACGGTCGAGAAAACCGATTCGTACATCCATACTTGGGATGGTGAATTGTATCTGGAGTATCACCGCGGAACGTATACCAGTCAGGCGTACAACAAACGGATGAACCGCAAGCTTGAGCTGGCTTACCGCGAAGCGGAATGGCTGAATGCATTGCAAAGTATTGTGCATAATGACTGGAATCTGTATCAAGCGAAGTCTCTGACTGCGGGTTGGAAAATCATTTTGCGCAACCAGTTCCATGACATCATTCCCGGTTCCTCCATCACAGAGGTGTATGAGGATAGCAGAATTGAATATGCAGAAGCTGAGCAGATTGGCAGTCACGTGGACACGCAGGCTCGGATGGCTATCGCTTGCAGCGGAGAATCTCCGCATACGTACACCATTTGGAACTCTTCCCCATGGGTCGTTACAGAAATCGTGAGCATTCCTGCGGCATCAGGCGAATTGGAAATGGGAACTTGGCTGAGCGATTCCGGAGAGATCCTAAACGCTCAATACCAGGATGCACGTTGGTCCGTCGAGGTGAATAATATTCCTTCGCTGGGGTATACCACCATTCACTTCCAGAGCGGTACGGTAAACGATATCCCTGAGCAATCGCCATTCATCCACACAGCCAATGGAATTGAGACTCCGTTCTATCTGCTCGAGTGGAATGAGAATGGGCAGTTGACCCGCCTTTACGATAAAGAGTCACATCGTGAGGTGCTTGCCAAAGGCGCTAGAGGCAATGTGCTTCAGGTGTTCGAGGACAAACCGCTTGCCCACGAGGCCTGGGATATTGATATCTTCTATCAGGAGGATATGCGAGAGATTACGAAATGCACCAGCATTGAAGTCGTAGAGACGGGACCACTTCAGACCGTGATTCGCTTTGCTTGGGAATACCTTGGCTCCACGATTACGCAGAACATGACAGTATATACCGGGCATCGACGAATCGATTACGCCACTGAGGTGGATTGGCATGAACAGCAGCAACTGCTGAAAGTTGCCTTCCCAGTCGGCATCCGCTCTACGGAAGCCACCTACGATATTCAGTTCGGTAACGTTAAACGGCCCACGCACTGGAACACAAGTTGGGACTGGGCGCGTTTCGAATCCGTTGGCCATCAATGGGCTGATCTGTCCGACAGAGGTTATGGCGTCAGTTTGCTGAATGATTCCAAGTACGGTTATGACATTAAAGACAACGTCATGCGGCTGACCCTGATCAAGAGCGCTACGCACCCTGATCCACATGCCGATCAGGGACTGCACAGCTTCACCTATGCTCTTCTTCCGCATCAGGGAGATTGGCTCGTTGGCGGAACCGTGCAGCAAGCCTGGCTTCTGAATGCTCCAGCTCGATATACACAGGGACAATCAGAGCAGCCAAGTCGCTCCATGTTCACCTTGTCCGGCAGCACAGCCATGATCTCGGCAGTTAAGAAGGCGGAGGATTCCAATCGTGTCATCGTACGCGTTCATGATTATTCCGGCAGCATGAATATGCTTGAACTGACAAGCGATCTACGGATTCACGCGTGGAGAGAATGCAATCTTATGGAAGTGCCGGAGGGCGAACTCCTGTATAATGCACCGATAACTTTTGCTCTTGAACCTTATGAAATCAAGACGTTTGAGATTGATCTGAGAGTATAATCCTATAACTGCAGCAGCTTAACCAAAGAAACCAGCAAATCCCCAGATGATGGGCGACTTGCTGGTTTCTTCGTGTTGTGGTTATTCGGTCGTTATTCAATCAGTAACGGTCCGCAACCAATGCTTCTCAATGACGTATTATAGAACAAAATGGAAAGGATGGCGTTTATATGGGAGAGTCAATCCAAAAAATGAAGTCCCCCACCTTCATTTTCTTTTCATGCGTTCTGGTCCTGTCCGTAATCATCGCAATCCTGTCCAGACCTTATTTCACAGAACCGATTTTCCATGTTGAGAACAACAAGTACATATTCGATAGTGAGCAAGGTAATCTAGCGACTTATCGCAGCAGAACGGCAGATCCTATTCAAGTACGCCTTGGTCATCAGGAACGGACTGTTTACATCAATCATCAGCAATATCTCATCACGAAAATTGATTCTGCGTTCAACACAACGTATCACTTGATATATCCTAACGGGAACAAATATGAAGTCCAAGATCATTCCGGACAATTAATAAGTTTTGATGCAAAAGGCAATAGCGTTTCCGAGGTCTTCTTGTACGTTGGCAGCCAAAGAGTACTCCAGGATGGGGAAGAACAATTCTCTCCTGCAACGCTTGTAACAGCCGCCTACCCAGATTATCATTACACTCGTGGTGCTCCAGGTTATCTGCTTCTCGCATTAGCCGCAGTGATATTCGGATGGTGCAGCTTCCGTTATCAAAAATTTCAAGACTTCCTTTTCTACCTCTCGCTTCGTTCGTTCTGGGCGAACGATGCCGAACCTAGCGACTTTGATTACTTTTTGAGCAAAGTATGCGGGATTGTCGTTATGATAGGGGCTTTCTGGATCGCTATTAATGCATTCTGAACTGAAAGCAATTCGATGTACCATAATTGATTTTTATTTTACCGTCTCTAATGTATATCTATTGCGTGGAATCTCAAGACCCAGATTACCGCGCAGTGTCTCATGCTCATACTCGGTACGGAACAGGCCGCGCTCTTGTAAGACAGGTACGACCAGGTCCACGAAGTCCGCGAGTCCGTTCGGCACAACTGTACGAATGTTGAAACCGTCCGCAGCTCCCCCTTCGAACCACTCCTGAATCTGATCAGCGATCTGATCCGGTGTACCGATGAAAGATGTGCGAGGTGTCGATGCAAGCAATGCCACTTGGCGGAGGGTCAGCCCCTGTTCTCGTGCCTGCTGCTTGATCTTGTCCGTTGTACTGCGGAAGCTGTTACTGCCCAAATCACCAATCTCCGGGAAAGGCTCATCCAATGGGAATTGGGCAAAGTCATAATGATCGAAGTAACGTCCCAAATAATTCAGTGCATGGTCAATATCGACCAACTCCGCGATTTCCTGATACTTGCGCTCCGCTTCTTCCTCCGTTCTGCCCACAATGGGACCGATGCCAGGGAAGATCAGGATATCTTCTGCCTTACGACCATAAGCCACCGCTCGTGCCTTCACATCCGAATAGAACTCCTGAGCTTCCTCCAACGTCTCATGCCCCGTGTATATAGCATCGGCCGATCGGGCCGCCAGATCCTTGCCGGATTCGGAAGAACCTGCCTGGAAAACAACCGGATGTCCTTGCTTCGAGCGCGCCACATTGAGTGGCCCCTGGACGGAAAAGTGATCTCCCTTGTGGTTCAGCGTATGCAGTTTGGATGGGTCGAAGAAAACACCGTTCTCTTTATCCCCGATAAACGCGTCATCCTCCCAGGAATCCCACAGGCCTTTAACCACATTCAGATGTTCTTCTGCAATTTCGTAGCGCAGTGCGTGGTTTGGATGTTCACCTTTGCCAAAATTCAGAGCCGAGCCTTCAAGTGGTGAAGTGACAACGTTCCATCCGACTCTTCCTCCACTGATATGGTCCAGGGAGGCAAATTGTCTTGCCACTGTGAACGGTTCACTATATGAGGTGGACAACGTCGCGACCAGCCCGATGTGTGAAGTTGCTCCCGCAAGAACAGAGAGCAGGGTTAACGGTTCAAAACGATTCAGGAAATGCGGGTTGGATTTCTCGTTAATAAAGAGGCCGTCGGCAATAAAGAGCAGATCGAACTTCCCTTCCTCTGCCTTAATCGCCTGCTTCTTGTAGAAATCCAGATTTACGCTGGCATTGATCGGAATATCCGGGTGTCGCCAAAAAGAGATGCTATTTCCCACTCCATTCAAGTTTGCTCCCAATCTCAATCGTCGTTGTGACATATTAATTCCTCCCTATATTGTGGTGATGACCATTTAATTCAGTCCGAGTACCTTTTTTTCTCTGAGAGTCGTTTCTTCATTTCATCATTTCTTTATGCTGTTTGCGCCTGCTTCTGCTGCTGCCATACCCAATCCCGGTTTATTCGCCTGGTTCCTTTCGCTTACCCGGACTGTCCAAGCTGCTCCCAGAAGGACAATGCCTGTTAGGAGAAAAACAAAAGGAATCCCCGTCCATCCGCCCAGAAAACCGCCAAGTAACGGGCCGAGTACAATACCAAATTGATTCGCAGTCTGACTCAGACTGACAGCCCTTCCACGGAAATCACGGTCAGCATATTTGATGATTAACGCATTCAAGGCCGGATACACGGCAGCGAAGAACAGACCATAGACAAATCGCAGACTTCCAAAATAAATGAGGTTATACGCCGTCAGTTGCAGTAAACTGCCAATGCCGCCGCCCAGCAGGCCGATAAACAGGGTTTTCTCATATCCGATCTTCCCGCCAATTCTTCCCCAGCGCGGCCCCATAATTACCGTTGCCACACCGATAGCCGAGAAGACGATTCCTGCACTGAGTGTTGCACTACTGACGTCCCCACCAATCTGGACCACATAAAGCGTCAGCACAGGTTCAATAATGAGCACAGAAGTTGAAACGAGCAAAATCAAACCATAGATCCGCATTAATCCCGGAGTGGAGGCTGCTTTTTTCAGATCACCCAGAATACTTGTGCGAACCACAGTGCGGGGACCGCGGGCTTCTTTTACCCATATCACCATCACAGCCGAGAGCAGCGTAATGATCCCCGATGCGATAAAGCATCCGCGCAGCCCGATCCAATGGCTTAGTACTCCACCCACAAGCGGTCCCAGAATTCCTCCGGCAGCCGTGGATGTGGAGATGACACCAAGCGCATAACCTACATGCTTCTCCGGTGTATTGGTGCCGACTAATGTAATAGATGCAGGATTGAAGCCGGCCATGAGTCCTTGAAATATGCGCACAGCGATAAACGTGTAAGGGTCATAAACGAAATAGTTAGCCAGATGAGCAATGGCGAGGCCAACGCCCGAACGAATCAGCATCAGTTTGCTTCCGTATCTGTCAGCCAGCGAGCCCCAGAATGGAGCACATAGTCCGCTGATCAGAAAGCTGATCGAGATCGAAATGCCGGACCAGACTTCCAATCCGCTCTGAATACCGAGATCATTTTGCAGAAACAGCGGAAAGAACGGAACAGACAAGGTGTAAGACATATGATTGAAAAATAGGCCAAACCACAGAATATACAGATTTCGCTTCCAATGCGGCATCTTGGCATTCTCCATACTATATAATTCCTATATAAAAAGTAGGTTATTATCCATATTAGGATACCGTCACTGGAAAGTATAATAGAAAAGTTCAATAGACCCATTCAAGAATTAAATGAATGGGTCTGTTATATAACTTGAACTAAAGATTTTACACTGAACACTCCGATGACAGAATAACCTTCCAATCGCTGTTATCCCCAGATTTTTTTGATTCCCTTTTCTCAAGGGAAAAATCCGCTGATAAGCCTATGCTTACGACGTAGCTTTCTTTCAGAAAGCTTTCAGGCGAACGCTTCGCTTTTTCAGGTTTTTTCTGTCCTCTCCGTTTCTGTGTAAAAGAATAGTTCAACTTATATAGATGTACAGTAACAATTAGTGCACTTGAACGGACATGAACACATCCACCTCATCTTCACTATCCAAAACAAACCCAAAACGTTCATACAAACGCCGAGCCGGACTGCCCTGCAATACATTTAAAGTAACACGTTTGTCCCGGACCTCATTCCGTTTCAGCAGCATGTTCAGCACTTGAGTCCCTATTTGCTGACCTTGATAATGGGGATGGATATAGAAATGTTCCAGTAGCATTTCCTCCGATTTGGGTTTCAGCGCTACACACCCCACCAGTTCACCCTCGACCTCAATAATCCACGTGTGGACAGGGCCAAATGTATTACGGAAACGTTCACGGACCTTCACCTCATCGTACCTTTTCAACCTGTTTAAATCATCATATAGAACGAGGGCTCGCAACTCAGCAAGGTGCTCCTGATCTGCCTGCTTGGATTGACGCATGGTGATTTGGATCATTGGAAAGACTCCTTTTTTCGATTATTTTATTCTCTTCATTCGAGCTATTAATAGTATCTATATAGGATTCGATGGATCATTGGTCTATTGGGGATTTGATAAATTCATTTGACCCCAATTATACAGGAAAAAGCAAGCCATTTTTAGATTCTAAGAGTTATCCAAAGTAACAAACCTGGCTACCTAATGTTGACAATATATGCAAACCACTTTAATATACCTAGTATTCTTATCAGCTTTTAATAGTTTCTCGCATTCTACATCGAATGTGTGCATTTCTGTGCGATTATTAATTGAACAGCAGTAGATTAAATGGGAAGAGTGCCTAGAGAAACAGAACAGGAGATTTGCATCATGTATATTGTTAAACGCTTTTTCACTATGCTTTTGACGCTCTGGATCATTGTGACGCTGACCTTTCTAATCATGCACATGATCCCTGGAGACCCTTTTTCCAACGATTCCAAAACGATACCTGAAGCTGTCCTGCAAAATATGCGTGCAAGATACCATCTGGATGAACCGCTTGCGGTCCAGTATGCACTGTATTTGAAAAATTTGCTGGTGCTGGATCTGGGACCCTCCATCCAGTCCAAAACGACCGATGTCAACACATTGATCGCACGAGGGTTTCCGCCCTCCGCACTTCTTGGCATCCAGTCCATTGTTATTGCGCTGATTGCAGGTATTGCACTGGGGACGGTTGCCGCCCTGTTCCACAAAAGGCCATTGGATTACATATCCATGTTCATTGCCATCATCGGGATATCCGTCCCGAGCTTCATTCTTGCACCGCTGCTCATTAAATATGCGGCTGTCCAATGGAGGCTCTTCCCCGTTGCATCCTGGGGAACCTGGCAGCATACGATACTGCCCTCGCTGGCTTTGTCGGTAACACCACTGGCTGTCATCGCTCGATTCATGCGTACCAGCATGCTGGATGTGTTGCAGCAGGAATACATAAGAACAGCAGAAGCCAAAGGATTATCTACCTGGTCAGTCGTCATCCGGCACGGAATGCGAAACGCGCTCATTCCGGTATTATCTTTTATCGGGCCGCTCTTCGCCTCCGTAATCACCGGCACCTTCGTGATTGAGAAGATATTTGCCATTCCGGGAATCGGCAAATATTTCGTGGACAGCATCTTCAATCGTGATTACCCGGTCATCATGGGAACGACGATCTTTTACAGTGTCATTCTGGTGGTTACCCTCTTCCTGATTGACCTGTCGTACCGGATCGTCGATCCGAGAATCAAGCTGTCCAGCAAAGGAGATTAGCATGAAAGCTACAACTACAGACCCCATTACATCGGACCCTCGCTTCACACCGGCAGATCGAAGCCGATTGAGTGCGAACCGCATAGCCAGTCCGGGTCTTCCCTTATGGAAGCAACGTACATACAGTATTTTTCGTCATCGATTATCCTTGCTTGGTTTATTGTTGCTCGTTGTCATTATTGCGCTGGCTCTGGTAGGTCCGTTACTGGTTCCCTACTCGCCAAGCTCACAGTCCCTGCTTAAGACCAATCTGCCACCCTCTGCTGATCACTGGTTTGGCACGGATGATCTCGGACGGGATATGTGGGCCCGTACCTGGTCAGGAGCCCGTATATCGCTGCTGATTGGCTTTACTGCTGCAGCCATAGACCTCGTGCTTGGCGTCCTGATTGGCGGAATCGCAGGTTATTGCGCCGGAAAGGGACGAACAGGTGATCGAATCGACAGCCTTTTGATGCGAATCATTGAAATTTTGTACAGTATCCCGTATTTGCTGGTTATCATTCTACTTCTTGTCGTTATGAAACCGGGATTGTTAACGATGATTATTGCCCTATCCATTACTGGTTGGGTTGGGATGGCCCGCGTCGTCCGAGGTCAGATCCTGCAATTGAAACAACAGGAATACGTACTCGCAGCGCAGAAGCTCGGCACATCCCATGCCAAGATTATTTTCAGGCACCTGCTGCCTAACGCGGCTGGAATCATTATCGTTAACCTGACCTTCACGATTCCATCGGCTATTTTCTCCGAATCCTTTCTGAGCTTTTTGGGACTCGGTATCCAGTCACCCATTGCCAGCTTGGGCACGATGGCTAACGATTCGCTTGGAGTCATTCTGAGCGGACAATGGTGGAGACTGTTTTTTCCCGGTCTGATGATCTCGCTCACCATGTTTGCATTTAACGCTTTCGGTGATGGGCTGCAGGATGCTTTTGATCCGCGCTCCAACCGTTAAGGAGGTTAACACCATGAGTCATTTACTGGAGGTCAATCATTTGAAGGTCTCCTTTGCCACACGTGATAAAGAACTTGAAGCTGTAAGAGATGTTTCTTTTCACGTCGATGAAGGAGAGACACTTGCCATCGTCGGCGAAAGTGGGAGTGGAAAAAGCGTAACCGCCCGTTCCCTGATGGGGATGTTCTCGTCACCGAACGGCCGCATTCGCAGCGGCGAAATCCGCTTTGAGGGACGGGTTATCAGCGGATTATCCGCTAAAGCCATGCGCCGAATCCGTGGTTCCGAGATCAGCATGGTGTTCCAGGACCCCATGTCTTCTCTGAATCCAACGATGAAGGTCGGTATTCAGATCGGCGAAGGACTTCGCAAACACCGCAAACTATCGCGCAAAGATGCCCAGGCCAGATCTGTAGAACTGCTAAACCTCGTGGGTATTCCTGATGCACCAAGCCGCTATCATCAATATCCTCACGAATTCAGCGGCGGAATGCGTCAGCGGGTTGCCATTGCGATGGCACTTGCCTGTGATCCCAAGCTGCTGATCGCCGACGAGCCAACGACCGCTCTCGACGTTACCATTCAGGCGCAGATTCTGGATATTCTAAGCAGCTTGCAGCAGCAAACGGGCAGTTCAATTTTGCTAATTACCCATGACCTGGGCGTTGTCGCCGAAGTGGCTCACCGCGTTGCTGTCATGTATGCAGGCACCATTGTGGAGACCGGCACGGTAGAGGATATCTTTGATCGGCCACGCCATCCATATACGTGGGGACTGCTCCAGTCCACCCCGCGACTGGATGATACAGAACATGACAGGCTTATTCCTATTGAGGGCTCGCCCCCGGATATTGCTGAGCTCCCGCCTGGCTGTCCGTTCGCAGACCGATGTCCACACACGATGGATATCTGTTTGACGGAAATGCCTGCTGCAACCATATTTTCATCAAAACACAGTGCCAGATGCTGGCTAAACGATCCTCGAGCTCCGCGAGTGGATGTCCGTATCCCGGCAGAAAGGAATGAGCATGACCGAATCTATAATTGAAATTCGCAATGTGAAGAAGCATTTTCACGGCCCGTCCAATCTGACCGTCAAATCCGTAGACGGCATCAGCCTGAACATCCGTCGGGGAGAGACACTCGGGCTTGTCGGCGAGAGCGGCAGCGGCAAATCTACACTGGGACGGACCATCGTGGGGCTGCTGAAAGCTACGGAAGGACAGATTTTGTTTAACGGACAAGATACCGGACAGGCCAAGCCGCGTGAGAAGCGGGAGCTGAACCGCCATCTGCAGATGATCTTTCAGGATCCGCACGCTTCGCTTAACCCGCGGCTTCGCATCGGGGATATTATCGCTGAGGGGCTGGATGCTTACAAGCTGGCTCGAGGAAAAGCACGAAAAGACATCATCGCAGACTTGCTGCAGCGCGTTGGGCTTCACCCGGACCATGCCCACCGCTTCCCCCATGAATTTAGTGGAGGGCAGCGCCAGCGCATCGGGATTGCCCGGGCACTTGCCGTCAAGCCACGTTTCATCGTAGCCGATGAACCCATTTCCGCGCTGGATGTGTCCATTCAGGCACAGATCGTCAATTTGCTGAAGGACCTACAGCGCGAAGAGGAACTGACGTATCTATTTATCGCGCATGATCTGGCTATGGTGAAGCATATCAACGATCGGATCGGAGTCATGTACCTGGGTAAAATGATGGAATTGTCCGGACGGGACGATCTCTTTGCCAATCCGCTCCACCCCTACACTCAGGCGCTAATGTCGGCCATTCCTGCCGCACATCCCCGTTTAAAAGGGCAAAGGGAGCGTATTCGGCTCCAAGGGAATCCGCCCAGTCCCATTCATCCCCCGGCGGGCTGTCCGTTTCATCAACGATGTTTCGCCGCGATGGATGTTTGCGCAAACCACATGCCTGCCGGAAAGGAGGTCGAAACAGGACACTGGGTAGCATGTCATCTTTACGAATAACACGAACTAATCATTAATGGAGGAATGAACAATGAACAAAACAAAAACGAACTGGGCCGTCTCTCTCTTGCTGGCAGCATCTGTTGCCTTGAGTGCCTGCTCCAGTTCTACAACCGACAATGGTGCCACTTCTTCAAAACCGGACAATCAGGCAGCAGCGGCAAACGTTGAGCAAGTATTGAACACCAATTTGGCCGGAGGAGAACCATACACACTGGACCCTGCACTGGCATCCGACACAACATCCTACTGGGTGATTGATAATCTGTATGAGGGACTGTATACATACGACAAATCAGGCAAAATCGCTGAAGGGGCAGCCAGCAAAGTCGATGTATCGCCGGACGGTAAAACCTACACGTTTACCATCCGCGACGATGCAAAATGGTCGAATAACGAACCCGTGACTGCCAAAGATTTTGAGTACTCCTGGAAACGTGTATTGAATCCTGCGACTGCCGCTTATGACCCCTCTTCTCTGTATTACATTAAAGGCGCAGAAGCTTATAACACGGGAAAAGGAAAAGCTGAGGATGTCGGTGTGACCGCCAAAGATGACCATACACTGGTGGTTGAGTTGAAGTCTCCGCTGGCCTTCTTCCCAACCATTGTCGTTGGCCATGCTTATCTGCCGGTTCAAGCTTCCGTTGTGGACAATAATGAGAAGTGGGCAGCAGAAGCCGATACGATTGTAGGTAACGGTCCTTATATTGCCAAGGAATGGAAACACAACGAACAAATTACACTGGCCAAAAATGATCAATACTGGGATAAAGCCAACATTACAATGGATACCATCCATTTCAAAATGGTTCAGGACTCCAACACGTACTATCAACTGTTCAAAACGGGTGAGCTTGACCTGATCCTCTCCCTGCCAGTGGATACGCTTGATCAGGAGCGGAACAATGCGGAGTTCCTGTCCCATCCTTCGTACAGCGTATATACTTACTCCTTCAATGTGGAGGAAAAACCTTTCACGAACAAAAAGATCAGACAGGCCCTCGCTTATGCACTTGATCGTGAAGCGTTGACCACAAGTGTAACCAAGGGCGGTGAAACACCAGCTTTCGGATATGTTCCTTACGGCGTAACAGCACCGTCCGGCAAAGATTTCCGGGAAGAGGCGCCAACCCAATATTATGCGTACGATCCGGCAAAAGCCAAAGAATTGCTGGCGGAAGGATTGAAAGAAGAAGGCTTGTCTGCACTCCCGACAGTTACCTTCAAATACAATACGTCCGACAAACACAAAAAAGTAGCAGAAGCCATTCAGGAAATGCTCAAAACCAATCTGGGTATTGAAGTCAACCTGGAGAATCAGGAATGGAAAACTTACATCGATACCTTCAAGCAAAAGAACTTCCAAGTCGCACGTATGGGCTGGGAAGGAAACTTCCTCGACCCGCTGGGTGTGCTGGAACACTATACATCGAAGAATTCCAACAATTTCACCAACTGGAGCAATCCTGAATACGACAAGCTGATCAGTGAATCCACGTTTGAGCTTGATCCAGTTAAACGGTTTGAAGAGCTGCATCAAGCCGAGGCCATTCTAATGGACGAACTGCCAATTATACCGATCCTCTTCTCTGCCGACACTGCATTGATTAGTCCAAGTATTGAGGGCGTTATCTTTGACACTCGTTCCAACCCGGATCTCCGCTTCACCAAGCGGGTAGCCGAGTAATGTTTATCCGTTACGCTCTGTCCGGTCTGATAACGGCCATGGCCGCCTATCTGCTGGACTTCTGCGGAATACTAGGTGGTTCCGGTAGCCTACATGAAGGCTCAGACCAGCTGTTTGTCGCCGGTCTGATATGTCTCTTGGCCGGAACAGCAATCCATGTGCTGCAAAGTGGATTCATGGACCCCTTTCTGCAAGGATTCGGTGATCTCAAGCGCATGTTTGTCAGAGAATCCAACGCCCTGCAACGGGAAAATGAACGGATTCGCACCCAGACAGCTCTGCCATTCTGGAAAAAGTCCTTACTCCGCAAGCTCACGGTCTATACTTTGGGCGGCGGTTCAGGTCTGATTCTATGTTCACTGCTGCTGCTCTGGTCCGTATCCTACTAAATCCAACATAAAAGAATCGCTCTCTGGTGCGGCTTGATGCCTGCACTCCAGGGAGCGATTTATTTTTCTGCGCCACTATTTTACACGGGAAATCTCTCTCTTCCGCTTAATGATTAAGAGGAGCCGTTCGATTCGTCCTCTTCTTCTATACATTTCCGAATAAAATCAAATAATCCCTTAGCCTCAACCGACCGATGTCCCCAATCATGCCAAAAATACAACACCTGTCCTACCGTTCCAGAACCTGATGGGTCTGTGTCCAGACATAGATAATCCCCACCACCATTTTCTGCGATCGGAATCCATTTGCAGTTCCACAGTACTGGCTTAATGGCATCATCCTCAATCTCGGGCTCCATCTCGTCCGGGTCGAATTCTTCCTGCAAAAAGGTCCAGTTCTCCTTCACCTGATCAAGAGGTGACAATGTCAGGTTCCGAACAAAGGAATTTACGCCAACATTCCAGGCTTGTCCATTATGTATACGATACAGAGCCTTCATCTCTTCAGGCAATGTCACCCCAAGTTGATTTTCCACAGATTGAAGTTCTTCGTCTCTCGCACCCGGCTGGAGATTGAGCGCTACCTCAAAATCTGCATTTGCACCCGTCCCTTTTTCAATAATACGTTGCCACAGTAGCTCTGCTTGCTTGATCATTCTACATTCTCCTTCTTGTGCGCTTTATAGATTGTCTAGTCTAATGATATAGAAAAACTATACTTCACGTTTCTCCTCAGGAGTATAGATAATTCGTTGATAATCCATATTACTTGGTATCCATATCGCTCAGGTACAACCGCTGATGTTCAGGCACCCGTTCATATTTTTCTTTCAGTTGGCCTCGGTTGAACTCACTAGGGTCTTCCAAATACAAATGATAGGCGTTGCGACACTCTTCAAACATCGTTTGTTCTCCACTGAGTTTCTTATACATGTCCAGCAGCTCCAGATACTTGTCATCGACATTTTCCGCGAAGCTTTCCTCGGAGAACGTCACTATAGATGACCGCCATTATGTATAATTCCAGGGGTCGTTGTGCCCTCAATCTGTTTCGTTCTTCTAATCTTTTGCATCCGTGGCACCTCACTTTCTTCCCATCTTGCATTCATACGATCATGTCTTTCAACTGTACGATATCAGAGATAGGAAATACAAGGGAGTGCATGACGATCTTGTTAATCCCATCATTTTGCCAAATCAAAAAGCACCGCCCAACGGATTAATTCCGTATAGACAGTACTATTGTATAGCCTTTTTAGTACATATCATGTTATTAATATTGTCTATATAGATTTCAATGCATCATTAATCTATGAGGATCTGATAAATTCATCTGGCCAGAGCAGAATCCGTTCACTTTATTATCCCACATTTTTTGGTTTATGTACTTCATCTGAAACTTACATTATTTCGTTATTCATTCTCTTGGCTTGTACAATCTCCTTGATAATCTTAGAACGATTCCAGACAACAAACTTAAAGACATGTCCACTGTCTAATGTAATGGTAATTCCATTAGGGATTAGTCCCCATGTAGCACTTTTCTCAATCTTAGTCATAGCCCAGATCTCGATTTGAACCCATTCCGTCTGAAAATTCAGGCCATGAGGAATAAAAACTAATCGTTCATTAGTAAGGAAAAGCTTTCCTCCTACTCCTTCAAAACCTCTTAACCAGTTCGCTTGAATCCTTTCAAAAATGACGTACTCAGTAGGGCCCAATTCTTCCAATTGTTCCATTTCTATCAGTCTCCTTTTTCAGCCTATAGCTGAACCTTTTTGCTTCAATCTCTATTATTATAGGTCGTTTTGACCGATATAGGAATATTTTTGCACATGTTCATTTTGTAAAAAAAGCACTGCCCAACAGATCACTCTGTCTTAGACAATGCTTAAAATATTATTGCTGTGAAAGGAAAGTTTCCTCTCGATTCCGGATTACATCTCTTTCAGAATACCTTTAACCAATCCAATGAAGGTTGTTTTTACTTTTGCCGCGACTTCAATTACTTCATCATGACTTAACGGCTGATCCAGGATGCCGCAGGCCATATTAGTCAGACAGGATATGCCCAGTACTTTCATGCCGCCATGAATGGCTACAATCGCTTCAGGTACCGTTGACATACCCACAGCATCCGCGCCCATCGTACGAATCATGCGAATCTCTGCTGGAGTCTCATACGCCGGACCGCTCCACCATGCATATACCCCTTGCTGCAAACCAACATTCTGCTCCTCTGCTACCTTTAGGGCGATACTGCGGAGTTCGCGATTATATACCTGTGATACGTCCGGGAAACGCACACCCAGTTCGGCATTATTCGGCCCCATCAGCGGATTATTGCCTACCAGATTGATATGATCGGTAATCAACATAAGCTGTCCAGGTTCGAAGCTGGTATTGATCGCTCCACAAGCATTGGTGATAATCAACTGCTCGACACCCAGTGCTTTCATAATCCGGACCGGGAACGTTACTTCATCCAGCGTAAACCCTTCATAATAATGAAGGCGTCCTTTCATCGCTACGACTGTCTTGCCCATCAGTTCTCCGATGACCAATTCATTGGCATGACCGATAGCCTCGGATTGAGCAAAATAAGGAATGTCCGTATACGGAATGACGGTAGCATTCTCGATCTCGTCCGCGAGCGCTCCCAGCCCTGATCCCAGAATCATGCCCACGACAGGCTTGTTATTAATACGGTTTAATATGTAATCTCTGGCTTCCTGAATATGTGCGGATTGATGCATAAATTTTTTCCCCCTGAACATCTGAGTTTGGATTAAGTAAGTACTATAAACCAAGTGTAATGAACATTAGTGATCAAGTAAATGGGAGCCGGATAAAGTGGACTCTGCCTCTCCTCCCGAAAACCGGTTGACGTTTGATCCCAGACTGTAACACCTCGAAATATGGTCTCAAAATCTCATTAAAATCAGGTTCGTCATCCTCTCCGTTTTCAACATACTTCCATAAAAGCAGTTCTTCCATCTCGATGTTCACATATGCTGCAACAGCATCTTGGACGACTGATGAATAGGTAGCGAATATTTAACTCTATCTCCAACCGCCCTTGTACAACGTTAAATAGATAATGGATTCTTAATTATGCAAAAGAGGAGCGGATGTATTATCCACTCCTCTATCTTTCAATTTAATCTGCGCTTGCCGTAATGTGTTCCCACTTGTCATATTCCTCAAGCATGCCATTCAGCTGCGTACGCGCCATCACAAGTCCCATGCTTCCGAGAGCCAGTCTTCTTGGAGGATTGTCTGTGCCGGCAATATCAGCAACCGCTGACATGGCTTTTTCAACATCGCCATAAGGCGCGGTCTCAGCAAGATCATTATACCAATCATACAGCGGTTGATAGTCCGGGATATTGCTTGTAATTTCTTGAGTATTTCCTTGGAAACCTGTCTTGAATCCTGCAGGCTCTACAAGGGTAAGGTTTACACCCAAGCCCTTAACCTCAGCTGCCAGACCTTCACTCAGGTTTTCAAGCGCTGCTTTAGAGCTGCAGTAGATAGACAACGTTGGCAAGCTTTGTACGCCGCCCATAGATGAGATATTGATAATGTGACCCGAGCGATTTTCCCGCATTTGTGGAAGAACGGCTTGAATGGTGGTCATTACACCAAACACATTCGTTTCATATTGCTGACGTGCTTGGTCAACGGATACTTCTTCAAAAATACCTGCTTGAGCATATCCGGCATTATTGAGCAGCACATCAATTCGTCCATATTGGCGCGTTACTGCGTCCACAACCTCGTAGGTCATTTCCTGATTAGTAATATCCAGGGCCAGCACTTGTACATTACTATATTGGCTAAATTCAGCGGCAGCTTTCGATGTATCCCGCATTGTAGCAACGACATTCCATTCACGCTTCGCAAATTGAAGAACCAATTCTTTGCCGAAGCCTGTTGATGTGCCTGTGATTAAAATGGTTTTACTCACGTGTATTCCCTCCAGATCCCGAATTGAGCTTGGCTCGTGAGTTATCGTAACCCTTAAAGTTCACTTTAAGGCAAGTATTATTTTTCAATGGACTCCCACCAGCTTGAAGTAGGAAATACACTTGAACCGATAATCACCTTTTCTCCAATTTTTGGCGTAGCCAAAGCTACACCTAGCTTATCCGCAGCTGCTTTCGTGCGCTCAATGGGGTCTGTCCAACTGTGCAATGCCAGGGTGAATGCTCCCCAGTGAATAGGAAGCATTACTTTCCCCTTTACATCCTGATACGCTTGCACGGACTCTTCAGGAACCATATGAATGTTGGCCCATTTCACATCATATTGACCTGTCTCTATGAGGGCAAGATCGAACGGACCGTATTTATCGCCAATCTCCTTAAAGTGAGGACCATAACCACTATCCCCGCTAAAATATACATTCGATTGTTTACCTTGAATAACCCAGGAACTCCATAACGAGGAACCAGAACGGATACCACGGCCAGAGAAATGTCTTGCGGGCGTGCTAACGAAGGTTAACCCTTGATACGATGCTTCTTCCCACCAGTCCAGCTCTTTAATCTGGCTCGGATCTACACCCCATTTTGTCAAATGTCCAGCGACCCCTAACGGAACGATAAATTGTTTGACCTTTCCTTTTAGCTTACGGATTGACTCATAGTCCAGATGATCATAATGGTCATGCGATATCAAGACGACATCGATGTCAGGCAAATCCTCAATCGGTGCTAGCGGCTTATTGCTATATCTCTTTGGCCCCGCGAAAGCAACGGGAGAGGCGTATTTACTGAATACTGGATCTAGCAGAAGCTTCACTCCACTGACCTTCATCAATAGGGTCGAATGACCAAACCACATGACTTGATCCTCGGCACTGTCTGAAAATGCTTTTGCATCAAAAATCTCCATTGGAAGAGTTACCTTTGGTCGGCCATTGGGGTTTCCTTTTATCGTATCGTATAAGGCCCCAACGGTATCTTTTAAACTATAATCCATCGATGTCGGTATTTGATTGTGAAACTTCCCATCAATAAAGTTAGCGGATTCATGAATACGCCGCTTACTATCCGCTGAACTTCTCCCTCCAAGAGGCGGGTAATAATTTACGACCAAGAAAATCACTAATACGAGTACGACCAAGATTATTACATATTTCATCCTGTCTCTCCTGCTTTCTCATTCCGATGAAATTTTTTTAACCCTGTTAGCATACATCTTAAAGTGCACTTTAAGGCAAGTTTTTGATTACAGAAAAAGCCACCCTATTCTTACATAGAGTGACTTGTCACAATCTCGACTTATATGGTTGTATCTAATTCCCCAATGTACGTGAGAAAACGTTCCTCAGGATTTCCCTTTTCTATATCGTTATACACTTCAAGCTTCTGGCTAACCGCTTCAAAAGCCTCATTTAGCACTTGTTGCTTCTTCTTGATCTCCGCTTGATGTAATTCTAGTATGGCTCTGCGCTGTCCGATCGTTTCATCTCCCTGCAAGGCAAGGTCAACGATTTTTTTCAAATCCGCTACGCTCATTCCTGTGGCACGAAAACATGTTATTAAGCGAATCCAGTCTATATCTCGTTTTTCAAAAAGGCGGTTGCCGTGATTATCCCTACGAATATCGGGTAAAAGTCCTTCTTTATCGTAAAATCGGATCGTATGAGCAGGGCAATTTAATTTTTCAGATACTTCCTTGATTGTAAACAAATTCACTCTCCCCCAAGTCCAGTTTCATAAGATGTTTCACCTAGCTCTATTATAAGCGTTAAACTGAACTTTAAGTCAAATCCTTATAACCCCAGACTGTAAGTCTGGGGTTACTGAAACTAGTGTGTAAACATCCACCTCTGTAATCTAGTTAGGATATCTACTCATTACTTTATTCGCAGTTCGCAATCCAATCTGTAGCTGCGACCTGCTTCATAGCTGAACGGTAGATTCTGTTTACCATACCGGAGCGTCGTGTTTCCCGTAGCCAATGCGCGGACTGACACCTCATCCAGTCGTCCCTCCGACCAGATGACGTCTATCTCCAAGGCTCCTCTTGCCCGAAGTCCTTGATATTTCCCTGAAGACCATGATGATGGTAGGGCTGGCAGCAAATGAAGCTGCCCTGCATGACTCTGTAGCAGCATGTCCGCTATCGCGGCCGTTCCCCCAAAATTGCCATCCGCCACATAGATAGGACTCTCCGCTCCGCCGATACCAGGCTTCGAGAAGGTCATCAAGTTATCAAAGCACAAGTTTCCAACCAGATGTGAAATCTGCTCATAAGCACTTTCTGCATCATGTAGACGAGAATAGCAACCTGCAAAGGCAGCTACCGTAAACTCCACATCCTCATGATTGCTTGTTGATTTACGAGACTCCAAGGTAACACGCGCAGCCTCACTAAGCTCAGGAGTATGCTGCGGTGTGATGCGATAAGCTGGAAATAGACTGTGTAAATGGGACAGATGACGGTGCTCAGGCTGTGCCTCAACGTAATCCTCCAACCATTCCTGGAGCTGCCCTTTCTGGCCGATCTGAAGGGGTGGCAGCAATGCAATGGCTTTTCTCAAATCCGCTTGAAGCTGCTCATCCACCTCAAGCCTCTCTGCTGCCTCCAAGACAAATTCGAACAGATCGCTCACCAATACCTGATCCAGCGTTGTTCCCATGGACAGATAGTGATGCTTCTGCGTTCCATTGGCATGGAAGGTATTTTCCGGGGAGATCGAAGGTCCCGTAACAAGCCAGCCATTCTTCGGATGCATAACCATATAATCCAGGAAGAATAGAGCGGCATCTTTTAAAATAGGGTAAGCGGTTTGACTTAGGAATTGCTCGTTCAACGTATATTCGTAATGATCACGCAGCTGCATGGCAATCCACAGGCCTCCTGTGACATTAAGCCCCCAGGAATTCTGCCAAGCCGGGGCTGTAAATCCCCAAGCATTAGATACAGTATGCGCGACCCAGCCATTAGAACCATAGAAATCTTGAGCCGCTGCTTTTCCACTCTCCGCTAGCTGTTCAATGTAACGAATTAATGGCTGATGAGACTCAGACAAATGAGTTACTTCCGTTGGATAGTAGTTCATTTGCGTATTGATATCAATGTGGTAATCACAGGTCCAGCCCATCCGGCAAGCCTGATCATCGTTCCAAATTCCCTGTAAATGCAGCGGCAAAGGCGAATCCTCCCTTGCGCCACAGAGGGTTAAATACCGGCCATATTGGAAAAACAACGCGAATAACGCAGGGTCCTCGCCTTTGCCCTGTGATAAATTGCGGATTCTTTCGTCCGTAGGTAATAACGTTTCTTCAGATGTCCCCAGCTCTAAGCTGGCCCGGCCGTACAGACTGTTATAGTCCGCAATATGATCCAATTTAAGAGACTCATACCCCTTGGCTTTCGCCAGTAGGTTCCTTTTGTCTCCCACACTCAACCAGTCGTCTCCGGTCACGCCATAGTCTGTATTTATTGCAAAATAAATAATAGCTTCCTTCGCATTCGAAACCTCAACCCGCCCAGCGTCTCCGCTCATAATTCCACCCCGGGTTTCAACGTGTACGCTTCCCTGGCAACGAACTCCACATTTACCGTCGCTATGCAACTGCTCAAGAGCTTGCCCCTTAAAGGCCAGTCTGCCTTCAACCTGTGGCTCATTCCAACTTTCGAATAGTTCTGTCTTGCCTTCCAATTGGATATTGAATGAAACACCATCCGGCGATTCGCTCCACAGCTTGCAAACGATTAGTCCATCTGCATGAGAAGCAAACAATTCGCGGTGTATCTTGGCACCCTCAATTTCATAAGTTGTGTTCGTGATTGCGTTTTCAAGATTAAGCTCGCGAGTAACATTCTGTCCGCCAGCTTTAAACTTCAAAATCACATCACATACAGGAAGATTGGTGCCAAAATTCGCTTTGCTTGGCTCTAGAAGTTGGCTCGCTAACCGCTCGCCGCCTTCGTAATCTCCATCGAAAAAGTGCTGTCTTAGTCGTGCCAAATCATCCTTGCCAGAGGAATGACTCGTAATATGTTCTCTTTTTCCAGACCAATAGGTCAATTCAGTAATGTTCCAAACTTCTTGTTCTGCTCCGCCATACACGATTGCAGCTAATCTTCCATTTCCGACCGGAAAGCCTTCGGACCACGAAGTCGCTGGTTTGTCATACCACAATTTCTGTGTACTCATCACATACTGCCTCCATAAGTATCTTCATTTGATAGTAATTATATTAGTGGTTTTCTCCTTAAAAATCTTTGTACGAAACTATTATTTTTTATCTAAAACGAAGATATGATCACCGTTTTTCTCGTATAAATATAAGGATAATTTATAGCGGGAAACAGTTGGACAATAAAACAGCTAGGGCATATATAAATTTGCCCTAGCTGTCCAAATAGTTCCATGAAGAATTCAACTTATAGATTCAATTAGTAGCCTATTTTCCTTTAAGCATTGACCGGAAAGCCGTCTTGAGCAATGGCGGAACAGCAAAAAAGATAAACAAGGTTCGGAACAGCTGATAGCACGTTACAATCGACAGGTCGCCGTTGACTTCCTTAGCGATGAGGGCCATTTGGTCCATACCGCCTGGCGATAGGCTGAGAAATGCAGTGACGATTGTGATGTCATGCATTCGTGTCAGCAGCAAGCTAAGTCCCATGGAGACCCCAATCAGCAGCACTCCACTCAAAATTGCGAGCAAAACGATTTTTGCCTTGTTCTTTAGACTCTCCAGATCCAGCAGCAGCCCAATGTAGCCCCCGATCATCAGTTGTGAAAGACTGAGTACGACGGGCGGCAACGCATGACCCTCATACCCGGTCAAATTAAGCAGGATCGTACCAATCATTGGTCCAAGCAGAAAGGCCGTTGGGAGCTTGATCTTTTTAGCAACGAACGCACACAGTACGCATACTACGGCAAAGACCAAAGTATGCGTAGATAACGCAGCATACCCAGCAGATCCGCTCGCAGCAGCAGCTACGGCGCTATGGCTGCCACTGACATGAAACATTGGGCTGAAGATCAGCAGCGGCACACAGAAAATAATCATCATCAGGCGGGATACCTGCAAAAAGGTGACGACAGTGATATCAATACCCTTCACTTCTTCGGCCAATGTAATCATCTGGCTGAGGCCTCCGGGAATGCTGCCCATGAGCACCGTTGGGAAAGGAATACCGGATAATTTCGAAATTAAATACGCAATGGCCCCGGCACATAACAACAGCAGAGATGTGAACAGAATCATCGTCGGCAACTGAAGTCCGATCTGCGTTAAGGTCGACAAGGTGAACGAAAGCCCTAGGGTATAGCCGATGATAACCATGCCGGTATCGCGGACTTGTCCAGGCCAGTATAAGGTGATTCCTTTAAACAATCTGGAGCCGATCACGAGGAACACCATGGATCCAAGTAGCCAGGGAATTGGCATATGGATCAGTTGGAAAACAAATCCACCAAGGACAGCAATGGCAAAGGTTATCACAAAACGGACCCACTTACTCTTTTTCCACCACGCAACCCGGGCTTCGCCGGTACCATCCATTACAGGTTCTCCGTTATTTTATCTAGGGCCTGTTGAACATCGCCTTTAAAAATGCCTCCATGGTAGCAAATTACAGTCTCTATTGGATAAGCCTTCAGCTTGCGGAGTGATTCCAATGCCAATGTCATATCTGGCGTAACTGTCGGATTAGGGCCTATCAGCTTATCGTCTTCAACATTTAAGGCATCACCTGCAATGAGTGTCTTACTAGGCTCATGATACAAGCTGATATGTCCTGGCGTATGCCCTGGTGTATGGATTACAGTCAGTCCGCCACCGAAAGGCAGTTTCTCTCCGTCTGCCAGCAACGTGGTCACATTCTTTTCCTTTCCAGAAAAAGTAGCTTCAAATGCAGTAGCAAGATCCTGCGAAAGTGAGGCAATCAGCCCTTCCTTGCGTTCCCCGCTGAATTTAATCATCGGCTTTAGGCCATCGATATAAGGCTGGTCATCCGCATGGGCATACACCTCTATACCTTCGCCTTTGAACTGCGGCAGGCTGCCTACATGATCGATATCCTGATGGGTTAAAATAATGGAATGAGAGGCCGCAGGGTCAATTCCCGCTTGGATCAAAAGCTCCGTGATTTGGCCGTAAGAACCAGGCATTCCGGTATCCACCAATACATAAGATTGCTCGTCACGGATTGCCACCGGGTTAATAACAAAATCATGCTCGCCCATCTTAAGAGTAAGCACTAGCATTTCAATCTGTTCGTTAATTTTCATATTGTGCCAAAGCGAATGCTCTGGCTCACCTCCCTAGAAATAAATCAAAAAACTTACAAGTTCATTATATGACTTTGTAGTTTTTTCGTCAATTTCCTTTATTGACCACAATAAGAAGACATGTCAGAATGTGAAGGGGTGGTTAAAATGGAACAATTCAAAAGACAACTAATCGTCGATACAGCAATGCGCATTTTTAGAGAAAAAGGATATTTCTCAGCTTCCATGCAGGACATCGCAGAAGCTTGTAGCATGGCCAAGGCGAGCATCTATAAAGTATTTTCCTCTAAGGAAGATTTATTTACCGGGGTATTTGTCGAGGTACACAGAATCCTGTTCGAAGAGGCAAGGGAGCTTGATCGGAGACTTCGGCTGGAGGGGCTTCCACCAAAAGAAGTGCTGCGCCAAAAGATCGAATTTCAGCTGCAATATATGCTTGAAAATTATTTTTTTACTAGTGAGTTTAAAGAGCTGCCGGTCACAAGTAATGAGAACTTTCTAATCGAATGGAGAAAAAAACGTGCCTCTCTGCTGACCTTACATCAGGATTGCTTCTATGAAACATACGGCGAGCCTATTCTCCCATATCTCGGGGATGTTGTCGCTATCTTCCGCGGCATGGTCAAAGAATATTTGTCTCACACTTTTCAAGCGGTGATTGCGGCTCCCATGGCTAATTTGGCTGGATTTATTGTGGATCGGCTGGATGTTGTTATCGGAGATTTGATCGCAAGCAAAGCCCAACCTGTGCTCAAGGCATCAAGTGCCTTTTTCAACGAAATCAATCCACCAGATGACCAGACCCGGCAGGACAATCTAGATGATCTTCTGAAGTTTCTTGCCGATAAAATCCGCGAGCTACCACGGCCAGAGCCCATTCAGAATGAACTGCTTGAGGTTATCGAATGGCTAAAGTTAGAGTTAGGACAACCCAAGCCTAATGGTACTCTTCTACGGGTATATATCAACTTTTTGGATTCAGTTAGCGAGTTAGCACCTTATGTACGACAGCTTAGTCTCGTACTGAAACGTTCGTCAGTAGAATAAGATTCACTACAAAGAAAAGCAACTGAAATTAATCAGTTGCTTTTCTGCATATAAATATACTTACTCCCTCTTTAACTATTGTCAAGATTAATTCACCACAGCATCATTTCCAGTCCCCACCGGAACCGATCCATGATGACAGCTTACCTTTTTCGATGATCGGTGCGGAATTATTGAACTGGATTTGCTTTCCGTTTGCTTTTCATGAAATCCATCCCCATGCTCAGTAACAGCATCAGTGAAGCAAACATCACGGATTTACCAATGGTTCTTTCAGGAAAGATCATATAGGCAGCTAGAAAATTGCCTGCGAAAACAAACAGGTAATTGCGGATGTGATCCATCTTCTCATCTCGTTTCGGAATCAAATTTAGATTGCACTGTAATCTGCTGCTCTACCTTATCACAATTTTCCATATAAATCCATAATACAACTTATCTCTTTCGCTCAATCCCCTCATAGACCGCCTCGCAAAGTTCCGTTGTGAATCTGCCGGACATGCCCTCCAGAGCCGTATTCGTAAAAGCGACAACGCTCAGTTCTTCTGTTGGATCAACAAACCACGAGTGACCATAGGTTCCACCCATGCGCCACGTTCCAGTAGATTCCAGAGTACCCGCCTCAACCGGATCTTTCAGCACCGTGAATCCCAGCCCAAATCCTCTCCCTGGCCAATAAGGCATCTCCATATCGCCAATCTGATTAGTCGTCATTTCGGCGACCAGCGCTTTAGGAAGTAGCGAACCTCCACCTTGACGCAGTGTTTCAAGCAATATAAGAAAGTCTCCTGCACTTCCTATCATGCCCGCACCCCCCGAAAGATAGGCCGATGGATCAAGGTATCTTTCGGGTGCGAGTTGGAAGCCCGCCGTTCCTTCAATAAAAGGCACATGATCCTCATCGCGCAAGCGACGAGTTTGCCCCGAACTGTTGGAACTGTCCGCATAGGCAGTGGATATTCTCTCCGAGTCCACAGCGACAAAATCCGTATCCTTCATGCCCAGCGGATGAGTCACGAGCAGTTGTACGGCCTCTCGCAGTGTCAGCCCGGTCACTTTCTCAATAACTGCACCGAGTACATCTGTTGCAATCGAATATCTCCACATCTTCCCGGGCTCATACAGAAGTGGAGCAGAAGCAATCCTCTGCAAATTCTCTTCCAGCGTAATGCCAGCGATATCCATCCCATCTGATACTCCGGCAAGTTCGTAAGTCCCCCCGTTCTCCTGGAAAAAACGATACGTTAACCCTGCCGTATGTGTCATCAGATGATGAACCGTCATGGAGGCAACTTCCCCATTTGGCTGTTTGGGACGGAATTCAGGCAGCCATTTCATAACCGGGTCATCCAGCTTTAATTTACCTTGGGATATCAATACCATGGCGGCGGTGGATACAATCGGTTTGGTTACAGAAGCATACCTGAACAGTGCATTTTCTTGCATGCGTCTGTTCTGTTCTCGATCGGCGAGGCCATCCGCGCTGTTATAGACCACTTCCCCTTTCCACGCAATCTGAACAACGGAACCCACAATTCTTTTTTCTGCCAACGTACGGTGAACCACTTCTTCTACAAATGCAGGATTAAACTTCATATTTCTGTCTCCCATCTCACTCTTCCCCTCCATGTGCCACGTGCTTGATTATTTAAAGTAAGTGTGCTTATTATATAAATGATCTCATACATATTACATAAAACAACCAAGTTATCTGCTTTAATCTGCGATGAATATAAAGGCATTTACAAAACATTTCCTATAATTTAAAAGGAGGCAATCTCATGGACCAAATCGATACTAATATCCTCTTTCATTTGCAAAACCAGGCAAGGCTATCCATGACTGAACTAGGCAAGCTGGTAGGTTTATCTCAACCCGCCGTAACGGAACGCGTGAAGCGCTTAGAAGAAAGCGGTGTAATCGAAGAGTACCGCACCATCATTTCCCCGCAGAAAATAGGGAGGTCGAGTACTTCCTATATTCTTTTTCGCACACGGGATTGTCATGCCTTTCTTGATTTCTGCCGTTCGTCACCCGAAGTGATCGAATGTCATCGCGTGAGCGGAGAGCATAATTACCTGTTGAAGATTATGACAGATTCGATTGCTGGTCTTGAAGCATTTGGAGACCGATGCGATCAATACGGTACCTACACCACCCTCATCGCGATGTCCTCACCTATTGCAACCAAAAATCTCATCGAAGGAACGAATCCGGTGTAAATGTTTCATCGATCATAGTTCAATAACCTATCTTGGGAAACTATGTTTACTGGCGGACCAGGCAACGAGTAAGGCCATAACGATCAACAGGATCAGGGAAATGGGCAGGAAACGAGCGCCTGTCTGGTCCAGCAGGATAGCTCCGACGATCCCTCCTCCTCCGATCCCCAGGTTCCATGCTGTCACCAGCATGGATTGGGCAACATCGGCACTTTTGCCTCCGGCCTGCGCAATTGCGGTCTGTAATAACGTAGCCGCTCCGCCAAATGTAAGCCCCCAAGCGACTACTCCCAGAATGATCATTATCGGTTGATGGATAAAGATCCCCATCACCAGCGAGGCCAGCGCAAATAGAGCAAGGCTAACCAGAATCAATAATCTCATGTAACGGTCAATTAACAGCCCAACAATCCAAATACCGATTACTGAAGTCACTCCAAAGATCATCAGAACCAGGTCCACCCGTTCGGACAGCATCGTCTCGCCCAGATAAGGTGAGATATACGTGTACAGAATGTTATGGGCCAGTACCCAGGTCAGAACAACAAACAATATGGGACGAACCCCGGGTATAACAAAGATCCGATGAAGCGCAAGCTGATGACGTGCAGGCTCCCCCTCATAGTCAGGTACTTTCCAGAGCACCCACAATACAAGCACTACCGTCAATAATGAGACTGTTCCAAAAATAAGACGCCATCCTGCGTAATTGCCCAAAAAGGTTCCCAAGGGAACGCCTAGTGCAAGCGCGAGCGGTGTTCCCACCATGGCGACAGCCATCGCTTTTCCCTTTAGCGAGTCTGAAACCATCCGGCGTGCGTAACCTGCAGTCATCCCCCACAACACTCCAGCAGATACACCCGCCATGAAGCGTGCAGCAAGGGTCAAACTATATTCCGAAGATACAGCCGTAATCGTATTGAAAATCAGAAAACCGAAGATGCATAATAGCAGCAGTGGCCTGCGTCTCCATCCACGGGTTGCTGTCGTCAGCGGAATTGCCGCCATAAGAGATCCCAACGCATACAAAGTGACGAGCTGTCCAGCAAGACTCTCTTTGATATTCAGATCTTGTGCTATTTGCGGCAGCAGCCCTGCCGGCAGGCTTTCTGTAAGAATGCATATAAATCCAGCCATGGCCAAAGCAAGCAGAGCTGACCAGGGGAGGCGTTCTTTTGCGATGTTGTTCGCGTTCACAAAAACTCTCCTTTATCCTTTATTTTTGTATAGTCCAGAAGGGTGTGGCCTACAAAATAAGCTTATAAAATCGGACCAACGTTTGGCATACATAATCAACGGCAGATCTATCGTTTCAGGAGGATAATCCATTTAATTTCGGTATTTCACTTCGAATTTCAATGTAAACGCTTTTAAACAGATTTCATCGCATGCTGGAATTTGGATCAGCCATGCCGAAAGCCGAGAAACAGTAGGCGACGGCCTAGCCCAGGCCCCGAATGACGCAAAATTACTTGAGGTTTACAGCATAAATAAAAAAACAGGCATGTCGTTTACATGAAGGGAGAAGGCCCTCAACGTAAATGCATGCCTGTTTATGTTTATGATTTCTCATTTTAATATATAGCCCCCGAGATAGGTTTCCATCAGTTCATTAGAGAGCTGAATGGCTTCCGAACGATTCGTTGCGGGCATCGAGAGCATAAGCCCATCTTCGGAGCTCCACCTTTTACTGTTCTGCTCTCCGCTTGAATGCTCCTCCGAAATGGCGATGGTGAGTTTGCTGAATGCACGATCAACGAATAGTGTTCCGTATAGGAAGATACCCGTTTTCCCATTTCCAAAATTAATGTATGCCATCGATCCGTATCCTTTATGAAAACGAATTTCGAGACTCTTTTGATCTTCGGGTATAGGGAAAGATTCACCTTCAATATCAATAGTTCCTCTGAATATGTAGTCACCCGAGGTCGTTAGATAACGCTTGCCATCCATCTTGATATGAACCGTTTGCTCTGACCCCCTGTTGTCTTCTCCCAGCCGATACTTTACACCCACATCATCAAGATGGATCGTTCTGGGCAGAAACAGAAGAACCACACTGATCACAATCATCAATACCCAGATGGAAAGCACGATCGAAATGATTTTTTTCCTCATAGTCCATCTCCTCAACTCATCGGTCTACAACTTCTGAAGATATACTGTCTCCTCCTGATCTTTATTCCATTGAATATGGACAGGGATGGGAAAGTCTTCATTCTCCCTCCTATCAAAGATGGTATATGAATTAATTACAAATTATAACATATAAATTACTCGCATGACTGTTTAAAGCAATCCGCTTGCATTCATTCCGACACTGCTTTAGGACTTTGCTCACAGATGACTTATAACGCGCACAGCTGAAATTGGCACACAACTTTTGCATACAACAAAAAAACCGGCCACATCGTGACCGATTCAATCAGCTCCTCGGGGAGCGTTGGCATATATGTGCGAATGACACGGGCCCTATAATTGATACTGCTTAATGCCGTGCGAAGGGTTACAACTTGTCCACCTGTAATAATGTTACCTGCTTCACCGTACAAGCTGGACTAATCTGCTCCTCAGTGAGAATGTTCAGTTTAATGAGGCTTTTTAGCTTATGACTGTCCACCTTGGACAGAAGTCGCCAGATGTCCTGATCGGGAAGGGATGCGTACAGCTTCTGATCATCATATTCCTTGCGGTGCTGAAGCACCGTTTTCACGGCGTATCCACCAACTTGCGTCTCATAGACGCCTTGCTCTTCACAATACCCGACAATCTCATCTCGTAACACAGATAGTCTTTGTTCAATTTCTTTTTGCTGCTGCTTTAATTCAAAATAGGTTTGCACCTTCTGTTCCATACCTATCACGCTCCTCTATACCATAGGTATGCAGTGAAGGACAGTTTAGGACAATACTACAGCAGTTCATTATTTAAATATGAATTATTGCCAATAATCTTTTTAACCCGTTGCATTACACCAGGCCCCATAGGAACATTAGATACTCGCTTTAATAGAATCCAGCGCAAACAAGCCATCGCTTCAAAAATTTCCGCATCATCCGGTGTGTATTCCGACAGACTCTTGAATAGAGTACTGTACATCTTACCGTTTCGTTCCCCCGCATAGATCGTCATCAAAAAAATGGACCACGCCATATCGTATCTGGGATCACCGCGCTGACCATTCGTCCAATCGATAATCGCATATTGATCACCTGCCTCCAGCACATTCCCCAGGTTATAATCACCATGGATCAAATGATCCTGCCTCAACTCAGTCCGTTGAAGAAGGCTCGTCAGAATCTGATGCATATCCTCATGCAGTTCAATGGAGGGAAAAAAATATCCAACGAAATCATATTGTGGTATGTAATTGGCATCCGCGTTACCCGTATCATTTACATCATAACCATGCACTTGAATTAACGATTGAGCCAATTGCTCCAGCTTGGTTTTGCTTAACTTGGTTATAGGCTCCCCGTCATAACTTGTTAACAGGACTTGATTAGAATCCACATCCACGCCCCAACCGTAGGGTTGGGAGACTTGTATTCCACTCTCGTATAGTTGAGATAATAGTTCATACTGGTTGCGAATATTGGGTTTGGAGTCCTTGTTCCATATCTTTAACACATAAGAGTGATCATCGCATTCTAGCTTCACAACATCTGCTTCCAGCCCTGGTGACAGGGGAAGCACCTTGTATGGTTTTTCAGTCAGACAGCGAATTTCTTCGCTCAACTCCATCCAACGGATACTTTCCAGAGTTAACCTCATTTTGCCCAACCCTTCTCTGTGAATTAGAATTTGAATCTTTCTGTCTCCTCATCACTCTAGTTGTCAGGTGGAATTAGTCCTTTACCAATGAAATTGGCAGACACAGGTTTCTTGTCCAGTTCTCTGGACCATACCGATAATTGCCCCATATGGTGAATCTCATGAGCAATCACGTGACGCATCACTTCTCCCCACGATTCCTTGGCGACGGTGCTATCCAATTCGGGATCGATGCAAGGTCTCTTTTCCATGCTGGGGTCCCAGGAAAGAACAAATGCCTCCACATCAGGTCGCAGCTTGCGGTCGAATTGTCGTACGGCCTCCAGTGTTTTATAATTATCAAAGTTCTCCATACCATCCGGTTTGCCCTGCAATAATTGAAGCCAGCTCCACTCTACATCAATAATATGAAAAAACGTTTGCAATATATTGCCTACCCCGCCTGTTCGAGGCCGAAGCAGCTCTTCCAGCGGCACATCCTCACACCACTGAAACCACTGCTCACGCACGATCCAGTTATAACGAAAGAAAGATTCCATTTAGCCATTCTCCTTTTCTATATAAATTGAACTAAAGATATTTACACTTGCCACTCCGTTGACAGAACAACCTTCCAATCGCTGTTATCCCCAGATTTTTTGAAATTCCTTTTTCAAAGGGTAAAATCCGGGGATAAAGGCGAACGCTCCGCTTTTTCAGGTTATTTCTGTCCTCTACGTTCTCGTGTAAATGTTTAGTTCAATTTATACATCATGTTTTTTAAATGTTTTGATCAGTTCCATATTGGCAAAAGTTTTGTTCGAATGTTCACGGTCTCCGTAAATCCCGCTAATCTGATCAAATCCCGATTTGGTCCAAAATCGTAATGCAGGCCAATTTTTGAGCGCCACATTGATTCTGATTTCCTTATAACCAAGCTCGAAAAACAATTGGGTTAACGCATGCATCATTTCTTGTCCATAACCCTGCTTCTGGGTCTCACTATGAATATACAAAAATTCGAGATAAACTGAATCCTCCATGGGGTAGCCATGGTATAGGCTCAACACACCTATACTTTTGTTTTCCTCATTCATACGAATGGTCTGAATTCGATAGTTCTCCATCTTTCCCCCAGGAGGAAGATTGCCTTCTTCAAAGCACGTTCTCACATAATCCGGCTCATGATCTCGTCCGTCCCATTCCTGCACATAGTTACTCGTATCAACAATGGATTGGATATCGAAAATCTCAGATTCTTTCAAATCGGAAATGAAAAGTCGCTCTGAATTCCATGCCGTTGGAATCTGTTTCATATCATCATCCCCAATCTATTCGTGCCTTCTATCATAACCCATGATATGGTAAAAACAAAAGAGCCGCGATCGTCGCAGCTCCCTACTCTTTTGGCTTCGCCATTCTCTTCTTTACATAGAGTAAAACGTGAATTCCAGCGTATATAAACAGGACATTAAACAGATAAAGAAGAGCATTTACATAAACATTGGAAAGGAACCAGATCGTATCATCAGGTCTCTTATAATGATAATCAGTAAAAAACCGCAAAGGAAAACCATACTCTGTTCGCAAAGTCCCCTCCGTGTAGGCTGTTCCTGGAATAATGATCAAAGCTAATACAGCAAGCCAAGCTGAAAGATTAAATATTCTTTTATTAAACGTCAATTCATCTCATCCATTCATTACATTTTCGGTATCCATCACATTCGCAAACATGCTCAGAACCGAATTGTGATGTTCTATAATTTGCTCAGCTTGAAGAATGTTGGAATTCCATGTGCTGTGAGCATCACGAACCAAGGTTACTGCATACCCAAGGCTACTTGCTCTGCGACAAGTCGTATCCACGCATATTTCCGTCTGCATGCCAGTCAGAATAAGATCCGTCACTCCGTTTTCTTGCAATTTCAGATTCAGATCGGTTTCGTGAAACGAATCGGGTGTTTGCTTTTCAATAATAAGGTCACCAGTGATCGGCGCAATGGACGGATGAATCGCCCAACCTGCCGTTCCACGCTCAAGGGGACTGCCTGCTCCTTCACTGTGCTGAATGTAGATAACGGAGTGACCTTTTTGCCGAGCCTTGGAAATGACATGTTGTATTCTCTGAAGCAATAAGTCCCCTTGATATACGGGATCTGATTCATCAAACATGGCTACCTGAACATCGATTACAAGAAGTGCACAATGAGTTAGCATCTTATATCCCTCCTGAAAAATAATAATAAATCAACACTTATTATAACTACTTCTTCCTTTTACGCACCGTTAACAAACCTTCCAATCCCAGATCGATCAACACAAATAGTATAGCAGCTAGAACGCCAAATAAGGTCAAAACTATCGTTTCTTTAAAATTTAAAATTTCTTCTCCTGCGCCCATGAGCAAATAATAGATATACATACCTAAGACTCCAGCACATGCATAACCCAGTATTCTCAAACTTAGATAAATGACATAATTTGCGAAACGAAATCTGCTCAACAGATAATCCAGCAACAGGGATAACGGTAACCCGATCAATGTGATCAGGGGAGTCGCATATACAAGATAAGCAAGAATATAGAAATCAAAGCTGTAAGATTCATTCATGGATATGATACTTGCAATTAAAGTAAAACTAATGATGGTTAGAACGGTCGTCAGAAGCTTTCTTCCAATGTTCATCTCACCACTCCCATAAGTTTATTCATCTACAATGAATGTTTCCTATGTGTCAGATTCTCCCGGTTGCCACCCGAATTCTTGGGACCATATATGAGCTTTCTCTAAAATGCTCCACACCATCGGTCCTTTGCCTTCCACGTATTTTGGACGCTGGTCCTTGTATAATGCCATAAGCCGGTGCTTCTCTTCTGCATATTTCAATCGATCCTCTGGATGTTCCCTCAAATAATCTCTAAAAAGCAAGTTCATCTGCTCCGAGAAACTCCCTGCTTGTCTTACATGTACATGTGTTCTCCTGCTTCCGGGCACTTCACGAAAATATCGCTTGGTTTTATCGGGATTTTCTTCTCTAAATACGAAGCCAGCCGCTTCGATTTCTTGTTTGTAGTTAGCTAATTCTTCGTAATTGGATACTGAAATTTGTATATCTATGATCGGTTTGGCATCCATTCCGACGATGGAAGTTGATCCGACATGGTCAATCCGCACAGCCGTCTCTCCTAAGGCCTCTCTTAATCTCATCCCGGTTTCGAGAAACATTTGCCTCCAGGCAGGATCATACGTTGCAATTCTCCATTGATCTTCCATGTAGTCCTCCCTTCGATTTCATTAAGTATAGTTTCTATCATCATTTCTCTACACGACTCTATAAACCAAGTGAGATGTTTCCTCTCCTGAAAGAAAACCTAATCTGGTATATAAATAGTCAGCCTTATTTCCTAATGTAACGAACAAACGAATGGTTGGAGAGAAACCTTCCAGATGAGAAATCGCCCTGGATAACATATATCTTCCCAAACCCTGATTACTATAGCACGGCTTAACTGCTATATCATACACAAGAGGCATATCCTCCCACATCGAAATCAAACAAAATCCAACAACCTCGTTCGTCTTTTTATCTACTAAAACCGATGATGCATTCAATAGCTCATCCTGACGGTTATGTTCAAAATAATAACTCACGTCATCCCGATATGTATCCAGATTTCCCTCATCCATTCCTCCACGATATGATTCGTTCATGACTTGAACAATGCTTGGCAAATGTTCCAATTGGGGTTTAATACAAATACAATCAGTATGGAGGTCATTTTCGATCTTCTCTGTAGGTCTAATCATACATTTCCTTGTGTTTAAAACTTCAAAACCAGCCGACTTCAACACATCAATATGTTCAGCCAGAACATTGTAAGCATCTACTTTTGACTGACCCCCTGAATTTTGAATGGCATAATTCTTTAAGAAATGAACCATATCTACAGTCAACGTGGATGGAGGGATCATAAAGAAAGATCCAAGTTCATTACTTGTCAAAGAAATCCCTCCCACTCGTTGATTATCTTGATAGATCCAATAACAATCACTTGCGTCGAGCATCATTTCTTGAAGGGATGCCCAGCTCGGTCTAAACCAGATATTCTTTCTATACGTCGCAAAATACTTGGCATAGCTAGTTTGATTCGCTGCTACTAACGAATATGAAGTCTTATCACTCATTGCCTTCTCCCTCTCTACTACAACTTACTTCTCGGTGGTTATCCAAATATCTTGTAATCTATATTTGATTCTCAGCATACAACTCATTCTTTGCTACGGCTATATAATACATAAACACGTGTTACTACACTTTTGTTTGAGAAAACACAAGAATTCAAAAAAAGAGAAGGAACAAATGTCCCTCCCCTTACCTTTTCAGATATAAACACACTTAAATTTAGAAAACTCAGCCACAGAATCTTCTCCACTGGCATATAGACCAATGAGCACCCCTGTAAATCCCCCGGCAACTTCTGAAGAAAGGTATTTCGTCTGTGCTGTACCTAAGAGGATGTCCTTGCCATCTGCATGAATCAGGAAGCTGTAGCGCTCATGGCTTGCCTGTATTACCAAAGTAGCATGATGATTGCTTCCCAGCTCCACTTCATTTTCGACTGATTTGATATCCCCAATATTTAGACGCTCAATCACCTTATAACCGCTCTGCTCTTTGCGAATGGCCAAGTCATAATGGTGCTGTTCATCCATATAGATGGTGATGCCTGCCTCGCCATTCGTGAGACTAACGTCAACAGAGATGGTCGCGTCAAAGTCTTTTTGACGTAGGCCAATGAATGTCGGGGATGCTGGAACATCCAATGTCACTTCAGTTCCTTTTAACTTTATGTTGCCTTGCTCTAACAAGTAATTTTCTGTATTGGGATGACGAAGAAAACACCAGTCCAGATTCCAATCCGTGTTCTCGAACGTATAGCTTTTCTTCTCTTGTTGAATGACTGTGTCGGAAATACGATCAGTGTCAAAACTCATAAGCGTCGTACCATTGTGTCCTGCCGTAAACCAGCCTTCCTCGTCAAAGGTAACTGGCGTAAGGAATACTTCCCGACCCAGATGATGATAGGTAAGCCATTGTCCACTCTGACGGAATCCCAAATGGAAGATCCACCAATTACCTGCCTCGTCCTGAATCAGGTCGCCATGACCAACCCCCTGCAATTCGTAACCGCCTAGATTACGGTTGGTCAGAACAGGATTCTTGGCATAGGGCTCGAAAGGACCGGAAGGAGAATCTCCCCGTGCATATGTGACCATATGACCGTATTCGGTTCCGCCTTCAGATGCCATGAGGTAATAGTAACCATTCATTTTATACAAATGTGGGCTTTCCAGATAACGTCCGCCTGATCCTTGCCATACTGAACGACTTGGGGTCTTTTTGTTACCTGTTTCAATGTCAATTTCACACTGAATGATTCCCCCAATTCCTTCATCGTCGGTTCCGTTGCTCATAAAGAAGGCCTTACCGTCTTCAAAATACAAATCCGGATCGATCCCCCCTTGATCCACAATAATCGGTTCTGACCACTCCCCGTATATATCATCAGTCCATATATAGAAATTCTGACGCGTGGTGTCGTTCGTCGTGGTCATATAGAATCGCCCGTTGTTGTATCGAATTGTGGGGGCGAAAACTCCGCCGGAGCTGCTTACGGTCTCCAGATGAATCTGGCTTTTTCGGGTTAAACAGTGACCGATTTGCGTCCAGTTCAATAAATCTTTGCTTTCAAAAAGCGGGACACCCGGAAAATACTGAAAAGAACTGCACACCAGATAATAAGTGTCATTCACCTTGCAGATGCTCGGATCTGGATAGAACCCTTTAATGACGGGATTATTGTATTTCACTTGAGCCACCTCTTTTTCTCTAATTCACATATTTAAGAATCCAACTTCATAAGCAGATAAAAAAATTAAACACTATCGCAATCATACTTTCAATGCGTTAGAGTTGAAGAGTCAAGTTAATTTCGTTAAATTAATATATATATGATTTCAATAGATCTGGTTAGGAGATTGTTAAGGATGATCAAAGCGAACGGAGATCCAAAATTCATACCATTATACGAAGCGCTGGCAAGCGAGGTTAGATGGAGGATCATGGATATGATTGCACCTAGCGAAATGAATGTGAAGGATATTGCAGCTGCGTTAGAACTTAGCCCCTCCATCGTCACCATGCACATACGAAAGCTTGAGCAAGCCGGACTGATCGATAGCCGTCGGATACGCCTGAATGGAGGCACGCACAAATTGTGTTTCCTCAAACAAAATAACATCGAGATCGAACTACCATCCGCCAGCCGGACAGCAAGGATTAGAGAGCAGACGATTTCGGTAGGACACTATACTGCATTTGAAGTCTATCCTACCTGCGGTCTTGGGACGCATGAGAAAGAAATCGGTGTTTGGGACGACCCACGCTACTTTCTTGATCCTGAGCGAGTTCACGCTGCCATCCTTTGGTTTGGAAGAGGTTATGTCGAATACAAAACACCTAACTATATGCTTCCTGACGAGACTGCTAACGCCATTGAGATTTCAGTGGAACTGGCTTCTGAAGCCCCGGGTTTAAGAGATCATTGGCCATCGGATATCCGATTTACGTTTAACGGCATTTCGCTTGGAACGTGGACAAGCCCAGCTGATTTCGGAAGAGCTGCTCGGGGCAAATATACACCGGCATGGTGGCATCGCAATGTGAATCAATATGGATTATTAAAGACGATTCGTGTTGATGACTCGGGTACGTATATGGATGGAGAGCGGATGTCAGACGTGACGATCGAGGATATCCAACTGGAGCAACCATTCTGGACACTTCGATTCACGGTTGACGAGGAGGGGGCTAACGTCGGGGGATTAACACTTTATGGTTCCGGGTTCGGCAACCATGACCAGGATATTGTCATACGCGTACAACGCTAATCTTTCTTTATGTAGTAACGAATAATCCCGTTCTTCTCTTCAAACGTATTCCTTTGAATGAACGGGATACTGCTTTACGTAGTTAAAGAAGCTTTCTATATTCAACACCATGAACATGAATCAACACGTTCTGGGCTGCCAACCTTTCGAAAAAATCCAACATATCCCCAAAGGGATTTTCGAAATACACAATCAGGTGTTCATAATTTGCAGTAGATTTCAAAAAGTTATAAAAAAAATAAGGGTCCATGTTACCCACATCGTCTTTACTGCCGAGGGAAACCTCCAACGTTTGCCCTGTTTTTGAATTCTCGAACATGCAATGCTCTCCATGGACATCGAAATGCCAGTTTCCACTCAAATATTCTTCACCGTTTAATACTTCTTCATTAGAAAGCAAGTAGTACGCTCCATTGATGATCTCTTCCTTATCAGCCTGGCTGGTTTCTGAAATCAATTTGTCGATCAGTTCTTGTGCGATTCTTTTGTATGTATCCATCGCTGCCAATAATGTATCAGTTGTTTCTTTGGTTAAAGCGTGCATCTCTTACCTCCTGCCTTCTTCTCACCATTACTTGGTTCTTATATGCCTTACCATAGACCTATTTCCCAGTTCTTTTTCCAATAACAAATCGAGCAATCCATCAGGAACTAGCTTTACATCATCCATTGTTGTTGAAAAATAAGTGATTGGTTTCCAACATGTCTTATAGGGGATGGAACCTTCTAATCCATCAAATTCTTCCTGATTGTATTGAGATTTATCTATAAATGATGCTTCATAGATAAAATCAATTTCATGACCTAATTCATCATCTTTTACTCCAAAAATATTTTCAATAACGGAAATTAATCGGGGCTCTTCGATCTCTTGATCCAACTCTTCCTTGAGCTCCCTGATCAGAGTTTTCTTACTGTTCTCACCGAACTCTATTGTTCCACCAATAGGTCTGTAGAAAGTAGTTGAAATATCCGGGAAGTTAATTTCCTGAACCAAAATGTGATCTTCTTTCCTCAATATAGCTAGTGAGACAGAACGAATTTTCATTTTTTTCTCCTCAATCTATGTTTGTTTTTATTCCTTTGTACTAAATGTCTGAATATACTTTCTGGTTTCATCTCTGAATGTTTCCGAATAATGATTATTTGTAAAATCTTTTAACACCTTTCGCCAGAACGCTATTGCAGGAGTGTTACTCTCCATCTGAGCAAGTGCCCAATTGCTTTGTATAACTCAAATGTCTGCATCGCAGCAGCATATCCAACTCCACTTCTTCTAAACTTCTTCAGGATTATAAAATCATAGATTACATGTGTAGGAGTTGATACAGATTCGATAACTTATTTTTCACTGCCAACGTTACTGGAGTGAGGCCTACTATCATACTGCCTCCCTAAAGTTCTCTTTTAAATTTCACGCTGAGCATTGATTCTCCAACGTATAGAGCAGAGCTATTGACGGCTCGAACGCATCGCCTTTACATGTTTTAAACTGCTGTCGTTTAAGAACTCTTTATATGCTTCGGATTCAACGGCGTAGATCGCCACTTTTCCTTGTGAATTATGATGAATGCCCCAACCGTAACGTTTACCCAACGAAGAAGTACGAAGACAGGGTTGTCCCTTAGAGAAAAACTTGGTTCTCTCTATGGATCTTTGTTCATCTGAGATATCATTGCGCTGCGCGAACACTTCAAACATGACATCCTCTTGCGTATATTGATAAGGGTGATTTATTATCATTTCATACTGTATAACTGGAACGGTTTTGCCGCCGTTTTTGGCTTTGGGGATCTCTGCCACTTTAACCGGACAATCTTCTGCTACTGCAATAAAAGTTTCATAATAGTTCATGTCTTTCATCTATATATCCTCCCATCAATTCAGAAAAAATATGGATACGAATATACAATCAAGCTTGAGCTGTTTTATAAATATTTCTTAAAAGCCTTGCTGGACTCCCCATCGTACCCTAACTTCGTGTAGAAGCCGTGTGCTTCGTACCTGGATGAACCACTGGTGAGAAACACCTTTATACAATTTTTCTGTATGCATACATCCTCTATATACTTCATAAGTTCAGATCCATGACCCTTGCTCTGCACATACTCCGTAATGATAACCCGCTCAACCACGCCAAAAGGTCGATTCTCCACCAATGCATCCAGACAAATATGTAAATGCGCGGTCCCAATAACCTGATCACCAACTTCGTAAACGAATAAGAAACTGTTGGGATTATTCCTTACTTCTTCAATCCGCTCCGCAAGTACCTTCGTATTTAGGTTGTTCGGTAATAATTCTTTGTACAACCTTTCAATAACCTTAACATCCCTTGCTTCGGCCTCTCTGATCATCAGGTACCACTCCTCAACTTATATAATAACTTAATATGATGTCACCATTGTCCTCGAATTCACCCGTCTCCTGAAACCCGGATTTCTTATATAAAGAATTCGCCACCATGTTGTGCGGTACATGAGATACCCTGATTTGCTTGCAATCGGTTCTCTCTTTTAACTTATGAATCACTTCCTTGATCGCCAGTTTGGCGTATCCTTTCCCCTGGTATTTCTCATCAATCATGAATCGAAGTATCCAATAAAACCCGTCATTATATATCTCATTATCAAATAAAATAAAACCCACCATGCGGTCCTCTGCAAAAATTCCATATGGCTTCGAGGTGATCTCCTTCGTCGCATGTATTAAGGAGTCTGCATTGCTTGCTACCAAATTCAGTTGGTCTTCACGCGGTTTAAGCTGGATACACTCTAATTCGTTTTCTGGGGTTATAAGTTGTAGATTCACTTGCTCAGTTGACACATCAATCTCTCCTTGCGCTCAAATGATGACTAGATCCATCATAACCCAAAAAGTGGTATATGCGAACAGTTTCTTCCTCTTTTTTCACCTGCTGATTAGCAGTTCTTTCCTTACAGATCCAGAACAGAAAAACCACGGTTTCCCGTGGTCCATCCATTCGAGTATGCTCTATTCTACCGATCCACTTACCACTCTTCCTTCAAACCATACCGCTTGTCGCGCAGACCTTCTGGCAACCGCCTCTGCCGAACAGCTGGCTTCTACCAGTACAAAACTAGCTGTATCCCCTACCTTCGGCCATACCTGTTGTCCCTCTGAATCCAGTGGAGTGATACCACTTGTGACAAATGCAAGAGACTGAGCCAAGGAGCGTTCATCGTTATACCCGTACAGTTCGGCGAAACGGCCGGCTTTCTCCAGTTGATCTCCATTGCCAAACGGTGACCAGTGATCCGTCAGACTGTCTGTCGCCAGCTTCACGTTCACCCCATGTCGATGGAGCATCGGAAGGGGCATCATCATTTTACCGATAGGCACGGTCGAAGCAACGCTCATACCAAGGGAGGCCATTCGCTTGGCCATATCTTCCGCTTCTTGCTGCTCCGCACGGGCGAACCAGAACGCATGGCTTACGGTAACTTTACCCTGAAGTCCCGCTTCTTCGGTCAGGTCAGCCAATTGTAGCAACGTTTGTTTACCCGGTTCTCCAGAATCATGCAAATGAATATCAATACCTGCCTGATACTGAACAGCCAGTTCGACCATTGCATTTAGCGATTTCTCAATATGCTCGTCCACAGTGTGAGGATCAAGTCCACCTACATGAGTAGCCCCTTCCGCCATGGCTTGACGCATGAGTTCAACCGAATTAGAGCGGAGAAGTCCATGCTGCGGGAAAGCGACGATTTCAGAGGATATTTTGCCCGAAAATGACTCCAATGCCTGCTTTGTAGCTCCCAGCCGTTTCAACCCGCTGACCGGTTCAATATTGCAATGACTGCGCACATGGGTAGACCCATACCCTTGAATCAAAGTCAGAATGCTCTCCGCTTGACGCTTTGCATCGGGTAATAGCTTGGGCAGCAACACTTTCTCTTCTTCGATACGTTCGAAAATGCTGGAGATGCGTCGCACCGCTTTCCATGGTGCATCATAATACGTTTTATCCAAATGAATATGGGCTTCCTCGAACGAAGGCAGCAGCAGCAATCCTTTACCATCAACCTTTGGCAACTCGCTTGTTAATTCCGTATCCCCGTCCATGATGGCTGCAATGACTCCATCTTCAATCCGCAGATGACCAAGGCTCGTCCGGGTGCCAGTTACCTGCCCGTCTTCCATCACATAACTTTGCTCCAATGATACGTTGGTTAACCAGTATTCCTGCTTCAACATGGTCACTCCCTCTTTCCACTCGGTCTATCTAGCATCGAGTACCGATTCATCTTCTGTGGTCAATGGTACCATAGGACCTCATTCAGCAAAAATAGTTAAAACGTTGGTGTTCCATACGATTATCGTCTAGATATTATTGGACTTCCCCATCAATATACGAAGTGTAATATATCCCAAAACTTGAATCACAAATACCATAGCCACAAATTCAACCAGAATGCTGTTGCCTGCATTTAAATCAGTCATGATATCCTTCAAAATTAGACCGGGCTGCTTCAAGACATCCCAACTATTCCACCGATTAAATCTCCCGATGTATACCCCTAGACTGCTCAGAAGTAAAACAACGCCTACAACTACCATACCGCTAAATGGGTTTAATCGTTTATTTAACAATTTGTGAATTTGATGTATCGAGCAAATGGATAGAAGTAAACCCAGTATGGCTAAGACAAATGTTAGGCTGAGGCTATACCAGAAATCAATATTAACCCAGAATTTAGTTTCCCCCTGAGGATCAAAATATCTGAATGCATGCAAAATTTCTGTGAAAAGATATGCCGAATTCGGTAGAAAGAACAACCAGCCTGCACACATTACCCCGACTAGTGCGATGCTCGTTCTTGTAAGTTTCCTATTGCTTACATAACTAATCGTTGATGAAATGATGAATGGAACCCATGCTAAAAAAATGTCCCACGTCAAAAATTGATACATTTGGTACGTAAGTAGACAGCAACAAGTAGACAACCTATAGTAGCAACGATTAAAACACTACTCATTTTTAAATAAATCGTATTTTTATTATTGTTCATTTCTTCGCTTCGATTTCCCTTTCCTTGGTGGTATGCAAGTGCATTCCTGATAACCTGATCATCGATTTCATAAACGAACGGTGACTCCGCCTTCCTAGTAATACACGTCCATCATAACCCAAAATGTGGTATATGCGAAAAGTAGCGGCGTGAACCCAGAAGGAAGACAAAAACTTTACTTTCGCAATATTTCCGTTCATCTTCCATTCTTCTACCATTAGAGAATGCAAAAAAACAGGCACTAGGGAAGTGCCTGTACATATTTAGAACCAAGCTAAGTACTTAGCTAATAGTTCACTGCTTCTTTTTTATATGAAAATATGATGATCAGAAATTAAACCGCGCATGGCCGCCATCCGTCACGCCTTCAATCTGTTCAATATCCAGCAGTCTTCGCTTCATCTCCAGTCCTCCGCGAAAACCGGTCAGCTTGCGGTTGGCACCGATAATGCGATGACACGGCAGCAGCACCGGAATGGGGTTGGCTCCATTGGCTGCCCCAACAGCTCGTACAGCTGAAGGTCTTCCCACCGCAGTAGCAATGTCGCCATAGGTTCTTGTCTCACCATATGGAACATTCCCCAACTCCGCCCATACCTGCTGTTGGAATGTCGTTCCGATCAAATCAAGTGGAATTTCGTCTGTGAATGCCACCTTATCTCCGGCAAAATAGGATTTCAGCCAATCCATCATGCCCGTATGCTTCAACGCTGCTTGATTCTCTTCGAGCTCCACTCCAGGAGCAATTCGGCCAATCCAACTACTCCAATCTTCCAGCGTTTCATTGGGCATGATGACCCGGCATAGCCCTTTTTCGGTGGCAAGCAATACCCACGGACGACCGTCTAATTCCATTTTGGTCCACATGATGCTCTTTCTCATATGTCTATCGTCCCTTCCTCTCGTAGGTTTATCTGGTATCTTTTCTCGTTATGCACACATACTACACACGAACCGTTTTTTTCACTTTTCGTTTCAAGCTGCGGATGATCTGCTTCGTCTCCGGATCAACACGATAGGACTCCGTTATTTTCTGAAGAGCCTTATTATACGTAAAGTCGTCCAAGGTATTGTCCTGCAAATAACGCATCGTGGCTTCTGGCTGTTTCACATACGCGATGGAAATTGCCCAGGCCACTGCCATTTTCACATAGTACCCTTCGTGATGAATGGTATCTAATGAAGCAAGCACTCTGCTGATATATTTTTCTTCCATATAAAAGTTCAACAGCATCACAACCCCGAAGCGAATGTCATACTCCTGGTTGGATACCAGATAGGGCTGCAAGAAATGCCACACCTGATCCAGATGTGCCTTAGTATATTTCAAACCACCGCAGAAACTGTCGCATACTGACCAGTTATCTATTTTGGGAACAAACCAGGCAATATGTTGCAGAAGTTCCTCCATATCTGCTTGGGCATGACCGATGACCATCGCTTGCAGCATCACTTCTTCAAAATAATCATCATCAGCGGTTTTCAGGTAGGCACGCCAGTCCTCTTTGACGATTTGTTTCGCCATCTTGCGTATTTCAGGCAGTCTCACACCTAACAGATTCGTGATATTCGGAATGAGTGCAGCCGAGAATTTCTGATATTCCGGTTCGACCAGAGATAACAATTGTGTTCTTACAACGGATTCCACATGTCTCCTCCTCATCGGGTTTTCTACAACAAGTATATCCCGGCAGCATCCATTTGTAAGCCCATATCGAATGTTTTAGCAAGATTACAATATCTTTTTCCCGTAGTCACTGTTTAACTTTCATTCCATTTCGTTTAAGAATACGGAGTTGAACCCATCTAGAAAGGAGACTACATATGAATCGATCCCATCCCAAAAAAGATTTTTCGGTTGAAGAGATTACGGAGCTCCTTGTGCAATTCGTGCAAACCCAAAACTTGACCGAGTTTTACAAATGGGCCAAAGAACTGCATCCCTACGACCTTTCTCTCGTATATAAAAAGTTCCCTGAACAAGAGACAAAACGATTCTTACTCTTATTCAAACCGGACGTTCTCGCCGACATGGCAGAAGCGCTCACGCTTCACGAACAGGTACATCTATTCGAACAGTTAGGCCCGGAACGCACCCTTGAAGTCATGCAGCAAATGGACAAAAGTGATCTGATTCGCTTCATGCATGATCTGCCTCTCAAACGCAGAGAAGAACTGCTATCTACGATGAATCTGGATCACTCTTCAATTATCCGCTCCGTGCTGAACTATCCACCGGAGACGGCAGGACGAATTATGACCGATCGCTATCGTACCCTGTTATCGCATGAAACTGCAAAGGAAGCGCTGAGAGAACCACAGGCTACGCTGATTCCTGCAACCAGTTATCTGTATGTCACCGACGATGAAGGTAAACTGGTTGGAGTCGTGAGCTATCAAACCCTTGCCCAGGCAGATGACAAGACCAAAGTAGAAGAGCTGATGACCCGGCGTGTCATCCATGCAACAGTTGATATGGACCAGGAAGAAGCTGCACAGCTGCTGCAGCGTTATGAGTTTATGGCTCTACCTGTCGTGGATGAGAACCGTAGACTATGCGGTGTTATCCAAATGGATGATGTCATTGATATTATTATGGACGAAGCCAGTGAAGACATCGCCAAGATGGGTGGCGGCAGTAAAGACATTGATTTTGATACCAAACCGTTAGTTGCCGTCAGACGTCGCCTTCCATGGCTGATTTTATTGTTATTTATCGGACTGATCTCGGGCAGTATCGTGGATTTTTTCGAAGACACGCTGAATCAGGTTGTGGCACTGGCGTTCTTCATGCCCATGATAGCCGGTATGACGGGGAATACGGGTACACAATCCCTTGCAGTGGTTGTACGTGGCTTGATTGGACGCAAGCTGGACAAGGCCACAGTGCTCGCGCTTATTGGCCGGGAGATTAAAGTAGGCACAATGATTGGACTTGTATGCGGTTTGCTGATCACGGTCATCGCCTATTTCTGGCAAGGTGACTGGCTGCTCGGAGCGATTATTGGAGTATCACTATTCTTCACCCTAGTTATTGGAACACTGACCGGTACTTGTATTCCTCTTCTGCTCAGTCGTTTCAAAGTAGACCCTGCGGTCGCCTCCGGCCCATTAATCACTACGTTGAATGATATATTGTCGTTGTTTATCTATTTCGGTATCGCAACTCGTTTTCTGGATGCCTTAATGTAAATTATTAGCCTTATAGTCTTTACTCATTGAACAGGTACTTTACTACAGTAACCAAAAGACTCAACTTCCTTTGTACATACAGTGAAGTTGAGTCTTTTGGTGTTATTTTCAATCTAAAAGAGAGCTGACTTATGCTTCATTTTAATGTATTTGCTATTTCAACTAATTTTTGATAATCGTATAACGGTTCAAGATTGTTATTTTTTCCTGAAATAAGAGAGTACGTTAAACCCTCGTTTCTCCAATAGATGGCACTTACATGTCCGTCTCCTTGGTCCCATGTTTGAGAGCCATTAGATAATTTCAAACCTTTCTTCCCCTTCGGAGGTGTATCCACCTTTGAGTTTGTAATCATAGTGATCAGGTTCAATCCTTCATCGGTATTGGCATACGTGATTTCTACTGCTTCAAATGTACCATTGGTATCTAAAATCCTTGCTGATTTTTGAGTAACTTGGAAAGGAACTGACGGTTGTTTGATTTCAAAAGGGGTCCTGGCTTCAGCCTCTTCAAATGAAATTTCAACTGGAGGACTCAGATCCAAATTATTGATTGGTTGGTCACCTTCCCCATTTTTTAAGCAAGCAGACAATAAAAGAGGTATCATACATAGGAACAGCAACTTATTTACAGTTTTCATTTACTCACCTCGATATCAAAGTAGTTACTTCTATGACGTTTCTATTAGCTGGAAAGTTATGTTTTTTTTCCTGCTCATGTGCAATCTGCTGCAATAATGTACTATAAGCCAATGCCTCCCCGGAGTATGATCATGTAACTACAACTCGGGGAGGCCCTATGAATCTTACATCTTTTTTCATCTATTGTATTGTCGTTACCTTCACACCAGGCCCCAGCAATATTGTGATTCTCACTTCCGTCGGACAGGTTGGTCCCCGGAAAACGATGGAGTATGTGTGGGGCGCCACCGTTGCATTTGGCTTATTACTTGCTGCTTCTGCTCTTCTCAATCATGTACTTGCTGAGGTATTGCCTGGTATTCTCCAAGTGATGCAGATCGTGGGTAGTGTTTATATGATATATCTGGCTTATCAAGTCTATAAAATGGGTTCCACCGAGACCGGATCGAAGCAAGTTACGGGGTTTTTGAACGGTTTAATCATGCAGTTTGTGAATCCAAAAGTGGTCCTGTTCACATTCACTGTCATTCCCAGCTATGTTCTGCCGTACTACGATAGCACCATGTCAACGTTTCTGTTCGTGATCATTATTACCATCATCGGCTTCCTGGCCTATTCCAGTTGGGCCGTGTTTGGCTCCATCTTCAGAACCTTACTCAATCGTCATCAAAAAGCAGTGAGTATCCTAATGGCCCTTTTTTTGTTATACTCAGCCATTATGGTATCGGGAATCATCTAACGCGCGGGAGGTGTGTGCAGCATGGAATTGTTTAACTATAAGAAATCACAGGACGTACTGGCTCTATCCGCCAGCTTTACGGATTTCACCTATAAAAAACATTGCCACGAGGAATATGCAGTAGGAGTCACGCTTCGGGGTATTCAGCAATACCATCTGGACGGACATTATCAGGCCTCCCACAAAAACGGCGTGATGTTATTCAACCGGGAGCAGTCCCATGATGGAAGTTCCTATGACAAAGCCGGCATAGACTATGTCATGCTGTATCTGAAGCCGGATTTGGTCGAAGAGGTCCTAGGGAAAAAGGAATTGCGTTTTAATAGCCCCATCGTCTATGACCCTGTGCTTGCACGAAGCATCCTGATGCTGAATGATGCTGTTCAAAACGGACAAGATGAAGCGAGATGCAGTGAACTGCTCTTGGGCCTGTTGCAATTACTCTCCCAGTCGGAAATGGACTCCAAGTTGTGGCGGCCTCAGGACAATCTGGTTCGAAAAGCGAAAGAAATGATGTTTTGCAGTATTGAAGATGTGCTGAAACTGGACGACCTGTGTGCGGAATTCAACATGTCCAAGTTTCAGTTTATCCGCGAGTTCAAGTCCCATGCTGGCATATCGCCTTACCAGTTTTTTCTGAATTGCAAGGTGGAGCGTGCCAGACAGTCCATTGAAACACATAAGGATGTTTACTCCGCTGTAGCCGAATGTGGTTTTGTCGACCTGACTCATCTGAACAGACACTTTAAACGAGTATTCGGGATCACTGCTTATGAATACATGCTGCAGTTAAACTAATTGAATCGGTACGATTATCCGACCAAATTTATAAAATCCCCGCATGGAACGCGAGTTTACCTCAACGTTCCACACGGGGATTTTCTTTTCCCTTCCGTTGCCGTACTACCATTCTCCCTTAAATCAGATCCTAACATCAGGCGCGCCTCTTTCTTCTCCAGATCCAGCCGCTTACCAATACAAGCAATAGAACAACCCCACCATATATTATGAGATAAAATGACCAACTTCGTCCTTGATCGGTTTCTTCAAAATCAGCCTGACTCACTACTTTTCCTGCTCCCAGCAGCTTTAAGGAGTCTCCAGCTTGATCAATGGAAACATTGCCACTGCAAAGATTCGTATGCAACTTATCGTCCATTTTATTCTGATAAGCAAAGATCAGATAGGATTGGTTTTTCTCCAATTGAATCCCACAAGATTCCGAACCGGCATCATTACCCATGACAGTTATTCGTTTAGAAGAAACACCCTTCCATGCAGTATCCACTTCAAAGGTATATGCTCTCAATCGGTCAGGGCTGAATATTTGCGTCCCCCCCTTTTTCACCACTTTACCTGTAAAAACTGATGTGGACATCTCCAGCTTATCTTGGGCATTCGATTCTACACAGCTGCAAGCATAAGCTTTTTCCCCAGGAAATACCGTGTAACCCAATCCAACCAACAACAAAATCAATGCAAACCATACTAAGCGCTTCATCCTTTCACCCCCGGCTCAGATTGCAACACCCATCTTGTAATCGTTCACATTTTGTTTGAAGCTATATTTATTGTAAGATTATAGCATAATACGAATACTGTATTGGGTATTATCAGAATTCAGACACCTTGGAGGAAACCGTCACTTGAATCAGACTTTGAAAAAGAATATCTCCATCCCGCTGCTCGTTGCAGCGTTATGTCTCATTGTATTTGTAAGCATTGCCCTGTCCATCAGCGACAACCAGATCCACGTCTTTGACGATACCTTGATTGGTTGGATTCAGGGCATGGAATCACCCGGAATGACACGATTGATGCAGCTCTTTACCTGGATTGGCAGCGAGGTGCCTGTGGTTGTCATTACCATTCTCGCCATGCTTGTGCTGTATATCTACCTCAGGCACAAACGCGAACTGCTCTTCCTGGCTTGTGTTATTGCCGGCTCGACTTTGCTAAATGCATTGATTAAGCTGGCATTCCAGCGCGCCAGACCTACGATTAACCGAATTATTGAAGTGAGTGGTTATAGCTTCCCAAGTGGCCATTCGATGGCAGCGTTCAGCTTGTATGGCGGCCTGGCCTTCTTAATCTGGAAGCATATACCGACAGCGACTGGTCGCGTACTCATGATTATCGTGAGTGCGATCTTCATCCTGACGATTGGAATGAGCCGAATTTATTTGGGGGTGCACTATCCCAGTGATGTCGTGGGTGGGTACTTTCTGAGTGGATGCTGGCTTGCTATATGCATATGGTTCTATCAGCGACATCTGGAACGCCTCTCGCTGTTACAGTCCAAGCCTCTCGCTTAGGCTTCTTTACTCACCATGCAATGATTCAACCCATGCTTGAAAACACACCAAACGCAAAGAACCTCTCGGGTGCATCCGACACCAGTGAGGTTCTTTAACGTCATTATAAATCTTTTAAAAGTGGCGAATTAGAGTTCTTCACCATTGGATTCAATGACTCTTTTGTACCAGTGGAAGCTCTTCTTCGGTGTCCTGCTCAGATCACCATTGCCATCATTGTCCTTGTTCACATGAATGAAACCATAACGTTTCTTCATCTCACCCGTGGATGCGCTGACCAAATCGATACATCCCCACATCGTGTAAGCGATAAGCTCCACACCGTCGGCAACGGCTTCTTTCATTTGTTCGATGTGACCTCTCAAATAATCAATGCGATAGTCATCCTGAATGGACCCATCTTCCTCCACAACATCCACTGCACCCAATCCGTTCTCCACAACCATCAATGGAATCTGATAACGGTCATACAGGTGATTCAGCGTGTAACGCAATCCTTTAGGATCGATCTGCCAGCCCCAGTCGGAAGCTTCCAGATACGGATTTTTGATGCCGCCCAGCAGATTTCCCTCTGCTCTATCCAACGACTCATCCGCACTCTCGACCAAGGACATGTAATAGCTAAAGGAATAGAAGTCCACGCAGCCTTCACGCAGAGTCTGTGCATCTTCCGGCTGCATCTCGATCTGGATGCTTTCTTCGGCGAAGAAACGTTTGGCGAATCCAGGGTATGCTCCACGAACCTGTACGTCTCCACAGATCATGTTGGACAGCTGGTCCTTCTTCTGCGCGAGCAAAATATCGTCCGGGTTGCATGTATTCGGATAGGTTGTCATGAAAGCGACCATACAGCCGATTTGGAAATCAGGATTGATTTCATGTCCCAGCTTCACCGCTTTTGCACTTGCAACAAATTGGTGATGCAGCGCCTGGAAGCGGGTCTGAGGATCATCAACACCATCGATCAAAGTCTCTTTCCCTTCAAACAGGATACCTGCAGCCATATAAGCCCCCATTGGCATCGTCAGACAGTTGATCTCGTTGAAGGTCAGCCAGTATTTCACCTGATCTTTGTATCGGTTGAAGAGGGTTGTACAATATCGGATATAACAATCAATCACTTCGCGCGAAGCCCAGCCGTTATATTTCTGGGTCAGACCAAATGGTGTCTCGTAGTGAGAAATGGTCACGAGCGGCTCAATGTTGTACTTTTTCAACTCGGCAAAGACGTTGTCATAGAACTGCAATCCCTCTTCGTTTGGCTCCAGATCATACCCGTTCGGGTAGATTCGGGACCAGTTGATGGACATGCGGAACATTTTGAAGCCCATTTCGGCCATCAGGGCAATATCCTCTTTGTAATGTCCGTAAAAATCAACCGCTTCATGGCTCGGATAATACGTGCCCTCTTCCAGTACAGGCGTAATCCGCCGTGGTGTCGTGTGCGTTCCACCTGTCATCATATCGGAAGTACTTGGGCCTTTACCACCCTTGTCCCATCCACCTTCAAACTGATTGGCAGCCGTTGCGCCACCCCAGAAAAATCCTTCTTTCATCGACATCATCAATTCCTCCTTCATGATCTTTCTAACACTATACATTCAGTGTACCACCCATACCCTGACACCTATTGTCATGGTATAATGTCGGCATGGAAAATAACCGATTATTTAGAATGCTATTGCTGTTATTGGAGAAAAAGAAAGCCACTGCCCCCGAGCTCGCGCGTTTGTTCGAGATATCCGTGCGCACAGTGTACCGTGATATCGACAGACTGAGTGCCGCGGGTATTCCCGTATACACGACAACCGGCAAGCATGGCGGCATCCATCTGATGGACAACTTTGTCATGGACAAATCCTTGTTATCCGAAGATGATCAGAATGAAATTTTGCTTGGATTATATAGCGTCAGCGCCATCCCTCACCTTAACACTGCCCATATGCTCAAACGTTTAACCGCCTTGTTTGATCACAAACTGGATTGGATCGAGTTCGACTTTTCACCATGGGGCACCATTCCATTGCAGGAGAGGGAACTGTTCAATCAGGTCAAGCAGGCGATCTTCACCAATCAATGGATTACGTTTCACTATGTCAATTCGGATGGAGAGAAGAGTGTTCCGACGGTTGAACCTCTCAAACTTTTGTTCAAGAACAGTACTTGGTATTTCAAGGGGTACATTCACGACGAGCACGACCGAAACGAATTTCAGACGTTCAAAATGAAACGAATTACGCAGCTGAAACTCCTGCCGAGGGTTCCCCGAAACAACATAAACATCGGATTACCGGAAAATGAGACTCACGTCACAATCAACCAAATCGCTCTGGAACTGTCGTTCTCCAACTCCATTGCATATAGGGTGTATGATTTTTTTGAACCGTCACGTGTTGAAAAAGAGCCCGACGGCAGGCTACGCGTTGCCCTTGAACTCAATGAGGGAGAATGGCTGTACTCCTTCCTGATGTCGTTTGGATCGGACCTGACCGTAGTCAAGCCTCCACACGTTGGACAGGAACTGCTTAGACGACATATCAAAGCGGTAGAACATTTACAACAGGTCGTTAACAACAGGTTGGAAAATGAATGATATAATGAAGCTCTGATCATTTGTTGATTCTTTTACTTTTTTTGCTATCTATCCATTTCCTGAAGGAGGTTTGTCCATGCAAGACATTAGACGTAACAATGTGGAACGATTCAAAGGTTTCGGTACGTTATATGACCAGAACCGGCCTGCTGCGCCCACCGAGGTCGTAGATATTCTGACGAATTATTTGGGAAGCAAACCTCGCTTGGTCGCGGATGTTGGCTGCGGTACGGGCTTATCATCATGGATTTGGCTAAATGAGGCAGAACGTGTTATAGGCGTCGAGCCAAGTGATGATATGAGAGCTGTCGCAGAGTCTAAATGGGAAGCAGCAGGCAAACCGGACCATCTTCGCTTTGTCTCCGGCCTGTCCCACGAACTGGGACTACCTGATGGCAGTGTGGATATCGTGACCTGCTCACAATCATTCCACTGGATGGAGCCCCAATCCACACTGCGCGAATTTGCGCGTGTACTACGTCCAGGAGGCATATTTGCTGCCTACGACTGTGACTGGCCACCAGTGGTCGATTGGCAGCTGGAGCAAGCCTATCTGCATTTGAATACGGAGGCAGATCATCGAGCTGCCAGTCTGGCTCCCCAGGAGAATCAAGCACATAAATGGAGTAAAGACGGACATTTGCAGCAGATTCAGCAGTCCAGCTTGTTCCGTTATTCGCGTGAAATTGTGTTTCATCATCGGGAAACATTTGATGCGGATCGATACGTCAATCTGGCACTAAGCCAAGGAGGCCTGCAAACAGCAGTTAAACTCGGAGCCACTGATCTTCTTGAGGTAGCAGACGAATTCAGACAGCTGGCTACTCGCATTTTTGCCGGAGAATCGAGACAAGTTCTATTCTCATATAGGATGCGCCTGGGCATCGTCTGATCTTAAACAAGCTCAACCAGATTTCCCCTAAAATAAAAACACAAAAGAAACCTGCCCATCACTTGAATCGTGATGGTACAGGTTTTTTTGATCAAACAGCATCAAGATGAGAACAAATTACTTAGTTGTTCCTCCTGTACACTAAGTGCCAGCACCAACTTTGAGGGGTCCTGCTTCGAGTAGATCACGTTAATAATATGACCTTGCTGAACCTGAGGTAGGACAGATGGATAAATTTCCTTCGGTATGGTCACCCTAAACGTCTCTCCATTTGACTTCGTTACACTAAGCGTTAGCTGAAGTTTTATTTTGCCATTACCTCCGCTTCCAAGTGGAGTAACATCCAAAATTTTGGCCATCGCTTTCTCGCCCGTTCGAGCAATATCCATCATCTCAGGGGCCACGCCATGCTGCACCATCTTCTCATCCAGCAATTGCTGTATATCTTCCTGCGATAGCCTCCCCTTCAGGTCAAGCCCTACCTTGTGTTCATCCGTCACAGAGACCACTAAGGGAATTAAGCTGCCCGGCTGGAATTGAGACATTGAAGTCAACGGTATGATCGTTCTCAACTCGGTATCGTATTTCTCACGTCCTTTACGCGAGACGGTCAGGCCCAGTCGAACTTCCGGCTGCTCATTAATATACGTACCCGTCTGCTGGATGCTTTTAATGACACCAACCGCTGGTAATCCTGACTTCACCCGCCCGACGCCGAAGACGTTAGCCAAAATGGAGGGAATGAAGATCAGCCCAAATCCGGCAAAAATCGCTGGTGTATACCACCATGCCTGCATAATGATAAAAGGATCATTCCACAGCTGCTGTGCCAGAAATGGGGAGAATCCCACCCCAAATACAGTCAACACACCGACCAATCTCAGGAAACCTACCATCTTCCCCGCCCTCTCTATATCTCTATTATTCGTTGTTATCTGTATTTATTAAATGATAACCTGCCCTTTTATAGTTCGAACACCTTCTAGACGGACAACAGCCCCATGTAGATCAACTCTGTCGGATTTGCTGGATTTTGCCCCAGACCCACCCGATCTCCAACGCGCGGAATCTGCATCTTGGACACCAGTGTTTCCAATGTTCGCTGATACTGACTGCCATTCGTCTCTGATACATCCAGCACAAGCACAACAATCGGATCAAAATTGATCAGCTTGCCCGTATCAGTAATCGTGATTACCGTGGCTGTTGCAGTTAAGGGAAGGGAACCACTTGCCGCCAGTTGTGCCTGCTTCGCTGAATCCAGACTCTGGTTAATGGCTTCCCGATGCTCCTTTGATACAAAACCTTTCATCATCATGCCGGTAAGTCCTTTATTCATCATTTTATCTGCCTTCGCAATCACATCTTCCTGCTTGTTCTTTTTACCAAACCATCCCATAATGAACACCTCGTTTTTTTGTTTTTGGTTATAGTTAAAGTATAAACAGGACGGCTTGTCCTTGAATACCCTTTTGACTGCATACAAAAGAAACGAAAAATCCGGTGATTAAACCACTGAATTCTCGTTTCTTTAACATGCTTTTTGATGGATTCCGCAAAAAAAGAGCCGAATACGACTCTTGAATGAAAGGTTGGGAGGCATATTTTGTGCCTAATACACCGGTATTGAACAAAATCATGCAAAAAAACGGCGGTTCCACGCCGATTTTCGATCTATTTTTTGCGTAACAGGTAGACCAGCTTCCGATAATACATGGCGGCTTCCTTATATTTTCGCAGATCCTCGGACACCACAGCCATTCCCTCATATAAAGGTTCAAGACGCATGGCATGCTGCACGGACTCAAAATAAGGCAGACATGCGAGCGCTCGCTCCATGAACACTTCACGATCTCCATGCGCAAGAGCCAGATGGCTCTGGTAGAAGGTTGCACTCATCTGCTGATCCTGAGTTGTTGCACTATTCAACAGTTGATCCACACTCTGCGCAAGTACCCCCCAGTTCTTTCGTGCCAGTGCCACTTCACACCGATACACACTGACTAATGGCTTCATGGCCTGCTGGGTTTCTTCGGGTTCCTGCTGCAACAGGGATTCGAATCGCTCAATCTCCGACTGCGCCTGATCCAGCTCCCCCGTCATGGTTAACATGACAATCCGATTATTCGCAATGGCAGTGACCAGATCGCCCTGATTACCGGCATACACCAGATTCGCCTCTGCCATGGTCAATGCCGAGAGCGCCTCCTGTACCAGTCCCATCGCAAAGCAATATCCGCTGTACGCCACATATAAACCGGACAACCGATGAAACAGCCGCTGATCATAGACATGTCTCATGGTGAGATCGAATACTTGCTTGGCCTCTTCGTACTGTTTGACCTGAATGTAGGCTTCCATCTTGATATTTTGCACAGACAGCCAGAATTCACTTCCAGGAAGGGCTAATTCACTTAGCCTGGTTGCATGCGTTAACACATCCACAGAAGCAAGCTTGGAACGATAGTACTGCACTTTGTAATATAATAACGCCTTCGCTAGCGGACGCGGCAGATCTACATCGTCAGGACGGCCGTATTTCTCCAGATAAAAATTCAGATAGGATGTATGTATATATTCATGAGCCGATGCATCATTTAATTGTTGGTAATAGACCGCCTTCATTAAGGCCGTGGTTAGCTCTACTGTCAGCGCATCATCCCGATCCTCAAGCGCGTGTACGATATCTTCTGCTATCACGGAGGCTGGAACTGACATTTGTTCAAAAATAACCTCTGCCCGCGCCAGTGTTTCTTCATCCTGTGCAGAAGCGTTTAACAGATAAGTAGTCGTTACGCCAAGACGTGACGCAATAGCCTCTGCCAGATCTTCAGGGAGTGGATAACGATCAGCCAGAATATTGGCAAAGTGAGCCTGCGTAACCAAACCTTCCACGAGGTCTTTGCGGGAGATTTGCTTTCTTTTGCTCAGAAATTCAATCCGTTCCTTCAGCATGACTAGTCTTCCTTTCGTTTGGATCCTGTGAATCTACTATATAATATCATCCAGGGTACGAAGCCGGATACCGTCTTTTAGCCAAATCCATCGAAACGGTTTCCGTTTCGGAGGCAATTGTTTTACAATAAGAAGGTATGTACCAGAGCATGATCCATTAATGATGAACAAGAGTTGAATATGAAAGGATGCAAATGAATGATTATTAAACCAAGAACACGTGGTTTTATTTGTACAACTTCCCATCCTGTAGGCTGTGCTGCACAAGTCCAGGAGCAAATTGATTATGTAAAATCCCAACCGCAATTGAACGGACCGCGGAACGTACTCGTAATCGGAGCTTCTACTGGATATGGACTTGCTTCGCGCGTCGTATCCGCATTCGGTGCCGGAGCCAACACCATCGGCATTTACCGCCCAAGCAGCGCCACTGAAAAACGTACGGCTTCAGCTGGCTGGTACAACTCCGCTGCATTTGAGAAAGCTGCGGAAGAAGCAGGACTGAAATCATACAGCATCACAGGCGATGCCTTTGCCAACGAAACAAGAGAAAAGACCGTTGAACTGATTCGCAGTGAACTCGGTCAGGTTGATCTGGTGGTCTACAGCGTAGCGTCGGCACGCCGTACCGATCCGAATACTGGTGAAGTATTCAACTCCGTGCTCAAACCGATTGGACAATCCTACACGAACAAAACAGTCAATTTCCATACGGGTGAAGTGACTTCCGTTACGATTGATCCGGCATCCGATGAAGAAATCCGTCAGACGGTAGCCGTGATGGGCGGAGATGATTGGGAACTGTGGATGGATGCCTTGCAACACGGTGGCGTACTTGCCGACAACGCAACAACCATTGCCTTTTCTTACATCGGTCCTGAACTTACGCATGCCATTTATCGTGATGGCTCCATCGGTCAGGCCAAAAACCATCTGGAAGCGACAGCCCACAAGCTGAATGATCGTCTGAGTGCAAAAGGCGGACGTGCTTTCCTGACCGTCGCCAAAGCATTGGTCACCCAATCAAGCTCCGCAATTCCAGTGGTACCGCTGTATATCTCTGCATTGTACAAAGTCATGAAAGAAAAAGGCTTGCACGAAGGCTGCATCGAGCAATTACAACGCTTGTTCGCTGATCGCCTGTATGCAGGAGGAGAAGTTCCGACCGATGAAGCAGGACGTATTCGTATCGATGATTGGGAGATGAGAGCAGACGTTCAGGAAGAAGTGGCGAAGCTCTGGGACAAGATCACCACAGACAATATCAACGATTTGTCCGATTTGGTAGGATACCGTCAGGAGTTCTTCCAACTGTTTGGTTTCGAAACCGACGGCGTGGATTATGAAGCAGATGTTGATCCAAATGTTGAAGTACCTCATCTGCGTTAATTGAAAGGCAATATTGCTGTGGGACTGGCATAACAAGCTTATTACAGGTCCAATTTCAGCCTTAGGGGAGCGAGCTTTCGCTCCCTTTTTGACGTCTACCGATTCTATAAAATCGACTTGAGTTGCTTTTTCAACCCCTTCGGCACCGTCTTCTCTACCGTAATGGATCGCGCTCCATGCATCGTTGCAAAGAACTGGAGTCCCTCCCGAAAATCTGCAATCCATTCCTCTACTGGTGGAGCAGTCTCTTCCATCGATAACAACCGAACCGTTAGCACGCCCGTTTTACGATCGAGTCGCGGGTCCATGCGTCCAATCAGCCGATCTCCGTGGAGAATGGGCATGGCGTAGTAGCCGTAGGTTCGTTTCACCTCTGGTGTGTATATCTCCCACTTATAATGGAAATTAAATAAATCCACAATCCGTTCCCGTCTCCACAGCAGGTTGTCCAGCGGGGGCAGGAATCGTACCGGACCTGATGGATCATAATGGGGCTCGTCCCTTTCCATCTCCATTAACAAACTCTCATCTTCTGCACGGATGTAATAAAGCGTCGCTACGTCCTCTACCTCCAGCGGGATCATGCGTCCATCTGCGACACGTGCAGCCATCTCATTCCGACGTTCAGCAGCGGTGGATTTCATCCAGCCCAATCGTGGATCTCGCACATCCACGACCCGATAAGCATATATGTACTTGTCCATGAGAGCCTGCCTTTGAGTCAAAAGATCGATCTCTTCTGTCATGGATTGGCCCTGCTCCAGCAGTCCCGATTCTGTAATATGAAAATAACGCTCATTGCCCTGCCTTGCCACGACACGAATGGCAGCCGAATCCAGCAGCAAGTTCAACGCTAACGAGGTGTCCTTCGTTTTAGGCACATCTGCACTGTCCCAATATCCACTCACCCGTTCGACGGCACGAAAAGCCCTTGACGGGAGTGGTCCCTCTTCTTCCAAACGCTTCAGCACATGCTGCACCGTATTCTCCAGCCCTTGCAGGGAAGGAGCCAGACGCTCCCGTAATCGGGCACGTACAGGTTCGAACAGAGCATAATCCTCCATCGGAATGACACAGGCGGCATTGGCAAAATATTCGAACACTTTATGATCACTTAGCAAGGTATGTAAATATTCGGAAGTATAGCCCGGATCACGAGCGCCCAGCACCAAATGCTGATTTCCGGTTACGGCAGCGACAGGATCAATCTGTACGCAGCCAAGGGTGCGAATCAGCTGCATCACCTGTTCAGGACCCGAAGGCAAGGTAGCTGCGGGCCAACGTCCCAATAAAGATTGGGTTTGCAGCAAAAACCGCCGAACGATTTTCTTATTTATGCGAAGCGCTGTTGTCATATGTACAATTCTTCCCTTCATCGAAGATAGGAGGATGTATAGCTAAATGATCCAATTCAAAAGAGATACATTGATTTTAACAGTCCAAGGGATGTCATTCCAATCGAAGGAAGAGCTTTTTTATAAAAATGTTGATGCTCACACAGCTCTCCGCACACCATAGACAAAATAAAAAGAAGCACCACCATCCTGGGTCCGCTTCTTGTGTTTGACCTTTTGCAATTTTTCCTGTTTGGTAGGCATGAGCCGAACATGCTGGGATAACGCTCCATAATCTCCGTTTACTCTCCGACTTTGCTCCGGACACCATTGTCCCGACCGCTCTGCTTTGCGCAATGCTTTTTGCGTTTGTGTACGTGCCATGATAATTGAACACACTCCCTTGATTGGTATGCACTCAATATATCATGTGCAGGCAGACAAGTGAAGGTGATTAACGTGGAACTCTTTTCCGCCGTGATTGCCAAGTTTCCACAGGCTCCTGATCATCCTCCTCAATCAATTCCAGTGCCTCTTCCATTCTTCTGGATTTAAACAGCGTGATCAGGTCCAATAGATCTTCCCGGTCCAGCAGCTTAACCCCGTTGACCGCGGCCAGCGTCCGGCATGCTTCCGTATATCTGGCTGAGGTGAGCACGATGGATCGATCTGCTTCATAATAACGCATGGACGTGTAAATCTCCTGCACTGCGCTGAGCCCAACCGGATGATTCGCTCCGTAACGTTTGGCCTGAATGACAGTACGTCTGCCTGCTCTATCCACAAATACAAGGTCCGCACCAAAATCTCGGCTGCTTGTCGTCTTATGTACTTCGGCATAACCGAGTTGTTGGAATAAATGATACAGGTACAGTTCAAATTCCGACCCATCCTGCATTTTATCGATATCCTTAATCGTAATCTTACGCGGATTGGCCTCACTTCGTATGCGCTGTCCTCGCCGAATTACACGGCGAATGATCCAGGCAATGAGCAGTAAAAGGACAATAATGCCTATACCCACAGTGGTCATATTTTCATTCCAATTCATGTCTGTTCTCCTTGTCGTTCCTCTAATCTGGCAGGGTTGTACCCTATTAGCCCTCGTCACCCGACTAAATATAGCAGACTTCTCTCGTAACAGAAAGAAGATGAATTCCCTGTAACCCTCGAACTTCTCCAAACAACAATAATATTACACCTCTATCATAAAAGGTTACAGACACTCAGGTTGAATTTCATAGGTATGAAATGGTAGAATTCAACAATCGGTTCTATTTTGAATCGAAGAAAGGTGGTTTATAACTTGCATACATCCAACAAACGAAAGTCCAAAACTTGGGCTGCGCTTCTTCTCAGTGGCACGCTCCTCTTCAGCCTGCATACACCAAGCTACGCGGCCGCAGAACAAAATGCACCATTGCCTAAGCCTTCATGGACCTCATCTTCTCTGTCACTCACACAAGTGAATACGGAGAAAGACGTTATCGTCAACGAAGTGAACGCAGTACCCGCGAAAAATCTGGTGTATGTGCATTCTTCCCAGCCCGTAACCAAAACAAGCAGCAATACGAAGCTGGATTGGCAGCTGGATTCGCTTCAGGCGCTAGATGCCACGACCGGACAATTGAAATGGAACGTTATTTTCCATGAGAAAAGTGGGCCTTATACAACCTACTCCAATTCACTATATACCAGCAACGGCACAGCCTATGTATATATGGAATATTCGGATGGAACCAAAAAGGTATACTCGTTCAATACTTCCGGCAAAACCAACTGGGTCAAAAACGTGAGTAATTCATCATCCATGTACCTTCTGGACGACGATACGTTATTGATCGCTTCGAGCCCTGGTGTTCAATCGAACGGTTCCGTTCGTTCAGCCATCTCGCTGTATGACAAAAAGGGAAAACTGATTACAGAAAAAACAATCAACGGTTCTGTACTCAAAGCAGGCAGTGATCGAATTGTAGTCGATGCCAGCAAACAAACTAAAGTCGGCAGCTTCTGGCACCCGGCCGCTAATCCCAAAGTCGAGATTTACGATCGTACGCTAAATCGTCTTTCCTTCTACCAGTTCCCGAGCAATGCCAACACTCTGGGAGACGGCGGCGGTGAATCGCTGGCCATTCTGGAAGATGGCTCCGTGATTATGCGCGCCAATTTTGCGAACACGGGCAACAAGCTGATGGGCTTTGGCATCGATGGCAAACTCGCCTGGGGCCGTGCTATTGCCGGTAATGCCTATGTTCAGACCGCAGGCAATAGTTATACCCTGTTTACAGGCCAAAAGCTGGAGCTGTACACCATGAAAGGCCAAGTGACCGAACGTACATTCAAGGAAGAGCAGCCTATTCTCATGCAGGTTGATCGTACACAGGACGGGCAGTACAAACTTGATTTCGCTAAAAAGGGTTATATTCTCGATCCGCAAACATTGGATACGGTACATGAATATGAGTTCGCATCCTCTCCTGGATTGCTCGATGGATATTCAACGTACAACGATCATATTATTTATCAGATCAATGACGATGCATTATCCAAGTATGTATTGAAGACAGCCTCAGCTAAATAGTAAATGGAGCGCTCTGGTTGACCGACTGACGGTTAACAGGGCGCTCTGTTATTTCACACAACGATGAGAGTCTCCGCCCTTTTATCCTCTCTGCGCAATCTGGTATAATAGTATCGTTCGCTTTTTCACCCTAATCTTAATTGGCAAGGAGCGTAGCCCTCCCATGATTATTCAATTCATTCGATACAGATAACTTAGGGCATAACCTAAACCTCTTTTTTTCAAAATGTCCGAAAGAGGTTTATTTGTTATGCCCTTTTCTTCAGTTATTCATATCTGAATGAATGGGGTGCTATTCCATGTCAATCCAACGCAGAGAACGTAGTGCTGCGCTTATTTATCCATATATCCATATGCTTAAATGTCCCGTCTGTCATCACACAATGACAACGATTAGTCGGGACAATATTCAATGTAGTTCCAGGCATACGTTTGATTTGGCACGACAAGGCTATATCAATTTTATGACACGTTTTTTCAAGGGAAACTATGACAAACGTTTATTTACAGCCAAAAGGAATATTTTATCTCATACGGCTATCTATACACCTCTGATCGATATCATTCGCGATTGGATTGAAGATTACTCCAGTGGCAGCAGTCAGCCCTTGCATATTCTGGACGCAGGTGCAGGAGAAGGATCTCTTTTGCAGCAGATTACACAGAACACTCCAGCTGTGGGCTGGGGGATCGACATCGCCAAAGAGGGCATTGCCATGGCTTCTTCTACCTACGACCAGCAAATCTGGTTTGTTGGCGATCTTGCATATAGTCCCTTTGCAGAGGGGCAACTGGATGTGATCCTGAATATCCTCTCCCCTTCGAATTATGAAGAGTTCGGGCGAGTGATGAAAAAGGATGGCTGGATCATCAAAGTGATTCCCCGTGACCAATATCTAATGGAAATGAGAGAGCTTTTGTTTCCGGACCGATCTCATCAACTAGACGGCAGAGAGTATGTGTTGGACCGATTTACCCAGCATCATCATCTCATAGACAGCATTCCGGTAACATACACTCTGCCCGTTACGGAAATCATGAAAAATTCAATCATTCATATGACACCACTCTCCTGGCATGGGACAGAATCAGCCATAGCCAGCGCTCAAGAGTCCTTATCCCAGATTACGATTGATTTAGAAATACTGGTGGGAAAACGGAGATAAGTTCTGAAGCCATTGAGATAACATTCTCTTAATCATTGGACAATTCAAAAAAGCCGAGGAAGTTCCTGTTGGAACTCTCCCGGCTTTTTCAATAAGATGCAAATTGGTCTAATGTAAAGAAATTTAATTATTCCAATTTTCTTCAATAAATTCATCCCGTCCGGATATCGCACGGTCTTCCTTGTAATGTTTCTCATTTTTCTTGTGGTAATCCTGATGGTAATCTTCTGCCGGATAGAACACAACTGCATCCCGAATCTCCGTCACAATCGGTTGATGGAAACGCCCGCTTGCTGCCAGCTCTTGCTTGGACTGTTCTGCGAGCTCGCGTTGACGTTCATTATGGACAAAGATCGCTGTACGGTACTGACTACCACGATCCTGAAATTGCCCTCCATCATCGGTTGGGTCTGTCTGGGGCCAATATAGTTCCAACAGACGTTCATACGGAAATACCTCTGGATCAAATGTAATTTCTACGACCTCGACATGACCGGTCTCCCCGGTTTTGACCTGCTCATATGTTGGATTATCGACGTGACCGCCGGTATAGCCTGATACAATACCATGAATGCCTGGTTGCTTTTCAAATGGTGTAACCATACACCAGAAGCATCCGCCGGCAAATGTAGCCTTTTCCATGCACACTCATCCCTTTCTGTTGTACCTATATCTTAAAACAAAAAGAGGTTGATGGAAAGCCACGTCTGTGGACTTCCATCAACCTCTTCAGAAGCATCTGTTGTATTCACAGTTATTCATCCTGCTTATTGCCGTATCACTGTAAATTCAAGAGATGTTGAATTCATTACCCGCGGCTGCGACCCATAGAACGGAAGATCAAGCTCACGATCGCTACAAGTACGATGGCACCAATTAATGCCGGTACAATGTAGAATCCGCCCATTTCTGGACCCATGTCTCCCAGAATCACTCCGCCTAACCATCCGCCGATAAAACCGGCAATGATGTTACCAATAACGCCGCCGGGAATGTCACGACCAACAATCAGACCTGCCAACCATCCAATGATACCACCGATAATTAATGACCATAACCAACCCATATCATTCACCTCTAATTAAAGTTTTTGTTGTTGTCTGTCTACTATTAACCGCTACAGAAGCATTTAAACAATTGGCATGAAAATTGTTGTATATTACCTTTTGTTCATATGCCCGTTTCTCTGTTCTACAGCCTATAACAAGGCATTATAAACAGATTGCGTCGCTTCCGGCATCTTACACAGTTCAAGACTGCGTTATGTACCTCCCGAAAGTCATTGTATGTTGATTCAGACAGCCTTAGTATAACCAATTGAGGTGAGAATATTTTTGGTCTATTTTAAAAAGTTAGCATACATCAAAACAGCCGTTCCGGTTACGAATCGTTCTTCCGATCGCTGTTATCCCCGGATTTTTTTGCATCCCCTTTATAGAAGGGAAAATCCGTTGATAAAGGCGCACGCTTCGCTTCTTCAGAATCGATTTCGTACCCTCCACTACATCGTCCTCATCTGTCCAGAATTTTTAAGATCTCCAAAATATTTAGGTATTAATAAAAACCTGCGCGTCCCTTGCCTGGCTGGGTTAGCCAGTTATGCTTATGACTCTTGTCCAGCTCTCCGCGCATCGACTGAATGATCTGCACAATGTCCGTCCGACCATTCTGGTGCCATTCCAGCGCTGCGCTGACATACAGCTCTCCAAGTTGGGCAAGAGAAAAGGTATCCGTCAATCGTGCAGCTTCTAGCGTACCTTCTTCCCCTGCAAAGACAGCAAAGCCGCGTTGCTTCAAATACTGCAGGCGAAGCCCTTCGTCCGGTAGCGGTATTTCATAAGCCCGATCGAACCGACCGGCACGGTTCATGAGCCCTGGATCTATTTTCTCTGGATAATTCGTGGTGCCAATTAGGAAAATACCCTCTTTAGACGTTGCCCCATCCAACGTATTCAGGAAAAAGGAACGAACTTCATCCGGCATGGAATCGATATCCTCAATAATCAGTACCATGGGTGCCAAACGCTTGGCTGCTTCGAACACTTCACGTACCGATTCACTGTTTGTGTATTCAGTAATTTGCCAGTATGCCGCTGGCCCCGGAATGCTTCCCGCAATGGATTTCACGAGAGTCGTTTTTCCGTTTCCAGGATGGCCGTACAGCAGGATGCCACGTTTGTACGGAATATCATAGTCTCGGTAAAAAGAGCGATCCGCCTCGAAAAACTGGTCCAGCGAACGGAAGATATCCTGTTTAATTTGCGGAGAAAGCACGACCTCATTCCGCCCGACAGAGCGGGTAATCGATTCGACATGACGGTCACTGCCATTGCGGGCATCCGTGTACACCGTGACTTTTTTCATATTTTGCTGCCGTTCCCGTTCCCTTACACTGCCCAGAAATTGCTTCAATTCCTCTTCTCCTGTAGCAAAAACAAAATCCTCATTGTAGATCCCGTTCTCCCGGAAGAAAGGAATGCGGACGAGAGCTACGCCCCACTGGGGATAGGCAAATACATTGTTGCGAATCGAATCATGCACCCCATAGGTTGGTGTATCTCCATCATCCTCATAATGCAGTGTACGCAGCTCCAGATCTTCGAAAATCCGGGCAACCAATTCCACTTCGGTGCTGTTACTTTGCAGATCTTCCTTTAGCAGATCCCAGTATTCACTGTTTGGATCATCGCTGGCATAAAGCTCATAACGAACACCGTATCGATTGCCAAGCGCTTCAATGATGCCGCGAATCAAGCGGGCATATATAGCGTAGCCTTCGTTTCGGATTTGACTGTCTTGTTGCTCTTCGTAGGAATAGATGACTCTATTATGATTCAATTGTTCTTTATCTATGGTCATTACTTAGCTCCCTTCACAGCGGCAAGTGGTTTACATTTGGCTACAACTTGAGCCAGACCTGCGCCGGTAACACTATCAATAATTTCATCGACATTTTTATAAGCTTGCGGTGATTCATCAATAATGGATTCAAGTGAACGCTGGTTCACCACAATCTCATCTTCAGTTCCCACACCCAGCGCTGAGGCAAAATCCTCGACGGTAACCATGCGCTTCGTTGCTGTCCGAGAACGAATGCGTCCTGCCCCATGACAGATCGAATAATAGTTATCCTTCCCCTCGGGTTGACCTACCATGATATATGAAGCGGTTCCCATTGAACCGGGTATAAGCGCGGGATGACCTGTTGCCAGATATGGCTTCGGATTATCGGGATGACCAGCAGGTAATGCACGAGTAGCTCCTTTCCGGTGTACAAAGACGGATCCTTGATCCGCGTGGAGTTCCTCCCATGCATAATTGTGCATCAGATCATAGAGGGTACGGAATTCGCATTTTGGACCAAAAACATCCCGAAAAGCTTCGCGAATTGCATAAGCAATCAGATGGCGATTTACCACGGCATAATTCAGCGCAGAATACATCATATCGACGTAATGGCGACCTTCCACATGTTCAAGCGGAGCAAAAACCAGTCTTGGATCTGATGTTCCCAGACCATTTCTTTGCATCACCTTCGCAATCGCCGATGAACTGGTTTGGCTTACATACCCGCCCCAGGCCCGGGAGCCGGAATGAATCATGACAACAATTTGTCCATCGTACAGACCCCAGGCTTCCGCAATCTCCCGATTTTCCTCAGCAATCTCAATCGCTTGAATCTCGGCAAAATGATTGCCTCCACCCAAAGTTCCCAACTGGCGATGAGCCCGATGCCAAGTCATATCCGGTATCAGATTCAACACATCCTCATCAAAGGCAAATTTGCTGCTCTCTACATGAGTAATGGAAGTTGATTTTTTCGGTGTATAGCTGTCCGGGATATATTTTTTGGGTAATCCATGCAAGCCCTTGCGCACAATATGCTCCAGACGGATATCCGAGTAATGACCCCGCTGATTTGCCTCCATCGGCAGCACTTTCTCAATGGCCTTTACGAGTTTACGGCGCAGCTTCACATCTTTCAGGTCGTCCTTATGCAAATTGGTCATATGCACACGCATACCACAGCCGATATCACTGCCTACGATGGATGGAGATACATAGCCACTTTTGGCATCCCATACCGCTGTTGTGCCGATGCAGGTACCTACACCGACATGCACGTCAGGCGTATAGCTCATGTAGGAAATGCCTGGTATTTGAAGATTATTGTTCGCCATCTCAAACACCTTATAGTCCAATGACGAGAACAACTGTTGTGCCGCATATACCGTTAAGTCCCCAGCAGGCAGTTTAACTTCGTGTCGGTAGCTACCTGTGAGTTCATTTTGACTTGTAAATAAATTAGGTTGTGTATTCATAAATGTTTATTATTCCTTCCTGTGCGTTCAGCTAATTCGGTTCATTTCAAAAATTGAACCTAACGTTATTCAGAATTCATATCCATATTCAGTACAACAAAAAAAGAAGTCACGGACAGTTCGCCCGTGACTTCTTCATGACAATAACAGAAAACAAAAGCAGTATGAACATACCGCGTCTGTTCTCCATTGCAATATACGCCGAGAGTAGCATATCGATTATTAACGTTCCAAGGATAAACGATATGCATCTTCCCCTATGTCGCCCGTATGAGGCCAAAGAGACGATGAACTGGATATACAATTGTGTCTGTGCTTCGTAGTGTCTTTGTGAATTTCAAATCATAACCAACCATCATATCTCTCGGCCTCCCTTCATAATATTATGTTTATATTAAGCGGACTTGTTTCGATGTGTCAACCCTTTTCTTGGAAAATTCCCTATTTTGCATATGCATTAGATTTAACCTCGTGCTAATAACTTATATAAAAAAAGCAGGATCCGTAAGGAACAGACCCTGCATACTCAAGCATATTATGAGATTAGATATCGATTATTGATAGTACATGTTTTTAACAGATCCACTTGTTTTTTTGTCATTTACCTGCTTGTTTTTCCAGTTCTTCCACAGGATTTTCATCTTCTTTTTCAGGCACTTTCGAGGACAGGAACCAACCACATACTGCAATCGTAATCAGCACAATGTAGAATCCGAATTTCCAAATTTTATTTTCCGGGAAATGTTCATCCAATATGCCCAGTGAAGGATGTGCAAGTGTAATAACAGCCAACTTAACCCCAACCCAGCCAACGATAACGAAAGCTGCAACTTCAAGCCCCGGACGGGAATGAAGCAGTTTAACGAAGAAGGAAGCTGCAAATCTCATGATGACAAGGCCGATGAATCCGCCGAGGAAGATGACGATAAACTGCCCACCGTCAAGTCCGCCAATCGGAGGCAGACCACTTGGTGGCAAGGCAACAGCCAGCGCCACAGCTGCGAGAATGGAATCGACCGCGAACGCGATATCTGCCACTTCCACCTTGAATACAGTCATCCAGAAACCAGATTGTTTTTTTGGTTTTTTTGGAGCGGAATCAGCCGCTTCATCTGTTTTGTTTCGGCTACCCAACACCTTTTTGACAATGTGGTTAATGGAGATGTACAACAGATACAGGGCACCAATCGCTTGAACCTGCCATACGTCCACTAGGAACGAGATGAGGAACAGTGACCCCAATCGGAAAATGAACGCCCCCATCAGACCATAAAACAACGCCTTTTTGCGTTTATCATCAGGTAAATGCTTAACCATAATGGCAAGAACCAATGCATTATCCGCGGCAAGTAACCCCTCCAGGACTACTAAGACGACAAGAACCCACCCATACTCCAATAATAACGATAACTCCAAATTTTACTCCTCCTTAGTATCCTTATCCTTATGATGTACAAAAAAAAGGACCTTTACCATCGCTGGTAAGGTCCTTTATATTCACGAAAAGAGACCTTTACCCAGCATGAAAACTTGGTAAAGGTCTCGCTAACAACAAAATTGCTGCCAATAAAGCCGGGGATGTAATCCCGAACTGACGACTTTACTGTGAAAGCTACTCCCCTTTAACATCAGGAATATTTAGTTTTAAGTTGAAACAGGTTCAATAATCTGTTCTCATCATATTCATAACGATAAGCAAAGTCAAGCTTTATTTGACTGTCTGCGGTCCAGCTTGCGAAAGACCAGCAAATCATAGACGAAATTACCCAGTGGGATAAATGAAACAAAAAACAAAGCAATTGGACGACGCAAACGCCATTTTTGCGTGGTATACAGACTCACCATAAATAATAAATACATCAGAAATAAAAAGCCATAGATGTTGCCAAACCACGTGACTGCCTGAGGCATGATCCCTGATTCCCTTAATGGAAAAGCGACAAATAACAAAAGCACATATGAAAGCCCCTGCAACCACAACAGCAGTCGAAAGCGGCTGAGTGTTGAATGTAACATTTTTTTCCTCCTGCTTCCTAAATACGCGCAACAAATTCATTGCATCCCGTACAGTATATCACAAATACGAAATTTACCCTCGTGTGCAGTTCTACAGGAGCCAAATCCATCCAATGTACATAGGATATATGACTAAGATAGATTGTTGCGAATATGGACAAGGAGGAGCCTGTTGATGAAAATAGCTCTGATCGCGCCGGAAAAATTGCCAGTCCCAGGTAACGGATCAGTCGAAATCTGTATCCTCGGCATTGCTCGTGAACTCGCTCTCCGTCACCAAGTGACGATCATAAGCCGTCAGATGCCCGGCCTTGCCATTACCGAGCAAATAGACGGCATTACCATCCGCCGTATGCCAGCAACGAACCCGAGCGACTACACACGGGCAGTTATCCGTTTTCTGAAAATACGCCCCTTCGATCTGATTCAGGTAGACAACAGACCGCATAGTATGGCTGCAATCAAACGCGCTTTCCCTTCGGTGCCTGTAATGCTGTATCTCCATTCGTTAACCTTTGCACAACCAGGGCCTGCAAGATTAGCGCTGTTAAAAAAAGCGGATTGGATTGCCGTCAATAGTCAATCCCTTAGACAAAGGCTGGGTCGCCGATTCCCATCCTTGACAAGACGAATGGGCGTTGTAACACTTGGCGTGGACCTTAGCCGCTTTTTGCCTGCAACAAAAGCAGAGCAGCAGCTTCTGCGAAAACAGTTCGGAATTACAGAGCCATTCTCCATTTTGTATGTAGGCCGGCTGATTCCTGGCAAAGGTGTGGATGTACTGATTCGTGCCGTAGCTCTTCTACAGCAACATATATCCGTTCAACTGATTATTGCAGGGAAAGGACCTCAAGTCTACGTCCGTAAACTGCGGCAGCTAGCCCGAAAATTAAAGGTTGATGCCACCTTTCGAGGTCAGATCGCCCATGAACGCATTGACCGTTTGTACAGGGCTGTGGACTGCCTTGTGTGTCCCTCCCAAGAACATGAGGCCTTTGGTCTTGTTAATGTGGAAGCTATGGCTTCAGGACTACCCGTCATCGCTTCAGACAATGGGGGAATTCGCGAAATCGTTTCATCCGGAAGTAACGGATATCTGGTTAAAGACTATAACCAACCCGAAAGTTTTGCTGCTTACCTGTATAAACTGGCAGACAATCCTTCTCTCGCTCATTCACTTGGAGAAGCCGGCCGTGAAAGTGCAGTTGAACATTTCAGTTGGGCCCGAACAGCCATGCATCTTGAAGCAGCCTATACAAGACTCATCCGCGGATAAATCTTGTCGCACCTTTATCTTCGTCAGGCTTTTTCACGTGACTGCCAATCTGCAATAAAGCGGTCCATGTGCGGAACAGGAACATACATCATTTCAATTAACTCCACAATAATCATATCTTTCATGGCAAATCTGACCTTGGCGCAGGTCTGCTGGCGGAAAGCATCGTAGATTCCTGTGCCTGTCCAGCAGCCATGAGGAGTGAGCAGCGGATTATTAACAATATATCCGACTGTCCCAATTGGGGGGACTACTACCTTTATGGCTTGTGAGTCCACCCGATTGTCGGGATCTTTGACCAGAAACAGGGTATCCCCTACGTTTAAAGCTTCTACACCATGATAATGTTCCATTCCATACATGGCTGCAAATAATTTGGTACTCATCACAAAAGCTCCTTTTACACATTTTTTTAAAATTAGATGGGTTGAAATTATCGATCGTCCTCATAATGCTTCATCCACTCTATGAGTTGTTTACGAATTTCTTTACGATATTCGCGGGGTTCAAGAACCTCCGCTTCGGGGCCAAATTGATATAACCATTTCAAAAATTCACGACTACTGTTCAGTGTTACTTCAAATAACAATCCGCCATCAGCCATATCGGTCATTCGTGGACGAACAAACATTTCTTCTTCTTTTATGTAGGGGGCCACTTTCTCAGTGAATCTTACTTTAAAATGGATAAGTTTATCCCCACGATCAATGGACCATGTGTTTTTCATAAACTGCGTTATATTGAAATCCCCCATAACAAAATGGGTATTGGTCTGTATAACGTCCAGAAAACGACTGATGCGAAACAAACGGACCTTCTTCAGCAAATGGCAATAACCAATCAAATAGAAACGCTGATCGCGCGGGATGAGGAAATAAGGGTCAATGTCCCGCACCGTTATTTCATTTTTCGTAAGCGTGTGATATTGGGTTCGAATCGTTTGTTGATCCAGAATGGCTTCAATGATTGGAATAAGCATATTGGGATACTTCCCTTCTTCCCGGTATGCAGGTGTGCCCATACGAATAATACCTGCGATGTTTTCCACAATGTCACTGTTTCTCGATTTCATTTTCGTATGGGCTGTCATCACCTTGTCAAAGGCTGAATCAAATTCAGCCGGGAGCTGCGAAGTATCGACCACGGATGGAAGCATGGAGAACACTATCGCTTCCTGTTCAGTAAAATCCAGAGGATACATGGCAAATTCACCAATGAACCGATACCCTTTGCCATAACCTTCATTCATGATAGGGGCAACCCTGTCCAAAATTCGGAGATCGCGATAAATCGTGCGCACAGTTGTACCGCATTTCAACGCCAATTCTTTGGCGGAAATTCCGGGATTCGCTTGTATAGCCTGAAGTATACGCAGCAAACGAATTAATTTCTCTGTCATGTAGTTTCTCCCCTTCGATATTTTATCGGCAAGGAAAACTAGTTCCTTTAGTCCGGTACTAAATCTTTAGTCCCAAACTTGTTTTCGCAATTTCACCTTATGTATATAGTTCAATCGCACTTATTCGGCTTATTAAATATACATTCTCTTACTTGCTTGCGTAAAATATTAACCACAAGTCCTTATACCTACGCCTGATAGCCTAGTTAGAATTCAAAAAAAAATAAAAAAAGTCTTGTCTCTTTGACCAGAGACAAGACTTTTTCGTTTATTTATTTGTGCAATTGCATTAATTTAGTCAGCACATTGACCATATGGTCGCACAAATCAGGGATATCTCCCATCTGATCTTCATTCACACTGCGATCAAAATGTACTTCCGCTGTGACGGTGTAAGTTGCTGGCTGATCTTCAAATACATAATGAATATGCTGCAATATTCGTTGTTCGGGCCAGCTCTTTTGTAATATGGAGCTAATCGCCGGACATTGAGTCTCAGGCTTGTTCATTACCATCCCGAACCTCAGACTCAAACGGCAGCCCGGTTGACCTTCTGGTGTCTCCAGAATCTCAGCAGCGAGGTCTTCAAGCGATGTGCTCAGTACCACTTGGCCTGTGAAGTCAGGGCAATCTCTCATGCAGAATTGCAGCACGAACTCTCTGGACATACGGGCCATCTCAAGCAGATCCTTCCGATCCGTTATGGAAATAAGTTCATCCAAATTATCGAGATCATACAGGTAATTTTCGAAGCCTACTTTCAAATTGTCATAAATCGTCGGATCAAACATGTTGTGAAACCTGCTTTCTTATGCAAATTATTCTGAAGTGAATTGTTGCTGCTCCGAATCATAGTATACTGTAACGTTGTTTCACGCAAACAAACATCGTTTTCATATCAAAATTGCAACTATTTGGGAATCTGTCATAAAACAAAACTACATTCGTTATCGCGCATTTTCTGCAACTCTAAGTTGGTTACTCACAACATTAAAAAGCCCGGTCGAGATGACCGGACTTGATCTGAGGAACAGAATATATAAATATTCTAACTCCCTATTCTTCTTTAGCTGGTTCTTCTGGTGCTGCTGGTGCTGCTTCATCAGCAGAAGCCGTAGGCTCTTCCTCAGCCGCTTGTGGCGGCATCACGGAAGCGATGATGGAATCACCTGACGTCACCAGAGTCAGACCTTTATCAAGCTTGATATCTGCAGCTGTCAAACGATCACCAATTTCAAGTCCGCTGACATCCACCTCAATAGAGGTTGGCAGATCAGCCGGAAGTCCTTCGACCTCCAGTTGAGTTTCCTGTGTCTGGAACACACCGCCTGCCTTGGAGCCGGCTGCGGTACCTTGGAAGTCGATGGAAACACTAACGCTGATTGGCTTGTTCTTCGAAATTTGCAGGAAGTCCACGTGCAGCAGACGCCCGTTGCGTTCCTGCTGATCCTTGATCAGCACTGGAACCGTTTTGCCACCCTCAAGATTGAGATTGAACATTTCGGAGCGACCTGTACGTGCTACTTTCAGCATTTCTTTTTCATCTACATGTATCGCGGCACCTTCTAATCCCGGGCCGTAAACGACAGCCGGAACACGTCCGCCTTGTCTTAACAGGCGCAATGCTGCACCTTTCTTTTCAGTTCTTGGTGTTGCCGTAAGTTGAGCCATTTTTCCGTTGGATTTCATGATTGAACATCCTCCTTCAAGGGATCCTTACTTCATATTTGTTAGGAAGCCATAAGCTTCTCTCTTAGACCAGAATGGCCTTTTCAAACGTGGCCGAATCTGGGGCCATATCTATATTTACCCCAATGAATGACCATCTCAAACACTGGCATGTACCATTTTTTTATTTTTTGGGTGAAAATGCATCTTTCTGATGAACAAAAAAGCAGCCGGAATACCTTCCGACCGCTTGTTAAGCCTATATTTTTTTCAATCATTGTATGAAGTTATAACCTAGCCAGCTATGCGCTGTTACGATCATCCTCTGTATCACTTTCACGGATAACCTGCATCTGATCCGACCCACTATGAACGATAATGTGCACATCTCCGTCTTCAGGACCGATATCAACATAACGGTCTCCGCAGGTATCTTTGGCTTCCCATTCATTTAACCGAATGATTAAGCCCAGATGATGCAGTCCTGCTGCCACCCGGAAACGGGCTTCTGCTGCACTGCCCACTCGTTCAAACGGGACAGCTCCATCCTCCATGCCTGTGCCCCATACCCAAACATCCCATCCCTCATAATGCTGATCGTCCCGTTCATATCGGAGAGTGACAATCCGGGAAATTGGTTTGTGGATTTTAATATTCAGCGATGCCTGAATTCCTCCAGCCTCCGCGATAATTTGGGCAGACCCTGGTGTTAAAGCACGGACAATTCCTGCTGTACTAACTGCTGCATGATCCAGATGAGACGAGGTCCACCGGATATTCATACCTTGCAAAGGCTGGCCGAATTGATCCAGAACCAAGGCGCGGAATCGACTGACACGTGTCGTGTACATCACAGATTCCCCTATAATTTCAATTCGTTCCGGATGGAGATGATCCACCAGCAACGTACACTCTGTGGTAATCGTGCCACATTGGACGCTGATCGTCGTTTCTCCTGTCTCCCCCGTATGAATTGTACCATCGGACTGAATTGCAATAATGTTTGGGTTCGAAGAGCTCCAGGTCACAGATGCGTTCTCCACCACATTACCAAAACGGTCTCTGACCGACGCTCGCAAACTGGAAATCTCTCCGGCATTGTACACAAGACGCGGCGAATGGATCTCTATCACAGCAGGTTCAGCACCACCAGCATATTCCGTGTCGTACAGTACCATCAGTGACCATCGTTCTACCCTTGCGGTTCCGCTCACCGTCTCAATGAGGTCTGTACCTGCTTGGTGATCATTCACAACAATATGCCAGTCACCCTCCGGCAGACTCACTTGCTGCTGCTGACCCGTTCCGTTGTAGATTACTACGATCTGATTCCAGGTATCCTGATTCGCTCCATGATCTAGTGTAAATGCAACCACATTTCCTTCTGTACGCATCATGCGAAGATGATTCCGTACCTGCTCAGCGTTAATCATGCGAAAAGCCGGATGTGTGCGGCGCAGATGAATCAGACCGCGATAATAGTCAAAAACAGGTCTGAATCGAGCTTTGTTAGCCCAAGTGATCGTATTCACGGCGTCCCCACTGCGATAACTATTGTGATCTCCTGCTTTGGATCTCAGCATCTCATCTCCTGCATGAAGAAATGGAATACCCTGTGAGGTAAGCAAAATCCCTGTTGAGAGTAAGGAACGTCGAACCATCTCATGATCGAGTACATCATCCGCATCGACATAACGATAAGGGTCTGCCGCTTTAACCGCCGATTCAGCACTGCCTCCTTCTACGGGCTGCCCGTCTCTCCATACCGGGTAACCGAGATCATGCCTGAGGTACATCGTTGTAGCAATTTTGTCCCACAGGTTGAGATTATCATGTGCCGTCACATAATTAACGGATTCCACTGGTGAAGATGTGAAATCATCCAGCGCTCCGGCTACACCCCTAGCAATTTCGTACTCCATACCGTCTGCTCCGGTAACAAAACCTTTGCCGATACCATCACTATCCCCTTTGATGGCACTGCGGAAATGATCGTTAAATACAGCAAATCCCTGACCGCGTTGTGTTCCTTTTAACGTTTTCCGATCCAGAGGTGAATCTCCGCCTGTCCATGGCTCCCCGTAGATCAGAAAAGCCGGATCAATCTGTTCTCTCAACTCGCGGGTCACTTCATTCATCGTGTCTGTATCAATCAGACCCATGAGGTCGAAGCGAAACCCGTCTACATGATATTCCTCTGCCCAGTACAGGAGAGAGTCCAGTATATATTTTCGTACCATGGGGCGTTCTGTAGCCAATTCATTGCCTACACCCGAGCCATTGCTCAATGTACCGTCCTCACGGTAACGATAATAATAACCCGGCACAATCCGTTCAAAAGGTCCATCATCTACGCTGTACGTATGGTTGTATACCACATCAAGCACGACACGAATGCCTTGTCGGTGCAAGGAATGAATAAGCGCCTTGAACTCCTTGATTCGAATTGAAGGATCACGCGGATTGGTGGAATAAGAACCTTCTGGCACGTTGTAATGCTGCGGATCATATCCCCAGTTGTATGGCAGTTTGGCATTCGAGCCAACGTCCGTTGTCACTGCCAATTCATCCACCGTCTGATAATCCGCTACAGGCAGAAGATGCACATGTGTGATGCCGAGTTCCACAAGATGGTCTACTCCGATGGAGTTGCCACCTCTGTCCGTCAACCCGGAAGCCGTAAAAGCCAAATATTTGCCCTTATAAGGAATATCGGCATGGGGATCGGAGGAGAAGTCTCGCACATGCAATTCATATAAAACTGCATCTGCCGGGCGCAGAAATACGGGCTTCACATCCTCTTCCCAATCCACTGGATTGGTTGTATCCAGGTCAATGATGGCTGTTCGCTGCCCATTCGCCGATACAGCACGAGCGTAAGGATCGGGTGCCACTGCAATATGCTGATCATTATGCGTAATGTGATACATATAATAATGTCCGGCCCAGTCCCCTATAAGCTGTACACTCCATATTCCATCCGGGTCACGGGTCATCGACCGTTTCTGTCCGTCATCATGTTCGGTTACTTTACCAGTTTCATCATAATGTCCCTCATTATCGAAAATGAGTAACGAAACCTGCTGTGCTGTAGGTGCCCACAGCTTGAATGTGCTTGCTGTACGCGTATATGTTAAGCCAAGATCGTTGCCTTCATAACGAAAAGATGTCCATTCCGGCATCGTTCCCACCGCCTTTATATCCATTGATTTCGTGTTGTCCCGATGTTACGGAGCGAGACGTCATTTGTCAACCCGGGGCTGTCTGTACTCAACATATCGGTTGAGCAGAGGCTTTCAATTAGCATATTGAATGTGAAGCAAATCATCACAGCAATCGCTTTCAAGATACAGCATATGTAAACAAGCGCCATAGATTGACAGCATTTGTACCTGTCCTGATGAAAAAAAGATGGTAAAAAGCAAAACACCCTCGCTCCACAATGGAGAAAGGGTGCAATAAGTTCACTCGCCTGAATACATAACCGTCATGGATATAGCGGGAACGCTGACCTGGCCTTCTTTGGCTGTACGCAACGTCTCGGTGCCAGCCTGCCCCTGCTCTACAACCACATTCCATGTACCTGAAGAAACGGAGATTGTACGGGTTTCTTTGGAAGCATTATATATAACGATTATCCGTCCCCATGAATCTCCCACAGACGTTCCTGAGAGTTCATAGGCCAACAGCCCTTTTCCTTTTTCAAGCAATTGAATATGCTTCTCAATCTCTTCCCGGGTGCGAAGACGAAAGGCAGGATGCTCGTGCCGAAGACGGATTAGGCCATGATAATAATCATAAACAGGCTTAAACTGCTGCTTTTGCCCCCACCGAATGGCATTGACTGAATCTCCGCTCTCATGACTGTTGGCATCGCCATATTTACTTCGCAGAAATTCATCTCCTGCCGAAAGCAAGGGAACCCCCTGGGAAGTTAATACGATGCCATTAGCAAGCAGACAGCGCCGGACCGTTTCGTTCTCCAGTATGCGATCCGGTTCAACGTGCAAATACGGCTTCGCCTGCTGTACAGCCTCTTCCACGTTAGCGTTGCCTTTCACACGACCATCCTCGCTATACGTGATAAATCCCAGCGTATCGTGCAATCCTTGTGTCTGGGCGACTTTGTCCCACAGGTTGAGATTATCATGTACAGTTACATAATTAATCGTTTCAGATGGGCCAGCGGTAAAATCGTTAATGGCTCCCCGTACGCCTGTCCAAATATCGTCTTCTTTTCCCTCCGCTCCTGTAGCAAAACCGGTTCCCGTTCCATCACTATCCCCTTTGATCGTTCCACGGAAGTTATCGTTAAATACGGCAAACCCGGCTTCGCGCTGTGCTCCCTTAAGGGTCATTTGATCTCCAAGTGGTGATTCCAGCGCACCCCAAGGTTCACCGTATAGGAGGATGGAGGGAGAAACCTCAGTATGAAGTTCAGCTGTGAGCTCTTTCATCGTTGCCGTGTCAATCAGACCCATCAAGTCAAAACGAAACCCGTCCACATGGTATTCCTCTGCCCAGTACCGTACGGAATCGATGATGAACTTGCGTACCATAGGTCGATCGGTAGCCACTTCGTTGCCTGTACCTGATCCATTGCTGTACGTGCCATCCGGATTCTGACGGTAGTAATAGCCTGGAACAAGCTTCTCAAATGAACTGGCTGCCGTGTCAAACGTATGATTGTACACCACATCCATAATGACTCCGATCCCCTTCTTATGAAGAGCAAGTACCATCGATTTGAACTCACGAATTCTTGTCTCCGGCTCATCTGCACGGGATGCATAGGAACCTTCTGGAACGTTGTAGTGGAGCGGATCATATCCCCAGTTATAACGTGAGCAATCGGAAGTCCCGTCATCTGCCTTCGATTCGTCCACTGTCGCAAAATCAAAAATCGGTAGCAGATGCACATGAGTAATTCCCAGCTCAGCCAAATGATCGATTCCCAGTGTATTCCTTTTGGAATCGCGCAGACCTGTCTCGGTAAAAGCCAGATACTTTCCTTTGTGCCTCGTACCGGATGACTCATGGATCGAGAAATCGCGCACATGCAGCTCATATAAGACAGCATCTACCGGGCTCGCCAGTTTTGGACGAATATCCTCATTCCAGCCATTCGGGTGGGTCTGTTCCAGCCTGACGATGACTCCCATTTCTCCATTCATGGTCACAGCTCGTGCATAGGGGTCAACCGCTATTTCCTGCCGTCCGTCCTCAAAGGTGACTCTGTACATATAACGATAACCGTTCCAATCCCCTTCGAGCTTCAGGGACCAGATGCCCTGATCCTGCTTGTGCATAGGTATTTCTTTCTGTACGTCCTGATTCTTCTGTTCATTGGGACTCCCCCCTGTTGAAGGCGGATATAACAGCACATCTACCTGCTTAGCGGTAGGCGCCCACACTTTGAAACTACAGGCTTGTGGTTCCATTGTGACACCCAAATCTCTTCCTTGATATGTATCTACTACGTTTAATACGTCTAACTTGTGATGGTCATCAATCATGCTGTATATTCCCCTCTCGATGAGCAATAAAATGGATGTGAACAAATGCTCCTTACCTTTTATACCCCTTCTGTTACCTAACCATAATCTCGGGGATGAAAAAGAACATAAAAACAAGCCATGCTTCACGTCATTTCACGTAAAACACAGCTTGTTCTTCAAATTACTTCCCGTTTAGCTGGGCATAAGACGCTTCAAATTCGGAAATGAGCTGGTCGCCACCGGATTTTCTCCAGTTCGCCACTTCCTGCTCCCAGCCAGCATCATCGATTTTGCCCATAATGTATTTGGTCTGTGCATCCCAGATCATCTGGTCCAACTCCTGGCCACGCTCAGTATAGATGGCAGAAGACAAGGTCAGCGCCGGATTTGGAATAGCATACTGCTCATTCTCACGTGCCATCTTCGTTCCCTTCATACCGATTGGTACATCGACAAGCTCAGGCACGTTATAACCTTCAACGCTTAGCAGATTGTCACGATAAGGCTTCACTTCACGCTGGTATCCGTCAAAGTCTTTGAACTCGGTTTTGCCATCCGAAGTCTTCGTATAGTGCACATCTTCCAAACCTCGCAGCTGAAGTGTACTCAGTGGTTCGTCCATCAGTTGATCCAGGAACGTCAGCACCTGTTTTAACTGTTCTTCGTCCGGTACGGAAGCTTTGGGAATGACAAGCATGCCATAGTTCCCCGGTTCCCCGGCAATTCGAATGCCATCCGGTCCTTGGAACGGGGCCACATCAATCTCGCCATCAGGCACATTTGGTGTCAGCCGTTGCTGGAACGATTTTCCGTTCTGAGCAACACCGTTCAGCTTCATGGCTACGAGACCGGAGTCGATTTTTTTGTCTGCATCGGAAGGGTCCAGCGCAGGAAAATCACTGTTGATCAATCCCTCACTGAACAGTCGCTTGAACAACTTCATTGTGTCCACGTATTCTGTGGTCAGGAATTCAGGGGTAAGTTTACCCGCATCGTCCACACCCCACTTGTTCACCCCACCAATACTTACGGCGATTCGTGTCAGCGGAGAGGATACACCTTCATTGTACTTTTTGAACAGTACTGTTCCATAAGTATCTTCCTTGCCATTACCATCAGGATCATCCTTGCGAATGGAGCGCATCACTTCGTACCAGTCATCCAGCGTTTTTGGTACATCCAGCTTCAACTTGTCGAACCAGTCCTTGCGGTACACCATGGCTGTACGCCCGATATCGCGGAAGTTGGGTACCCCGTACACCTTTCCTTCGATTTTGATATTTTCAAAATAAGCCTCGGATTGGGCAGACAGGTTTTTATAATCCTTCAGGTAGGGTCCAATTTCCCAGAACAGCCCCGTTTTGGCTGCGTTAAATGTTGTGGGTACATAATTCACGCGCATAATGGTCGGCATCTCGCCCGAAGCTACCATGACATTCACTTTATCATCAAAAGCAGACTGCGGAATCCACTGTACACTGACATCCGTATTCGTATATTCCTCAATCTTTTGTTCAATCCCGTTCTCCTTGGCTGGCACATCACCAACCTGCATCAAAGAAATCGAAATAGGAAGTTTGCCTTCCCCTGCCGCAGGCGCTTTCTCTCCCCCACATCCTGCAAGCAGTCCGGCGGACATTGCACCAACAACGACCAATCCGCCTAAACGAGACATCCGACCTTTTGGACTCATGAACCATCTCTCCTTTGGATAAAGGTTATGTACATAAGCACTCCGATGACAGAACAACCTTCTGATCGCTGTTATCCCCAGATTTTTTTGATTCCCTTCTTCAGAAGGGAAAATCCGGTGATAAGCGTATGCTTCCGATGCAGCTTTCTTTCAGAAAGCTTTTAGGCGAACGCTTCGCTTCCTCAGGTTATTTCTGTCCTCTCCGTTCTCATGTACATGTTAGTTGGGCTTGTAAAGTTCCATCTCCACTCCTGCCAAAATAAATGGAGCTACCGATTTCGGATCATTGATCCGAATGGATTCCGTCACATAATACTCGTATGACCCGTCACGATACGGGGTACCGCCCAACCCCGCTCCGCCGTTACACTGCGTCAGGGACAATACACCTTCACGGTCCGTTTGCAGCAGATGCTGCAGCAGACCTTGATAACCCTTTTCTGCGATCGCTTTAAACTTGCCACTCAGATAACCCTTACGTACGCCCTTTGCCAGTGCATACACAAACATCGAGGTTCCCGATGCCTCCAAATAATTACGCTCACGTCCTGGTTGATCTAGCAAATGAGGCCATAGCCCGGACTGTTGATCCTGAACATGTACAAGAGCATTCGCAACACGTTCGAAAATCCCCACAATCTGACCGCGATGCTCATGATCTACAGGCAGATGATCCAATGTATCCACTACCGCCATCACATACCAGCCCATCGCCCGGCTCCATACATGCGGAGAGCATCCAGTTTCTCCCGAGCTCCAGCGCTGTTCCCTGCTCTCATCCCAGGCATGGTACAGCAGACCGCTGCGTGGATCACGTGTACGTTTCTCCACCAGCAGCAGCTGTAATGCCGCCTTGTCAAACCACTTCTCCTCGCCAGTAACCGCACCATATTGCGTTAGGAACGGCGTGGCCATATACAGCCCATCCAGCCACATCTGGAACGGATAGATTTTCTTGTGCCAGAATCCGCCTTCACTCGTACGAGGCTGTCCCTTAAGCTGTACCATGAGCAAATCCGCGGCTTTACGGTATTTCTCTTCACCCGTTTTGTCCAGCAACAGGAACAGCGATTTCCCCTGGTTAATCTGGTCCAGGTTATATTCCTCGACTACATAGGAGCGAATCGAGCCATCCTCCTGAATGAAGTTATCCATTAGTTCACGAATGTAATCGAAATATTTTTGTTCTCCGGTATGGGTGTACAGCTCTTCCAGCGCTTTCAGCAGACAACCATTTTCATAATGCCAGGTCGGATACAGCTCATGATTGCGATAACTTTCCATGAACTGTTCAGCCATCCGTACCGGTGTGAATTGCAGGGTTTCTTTCATGATGTTCCTCCGCTTCCGGCTTTTTATTTAGCCTGTTTTTTGTAGTCTTCGGCATATTCCTCACGAATTTTGGTACCGCCCGCATTGCCCCAATTCTCGATTTCCTGTTTCCAGCCATTTTCATCGATTTTGCCCATAATATATTTGGTCTGCGCATCTGCAATCATCTGATCCAGATCTGCCCCGCGGTCGCCATAAGTAGACGAATACAAGGTTAATGCAGGGTTTGGCACAGCGTGTTCCGCCAGCTCTTTGGCAAGTTCCGTACCCTTCTCACCGAGTTCGGTATCTTTCAATTTCGGCACATTGTATCCTTCTACGTAAGGCAAGTTATCACGATATGGCTTCACTTCACGCTGGAATGCATCGAAGTCACTCATCTCCACTTGATCTTCGCCAGCCTTCTTGTAATGTTTGTCTTCAATACCACGCATCAGCAGCGTCGCCATCTCCGGGTCCATCAATTTATCCAGGAAAGACAACAAGTTTTTCAGCTCATCTTCGGATTTCACCGTCGCTTTTGGGAAGGCCAAAATACCGGAGTTACCCGTCTGCCCCGCTACACGGTCGCCACTCACGCCAAGCAAACCTGCAATGTCTACTACGCCATCCGGGTCATTCTTGGACAGACGCTCTTGCTGGCTCTTCCCGTTCTGGGCAACACCGATACGCATGCCGACAACGCCTGTATCATATTTCTTCTCCGCTTCTGTGGAGTCAAATACAGCAAAGTCCTGATTCAACAATTTCTCGCTATACAAACGTTTCAGCAAATCCAGCACCTGCATATATTCAGGTGTCATGAATTCCGGCGTAAAACTGCCGTCATCTTCCACCTTCCACTTGTTTGGTGCACCAAAACTTACGCCAAGACGTGTAGTGAAGGAATATTGATCCTCGTTATACTTTTTGAAAAGCATCAATCCAAACGTATTATCCTGACCGTCTCCATCCGGATCAGAGGTCGCCAGCGTTTTGATCGTTTCATACCATTCATCCGGTGTCGTTGGTACCTTGAGATTCAACTTATCAAACCAGTCTTTACGGTAAATCACCGTTGCACGAGCAATATCAGAGAATACCGGTACTCCGTAGATTTTGCCTTCCACCTTGATATTGTCGAAGAAACGCTCGTTCTGTGCAGACAGATTTTTATAGTCCTTCAGCAAAGGTCCAACTTCCCAGAATACATCGTTACGCATCGCACTGGTTACGGTTGGGTTATACTGTACTTTCACAATTTTGGGCATATCGCTGGATGCGATCATGACATTAATTTTGTCATTGTAAGCCGAAGCCGGAATCCATTGAATGTCCAGTTTGGTGTTCGTATACGCCTCGATCTTTTGCTGAACCTCATTACCTTTGCTCGGTACGTCGCCCACCTGTGCTATTGCAATGGACACGTTCTGCACGCCGCCCTCGGCAGCCTGACCTTCATCCGATCCGCATCCTGCCAGCAGGCCTGTTACCAATGCCAATGTGCTCAAGACAGCTACGGCTTTCTTTTTTGTTGCTTTCATCAAACGAAAACCTCCCCTTTTATACAGTCATGAACCCGTTCTGATGTACAATCATGCGCAATTTCAACCTTTTACCGATCCCAGCATCACTCCTTTGGCAAAATGTTTTTGCAGGAACGGATACACCAGCATGATTGGAATCGTGGAGAACACGATAACGGCCATACGAATGGTGAGCGGCTGAATCTCGGTCTCTTCGATACTGGTATCCCCGATCCGGCTCTGAGCCAGAATGACAATCTCCCGCAGCCATACCTGTACAGGCCACTTTTCACTATCGTTGATATAAATGACAGCGTTGAAGAAGCTGTTCCAATGAGCCACCGCGTAAAAGAGAGAGAATGTAGCCATTGCTGGCATCGATAAAGGCAGCACAATTCGGAACAATACGCCCACATCGTTACATCCATCGATTTTGGCGGCATCCTCCAGTTCGTCCGGTATGGCTTGGAAGAAGTTCTTAAGTACGATCAGGTTGAACGCACTAATGGCGGTAGGCAGCATCAATGACCATAATGTATCCGTCAGGTGCAGTGATTTTACGACAAAGTAGGTTGGGATCATTCCGCCGCTGAACAGCATGGTGAACAGTACCCCCAGCAAGATCGGCTGACGTCCACGCAAGTATCTTCTGGAGAGCGGATACGCCATTAGCGACGTGAACAGCAGGTTAAGCAGTGTTCCGATGACGGTGATGTAGATTGATACACCCAGACTGCGAATCAATGTGTCTGTAGAGAAGATGTAACGGTAAGCAGCAAGGGAAAATTCTTTCGGAAAAAGAATGAATCCTCCCTTGGCCACTTCATGTGGACTCGTAAACGAGACGGCCAAAATATAAATGAAAGGGATAACGGTCACGATTCCGATCAAAAGCAGAAAGCCATGATTGAGGATATCAAAAATCCGGTTGCCCCACGTTTTATCCTGTTGCATCTTAATGTTCACTCCTGTCTGGTGAAGAACGTCTGCTGCCAAGCGTTAGTAGACGCCTTCCTCCCCGAATTTTTTGGCCATCGTGTTGGCACCCAGTACAAGCGCCAGTCCGACCACCGACTTGAACAAACCAACAGCAGCACTATAACTGTACTGTGCCTGTGTGAGACCTTTGGTGTAGACGTAGGTATCAAATACCTCACCCACATCCCGGTTCGTCGGCGTGAGCATCAGGAAGATCTGTTCAAAGCCTGTATCCAGGAAGTTACCCAGACGCAGAATGAGCAAAATAATGATCGTACTGCGAATGGCCGGCAGCGTAATATGCCATGTCTGGCGCCAACGGTTGGCACCATCCATCCGTGCAGCTTCATAGAGCTGTGTATCTACACCGGAAAGTGCCGCCAGGAAAATAATTGTGCCCCAGCCTACCTCTTTCCAGATGGATTGTCCAACAATCATCGTTCGAAACCAGCCAGGCTCAAGCAGGAAAGCCACTTTTTGCCCCGTCAGGTTATAAAGTAATTCGTTAATAGCGCCACCCTCGGTTGTGAACAGCATGTAGAACACACCAACCACAACAACCCAGGAAACAAAGTGCGGAACATATACCAGCGTCTGTACAAATCGTTTGAACCGTTCACGGCGAACTTCATTCATCATGAGTGCCAATACAATTGGCAGCGGGAAGAAGAACACCATATTATAAATCGCTAGCAAAAACGTATTCCGGAACAAGGTCCAGAACTGCGGTTCCCCGAAGAAACGCTGGAAGTGCTTGAACCCTACCCAGTCACTGCCCAGAATGCCCTTGTATGGCGTGTAATCCTGAAAAGCCATCGTAATGCCGTACATGGGTATGTATTTGAAAATAACAAAGTAGAGCACGCCCGGTATCAACATAATATAGAGCCACCGGTTTTTGATGATGTCCCTCCACAGCAGGTTTTTGTCACTGCGGGTAGCGGGTCGTGTTTGAGCCGCCGTTTCGGCTTTCATAGTGTCTTCCTCCCCACGTTGGAAACGATTACAAAATATCACTTCCTGAATTCATGTCTTCATTGTGGAGGATAAACGGGTAACTGGCTATCGTCTCGTTTTAGCTTCTTGTTTTCCCTTATGCAGCAAGGGTTTAAGGCATTTGTAACTCTGGGTTGCTCCCCTGAATGAACCACATTTAACCTTCGATATTCCCGTCTTAACTCTGCTCCGAACACAGAACAAAGAATGACCCGAAAACAAAGAAAAACCTGCCTGCCATGGCAGGCAGAGCAGGTTGCTTTTATCGCTGCTGCTCCCGGTATTTTCCGGGGGTAGTTCCCGTAATTTTACGAAATGTACGGATAAATGCGGTAGGGTTCGTGTAATTGAGTTTCTCGGCAATCTCCGATATTTTCAGGTTGGTCGTCTGCAGCCAGGTCTTGGCTTTTTCCATCCGGTATTCGGCAAGGTATTCCGTAAAGTTCACACCAGCCTCCTTCTTAAACACGCGACTCAGATAGACTGGATGAAAATTCAATTCTTCTGCACAAGCTTCCAGCGACAATTCGCGATCATATCGCTCCTCGATCAGCCGAATCATGCGCCGGGCAATATTCAAATATTGAGACTCTTCCTGTTCACGCCAGAATCGAATGACGGGTTGAAATAAACATTTGCGGAACCAGTTCGTCATTTCATCCAATGTGGACAACTTCAGCAATCGAGCCATGGAGGCCTTTTCACCCAATACTTCCGCAACATTCCCACCCTGCTCCTGTACAAGCTGATACACACGGGACAACAGTTGAACCATGATAACGGGGTATTCGCTGAAGTGCAGCTTCTTGTCTGCGAGCAGACCGAGATATTGCTTAAAGTACGCATCGGTTTTCTCCTCGTCCCCTTGCTTGAGTGCAGAAGCCAATTGGTCTTCAATCATCCTGAGCTGTGTATATAACGCTGCTTCCGTCTGACCGCGCGGCTGAATATCCTCGTAATGCAAAATAATACGGCTGCCCAGACTCACCCTGCCTTGGAGAGCCTCACGACTCTCCTGGTAAGCCCGTGGCGAATCACCTATTTCAGAATAGGAACGACTAATACCGATACTTACAGGCAGGTTCAGGTAGGTCACGACCCGCTCACGGATCAATTCCGCTTGAGTGTGCATCCACTCTTTTAGTTGTACTTCATCATCCAACACGGATGCCAATACCGTAACCTGGGCGTCATCAATCATGACAGGTGCGAAACGAATCTCGGAGGGCAGCAGTTCACCGACCATATTGTTTAACGCGAACAGTAGCAGATCCCGGTCCTGCTCTTCATATCTTGTCCCTTCAAGAGTATCAATCTGAAGTGTAAGCACCCCAAGTCTAGACCATGAGGTTGGAAAATCGTATAACTGACCTTGATATCTGAAGTCATCCTCCGATATTTTGCCTGTAAGCAGTTTGGTCATAAAAAATTCCTGCAAATGAACATGCTGGCCCTTCATCTGCTCACGCATCGTTTTCTCCGAGCTGAACAAGGTCGATAATCGCTCTTCAATGTATATAAATTCATCCTGACGGCGTCCCGACGGAGCCTTTGGAGCATCCAGTCCTTTCGTTAACTGCAGAAGTCTGGAAATGGGAGAATACATCTTGCGACTGCCATAGAAGGCTACTAGTCCCGTCAAACATAACATGACCAGTGTAGCCACACCTGTAACCAATGCGATTTTCTGCGACTGGGCGGTTATCTGACTCAGCGATACAACAGATACATACAACCAGCCATTGAGTGGGGACTGCCTGTAGCTAACCGCAACCTGGCTTCCTTCCACCTCTGCGCTGAAGAAACCTTCCGACTGTCCCGTCGTTTGTACCTTTTCGTGGATTTCCTGATTCAGCGTGTCGTATTTCCCGTCTTGTTCTGTATCGTTGAGAAAATATTTCTGCTCCCGATCAAGGACGTACATATCCCCTGAATTCGGATTTCGACTTAGAAATGTACTTAACTCTGTATCGGCTATATCTATAACCAGAAATCCCTTTGGTTTCACATTCGTTGGTATCATCGGAATCTTGAATACCATGCTGACCACATTGTCGGATGAAATAAGGGTAGGCGCTTGTTCTTGTGCCGCTTCACCGACTCCGGCCGATACCGGTATACTTTCTTTGGTTGAACTCACATTTTGCGTCACCCAAAACAGGCTGTTTGTATATTTCAAATAAGATCCTATCCGGTCTCGAATACTGAAATCATCCAATTTTCCAAAGGATCGCATCGAAACAACCCAGTCTTCATCCAGATTCACGAGATAAGCCTGATCAATATTTGTAACCGATTGCAAATTATTAAATCCGGAAGTCAGATCACGAATTTCCTGAAATTCGCTGCTGTCCAGCGGTTTTTTCATCGCTTGTAATACCAGAGGAGAATTCACATATTGGATGGACGATAATTGCAGGCTGCGCAATACTTGCTCTACCCGCATTTGGGTCTGATGCAGAATCTGCAAATTACTCTCCCGCACCTTCTGCTCAATGTCACTTGAGGCAATCGAATAGGAGACCGAACCAATAACAATGACCGGAAGGGCTCCGAGTATCATGGTAAAACAGAGCAAACGCAGCAGGTATTTAGGCAAAAAGAGCATCCTCCTTTGTGCATTTTGCGTGATTTGAACGAGAACGATTTCGGAATACCTCCTCGAACTAATGCAAAACGTATGTATAATATCGCTTTCATTGGATTAATTTACTATTGTTATTTTAAAACCCATTGTTATTCAAGTCCACTATTTATTCTTGAAGGTTGACTTCAAAGCAATTTTCAGTTTATATTAGTTGCATATTCCTCAATCAAAGGAGAGATTTTGATGTCGGTGAGCGTTCTTAACTAACAAGTTTCATATTCAGGAGTTTGGCCTTCGATTCACATGTGCCTTGTGGCATACGTGTATTTCATGATGCGCCATTACCCTGTACTTAGTTAAGAACAGCGGATATCATAAATCGCCTCCGGGATTGTACGTGTCCGGGTCTATTTCCGCGCTGTGTTCAGCGTGGATTTTTTTGTATAGACCTATAAACGGGCCCTACTTTCCCGTACGTTAAGGGCGGAGAATGACGTTTGTTCATTCTCCGCCCTTTTTGCGTTTCCAGGAATATGTTCCATCGCTTAAACGAAATTCATTTTTTATACAAGGAGAGATCAAGCATGAATGAAAAAACGTTAACCAGTCTGGGTTATCCCCAAATTCAAAAAAACGTCGCAGCCTGTGCCCTATCCTATTTGGGCAAACGTTACGCAAGAGACATGAAGCCAATGGTGGACGCTTCTTTGATTCAAATGCGTCTGGAAGAGACCGCTGAAGCGGCTGCTTTGATTCGTAACGGCGCCAGTGTGCCCATTCCATCACTGGATGGCATGGAGACCATTATGGATCTGCTAGGTACCGGTTATTTATTTACGGAACGTGATTTCAGCCATCTCGCCCAATTTCTTCGCAGCTGCGCACAGCTTATGAAGTACATGGAGGGTAAATCTGAAGTGGCGCCGACAGTTAGTCGTTACGCTTCATCCATGATATGGATGGAATCCCTGCTGAGCGAGATTGAACGCTGTATCCATAGTGGACGCATTCAGGATCAGGCGAGCAAGGAGCTGATACGTATTCGTAAAAAAATGACGGTGAATGAGGAACGCATGAAGCGCAAGCTGGATTCTCTTATAAGCAAACACCGCTCCATCATGCAGGAAAATGTGATTAGTCAGCGTGGCGGAAGAACCGTGCTGCCCATCAAGAAAGAATTCCGCAAACACGTTAAAGGCAGTGTGCTGGATGAATCGGGAAGTGGCCAAACCGTATATATTGAGCCTGCTGAATTAGTAGGTCTGCAAATGGAGCTGGCTTCACTGCAAGCCGAGGAATCACGGGAGGAGATGAAAATCCTCGGTGACTTAACCTCCCTTGCTGAGTCTTATAATCGTGAAATTTCGTTAAATACGGAAACGGTAGGAATTCTGGATTTCCTGTTCGCCAAAGCGAAATATGCGGCGACCATGGACGGACGGACTGTACGTGTCAATGCCAATGGACGGGTTCGGCTTCATCATGCGCGCCATCCGTTTATGGGTGCATCCATGGTTCCGCTTGATTTTGCAATTGGTCAGACGTATTCCTCACTAATCATTACAGGGCCGAATACGGGTGGCAAAACGGTTGCACTCAAAACACTGGGTCTGCTTACCTTGATGATGCAATCCGGTCTGCTTGTGCCTGTCGCTGAAGATGGCGAGATGGCCGTATATCATGAAATTGCTGTGGATATCGGCGATGGACAGAGCCTGGAGCAAGCACTCAGTACCTTTTCTGCACATATTCGCAACATGATTGGCATCCTGGAGCAAGCCGATTCATCGACACTTGTGCTTATTGACGAGATGGCCTCCGGTACCGATCCCGGTGAGGGAGTGGGACTCTCAATCGCCATGCTGGAGGAGCTGCACAGCCGTGGAGCTACCGTTATCGCCACAACCCATTTTGGGGAAATCAAACATTTTGCAGCAGCCACGCCTGGATTTGAGAATGCTAGAATGGAGTTCGATACGGTCTCTCTTCAACCTCTTTATCGATTGCGGATCGGAGAAGCCGGGGACAGCTATGCCTATTCCATTGCACTGAAATTGGGTATGCCACAGCGTATTATTGAGCGCTCCAAGCTCATATCAGACCAGGGTGTCCCGCAAAGTGTCTCTTCCATCTCCTCTCCATCCGTGCCTAATGTAAATTCAACGTCATCGCAAACAAACAGCACGGTTGAACAGGAACAATGGAATGAAACAAGGAACATGATGAAACCTGTCAGTCCGCCCGTACAGACTGGAACAAAAAAGAAATTTGCTGATCGGCCTGAAACATTAGAACCCACCGCCCCTGTTAAAGAATTCCGAAAAGGGGATCGCGTCTATGCAGCTTATCTGAACCAGTCAGGCATCGTCTGTGATGTGGAGGACAGTCGCGGAAATATCGGAGTCATGCTGCGTGGACGCAAAGTCAAAATTCATAAGAAACGCCTGACTTTGCATATTTCTGCACAGGAACTTTATCCGGGCGACGACTATGACCTCGACATCGTGCTGGAGACCAAAGAGAACCGCAAGAAACGCAAACTGATGAGTCGCAAGCATGTGGAAGGACTGAAGATTGAATTGCCCCCTGAAGAATAACCGGAGGATTGATATAATGGGTTCAGTTGCTATACTTTAATAAACCTATCGATCGTTCGTGGTTAGAAATTTATCGGGGAAGGAAGACTTGTATGTCTGTTGAGCAAGATACAAACAAAGTCACTCCAGAAGTTCTCATATGTCCTTTGTGTGGGGAGCCCAATGGCTGCTCTTATGCCGCTGGTCGCCCTCATTCAGAATGCTGGTGTAACCGGGCTGTGTTCCCAGAGGGGGTATTTGACCCCATTCCAGCAGAACAGCGCAGGAAGTCCTGCATCTGCGAGGCATGTCTGGATACGTATAAAAAGAAGACAGAGCAAAATAAAGAGCCCCACAGTTAACCCTGTGAGGCTCTTTTTCTATCGATATGATGTTGTATTGAAATACAGACCGTTACTTGTGCAGTTGTTGATAATGCGCTACAGCCTGCTTCAGTACAGGATGACTCTCATCCATGGACGTATACTGGCTGAGTGCTGCTTCAATCCCTTTTTGCTGGATCGTAGTCTGGAGTTCTACCGCTTCAGGATCTTCGGAAATGTCAAACTTGCAGGCAGCGGCCATTCCCATTGCCAAATGTGTTGTCTCTGTTCCATACTCGTAAGCCTGGAGAGCCGGGCGAACCAGACGGTCATTAGGGGACAATTTCCGCAGTGGAGAACGTCCTACACGAGTTACCTCATCCGTCAGATGTGGGTTAACGAACCGTTCCAATATTTTGGCAATGTACAACTGATGATCGTCGGCATTGAATCCAAAACGCTTCACCAAAACTGCTCCGGTTTCCTGCAAGGCACCATATACGATGGATTTGACTTTTTCATCGGCAATAGCCTTCTGAATTGTATCAAACCCGTTCACATATCCAATATAAGCGGCAATACAGTGTCCGGTATTTACGGTAAACAGCTTCCGTTCGATATAAGGCTCCAGATCATCCACATACATTACACCCTCAACCGGTTTGAACGCAGGAGCCATTTGTGAACGGTCAACAACCCATTCATAGAAAGGCTCTACCTGTACATGCAATGGATCTTCATGATGCTGAATCGGCACAATCCGGTCCACGGCAGAGTCTGGGAAATACACATACTGATCCGCAAGCAGGCGAGTCCGCTCATCCAGCAAACCATATACATGTTCTTTCAGCTGAGTGCTGGCTCCAATTGCGTTTTCACAAGCAATGATGTGAAGCGGCTGGAAGACATCACCTGTTCCCAGTCTGGACGCAAGTCCTTTGGCAATACCGGGAGCAATATGTTTCAGGATGTTCACACCCACTGCGGTTGTGATCAGTTCAGCTTCTGCAACGTTCTGAGCAACGGTATCCAGATTGGTTCCATCGATTGCACTCACACCGGTAACTGTCTCCAGGTCCTTGGCTTCGTTAGCCAGTTCAACCGTGTATTCTCCACGCTGCTCTAGAGCCTTAACCAGCTCCTGGTTAACGTCCGAGAAAACGACATTGTAGCCTGCACGGGACAGAATCAAACCGATAAAGCCACGTCCAATATTACCTGCTCCAAAGTGAAGGGCCTTCATAGTTCCATTTCACTTTCCAAAATAGTGATGACTTCTTCAGCAGTTTGAGCATGACGCAAAGCTTCCATGTTCTCTTCCTCGGCGCAGATGACTGCGATGCTGGTCAAGATCTCCATATGTTCTCCGCCCTGAGCAGCGATACCAATTACCATGTACGCTTTCTCTTCCCCAAAATCAACACCTTGCGGGAACTGAATGACCGATATACCTGTGGACAGGATGAATGATTTGGATTCCTTCGTGCCGTGTGGAATCGCAAGTCCGTTGCCGACATACGTGGAGACAATCTCTTCACGCTCCAGCATTTTGTCAATGTATTCAGCGGTAATATGTCCCGCGTCTTTCAAAATTTGACCTGCCATACGAATCGCTTCGTATTTATCCTGAGCCGTTGCATTCATGATGACTTTATCTTTAGTTAACACACTCATGTTTGAATACCTCCAATTTCTGTTTTGCTGCGGTAAAATCCCGCAAGTTCTTGGGACAAGTAATGAATAAGATCATCCCGGTTGCCTTTTTCAAGTAATGTGATCATTTCTTCCTGCAACAATAGTGCACTGATCTCACTCAGTACTTCCAAACTTTCCTTCGATAACTGTCTGGGTCCTAGCATCAAGAGCACATGGCTGACACCTGTCGGGTCTTCCGGCGTGCGCAGAAGCGGCTCTGTCAACTGGAACAGCGTGATTGAAGGACTGTGAATGCCATCACTGCGTGTATGAAACAAAGCGAGGGAAGTCCCCGGAATTTTCTGGCTTCCAACCGTTTCACGCTCCTCCAGCAGCCTGGCAATCTCTTCAGGATTATTTAACACACCGGATTGATGTAAAACACTGCACATCGCGTAGGCCGTGTCAAAAAATCCAATTTCCTGATTATCCAACGGGAACACCTGAAACTTGCCGATAATCTGTACGATTTCAATCAGGGTCGCTTCCAGTCCAGCCGGATCGGAAATTCGTCCTGTTGTCCTTGGATCTGCTTCAGGGGGACTATGTTCCCGCTGAAGCGTCGTTGTCCTGATGAAGTGCCTTAAACGTTCACTTTCTTCTGCCGTCAGCAGTGGGCTCACCTTGTAGTATTGATGTTTATCCATTGGCAGATCCACTGTAGAAAGAACCAAATCATATTCCGTCTTTGGTATACGCGCGGCTTCATACCAGGACACACTGTCCACAATCCGAATCTCGGGAATTTCTTTGGACAGACGGCTCGATAACATCCGTGAAGATCCGATCCCGCTCGTACAAACGACGACAGCCCTGATTTCACGTTTTAGCACCCGCAGTCGTTCAATGGAAGCACCGAAGTGCATCACCAAAAATCCGATCTCCTCATCCGGAACATCCGTATTGGGCCAAGCCTCTCGCACTGCTTGCTTTACATCCTCAAACAGTGATTCATAATCCTTGCGGATCTGCTGAAGCAACGGATTACGGATGAGCTGCCGCTCATCCATTCGTTCCAAAACCGGCTCCATATGGGCAATCAGACCTTCACGGAGCAGACGGTCCTCATGGAACGAATAATGAGTTTTCTGCTGCATCCGATCTGTGAGGGAACGAACCATGTCAAGTAAGACCAGATCGTCTACGGGCAGCAGACGAGAGGAATGAATCGATTGCTCGATTTCAATCAGCAGCCTATGAAAATAAGTCTGCTCCTCGCCCACAAACTCCAGTCCAAGCTGGGCAGATAGAACACCGCACAAACGGGAAGCTAAATATTCCGGCACCTTCCGCTCGTCTTGCAGAGGCATTACAACGTCTTTTTTGTCCTGTTGAGTGCTCCTACCTATGCCAAAGCCTTTGCGAATCCGCACAACGGCTACAGACAATTGGATCAGCAGCTTCATGTATTGACGCTCCGGTATATTTTCCAACCACTCAATATCCGGCTGCCATAACGCGTTTTCGACCGTAAGTACATCCTCATGCCCTATCATTTCCAGAAGCTTGCTGCTTACTTTGGAAACTCCCTGCTCCGCTTGTCTACCGAACAAATCGGATTCATCCAGATATTCAAGAGCGAGCGCGGAAATAGCCATGCGATGAGCCAACTCACTTCCATTGATCTTGACCCCGTATCCGCGCCTGCGAACCAGCTTCAATCCCGCCAGCTGAATGCGTGGCTCCAGATCGTCCAGATCATTGCTTGCCGTAGACACGGTTACCTTCAGATCTGAGGCTAGCGCAAGCAGTTTCACAGGCTCAGACTCATCCAGCAAAATACAAAGCATGAAGAGTTTACGCTCTTCGGGCGTAAACTCCACATATTCGTTAAGCTCAAGTTGTTGACGCAGTACGGCCAAATCATCGGAACAGGGATCAATTCGAACCCCGGTTCCCGATTTTTTTTCCAATCTCATACCAAGGGGCTCAAGCCATTGTTCAATCATCTGCAACTCTCGATGTACGGTACGAGTGCTTACTTTGACCGCAACAGCTATATCGCCAGCAGTTACTTCATGAGGATGCTCCAGCAGGAACTCCACGATCTCACGCTGTCTCCTTGTAATATTACTCATCAGGAGTCGGATTTGAGGCGCTCCACCAGTGCCTCATATTCAGGACTCTTCAGGAAGTTGTCGATGGAAATATGCTCTGCATTTGGAGCCACGGATTTGGCCCGGTCTGTCAATGTTTTCTGTGTGATGACGATGTCGGCATCTTGTGGAATCTCACTGATCGCCGTGTTGGTTACAGCGACATCCACACCGGCTGCCTTCATTTTCTTCCGCAGAATCGAGGCACCCATGGCACTTGAACCCATCCCTGCATCACAAGAGAATACAATTTTATTGATATCCGTTTTTACTGCCAAAGAAGCAATATCGGCTGCACGGTCAGCTTCACGATTGTCTTTATCAACGGTGAGGTTGCCCGTTTTGCCCTGATTTTTCATATCTTTCATACGGTTGGACGCACTGTCCAGATCTTCTTCATCGTTTTTTTGTTTACCCGTTTTGAGCAGTATGGATGCTACGAGGAACGAGATGATCGCAGCTACGGCTACCCCTGCAAACATGCCAAGGTATCCACCCTTAGGTGTTAACAATGAGTAGGCAATGATACTACCCGGTGACGGTGCTGATACCAAACCAGCTCCAGTCAGCATGAAGGTCAATGTACCCGCCACACCACCAGCCATCGCAGCCAGAATCAGTATCGGTCTCATCAGAATGTAAGGGAAATAAATCTCGTGAATCCCGCCAAAGAAATGGATGATTACAGCACCTGGAGCGGAAGATTTGGCTGATCCGCGACCGAAGAAGCAGTAAGCCAGCAAAATACCGAGTCCAGGTCCTGGATTGGATTCGAGCATAAATAATACGGATTGACCCAATTCTCTTGCTTGATCCGTAGCAATTGGTGTCAGAATCCCATGGTTGATTGCATTGTTCAGGAATAATACTTTTCCTGGCTCAATGATCAGGTTGACCAGCGGGAGAAGGCCAGCATTCATCAAAGCTTCTACCCCAGCTGATAACACCTTGCTAATCGCTTCAACGAAAGGCCCGATGCCTTTAAGGGCCAGAAGGGCCAAAATCCCACCAATAATACCAGCGGAGAAGTTGTTAACCAGCATCTCAAACCCAGATTTGATTTTGCCATCGACAGCCTTGTCAAATTTCTTAATGACCCAGGCTCCCAACGGTCCGGCTATCATGGCACCAAGAAACATTGGAATATCACTGCCGACAATAACCCCGATGGTCATAATTGCACCGACTACACCACCACGTTGGCCGTGTACCATGGTACCGCCGGTGTAACCGATAAGCAAAGGCAGCAAATATTTGATCATTGGATCAACCAATAATGCAAAATCTGCGTTAGGGAACCATCCTTTTGGAATGAACAATGCCGTAATTAGACCCCAGGCGATAAAAGCACCCATGTTCGGCATAACCATACCGCTTAGGAAACGTCCAAACTTCTGAACGCCGACCCGTATTCCTCCGCTTTTTTCGGACTTTGCGTCCACTGAACTCATATTGAAAACCTCCTCAACATATTAAACCTTGATTCCACTGAATTTTGACAACGATGATCCAGACGAACGAAGGTACAAATCTGCAATAAATCTTAATTTACAACCATATCGTAAATGAAAACGGTATCTTCTACAATGAAATGAAAACCTACTTCCGTCATGAACGTTGATGACAAGATTTAAATTTAAAGGATTGTTCCATATTTAAACCTGTATATGGATCGAAACCTGTTATTCCCTTTCATGTATCATACCCACGAATTGCCCCATTTTAATGACAAATGAAATTGTAAATTTATTCTATTGGGGCGAGCTATTCCTACCTCATTAGAAATGATGATGAAACATGTTAGATTGATATTCATTCCATCTAATTCGTCGACTAACAACGGCAAAAGGCGCAATCACCTCATCCTGATTCAGATGAGGCAATTGCGCCTAAGTATTCTCCGAATAAGCGGTATCACCATTCGGATCTATAATCAATCAATTCATTTTTATTACGTTAAAAGAACTTTTCCATCAAGCTGATACGCCGTATCTAGCTCTAAATTTGCACCATAAATATTATTCCGTATGTTTACGATACGCATCCGCGTTCATCAATGTGGAAAGTGCTGCTTTCAGGTCGCCTTCAACACGAATCTCAATCATCCAGCCTTCCTCGTATGGAGAGTTGTTAACCAGCTCCGGGGAATCCTGCAATGCATCATTCACAGCAATAATTGTTCCACTGACAGGAGAAAACAAATCCGAAACGGTCTTGACGGATTCAATCGTTCCAATGCCGTCTTCCGCTTTTACATCCGATTCAAGGTCAGGCAATTCCACAAACACAATGTCACCCAGCTGATGCTGCGCGAACTCGGTAATGCCAACACGTACGGTATCCTCCCCTACGGTCTGCACCCATTCGTGCTCTTCACTGTACAGGAAATCACTTTTCAATTCGCTCATCGATATCCGCCTCGCTTTTCATTAATGAGTGCATGCGTTTCTTTGACCTTAACCTTTTTCCCAGAACATAGCGTATGATATTTCCGATTCAAATGTCAAGATACCTCACAATTTATTTGTTTTTCTTCCTTATATAGCTGTAGCTCAAATGCACACCCCTACATATAATGGTGAATATTAGAAAAGTAAGCGCACTCTTTATGAATATACGAACGTTAAGAAATAAATTTAAAATATCATTCGGATTTTTTATTCATTTCTATGATATCGTTCTTGACATCAATAGTCGATTCAGGCTTTAATGAGAGTAGTCAATGTGTTTAGTTGGTCTATGCAATACCCGCGGATGAATGTAAAGGGAGAGATTACCCTTGACACCCGAATCAGGGTGTACATGCGGTAACGCCGAAGGAGTAAACCACCGACAAGCGGAGGTGAATCTCTCAGGCAAAAGGACTTTTACGGGACGCAACTCTGGAGAGCATCTATTCGCCCTGTGTGGGCGTTATGATCACCCAAGGGGAAACCTGCTGCATCACGCGGCGGGGTAACTCTCAGGTACCAAGGACAGAGCCTAAGAATACAGCGTGCTTCTGGCATGCCGATTCTTTGGCCTGTCCTTTTCCTTTTTCCCAAAAAAACGAAAACAGGTTATAGAGCGGCGCTGCCTATCGCGTCCTTACCTTACTTTTATAATAAAATATGAAACCAGTTTCATTGATCCATGGTTATACACTCGGCCGGTTGACGGCCCATAACGAGGTGATTGGATGTCCGATTTGCTTAGAACCCCACTCTTTCCACTCTATCAGCAATATGAAGGCGTACGATGTATTGATTTTGGTGGCTGGGAGCTACCGGTACAATTCAGTGGAATTCAGAAAGAGCATGAAGCGGTGCGAGAACGTGCTGGATTATTTGATGTATCCCACATGGGCGAATTCACCGTACAAGGTGAACACGCAGAAGCTTTTTTACAGCACATGACCACTAATGATGTAACAACACTCGTTACCGGTCAGGCCCAATATACGTTAATGTGTTATCCGGATGGTGGCGTGGTCGATGATCTGCTGATTTATAAACTGAAAGACCAGCATTATATGCTGGTGGTTAACGCCTCCAACATCGATAAGGACTGGGCATGGCTGCAACAGCACATGATGCCTGGCGTAACGATGACCAATGATTCGGATCAAACAGCGCTGCTTGCTCTGCAAGGTCCGCTGGCATTGGATATTCTCAGAACGGTGACAGACACGGATGTGTCTTCGATTGAGCCTTTCCGCTTTGTGGCAAATGCGAAGGTATGCGGCGTTACATTGCTGTTATCCCGCACCGGATATACGGGTGAAGATGGCTTTGAGCTCTATGTTTCTGCGGAACAAGCGGCTGAGGTCTGGAACGGATTGATGCAAGCGGGAGAAGGTCACGGACTCGTTCCGACAGGACTGGGTGCCCGGGATACGCTGCGCTTTGAAGCCAAACTGCCCCTGTATGGACAGGAATTGTCTGCAACCATCTCACCGCTGGAGGCTGGCGTTGGCATGTTTGTGAAGTTAAATGCAGGACCGTTTATCGGACATGAAGCCTTGTTGCAGCAAAAAAATGATGGACCTGCCCGCAAGCTGGTCGGGATCGAAGTACTGGAGCGCGGCATTCCTCGCCCTCATTATCCAATTTACGCTGAAGGCGTGCAGATTGGTGAAGTGACCACAGGCACCCAATCGCCAACGTTGAAACGTAATCTGGGGCTGGCCTTGATCGACAGCAAATATGCTGCACTGGGTACCCCGCTGGAGATTGAGATTCGTGGCAAGAAACTAAAAGCCGAGGTCGTGAAGACCCCTTTTCATAAACGGACACGTGCGCCAAAGACATCTACTCAAGGAGCTGATCAAGCATGAGCAAGCATCGCTACATCCCCATGACCGAGCAGGATCAGAGTGCCATGTTGGCAACCATCGGCGTGGAAACGATTGAGGATCTGTTCCATGACATTCCACAGGAGATTCGCTATCAGGGTGAACTGCCTGTTTCCTCCAAACTCGATGAATATGCACTAACACGTCATATGTCGAAGCAAGCGGCAGCGAATGCCAACTTCGAGACACACGCCAGTTTCCTGGGTGCAGGCATTTATGATCACCACGTACCTTCCGTCATTAATCATGTCATCTCCCGTTCCGAGTTCTATACCGCCTATACACCTTATCAACCCGAGATCAGCCAAGGAGAATTGCAGGCGATTTTCGAGTTTCAATCCTACATCTGTGAGTTGACAGGTATGGCTGTAGCCAATGCCAGCATGTACGATGGTGCGACTGCATTTGCGGAAGCAGGCAATCTGGCCGCAGCGGCAACCCGCCGCAAACAACTGATTGTGTCACGCACCGTGCACCCTGAATCCCGTCAGGTATTGCAAGCTTATGCTCACGGCCTCAATCTGGAGATTGTTGAGATTGGATATCAAAATGGAGTAACAGACTGGGATGCCCTGCAAGCCGCCGTGTCCGATGACACCGCAGCCGTCATGATTCAGAGCCCAAACTTCTTCGGCGCCGTGGAAAATGTAAAACAGGCCGCAGATCTTGCGCATGCGCACAAAAGCCTGCTCGTGGTCAGCGCCAACCCGCTATCACTGGGTCTGCTGGAAGCGCCAGGCAAGCTGGGTGCTGACATCGTCGTTGGCGACGCACAGCCCCTTGGCATCGCCGCTTCGCTCGGCGGCCCAACATGCGGATACTTCGCCGTATCCCAGGCTCATATGCGCCGGATTCCTGGCCGAATTGTAGGCCAGACAACGGACCGCAACGGCAAGCGTGGTTTTGTACTCACGCTGCAAGCACGTGAACAGCATATCCGCCGTGAAAAGGCGACGTCCAACATCTGTTCCAACCAGGCGTTACTCGCGCTGAGCGCCTCTGTCTATATGTCTATTATGGGTAAACAAGGCATGATCGACGTCGCTGATTTGAATTTGCAGAAGAGCCATTATGCCCTTAATACGCTTACCGCAATTCCAGGCGTCTCTCTTACATTTACCGCACCGACGTTCAATGAGTTTGTTATCCAACTGCCTGAAGGAACAAATGTGGATTCCCTGCAATTGAAATTGCTCAATGCAGGTTTCATTGGTGGCTATGAGCTTGGACGTGATTATCCTGAGCTCGCCGGACATATGCTGATTGCGGTTACTGAACGGCGCAGCAAGGAAGAAATCGACGAATTCGCACATGTATTGGAGGGATCGCTGTGACTCAGGAAACAACAACAACAAAGACAACGACGACATCAGCACAAGGACAATCGGAAACGGTAACCTCTACCTCCACATCGGGCCAACCTGAAACTAACACAACAGTTACTGCTCAAGCTGGCTCTCCAGCACTCGAGCAATCGTTGATTTTTGAACTCAGCAGTCCGGGTCGGGTCGCTTACTCCTTGCCTGAATGCGACGTTCCCCATCAAGCTGTGGATTCCTTGATTCCCCGGGAAATGCTTCGGTCGGAAGCAGCAGCATTGCCTGAGGTTTTTGAAGTGGACGTCATTCGCCACTACACTGCCCTGTCTCGTCGTAATTTCGGGGTAGATAACGGTTTCTATCCGCTCGGCTCTTGTACGATGAAATATAATCCGAAGATTAATGAGGATGTCGCCCGTTACAACGGGTTCGCCAAAATTCATCCCTATCAGCATGAATCCAGCATTCAGGGTGCACTTGAACTGCTCTATACGTTGCAAAATGATCTTGCCGGACTAACCGGTATGGATGCCGTTACGCTGCAACCGGCCGCTGGTGCACATGGCGAATGGACCGGGCTCATGATGATCCGTGCCTACCACGAAGGTCGTGGTGAACAGCGCACGAAAGTTATCGTACCGGACTCTTCTCACGGGACCAACCCGGCAAGTGCAACCGTAGCAGGTTTCGAAACGGTAACGATCCCTTCCCGCGCAGACGGGCTGGTGGATCTGGACGCACTTCGCGCAGCTGTTGGTTCGGACACCGCAGCGCTCATGCTGACCAACCCGAACACACTGGGGCTTTTTGAAAAAGACATTCAGGAGATTGCCTCCATTGTGCACCAGGCAGGTGGCCTGCTGTACTACGATGGAGCCAACTCCAATGCCATTATGGGCATCACCCGACCTGGCGATATGGGCTTCGACGTGGTGCATCTGAATTTGCATAAAACGATGAGTACTCCTCACGGCGGAGGTGGACCTGGTGCCGGCCCGGTTGGCGTGAAGAGCCGCTTGATTCCGTTTCTGCCGAAACCGATGGTCATCAAAAATGATGAGGGCATATATGCATTGGATCGTGAAGGCGATCAATCCATTGGCCGGGTCAAAGCGTATTATGGCAATTTCGGAATTCTGGTACGCGCCTATGCCTACATTCGTACCTATGGACCTGAAGGCTTGCGCCGAGTATCTGAATGTGCGGTGCTCAATGCCAACTACATGATGGCTCGTCTCGCACCTTACTACGAGATTCCGTATCCAGGCGTGTGCAAACATGAATTCGTTATGTCTGGTCGGGGGTTGAAGCAGTATGGTGTACGTACACTGGATGTTGCCAAACGATTGCTTGATTTTGGGTATCACCCGCCAACCGTGTACTTCCCGCTGAACGTGGAGGAGTGCATCATGATTGAACCAACGGAAACCGAGAGCAAAGAAACACTTGATGGGTTCATCGATACGATGATTCGCATTGCCAAGGAAGCAGAAGAGACACCTGAACTGGTACTCAATGCCCCTTATGGCACACCGGTTACCCGTCTGGATGAAACAACAGCCGCCCGTAAACCTGTATTGAACTGTGCTTGCAGTTAAAACAGTCTGACAGAAAAACGCAATTCCGATATCGGCACATATAGACACAGTAACAGCCTAGCTCTAAGCCGCTGTTGCTGTGTCTTCTTTTATTGATCCCGTCTGCTTAAGACAAACCTTACAATAGAAATACCGGCTCAGAACAAAAAAAGCCGGTATCTGCTGTAACAACAGATACCGGCAAAATCGCTGCATGACTGCAGCTTTTTTATCGGAAAAAGAAACCCTTAAAATCGGGTGGAAACCCCGTAAAATTACATTACGCTTGAATGCTTTGAACCAATTCAACGACTTGTTCAGCCGTTTGCATATCCAGTGCTTTAGCAGCAAGTTCTTGCATGTCTGCACGGGACAGCTTGGTGATCTGACTGCGAGCTGGCAAAATGGATGTTGCGCTCATGCTGAACTCATCCAGTCCGAGACCGAGCAGCAATGGAATTGCTGTTTCGTCTCCGGCCATCTCTCCACACATGCCAACCCATTTGCCTTCACGGTGCGCTGCATCGATAACCATTTTAACCAAACGCAAGATGGCAGGGTTATATGGTTGATACAGATACGACACACGCTCGTTCATACGGTCAGCAGCCATCGTGTATTGAATCAGATCGTTCGTTCCGATACTGAAGAAATCCACTTCTTTGGCAAATTGATCCGCCAGAACCGCAGTCGAAGGAATTTCGACCATGATTCCCAGTTGAATGCTGTCAGAAACAGCAATACCTTCAGCAACCAGCTTCTCTTTCTCTTCGAGCAAGACAGCTTTCGCTTCACGGAATTCACCAAGTGTTGCGATCATTGGGAACATGACACGCAGATTACCATGTACGCTTGCACGCAACAATGCACGCAATTGAGTACGGAAAATGTCCAGACGGTCCAGACACAGACGAACTGCGCGGAAACCGAGGAATGGATTCATTTCTTTTGGCAGATCCAGGTATGGAAGCTCTTTGTCTCCACCAATGTCGAGTGTACGAACAACAACAGGTTTGCCTTCCATTTTTTCCAGTACAGCCTTGTAAGCATTATACTGAATGTCCTCGGAAGGAAGCTTGTCTCTGCCCATGTACAGGAACTCGGTACGGTACAGGCCTACAGCCTCACCGCCGTTTTCCAGAACACCCGTTACATCATTCGGTGTACCAATGTTGGCTGCCAGTTCCACATGAACGTTGTCCACCGTTACCGTTGGCTCATCACGCAGTTTTCTCCACTCGGCACGTTGTGCATCGTATTGCTCCTGTTTGGAACGATACTCAGCAATAACATCATCCGTTGGATTAACCAGCACATGACCGTCCAAGCCGTCAACGATAATCATGTCGCCTTGTTTCGCTTGAGCCAGAATGTCCTTGGTTCCAACGACAGCCGGGATTTCAAGCGAACGAGCCATGATCGCGGAGTGAGAAGTACGTCCACCAATATTGGTTGCGAAACCTTTAACATATTGACGGTTCAGTTGAGCCGTGTCGGAAGGCGTAAGATCCTCCGCAAGCACGATCACTTCTTCACTGATCTCAGCCGGACTCATGAATTCGATACCAAGCAAGTGATTTAGCACACGTTTGGTTACATCACGCATATCTGCAGCACGTTCCTGCAGGTAAGCACTCTTCATGTTTTCGAACATTTCGATAAATTGCGTTGCTGTTTCGTTCAATGCAAATTCCGCATTAACCTTATCATCTGCAATTTTCGCTTTAACCGGATCAATCAGTTCCGGGTCATTCAGAATGAGCAAATGCGAAGCAAAAATCTCAGCTTTTTTCTCGCCAAGCTCTTGTAAAGTACGCTCTTTGATCGCCTCAAGCTCAGCCTGGGATTTGCCCAGAGCTGAGTCGAGTTTCGCGATCTCTGCGTCAACGTCGTTGATTTCGCGTTTTTCTACAGAGTAATTGGGATGCTCCAAGATAAACGCCTTGGCGATAGCAATACCCGCCGAAGCCGCGATCCCAGAAACATTAAGCATTAATTTCGCCCAGCCCTTCGTTAACCATAACGTCTGTCAGAGCTTGAAGAGCTTCAGCTTCTCCTTCGCCTTCAACGATAATGCTGATGGTGTCGCCTTGTTCCAGACCCAGGGAAAGCACACCCAGGATGGATTTCAAAGTTACTTTTTTACCGTTAGCTTCTGCAAAAGATTCTGCACCTTTGAATTTGTTTGCTGTATTAACCAGGGCTGTCGCCGGACGTGCGTGGATACCATCTTCGTCTGTAATTCTGAATGTTTGTTGCATTACAATCATCTCACTTTCAATAATTTAGTTTTAGGCTTTGCATATATTTACACTTGCTTGCCATTGTCGTAACACTTCTTATTTTATCTCAATAATGTGTTGATCGCCAACTTTGAGCACGCCACTCTTCTTGAGGGTGACTGTTGATCCTTCTGGAAGGTTCGTGAAAATGACTGGTGAAATGATGGATGGAGCGTTGGCTTTTACATACTCCAGATCCACTTCCATAATCGGCTGACCTGCCGATACCAGGTCGCCTTCCTGCACAAGCACGTTAAAGCCCTGACCTTTCAGCTTGACCGTGTTGACACCTATATGAACAAGCACTTCCTTGCCTCCGTCAGACATAATGCCCACGGCATGTTTGCTTGGAAATACGTTAAACACCTTACCATATACAGGAGAAGTAATCTTGCCATCATGAGGCAGAACAGCAAAGCCGTCACCTGTCATTTTCTCGGCAAAGACTGGATCAGGAACGTTTGTGATGTCCATCAATTCGCCATTCACTGGCATAACGATGTCTTCCGCAATAATACGTTCGCCATCTTCACCTTGCGCCTTTTCCTGTTCAGGAGCTGGCTTAGCCACAGCTGCTGGAGCTGGTGCCGGTGTCCGTCCTGCAATGATATCCTGCATTTGGGATTTAATCGTATCTGAACGTGTACCAAAGATGGCCTGTACATTATTACCCACTTCAAGTACGCCAGATGCACCCAATTGTTTCAAACGATCTTTATTTACACTGGATTTCTCATTTACTTCAATCCGCAAACGAGTAATGCAGGCATCCAGATGTTTGATATTTTCTTGCCCGCCGAAGGCAGCAAGAATATTGTGAGGCAGATCATCCGTTGAACCTGAGCCTGCACCACCCGAAGTTGTTTCAGGGGTTGCCTCTTCACGACCTGGTGTTTTGAGGTTGAATTTGCGAATGATCAAGCGGAATCCGAAATAGTAGATCACTGCAAGAATCAAACCTACGATGATAACATCCCACCAAGGCGTGCGGTTCGGGATAATCCCGAAGATCAAGAAGTCAATGAATCCACCGGAGAATGTCATCCCGATTTTGACTCCAAGAATTTGCATTGTCATGAAAGACAAACCTGCAAAGATACAGTGTACTGCAAACAGGATTGGCGCTACAAACAGGAATGAGAACTCAAGCGGTTCTGTAATCCCTGTGAGGAACGAAGTCAGCGCAGCTGAACCCATGATCCCTGCAACATACTTTTTGTGCTCCGGTCTTGCTTCATGGTACATCGCAAGCGCCGCAGCTGGCAAACCGAACATCATGAACGGGAATTTACCAACTTGGAACGTTCCCGCTGTGAGATTTACACCATCTCGCAGTTGATTGAAGAAGATTTGCTGGTCTCCACGAATGACATCTCCAGCTTTGTTCACATATTCACCGAACTCAAACCAGAATGGGGAATAGAAAATGTGATGCAGACCGAACGGAATAAGTGACCGTTCTACTACTCCGAAAATGAACGCCGATAATGTCGGACTTGTATCTACCATGAAGTGAGATACAGCATTCAGACCATTTTGAATCGGAGGCCAGATGATCACCAGAAGCAGCCCGATTAAGAGGGAAACGACTGAAGTGATAATTGGGACAAATCGTTTACCTGCAAAGAAACCGAGGTAAGACGGCAGTTCGATTTTGAAAAATCGATTGTAACATAGCGCGGCGGTAATACCAATGATAATACCTCCGAACACACCTGTACTCAATGTAGGGATACCCAAGATGCTGGCATAGCCCGGTACTTCGCCGATCATGGCTGGCGTAACACCAACAGCCGTACCCAGAGTCACGTTCATGACCAAGTAACCGATGATGGCCGCAAGACCTGCGACACCTTCGCCTCCGGCCAACCCGACGGCTACACCGACAGCGAACAGCAATGCCAGATTATCAAATACGATCTGACCCGCATTCATCATAATCGTCGCGATCGAGCTTACCCATGGGGTGTCTAGCACTGTTGCATACTGCAAGAAATCCGGATTCACAAGCATGTTACCGATCCCTAGCAATAAACCTGCCGCTGGCAAGATTGCTACAGGAAGCATAAGAGCTTTACCTACTCTTTGCAATACACCAAATAGCTTTTTAAACATTGCGTCGTATCCACCTTTCTCTTAAATTTTTATGTTGTGATGCAAGCAAGGGAAAACAAAAAAGGCACGAGTTAACAAAGCTAAATTGGTCCAACCTTCGGGTATAGCATACCCGGTATAAGGTAAGAACAATCACGCTCTAGATAACTCATGCCTGATCGAATCAGTAACACGTCGTTTGTGTTTATTCAGTTGCTTGATTACGGAGACCATTGTAGCATCACTTCAAAAACGATGCAAGCCTTTACAAGAAATTTCTCAAACCGCAATTCCACTTGTGGAAAAAATTCACTGGTTGTCTTCTTCTTTCCTTTGATTCAGTCGCTGCAAATGGATGGTCAGATACCCTACTTCAGCAGGATAAACCGGAAGATTCAACCTTTTTTCCATCACCTTCGTCAGCTTCCATGCAAGCGAGTACATTTCAGGATATTCTAACTTCAACAGGGAATCCAATTTGTGGATTTCTTCCACTTTGTCTCCCCGCCGGACTCGTTCCAAGGCAAACCGAAGATGAGTCAGTAACCGGGAGTAATCCAGTGACTGCGTCTCAAACGAATAATCCAGTTGGGTGGACACAAGGCTCACCAGATCGGTAATCAATTGCGAATGCTCGCGAACTTGAGAAATATTTTGGTTGGTCATGGCACTGTAGATGTGGAGCGCAATAAAACCGATTTCATCCATTCCCAAATCTACGCCCAATTTTTCTTTAATCAAACGAACTGCATATTCACCCATGCGATATTCGTCAGGATAAATTTCACGGGTCTCATATAGAAAAGGATTCTGAATGACAATCCCTTGTTCTTTCCGTTTTAGCGCAAAAGAAATATGATCAGTCAATGCGATATGAATATGTTCGTTTAAAGGCACGTCCGTATGTTCTGCAATATACGTAATGACTTCGTTAATAATTTCGATCAATGCTTCATCCACTTGCGGAAGAAGCTGTTTATACTGCTCTTGCTCCTGCTGGTTTCTCAAAATGAACATCTTTTCCACAGCCATCAGTGGAATAATATCATTCGTTTTCCGGTTAAAGCCGATGCCTTTACCAATCACGACAACTTCTCCATGTTCAGGATGCTGTGCAATAATTACATTATTATTTAGCGCTTTGGCTACTTGCAGGCTACTCAATGTTTGCACCTCTTTTTCACACCATCTTAGGTGTGATTCAGTCACACCCTAGTAAGAAAGAAAAGACATCCGGAAGCGGGCAAACCGCGCCGGACGTCTCGCTTAAAAAGTAACAAAAATTCGCCTTAAGGTCAATAGAGCATGAGTGCTTAATGATTCTTTGTCTTACTCGTCAACGCCAGCCTTTTCCACAATCTTATCAATTATAGAGGGAGTCGTTACAGGTTCACTCTGTTGAATAGCAACCGGTGCTGTTGTTTTAGGCTTGGTGAGACCTTTAATTAACTGTTCCACATCTATGCCGGAGACACTTTTGAGCATCTCGGGAGCCGTCGCCATGAGCTCTGTTACATAATTGCTTACACGAGTTGCTCCTTCACCCTTCCCTGTATCCACAACGGTCAGCTTATCAATCGAGGAGATCGGTTCCGCAATTTTGCCGGCAAGTTCAGGCAGCATTTTGACGATGATATCGAGCACGGCAGCTTCGCCAAACTTTTGGAACGCCTCGGCCAGTTTTTCCTTCGCTTCTGCTTCCGCCAGACCCCGGAGACGAATAACCTCTGCATCCGCTGTACCTTTGGCGCGTTCTGCATCTGCCATCGCTTGACCTTCAAGACGCTTCTGCTCAGCAGTAGCTTTTGCATGCGTTTCAATCGAGTACTGTACCGCATCGGCTTCACGCATTCTTTTGGCTTTATCCGCTTCGGCAGCCTGCTCCACCGCATAACGATCTGCTTCTGCCTTTTTCTTCACTTCAGCATCATATTGTTTCTCACGTACGATAATTTCTTTCTCTTGCAGATCAATCTCACGTTCTTTACGAACGAGTTCAACCTTCATTTCTTCCTCCACTACGGTTTGTCTCGCACGCGCTTCGTGGATATGGTACGCCTGATCCGCTTCCGCTTTAGCAGTATCCTGATCCCGCTTAAACGTCGCTACTTTCAGTTCCTTCTCTTTTGCAGCTTCAGCGATATTCGTATCACGCAGCAACTCTGCTTTTTGCCCTTGCTCTTCCGCATTGGCCTTCTGAATACGCGCATCCCGCATCGCTTCCGCTTCCGCAATTTCAGCATCCCGCTTGACGGCTGCTATTCTCGGTTTACCGAGGGCATCCAGATAGCCTTGTTTGTCACGAACATCTTTGATGGTAAAAGAGACAATTTGCAGTCCCATTTTTTTCAAATCTCTGGCAGCTACACCTTGAACCTCTTGCGCGAAGCGATCGCGGTTACGGTATACTTCTTCCACCGTCATCGTTCCGAGGATGGCCCGCAAATGCCCTTCCAGAACTTCCTGTGCTTCGCCTCTTAACGATTCTACCGGCTTACCGATGAATTGCTCGGCTGCAGTAGCCACGTCTTCTACGGAGCTTCCAACCTTGATAATGGCGACACCATCGGCAATGACCGGTACGCCTTGTTCTGTGTATACTTCAGGTGTAGAAACGTCCAGCTTGTGGGACAATAGCGAGATAAACTCTGACTGCTGGAACACTGGCAAGATAAATGCGCCGCCTCCACGAACAATTTTAATTTTTCGCCCGGAGTCATCGTCGGAAATATTTTTGCTTCCAAGGAATGAACCCGTAACAATCATGGCTTCATCCGGCCCAACCGTTTTGTATCTCGCCCAGAACGCCAAACCAAGAATCAGAATAACACCGACAACTATTGCAGGAATCAACAAAACATCCATATCCAAATTCAAATCACCCATTCCACATCTCTCCCCTTATTCATATATGACTGCTTCACTGCTAACGGTTAAACTACTTAAACATTTTTAAGTACATCTTCATCCCATTCCGACACACGCAGCACACCTTCAGTTACATCCACAACTACAACACGCGCTCCCACCGCAATGGGACGATGTTCAAAGCTGGATGCTGTGTGCACCGTATTACCGGAAGCAATCTTGATCATAACCTCACCAAAACCTTTTTCCGGTACCGGAATGGTAATTTCTCCAATTTTCCCGGATAGCTCTTTCATGGAAAACGCTATGGAGACGTCACTGTTACGCATCGGCTTGATATATGCAAAGAATACCAGCATGGCTGCAGCAATACCTATAAGCAGGGATAGTATCAGTGCCGAACTCGCACTTATTGAGCTATAACGTGTCAGCATAATACCGGCCCCGCCAAAGGTGGTTATAGAACCGGCCAGTACAACAGGTTTGAAAAAATCAAGGCCTGGCAATTCAAAGGCCCCGTCCAGCAAGCCATCAATTAAGTCACCTAGCACAAGGCTGACGACTGCAAATATGGCTCCTCCGATTAGACACCCCCAATAGATTGACTCCATTCCCCGTTCCTCCTCTCTTCTGCCGCAATTCCATCCAACTGGGCATTCCTCATGTAAATAAATACGTAGCAAGGTGTTGTTATGTTTCAAAATCTTTCCTCATTTGTATTCAAGACCCGATAATGGTTATTCTCATCACAATATGGGCCCTTTGCTGGGACTTTCTCCGATTCGCTCTTATTCACAACAAAAAACCGCAAATCTCCGTTAAAGGAGACGTGCGGTTTCAGATCATATTATTGTGTTTTTATGTTTTATATTTACAGAGAAGCCTTGTAGATAGATACAACATCTTCACGTTGCAATTTTTTGAAGTTACCAAATGGACCGAAGAGCATGGCTTTGTCAGCCATCACTTCGATTTGGCTGTCATCGATATCATAATCAGCCAGACGGTTAGGCGCACCAATGGATGTCCAGAATTTGCTCAACGCATCAATGCCTTCTTCAGCAATCTGTTTGTCCGATTTACCTTCAGGGTTAACTTCGAACACATTGATCGCGAGACGTTTGAAACGATCCACATTGACGTCCACATTATGCTTCATCCAGTGCGGGAACAGAATCGCGAGTCCTCCGCCATGCGGAATATCATACACTGCGGATACCGCGTGTTCGATATTGTGAGTAGCCCAGTCACCAGCGAGACCCATGTTCAGTACGCCGTTCAATGCCATCGTTCCGCAGTACAGAATCGTTTCACGCAGTTCATAGTTCTCCAGGTCTTCAACCAGACGAGGCGCTGCATCCATAACTGTACGCAGAATCGTCTCACAGAATCCGAGTTGGACCGGTGTGTTGGCATCCAGATGGAAGTAGTGCTCCAGTACGTGGGACATCATATCAACCATGCCATAAACCGTTTGGTCCAGAGGGACGGTATATGTATTTACCGGATCAAGGATCGAGAACGCAGGGAACGAATACGCACTGCCCCAGCCCAACTTCTCCTGTGTATCCTGATTCGTGATAACCGAACCGGAGTTCATTTCCGAACCAGTTGCAGCCATTGTCAGCACGGTACCGAGCGGAAGAGCATCCTGTGCAACGGCTTTGCGCTGAGCAAAGTCCCACATGTCGCCGTCATACTTGGCACCTACGGCAATCGCTTTGGCACAATCCAGTACACTGCCGCCACCTACAGCGAGGACCAGGTCAATGTTGTTCGTTTTGCAAAGGTCAACCCCTTTGTGTACCGTCGAAAGACGTGGGTTCGGTTCTACACCAGCCAGCTCCGTAACCTCAGCTCCAACTTCCTTCAGCAGTCCGATCACCTGCTCGTACAAACCGCTGCGTTTGATACTGCCGCCACCATATACAAGCAGAACCCGTTTGCCGTATTTCGGTACTTCGGTTTTCAGTGCTTCCAGCTGACCTTTACCGAAAATCAATCGGGTTGGATTATAAAATTGAAAAGATCTCATATCTATTGTCGCCTCCAATGGAGTTTAGAATTTTTAGTGCAACTCCCATTATAGTACCCCGATTATACAAAAACAAATCGATAGCCACTCACTTTATAACAATCCGTTAATTTGCAAGTGTGCACGGAACATTTCACTGGTTGAAGGCTGACTTTCCTTATCCACCCATGTCTCGGACGACCATAATCCCGCCTGTTTAAACGCTCTTGGACAATGAATGAAACATTCTTCCACATCCACAATGACAGCAGCCCCAATGGTTTTGCCGCTCCACCCCATGCTTGCGATAAATTCCTCATCTTTCGTAATTGAGGCCCTCCCATTGATGCGCAGCACTTCATTCATACCCGGAATCAAAAAGAGCATGCCAATACTAGGGTTAGACAAGATGTTCAGCAACGAATCGATACGACGATTACCCGGACGTTCGGGATAGACAAGCCGGTATTGATCCAGAACTTTAACAAAGCCTGCCTCATCGCCGCGAGGGGATACATCACTTTTACTTAACATATCTGAAGTGGACAGGAAGAATAATGGCGACATGGACAGAAAGTGCTGTACATGTGTGTCCACAAAGGAAATCACCTTGTTGAGTACTTGCTTGCTTGGTTCTCCTACCATGGTCTGCAATTCCTCTGCATCGTTAACTAATGGTAAATGCAAAGCCTTTTTTTCCATTTTCGTATCCCCTTTTCTTCAAATGATAAGGAGTGTCCATCCTTTTCTTCTAAGATTATACATGTGTGCATAGAAAAGAAGTACCAAAAACACCAGCCCTTGTATGGACTGGTGTTCTCGTTATACATGTTTATTCGGTGTATCCCATACTGCTTACAAAACGACGGAAGGCTTGGCGTCCAGCCTCATCATATTTGTATACACCTGCATGCTCCAGAATCTCGGCGAATTTCAAGCCTACTTCCTGCTGCACGAGCGCGACAGCTTGCTCCTTGGTCAGGTTGGGACCGAAACGTTCGATCAGTTCTTCTGCCCAGCGCAGATGTTTGTTTAACACATGTTCGGAGGCTTTGGCCGCCTCAGCAAGTTGGGTATCCCCAGCGAGAATATCCGCGATGCTGTCCAGCTCTTCTTTCAAACGACCTGGCAGAATGGCAAGCCCCATCACTTCGATGAGTCCAATGTTCTCTTTTTTCAAATGATGCATTTCGCGGTGCGGGTGGAAAATCCCTTCGGGATGTTCATCATTCGTGCGATTGTTCCGCAGAACGAGGTCCATCTCATATCCTCCGTCTGCACTGCGACGAACGATTGGAGTCACTGTATTGTGTGGGATCCGTTCTCCATCAACCTCGCTGAATGCTTCGATCTCCACTGTAGAATCGCTGTATACCTTCCACGCTTCATAAACAGCGTTCCCCGCTTCGAGCAACTCAGCCGGATCCTGTGATGCCAGTCGCAATACGGACATTGGCCATTTCACAAGGCTAAGCGTAAGACCCGGCGAACCAGCATGGCGGAATACCGCCTCTGGCTTCGCATTTTGAATGGCAAAGGTATGACGTCCACCCTGGAAATGGTCATGCGTCAGGATGGAGCCGCCAACGATGGGTAGATCGGCATTGGAACCGATAAAGTAATGCGGATACTCCCCTACAAAAGCCAGCAGCCTGCGCAGCGTATCCTTGGTTAATTTCATCGGCACATGATCGTGATGGAAAATAATGCAGTGCTCGTTGTAGTACACGTATGGCGAGTATTGGAAGAACCAAGGTTCGCCGTTCAATTCCAATGGAATGACACGCAGGTTTTGACGGGCCGGGTGGTTGACCCGACCGGCATAGCCCACATTTTCACGACATAGTTGGCATTTCGGATATACCGGAGGCGGAAGCAGCTTGGCCATCGCGATTTCCTTCGGACTTTTCTCCGGCTTGGAGAGATTGATCGTAATCTCCATGTCTCCATAAGCTGTATCCTGTGTCCAATACACATTCTTGGAGATGCGGTCCATCCGAATGTAGTTGGAATGAATCGAAAGCTCATAGAATTGGGAGGTAGCCGCTTCGATGCCTTCGGTCTGCTCGGTAAGACGGAATGCGCGCACCACCTCGGATGGACGGGCCATCAATTGACCCATAATTTTCGCATCGAGCAAATCACGGTACGTATCCGTATTTTCAGGTATAAGTCCGATCTCAAATCCATAATCAATCAGCGTATCCAGCAATGGTTGGGGTCCATCCAGCACCGTCTCGTTCAATACTCCAGCATACGGCTCGGAGAACCCAAACTGTTCCAGCAGTAGATTACGACTGTAATCCCGATCCGCTTCTTCAATCAATTTATTTTGCAAGGCAAATGCTACCAGACGTTCAATGGCATGCAGTGCTTCCTGCTGCTCCGGTGTCCGCTCTGTGGCGCCTGCTGCAATATGAGTCTGTGACATATCGATGTTCGCCTCCTAGTTTTTTCCGTAGCCGTCAGGGTGGGACTGATGCCAGCTCCATGCACTTTGAATGACATCTTCAAGATTCGTCCATTTCGGATTCCAGCCCAGTACGGATCTTGCTTTGGCAGACGAAGCCACCAGTACAGCTGGATCACCCGCACGACGTGGTTCCTGTACAACCGGAATATCCAGTCCGGTTACTTTCTTAGCCGTCTCAATAACCTGTGTAACAGAGAAGCCCTGACCGTTGCCCAGGTTGAACACGTTGCTGTTCTCTCCTTTACGGAGATAGTCTACGGCCCGCAGATGCGCATCCGCCAGATCACTTACGTGGATGTAATCACGTACACAGGTTCCGTCTTCTGTGGCGTAGTCATCACCGAACACGGCGATGTGTGGACGTTGTTTCAATGCCGTTTGCAGTACGAGTGGAATAAGGTGGCTCTCAGGCTGGTGATCTTCACCGATTTTGCCGCTATCATGGGCTCCGGCAGCATTGAAGTAACGAAGGGAGACGTATTTGATTTCCTGTACTTTATCGAACCAGGACATCATGCGCTCCATCATCAGCTTGGTTTCACCATAAACATTCGTAGGCTCTGTGCGGTCGCTCTCTTCAATTGGCACTTTCTCCGGCTCACCATAAGTAGCAGCCGTGGAGGAGAAGACGATGCGACGTACATTCGCTGCATTCATCGCTTCCAGCAGGCACAATGTGCCAAACACGTTGTTATCATAGTATTTCACAGGATCTTTCATACTCTCGCCAACCAGTGAGTTCGCTGCAAAGTGGATGACTGCATCAATGGAGTTCTCAGCGAACAGCTTCGCCAGAAGTTCCTTGTCACGCAGATCACCTTCATACAATTTTCCGCCCAGCAGAGCTTCACGATGCCCTGTCTGCAAGTTATCCAGTACAACGACCTCTTCGCCACGCTCCAACAAAGCCGCTACCGTATGAGAACCAATATATCCTGCTCCACCTGTCACCAAAATTGCCATCTTACTTCGCCTCCTTCAATTCTTTAACGCCGTCGCCTACTCCGCATACATAGAACTCGCCTTTGAGACTGGTACGTGCTTCATATGCCGCTCCAACTTCGCTTACAAAACGCTCTACATCGTCCTCATGCACAAGGGATACCGTACAGCCACCGAATCCTGCTCCGGTCATGCGTGCACCCAGAGTCCCTGGAATACGTTGAGCCTCTTCAACCATCACGTCCAGTTCTTCGCAGCTCACTTCATATAGATAACGAAGCGATTCATGAGAAGCGTTCATTAGCTTGCCGAAGGTTTCCAGATCGTTATCACGCAGTGCATCCACCGATGCAAGTACACGTGCATTCTCTTCCACAACGTGCTGGGCACGCTGTCTTACCTTTTCATCCTTGATGTGATCCTGTAGTGTAACGAATTGTTCAGGTGTAAGTTGCGCCAGATAGTTCAGTGCAGGCAGTTGTTCTTTCAAAATGGCAAGTGCCTGCTCACATTGGGAGCGACGTTCGTTATAAGCCGAGTCTACCAACCCCCGACGTTTGTTCGTGTTACCAATGACCAGCTTGTAGGCACCGGTACGGAATGGCACTTTTTCATATTCAAGGGTGTCACACATCAGCAGGATCGCATGATCCTCTGCTCCATTAGCTACAGCGAACTGATCCATGATGCCACAGTTGACGCCAACGAATTCGTTCTCTGCCTTTTGGGACAGCAGCGCCAGTTGAACCGTATCAATATCCTTAACACCTTCAAGTGACTGGATGGCATACCCAGTTAGTACCTCCAGCGATGCGGAAGAGGAAAGTCCTGCGCCGTTCGGAATTTCTCCATGATAGAGGAAGTCATAACCTTTGGTTACTTTTACGCCTTTACCTTGCAGTTCAACCATGACGCCTACCGGGTAATCCGTCCATTCCCCTGTTTTCTCATTGCCGATGGAGGACGTATCCAGCGTTCCTTCATAGGACATATTCGTGGAAGACAACTGCAACTTGTTGTCCTCACGCTCACGGATAATCAAAGTGGTACCGAATTCAAGCGCTGCCGGAAGCACGTACCCACCGTTATAGTCAATGTGCTCACCGATCAAATTCACCCGCCCAGGAGCATGGAATACACGGATGTCCGCTCCACTCTCTCCGTACTTGTCAATAAACTTTTGTTTCAATTCATTTATGTTCATTGCTGCTGCACCCCATCTCAATGTTGTTGGTTTTCTTAATGTTATTATACAAGAAGGCGGTTCCTCTTGAAATGCAACCATGTGTGTTCCATATGGATAAATGTGACCTTTCGACGTATAATGAATGGAACATCCAGGAAGGAAAGGAATGTCATCATGACTGAACAACGTAAGGAAGCTCCAAAATTGGGTGCAGCGGGGGATCCGATAAAACAACTCCCAGAAACCTCTGGCAAAAGTGGAGCTCTCAGCTACTCGGTTGCCTCCAATCCTGTTTATTATGAAAAAGGGGCATTGCATGTCCTCTTTGCAGGCGCAAGCCAGACCCTTCCCGGTCACGCCCTTGGACCGAAGCTATACGATTATTATCTATTGCACTATGTAGAAAAAGGAGCCGGTACGTTCCGTACTGAACTACATACCTATGAACTATCCGCAGGAGACTGTTTTCTCATTCAACCGGGACAGCTGGTAAGCTACCAATCCCATGCTCGGCGTCCCTGGCAATACCGCTGGATGGCCTTTACCGGCAGCCAGGCTGCGAAGCATATAGAGGAAGCAGGCTTCCGTCCGGAGAAATCCGTCTTTCATGCTGGTCCTTCCTGCGGTATTTCCGACTGGTTATCCGTGATGCAGACGGCTTTTGCCGAGCGGAAAGAAAGCTCTCATTTTACATCATTGGGTACGTTATATATGATTCTAGCCGAGGCACAAAATCACCTTTCTCAGGGTCAAACCTTAATACCAGGTGAATCCTCGATACGACGAACTGTAAAACAGATGATTCAATACATGTCTACCCAATATGCCTACCCTGTCTCGATTGAGCAAATGTCGGCCAGTCTTGGCTATAACCGTGCTTACCTGTCCCGCATTTTCAAACAGGAAACCGGACTATCACCAGTTACCTACCTGCTTAAACTGAGGATCGATAAATCGCGCCAGCTGCTGCGGGAACGTCCGGACCTGTCCATCGAACAGGTATCGGCCTCCGTAGGCTTGCCAGATGCGCTGTATTTCTCCAAACAGTTCAAACGATTTCACGGGGAAGCCCCTAGTCTGTACCGGGAGAACATCCTTAACAGGCCCTTGCATCAAGCGACACGCCAAGTACCACCGAACCAGCGGTAATCCTGTAACCAAAAAGTAGGATCTCTACCCGTAGGTCTGCTAATTAAGGAACAAAAAAGGTGCATCACGCCATTATGGCTAAGATGCACCTTTTGAACTTTATTTATGATCCGGTTCCGGACTGAGAATCGATTCAATACGCTCCAATTCCTCTGAGGAGAATTCCAACTGGCTGAGAGCAGCCACATTCTCTTCAATCTGCGAAGGACGACTAGCACCAATCAGTGCAGAAGTTACCTTGCCATCACGTAATACCCAAGCGAGTGCAAACTGGGCCAGACTCTGACCACGCGATGCTGCAATCTGGTTCAGAGCACGCACTTTGCGCAATGTCTCTGGTGAGATGTTGTTTTCATTCAAGAATACAGACGGGCCCTTGGCACGTGAATCTTCTGGAATGCCATTCAGATATTTGTTGGTGAGCACACCTTGTGCCAATGGACAAAAAGCGATGCTGCCTGTTCCATACTCATCAAGTACATCCTGTAGCCCATCCTCAATCCAACGATCCAGCATGGAATATTTGGGTTGATGAATCAACAGAGGAGTACCCAGACCTTTGAGAATCTCGGCCGCCTGCTTCGTCTGTTCTGCAGGATAGTTGGAGATGCCGACATACAAGGCTTTGCCGGAACGAACAATATGGTCCAACGCCATCATCGTTTCTTCCAGAGGTGTTTCGGGATCATAACGATGAGAATAAAAGATGTCAACGTAATCGAGACCCATTCGCTTCAAGCTCTGATTGAGACTGGAAACCAGGTTTTTACGGGAACCCCACTCACCGTATGGTCCAGGCCACATATAGTACCCGGCTTTGGTGGAGATGACGAGTTCATCTCGATATGGCTTCAGATCCTGTGCCAAAACCTGACCGAATAACTGCTCTGCCGAACCTGCCGGCGGACCATAATTGTTGGCAAGGTCAAAATGCGTAATGCCCAGATCAAACGAACGGGTAATCATATTTCGGCCGTTCTCCGCATTATTAATGCCACCAAAATTATGCCATAACCCAAGTGAAATCGCTGGCAGTTTCAAACCTGAACGTCCAACGCGGTTGTATTTCATTGTTTCGTAGCGTGCATCGCTGGCTACGTAGACCATCATGAATCCCTTCTTTCCCCAGGTTCCGCCTCTAGTACCCGGTCCGTATGCCGGAGAATGCGGTTATTCGGACAATGTTGACTTACGTTTAACCAAGAAGCTGGTCCACCTTATTCATTACCTCACCAATAGGGTCTGTAATCAGCAGATCAGCTCGCCTGTCGTAAGCCGTAGGTGTAGCGTTAAGCAAGACCGTATGTTTCCCTTGAAAATACGTAATCAATTGTGCGGCAGGATACACCGTTAGTGAAGTTCCACCTACCAACAGCAAATCCGCCGAAGACAGTGCATCAACCGAACGATATAATATCGTCTGGTCCAGTTCTTCTTCATACAGCACGACATCCGGCTTGATCACGCCACCACACGCAGTGCAACGAGGAACCTTATCTTTTGCTGTAATAATGTCATCCACCCCGTAAAACCTCTTGCAATCCATACAAGCGTTTCGATGGATTGAACCATGAAGCTCCAGGACATTGCTGCTGCCAGCCTTCTGGTGCAACCCGTCGATATTTTGCGTGATAACCGCCTGAAGTTTTCCTTCCTGCTCCAATCTGGCGAGCAGTCGATGGCAGCCGTTGGGCATCGCATCGGGATGAAGCATTTTGCCTCGATAAAAATCATAAAAAATATCAGCATGCTGGTCAAAAAAATGTCGGCTCAGCAGCTCTTCCGGTGGATAGGGTGAATGCTGCTCTGTCTGGTATAAACCAGCGGCAGAGCGGAAGTCGGGAATCCCGCTTTCCGTTGAAGTTCCGGCCCCTCCGAAAAAAACAATATTTGAACTTTCCTTAATCCAAGCAGCCAGTTGTTCTGTTGCGTTCATCCTCTCTCCTCCTTTATGAGATCACCCCTGTGAAGAATATTCAGAGATGATTTTTAACTCATCATAATTTTGGATAATGGCATCGGCGTCATGTAAATAGTGGCTTCCCTCGACTTCTGGGCAGAAACCAATCCTATAGGACGTCCCTGCGTTACGTCCCATCTGCATATCTCCATTGCTGTCACCGATCACAACAGCCTCTTCAGGAAGAATATGTAATTCCCGGCAAGCCAGAACCGCAGCCTCTCCATCCGGTTTGCCCCGAGTCACCCGGTCACTGCCTACAATCGATGTAAAATACGACCGGATACCCATCCACTCCAGATGTTCCTCCGCAGCAGCTGTGCTGTCCGAAGTGACCACTGCCATGGGAATCGATGCTTCCTGGCAGCTCTGCAAAAATGCATTTAATCCAGGCAGCGGTTCAGCCATTTTTCTCTGCCTTACCTCATTCATGGCGACACTTGAAAAACGGCGGATTGTAGTGATTGCTTCATTCCATGGCATGCCTGCTGCATACAGCTGCCCTGCAAGCAAACCGTTGCTCTCATCCACCGTGGCAATAGCCAATGGCCCTTGGAGATCATATCCGACCAGATGACCTTCGCGATTGCGGACCGTACCGAGAACTTGCTCACGCTCTACCGTGAACGAGGCACCGAGCTCTGACAGCTGCGATTCCAACTGATTCAGCAAAGACTCCGCCCACGGTCCCCATAGCTGTAAGAAATCCAGCAGCGTTCCATCCTTATCAAAAAGAATGCCTCGGCAGGTAACTTGCTTACCATGGATTTGCAGCATGGACATACGTATCACCTCCAATTTCCGTCTGCTATGGATTAGTCCCTTTCACCGTTGAACTTGCATCTACTTGATTGTATCCAACCAGCCTACAGTCGTTTTAACCGTTTGAGATAGTTGTTCCTCTTCACTGACCCCAGCTTCGCCGTCACCACTCTGGTGGCCATAGTCACCAAACTGCGAATGGTTACCACCTTCGATAGTGTAATACACCGTATCTTCTGGCAAATATGCCCGACCATTCTGATACTTTGTGGCATTCACCACTTCATCATTAGTACCCAGTATGGATAACGCGGGTATCCCCAGTGACTTCACACTGCCTTTTTCATCCGGATAAGATGCGAGGAAAAAGATGCCCTGAAGTGCATCTGGATGGGAAGCCGCATAACGTGCCGCCATCGATCCACCAAGAGAGTGGCCTCCCATAACAAATCGTTCTTCCGGATAGGCTTTAATAATATCATCTGCGAGATTCTGCTTGAGTACCGCCAGATTAACCGGCATTTTCGCAATAATAGTATGATGTCCTGCTGCCGCAAGTTCATGGGCAAGAGGTGCATAACTTTCCGGTTTAACCAATCCACCTGGATAAAAAATAACACTCACCCCAGAAGATTTGTCCGGTACAAAATCAATCCAGTTGTCTTTTTCAGTTACTGTCACCTGATTTACAGTTTCCATAGCTGTCTGAGCCATCTCCTGTGGTCCATAAGGCGTAAACAGCTTCCAGGCCACGAACCCACACCCAATGACAATTAGCGCCAGAAGAACGAGCAGGAATTTCCCGATGCCCCTCTTCTTGCGCCCTGTATTATATCGGTTTCTCAACATTCATCACCTTTCTGCACTTCCGCAGGTGCCGCGGCTTGCAGAACGGGAGCCTTCATTCCTGAGGCTCCCCTTCTCCATCATTCATCGCTATTCAGCCTTGGCCTTGCGGTAAGCATCCATATATTGTTCCGCTTTGCGGCGAACATGACTCAAGTCCCCCGTCTTCACTGCTTCCGCTGTAAGATCCGAGCCAATACCTACAGCAACAGCGCCTCCCTTAATCCAGTCACCTAGATTGGACAAGGACACCCCACCGGTCGGCATAAAATTCGCTTGTGGCATAGGCCCCTTCATCGTTTTGATAATGGACGGATCGTAGAGATTACCCGGGAACAACTTCACAATATCCACGCCAAGTTCCAATGCACGTTGTACATCCGCAATGGTCATCACCCCTGGAAGAATCGGAATCCGGTACAGGTTGCATATTTTCACAGTGTCCGGGTTCAGGGAAGGACCCACAACAAACTCGGCTCCTGACATAATCGCGGCACGCGCTGTCTGGGGTTCAAGCACTGTTCCAGCTCCAATAATGGCAAATTTCTCTGGATCTTGTGTGTTCCAATGGTATACACGGCTTAATTTCTCGATGGCTTTGAGGGCACTAGGCACCGTCATCGTAATCTCGATAATCTTGATGCCACCCGCGATGGCTTGCTCGGCCATGGCGATAACCTGATCAGCAGAATCTGCACGCAGAACCGCAACAACCCCACTGTCCGTTATTTTTTGCAGCAGCTGAAGCTTCTTCATTTCATTCTCTCCTTTGTCAATGTGGTTGTCTATTACAAGCCTTACATTAAAGAACGAAGATGAGACATATATGATATCAGCAGCGACTAGCGCTCAACATGAGCTACATTGTTCAGCTTGGCCTCGACCTGCTCCCACGTCGGGAGCGCCTCCCAATCGCCAACAGCCTGTATTACCATGGAACCGGTCAAATTCCCGAGACGGGTCGCCTCCTGCGGAGAATATCCTTTAATAAGGCCGGACAAAAAGCCCGCACAGAATCCATCTCCTGCCCCAACCGTATCCAAGACATGATCTGCCTTGAAGTACGGAACTTCCGTTAGGGTACCATTCACCAATACGTAGGTCAAATCAGGGCCGCCCTTCACGATACAGACTGCATTCATGGCTGACAAACGCTCAAGTACTTTTTGATCATCTTCTTCGTTATACAGAAGTTTCATCTCATCCAGACCCGGCAAGAAATAATCCGCTTGCTCAGCCAGACGAAGCAGTACGGGACGAGCCTCTTCAGCTGACCACAGTTTAAGACGCAGATTCGGATCAAAACTCACTTTCACACCAGCCTGCTTGGCTATATGTATAGCAGCTTCAACAGTAGCAAGTCCCGACGCGCTTATTGCTGCGGTGATGCCTGTAACGTGAAGGATTTGTGCACCCGCAATATAATCCGTGTCCAGATCTTCAGGAGTAATCGCACTTGCAGCGGATAGCTTCCTATAATAGTGTACCGAGGCTTTCCCGGAAGCGTTCTCACGAATCATCAAACCGGTGGGCTCTTTGTCGCTCATCCTTGCTCTGGATACATCTACACCTTCACCACGAATAGCTTTCAAGATCATGTTACCGATCGGATCATTACCCAGGCGGCCAAACCAGCCGCTGGTATGCCCTAGTCGGGATACACCAATCGCCAGATTACTCTCCGCGCCCCCAAATGATTTGTCTAATGTCGCTGCATATTCGAGACCTCTTGTATCCTTTGCTGTCAGCAAACCCATGCTTTCACCAAACGTAACAATTTCCGGGCTAGGGCGGGTATTCGTCGACATGAATTCTCCCCTCCTTATATTTACAATTTCTCATCTTCTTTCCCCATTGTCAGCCTCTATGCAACCGTTGTCAATCCCGCAGCGTTCATTTTGTTGTCACAGCTTTGAGAAAGGATAGCGCTTTCTCATGTGAAATATATCACAATTAATGTTACACATCCATATTACCCTTATTACAGTATCAGATTGCAATCGCCAAGGGTTATCAGGGGGGCTACAACATGAACAAACCGACCATCATTCACGACGATCAGGATTCCTTTTTTTACAACTTACGCTTTATGCTCATTGTCTGTGTACTAGCGGGCAATGCTCTTGAACCAATCATTACACGTTTTGCAGGAGCAGAGGCTCTGTTTCTGTGGATATATACGTTTCACATGCCGTTATTTGTATGGGTAACTGGCTACTTTGCCAGACATTCACTCAAAGGTACATCTGGCCGTAATGTACTTAAGCAAATTGCATTACAGTACCTGCTGTTTCAGTCTCTGTATGCAGTAATGGATTTCACCATATTCCACACACCGCATATGCGTTTATCTTTCTTTGCACCTTATCTATTGCTCTGGTTTCTTGCAAGTCATTTCTGCTGGCGGCTGTTGCTTCGTCTTACACTCTCCTGGAAACCGATCTATAGATTACTCGGTGCCGTGATGCTGGGAGTATGTGCAGGATATTTACCCATTGACGGTTTCTGGCTGAGCTTCAGCCGAACGTTTGTATTTCTTCCTTTCTTTGTTATCGGGTATGACTACGGAGCATCCATCCGCTCCCATTTGCGATCCGGCTGGGGTCGTAGAATTGCAGCTACGTTATCTGCTGCTCTTCTTGGTTGGATCGGACTCGGAGGGTTCAACATTTCACCAGGCTGGTTACTGGGAAGCATGACTTACGCAGAGCTTGGACATCATGAGTGGTTTGCAGGAATTTACCGACTCGGAATCTATGCACTTGAAATTGGATCAGGAGCATTATTTCTTGCATGGGTCCCTTCATTAACATCCAGATTGACTGATTTGGGACGACGCACTCTGTATGTGTTCCTTTTACATGGATTTCTCGTTCGCTTGGCGGTCTGGTCCGGGGTTTACAACTATATGGAGACCAGCTTGTACATTCCGGTAATTGTCTCCATTGCGTTACTGTTCGCTATAACGCTGGCCCACCCAGCCATCCGTCATGCCTTTCGGCCTCTCATTGAGCCCGATATTTCCCGCGTTCACTTCAATCGTCAGGGGGTGTTAAAACGTTCAGCATCCTGGTTCAGATGAACTGAATCCTGCTCCTTTCCATCCAAATCGACTTGTTTCAGGCTGGAAATGTTGTGGTAAGTAGGAATACGCGCTACAACAATCTACTTATGATATAAGGAGTGATTTGTAATGGCACGTCCACAGACGTCTGAACACAAAATGAGTCGCGAGGAAGCGGGTAGATTAGGTGGCAAGGCCACATCCAAAAAGCATGATCGGAGCTTCTACCAAATGATAGGTAAAAAAGGCGGAGAAGCGACTTCAGATGCGCACGATTCTCAGTTTTATAAGGAAATTGGCCGCAAGGGTGGAGAAGCAACTTCCGAATCTCATAATAAAGAATTCTATCGGGAGATTGGCCGTAAAGGCGGGAGCAGTTAGTCTATCCCCATAGCAATGGTGAAAGATCACCTGATGCAGTGCAGCAAATCAAGAAAGCTTCATTCCACTAATGGATTGAAGCTTCTTTCTATTGAATTGTAGAAATATGATGACGGTTGTGATAGACTCTATAGAAAAACCGGGTTGTTCACGGGTTTAAAGCAGCAAAGACTTTCACAAACTACGGGAAGCTCGAAACCAGTATCACTGGTCAATTTTTTTAGAGTACGGATGAAATTAAACGACAGATGCACTGCCATTTATATTTCCATTCATGTTGCTCAATATTATAAATTTGGGGGGAAATACACCATGTCAGCCAAGAAGATGCGTTCCGATATGATCAAAAAAGGTTTTGACCGTGCACCGCACCGCAGTTTGCTCCGCGCAGCGGGCGTTAAAGAAGAGGACTTTGGCAAACCATTTATTGCCGTTTGTAACTCTTACATCGATATCGTGCCCGGCCATGTCCACCTGCAGGAATTCGGTAAAATTGTAAAGGAAGCTATTCGTGAAGCCGGTGGCGTTCCATTCGAATTCAACACCATCGGAGTTGACGACGGAATCGCCATGGGACACATTGGTATGCGTTACTCGCTGCCAAGCCGTGACATTATCGCGGATTCCGTGGAAACCGTTGTATCTGCACACTGGTTCGACGGCATGGTATGTATCCCGAACTGTGACAAAATCACACCAGGCATGATGATGGGTGCACTCCGCTGTAATATCCCTACCGTGTTTGTCAGCGGCGGTCCAATGAAGGCAGGTCGTGACAGCAACGGTAAAGCTCTGTCCCTGACTTCCGTATTTGAAGGCGTAGGTGCTTATCAAGCTGGTAAAATCGATGACAAGAGCTTGCTTGAACTTGAACAGTTCGGCTGTCCAACATGTGGATCATGCTCCGGTATGTTTACCGCGAACTCCATGAACTGTCTGGCTGAAGCGATGGGACTGGCTATGCCAGGCAACGGAACCATCCTGGCTGTTGCTCCTGAGCGTCGTGAGTTTGTTAAACAATCCGCTAAACAACTGATGGAACTCATCAAAATGGATCTGAAACCACGCGATATCGTTACTGTAGAAGCCATCGACAACGCTTTTGCACTGGATATGGCTATGGGTGGTTCCACGAACACGGTACTTCATACATTGGCACTGGCTCATGAAGCAGGCATCGATTATCCAATCGAGCGAATCAATGAAGTTGCTAACCGCGTTCCTCACTTGGCCAAATTGGCACCTGCTTCCGATCTTCACATCGAAGATGTTCACAATGCGGGTGGCGTAAGTGCAGTTCTGAACGAATTGCTCAAAAAACCAGGTGCAATTCATGGCGACTGTATCACGGTAACAGGTAAAACGATCCGTGAGAACGTTGAAGGTCAGGAAATCCAAGATACAAATGTCATTCACCACCTGGATAACCCGCATTCCGAAAAAGGCGGCTTGGCTGTATTGTTTGGTAACCTTGCACCACAAGGCGCCATCATCAAGGTTGGTGCTGTTGACGCTTCGGTTGGCGGATATCACAAAGGTCCTGCTATTTGCTTCGACTCCCAGGAACAAGCACTGGAAGGCATCGCGAACGGCAAAGTAAAAGAAGGGCATGTTGTTGTTATCCGTTATGAAGGACCAAAAGGTGGCCCAGGTATGCCTGAGATGCTCGCTCCTACTTCTCAGATCGTAGGTATGGGCCTTGGTGCCAAAGTAGGTCTGATCACCGACGGACGCTTCTCTGGCGCATCCCGCGGAATCAGTATCGGACATATCTCTCCGGAAGCTGCTGAAGGCGGTCCAATCGCTTTTGTTGAAGAAGGGGATATCATTGAACTTGATCTGAATAACCGCATCATCGAATTGCATATCAGTGACGAAGAATTCGAACGTCGTCGCGCAGGTTGGAAGGGCTTTGAACCGAAAGTAAAAACCGGTTACCTCGCTCGTTATTCCAAACTGGTAACGAATGCAAGCAACGGTGGCGTACTGAGTATCTAATTCAAGTAATATCCGGTGAATTTTATACCGGAAACATAAATAAAGGGTTGCTCTTCAGCCGAATTCGGCGAAGAGCAACCCTTTTCTTTATTCATTTCGCAATCAGTTTCGTTCAGGTACAAGATCCTGTTCAGGAACCAACAAATCCTCTGAGGACTGTTCCGCTGTCGCTGCTACCAATGCGTGCTGCCCATATCGATCCAGCAGCACATCAAGCGGCATGGCAATCATTTTTGGAACCAATTGTTCGGATCGCTGCTTCAGGCGTTTCGTCCCTGCCGGATGAATGACGCTTAGCAGAAGTTTCAGATACACTTTGGATGCAGAACTGAATGGCCCAGGAGCTAACTCCCGAACCGTAAACCCGAATTTCTCCGGTCCCCGGTTAATCATACTCACACCGTATAGAGCCTTGGCTGAACGAAGTTCGGGTTCAAGTGCGACCTGCCGGGCCAAATCAGGAAGCTGCTGTTCCATGGCCCGAATCATGCGAATGGCCAAATGCATACTTGAGCGTGAAGTCATACCTAGATCGAAAAGCTTTTTATTATCAAAATGAAGTTCAATAACCGGATCTCCGTTACGAATCACATGACCGTCATTCATTTCAACCAATGCTCCATGATATACGCGGGAGCGGTAGTGTAACAATGGGTCCTCTGGCGATGCTGTATGCAAATGGTATACCCAATGAAACAACTTCTCCCAGCCTAGCCATAACGCAACAACCATACGTTTCCAAGGTGATAAATGTGTTTGTGGTTGACCTGTACTTTTAGATTCGCTCACCGTAACGCCTCCCATCAACGTATCGATGCGTACACTGTGCAAATGCTGCCTGTTTGCTTCCTGCAATACGACTTCGAGCGCCTGAAGCATCTGCTCCGGCGCTTGTGCATCAGCGCCTAGAGTAGTCCCTCGATCATGCAGTAACATGACCTCTCCGCCCCTTAGCTCCTTCAACATCCGTTCCGTTAATTTCTCAACGCCCACACTGCTTCTCCAGTCCTCAAACATGGACGACCACAGAATAATACGGCGATCTTTTTTACTGAAGAAATCAAACAGATTCATAATGCCCCATGGTGGACGATAATAACAAGTTTTTACCCCCGTTACTCCTTGAATAATCTGACCTGTTCGTTGAATTTGATCTCGAACCGTACGCGGCCGCATCAACCAATTCGTTTTATGAATATAATTATGAATTCCGAGAAGATGGCCTTCCTCATGTATACGCTGAATAAGCTCGGGATGACGGGCTGCATGCTCGCCGACTACAAAAAACGTTGCCTTCGCCTCATACTGACGAAGTAAATCAAGCAATCTGGGTGTGTATTCCGGATCCGGCCCATCATCAAAGGTTAAAGAAAACTCCGTCTCACTTCTCCCGCGCCTGAACACACGAAAACCGAAAAGTCTGCTAACCAAACTCGGAATAAAGGCGTAAAACGATGAAATGTACAATAACCACAGTAATATGCTCTGAAGTAAATTTGTCATGCTACAAACTCCCCGCTTCTCTTGCTGAATTACCGTGCCATAATATAGCACTAACCAAAATAAACCGCCTTTAATTTTATCATAATTCAGCCTTTTCTTGAATCCTCTTTTCCCAAAAAGATAGCTATCGTGTACAATAAATGCATCCCAATTTTTACCTTAATGACGTATAAAGGAGCCCTGCCCATGCTGCCGCTTTACAAAAAATACGGGCGCACCGTCTTTGACATTGCGCTGCTCGTATTAACCGTGTACTTTATCATGTACGGTTTCAGTCGATTATATCAATTGGCTGCGCCAGTTTTTCTTTCATTTATAGTGTATTGGATGATCGAACCTCTGGCAAGATTTCTGCATCGTAAAGGATTACCCAAAACCTTAGGTGCCGCCATTTCAGTGTTATTGTTTCTTGCAGTTATTGTTGCTGCCTTTTTTGGATTGGGATTAATTATCGTATCCCAAATTTCTAATTTGCAAGATAATTTCCCTTATTATATCGAGATGATTCAGCGTGAATTCACCAATCTGGTTTATTTCATCCAGGACAAGTCTGACGCCTTACCTGACGGAATAACCGATAAGGTTAATGACTATTTTGCTACACTGACTGGATTCCTCTCCAAATGGGTAACCAGCGGTGCGCAATTCGTCATCGGTTTTCTCAGTTCATTTTCTTCCTTTATTACTAATTTCGGGATTGCCATTATTCTCGCGTTCTTTCTCAGCATTGAAATTGAATCCTGGCGGAAATTTGCCCGGGCCAAAACGCCAAAAACGTTGAAGCTGGCTATTGATTTTATGCGTAATCATGTATTCAAGACGATCCGTTCGTATTTGAAGGCCCAGATGATTATGATGCTGATTACTTTTGTATTGATTTATGCAGGCTTGTTAATTCTGGGAACTGCCAATGCCTTCACCATCGCAGCCATCTGCGCCGTTTTTGACCTTGTACCTTTACTGGGTGTTCCAGTTATATTCATTCCGTGGATTGTGTATCTGTTCATTGTGGGGAATAGCAGCCTTGCGATTGGCCTAATTATAGTTCTTGCTGTAACCATGCTGACACGCCAACTGCTGGAGCCCAAAATATCGGGTAATTCAATCGGAGTCTCTTCCGCTTACTTGATGCTTTCTTTTATGCTGATCTCGCTCTCTGTCTTTGGTCTGGCTGGTGTGGTATTGTCTCCCGTGCTGCTGATTCTGCTCAAAGAACTACTGCAACAAGGATATCTCCAGCAATGGATTCACTTGCCGAAGGATGAATTCGAATCTTCTCCATTAGTGATGGACACACCAGGTAGTACCGCGCCTGGTATGAATGATGAGCCCCCGGTGCAAGAACCTGCTCCTCCCGGTAATCATGAGGATTCAGCCAAATAGTCCATCACTTTTCTGAACATCGCCGTTGCTTGATGACGGCTGCTTGGAGCAACGTTTTGGACAAGGACAGCTACAGCATATTTGGGTTGTTCCGTAGGCCCATACCCGATAAACCATTGATGGTTACGCTTCTCTCCGCGCTGCTGTACCTGTGCTGTGCCTGACTTCCCTGCCACCTGCCACCGTGCATGTTGCAGGGATTTTCCCGTTCCGTCACTAACAACCTTCTTCATCCAAGATAACAGCTGATGCGCTGTAGCTGGAGAGATCCGTCCTGCTGAAGATGGTGAATCATGTATCGGCATATCCAGCATCGTATCGCCATCGGCATATCGGATACGCTGAACGAGGCGTGGAGCACTCACCTTGCCATCATTTAAGAGTGTAACGATCAGATTCGCCGCTTGTAATGGAGTAACTAGAACGTCCCGCTGACCGATAGCCGTCTGTACCTTGGCTCCTTCATCCTGAGGAGTGACGGATGGCAGTCTCACTCTTCCTGCTTCCTCGTGATCAAAATGATGCAGTACCGACATACCTGGGACCTGCTTTCCCTCCCAGCCAACTGGACGTGCCAATCCCAAAGCATCCGCCGTACGTTCCAACTGCTCCATACTTAACCGACGAGCAGTTTCAGCAAAAACAATATTGCAGGATTCGGCAAATCCCTGCTCTAGATTCAATGTACCATGTCCATGCTCCTTCCAGCAGGACAGACCATATTTCCCCCATTCACCACTACAATGGAAAGTCTCCCCTTTGGATACAGCGTGGTATTCCAACGCTGCCGCTGCTGTAACGATTTTAAATATGGAACCCGGTACAGCCCCCTGCACGGCACGATTTGCCCAAGCCGTCTGTTTGGGGTCCACATGCTGCGGATCATAGAACGGCGCCGAAACCATTGCACGTACGTCTGCATTGGCTGCATCCAGCACAACGATAGCCCCTTCTTTCATTCCGGACTTCTTCACAATCTGCTCTATCCCTTGCTGCACATCGATATTGATCGTCGTCTCTGCATGCAATGGATAGTGTGTATTGGAGGGGGCAATCACGCGTGGCTTGATATCCGGAATAACTTCACCTGAACCTGTAACCATGCGTGTTAACAGGGTAGGCCCAATGCCCATCAATAAAGGCTCCATTGTTCTTTCCAGACCAGCTGCTCCAGATTTCATGGCAAAAGGCTGCTTCACCTCATTTTTGTGACCCCACTGCACATTCGAGAACCCAGGCTGTTCAGCAAGATAACCCAACCATTGCATGCCCGTAGCGGCTTGTCCATAACGTGTCATGAGAGGATACACACTCGCTCCGTCTGCCTTCAATTCACGTAGTCGGGCAACCTGAGAGTCGGTCAACGTACTCGGCTGGTTGGCACCTGCTGTCCAGAAATGGGGTGCGTTCCCTTGATTCCATTCCTTTTGTAACAACTTCACATCAGTATGTAAGAGAGCCGCCAATTCCTTAACTTCCGAATTTGCCATTGTGGATGGATTTGAATGACTTGTTTGATTTGGATGCGAAAAAAGGACCAGCCCCCATTCCAGCTTGCCTGTTAAGGGTTGACCCTTATAATCGGTAAACTGTCCTCGCCCCGTATCCAGTACTACTCCACGCTCTCGCTGCAATACAGACATTTCACGAACGGTACGTTGGAATCCTGGCATCGTGCGGTTGATTTGAATGCCCTGAACCCAAGCCAAACGAATCATAAGCAAAATAAACAAACCCGTAAGAAGAATACATGTAATATAAATGCGCCGCTTCAGTTGCACATGCATCAAGCCACCCCGTTCAGCGTTTTGGCATAGTATTCTTCATTCGGAATGGAATTATCCGGTAACAACAAGAAAACCTGTCCCTTATTAGGGACAGGCTTCTCAAATGAAGCAAACATGTTCGAATTAAACTGTAAAGCGAGACAATGTATCTTTCAATTCTGTCGATACATTCTCCAGTTTTGCTGACAAATTCACCAGCTGGTTGCTGATATTTTGTTGTTCACTGCTCAAGGAGGCAACTTCCTGGGACGTTGCAGAAGATTGTTCAGCTACTGCGCTGACATTACTCATCGCTTCGGACAACGTACCTTGAGATTGATTCAAATCTCCGATTGAGCCGGTGACCATGCTCAGACTCTCAACAAAAGCACCCATTTGTTGCTGTACTGAAGCAAATATTACATTGGTATCTTTTACGGCATCCATCTGTTCCTTAAATAATGGATAAGCTGCAGACAATTGATCCACCGTCTCATTCATTTCGGTCATAATCTTGTCTGTAATGTCGCCAACCATATCAATGGACTGTCTGGATTGTTCAGCCAACTGTCGAACCTCATTTGCGACCACCATGAATCCGCGTCCAGCTGTACCGGCACGAGCGGCTTCAATTGTTGCATTCAAGGAGAGAATATTCGTTTGTTTGGTAATATTCTGCATGACGTCAAGCACCTTCAGAACAGAGGACGTGCTCTCTTTCAAGGAATCCACCTTGTTTACCAACGCACCAATCATTTCTTCCGTCTTCTGCGTTTTGGTCATCAACTGGTTCAAATGCTGTGTACCTGTTTGACTGGATTTCTCTACATGACGGGCTGAATCACCCATTTGTTCATTCGCGGCGACCACACTCTCCATCTGACGGGAGATATTGTCGGTCAATTCGTTTCCACGCTCCGCTTCTGTTGCCAGACTGCTTGCTCCACCTGCAATTTCTTCAGTGGCTACGGCAATCTCTGAAGCCGAGACTGCTGTTTTCTTGGATGCACTGCTCAGCTCAGAAGCAGTATCCAATACTTCCTGTGCAGAACGGTTGGTTTGCTCCACGAGTTTCGTAATTTGCTCCATCATCAGGTTGAATGCAGCCGATAATTGACCAATTTCATCCTGGGAGCTATAAGGTGTACGCACCTTGAGGTTCCCTTTTGCACCTTCTTGCATCAAATCTTTCAATTTGCCCATTGGGCGGGCAATCATGCGAACCATCCAAATACCGATCAGTATCGCAATAACGGCATCAATCAATGCCATCCACAAAGTCAGTGTAAGAATACCCTTGGCATCTTTCACCAGGATCGAAGTTGGAACCATCCCGATCAGTTTCCAATCGGATGTATCCATGGTGCTGTATGACGCCAGCATATTGGTTGAATTTCCATCCACCGTATACTCCGTATTTGTGCTGCCGGATTTTTCTTTCAACTCTTTTATAAAAGCCAAATCTGTATCTTTCCCTGTACGATCAGCAATCGTTGAAGCTACTACCTTATTGTCCGGAGCAATGAGCTGGAGGACTGCGCCTTCACCCAAGTCAAGTGATTTCAATTGCTGCTCCAGAACCTCCAATTTCAATTCAATGATTAACACATAGGACTGGGTTGTCCCTTGCAGGTTCTTCATTGAACGGGCAATTCGGAACGTTGGTGTGCTGCCATCCTCTTTGACTTCCGTTGGAAGCCAGCGATATCCACCTGCTTGTACCAACTCGTCGTACCAGCTCTCATTCCGAATGTCGCCCATGGAAGAACTGCTGCTACCTGTGCCCATGGTAGACCTTGTTTCGTCTGTAGGCACAAGATAAATCGCTTCCATAGATTTATTCGTAAAAGCAATATTCGATAATTGTTTGTTGATGGAGCTTGAATTCACAAACGTATCATACGCTGACAAATTCTTATCAGACATCTTTTGAAGCAAGGACTGCATTTCCGGATCGAAGAAAATTTGTGTAGATGTGTCTACAAACCGTTCCAGGATAATGTCCATTTTTTGTTTGGTTTGTTCAATCGTTTCCTGATTTGATCGGGATGCATTCTTCTCAATCGTATCTTTGGCTTTAGCATAGGATAATAGACCTAAACCAATGACAAAAAACATGATTCCTACAAAAAAGACCAAAAACAGCTTAACGCCTACCGATTTAACCGGATTAGCCTTCTTAATCTGTGTAAACGTGGTTCCCCCAATATTTTTCCAGTTCTGCTTTTTCAATTGGGTTTTTGTCTTGTTCCACCCCGACTTCAGCTTACCTGAGTTCAATGTAAAAGACTTTTTGCTTGAAGCATCCCCTGTCTTACTTTTAACACCTTTTTCTTTCTTCACTTTCTGAACCTTCTCGGGCTTAACCTTCTCGGGTGTTGTCAACTCTTCCCCACTGTCCTTCTGCTTCTTTTGAACCAATCCCATTCACCTGCCAGTAATTTACTTGTTAGATTTTTCTTTCTCTCCCCTATAAATATGTAGTATTCGACAGCTTTCTCCTTTCCCCTTTCGTTTTTTCGAAATTTATTACAACTTTTTTCCTATTTTTCTATAAAAAAAAGACCCCCATATACCGATATACGGAGGTCGAATTTGTAAATTTTATAACACTATATTGTTAAAACATAATATTATTTTGTTAAAAACTAGGCATTTGAACCTACTTCTTTTTTCTCATCATATCAAAGTAGGACACAGGCTGATCCACCTTCATTTTTACACGCTGTAACGGGTGACGGGCTGCATCGATTACGTTGCCTTCTTCATCCTGCAATTCCCCAACCACCTGTTTGAAAAAGTGGCCTCCCGGACCGAAAAATTCGATCTCCTGTCCAGGTTTGAAATGATTGCGCTGTTGAATGGTCGCCATTCCTGTAGCCGCATCATAGTCCATAACCAATCCAGCAAAGTCAAAAGGTACCGCTTTTTCTTCCGGTTCATAGATGTGATCCTCATGATCTGGAGTATCATAGAAAAATCCGGTATTCAGTGGACGATTTGCTGCCTTGTTCATTTCCTCTACCCACTCAGGCTTCAATACATAGTTCTCCGGGTCAGCCATATAAGAATCGATAGCTTGACGATATACGTTAACCACGGTAGCCACGTAGTGAATCGACTTCATGCGACCTTCGATTTTGAAGCTATCCACACCAACATCAATCAGCTCAGGAATATGCCCAATCATACACAAATCCTTCGAACCCATGGAAAAAGAATTGTCCTGTTCCTGGAATAGGGGCAGCTGGTTCTCGCCCAATTTGAATGGTGCAGGTGCCTGCATTTGCATTTCTTCTTCGCTGACCCACACGGTATCTTCCCGGGCATCTTCAAAGAGATCATACTTCCAGCGGCAGGATTGGCAGCAGCCACCCCGGTTGGAGTCACGATCCGTAAAATGGTTGGACAACACACAACGTCCGGAATATGACGAACACATCGCTCCATGAATAAAGGCTTCGATCTCGATATCCACATTGGCTTTGATTTCTTCAATCTCCTCAAAGCTTGTCTCACGACCAAGAACGACGCGTGGAAGACCTTCATCCTTCCAGAACTTCACAGCTTGCCAGTTCAGAGTGGATTGTTGTGTACTCAAATGCACTTCCAGACCCGGTACTGCACGCTGTGCCACTTCAATAATTGCTGGATCTGCTACGATAATAGCTGCAATTCCTGCATCATACAAGTTTTGCAGATACGCTTGAATACCTTCGATATCTTCATTATGCGCATAAATATTGGTTGCCACGAACACTTTGGCTCCATATTTTTTGGCGAATTCCACACCTTCACGCATTTCTTCAAAGCTGAAGTTATCCGCGTTGGAACGCAATCCGTATGCCTGTCCACCGATATACACAGCATCTGCACCATAATGGATTGCAAATTTAAGTTTTTCCAGATTGCCCGCCGGAGCAAGCAGCTCCGGTTTGTCCAGACGGTTACGTTTACCCGAGAACTTCCGCTGTACCGCCACTGTTTCCATGTTGTTCACCTCGTCTATTAATACACCTGTTCTTTATAGAAAAATCCAAACGACAATTCCCGTTCAGGGTCCTGCAATTGACGAACCTCGTCCAGCCATTCTTCACAAAATGCATAAGCATCGGCATCAGCCGCATAACTGTCCAGAGCTATACGGTATGCACGTACAACAGCTTCGTTATACGCAAGTGGTTTTAACATGCCTTCGATTTTGAAGCTGTGTACCCCGGCCTCCATCAACAAATGAAGATCTTCGAGAATACAGATATCCTCCGAGCTCATGATATGAGTTCCGTTCACATCTTCATAGATTGGAAACTTCTCATCCCGACGTTCAGCCTCAATCAGAAATAACCCACGCTCTTTACCCAAATGCCCTTCTACAGGACGCCCTTGATGGGACATATAACTTTGCACCAGACTCCGTTTGGAATGATAAATGTTCGTCATGCCATGCACTTGAACCTGGGCTTCCACCTTCAGAAATGGAACCATCTCTGTCAGCTCGTCCATATTCAACTCCCGAGCAAGCACAACACGACTCGCCCCTTTGGTTCCCCAGTAGTTGGCTGTTGCATAGTTGGTCGATGTCATCTCAGCGTTCCAGTGCAGCTGGATATGAGGAGCATGCTCCTTAATAGCGGCGAGCACAGATGGGTCGTTGAACTCCACCCCATGAACACCAATTTTACCCAGTGCTTGAACATATTCAGGTAATTCCTTTAGCAACTCATTGGACATCAGATTGTTCATAGACACGTATACACGAGCCTGATGTTTCGCTGCCACGGCAACGACCTCTGCTGTTTCTTCCACACTGAAGCTGCCGGGAAGACGCATGCCGAAGCGATCATCCCCAATTAACAAAGCATCTGCTCCAGCTTGGAGCAGCACCTCTGCCTCTTTCACATTTGCCGCCGTAACGAGCAGTTCATGTTTCGTACTCATATACATCCCCTCCGCTTATTGCGCAGCCTTACTTTTGGCTATATTTTGCTGATGTTCCTTATACGTTTTGGCAAACAGATGTCCAGACGAGCCATCCTTTTTCGTCACATAGAACAGATACTCCGAAGCTTCCGGATTTAGCGCTGCCTCAATGGATGGAAGACTTGGACTGGCAATTGGTCCTGGTGGCAGCCCTTTGTTCAGATACGTATTATAGGGGCTTTGTACCTTCAGATCCTTGAAAAACAACCGCTCCTTCGGCTTGTCGAGCAGATATTGCACGGTAGCATCAATCTCCAGCTTCATATCCTGATTAATCCGATTGTAGATTACCCCGGCAACCAGAGCACGTTCCTCATCCACTACAACTTCTTTTTCCACCAGTGACGCAATGGTCAGCAGTTCATGCAGGGAAAGGTTCTTCTCTTGGAGCTTGGCTTCAAAATCAGGAATGGAATTAATCTTGGTCTGAAATTCTTCCAACATCCGTTGCATCACATCATGCGTGGAACTTCCCTTTTTCAGCTCATACGTTTCCGGGAACAGATACCCTTCCAATACGTAGCGAAGTTCTTCATCCACTGGAATATTTTTGACGAAATCAACATCAAAGGCCGAAGGATCATTAGCCAGCTTGATGAATTCATCTCGATCTACGACATGCTCATAAGAAAGCTTACCCGCCATTTGCAGAACGGTATAACCCTCCGGAATCGTAAATTTCACCATTTCCTCAGGCACAACTTCACCGTTACTCAGCTTATTAATAATCTCATCGTATGACACACCTGGATTTAAGGAATATGTACCTGCCATAAAATTCGATCCTTGTTTCTTCCATTTCAGGTATCCCTTAAAGGCTAAACCACTTCGAATCAGACCTTCCTGCTCCAACTGATCGGCAATTTTGGAAGTTCCTGACCCGCTCTTGATCTCAAAAACGATCGGTTCTGTGGATGCATGTACGGGACGCATCATGCTCCAGACATATACGCCTGCGCCTCCGGCAACAACCACGATGATAAGCAGAAAGACTAATATCGCTTTTCCCTTCAAAAAAGACACGACTCCTTTACACAACCAAAAAGAGCGGACTTCTCCGCCCTTCCGGTTTCTTCAATTTGAAGCTGATCAATCAATCTTCGTCAATGGGGAGTGTACACTCATCATACAGTTCAGAGATGTTCTCCCACTCATCATCATCATCAATCGTAACTAATTCCGGCATGATCTGGCCTTCACTTCCCGGTAAAACCCGCAGAAGTTCAACTTCGTCATAAGGACGTAATGAACTGCGGAGCACCGCATACTGTTGGCCCTTCACTTCAAACTCGGCCAGCAGGTCATACGGATGCGATTTACCGTTCTCTTCTTCCAGCTCAACGTGAGCACCAAAAGCCAGACGCAGCGAATCTGTCCATTTCAAGTCTTCGCGGCTGTATTCTGTCATTTAGTTCGCTTCCTCTTCATCTTCTGCAAGAAATGTATTAAACGTCTCCTCGACGATATCCCATTCGGCATCATCTTGGATGACGAAAAGTTTAATATCGTCGCCCTCTTCTTCATAACGGAATGCATAAACATCCGTCTCTCCATCTTCGGGTTCAACCGGAGCAACCATCATGTACTTGGCCTCCGAACCGTCCACTTCGAATTTCATGATGACTTCGAATTCCTCTTCATTACCCTCGTCATCCGCAATGTAAATAATCTCCGATTCTTCTTCCATACCCAGTTGATCTTCAGCCATTGTTGATCCCCCTCACCTTTTACTATTGGCATCCAAATAATTTTGCAAAATCAAGCTTGCGGCCATTTTGTCCACAACCTGCTTGCGTTTTTTGCGACTGACATCCGCTTCAAGCAACGTTCGTTCTGCTGCCATGGTTGTCAGTCGTTCATCCCAAAGGTGAACAGGTAAATTCAGTTCGCCCCGCAGGCGTTCGGCAAAAGCAATGCATATTTCACCACGCGGCCCTACGGTGCCGTTCATGTTTTTGGGAAGTCCGACAACAATCTCGCCGATCTCATGCTCACGCACAAGCTCCGCAATCCGAGCGAACTCACCTTCATCCCGGCGGCGTTCAAGTACTTCCAATCCCTGGGCAGTCCAACCGAAGGCGTCACTAGCGGCAACTCCGATTCTCCGGTCCCCATAGTCCAAACCTAATATTTTCATCCATGCTCTCCCATCCTCAAGCCTGCTCAGGTCGAACTATATTCGCCTTCTCAAGCTTCAGGCTGTCTTCTGTCGGTTCATTTCCCGCTGCCTGCATAGCTGCATAACAGCGGAAGCGGTGTACATTACCGGTGATTGGCCAGATAAGAACGAACAAGCTCTTCAATCAGCTCATCACGCTCTTTTTTACGGACCAGACTGCGTGCATTGTTGTGACGAGGGATGTATGCGGGGTCTCCAGAAATCAGATACCCGACAATCTGGTTAATAGGATTATACTCCTTATCCACCAGTGCATCATATACCGTGAGAAGAATCTCTTTGGAGGATGCTTCCTGCTCGTCGGCTTTCACATTAAATTTAACCGTCTTATCCATGGAGTCCATTGATGACACCTCGCTCCTGCATGAACATGGGGACCATGTCCTGCCGAATTGATTTCTGCTTATATAATAACATATTCTGACTGCCACAAGTAAACAAAGGATAAGCCAATTGTGTTTTTTGCTTGTCCTTTACTGGCTAACTAGCGAAACCGCCAGTTTCAACGCTTCATCCAGCTTGCTTGCATCCTTGCCGCCGGCTTGCGCCATATCAGGACGTCCGCCACCTCCGCCGCCGCAAACTGCCGCAACTTCCTTGACGATTTTACCTGCATGCAGCCCTTGTTTTACCTGTTCAGCAGGGACAGCTACAACGAAATTCACTTTGCCGTCAGCTGGAGCACCCAGTACGAGTACTGCATTCGGCAGTTTTACTTTTAATTCATCAGCCACTGTACGCAGTGCATCCATGTTCGGAGCATCCACACGAGCTGCAAGCAATTGTGTGTTTCCTGCTTGTACGACTTGATCTGTCAATGCGCCTGCTTCCATGGCACTCAGCTTGCTTTGCAGTGATTCAGTCTCTCTCCCAGCTTCTTTCAATTGCTGATTCAAACCTTCAATGCGTTTAGGTACATCCGCCACATTTGCTTTGAGCAGGGATGCGGATTGTTTGAGCAATTCAAGCTGACTTTCTACATACAGATACGCGCCACGGCCAGTAACAGCTTCGATCCGACGTACGCCGGAGCCGATTCCGCTCTCGCTCACCAGCTTGAAGATACCGATCTCTGATGTATTATTTACGTGACAGCCGCCACAAAGTTCCAAACTATAATCTCCGACTTGTACCACACGTACGATATCGCCGTATTTTTCACCGAACAATGCCATTGCGCCCATTTCTTTGGCTTCATCAATAGCTTTCAGTTCAATGTTTACGTTCAGACGATTCCAGATCTGTTCGTTTACCTGACGCTCAATTTCTGTTAATTCTTCCGGCGTAATGCTGCCGAAGTGCGAGAAGTCAAAACGCAGACGTTGAGGCTCTACGAGTGATCCTGCCTGATTGACATGTGTTCCGAGCACATCTTTGAGCGCTTTGTGCAGCAAATGGGTTGCGGTATGGTTTTTGATAATATCGCCGCGTTTGGACGCATCCACTTCAGCTTTAACCACATCACCTACACGCAGTTCACCGGACTCTACAGTCACCAAATGTACGTGTTGTCCCAGCGGAGCTTTGAACAGGCCTTGCACTTTCGCCGTTACACTTGCTCCGCGCAGCAAGCCCTGATCACTCACTTGTCCGCCACTTTCCGCATAGAACGGTGTCTTGTCAAGGATGACCTGGCATGTCTGTCCTTCGCTTACGGAATCTACCAGTGCGTCACCAGCAACGATGGCTACCACTTTAGCTTCCGTCAACAGGTCATTATAACCAACAAACTCGCTTTTAACCGCCAGATCAGCAAGCGGTCCGCCTTGAACCTTCATGCTCTCGTTTTCCTGACGTCCTGCTCGACCAAGTTCACGCTGCTTCTGCATGGAAGCATCAAAACCTTCACGATCTACCGTCAAACCATGCTCTGCTGCATAATCTTCTGTCAGGTCAAACGGGAAACCGTACGTATCATACAGTTTGAACGCTTCAGGCCCGCTAATAACCGTACGTCCTTCGGACTTGGCTGTGCTGCTGATATCAGCCAGGATAGCCAGACCATCTGTGAGTGTTTCGTGGAAACGCTCTTCCTCGGTTTTGATCACTTTAGCGATAAACTCCTGTTTGTCCACGACTTCCGGATAGTACATCCCCATCACTTCACCAACAGTCGTTGTCAGTTCATACAGGAATGGACGGTCGAGTCCCAATACTTTTCCGTAACGTACGGCACGACGGAGCAAACGGCGAATGACATATCCGCGTCCTTCATTGCTTGGCAGAACGCCATCACCTACAGCAAAGGCAACAGTCCGAATGTGGTCGGCAATAACTTTCAGTGCAACGTCAATTTCTACGCTGTCATTATATTTCACACCGGCAAGTGCCGCTGTTCTCTGAATCATCGGTTGGAACAGGTCTGTATCGAAGTTGGAATCCACATTTTGCAGAATCGAAGCAAAACGCTCCAAACCCGCACCTGTATCAATATTTTTGTTCGGAAGCGGTGTATAGCTACCGTCCTTGTTGTGATTGAACTGGGAGAATACCAGGTTCCATACTTCCAGGTAACGTTCATTCTCCCCACCTGGATACATCTCGGGATCATTCATGTCGTTGCCATAAGCTTCGCCGCGATCATAGAAGATTTCAGTACAAGGTCCACACGGGCCTTCGCCGATATCCCAGAAGTTTTCATCCAGTTTGATGATACGCTCAGCAGGCAAGCCTACTTTTTCGTTCCACAGTTTGAAGGCCTCTTCGTCTTCAGGGTATACCGTTACGGAGAGACGTTCCGGATCAAAACCGATCCACTCTTTGCTTGTGAGAAATTCCCATGCCCAAGTAATCGTCTCTTCCTTGAAGTAGTCTCCAATGGAAAAGTTACCGAGCATTTCGAAGAACGTATGGTGACGGCGAGTTTTACCGACATTTTCAATATCGTTCGTACGAATACATTTTTGGGAGTTGGCGAGACGCGGGTTCTCCGGTTTCTCCCGACCGTCAAAATACGGTTTCAATGGTGCCATACCCGCATTGATCCACAGTAGGGATGGATCATTATGAGGTACAAGCGATGCGCTTGGCTCGATTTTGTGACCTTTACTTGCAAAAAACTCTATCCATTTTGACCGGATTTCACTGGCTTTCATACGGTGTGCCCCCAATTAATTATAATAGTCCGGTGCATATTGGCTCCGGGTTGTTAACAAGTAAAAACAAACACAAAAAACGCCCCTGATAGTCAGGGACGATTATAATCGCGGTACCACCCTGGTTATTGCTGTTCATCCGCAGATGAAACAAACAATCTCCTCGTTGATGCGAAATAACGGTCGCTCCCGGCAGGGTTGTCCTGCACTCCGAAATCAGCTTTCCGCCGTTTCAACTTTCAAGACTCTTCCAGCCATCGGACTCAGATTACATCTGATCCGAAGAAGTCTATTCTCTGAGGAAAGGAACCCTCGGCGTACTTCATTTCATCATCGATTTCTTGTTCTAAACATACCCCTCCATTATATCGATATGCCTATATGGTGTCAACGCACCCTTTAGGACTAAACTGTTGCTACGATCAGTCGGTTCTTCGTTTGATGTAGTAGGCAAAAAAGTGCTGCACAATGACTTTCAGAACAGCAAAGACAGGTACCGCCAGAATGAGACCTACTATGCCCGCCAGTTCGCCTCCCACAAGGAGTGCGAAGATAATCGACAACGGATGCAAATGCAATGTCCGCCCTACCACTTGAGGGGAGATGACGTTGCTCTCCAGCACCTGGCACAGTGTGTTCACAATGACAACGAAGAGCACCATTTTGAACGATACCGTAGACGCCATCACCACTGCTGGAGCAGCTCCAAGAAACGGGCCCAGATAAGGCACGATGTTAAATACAGCGACAATGCTGGCAAGCAACAGTGCATAAGGCATATCAATGATAATGTAACCGATATAGGCAAAGATGCCCACAATCACACAGACGATAAACTGTCCGCGAATATAGTTTCCCAAGGCCGTGTCGATCTCTTTCATAACCGAAACAATGGCCTTGCGCCGTGAGCGGGGAAGGTACGCCACAATCGTACGCTCGAACACCTCAAAATCTTTTAACATATAGAAAATGAGAAATGGCACGATAAACACGTTGAACAACACATTAATGGTTGTCCCGATGTTATCCATCAGCTTTGTGATCCCCTGGGTTAAACGATCCTCCATCTGGAAAAACCAGCTGTTCATACCTGTGCGTACACTGGGCGGCATTAATTTGTGATCCATATTGTTCATTAGACTCTGGGCACGCATCGACAGCTCCGGCATATGCTCGTTCAGTTCCTCCAACTGTTCAATCAACACCGGAATGACATTCATCAGGATGACCCCGATGCAGGTGAGGAAAAAAGCATAGATTAACAGCACGGCAATGGTTCGAGGGACTTTGCGCCCTCCCAGCATGCTTACAATCGGATTGAGCACATAGGATATGATGAGGGCCACGATAAATGGTGCCAGCACTGTTTTCAGGAATCCATATATATGAAGCAGTAATGGCCGCAGCAGCCAGATAAAATACAGAATAATCAATCCGAGCAGCAGCCAGATGGCATAACGGAACAGCTTGTTTTTGGTTAATTGCTCCACTTGCATCTCTCCCTTTTGGACTGGCTCTGAAAGTCAGTATATGTAAGGAAGGGAATATTTATTAACGCACAAAAAAAAGCGCCCCCTTCATAGTGAAGGAGACGCATCTTGTGATCCGGGTTAGCATATATTCATACAAGTTCCCTTGAACCACTATGTAACCGCAGCTATATACATCTGTCATCATTTCATTTCATGACAGTCTTTGTCATGAAACCGCATATAGAAGAAGTTAAACTTCTTATTAAGAAGAAGCATGAAGATGAGGGAAGTCTTGCGGCAGCTCTTCCCCGAAGAACAGATCATCGAGGGAACTGAGCGTGCCGTCTTCTTCCACTTGGTATACAGACATTTTCTCACCGTTCACTGTTAATTCGATAAAGCATCCCCAGCAATAAAACTGGTGGGAACCGATTTTCCCAATATCTTTGGAACTACAGTTTGGACATTTCATATTCATTCACCTATCCATTAACAGAATGAATGGCATTTTCCAAGCGCTGTTCACTCAGCGGCGGCACCATAATGGCACTTTCCCCAATAGACATATCGCTTGTACATGGCAGCCATTTGCGGCCCTCAATCAAATCGGACACAAAACCGTCCGTAATTTCTATCCCTATTATTGTATTTCCCAACTCCTGGTCAAAATAAACATCAGAGACACGTCCAAGCAGCAAACCTTCTTCGGTGAGTACGGACATCTCCTTCAATTTAGACTGGCCGAGGAGGTACGTGTGTTTTATGTCGTCGGCTCCCGTTTTGCGGACAGCCTGTTGATTACGGATCATGACGGCATCTTCGCCGTAGGCAACGATATCTTGCCACTGCACGATTTTGACATGACTGGTAAACAGGCCTTTGTTTTCAAGTTCAATGCCTTCAATTTTCCAATCGTCATTCACAATGAAATCCTGGATTTTACCGACCTGCTTCCCATCCTCAACGTCAAAAACGGCAAGTCCGATCATTTCCTGAAGCTTCATCGCAGGGTCCCCCTCATCTTCTTATCATTAAATAGTCGCGGCGCTATTGCTAGGTATGCCCAAAGTTGATGAGTGGCAATCAGACGCCGATCATCAAAACCGCTTCTATCCAACCGATGAAATGGAACTTCTTCCCTCCTTCTGTTCCATGTGCAAAGAGCCCCTTAGGCTCTATTACGCAGTCGCCCAAGAATGGTTCCAATTTTTTCGGCGGTTATCATGATTTCTTCCGTAGTATTACCCAACCCCCAGCTAAAACGAATCGCGGATTGCAAAAATGTCTCCGGCAGCTTCATCGCTTTGAGTACATGGGATACTTCGAGGGAACCGGAAGTACATGCCGAACCGCTCGCAACTGCGATGCCTTCCATATCCAGATTCATGAGCATCGTCTCTGTTGATACTTCCGGAAAGCTGATGTTCAGGATATTAGGCAGCGTAAATTCCGGATGTCCGTTGACGTGGAAATGTTCCAACCCTACATGCTGCTCCAATTGTTCCAGCAGTAATGATCGCAATGCCAGATCATGTTCAAGGCGTGCCTCCGCTTGTTCTCCTGATATTTTCAACGCCTCCGCAAAGCCAGTGATACCCGCTATATTCTCGGTACCTGCACGTCGCTGCCGTTCCTGAAGGCCACCATGAGATCTCGCTTCTAGGACAATTCCGCGCCGTACGTATAGTGCACCCACGCCTTGAGGGCCATTAATTTTATGAGCAGAGAAGCTGATCATATCCACAGGCAGTTCCTTGCAGGAAATTTCTTGGGTGCCAAGAGCCTGAACTGCATCGGTATGGAACAAAATATCATGTTGACGAGCCAGTTCACCAATTTCGCGGATAGGCTGAATCGTGCCCACTTCATTATTGGCGTACATCATGGTGATCAGCACTGTATCTGGCCGGATGGCATCTTTCAGCTCTTCCAGACGTATTCTTCCGTATTCATCTACAGGCAAATAGGTCACGTCATAGCCTTGTCGCTCCAGTTCCTGACAAGTATGCAGTACCGCATGATGTTCAATGGCTGTTGTAATAATGTGCCGTCCCCGTTCGTTTCTCGCTGAAACTGCGCCAAATATCGCCAGATTGTCACTTTCCGTGCCGCCTCCGGTAAATACGAGTTCATCTGGGAAACAACCCAAAGACGCCGCAATGACATCCCTTGCTCCACTGACGGTCCGTTTGGCTTCACGCCCAAAGGCATGGATACTTGATGCATTGCCATATTGCCCTGTCATAACTTTCATCATCGCTTCCGCGACTTGTGGGTGCATAGGTGTCGATGCGGCGTGATCCAAATATATTCTTTTCATTGATTTCACCCCGTTATATGTTGGACTTTCATATTTTTCAAACCATAAAGAAGCTTGTTGCACGGCTAAAGCCCCCAATATGGGGGCTTTAGTGTGTCGTCTGTGATGCTCATCATCAACTATTTTAGATATAGAACATGTAGGAGTCTTTTTGTTCTTGATCCTGGAATGTAATCAGATCCTTCAGCGTTGTTGAATCCAATACTTCTGCAATGCTGTCACGGATGCGCAACCACAAGTCGCGCTTCGCCGGATCATCTTCTTCTGTGAAATCCACTGGAGAGATTGGGCCTTCCAGTACACGAATGACATCCCCTGCCGTTACGGTAGCAGGATCGCCTGCCAGAATGTAACCGCCGTAGGCGCCACGGATACTTTTGACCAGTCCTGCATTACGCAGGGGAGCGATCAATTGCTCCAGATAATGCTCCGAGAGCTGGTTGCGCTCGGCAATACTTTTCAAAGATGTCGGGCCTTCGCCTGTTCTGGCTGCCAGCTCCATCATGATTGTGAGCCCATAACGGCCCTTTGTCGATATTTTCAAAGGAGTCACCTCTTTCAATTTTCGAAAAAACAAGTTGTGAAACATAAAATAACAGGATGTGGTCCAAGACCGTCTTTCCAGGATCCGCCACAGCGGGATATGAAAAATACAGGCCTATTCCCTCTAATCCTCCGTATTCCGATCATAACCCTCAACTAATGTTAACATATCTGCATGCTTTATGGAAAAGAAAGATTGACGAAATTCCAAAATGTGCGCCTGTGGTGGACAGTATCCAAAGTTGGCCGGGTGTATCGTAACTTGAGTCCGGTTATGCTAGAATAAGAAACGAAACACATTTATATAGAGAAATGGTGATAACGATGTCCAAAACAATTGAAAATACACGGGTCGTCGTTGGCATGTCCGGAGGTGTCGATTCTTCCGTCACCGCACTGCTGCTGAAGGAGCAGGGTTACGATGTCATCGGCATTTTCATGAAAAACTGGGATGACACGGACGAGTTCGGCCACTGTACCGCTGAAGAAGATTCAGAGGACGTACGCCGGGTTTGCGAACAGATCGGCATTCCTTACTACACTGTCAACTTCGAGAAAGAGTACTTTGATAAAGTATTTTCCTATTTCCTTGATGAATATAAGTCGGGTCGGACTCCGAATCCTGATGTCATGTGTAATCGTGAGATCAAATTCGGCGAATTCCTGAACAAAGCACTGGATCTCGGTGCTGACTATGTGGCTACAGGCCACTATGCTCGCCTCATTGAAGAAGATGGAACGTTCAAACTGCTGCGCGGTGTGGACAGTAACAAAGACCAAACGTACTTCCTCAATGCACTGAATCAGAACCAGCTGTCCAAAGCCATGTTCCCGATTGGTCATCTGCCTAAACCGGAAGTGCGCAAGATTGCAGAAGCAGCTGGCCTGTACACCGCGAAGAAAAAAGATAGCACAGGTGTGTGCTTCATCGGCGAGCGCAACTTCAAAGAGTTCCTAAGCAACTATCTTCCTGCCAAAGGTGGAGACATGGTTGATATTGCAACCGGAGAAGTGAAGGGCCGTCATGACGGTCTGATGTACTATACGCTTGGACAGCGTCAAGGTCTCGGCATTGGCGGTTCCGGTAATGGTGAACCCTGGTTCGTGGCAGACAAGGATCTGGAGAAAAATCAACTGCTTGTCGTTCAAGGCGATGCACATGCAAGCCTGTATTCAACCGGTCTGACTGCAACAGGTGTAAACTGGATCGCAGGTGCAGCACGTATGCCTAACGTACCATTCCGTTGTACCGCCAAATTCCGCTATCGCCAGCCGGATCAGGGTGTAACCCTGACATGGCAGGAAGATGGCAGCGTGGATGTACAGTTTGACCAACAGCAAAAAGCGATCACGCCTGGTCAAGCCGTTGTGTTTTATGATGGAGATGTATGTCTCGGCGGCGGAACGATTGATCAGGTTCAAAAAGTGCCTGTACCGGCGCTGCAATAGATTCAATAACAGAAATGAATCCATCCCCGTACGGATTTTGCACAATACCCTGTATTCCTATAACAAAAGCCATCTTTCATGTATACCATGACGGATGGCTTTTTTCCTTCTTTTTCCTGCAAAAAAAATAATTATTTTCACTTATGCAGCCAGCCACACTCCTGTAAAAGAGGCCGCAACCCCTATCAGTACGGAACTTGTGACGTATATAACTGCTCTGAAGTAACGTTCCTGCCCCACCAGACCAAGGGTTTCATATCCAAACGTAGAGAATGTGGTATACGCTCCGCAAAATCCAGTACCCCCAATTACCCAGACTGCGTCTGGGATTGAAGCTGACTGATGCCAGCCATAGAGCAATCCAAGTAACAGAGAACCACTGATATTAATGACCCATGTCCCCCATGGGAAGGCCGTTCCAAGCGAACCGGATATCCATCGACCCAAACTGTAGCGAAGCACCGCACCCAGCATTCCTGCAAGACCAATCCAGATGATCAAGGTGCAACACCGTCCTGCGTCGGTTTACCCAGCATTCGCTGACCAACCTTAATCCCCAATGCACACAGTAATAACCCTGCGAGTAAACTCACAACGAGGTATATAACAGCCTTACCCCACATTCCTCCTTCAGATAAACGAACCATATCCAGAGTAAAGGTGGAGAATGTGGTGAATGCCCCGGTAAACCCTGTACCAATCGCAAGGCGAAGTTGAGGCGTTATTTTACCTGGAACAGCTATGGTGAAGAACCAACCCAAAAACAGGCTTCCAATGGCATTGATCAGCAGGACTGCCCAAGGGAAGCCTTCATTGGCTGCTGGCATCCATAACTGTATCCCATATCGGCATAATGTACCCAAAATTCCGCCGATTCCAATATAGAATATTTCTTTCATTGTTCAAGCATCTCCCGGGTCATCGGTCTTACAGCTCTCTGCGCCGCTGCTGGTTTAGACGAATCTTCGATTCATTGCCTTGTTCCGTTGCTTCATAGAAAATACGACGTGAGAGCTGTTTCGGTAAATATTCCTGCTTCACATAATGGCCCGGATAATTGTGAGGGTATTGGTAGCCTTCATGTCCCAGCTTCACTGCACCGGAATAATGGGTATCCCTCAGATGAAGAGGGACCTCAGCCGATTTCACCTCATCGATGGCATTCATTGCTTTCGAGATCGCAGTATACACCGCATTGGATTTCGGACTTTCAACAGCAAACAGGATGGCTTGGGCAATGTTCAGCTTAGCTTCAGGCCAGCCATTATTGCGATAAGCATCCAGCGCCCCAATGGCCTGGGTCATCGCTTGCGGATTCGCAAGTCCAATATCTTCACTGCTCGCTGCAATTAGACGACGTATAAATGTCATCGGGTCCATTCCCAGCTTCTCTACCGCATACAAAAACCAGAACAGTGCCGCATCACTGGAACCCCGGATGCTTTTATGAAATGCCGACAGTACATCATATTGTGTCGATTCATCTGCCTTCACAATCGGACGACGTATGGATTCTTCAGCTACATCAAGCGTAATGTGAATCGAGCCATCCTTCTCTGGCGGTGTAGTCAGTGCAGCAAGTTCCAAGGCGTTCAGCGCACGCCGAATATCGCCATTTGCCATCGTCGCAATATGCTCCAATGCCTCATCGTCTGCATGCAGGTCCATGAATCCCAGTCCTTTATCCGCATCCGCCAGTGCCCGGCGCATAGCAATCATGGAATGCTCTTTGTTCAAAGACTCCAGCTGAAACAGCGTGGAACGGCTCATCAAGGCCCCATTTACATAATGAAAGGGATTCTCTGTCGTAGCACCGATAAAAATAATCGTGCCCTTCTCTACCGCGGGCAGCAATGCATCTTGACGTGAACTATTAAAGCGATGCACCTCATCGAGGAACAAAATGGTTTTTGTTCCGTACAACTGCTTGTTCGTTTGCGCCTGCTCAATGACTTCACGTACATCTTTGACGGAAGCATCCACCGCATTCAGACGGACGAACTGTCCTTGGGTATGCTGGGAAATAATATGTGCCAGTGTCGTCTTGCCACATCCCGGAGGACCATAAAGCAAGATAGACGAGATCTGATCCGCTTCAATGGCGCGCCGAAGCAATTTCCCCGGTCCTATAATGTGCTCTTGCCCAATATATTCATCAAGCCGCTCTGGCCGCATACGGTCAGCGAGCAGTCTTGCTTGAGGTTCTGAATCTTGCTGAAACGAAAATAAATCCATTGCTCATCACTTCCTTAACGGATTGCCTTTACTTGTTCCTTATTAAATTCTGTTTAATCGCTATTCTCTATCATATCATACTCCCGCGGCAGCATACCCATAAATGCCCCAAGCGCACTGCTGACAAAGGCATCCTTGCGCGTAATAAAATGAGTCATCATCCGATTCATGCCTGCCGGGAGTACGTGCTTGCGCAGTAAACCATTTTCGATCTGATTCCGAATGACGATTTCGGGTAACAGTGAAATTCCCATGCCAGATGTAACCCCGCTAATAATCGCTTCGAGGGTTCCAAATTCCATAATAACCGGACGGATTACACCACTAACCGATAACCATTCCTCCAAAATCTGACGATACGAGCATCCCATACTGTAAACCAGAATCGGTTTAATGGTGAGTTCCTCGTCTTTCGGTCCCATACCGGAGGAGACAACGAATAGTTCTTCGTCGAATACAGGAGTAGAAACAATGTCAGGGTGGTCACATGAACAACCGATAAACGCCCCTTCCAATTCATACCCAATAACCTGGTCCATAAGCACTTGGGAGTTACCTGTAGTCAAAGATAAGGAGACAGCCGGATGCTGTTTATAGTATTTCGCAAAAAGCTCAGGTAAACGTACCGCTGCGGCAGTCTGTGTAGAGCCTATGCGTAGTGGTCCGGAAGGTTCAATTGTAGAGCTCAACGCTTTACCTGCCTCATCGAGCAGGCCTACAATTTTATCCGCATAGGGCAGCAGCATCTCACCGGCTGGAGATAACGTCATCCCCCGATTATGACGGATAAATAGCAGTGTCCCTACTTCGGATTCCAGATGTCGTATCCTTGCTGTCACATTGGACTGCACGTAACCAAGTCGCTCCGCAGCTCGGGTCAGATTCCCTTCTTGTGCGACACATTGAAATATCCTTAAATCCCCGCTCTCCATTGTAAACCTCCCAACTATGACTATATTAATCCAGACATCATTCAAAATGATGTCAAATCCATTAACAATCATTATACAGTATAGCAGCTTCGAGCTACAATCGAGGGAGATCAGAACACAGCAACGCTGAGTTCACTTAAGGAGTGTTAATGATGATGAACTGGACGAACACCGTAGCTTTGGTAACCGGAGGTGGTACAGGTATAGGCCGAGCTACCAGTATACTGCTCGCTAATGTTGGAGCCACCGTCGCCGTTAATTACTCTCGCTCTCAAGAAGAGGCCGAAGAGACAGTACAACATATTCTGAATGCGGGAGGTCATGCTTTTGCAGTTCGGGCCAATGTTGCTTCCGATGCCGAGGTTCGTCAAATGGTGTCCTTGATCACTGAAAAAGTTGGACCTGTGACCGCACTCGTCAATAACGCCAGCATTACGCATCATATCCCAATGAAGGATCTGGAAGCCGTAACGGATGACATATGGAATGAACTATATGACGTCAATGTTAAAGGCATGTTTTACTGCGCACGAGCAGTAGCGAAAGGAATGCAGCAAGCAGGCCAAGGCGCAATTGTTAACCTTGGCAGTATAGCTGGCAGCACAGGATCAGGGTCATCCCTTCCTTACGCAGTTTCCAAAGCAGCAGTACACGGTTTGACGAAGTCTTTGGCACATGCGCTATCCCCCGATATTCGGGTTAACGCCATCATTCCGGGTGCAGTCGCGACCCGTTGGTGGGCTGGAAAGGAAGAACAGATGCATCGTCTGGGCGGTGAGTTATTGTTGCAGCGAATAGCGGCAAGCGAAGACATTGCACATATGATATGCGCCGCGCTAGAGCAACCCTCCATGACCGGGCAACTGATTACAGTAGATAGCGGTCAGACGTTATGATTATGAGCATGGGAAGCGAAGTGGAGGAATCCTGATGAAGCCTTTAAAATATACGCTCCTGATCCTTGTTACAACTCTCATCATGGGAACCTCGTTTCCCGTAGGAAAAATCGGTATGATGTATGCTCCTCCCTTTTTGTTAATGGGACTTCGCTATATATTGGCAGGAGCATTACTAGCGTGGATCATCAGAAAACGTCCCATGCCTGTGGGGTGGAAACAGTGGATGCAAATCGCCGTAATCGGTCTGTTCCAGTCGGCGGGAGTAATGGGATGTGCCTACTACAGTATGAACTGGATTAGTTCGGGAGAATCCGCCATTATCACGTTTACGAATCCTTTGCTTGTCATCATCCTGAGTGCTGCTCTATATGGTGTGTCCTATCGTTTTAGCCAGTGGACCGGTGTGGTTCTCGGATTTGTCGGAGTGGCGTTAACCTTTGGATTCCATCTGAGTATGAGTCCTGGAACGTGGATTGGCTTTGGCGGCGCTGTCTCTTTTGCTGTATCTACGTTGCTCATTAAACACTGGGGAGCTGCTCATGATACATTTGTACTTACCGCTTACCAAATGCTCGCTGGAGGTGCAGTACTGCTTCTACTGAGTGTGTTTACAGAGCAGCCTCATTTTATCGTAAATACAACATCCATCGTTGTCCTGGTATGGCTGACCATTTTCTGTTCCATCTTTCAGTTCACCCTCTGGTTTTATTTGCTGCAAAACACAGATCCGGCCAAAACCAGTTCCTTTCTTTTTCTGGCGCCGCTGTTTGGACTGCTATCTAGCTTCGTTTTGTTGGAAGAGCATGTCGGCTGGATTGTGGGTGCAGGCGGTCTAATGATCTGCCTGGGCATTTTCCTGGTTAACCGTCATCCCGCCAGTCATAAGTCAGTTCTAGATAAACCGGGTTTGACCCAACGCACACCTGCAAGTTGACCAGTAGAAGAAAAACAGCGAAACTTTAGGTGAGCCACTCGATAATAATACTCATCTGAAAAGTACAAAAAAGAGCATGGCGCTTTAACAGCGCCATGCTCTTTCTATATTAATGCTATGTTCAACAACAAGGATTCACTCTGCCTTGCTGTCAGGCCAACCCTGAATGGCAACAGACTCGCCTTCCGGATTGTGGGTTGCAGCAGCATAGTCTGGCAATGGGCCGTCGTGGAATAACCACAGTTCGTGCAACGCCCGTGTACAGCCAACGTATAACAGCTTCGCATCACCCGCATTGGGCAAATAGTGTTTCTCATCACTATCCGCTACGATAACTGCATCAAACTCCAATCCTTTCGACAAATAAACAGGTAAAACGGAGTGACCGCCTGTGTACTGTTTTTTGCCGCCGTCAATCAAGTTCAGATCCCAGCCTGCCGCCTGGAGCTCCTGATGAAGCTCCTTTGCCTCATGCAGGGTACGGGTCAGAATGGAAACTGTACGATAGTCTTTGACCGTTAAGAGCTTAAGAGCCTGTTCAAGGCTCGCTGTGCGCCCTTCTATCCCATAGGGCAATGTCCGTACGGGATCACCACTCCGGAATACAGGAATCGCCGTAATGCCGCTCTTGACGCCCCGCTCCAGAATCGTATTGGCGTAATCTATAATTTCCATTGTCGAGCGATAACTCCGGGTCAGTGCAAAGTATGCATTCTGCTCCTCAGGAAACAGGGAACTCATCTCTTCCCACGCATGAACACCACGATACTCATGAATACCTTGGGACAGATCGCCCAGTATGGTGAAGGAATGCCCTTTGACAAACTGATCCAATAACGCCACATGAAAAGGAGAAAAGTCCTGCGCTTCATCAATGACGACGTGATCGAAGCGCTCGGAGCCATCAATATCATGAACCAAGGTATGAATGTACACCAATGCAGGCAAATCCTCTTCACGGATGATATCCTGCTTCAGATCTGCTGCCGTTTGCTTCATCACCAATTTGGGAATAAGCCCGCTGAGCGAGGCAGGTACCGAACCGCCTTTTACAACCTTGAACAGCTGTTTGTACAGTGTAAGTGGTTCATATTGAGGCCATTTTTTGGCATAAGCCTTCTCACGGGTTGCTGCTTTCTTTTTACGCTCTTTGCGAACGGCTTCCGGGCAAGGTTTCTTGAGTTCCATCTCAATCCAGCGGTGAATACGCGCCATCACCCGCTCTTTGCGTTTGGCCAGCGGATAATGTTTGTACTCTTCCCCAAACCAGTTCTCAATCTCGGCTTTGCTGAGCACTGCACTATCCCATGGACTGAAGTCCATATCAGGTACGGATTCCTCTTCCATCCCGGATAGCCACTCCCGGATCAGTTCCATGAAGCGGATCGAGCCTTTGTAACGCCCTGGCACATCATCATTGAGCTCAGGACGTGCATCCGGTGTTTCAAACCAGGTGTTCAATGTCTCCGACGTGTCTGCCAAAGGTAGGTCTAGCCCCAGCAGGTTCATCGCCCAATCCGGGAATGTACGCTGCTGAATGTCCCCTACACCGAGCTCCGGGAGTACATCCGATATGTAATCCAGGAACATATGGTTGGGTGCGAAAATAACCATTTTCTCCGCAGATACCTGCTCCTTGTACTGATACAGCAAAAAGGCAAGGCGATGCAGTGCGACGGTTGTTTTACCCGAACCGGCCACCCCCTGAATGATCAATGCGGTGTTTCTTGCCGCACGAATGATCTGATCCTGCTCCGCCTGAATGGTAGATACGATATCACGAAGCTTGTTGTCTTTGTTCTCACCCAATCGATACACAAGGAATTCATCCGATACGGCTGGCTGATCGCTGTCGCGATTGTACGTATCTGCCACACGTTCCAATATACGCTGCCGAATGACAACGTTTCGTTTCAGATAAACCAGGCCCTCAATGAGTCCTTCCGGGGCTTCATACGTTGCGGAGGCTTCCCCTCCGGTAAATGAGTAAAACAGGCTTGCGACAGGAGCACGCCAATCGATGACGAGCGGATGCTCTCCCACCTCTTCGCGGTCTACGCCGATTTTGCCAATATACAGCGGTTTCCGTGCACCACTGCCCTGTTCTTCGAAATCCAAGCGTCCGAAATAGGGTTGCTGCGCGCTCTTGGACAAGGCGGTGCGGCGCTCTTCACGTCCGGCCTCCAGCACTTGCTCTGTAAAGTCGTGGCCGGTGTATACCGGAATGTTCTGCAGCCGTTCCAGCTGACTGTCCACTTCCTTCATCGTTCGCTCTAACCTGTACTCTTCTTCTTGATAGGCACTTTGAAAGCTGTCTGACATGTTTCAGTTACCTCCTAAGAATATGTTTTTCTGCATAGTCAATCACTGACGACACAAAAGGATACCCACTATATCATATTGATGTACAAAAAGCTACAGTAACCCGGATAGCCTAATGAAAGAAACCGCTGTTCCTGTTCGCAAAGAACAGAAGAACAACGGTCATCCTTTTACATCATTCCGGTTCAGAATCCGGCTTCCCATCCTGTGCTACAAACTGTTTCTGTGCCAGTTCACGGTATACCGGGTGGTTGCTAATTAGCTCCGCATGGGTTCCGGTTCCCGTCACATGTCCCTGCTCCAGAACAACAATCTGATCAGAGTCGACGACGGTGGACAATCGGTGTGCAATGACTACCGTCGTTCGTCCTTCCATCAGATTGGACAGGGCTTGCTGCACTTCATGTTCGGAGGTGCTGTCCAGACTGGACGTCGCTTCATCCAGCATCAGAATATCCGGGCTGCGCAGCAGGGCCCGAGCAATAGCGATCCGTTGGCGTTGACCACCAGAGAGCTTGATTCCGCGTTCTCCCACTTCCGTATCGTAACCCTGAGGCAGTTTATCAATAAAAGCGGAGGAATACGCCATTTCTGCCGCCTGTCTAATTTCATCCATACTCGCCTCACGGCCCAGCCCGTATGTCATGTTTTCCTTAATCGTGCCCGCCATCAGAGGGCTCTCCTGTGATACATATCCAATCTTGCTTCGCCAAGAGGCTAATGAATAATCCGTTATGGCTTGTCCACCATACGATATACTGCCTGACTCTGGAAGATAGAACTGCTCCAACAGGGAGAACAGCGTTGATTTCCCACTGCCACTTGGCCCAACAATGGCCGTTACTTTACGGGCTGGAACAGTCAGATTAATCCCATGCAGTACCTCTTCCCCTGTTACATAAGAGAAGTGCAGGTTGTTAAATGTAATCGTCTCATTGCCCTTGGGAGCAATTGCTGTGCTATGGCGCGGTTCTTCTTCATGTGCCAGAATAGCCTGAATGCGTTCTGTCGCACCGACAACCTTTTGCAGCCGTGAATACAGTGTCGTAAATTGCCCCATCGGCATAATCACTTGGAACAACAACAGAATGAAGGCAACCAGTTCACCCGGAGACAGTAAGCCAGAAGCCACCCGCATACCGCCAACACCCAGAATTACAACCAGTACAGCCGTCATGACAAACGTAAAGAGTGGACCGATCAACGCCAAAATCCGCGCTTCCTGTAGTCCAAAAGCAAACATCTTCCCAATACGAGAATCGCCTGCTTCCGCCTCCTGTTTCTCTGTACCATAAGCTTTCACCAAACGAATCTCGCCAATGACTTGGCTGAGCACCGAAGTAAGCCCTGCCATTTCGTCCTGCTGCTTTTTGGAGATTTTGTACATTTTACGACCAACAGGCAGCAGGATCAGCAACGTTAGCGGCACCAGACTCAGAATAATGAGAGACATGACCCAGTCCAGATAGAAAAGCAACGCTACTCCGCCCACAACCGCAACGATATTGGATACAAAAGAAACGAGATAATCCGCAATTAGCGTCATAATCTGACTTGTATCATTCGTGATTCGACTCATCGTATCACCCGTACGATTCCGGTCGAAATATGGCATCGGCAAGGATAACACCTTGTTCCAGAGCTTCGTTCGCAATGTCGCAACCACCCGTTGACCTGCATAGTTCAACATATAGATGCTGATGCCTGAAGCGATGGCCTGAATAACAAATGCCCCCAGCAACAGGAAAATAACGGACTTGTTCAGCGCAGACATCGTAAGCCCATCAATCAGGCCTTTGGTCATCAGCGGGACAATTAGCCCGGCTGTCGTCTGAATAAGCGTCAGGATTAACGCGATGATTAGAATAAGCTTCGGTGGATTTGTGGCAGCTATCAGCTTCACAAAATCCTTGAATCCTTTTTTTCCTACTTTCGATTCAGCTTGACCTGTCTGTTGTTGCTCTTCCATTACCGTTCCCCCGTTTCTCCCCTTGTTCACCAGAGATCATACGTATGAACTTACATTACGTTTCCTGTCTTTTACAATATCCCATGCAGCACAAAATTGGCCAAAAACAGGATGGCAATGCCGTACATGACTTTAGGTACCTGTTTGCCCTGACCCGCCGCGAGCTTCGCCACCGGATACGCAATGAATCCAAATGCCATGCCGTCCACGATGCTATACGTAAATGGAATCATGACCATGATCAGAAAAGCCGGAAAAGCTTCCGTGAAATCACTGAAATCCATATCCTTCACACTTTGTACCATCAAGCCGCCAATAATGATCAAAATCGGTGCAATAGCACTGTCCGGAATATAACCCAACAGTGGAATAAAGAAGAACGTTGCACCAAACAGCACTGCGGTAACCAGTGGAGTCAAACCTGTACGCCCACCCGCCGCTATGCCCGCAGTTGTCTCCGCCGCAGCTACAGGAGGACTACTTCCGAATATACCTGCCAATACGGTACTTATGGATAATGCACGTAAGCTCCCCTTGAACCGCTGGGGACGACCAATAAGATGAGTCTGAGCCGTAATCAGTCCAATATTTTCAAATACAACAATTAGCAGCAACAGGAATACTGCAATCCAGAACGCCAAATCCGCCAGCTTCACCAAAGAAAGCTCTCCAAACAAGCCGCCATATTGACGTAATGCTTCTAAAGCTGACACCGGCTCACCGGGATTTACGGCACCGAGTACATATGCAAGACCTGTCCCTGCAAGAATGCTGATCAGGAGTCCGCCCTGTACATTGCGTATAAATAAAATCAAGGCGATCACAAGAGTAACACAAGCAGTGATAACTCCCGGATCATTAAAATGTCCGATCGCCACAAACGTGGTCTGGTGTGCGATGACGATTCCGCTTTTTTGCAGACCGATGAACGTCAGGAACAAACCAATCCCCACTGTAATGCCATGCTGCAGGTTTTTCGGAATGGCCTCACTAATCATTTTATATAACGATGTAAAAGCTACGACTGCAAACAACACACCTGTGACAGATACAACCGCCAAGGCTTCCTGCCAGCTCAATTTCATCGAATGTACGAGTGTATAAGTGAAAAATGCATTAATGCCCATGCCAGGTACAACGATAATCGGCGACTTACCGCCAAATGCCATCAGCAAACAACCTGCAATGGACGTCAGCAGAGTACCCACCATAGCCGCCTGTAGCGGCATTCCAGCATCAGCCAGAATTGTTGCATTGACCATTACGATATACACCACGGCAAAATAGGAAATGGCTCCCGCCACAATTTCCTTTTTCCACTGGTCCCCCGGCTCCATGCCAAGACGTCTGGTCATCCATCCTTGTTTCATTCGTTCCGTTCCCCTCTCTCTATGTAAGCCAAACAAAAGTATTTACACTCTACCACTGAGTGGACAGAACAACCTTCCGATCGCTGTTAACCCCAGATTTTTAGATTTATGTTTTCTAAAGTTAAATCCGGTGATAAGCGTATGCTTCCGATGCAGCTTTCTTTCAAAAAGCTTTTAGGCGAACGCTTCGCTTCTCCAGGTTTTTTCTGTCCTCTTCGTTCTTGTGTAAATCTTATATTCATCTTATATAGCTGCCATTTCTCTATGTATTTACCATCATTTCGCGCAGCACCACATATCATACACGCTTTTGGGATTGAAGTACATCACGTAACCCTGACATTTGTTAAGGTTGCCCATGCAAAAAAAGCGCAGGTACCTTGTCGGTACCTACGCTTTTTATTCACAACAGATTACTGCTACTTATTCTCTGCAATTTCGATCAGTTCCTTGACGGCCACACTGACCATGATCAGTCCAGCTACCGGAGGAACAAAGGCGTTACTCGCTGGCGGCTGTTTGGCCTTGCGAATTTCCGGCGCATTCTCAGGAACGATTTTTTGCGTTACATCTGGGCGCGGTTTCAATGGTTCTTCGGTGGAGAAGACCACTTTCACACCTTTTTTGATGCCTTCTTTACGCAGTTTTGTGCGGACAACACGGGCAATCGGGTCCATGGTCGTTTTCGAAATATCCGCAACCTGGAATTTCGTCGGGTCCATTTTGTTTGCCGCACCCATGCTGGAGATCACCGGAATATTCCGTTTCAGGCATTCCTTGATGAGGTGGATTTTGTAGATGATCGTGTCCGAAGCATCCAACACATAATCCAGCTCATACTTGAACAATTCCTCATACGTTTCTTCCGTGTAAAACATATTCAGAGCAATTGCGTCGCACTCTGGATTGATGAGCTTCACCCGTTCCACCATCAGATCTGCTTTTTTCTGACCAATGGTCGTGGTCAAAGCATGAATCTGACGATTGATATTGGTGATGTCCACCACGTCTTTATCAATCAGAATGATACGTCCAACACCGCTACGGGCGAGAGCTTCCACTGCAATACCGCCTACGCCGCCGATGCCGAGCACAGCTACTGTACTATTTTTCAAAGCGTTCAGACCTTCAGGTCCGATGGCCAATTCTGTTCTTGAAAATTGATGGAGCATTGAGAATCGATGCCTCCTTTATTTCTTTTCCGCCACCGGTTTACGGGCTACGCGGATGTGAAGTTGTTCCAATTGGGAGTTATCCACTTCAGAAGGTGCATTCATGAGCAGATCCGTTGCACTTGCCGTTTTCGGGAAGGCAATCGTTTCACGCAGATTCGTGCGGCCTGCCAGCAGCATCACCAGACGGTCGAGACCAAAAGCGATTCCGCCGTGTGGTGGCGTTCCATATTCAAATGCTTCGAGCAGATATCCGAATTTCTCGTTGGCTACTTCCGGAGAAAGTCCCAGAGCAGCGAACATTTTTTCTTGAACATCACGTTTGTAGATACGCATTGAACCGCCGCCCACTTCATAACCATTCAGAACGAGGTCATAGGCTTGAGCGCGAATAGCACCCGGATCTGTGTCAAACAGATGTACATCTTCGTCTTTAGGACGTGTGAATGGATGGTGTTCTGCGACATAACGTTTGGCATCTTCATCGTACCCGAGCAATGGGAAGTCCACAACCCATGCAAATTTGAATTTGCTGTCATCGATCAGGCCAAGTTGACGACCGATTTTCAGACGAAGTGCGCCCAATACATCTGCAACCACTTTTTTGGTGTCAGCAGAGAAGAGCAACAAGTCGCCTTCTTCAGCGCCAGTACGTTCTTTGACTGCTTCGATCTCTTCTGGCGTAAAGAACTTCACGATTGGCCCTTTGAACTCGCCATCTTTTACTTGAATCCATGCCAATCCTTTTGCACCGTAACGCGCTGCGAATGGTCCGAGGTCATCGATTTCTTTACGGCTCCATGTACCACAGCCTTTGGCGTTCAATACTTTCACTTCTCCACCTTTTTCGATGACAGAAGCAAATACTTTCACACCACTGTTTGCTACGATATCGTTCATTTCAACCAGTTCCATGCCAAAACGCAGATCCGGTTTGTCTGAACCGTATTTGCCCATAGCATCTGCATACGTAATCCGTTGGAAAGGCAGTTCCAGCTCAATACCTTTCGTTTCACGCAGCAATTTGGCCATCAGTTCTTCCATCATTGGCAGCAGGTCATCCTGTTGCAGGAAGGAAGTCTCGATGTCGACTTGAGTGAATTCCGGTTGACGGTCCGCACGCAAATCTTCATCACGGAAACAACGAGCGATCTGATAGTAACGCTCAAGTCCGCCGACCATCAGCAATTGTTTGTAAATTTGCGGGGATTGCGGCAGGGCGAAGAATTCACCTTCATGCACACGGCTTGGTACGAGATAATCACGCGCACCTTCCGGGGAGCTCTTGGTCAGAATTGGTGTTTCTACTTCAACGAATTCTTCTCCATCCAGATAATCACGGAACACTTTGGATGCTTTGGAACGCAATTTCAATGTTTCAAACATTTCCGGACGACGCAAGTCCAGGTAACGATATTTCAAACGAAGGGACTCGTCGACTTCCACACCATCTTCGATGAAGAATGGAGGAGTTTTGGCCGCGTTCAGTACTTCAATCTCGGTAATTTGCACTTCGATTTCGCCTGTAGGCAAGTTTTTGTTTACGGTCTCTTCGTCACGTTTAACCACTTTACCCGTTACTGCGATAACGTACTCGCTCCGCACTCTGTCAGCGATTTGCAATGCTTCGCCAGAGTAAGCCGGGTTGAAAACAACTTGTACAATTCCGCTGCGGTCACGCAGATCGATAAACAGTACGCCCCCCAGGTCACGGCGGGTCTGTACCCAGCCGTTCAATGTTACGGTCTCACCGATGTGTGCGGGTGTTAAGGCGCCGCAATGATGACTTCTTTTCATAACCAAACTCCTCTTATGTGAATTTCCGTTCTGTATAGGCGGGCAGAGCCCGCTTTTCAACAGTGCGGTTGCGTGAAGACGATTTTATTCGAAAAGGCATGTTACCTCCGACTCGCCAACTTCCGATTAATCGGAAACATTGGTGAACCTCAGTAATTTTGCCGGATCCATTGTTGCTATTTTACAGTTTCAAACTCGTGCTTATTTACTTTCGCGTATAGCTGATACCAGATCATCCAGCTTCACGGTTTGTTGTTCACCTGTATCCATGGACTTCAGGGCAATTTCCCCGCGCTCCAGCTCATCATCACCCAGAATGGCAGTGTAACGGGCTTTGAATCGGTCAGCAGATTTCATCTGAGCTTTCATCTTGCGACCGAGATAGTCGCGTTCACCGGACAGACCGGATTGACGAAGCTTAAACAGCTGACGGTTGACTTCACGATCGGCAGCTTCACCGAGAGCAACAAAATACACATCCAGTGGAGCAAGGGAACTAACATCAATATTCTGGTGTTCCAGAATCAGTTGAATACGCTCCAGACCGATACCGAAACCAATACCAGGCTGATCCGGTCCACCGATATCTCCAACGAGGCCATTGTATCTGCCGCCACCGCCGACTGTATCAATCGCCCCAATACCTTGGGCTTTCAGTTCAAAAGCGGTCAATGTGTAGTAATCCAAGCCACGTACCAAACGATTGTTCACCGCGTAATCTACGCCAAAATCATCCAGATACTCTTTCAGCTTGGCAAAGTGGTTCAATGATTCTTCATCCAGACTATCCAGTATGGACGGTGCCCCTACGAATTTGTCCTGATCAACTTTGCAGTCGAGCACACGCAGCGGATTACGTTCCATCCGGGATTGGCAGTCCTTGCACAGGCTGTCCTTCATCGGTCTGAGGAATCCAAGCAATTTTTCGCGATATTCTGCACGGCTAGTTGGGTTACCCACCGAGTTGATCTCCACTTTGACATCTTTCAATCCCAGTTCTACACACAGTTGATACCCAAGCGCAATGACTTCAGCATCGATCGCTGGATCAAGGGCTCCGATAGCTTCTACACCGAACTGGTGGAACTGACGCTGGCGACCTGCTTGCGGACGTTCATAACGGAACATCGGACCAATGTAATAGAGCTTGCTCACATCCGGTTCGCCATAAATTTTATTTTCCACATAAGCGCGGACAACACCCGCTGTACCCTCCGGACGAAGGGTCATGCTGCGGTCGCCTTTATCATTGAAGGTGTACATTTCTTTTTCAACAATATCGGTTGTTTCCCCAACGCCTCGTACAAATAAAGAAGTCTGTTCGAAGATCGGTGTGCGAATCTCGCGGTAATTAAAACGGCGACACAGATCACGCGCTTTTTCCTCTACGAACTGCCACTTTTCCACAACACCAGGCAGCAAGTCCTGCGTTCCAGTCGGTTTTTGAAAAGCCATCTTTCATCCCTCCAGCATCTATTTTCCTCTGTATAACAAAAAAATCCCTCGCCCTGTCGCTGTATACACAGCAAACAAAGGGACGAGGGATTGTGTTTACACATTCACCCGTGGTACCACCCACATTCCGGAATCCCTGACACTTTCGCCGTTCAGGTGATGTGATGATCTAAGATTGCTCCAGGCAATCCGATCAAACAAATCATTCCGCTCTACGTATAACGCACGCCCTGCGCAGGCCAGCTAATGACCATCAGATGTAAATCTAATGTGTTCGCTGTCTGTTCTCGGGGAAGTCATTCGTCCGCTCATCAAGAGAATCCTTACAGCCAAGGGATTCCTCTCTGTTCATGTGGGCACGGAGTACTTGGTCCCGTCATCAAATCATCAAGTTATATGATTACATGTTATTATATAACGTTTAAAGTTAATTTATTTTCTGATTGTAATGAACCGCAGTGCTAAAGTCAAGGGTTAACACAAAAAGATAGCATTAGAAAAAATTTTCACACGCCGTACGGGATGCGGTGTCCACAGAAATCACGGCTAATAGAAGCTGGATTCATCAGATGAATTTCAACTTCTATTGCCTTCTTATATCTCTATTGTTTCAGCATCCACTTCAGCAGATCCGGCACATTCGCCCATAGACGGGAGTGTATAATGACATATTCAATCGCTTCGTCCGAATTGCCCATTCCGACAAAATCAGGGAGGTTATGCGGCAGCCGCTTCAAACCCAACAAATAATCAGGCACATGTTTGTTCACGCCCTGGGCCACACGGTACAGCCTTTTGAGCTGGGAGGTGATTCCGTTTCTCTTATACTCTAGAATGATCTGGTCATAGGCAAAGGCGGCTGCGGCGTCACCTTTCCCATACTTCTCCATCAGTTGCTCTGCCTGCTTCAATTGGTTGCTGTATAAATACACAGCAGCGAGCAGGTAACGCGCTCCGGTATTGTCTTCCGTATTAAGCTCCAAAATATGCTCCAGGATTTGTGCCGCTTCTTTGGTATCTCCGCCAAACCAGCAGGATTCGGCGTAGCTTTTGCATATCCGGATATATGGACGAGTCTCATGAAGCCCCCAGAAGTGCCCCTTGTTCTGCTCAAAAAACTGTTCGCCCAGTTCGCGTTCGCCAGCAGCGATTCCGGCCTTGAGGTAAGCCCGTGCATCAGACTCATTGTCCGATTCCTCAGCCAAAATACGATATGCATCACAGCTGTCAGAATACATCTCCAGGGCTTTTTTTGCCAGCTGTATTCTGCGTTTGGAAGAACTGGCTTCCATCGCCTTATGCACCAGAGCCTGCGCTTTGTCCTTCGATGTGCCTGGGCTGTTCAGAATCATCAGCTCGTCCGTTTCGCCCCCCATGCCATATTCTTCGATGTAATCGAACATCTCCTTAACTTTTCGGGTGATCGTTGCTGTTGTTACCTCATATTTATCGGCCAGCTCAGCCTTCGAAACATTGAAGCCGTATTCTTCGGACAGCAAATACTCGATTGCGGCAAAGAACGAGCCTGTCTTCTTCACAGTAGGGCGGGTCTGACGAGAATAGCCATTCCATAGCACCAGAGCTTCCAAAATCAGCTCCCGCTCGTAATGGTCCCTCATGTTCTCAATAAGCTGCAGGGCCAGCTGTTCGTGAGCCTGATGTTCCCATTTCAGTTCGCGCTCTACCATCTTTTTCAGTTTGGTCAAGGTCAGTTTGCTCTCGGGCTGAATCGAAGCTTCCCGGACAGGTTGCTCCGTTGATATCAGCCCCATTATGGATTCTACCGCAGAGGGCTCCTTATTCAGACAGCATTTCTTATATTTTTTCCCGCTTCCACATGGGCATAAATCATTTCTTCCAACCTTACTCAAAACTAATTCCCCCTTAAATCTGTCACTAGCCATTTGCATGAGAACACTGTTGCTTTAGTATTATAGATGTCATTTCTCCTACAAGGCATTCTATATAATTTACAATTTCCAGCATCAAGCAGAAACGGTTGCCCCGCTCTTATATAAGGGCGGGGTCGTTCAGCGAGTATAGGTTCATCTGGAAATTGGCGATCACTCTGGCGATGAATTCTCTCACTCTCTATCAAGGATTGGACTCGTCTGAGCCCAATCGCTGGAACCTTGATTTACCGTCCAATGCAGCCCAACTATGAAAACAATTCGCTTTAAAATACTTAAACCCATTTCTCTATTCTAGCAAAAATTTAAATACGGGGTAAGCTTCGTCCAAAACATATAAATTCTCATCTCAAAAAAAAAACCTGCACACGGTGTGCAGGCTCAAAGGATATATAAAAAAAGGGGGTCATGTGTGTTATTATAAACGGGCTATGTTAAAGGCTTATGTAACTAATATTACAGGAATATTACAAAAATGATAGCGCTTTATAATTTGTTGTTTTCTCCATTATAAAAGCCCCTGCAAGAGTGTCTGACATGGAATTCAGACCCTGCAAGGGCTTCATACTACGTATTAATTCAATTCTTCCACATAAGCTTGGTTGGAACGAAGTTTATGAACGATTTCCTCATAATCCTCATCCCTTACTTTGGCAGACAAAACATAATGCAGATCGTCATAGTCAGCCGAGGACACATCCGCAGCATCCAACAGATCGCCTTCCTCATTAACATTATCTCGGGTACCTCGCTCGGTATCACGATCCACATTGCTGACGACCGGAATTACATTTTCGCTGGCGGGAACCCCAGGTGCTGCACCCACACCCATGGCTCCATTGGTTCCTACGCCACCCGCTGTGTTATAAGGCACCAGAGGTACCATAATTCGTTTGTCTCTGCCAACCGCGCTATCCAGTTGCCCTACTTCCAAATGCTCTGTACGGAACGTCTGAAGTGAGGTTCTTGCCCCCTCTGCCTCGTCCTCGGTCCGAAAATACGCCTGAATATGTTTTGTCATGTCAAACCCTCCTTTATCGGAATAAATGCTTGGTAATGAAAACTTAGAAGCTTTGAGCTTCGATTTTCGAACTTCAACCTAATCTCATTAACACGTACGTCCCGTCCAAGTTATTAAATGACTTTTAACAATTCGCGGACAAATGCCGGTTCATCGGCAGGCGTACGGGATGTAATATAATTGCCATCTACAACAGCTTCATGATCCTTGAATTCTGCCCCCGCGTTCACCATGTCATCCTTGAGCGGTGGATAGGATGTAATCGTACGGCCTTTCAACAGATTCGCACTTGCCAGAATTTGCGGGCCGTGACAGATCGCAGCGATTGGTTTCTTCGCACTATTGATCTCTGTTACGAATTTCAGGATATGTGCGTCTGTACGTAAATTTTCAGGAGAAGATCCACCTGGAATGACAACTGCGTCGTAATCCGAAGCCGAGACTTCAGCGATCGCTTTGTCCGAAGTGTAGGAGGCTTTACCCCCTTTACCTTTCAGCGTCTCTCCTGCTTTCAAGCCGATAATTTCCACTTCGTGTCCGGCTTTTTTCACCTCATCATATGGAACCTGCATTTCCGAATCTTCAAAATCATTCGCCAATAAAAAAGCAACTTTACTCATAACGTATGTTCTCCTTTCCGTGTTCGAAATTTCTTGAAATCGGGTATTCGCAGAAATTGTTGGTGTACATTTCTTGTTCATTGCCCGTAATAAATACTGAACCTGGCACGCCATCGTGCCTCGTTCTGTTATTACCCTAACCAGAGCCGTTTATAACATGACGAGCCTGTATTATTTTTACTTTGCTCAGGCGATCCGATTCATCAACAGTTAAGTTCCATAACAAAAAAAGCCCTGATTCGATAATCGAATCAAGACTTTTCATTCATTACAAATGGTCAGCACTCAGTCACGCGGAAGACGGCTCTGTTCCCCTTTGTCCGAATCTTGAAGGGCCCAGATCGTTGTTGCACACTCGGCAGCAGCGCGGGCAAGTTTCAGGGACTCATATAGGTTTCCAGGCAGAAGCAGAGGTTCTATTCGGGAGCGTGTTTCCTTGACGGATTGGCGCATAATGGTTGGGATACTCCTTTGATCATCTTATGTTAATGAACCGAATTATCCCTCATTATGGCCTGTTCCCCGGCCAATTATGCATGCGTTTCTTGACGAATAGGGCTTTCGAGCATTAAAGTCACCGGTCCCCAATTCGTGAAAGTCACATCCATCATCGCTCCGAAACGTCCGGTTTCCACCTGAATTCCTTTATCACGTAACAGCTGATTGAACGTTTCATACAACAATTCTGCCGCTTCAGGTCTGGCTGCAGCTGCAAAGCTTGGGCGTTTTCCTTTGCGACAATCTCCGTACAATGTAAATTGTGAGACAGATAGTACAGCTCCGCCCACATCGAGCAGACTGAGATTCATCTTTTCCAGCTCATCCTCAAAGATTCGAAGTCCAGCGATTTTGTCTGCCAAATAGATGGCATCCTTCTCCGTGTCCTCATGTGTTATTCCAACAAGCAACATCAATCCGGATTCAATTCTCCCCGTCAGCTCGTCTCCAACGGTCACCTGAGCTTCTTTACAGCGTTGTACAAGCACCCTCATCTTACAGGCTCCTTACTGCATAATCCGATGCACGGAATAGACATCTTTCACCCGTTTGATCCGTTCCACAACCGAATGCAGATGCTCCGTATTACGAATCAGAATTGTGACGTGCACCAATGCTAATTTATTTTTATCTGTACGTCCGGTGACGGCAGATATATTGGTTTTACTTTCGGAAACAGCCTGAAGCACTTCATTGAGCAAGCCGTTGCGATCATGGCCCGTAATCTCAATATCCACACTGTAGTTGGCTTCAATATTCTCTTCCCACTCGACTTCAATGACGCGAGCTGCTTCTTCCCCATCCGTACTGGACGGAATATTTGGACAGTCCGTTCGATGCACCGAAACCCCACGTCCACGTGTAACATACCCGATAATAGCATCCCCTGGTACAGGGTTACAGCAGCGTGCAAAACGAACAAGCAAATTGTCTATACCTTTGACACGAATGCCATTGGTCGGACGGTTTTTGCGTTCAGGTGCAGGCTTCAGCTCACGCATCTCGGAGTTCAGCTCAAGCAAGCTGGATTCTTCCTGCTCCTTGCGAAGTTTCTCCGTTGCTTTGGTCACGATCTGTGCAGCCGTAATGCCACCGAATCCAACAGCTGCAAGCATATCCTCAATATCATTGAAGGCATACTTTTTGGCTGCTTCCTGCAACTTATCGTCCGTCATCCAGGCAGATGGATCAAGTCCCATACGCTTGAGTTCACGTTCACAACTGTCGCGTCCTTTTTCAACGTTTTCTTCCCGCCGTTCCTTCTTGAACCATTGCTTGATCTTCGCTCGTGCATGAGAGGATTTAGCAATTTTTAGCCAGTCCTGGCTCGGTCCGTAAGAATGTTTGGACGTCAAAATTTCGATGATATCACCCGTTTTGAGATGATAATCGAGTGGAACGATACGACCATTTACTTTGGCACCAATCGTCCGATTACCCACCTCTGTATGGATTCTATATGCAAAATCCAATGGAACAGATCCAGTAGGCAATTCGATAACTTCACCTTTTGGCGTGAATACAAACACCAGATCTGAGAAGAAATCCATTTTAAGCGATTCTACGAATTCAGACGCATCCTGCGCTTCATTTTGAAGTTCAAGAATCTCGCGGAAGAACGTAATTTTATCTTCAAAATTATTGCCGTTTCCGTTCGTAGCGCCTTCCTTGTAGGCCCAGTGGGCAGCAATACCGAATTCAGCGGTGCGGTGCATATCCCATGTCCGGATTTGGACTTCAGTCGGTTCCCCATTCGGTCCTACGACCGTAGTATGCAGCGATTGATACATATTCGCCTTCGGCATCGCAATATAGTCCTTGAAACGTCCAGGCATTGGTTTCCATAACGTGTGTATAATGCCGAGGGTAGCATAACAATCCTTGATGTTATCCACAATAATACGAATCGCAAGCAGATCATAAATCTCGTTAAACTGTTTGTTCTTCGTTGTCATTTTTTTGAACACGCTGTAGATGTGCTTAGGACGACCCGACAGATCTGCCTGAATTCCCATCTCATCCAGCTTGCTTGTAATACCGTCCATAACCGTATCAATATATTGCTCACGTTCCGCACGCTTCTTGTGCATCAGGTTTGCAATCCGGTAATATTGCTGCGGATTCAAATAACGGAGGGCGATGTCCTCCATTTCCCATTTGATCGCAGAGATACCCAGACGGTTCGCAATCGGACAGAAAATCTCCAACGTTTCATATGAAATCCGACGTTGGCTTTCTTCCGACTGAAACTTGAGTGTCCGCATATTATGCAGACGGTCAGCCAATTTGATCACGATGACACGGATGTCCTGCGCCATGGCGATGAACATTTTGCGGTAGTTCTCGTTCTGCTGTTCTTCCTTGGAGCGGAACTGAATACGTTCCAGCTTCGTCAAGCCGTCAACAAGCATGGCACACGTATTGCCGAAATGATTGCGGATTTCTTCAAGTGAAACCGTAGTATCTTCTACTACATCATGAAGAAGCGCTGCAATTATGGAGATGGTGTCCATCTGCATGTTTACAACAATATCGGCAACCGCAAGCGGATGCAGAATATACGGTTCTCCCGATTTTCGCGTCTGTCCATGGTGGGCCTGATCAGCAAATTCGTAAGCTTCTCGTATGCGCACCAGATCGGGTTCTTTGATATATGCCCCGGCCTTCTCGAGTAATTGCTCTATGCCCATTCTGATCTGTTCCGTGTCCTTTCTATACAAAATGGAACCCGTGACATAATATCAACACAGGTTCCCCGTAAAAGTAATTTCCTATAATTATGACGCTTCGCCCGTTTCCCGTCAACTACTGACGAATAAGAGCACATATCCAATTTTTTTATACGTTATGTGTCATTCCCCAAAGATGTTGCCCGGTAATCAACAAAGGTCAGAGTTCATCCTCATTTATTATGTATTATTACCGTTAATTACCGAAATAGAAGGATCCATTCGCAAAATAAAAATGCTTTGGCTGTGCATAGTTGAAAAATGTTATTGCTAAATGAAGAGAAACTCTGTACTATATTGAAGATTTGTGTTTCGGAAAAAAGGAGATGAACATTCATTGCAACGTGAAATTCAGGTTAATCAAAAAATGCCGCTTGGCTCAGGATCGCTGCTGAGTCTCCAGCATTTGTTCGCCATGTTTGGCAGCACGGTACTCGTGCCGAACCTGTTCGGTGTCGATCCAAGTATGATCTTGCTTATGAACGGTATTGGAACACTGTTGTACATACTCATGTGTAAAGGAAAGATTCCGGCCTATCTTGGGTCAAGCTTTGCTTTTATCGCACCTGTTTCTTCCGTGTTAATCGCACACCCTGATAACGGATACTCCATGGCACTTGGAGCGTTCATCGTAACGGGAGTTGTTTTCTGCATTGTAGCTCTTATCATCAAGTATGCGGGGACAGGTTGGATTAACGTGGTATTCCCTCCAGCGGTTATGGGTGCTATTGTTGCCCTAATCGGTCTCGAACTTGTACCTGTGGCAGCAGGAATGGCTGGTCTAATCAATTCAAACCCTGCTGAGAACCCAGACTGGGTACCTCAAGCCAAACCGATTATTTTAGCCATGGTTACTCTTGGTATCACTGTTATTGGTGCAGTTACCTTTCGTGGGTTCCCCAAGATCATTCACATTCTAATCGGGATTGTATCCGGTTACGTGCTTGGATACTTTATGGGTGAGGTAAAAACCGAGAATATAGCGAACGCTGACTTTATCTCGCTGCCTACTGTAACGACACCGACATTTGACTGGTCTGTCATCTTTACCATTTTGCCTGTCGCCCTTGTTGTCATTGTTGAACACATCGGACATCTGCTTGTAACGAGCAGCATTGTGGGCAAAGATCTGTCCAAGGACCCAGGTCTGCATCGCTCCCTGCTTGGGAACGGCGTTTCAACTATTCTTTCAGGTTTTGTAGGATCCACACCGAATACAACTTATGGTGAAAATATTGGTGTTATGGCTCTGACACGGGTTTACTCGACGTATGTTATTGGCGGTGCTGCCGTTATCGCGATTGTGCTTTCGTTCTCAGGTACGTTCTCGGCACTTATAGCTAACATTCCCGTTCCGGTTATGGGTGGTGTGTCTTTGCTTCTGTTCGGAGTAATTGCGGCATCCGGTTTGCGTATTCTGGTCGAACAGAAAGTGGATTTTGCCAAACCTACCAACTTGTTGCTAACTACCCTTGTACTCGTCATCGGACTCAGTGGTACTGAGATCACGTTTTATGGTATTCATCTCAAGGGAATGGCTCTGGCAACCATCGTCGGAATTCTGCTGAGCTTGTTGTTTAAATTATTTGAAGTACTGGGTTGGTCGAATGATCAAACGGAGAAACAGCCTTTAACCGAGAAAACTCCGGATTGATTTCTTGCCGACTAATTTTGAACGAACAATGTTTATTCATTCTTCATCTTATACATCGTACAATGTAAAAAGCCTGCTCTCTAACCTTAACGGTTGAGGGACAGGCTTTTTTTGTAAATAGTTAATGCTGTATATTATTTCCCGGGAAACGGGAGATCCAGTTCACGTGATTTAACAGCAATAAATGCCGGATTCTAGTAGTTCATCAATGTAAATACATCAATCCCCGGCAATTTTGCACGTCCATTTAAATCAGACAGCTCAATCAGGAATGCTGCACCTACAATCTTGCCACCCAATTGTTCAATCAGGTTAATGGAGGTAGCAATAGTTCCGCCTGTCGCCAGCAGATCATCCGCAATCAGGACATTTTGTCCTTTTTCAATCGCATCTGTATGCATAGCAAGCGTATCTTTGCCATATTCAAGATCATAACCGACTTCGATCGTCTCTCCAGGCAATTTTCCGCTTTTACGGATCGGAGCAAAACCGACACCCAGAGCGTACGCCAGAGGAGCGCCCACAACGAATCCACGTGCTTCAGGTCCAGCAATAACGTCAATTTTGAGATCCGAAACCATTACTTTCAGCTCATTGATCGCCTTGCGGTACATTTCTCCATCCTTCAACAATGTCGTAATGTCTTTGAAGCTGATTCCCGGTTGTGGAAAGTCAGGAATGACACGAATATAATCTTTAAAATCCAAAATAATCTCCTCCTAAAATAAATAGCACAACTTCTATCTAAGATACGCCCTTCATCCGGGATATCATCCATTGTGTCAGCTGAGGGGTCGATGCATCCAGCATCACCTGCTCTGTCTCGGCCATGCTCTCCAGCGCCTGATAATGACGCGAAGCGGTTAGTTCACGTTTGGGTGGGTTATCCACAAACACAATCTTTCCAGCTTCTCTGGTAATGAACGATAACTCCTCAAAAACATCCAACATCATGGTAATCATGCGCGGCGAGCAGCCACACTGACGACTGAGCACAGGAGTGATCTCTTGTTCCTCCACGGGTTCAGCTCTCCATTTGGACACCAGCATATAAATACGCTTGAAGAGTTCTCTGGAGGGCATCTGAAGGCGATCTCGGCGGTTGCCTGATCCGTGCAGAAGGATGATATTCTCGGCTCCGCTGAATAAAGCCAGCATTGCATCAAGTTGTTCCGGGGTTTCCGGCGTATCAAACACAAATAACGTCCGGACCTGTTCCTGCCCATAATGCTGCGCGGCAGCATTGCACGGAAACAAACCGACCTTTCTATCATATACCCAAAGGCACGGTTCATACAATGAATTTCCCTCGGAAACATTCGTTTCTTTCCGAACAATGGCACCAATTGAGCCTGACTTGTATCGCAAATGTACTTCAAGCGAACTCAAGAACTGTTTCATCGCGTTCAGAGGCTCCGTACTACCTCGCAAATCAAAAACTTGCGCATGTGGAACCTGAATGTCCTGCAGCATTAATTGTGGTTTCCTCATCCCGTTCCACTCATTTACAGACAACTCGCCCATAACATCAATGATGGAGCCTGTCGGCAGAAACTCAGCCAATGCTCCTTTGCCAAAAGCGACCGTCTCCAATTGCTGGCCATCCTGCTCCAAAACCAATTTCAGATGACGTTTTTCCCGTCCCATCGTTCGTGTTTCTTTTACAGTCACATTGCGAAATACAAAACGTGGAGAAGGATTACTCATGCCAAATGGCTGGAGTCTGTCGATCTCTTGAATGACCTGCAAGGGCACATCACTGATTCTGCATTCGTCATCTGCAAGTCGATGGGGCACAAAGTCCTCCTCTGACAGCACGGATGCCGCAAACTCATTCAGTCCGGCTTCCAGCTCTTTAAGCTGATCACGATGAAGGCTCATGCCTGCTGCAGCTGGATGACCACCATAATGGTCCATCGTGTGTTTGCAAGCCGTTAATGCCTCATAGATGTCCAGCCCCTCTATGGAGCGTGCTGAGCCTTTACAAGCGCCACTCTCCGGGTCAATGCCCAGGATAAGCGTTGGTCGATAATACCGTTCAAGTAACTTGGAAGCAACAATACCTACAACTCCAACATTCCAGCCTTCTCCCGCCAAAACGATGACATCCGGCACTGCTCCGGAATTCAGCTGAATTTTCTGCTCCAACTGGGTTGTCGCTTCAAGAAGTATGCCCTCAACAACCTGTTGCCTTTCACGATTCAGCAAGTCCAGTTGGCCTGCCAACGTGTGTGCCTCATCCAGATCCTCGGTTGTAAGCAGCGATACGGCTCGGCCAGCATGATCCAGACGTCCGCTTGCATTAATACGCGGAGCCATGGCAAAGGCAATATTGATTGAAGTGACCTGACTTTGATCCACGCCACTAATTTCAAGCAGAGCACTTACACCAGGCAGACGTGTACCTCGCATGGACTCCACACCATAACTAACGATAACCCGGTTCTCGCCTTCCAAAGGCATCAAATCGGCAACCGTACCAATTGCGGCAATTTCCATCCATTCTCCAGGCACTTCTCCGATCAATGCCTGAGCCAACTTCAATGCTACACCTGCACCAGCTAACCCTTTAAAAGGGTAAGGACAGTCCGGAAGCTTGGGATTTATGAGCGTATAAGCCTCAGGCAAAACTTCAGGTGGTTCATGGTGATCCGTCACAATAACTTCCATTCCCAGTGTTGCAGCATAAGCAATCTGCTCTACCGCACTGATTCCGGTATCTACCGTAATCACCAGTGTGACTCCTTGTTGATGAGCCCAATCCAAGGCATGATTGTGTAACCCGTAACCTTCATTGGAACGATGAGGAATATAGATATCGTAGGAAGCCCCGAGATAACGCATCAGATGGATCATCAGGGATGTACTGGATACGCCGTCCGCGTCGTAGTCCCCATATATTAAAATATGTTCTTCACGCTCAATAGCCAGCTGGATTCGGGGCACAGCTTCTTTCATGCCTAGAAGCAGATAAGGATCATGCATCTGATTCAGATCAGGATGCAGAAATTGTTCTGCCTCTAATTCATTATGAACCCCTCGACTGACCAGCAAACGTCCAACAAGTGATGAAACGGAAAGCGCCTGCGAGAGTCCCGCAGCCGCCTCCAGATCGATATTCGGTGTGTTCCACCGGTATTGCGAATAAAGCAATGATAACGCTCCTTTCCTGATCTACTGGACCAAGCTTCATTACTGAATTAATGTCGCTTCAGGATCTGGCAGTTCATGATTGGATTTATAAGGATATCCAGGATCATAAGGTACAGCCTGGATCTGTACTTCTTTCACATGACTGAAACGAGTTAAGAGAAGTGTCTTCGCCCGATTCGCAATCTCTTGTGCCTCAAGCACGGAAATCCTAGGGTTCACACTAATGACCAGTTCAATCGTAACATCATGTTCCTGTTCACGTGCTACCAGATGTTCAATTGTAATAATGCCATATACACGCTGCACCGTCTCTTTGAAGTCAAGTGCTTCTTCCTGTTCCAGTTCCTGAACAAGTGAACCATATACGGTATCCACAATCATTCTGTACCCTTTGTGAAGCACAAAACAGGAAGCGATCAATGCAGCTGCGGGATCCATATATCGAAGAATACTCCACCCCATCGTTTCTCCTGTCATGGAACCTACAATGCCAACCAGAACGATAAGTGAACAGTAGAGTGCCCGGCGATGCTGCTGTGCATAAGCCAGAGCCTGCGATTGATTTCGTTTACGGAAATATCGGTATTGATATTGAAAGATTGCTTCTTTCACAGCCAATGCTGCAAAAGCTACTACAAGTGCATGGGTATACTTCTCTAGCGACTCTGGTACATCTCCAGACAGACTCCCCAAAGCGGAAATGGCGATCTGCAAACCTCCCATAAGAATGAGCACAGATAATAATACCGAAATTCCAGGTCTCGCGATACGTGAATGTTCCTTTGACCGCTCCCTACGAGCCTTTCTTTTTGTTTGTACAGACTTCGAGGGAAAGAGGCCGGACAATGAAGAAGCAGCTTCTGAAGCAGAGTGCAGGCCGTCTGCAAGCAACGATTTGCTGTTTGCCATATAACCGAACCCAGCCTTGATTACTGCAAGTGTCAAATTCCCGGCGATCCCGCTCCACGTGGCAGCGTGAACAGAAGGGAAACGTTCTCTGGTCATGGCGATGCCCCCCTTAATACTCTACCTAAAGTTGCAAAACCGCGCCTAGCAGACGCGGCTTCACAATACAATGTTTAGTTGGATGCTTTGACAGCTGCTTTAGGTTTCTCTGTTTGTTTACCTTTGAGCGCCAGCCACAATGGAGCGGCGATGTAGATCGAAGAATATGCACCGAACAGTGTTCCGATCACCATTGCAAGTGAGAACATGCGAATGGATTCTCCACCAAAAATAAACAAGCAGAGCGAAGCGACAAACACGGTGAATGTTGTATTCAGGGAACGTGTCATCGTTTGCGCCAAACTGCGGTTGACTACTTCACGCAAATCGGCTTTCGAAGTCTTTTTAGCAAACCGCATATTCTCACGAATCCGGTCAAAGATAACGATTGTATCATTGATCGAGAAACCGACAATGGTCAGTACAGCCGTAATGAAGGTCAGATTCACTTCCAGTCGGAAGATCGAGAACACACTAATCACTACAAATGCATCATGGAAGAGCGCAATGACAGCAGCCAAACCAAACCGCCATTCAAATCGGATGGCTACATAGATCATAATCCCGATACTTGCGATAAGAACCGCGTATATAGCATTGCGTTCAAGTTCTTTAGCCATCTCCGGGTCAACCGTGTTGACTTCATAAGAAGCGGTTGAATCCAGCTTGGTGAACTCTTGCTTAAACTTACTTTCCTGAGTTTCATCCAGTACGTTCGAGAAACGAACGTTAACCCGATCAGCACCAGGTGTAATATGAACATCTTTTGTGTCAACACCAAGATCACTAACAATGGGCTTGATTTGTTCCGTTGTGATGGCTTTAGACACCGTAATATCCACATTAGAACCCGAACGGAAATCTACCGCATAATTCAATCCCAGGGCCAAAATACTAATGATACCTGCAATCGTCAAAATAATGGAAAAGGCATAGGCAATTTTACTGCCTTTAACATAATCAAAATTCCAATTAAAGCGCACGAATTTCACTCTCCTTCACTCCGAAGTACTTAGGCTTCTTCAACACGTTAGCCCGCACAAGCAGGGTCAACAGGAAGCGGGAGAAGAAAATATTCGTGATAATGCTGGTCACGATGTCAAAAATCAATACGAGTGCGAAACCTTTAACCGCACCTGTACCCATGAAGAACATAACTGCGGCAGCAATGATGGTTGTAATGTTGGAGTCAATGATTGTTCGGAAGGAATGCTTGCTTCCCGCTTTAACAGAAGACAATATCGACTTGCCACTACGCATCTCTTCCTTGATCCGCTCGTACGTGATGATGTTGGCATCCACGGCCATCCCTATACCCAGGATAAATGCCGCGATCCCCGGAAGGGTAAGTACGAATTCTCCCATATAGAAGATTGCAAGTACCAGCCATGTATGTGTAATCAGGGCAAAGCTCGCAATAATCCCCGGAATACGGTACAGACCAATCATGAACACCAGGATAATCACGGAACCAATTAATCCAGCTTTAATCGTCTGGTCCAGAGATAGTTTACCAAGCGTTGCACCAACGCTTTGAGAGTACTTCTCTGTCAGTTTCAACGGCAACGCGCCCAAATTAATGGTATCGCGAAGCTGATTGGCTTCCTCACGTGAGTAGTTACCCGTGATTTGTGCAGAGCCATCACTCAGCTGCTGTTTAACTTCTGGTGCTGAAAGCAACTGATCATCCAGATAGATGGCCAAAGGTTGTCCAATCAAACGTTTGGTAATTTCAGCAAACTTCGCTTTGTCTTTAACCTGGATATCGATCATCGGTTCATTCAACTGGCTGAATACCACTTTGGCACCATTCTCCACGAACTCATTACCCCGAAGCTCGATTTTGGTGTATTCGCCTTCTTTGTCATTCTCAGCTTTACTGCGGAAGGTCATGACAGCAGGTTCTTTCATTTTGGCTCTGACTTCAGCCTCGTCGGTCACCCCGGCCAGCTTCAAACGGATCCGGTTCGTTCCTTCTGTTGTTACTTCCGGCTCGCTTGTTCCGAGCGCATTGGCACGGCTCTCCAGACTTTTTGCTGTTTGCACCAAAGATGCTTTGGTGACTTGTTGTCCTTGTTCCAGCGGCTCTGCTTCATATAAGATCTCGTAGCCTCCTTTTAAATCAAGGCCCAAGCGTATATTTTTGAGCAGCCCTGGACTTGTGCCCAACATTACTCCTGCGGTCACAAGCACGACCAAAATGAAACTGACGATTCTTTTCATGCCGTTCCTAGATCCCCTTTCGTTCTCAATATTCCTATTATAGCGATGCCGTAAAAAGCAGTCAATTTCCAACAAAAAAGATCCCTTTCGCTAGAAAGAGGACCCCCGGTATGCAGACACGGTCATAAAGTTCATAAAGCTTGTTGCTTTCAGTGACAATATGTCGTTCACCAGTTGGTGAAGCGGTGGAATGCCCTGTTTTTCATATTTATGACTGATGCAATTCCAGACATCTTTGCTGGTGACATATTCGTAACCGACAAGCCTTAGTTCCTCTGCTTTGCTACGGCAGAGCATCTCTATAGACTGTTCCAACTCCACATCATTCATTTCTTCCAACGGGGAGCCTCCCTTCATACATCCAAGCCTTTATGCGGCATCAATATTACATCATTCGACTTTACCCGATCATATTCCTTCTTGCTGGTGATGGATCTTTTTGTTAATCGAGTCCAAGTTGTCATGAGAAGATATTGGACTGGCATAGGATGAAGAATGACGGCTTTGTCCCGTTAGTGAATATCTGTACTCCAACCGGGAAAGAGGGGTAGTCTTGAAGAAACAGACATTTATCCAGGGAGCGATGATCCTGCTTGCCGCAGGCATTATTAATCGGATTCTCGGATTCATCCCGCGCATTGCGCTGCCACGGGTCATCGGTGCAGAAGGTGTTGGCATCTACCAACTGAGCTATCCCTTTTTCATCGTACTTGTCACATTAATTACAGGCGGTATTCCATTGGCTGTTGCTAAGCTTGTAGCCGAAGCGGATACAGGCGCTAACCGTTATTCTCCCCAACGGATTCTGCAAATCAGCCTGAGCTTCACACTTACCCTTGGCGTTGTGTTTATGTTTTTATGCATTATCTTCGCTCCATGGGTCACCCGTTATGTTCTTACCGATGAGCGGGTCTATCACACATTTGTCAGCATGAGCCCTATGATTGCTATCATCGCCGTATCTGCAGTCTACAGAGGTTATTTCCAGGGAAAGCAGAACATGATGCCTACGGCTGTTTCGTCAATCGTTGAAACGGTCATTCGCATTATCTGTGTGATTTGGTTTTCTTGGCTGCTTTTGCCCCGAGGAATTGCTCAAGCTGCTGCAGGAGCCATGCTGGGGGCGCTTGTCGGTGAATTCGTCGGCATGCTTGTATTACTGTGGAACTATGCTAGACAGAAGAAATATATCGATCAACATCAGCCCATACTCGAATCTTCAATCGAACCCAAACCTATTGTTTTAAAAAACTCAACCGGATCAGAGCCTGGACTCCTTCGTCGTTTACTTGCGATTTCCGTACCCGTAACTGCCGGACGATTAGTTGGCTCCCTATCCTATCTTGCTGAGACCATTGTAACCGCACAGAGCCTGGCAATTGCAGGCATCTCCAAAGGGCTCGCCACGGCCCAGTATGGAGCACTACAAGGCATGATTATCCCGCTACTTCTTCTGCCCGGAGCATTAACGTCCTCATTAGCAACGTCCCTTGTCCCTTCATTGTCTGAGGCCTCGGCTCAAGGTGATCGTGCGCTCATACATAAACGGATGCATCAGGCTTTGCGGTTAGCACTCGTAACAGGAGCCCCATTTTCTGTATTTATGTATGTGCTTGCCGAACCGATGTGTCTTGTCCTGTATAATGATGCATCGATTGGAAGCATGCTTAAGCTTATGGCTCCTTTTGCTTTGTTTATCTACATTCAAGCTCCTCTTCAAGCTGCTCTTCAAGCACTTGATCGTCCGGGAAAAGCACTGCTCAATACATTTATTGGTGCTGTCATCAAAATTACATTGATCTTGGTACTCGCCTCCCGACCGGAATACGGCATATTTGGCGCGGTAATTGCCATATGTGTGAATTCAACGGTCGTTACCCTTCTACATGCAAGAAGTGTGCGCAACCTTTTGCAGTTCCGTTTCAAGCTGATGGATTGGGTCAAAACAGGTACGGGTATGGTCATCATGGGCGCCGCTACTCTGGTCATTTATGAGCAGACCGCATCTTTGCTTCCGTTTTGGATTAGAATGCTTCTTGCTCCCCTTGTTGGCCTAATCGTTTATTTCATGGTTATGGGCTGGACCAAAATGATCGATTTTCACGATCTTTCCCGTGCCCCCATTATTGGTTCATGGTTTAAACGCCGTTCTTAGACGTCAGTTATCTTTATCATCTTTGGAACTTACGTAAACTTTCTCGTTATGATCAATGGAACAGATAAACACATCTTTGAAGTCCATAATCCCTTTCTGCTGAATCTGATTTTTAAGCCAAAATCTGGTTTTCTGAATCAGTTCAAGGTTCTGATCCTGAACTTTGCCATCCATGATCAATGGCAATGGTAGGCCTTCATATTTGATGTTTTCAAATCCATCTATTTTATTTTTTCGTCTATTTTGTTTGGAATTAAATCCTGTCGAACCAGAACCTGATGAGCCGCTATTACCGTCTGAAGAACTCTGACCTTTTGGAAAAACAGTTAGCTTGCCTGTCGTCTCCAATATGGCAAAGTCAACTTCACCAATGCTGTCTACATTCTGTTCACGAAGTTGCTGTAGCAAATCGTCCAGATTGTATCGCTGCTTGCGCATCTCATCTCGATGCAATTTTCCTTTGGAAATTAACACGGTCGGCTTACCATCAATCATCAGCCGCAGCTTCCGGCTCTTGAGACTGAGAAAAGCTATGGCAATCTGCACTACCAGTACCGTCAGCATCGGTACAATACCATGGAATAACGGTTTATTGATATCTTCGATGACAAATGCCGCAATTTCTGCAAGCATGATGGATACGACCAGATCAAACATAGACAGTTTCCCAATCTCACGTTTGCCCATAATCCGGATAGAAGCATAAACAATAAAATACATGAGTATGGTTCGGAAAATATGTGCTCCGACATCTGAGAAATTCACAACAAGGTTCCTCCTTCGGATCTGAATTTTATACAGGTACCTGAAGCGTAATCCCTATTTTGACCTGAAGCTTAGATGCTCATGCAAATCTAACCCGTTTATTTAATGGAAAATTCAGTTCATAAGTCGGAAGGCTTGACCATACACTGTATTAATTTCAAACTTGTACAAGGGGGTTGCTTCATGCAGTTGATTCGCCGAATGGTTTCATTTCGAATGTCTAACCCGATTCTTTCGGGGCTCTGTCATGCTTTTGTATGGATGATGTTAGGCGCATTGATTCTATCCTTCTTTCTCTGGATGACCGGAATGAGGGAACAGGATCTTTCCCTGTATACGTACGTTGTTCATGGCTTGTCCTTACTTGTTGGTGGATTTGTATCTGGCAAGAGGTCGGGTGAGCGAGGCTGGTATCACGGAGGTATTACCGGAATCGTTTATGGATTAATTGTATTGCTGATCGGATTTCTGGCACTCGACGCCTCGTTCAATTGGAAAGACAGTTTGCAGCTTGCAAGTGCATTCCTGATTTCAGCACTTGGCGGTATATTTGGAGTCAACACACGAAGATCATAGAAGATCGGGGTTTAACGGTTATAAGTAAAAAAGAAAAAGAGAACCGGGTCTCCAAGGAGATCCAGTTCTCTGATAGTGAAAAATACCCTGCAAACGTACTCATAGCCTTACAGGCTTTTTGAACATCTATGATTTATTCAGCCGTTTCACGGGCAACTGCACTGCTAATCGCATTACGATCGAATGTCAGTTTAGTAACATCGTTCACACGCAATACAACCACATCATCTGTGATCTCAGCAATTGTTCCGTGAAGACCACCGATTGTAACAATTTTATCGCCTTTTTTCAATTGACTTAACATGGAATTACGTTGCTTCTGTTTTTTGTTCTGTGGACGAATCATCAAGAAGTAAAAAATTGCAACCATGAGTACCAAAGGTACAATCAAAGATACAATTCCACCGCCAGCATTAGCGGTTGTAGCTGGTAATGCTTGGAACATGCAAAACTCCCCCTTATCGACTATACGTACAAATAATGCTTGTTACTTCGGTTCCGCAAAAACCTTTAGAAACCTTTGTCATTGTCATGAAGACCATATTGATCGAAAAATTCATCCCGGAAATCAAGCAAACGATCTTCCATTATGGCTTTACGCACATTGCGCATTAAATTCTGCAAGAAATGAAGATTGTGGATGGTCGTCAAACGTAAGCCAAACGTTTCATCCGCTTTGATTAAATGACGCAAATAGGCTCTTGAATAGTTACGACAAGTATAGCAATCACATTCAGGGTCCAGTGGCCCAAAATCGGTTGCAAACTTGGCATTACGAACTACCAGACGTCCTTGGCTGGTCATCGTTGTTCCGTTACGGGCAATTCGGGTAGGCAGAACACAATCGAACATGTCCACTCCGCGAATCGATCCCTCAATCAATGCATCGGGTGAACCAACACCCATTAGATAGCGTGGTTTATTGGACGGCAACAAAGGAACGGTGTAATCCAATACGCCATACATCAAATGTTTCGGTTCTCCAACACTCAGTCCACCAATAGCATAACCCGGGAAATCCATGGAAGTCAAATCTGCCGCGCTTTGGCGACGAAGATCTTCGTGCATGCCTCCCTGAACGATGGCAAACAACCCTTGATCATTTGGACGAGCATGACTTTCCAGACAGCGTTCTGCCCAGCGGCTCGTTCTTTCAAGAGATTTTTTCACATATTCATACTCAGCCGGATATGGCGGGCACTCATCAAATGCCATCATAATATCCGATCCCAGTGCATTCTGGATTTCCATTGCCACTTCAGGCGAAAGGAACTTTTTGTCCCCATTTAGATGGGAGCGGAAGTTAACGCCTTCCTCCGTAATTTTGCGCATCTCACTAAGAGAAAACACTTGGAACCCGCCGCTATCAGTCAAAATCGGACGATCCCAATTCATAAATTTGTGCAGGCCGCCTGCCTGGCGAATAATTTCATGTCCAGGTCTAAGGAACAGATGATAGGTATTGCTCAGAATAATCTGTGCATCCATCTCTTTCAGCTCTTCGGGGCTCATCGTCTTCACTGTCGCCTGTGTTCCTACAGGCATAAAGGTTGGTGTCTCAATAATACCGTGAGGTGTATGTACACGTCCCAAACGGGCTCCGGATTGTTTACAGGTTTTGATGTGTTCGTACGTAATTGCTGCCATTGGTTTTAATCATCCTCTAAAAATTAATCGTAATACCTTCACATCTTAATAAATCAACATGGCATCGCCAAAGCTGAAGAAACGGTATTGTTCTTTAATTGCTTCCTCATACGCATGCATGATTTGTTCTCTTCCCGCAAGCGCACTGACCAGCATGACCAATGTGGATTTGGGGAGATGGAAATTCGTAAGCATCCCGTCGATCACTTTGAACGTATATCCCGGATAGATAAAGATCTTGGTCCAGCCGCTGCTCTCTTGCAACTGCCCGTCTTCAAACTTGCTGCCTACCGTTTCAAGTGTTCGACAACTTGTCGTTCCTACAGCAAATATACGGTTGCCACGTTTTTTCGTTTCATTAATCAGATCCGCCGTCTCTTGAGACAAGGAGTAGTATTCCTCATGCATGACATGCTCTTCAACATTGTCAACCGACATGGGTCGAAATGTTCCGAGTCCCACGTGAAGCGTGATGAAAGCTACATTAACGCCTTTATCCCGAATCCGATTTAGTAGCTCTTCTGTAAAATGTAATCCTGCTGTCGGCGCAGCGGCCGATCCTTCATGTTTCGCATATACCGTTTGATACCTTTCGCGGTCGTCCAGCGTCTCTCTGATATAAGGAGGAAGAGGCATTTCTCCCAGACGATCCAGAATCTCTTGAAAGATTCCATCATAGGAGAACGTAAGCAAACGCGCTCCCATTTCGCCTTCCTCATCAATGACTGCCCTGAGCTCGTCACTAAAAACGATGACCGAACCGGCTTTCAGCTTCTTGCCTGGTTTAACCAGAGCTTCCCAACGATCTCCCTCCACGTTTTTGAGCAGGAGCACTTCTGCCTTTGCCCCCGTGCCCTCTTTGGTTCCGAACAAACGGGCTGGAAGAACACGTGTATCATTCAACACCAGTGTATCTCCAGGCTGAAGGAAGTCGATAATATCAGGGAACGTGTGATGGTTAACTTCACCGCTCTCCTTGTTTAAGGTAAGCAACCGGGACGCCGTGCGGTCAAGCAGTGGCGTCTGTGCAATCAATTGCTCCGGCAATTCAAAATCATATAAGTTCACATTCATATTCAAATCATTCCTTAACAATAGTCGCATTTTGATAATAGTGTTTCAATATTGTCTGGTAATCATACCCTTCATCTGCCATACCTTTGGCACCCCATTGGGACAAGCCTAATCCGTGCCCATTACCCTGACCAATGATCATGAAGCTTTGGCCCTGAGTTACAGCTCGAGCTTGACCATCACCACTCATAACCACAAGTGCATTACTGGATGAACTTCCTGTGCCCGAGGCCGATAGTACAGCAGCACCCTGTGAGCCGGTTTTGCTTGCTGTTTTGCCGTCAGCGCCTAATACAGTATAACTTCCGGTCCCTGCAATATCAAATAAAGTACTCGGTAATCCACCTAAAGCAGAGCGGTATGTATCTGCATATTTTACCGTCATGGGCTGGCCGTTGGCTGTAACTTCAAGTGCTCTTCCTGATGGCCCACGCTTGGTCACTTCAAGCGTTGAGATCGAGGATGGAACAGTAGAAGTCGTTTTACCCTGCAGGGTTTTAACCAACTGGGCTGAAGTGAACGGTCCTCTTACCCAAGCATAGTCATTGGATTGCGGCACTTTAGCCAAAACAACAGCTTCGTTGCCTGGATTCATTTTCGCTACCGGATCAACATTGGATTGGATTAACGGAACGGGACGCACATTGGTATTTTGGGCAGTAACCGTCACTTTGCCTAAACCGGCATCCGTTTTGGTTGTTAATTCTTTTACATTATCCTCGCGGATATATCCGCTAACGCCTGTGCTCAACAACACATGATACCATGTCTGTAATCCAGCTTGGGCCGATGTATCTCCAGGGCTATCCACATTACTGAACACACCCCCGCCTCCGTTCCATACCTCGGATGGGTGAGCCGTCTGTCCCCCTGCGTTGGAAGAGAATACAGCTTCTACGATTTTACCACCGCTCTTGATCACTTCTCCAGAGGTGGCGTCAACCGCACTGGAAACTTTATCATTCTCTGAACCCATTCCGTTGTATGCCTGACTGAGCGTGGTATCCACAACATTGGCAATTTTAAAACGGTCTCCCTGTTGAAGCGCATAAGAGCGTGCAGCGACAGCCTGTACTTTCAGCGCTTCTGCTGGCCAGGATGAATACACTTCTGCACCAACAACAGAGTATAAATATTGCTCCAGTGGAACTACATTAACCAAAGCCAAATCGCCGCTTACAATGCTAATTTCCATATCACCGCGATACGTCCGCCCGGAACGTTCCACCACTTTGATTCCACTGCCGTCTCCTTGCACAAAGGCTTTGGCTTCACTTCCAGCAATGGTGTAGTGAGGGGCTGTTTTAAGTGTATCCGTGCTTAAACCAGCATCTTGGCGGATGATAAGTGCAGCACTATTACTGTTTACAGGTGATAGACTTACTCCTGGAACACTGGCTTCCACACTCTTCTTGAATGCAGACAAATCATCATCTGATGAGGCTTCACCCACCCATACAGCATAGCCTTGACTCCCTCCATCCAGTTGAAGCACCGTATAGGAACTAACTCCTGCTGATGCAAAAGATGCTTGTGCCGCTTCGGCCTCTTGAAGTGAACTGTATACTCCTGCAGACAGACGCTTGCTTCCTGTCACCGCTGGTTTTTGTCCGCCCAGTTGGGCTGCAGCCACTTTTTGTACACGGGCTACCGCTTGTCCGGCCAACGCTTCTGTTGCATAGTTTCCTGTGTAAAGCAGATAGGTTGCTTTACCATTCAAAGAGGTTGTAAACAACAATGGTTTATCACTAGTGGCCTGCAACAATTTTGCGGCTGCCGCCGCCGTTTTGAAATCCCCTGTTTCCAACACTTTGACGCGGAATCCATCCGCATTGAAACGGATTTGTCCTCCCGGAAGAGTTATAGTTGCCCCGCTTTCGGAACCAATGTTCCATTTCCCACTCGACTCAAGCGTAATCAGTGGTGTAGTCGATTTATACGTACTTCCCAGGTTCGCAAACATAGCAACCCGGATTATCTGCCCATCACTTTCAGCGGCATAAACCGGCACTTGCAGGCATCCTACCGTCAGCAGAGCTGCGGCCAATACCTTCAAACGCCGACTCCACTTCTTTGTTTGTGTTGCTTTCACGATCAGTCTCCTCTCCATGTTTGTCCCAAGTTGTCTATTAAGATGATTCTCATTAATATATAATCACAATTATTTGGCGTCTCTCGGTGGAACGGGCAAACCCAAATGATGATAGGCCAGATCCGTTACAATTCTGCCCCTCGGTGTGCGTTGAAGCATACCAATCTGCAATAGATAAGGCTCGTAGACATCCTCAATAGTCTGACTCTCCTCACCAATCGTAGCGGCAATCGTATCCAGACCCACAGGGCCTCCCCGGAAACTGTTAATCATTGATTTGAGCATCTTGTGATCGATCTCGTCCAGACCACGCGGATCAATCTGAAGACGTTGCAGCGCTTCTTCAGCCAGAGCCTGTGTGATGATACCATCACCCCGTACCTGAGCAAAGTCACGCACTCTTTTTAGCAGACGATTGGCAATCCTCGGTGTCCCACGGGAGCGTAATGCGATCTCTTCGGCGGCATTACCAACAATCTCCACCCCCAGAATCTCTGAGGCTCGTGACACGATGTAGGCCAGCTCATCCACCGTGTAGAACTCCAGCCGGCTGATAACACCAAACCGGTCTCTGAGAGGCGCAGACAGCAAACCTGCACGGGTTGTAGCACCAATCAGTGTAAAGGATGGCAGATCAAGACGTACGGAGCGGGCACTTGGGCCTTTTCCGATCATGATATCCAGCGCAAAGTCTTCCATGGCGGGATACATCACTTCTTCTACCGTTCGATGAAGGCGATGGATCTCGTCGATAAACAGGACATCCCCTTCTTGCAGGTTTGTGAGCAACGCAGCCAGATCTCCTGGGCGTTCAATCGCTGGTCCCGATGTTGTGCGTAAGTTAACACCCAATTCATTGGCAATGATATTGGCAAGTGTTGTTTTACCAAGTCCAGGCGGGCCATATAACAACACATGATCAAGCGCCTCATTACGCATCTTGGCCGCTTCAATGTATATTTTCAAATTCTCCTTGACCTGGTTCTGCCCGATATATTCATTTAAATACCGGGGACGAAGACTAAGCTCCACAGCTTGATCCTCCATCATCAGGTTCGCGGAAATAATCCGGTCATCCATGTTCATCCCTACCTTTTTTATGCGGTTTACTGCTCTATTATAGAGGCAAAATTAATTTATCCCGTAAACAGCATTTGCAGTGCCCGTTTCATCAACACATCAACAGAATCGGCCGAAGTAACATCTTTCTTCAGTTTGAGCCAAACTTTATCCAGTTCACTGTCGGTATACCCCAGCGCTTTAAGCCCTTCTCGAGCCTCATCCCAGGCAGAGCCGCTTCCTGCTTCTTCCAAAGGAGGAGCAAACAAACCTGTTGCATACGTGGCAGCACCGAAACCATCCAATTTGTCCTTAAGGTCCAGTATCATGCGCTGCGCTGTTTTCTTACCAATCCCCGGCAGTTTGGTCAGGAACGTCAGATTCTCTTGGTAAATGGCAGTCACGACATGGTCCGGCGTACCGCCAGCAAGTATACCCAGAGCAACTTTGGGTCCAATGCCTGATACCTCGATTAGCTTTCGAAATAACTTCTGTTCCTCACGAGTAGCAAAGCCAAACAGCAACATCGCATCTTCACGTACATGGTGATGGGTATACACCATAATTTCGCCTTCTTGCTTCGCAAATGCAAAAGGATTTGGACAGAATACACGATAACCAACCCCATGCACATCCAGCACAATATATTCATTCTCCAGATGTACGAACTGTCCTCTTAGAAAATCAATCATTTTCGCAATACCTCATTCAACTTGGAATTTAATGTATATGAGTGTGCATGACACACTGCTACAGCCAAAGCATCTGCTACGTCATCCGGCTTCGGAATCACCTGCAAACGCAAAAACATTTTGACCATCTCTTGCACTTGCCGCTTTTCCGCTTTTCCGTATCCCACAATTGCCTGCTTAATCTGCATCGGCGTATACTCGGCAATAGGCAGTCCCTTTTGGGCAGCAGCCAGTACCATGACACCTCTAGCCTGACTTACAGACATCGCTGTTGTGACGTTACGATTGAAAAAAAGTTTCTCCAGCGCAACCGCGTCCGGTTTATATTTATCAATCAGCTGTACCATGCCCTCATATACATGAAGCAGCCGTTCCTCTTCAGGGGTGTGAGCTTCTGTCTGAATACAGCCATATTGTACAGGGGTTACCTTACTGCCGATTTTATCCACAAAACCAAAACCGACAATCGCAATCCCCGGGTCAATTCCCAAAAAACGCAAATCCATCTCTCCCTTACAAAAGCGAACATATGTATCGTTCATTTCATTATAACAAAAGATAGACCCTACGGCAGGAAAAACTTTGTCCTTTCATATACTCGCCTCAAATCGTGAATAACCTACAATCCTTATCTCCTATATTCAAGCGTTTCGGTCATGGAACGACAAAAAGGACATCTTTCGATGTCCTTCGGTTCACTTCGTATGTTGTATAATCTCTGAGTGTACTTCGACAAGGCACTTCTCTTCTACACGATGTTAAAAAATACATTTAATACAGATCAGCCTGTTCTTTTATCCACCATTACGGATTTCTTTATTGGCCTCATCTACCGCATAATCGCTGAACGTAGAGATTACACTGTCATACTCATCCTTGTCCTGGATACGAATACCCTGCTGCAACTGCTCCAACACACCTTCAGGCAATGATGTCTCCAACGTGCCTACGTCCATTTGAAAAAAAGTACGGATGACTTTCTCTTCTGTGGGCCGTCCTTCATACAGGTTGAGATTACCCACTGCATCTATGCTAATATATGCCTGCTCTTTACATAATGGAGAAAGATCATCCACATGTTGCTTAATGTGTAACACTTCTGCCGATTCAACCTGAGCATCCCAATCCGGATGTTGAACGAGCAGCATCTTCAATTGAGGAATTGCCATCTTACCTAGTTGTTCCGTCTCTACCCCACAGATATATTGCGTCTCCAATACAACACTTGTTAAACGGTCCGGATCGGACCCGAGTTGTTCCATCAAAGTCTGAATTTCTTGCTCAGACCTTTGTTCACTCGCAGCAGGTCCCATTACTGACACAGCCTCACTGAAATTGGTCGTGAGTAAACGCTCGATCGCAGAAGAAATCGGCAAACCACTGTAAGCTAGTATAGCTACGGCAACCAACGCTGCGGTCATCCACACTGTTCTTTTCCATCGGCGCCAGCGTCTCTTGAATTGTTTTTTGAAGTTAAACGTGTTCACATGAACCCCTTCTATCACTTTTTAAACCTATTGTGACCGAAAGCACTGGGCTTTATGCAAAATTAACCTAAGGCACCAGCAATACGCTACGCTTGAGCGTAATAAGATGAAAGCTATATTTATTCCTTATTAAAAGTTGTCATGAGTTAAGAGCTTATGATTATTTAGAATAAACCAACTTTAAAAAAATAAAAAGACAGACTATCTATAAATAGATAGTCTGTCTTTTTTGAGATCGGGATGACACGATTTGAACATGCGACCCCCTGGTCCCAAACCAGGTGCTCTACCAAGCTGAGCTACATCCCGTTATATATACCGGCGAGAGGACTCGAACCTCCACGGTTTCCCACTCGATTTTGAGTCGAGCGCGTCTGCCATTCCGCCACGCCGGCGTATGAAGTTATAATGGCGCGCCCTGAGAGATTCGAACTCCCGGCCTTTTGATTCGTAGTCAAACGCTCTATCCAGCTGAGCTAAGGGCGCAAATATTGGAGCGGAAGACGGGAATCGAACCCGCGACCCTCGCCTTGGCAAGGCGATGCTCTACCGCTGAGCCACTTCCGCA